>OASO01000005.1_pt1 | contig 212363 bp, 194 predicted proteins | sample 1475791 | NCBI WGS metagenome assembly OASO01 (sample SAMEA2579913, study PRJEB22360) | human gut metagenome
TATTAAATTTTATTATTTATTAATATAACTTGACCAATTACTTGACCGTTTTTTTTAAATTAAAAATTTGGTCAAGTAAATAGGCTCTATCTCTTGATACATAAGAGTTAGAGCCTTATTTTTAATCTTCACTATTTCTTTCTAATTCTTTTTGATAATTGTATAGCTTTTCGGCATTTAATAAGCCTAGCCTATCTAATTTAGACTTACCTAATCTTAATTGTTTAATAGTTGCTTCATTAACTCCTGTCTCTTTACTTATTTGATAAGCACTTATATTTGAATTAAGCAACTTAATTATTTCATCTCTCATTTAAAACACAACCTTAACAAAATATATTATCATTATGATTAACAATAAGCCTAGTACAAATTCAATTTTATCTTTTTTATTAGTTTTTCTTATATTGTAATTTATTTTCATTGTTTACAAATAAATGAAGAGCGTTTTATAATATATATGAGAGGGAGGTTACCCTCCCACAATTAATTAAGTTCAAAAGCTATCTCGATTACGATAACGGCCAAGTTAATTTTTATCGAGAATGTTAAGCTTTTGAGCTTTTTTTGTCTCTTCATTTATTTTTCCTCCCTTCTAATAAGTATATTACTATTATACGTTATAATTCTAACGCAATCAATACTTTTTTTCAAAAAAAATACCCACACCCCTATATTAATAGGTAGTGTGGCTTGATTGATTATATTAAAAAGTTCAATTTTCTTTATGCTTATTTGAAGATGTATCGTTTTATTATTAAAATATAACGCCTATAATAATACCGATAACACTTACAACAGTAGATACAGTTATACCTATCCAAAAACGATTACTAGTTAATTTTTCATCATTAATCTCATGTTTCAATTCTTTTACTGCTAATTCTATGTCTTTTCTTAACAAACTTTTTTATTTTTCTATGCTATCTTCGACTTTATCAAATCTAGTATCTAAGTGTCTTTTATGTTCTTCAAATTCTGGTCTAGTAATGTATAATAGTTTAAATAAAATATAAATACTTATAAAGCCTTAAATCTAACTATTCAGCTTATTTTTTACGTATAATAATGTCATAGTAATTTTTAGTAGGTGGGCATGAAAAAAGGAAAATCCAATTTTCTTGTCCACCTACTTATCGGTGTATAATCTATCTGAACTCATAATTTTGTAAGTAATTTATTACATTTATACTTTTAAATAATAATTATCTAACATCAGCAATACTAATTTTTATTTTTTTCTATTTAGAATTGATGAAATCTCTCTTTACCGTAGCATAGTTTTTACTTTTAGACTCATAGCACACTTTGTGTCGATTATTTATCTTTATACTTTTATAAATGTAATAATTTAATTCTTCTTTTTTATTCTTTTCTTTAGACTCATGTTTTGTTTTAGCATAATTTAATGACAATCCCATTATTACAAAAACTAAGAATCCTATAAAAGCATAACTATTAAATGAATCCATAAACCCTATCAAATCAATTTTTAATTTTTCATCGTGATTTTCTAAATAAACTCTTGCAAAGTTTGTCATGGTAATTATTCCAGTATATAGACCTGTTAATAAATTAAACAAAGAAACACCATCATATACATCATGTATAAATTTCTGCATTATCCTAATGAATATTATAGATATCAAACTATTAATTATAGCTCCGATTGCAATATATAATATCACTATGAACATTACTGTAGAAACTGTTTCACTAAAATTTGGTTCAATAAAATTATCAATTAAATAAACATATAATTTTACAAGTAAATATGTTATAAATAATAGTAATAAACTTAATACGCTATAAACTATCAGTATTTTAATAAACTTATTTAATTTTTTATCCAAATTATTCACTTTCAATATCTCCTTTATATAGAAAATTAATTTTATATCTTATTTCCTGAATTTCTAAGAGTTACAATTTAAATTATAAAATGATTAATTAGATTATAATTAATTTTTACAATTAACATTTAGAAGGATGTGTTATTATGGACAACGAATTTAATACTATAAAAAAAGAAGGTTTCAAACTTTATGACCCAACTTTTGACCCTAGTAAAAAATTAAGATTAGTTACATTTCGCTATTTATTACCATTTAGAATACCATTTGTTAACGGTAATACTACTATTATCGATATTGAAAAAAACAAAGTACTATTTCAATTTTTACATTCAACTGAAAATGACCCAATACAAGATAGAGTATTCGTATATAATCCTTTAAGACGAACTATTATTGAAGCAACTGTATATTTAAATAGGGATGATTTTAAAAGATTAAATAAAGAAATAAAAAATGGCTATCAAAATACTTCAGAAATATCTAGCCACTTCGATCTTCAATTAAAAGTTTTAAATACATTAATTGAGAGTATAATGTTAAAATTCAATTTTTATAATTTATATCCTCTTAATAAAGGTGAATTAGCAAGTGTTCCATTTTATAAAATATATTCTTTCTATAACGACACTTACTCTATAATTAATAAAGGGGTCTTTTTCATTGAATATTTTAAAGAGTTAGAAATTAATGAAAACATTACTTTTGAGAATGGTAAGTTCTTTCATTTAAATAAATATTACGAAGCATATAAGAAATTTCCAAATAAGCAATCAGTATTACTTTTGAGAAATGCACAAAGAAAATTTGATTTATGTGATTATAATTCAACTATAATTAATGCTCAGACTTCAATTGAAACATTAGTTAAATTTATAGTTAAAAATTATTATATATTAGATGAAAGTATAAATGAACAAAAAGCTAATAATAAGGTTGAAAAATTTAAAAATTCTATACGTGAACACTTAATACCAAAAGTTGTATACGGATTAAACTTATCTTACAAACAAGAAATTAAAAATTGTTTAGATAAATATTATGATAAATACTACAACTTTAGAAATGATATAGTTCATAATGGATATAATGCATCTGGAAAAGAAGCAAATGAATTCTTAACAATTACGCTCGATATTCAAGTACTCCTTAACTACGGACTAAACCATACAGATACTTCATCTAATTTTATAAATTTTTATAAACAACATTATTTATCAAGTTCTAACATACCGATAAGTGATGTGGCTAATAAATATAAATAATAAAAAAGGACAGCCATTTCTGACTGTCCTTTAATTTAATCTATATACTCTTCTTCTACTTCAATCGTATGTTTATGTAACCAACCGTTATTACTTGGTGAATATGTTCGACACCAAATATTGCCTTGTGGATCTTCAATTTCTTCATAAATATAAACTAATGTACCCGCTTCTAGTACATCTTTTTCTCGTGCAAAACTATAATTATCAAAACTACTTCCAGCACGTTCACGTAACGAAGCATCATACTTAATTGTACCTCTATAATATGGTTCTTCTGACCATACTTTAACACGTTTACACCCTACAGGTTTCTTTTCAACAACTTCTTCATCTTCTGATTGTTGATTAACAACTTCCTTTGTTTCAATACTTTCATCCGTACCATCAATATATTTTTGTACTAATTCATCAATAATATTGACTGCATCCCTATCATATCCACACGCCGACAATGCATTACCAGGATCTTGTTTATCGTCTTGTATGTCTTGATGACCTGGTGCTTTATGCCAATGATCAATGTCCCATGAATCCAACAACACGGCATTAATACGTGCGAAGTTATCCAACGCTTTTAAAGAACGTTCACGGTCTCCAGGGAAGTAACATAATTCTCCACCAAAAGCAGCATCGTTAGCGTCATCCCCAAAATAATAATTATCCGTTGTCGTATTGTATAATACGTGCCAAGCTTTTTCATCAATTGGTACTGTAATGATACATTCTTTTTCATCTACAAAGAAATGTGCTGACGACGTTGAATTCCAATCTTCATTATACGTATTACAATAAAAATCAGCATTTTGTTGAGCCGTGCTATTAGGATTACCTGTATCATGATAAACTGCAAAAATTGGTTTACCAGTATCTAATTGTTGCCCTGTGCGTCTTGTTCCATAAGGGATAAATTGAGTATAAACTGAAACTCCATTCCATTCTTCTAAATAAGTTTTAGCCATATTAAATCACTCCTTAAAAATGCGCATAAAAAATACGACTGATATCGTCGTTTATTTGTCGTCATTATTCAATTTTTCAGAAATAATTAATCTCTTTTTCAATTGTTCTGGGATTGGTACACCTAAAATCACAGCATTTTCTACAATACTTGTTGCTTCTGCGATAATTAAGAAAATAACAGAGCTATTCACTAAAAAACCATCTAGTCTAAATATGATGTCTAAAGCATTAGCAACTAATACGATACATAAATAAGCTATTTTTTTAATATAACCACTAATTGCTTTGTGACTCCATAATTTACCCTCTGAGAATGCTTTTAAAATACCAGTGATAATGTCTATAAAAATCATTAGTAACAATAAATCTATAAACACATAATTACCTGAATAAATTAAACTCATAAAATCATTCACTTCAACATCAAAATTTTTAACACTATCCATTATCATCATCCTTTAATAGATACCATAGACAGCTGTTACTGTAGCATTTGAATTCTTTGCTACATCGTTATCAATCGTAACTAATGTTTTTAATACTTTTAAATGGCGTTCATCTTTGAATAAGATTGAAATTTCATCTAAAAATCCATTCTTCATATTGTCATTCTGTTCTCTTAAACCTGCATTATTAAAATATAAAGTGACACCATTTTCAGGTATAGTAACGAACTGTGTCGCATAATGATTACTATAGAACGTAATATTAAAAATCAATTGGCCATAATTATGAAAGCTATCTTTCAATTCTATATTAGTATCTCTACCAGCTGAACCACGCCATAATAAAATAGGCTGTGTTGATCTCCAACGTTGATACAATTGGCCACGATATTTTTCAATTGATAAACCAGAACCTAGAATCGTCAAAATCCCATTATTTTCATCTTGCATAATAGCTTGAATAATACCTGTTGTATTATTACCATTTCGCACTGGTAAACCTTGCGTAGTTGAATCGAAATAATAATTACCAGACTTTGTAATATTTATTGGATGGCTTAATGTACCATCAACAACCCCACTATCTGCTTTTGTATTTAAAATTTTATTAACATTTAAATTTACATCTGTTTTTGTATTTTCTAGTGCATTTGAGAATGATACAACTTGATCAGTCAATTGTGTTATTTGTTTTGTTAATTCTGCTTTGGTAACTAATTGATTACTATCAATAGATGATTGTAATGCTTTAACTTGTATATCTAGTGCTTTCGCTGATTCAACTTGACCATTTATTTTTCTATCTGTTTGTTCAGCAAGTTGCGTTAAATCATCAATACCTTGATTTACTGTTGTTCTCAATCTATTTAATTCATTTTGATATTCAGTAAAATAACTTTCGGAATTAATTCCAAACTCTACTTTATTTTTTAAAACTTTTATTTTAATTTCTAGCGTTGAATCAGTTTGTCCGCCGCGTTTTAATTTGAAAAACGCTTGTTGAAATTCACCTTCAGCCGTGCTCGCTTGTTGTGGAAGAATATATCTAAATACACCATTTCGTGCATCAAGTACTAAACCACCATTCGTGTCAATAATACGTTCGCCATCTGGTTTCACTCCTTCAAATACTGGAGTTAATCCGGTTAAATTATATGGTCTTCCATTAGAATAAACAGTGATTGTAATAGCTTTTAAACCACCATCACCGACTCGACTTACAATATACTGTTGTTGCTCTTGTTCAGTACCAAGTTTTGTTATATCAAAAAATAAATCTTGATTTGCCATATTATGTCAGTCCTTTCTACCCATAAAAATAATAATAATTTTTTAATAACTCGTACATGATAATTTCATGTATATGTTCATTTGGGTGTAACCCATCTTGCATATTAAATTTTCTAAATGCTGGATTATATACATCAATATAATTTGTATGATATGCATCAAAAACAGGTATGTCGAGCTCTGTACATGCTAAAATATGAGCGTTGACATAATCTTCTAATGTAAACTTAAGACCATTTTTATCAGTATCTCTTCTTCTGATTATTTTGCCATTGACAGGTAATTGTCTTGTTGCAGTCATACTGATAATTTTGACATCCTTATTTTGCGCTCTTATTAAATTAACCATCTGATAAAATGCACCAATATATGTTTTAATATCTATTTTATCAGTACCAATTGGAACACCACTTTCCCATAGCCAATCGTCGTCAGTACCTTGAATAATAACCAAATCAGCATTTTTAATATTAGTTGCTTGATTAAAGATATTATTACTACTTACTGTTGAAAAAGTAGCACCACCAACGGCAAGATTAGTCACATTAGCATTTAATTTTTCAGCTAAATATTGTCCGTAATTTTTGGTAGCATTTTTACCTCTAGTTACTGAATCACCAATACAAAAAATACTTTTAATATTTTGTAATGTGTTAGAAACTTTTGCATAGTCGTAAACAAGCGTGCCATTATGTGTCACAATAGTGTGTTGTAAAGTACTTTGACGTTGTTGTTCTTCTTTAATTTGTGAAAAGTCACTCATCATACGCTCATTGAATGTATCGTGTTTCACACCATTAATATCCGTTTTAGCTTTAATAAATTCATCTGTAATACTTAATGGTGATTCTTCTGGCATTACAATAGCTCGCACTTCTTTTTTAATTTCGTCATATCTATCATCAATACCAGCAACCACTTGTTTTACAATGGATTCTCCATATTTTGATTTGAGGTTGAATAACTCATCAAAATTATCTTCTACTTCTTTTTTAAATTCTTTAAAAACTGGTGAAAGTTTAGTCTTCATATTCAAACCTCCTAATATTCTAAAATTTCTTGTAATCTCACTTTATTAGCTTTAGTTGTTCTATTTTGGTTGTCATCTGTACCAGTAACAATATTGTCTTTGACAAAAACTGTTTTTGTACAAAATTCGTTCGTTGAATTTGTCGGAATAAGATGAACAATTTTAACTGTGCTATGAACAGTCACATGGTATTTAGGGATATATTGATAATGATAGTTATTATCCTCAGTATCTGATCGCCATACCAGTACAATACCATTACGACATTCACTTACTCTTTTACTCAAATTTACAATTTGATTTGCATTAGGCCATTTATCGATATTAGATGCTATAGCAGTTTCGGATGTGATTGTATTGAATACACTTTTATCATAGGCGTTTGAATTTGTTTTCAATTCATCAAGCCGTTGCTTATCTTCTGCAGACATTAATCCTGCTTTTTGAGTTGTTGCATTTGTAAGTGTTTCTGGATCAAATTGTTTTAAGCCATCCAACTTCGCTTTATCCAGTGCTGACATCAAACCATTTTTAGATTGCGTTGCAACATCAAGTGCATCTACATTAAAATTTTGTAATTTTTGTTTTTGCTCTTCAGTTAATAACAATGATTTGTCTAATCCGTCAACAACATCAATATGTGATCTAGCATAAACTTCTTCACCATCATATGTTAACGTTCTAGCCTTAGTAATTTCAGTCATTTAATTACGTCACTTCCTTATAAAAAATAGACCCAAGTCCACTTGAGCCTACACCATTTAAATTATCTAATTTTTGTTTATCTTCATAAGACATTAATCCATTAGATTGTTGAGTGGCTAACGGTATGACAGCCGTATTAATACCCTTACCACTAATTGCAACTTGCTTATTTATGCCACCATCATGACTTATTTCAATACCATTTTTTGTAAAAAACACATGGTTTAAATGATTGACACTTTGAATCCCATTACTATCAAACGTTAATGCTTTTGTTGCTGCTGTGACATTATTATTAATTGTCTTAATTTCTGATGCACTATTTTGATTACTTCTTTTATCATTGTACAATTCATTCGTTTTACTAATCGTACTATTTATTTGTGCGCGATATCGATCTTTTTTCTTATAGTTGCCTAATGTAATATCTTGCTTAATAATCGTATTTTGTTCATCGCGAACCGTTTTCACTTCGATAATTCTAATTTTTTCAAATATATTCATTGAGGTGTCTTTGACGGATACAACATCACCTACTTGTGCAACTGCATGTTTAAAGTGCTGTTGCATTAACGTAAAATCTATCGCTAAAGATTGTTTCAATGATTGATCAACTACATTTTTCATTTTGTTTAACAATACATGCTTATCTTTAATTCTACCGTCTTTAATTGGAGGTGCACTATACCTTCCAATCATATTGGCTAAAGGATGTTCATATTCAAGCTTAATGTTAGCATCTTTTAATTTTGAATTATCAGGAAAATCTGCAAAACCTTTAATATAAGTATAAAAATTATTGCCATCTTCTTCTAATTTAAAATTCAATGCGTTTGTGCCATTTTTTATAAAGTAATCTGCATAATGTTCTACACGATCAAATAAATAAAATGTCTTATTACTTGGATTGTATTTGAATTCTAAATGATACCTATCTAAGCCCTTTTTGAAATTTTCTAGCACACTTGTTCCTTCTCCAGCATTTTGCCATTTCTGTGCATATACCTTTGTTTCTAATGCATATTGATAACGACTATTCTTAAATATAGCACTAAAATACTCACGTCCTGTTAAACTTCCAGATATATTGCTATAAATCATTTCTGATTTTAAATCATCTAGTTGTTTAGCTTTTGCTACAACACTGACTTTAGTAGTTGCAGCATTTGAATCTCTTTGTACAATGGTTACAACATATTGATGTTCATCTGTAGCACCACCGATATGTGTAACAATCCATTTACCTGCTATAGCTTGAGCAACATCTCGTAATTTATCTGTCGCATAAAATTCAAATCTTAATTCACTATCACTATTTAATTTTTCAGTTAAGGTCGTTGATACTGGCAAGATAAAGGCTTTACCTTCATAATTGATGACTTTAATCATTTTGACACCTACTTTTTATAAAAACGCATGTCAAATTCGACACGTTTAACAGTTTGATTAAAAGAAAAATGGTTAAATCCTGGTATAAATTTAGGTAACTCTATATTAGATTTATCGACGATCGATATACCGTTACGGGTAATTGATAAATCACGATATACAATCACATCACCTGGCTTTAATTGGACATTTTTAATCGTCATTACCTTATTCGCGCTTAAAGACCATTCAAATTTTGATGTTGGCTGTCCAACAACGATTGTCACCTTTTTATACATATTAAATTGATCATTAGCAACTGAACCATGATAGTAAATCTTGCCACTACTAACATGATTAAATAAATACGTACGTTTACTAGCATCATCGAAATCAAGATCTATCTCAGTACCCCATAAATTATTAACTTCGTTGTGATGTAATTGCATGCTAGTACCTGTTGATTGAGCAAAAGGGAGTTCTACCGTCTCAAACTCGAATACGATATTACATTTATTATTTTTTTGACTAGGATTTAAGACGTTGACCAATTTAACATAATACTGATTGCCACTGATATAAGCATCTTGTTCATTATCGTAAAGTGGGTCACCATTATCACGAATAGCTTGATAATCTTCTTTAATAGTATCTTTAAAACTATAGCTATCTTTATTAAATTTTCTAAGCTCACGTATATAAAAAGGTTGATTATCTTGAATGATTTCAAAAATAAAATCCCGTTGTATTGCATAATCTACATAATTATCAGCAATAAAAAAGACAGGTACCACGATTTTACGTTTATGATAAACACTACTAATAAGTTGTCTACCATGAATCCCTTCAAAATCATGATAATTGTCTTTCATTTCTATACCTTCTACTTTAATATCAGAGACAATAATTTGATAATCAGATAAACGAAATGACTGATTGTCCTGCTTAATGATTTCTAAATCCAAATTTTATCGCCCCCTTAAAATTCAAATATCGAATGGTTAGTTGCATTGACATCGTTAACAATACTTGTAATCGCGTCATTATCAATGGCCATTTCAACACGTACTGTTTTTACATTAGGACTTTGTTCAATTATATGTGTGTGTTGGATTTGACTATTAACACTAGCGGTCATATCTTCAATACTGCTGCCAATATTACTAATTGTTGGTGCTTCTAGCGTTGGTTTGAAAACATCAGTCATTCTTTTAGCCACAGAAACAACACTATCAATGGCATTGCCACTATTTTTATCAATACCAATGTATAACCCTTGCATGACATATTTACCAAATTGTTTAAATACTCTAGACGGAGATTTAATTCCTAAAAACTCTTTAGCAGCATCTATTGCCCCACCAACAACGTCTTCAACAACTTCTATTAATTTGCCAGCTACATTTTTAACACCATCTATTAAGCCCATAATTAAATCTTCACCAGCACTTAAGAAATCCTTACCGAAGTTCTTTACTGCATCTAATGCGTCAGAGATTTTTTCTTTAATACCATTATAAACAGCGAGCATTTTTTCGTTTACTGTTGACACAATTTCTCTAAATTTAGATGAAATGGTAGACCAAATATTTTGTGCCGTTGACACTACTTTATTATAACCAGCAACGATATTATCAATAATAGTACCTTTAATAAAACCCCATACCGTTTTGGCCACATTTACAATCGCATTCCAAATATTGCCTAAAAATGTCATCAATCCATTAAATAATGCTACAGCTGTGGAAACGATAGCATTCCAAATTGCAATCACTGCATTCCTAAAGCCTTCGTTGGTGTTCCACAAATATATAAAAATTGCAACAAGCGCAGCAATAACTCCAATAATAATTAATACCGGTGCACTTATTGTCCCAAAGATAACACCTAAAATTGTCAACACAGTTTGTACAATTCGAATGACTGTTGTAATAATGTTAAAGATATTTATCAATGACATCAAATTAGTAATTAAACTAATTATAAATGGCACAATCGCCGTAAAAATAGGCGCTAAGGCTGAAAACACACTACTTAACATTAAAATAACTCCAATAATTCGGGCTACTATTGGATGCGCTTCAAATAATTTAGCGACAAAGCCTGTAATAGCAATTAAAACATCTAATACCACTGACGCAATAGGCGCCATGGCAATTGCAAATTTCATGACGGCATCGATAATATTACCAATTAATGTTGCTATTTTAGGGGCATTTTCACTAATATATGACATAAATTTATTGAATCCATCTGATTGTCCTATAGACTCCGACCATGTTTTAAAACCATTGGCCATCGTTGCTAATGTTTGTAGTAATCCTGATGAGTTACTACCGAAGATTTTAAATAAATTAATAATACCCATAAAAACATCCGAGAATATTTTTACAATAGATGGTAAATTTTCTTTGACATAATTAATAAAGTTACTGATACCTTGTTGTGTAGATACTTGATTTGACCATTCTTCAAACTTAGTTCCTAAATTAACTAATTGTTCAGATATATAAACAAACAAGGGACTAAATTGCGTTAAGATACTAACAAATCCTGAACCAAATTTACCAACTGCACTTAGCATATTGTCAAACACCGTCACACCGTCTGTATTAAGTGCATTGAAAGCATTACGTGCAGTTGTCGAATGATTAACCCAGTCGTTAAACTTTTGTGCATTTTTGGCTATTAAATTGGTCACTTCGCTGATAAACGGTTTCAATGCATTGAGCGCACTTGTTACACCTTGCATACCATTAGCCATTGCAGTAAATATTGCATCAGAATTTTGCTGTACAAGGCCTTGCCATGTTGCTTTCAATGTATTCAAACTACTGTTATAAGCATTGGTGGCATTAGAAGTTTGAATTAACCCATCATTTAACATTTTAGTAGCACTTTTAGCCATTAAACCAAATAATACAATACCAGATGTTGCAATACCAACTGCACCAGCAACACCTAACGCCGCACCACCTACAACAGCGAGTGAGTTACCAACTGCTGTAATGATTGGTATTAAACTCGCAATAATAGGTATTAACGCTGAAAATGATGACATTAAAATGCCCCGAATGACATTAGAACCTACAACACCTAACGATTTAAAGCCATTAGAAAAGCCATTAAGACGTTGCATGAGTTTAGATCCTTGTGCTGCTAAACCTTTTAATCCTGTCATTGCTTCTTTAGTGTTACTTTGTGCTTTGATACGAAATCGATTGGGAATACTTTTCAATACTTTTTTAAATAAGATAAGTTTTGCAATAGCACCAGCTGTATGTACACTCAATTTAGTCTTTATCGCCTTACCATGTAATTGACGAATCGTGTTTTTTACTTTAGCCACTTTAAACAGAAAAAGTTTATCATGTAATTGCATATAACTATTAATTTTTTTGTTATTGAGATGATGCATCAAAGTTTCATATTTGAGTAATTTAAACGTTGCTTTATCTACATTAGCATCAGCAGTGACACTGACAGTTTGGTGATCCAACTGCTTAATTTCTGTCTTAACTTTTTTAAATTTAGTATGAAATAATGAATCATTAATATCCACAACAGAATTAGTACGAACTTTATCAATGAAATCTAAAGATTTCCTTACTTTTACTAACTTGGCTTTAGCTTGTTCATCTGAGACATTAACTGTACTTAAAACATTTTTGCCATCGACTTGATCCAATTCACCATCAATTTCTGCAATCTTTGTGCTCACTTGATTCGTATCAATATTCACATTCGCAATATGAGCTTGCTTTTCAAACTTTTTTAATGAATTTTCAGCTTGTTTTAATGTTGTATTTAGTGCTTTGTCATCAAGTTTTAAAGTGACATCTTTAATTTTTGAGGCTATCTTGTCAAACTTCTCAATTTTTTTAATTGCTGCTTCTATGTCTTTTTTAAATTTAGATGTATTAGCCTTCAGCTGCGTACTCACTGTATATTCTGAACTCATTCGTATCACCTCCTATTGACTAATTTGCTTATTAATATCAGCAATTACTTCTAATAGAGCGTTTTGTTGTTCATCATCTTCAATTTGATCACCACTAAACACAATGTCTTTGCCTTGTAATAAGCGATAGTAATTATATTCGTAATCTAATATATCCTGAACAGATTTAAAGCGATAAACTTCTTTTGGCTTTTTCTCTGTACCAACATTTTTAGTTGACGCTGCATCTCTAATCGCAAAAGCCAATTTATACATATCATGTTCTTTTCTTAATAATTCAAAATGTAATGCATACATACGATAATTAAACTCTGTGAGTGTCATTTGATTGATAACATCTAAACGTTTGATATTTAGATCAGTCATGCAAATCAAAACGATACGGTCATACGTCATTTTGATGTGATTCGTGGTTTCAGCTTGCTTTACTTGTTCTTGACGAGGTCTTGGGTTAAAGGTTTGTTTCCCAATTCTTCAATAACTAATTTACCGAATTTTTTAAATGAACCATATTCTGCAATAAGATGCTCCAAAATGTGTTCTAATTCGTCTTCATTTTTCGGTCTTCCTGCTTGTCCTTTGGTTGTAGCTTTAATAATTTTCGCTATGGCTAGGACGTTTCCACTTTGTAATTTAGGGATTAATTGTTCCAATCCTTCACCTAAGTTAATTTCTCTTACTTCATAACCTAACTCTTTATCAATTGCATTTAATTCACCTAAACCAAATTTTAATTCTAATTCATGTTTACCATTTTTAATTGTAATCATACGTTTCACTCCTATAAAAAAAGCAGGCAACATATGCCTACTTTTGAATTAATTTATCTATTATGCTGATGGAACTGCAGTTGTACTAGAAGCACTAGTTGTTGAAGTTGATACTGTAGGTTGTGGGATGGTCGCTAAACCATCGTCTGCAAAATCAGATTTAACCGTATCATGGAAGCGATAACCTACTTTAGCTAACTGATCTACAACAACTTGTGGAATAGTTGCATAACCACGTTGATATTTATCATGCACTGCAAATTCAACTTCATATTCCTCAACCGAACCAACTTCACCTTTACGTTTAAATTTCTTAAAGCGTCCTTGATGATATTTCGCTTTAAATTTATCACGATTTTCTTTGTCACCAGGCACTTTACTTTCAACTTCCCATACCTCATATGCAATTTTATCTCTGACAGCATCTTCAAATTCATCACATAGAGGATCAGTATAATTAGCCTTAGCAGTTGCTGATAGTGTATTTTCAATCGTACCATCACTTGTATAACTACCGTCCATTGTTTCTTCAGTGTCATAATCATTTTCTAATTCATTTTCAAATTCAGTCATAAACATTAACTTTGACGCATCTGTTTTGTCGCCACATTTTCTAAATAAATAAAGTCTATCTTTACTATTTTTATACATGTAGAAACCTCCTAACTATAAAATTTCATATTCAACTTGAATAATTGTGTGTAATAATGCTTGTTCTGTTGAATCATCATTTATCGTATTAATATTGAGTTCTAAAAGACGTAATTGATAGTCTTCTAGTAGTGTTATATTTGATAATATATTATCAATTTGCATAATGTATTGATCATGTTGACCAACATCCTGATAAGTATTCCATAAATGGATAGCACCTGTACAAATACCATGATAAGCATTTAATGTATGCTCTGTGCGTTGTATCTTAAATTTATCCAGCATAATAAAAGGATAAGGAATCACTTGCATTAAATCTTTAATATCTATGACATTGATGTCAATTTTACTTAGTTCAAGAAACACTTTATCAAATAACAGTTGATTAGGTGTATATGTCATTTACAACTCTCCTTATCCATTTAGTAATCGGTTTAAATCATCATGCACACTATTTTTTAAAGCTTGGTAAGTTGGAAACATGAACGGCTCTTTAGCCATATATCTCGTACCATATTCTAAATAACCACTATAATGCGCATTTGAAACGACTTCATAGTGCAACGGTGCAACTTTATTTACTTCAATTTGACGTGCTAAATTTCCAGTCCAATAACCCTTTTTAAAAGCAGTCTGAGCATTTCTTACGGCTATTTCAACACCTTCATGCGCATTCATCTTTACAATATAATCCACATCATCATCGATATCATCATGCATTTGTCGCAATTTATTCTTTATCCCTTTAGTCCCTGTCACTTTCATAGTTGGTAACCTCTTTTAGAAATAATGAAGTGCTATGATGATACTGTTTGATTTTAAGAACTTTATATAATTTATCATGAATAGTTGCGTGTGTTGGTTGCGAATTAATGATTGTAGATAGTCGTGCTATTGCTACATTACTAACTACTTCACCAAATTCAAGACGTGTTGTTTCAGCATTTAATTCATTATATTGACATGTTTCGTCTAATACATTTTCTTTAATTGATAATCTGCTTTTAGTGATTGGATTATAACGTGATGGCTTATAGTTAAAAATAACAATCCTATCTTGATATCTCATTAATAAAACACTACTTTCCCTTTATGCTGATCTTTATAAAATAAGTTATTAATCAACGGCTTATATTGATCAAAATCATTAGATTCATATGTGTTTGATTTACCATCTTGAGATTCAGATGTCATACCCTCTGCACCTACCCTGTTATAACGCTTGATGGTTACTTCAACGACAATAAATGCGATTTTTTGTGGAATACCTTCAATCTCTTCAGGCAACATTGCCATCAATTCAGCTTTGACATTATTAATGATATGTTGTAATTGAATATCTTGTTTATCATCTGTTAAGCCGATACGGTCTTTAACATTATCTAAAAAATTCATTAGCCATTACCCCTGTCATTATTAACGATATATTGACCTTATTCAAAACGTTTAACTATATCCTTAAAAATACGGTCTAATATTAACTGTTTAAAATTTAACTAATTGTAACGCTTTTATCCCCTGGTTTAATTTTAATTTTGACTACTGCGTCAACATTTTCAGCAAAGATTTGAATTGCTCCAGTTAATACCGTTTCGGCTGTTAAACGATTGGCTTGTATATCATGTAATACACCGACCATACCTGTTTCATCTGTCACAAGATTAAATGCTTTGCCAACTTCACCATTTGGATTTGCATAAGCAATATTTAAGTTTTCAGAAGCAGTCATCCATACTTCACCAGCTGGAACATCTGATAATTCAATGACACGTACCCCAACATAATTTGTTAATAATCCCATACCAAACATTGAACCATTAGATACAATCAAACCATTGGCAATATGTTCAGCTGTATCATCCGGATTAACAAAAGCAATTGGCGTGATATCACTTTCAATAACAGTTGTTAACTTAGCACGTCCTTTTGCTAAAGCACCTTGTAAGTTCTTAGCGGTTAATGCTTTTTTTGAACTATCGATTGCAGTTCCTGCAGCTTGACTTAATACTGATGCGAAATCTGTTCTGATTTTCTTTTGATAATGTCTAATCAGTTCGTTATCTGTATTATTTACTGCTAAATCAAAACCGTGTGCTTGAATAGCTTCTAACGTTGTCGCTTTACGATATTTTGTATAAGTTAATTCAATCGTATTAACTAACTCACGTTTGACTTTAGTTAATGGAATTTCTTCTCCTTCATTAACAGTTGTCGTATAGGCTTCTTCAACACTGAATTTATACATTTTAATATTTGAACCAACATTCATTGGTAGCTTATTCGTTACACCTAATACTTCTAATAACTTAACAATGTTATTACTAAATCTATTCGCAAAATCAATAGACTTAGCTTGTCCTAAATCTTGACTAGTAATTTGAGTCATAAGTTTATACCTCCTAAAAATTATTTAAATAAATTAATGTTCTTTGCAATCGCTTGTTGTCTTTCAACATCATCTTTAATCGCCATAATATCTTGTTTTGATAGACTAGATTGTTGATAATTTACTGGCGTCTCTTGTCTTAATGCCTTTTCAACATTAGCTTGAACCATTTTGTTTAACAAATTCGCAAAGATATCTACATTTTTCTTTGTTTGTTCAGCATTCTCAGTGACTAAAATATCTAATAAATCTTCGTCAACAACTTCAATACCAGTTTGATTGAGCATTGAACGTGCTTCTTGTTTCATTTGGCTCTTAGCATCTTTTGTTTTATATGTTTCTAATTCTTTGAGCAATTTATCATTTTCGTATTGTAATTGTTGATCTTTATTCATTTTCGCTAGTTTCTGTGCTTCTGCTATAGCATCTTTAATCTTCTCATCAGTTTTACGTTGCTCACGAGCAACACGCTCCTGAATCAATTTCGTCACTTCTTCTTGCGTAAATGTCTTTTCGGTCGTTTGTTGTTTGTCGTCGTTAGTACTAACTTCTGTATTGTTATGAGATGACTCAGTGTGTTGAGTATCATCAAGCTGGTGATTAACTTGTTCTGCCATGAGAGCAACCTCCGTTTATAGTCTGTCGACTTATTCCATTTCAGCTTTTATAACGTCATCAGTATGTTTTGGACAATAAAAAATAACCTTCACATTGGAAGGTTAAAAAAGCGTATAAAAATAGCACCACTTTCTATTTATCTGTGTAGAAAGGATGCTTATTAATACCATGCAACAAGTTGTGTTTCTGGATATTCATTATTTTTGATATTTTCACTAACTCTATATATAGCATGTCCTAAATATGTACTTGTGTCTTTGTCATAATCTGATCTATTAGCCTGTATTACTTCCAAATCATCAATCCTTATTTCAATAGTACCAAATATTTTTTCGTTTTCTGGATAATAATTATAAATAACACTGTTTTTTTTCTTTTCAATTAATTTTAAATCTAACACTATTGCTACCCCCAGTCGATTACTTATAATTATCTTTTTTAAGTTCTTTATTATAGTTATATCTTTTCTCTACAACATTATGAGCTTCTTTATAACTAAAATTATACTTATTCATTAAATAATGTTCAAGCGCTTCATGACGTAACATGATTATATCTGCTTTTTTTATATTTTTTCCTTCTCTTAATCTTTGCCAACTGTTCGCCATTTCAAAATCTGGATCGAAATTTGTTTTGCCCTTTGCTAATGTATACTCATTTTCAAATATGTGCTCATATACTCGTTTTATTGTCCTATCTTTTAAACCTGAATTCTTCGAAATTATTTTGATTTCTATTTTTTTATTTCTTCGTCGAACAGATTCATAATACATATTAGCATGATTAAATCTTTTTTTCATATATGGATCATTTTTATCATTCAATGCACCTGATTGCTTAATATTATTATCTTCATATTCTAGCTTATACTTACCTTTACGTTCTTTAAAGAATTGGTCTCGCCAATTGCCAACGTGTGGAACGGTAGTGCTACGACAAAATGGATGCATCGGTGGCGCATTGACACCTGGTGTCATATCTTTAACTTTAAATACTTCACCGTTTAAACTGTGACATAGTTTAGATGTTTTACTATCTATTTTAGCTACGTATTTATATTTAGCATCTTCGCCTAATTCTTTAAGATAAGTGAGCTTTTGAGCTTCTGCTTGCACTCTTGCTGATTCAGTAATTAATAATCTCTTAGCATTATATGTTGTTGCAGTGGTCTTCTTCTTGAAGGTCGATACAAATTCATTAGGATGTCTGCCTCTTAATATGACATGACTTGTGATACGTTCTACTTCTTTTTGTACTTGTGCCATATCTTTCCACAATCGCTTTGACCATGTGACACCTTTGAAATTACTATTCACTACTACTTTAACATGTGTGTCATCAATCTTGACATGTTCTCCTAAGATACCTGCCTGTCGTTCTACTTCTCTATCTACTGCATCAACAAGTTTATCTTCAATCTTATGTTCAATATCAATACCTGAGCGTTTAACAATCAAATCTAATTGTTGTTTAAGTAACTTCTCTCGTGAAATATTCATCTTAGTGTTATATGTTTTCAATACTTTAGTTGCCTCATCACTAAAGTCTTTAGTTTCAACCAATTTCTTAGCTTGTTGTTGAAAGGCTACAACATCAAATTGATCAGCGACTCTAATAGCATCTTGCATCGCTAAACCTTGAGATTTAGCATATTTAGCATAAAATGCTAGTATTTCTCTAGCTATTTCTGCATACATTAACAAAATAATACGCTCAATATCTGTCATTGCTTTAGCATCTTCTTGTGCCTCTGTATCAATGACATTTTGAGCGCGTGTTAACCAATATTCATTTGTTGACTCAGTCATTTATATCATTCTTTTCATCCTGAGCTACATGTTCTTGTTGTGGTTTAAAAGCATCTTTATAATGTTCATTACTAGATTCTTCCTGCATTTTTTGTAACTCTTCACTAGGATTATCAATAAATGGTAATAACGACATTCTCGTTTGTTCTGAGATACCTCCATTAAGCGCATTAAACGCCTCTATAGACTCCATTAAAGATTTAGGTAGGTTAGGTGTAAACTGAATCGTTATCGTTGAATAATCGTGCTTATAAACGCCTGTGAGGTTAATATTATTAAACAGTAATTTATAACGTTTCATTAATCCTTTTTTGAATAAACGTTCTTTAATCGCTCTAATCTGCTCTAAACCAAATAATTTATATTTCATTGATTCACCAGACTGAACACCACTAAAATTTTCATCATTTAAATCAGGAGTATTAGTATATTTGTGAATATCTCGTTGTAATCTTGTCTTATAAGCTTCTGAACCATTAACATCATACTGCTTATAGATAAACTTGACATCTGCATGACCTTCAGTGCCATTTGAACTTTCACCTGGCTTAATATGAATCATATTAGCTTGTCTAAATTTAACCGCATCATCGCCATTTAATTCAACATTACCAACTATAGCTAACATCGCATCATTGATATCAGTCATATAATTTGCAGTATCTGATTGTGCGCTATCATATAAATCAATCAGCGTTAAGACATTTTCAAAATCACCTTGTTTAAAGCGATCATTGAGATATTCAATAATTGGTACTTCGTTATAGTAATGTGACTTTTCTTCACTGATGACTAATTCACCATCTACTTCTTTAAAGTAATAGATTTTTTGTGCCGTATACACTTCTACCATATTAACTTTGTCATTATTGTCAGCTGTAATAGTGTAATATCTAACACCAGCTAACACATTTTTATCTAAGGAATAATCATAAATAATAAATGTATTTTTAGGATCTAATACCTTAAATCTATCAATATCTTGTTCATCTCTATAAACAATTTCAAATGCTCTACCATAAATCGATAAATCTAAAGATAAATCACTATTAATAGCATCCACATCATTGATATCATTCACTTTAATAATTTCTTCATTAGTCTTCTCGTCTTTATGAATAATCGTAATTGGGTTACCTGTTAAGTAACCAACAATAAAGCGCGATACATATTTAGCATAATTATGAACTGCTCTATGGTCAGCTTTATTCGTCGTATCATTGACTCTTCTTTCAGCTGTTAATATATCTGTATTCCTATTTAAATAATATGCCTCTAACATCTCTAATCGAGGTACCTGTGTATCTTGATGCTTCTTAACTAAGTATTGTAAGTTATCAGCTTTAAATAATTCATCTAGTTGTACAATATTGAAATCGTCATTAGCATTCTTTGAGAACTTTGTGTTGTTGTTATCTTGGTTGTATATTGTCATTTGTTCACTTCCTACTAAAATAAACCACGTATCGCTTTTAAATTATTATGATTATTTTGAGATTCTTTATTTTTAAAGATTAATTTTGTTATGGCATAACGTAACGCATCAATACAGTGATTGTATGTATCAACTGGCTTATTGATATACTCACCAGTATTCTTATCTTTTTGCCATGTGTAATTATCAAATTCTTCAATCGTCTTAAAGCATCGTTCATCAATCACAATGTCAAATTGTTTCAGAAACTGGATACCTGCCATGATGCTATCTTTACCTTTGATTGCTGCTCTGATTCTATCGACGCCATGTGTTCTAATTTCTGCAATACTTTTTTGTTCTGCACTATCTGCAGTAATAATTTCTTTGTGATAGCCCATATTTTTAATCATTTGAGCAATATCGTTATTTAACATACCTCTTTTGACAAATTCTTCTAGTATGTAAATGACTTTATTTGCTAAATCAACTTTTATATGAATAAAAGCACTCGGATCATTAATATATCCGAAATCTAATCCGAAGTATGACGGGATTTGTCTTAATTCATCTTTGTTTAATATTCTTATGTCATATTTAGGAAATACAAGTTTATCTAGTGTCGCAAATTCACCTAATGCATAAATTTTATAATATGCTGGGTTTCTATTTGCTAATTCTTCTAAGTTAAATTTCGTCTTGTCATCTAAAAATTTATTATCTTTATAGCTAGATTGTCTGATAAGTGTGTCTTTAAGTGGCGTTTGTGATGCAAAGAAATACGAATAAACCCAATTCAATTTTGAAACAGGGTTAAACATTAAGTATATTTGTTTATCTTTGTGCTTACGCTCTCTTAAACGTAATGTGAGTTGGGTATAATCATCTAATGTAAATTCAGAAGCCTCTTCCATGACAATATCTGATATCCCTTTGATTGATTTAATTTTTTCAGGATTATCTAAGCCTTTAAATATAAAAATAGTGCCATTGGGTAATTCAACCTTATTATCCGTTTTATTCCATCTGCACATTTCCCATATTTTAAAGCTCATTAAACAACTTCTAACATCTTCAAATAAACTTTCGCTAATCGTTGCTTGTACTTTACGTAACCAAAGTATTTTACGGGGATATTGCCAATTTCTAAGTGCTTTGATAACAACTTTTTGAACAACACCGTGTGATTTACCACTCGAACCACCACCATAATGAACTTCAGTGAAATGATGATAATCATAGAGTATGTCATAAATATTTTTATTAAAGACGTTATGGGGCTTAGTAATATTCATTTTAATCGTCGTCATTATATTCACCGATAGTTATTTCAATATTTCTTTGTGTGATTTCTTGTTTATCAGTCCACATGACGTGTCGTTTTCCTAATAATTCTGCTGCTTTAATTCTATCTTTTGCGCTAACTTCAATTGTAATTAATTTCTGTGTACCTTCACCCGTGCCACATAACGTTTGCTCAGTGGTTTCACCACGCATCACTGAAGTTAGATATTGCAATATTTCATCTTGTTGTGCGATACTTTCTTTTTTTAATTCTTCTAAGCGTTTACTTACATACACTTTGACGCTAGCTTTTTCTAGCAACTTATAAGCATGTGTACGGCTATAAGCTTTACTATATCCTGCAATAATAGCAGCTTGCGACACATTACCACTCTTAATATATTCATCAGCAAATTTCTGTTGCTTTAAACTCAATTTCATTTCATATATCACCACTCTCACGCTAAATGCTTAAAAAAATAAACCTACCTATGAATTAACATAGATAGGTATTAGGGAGTTAAAAGCTACTTCAGAGGACATCGTCAGGAGATAATTAAATCTCCTACTAATGTATCAATCGTAAGACAAGATTTGATAATAATTGATAATAAGCAATAAACCACACCAAAATAAGTATGTCTCAATATTTAAACTTCTAAAGATTTTTGATATTGATATAATTTCGCAATGATTCTAAAGCGTGCATCTTCAATATGCGTTTTACCGTTTTTTAAATCTTGAACAGTTTGATAAGGTACACCACTATCTTTTGAAATTTTATATCCTGTATGTGATTTTAATAACGTTTCGATTGAGTTAATAATTTCATTTACTGTATTCATTTTTTCCCCTCTTCAAATTATTAATTAATAGTAGTGTAGTCAATAATGCGATGATGCAATCACTTATGTCATTACCTTAAATTGCATTAACCCAAATTAATAAAATGTAAATTGTTTTCATATTACTATAGTGTTAGAATTATTATGCATAGACAAGCCCTTTCGAGCATTGTCTCTTACTTATCGTCTTTTTGTAATGTCTTGACTATGGCTATGACAGACATTATATAAAAGGCGATTTCTGTTATATTTTTCAAACTTTCTAATACCTCACTGCCTTCCTTTCAATTGGTATACTTTATTACAACACGACTAAACGTGTTGATCTATACTATTTCATAATTTTTTATACAATTTTTAATAAAAATAAATTGCCTTCTAATTCAGATTTCATTTTTGTTATTGCTCTATTTAGATACATCTGAACAGTTCCTTTTTGTATATTTAACAATTCTGCAGTCTCACCTAATGATAAGTATTCACATTTCACCATAATGAAACATTCTAATTCTTTTTGAGTTAACTTCATTAAAGCATGACTAACAGGATGATTCAGATCATTTATTACATCAGAATATTCAACATCTGAACATTTACGATACATAGATTCACTGAAAGCTTTACTAATAACTTCATGATCGACTAAATAACATTGTGCTTTGTCAATTGAATTGTAATTGTTTGGTTCATGGCCAGTCGTTAACCATTCAATAATGTAATCTATATCTTTAAGCATATCTTTATAAATTAGTAAATCATCCGCTTCATGTCCTTGAACTATCTCAAGTTGATTAATTTTATTAATAACTAATAATCTTGTTTTTCTGTATTCAATCAGCAAATCTTTCATGATGTTGTTTCTCCTTGATGTAATAAATGATGTACTATATGCTAATTACGTTTAGTATTTAAAATAACTTTAATCTCAATTAATTCTATAAATACAATTAATAATAATACTGACAATATGTATTCTATATAATCAAACTCGAATGCTATTGTGACTGTAAAACTTAAAAAAATTGTTAATAGAAAACCTACAACCATTCTTAAATAATTGTATGTAATCATTGTTGAGAAATAAAACAATAAAATAGTCATTGCTAGTAATGTTATATTTATTAGTATCACTTTAATTCACTCCTTTGGATTACTAAAACCTGAGCTACCAAAACCTTTTGTACCTCGAACGGTTTCATGATGAAAGTCATCTACAATTTTTAAAACTGGTGTTTCAATTGGTACAATAACCAATTGAGCTAACTTATCGCCTTGATTTATTTGATAAGTACCGTATTGATAAACTGTGTCAATTGATTTTAATTCGCCAGTTATATCAAAAATTGCAGGTATATTATATCCACTTACAGCGTTAGTATCGTTCTTGATATTTATGCCTAAATTACCAGTATAACCAGCATCTATCTTGCCTGTTTCAATCACTAAATGCGTTTTACTACTGACACCACTTCTTGATGTTAATAATCCTACATAGCCTTTAGGAATATTGACAGCTATATCAGTTTTTATCACCGCTTTATCTTGTGGTTCAAGTATCAAAGTTTCGGCTGAATATATATCTAATCCAGCCGAATGATGATAAGCACGTGTGGGTAAGGTTGCATTTGGGGATAATAATTTAATTTGTAGCTCTTTAATCATGTTCGTTGTACCTCCGGTCTGATGTTGTTGGTAATATTTAAAAATCTAATTTTCACTGTATCACCTTCTGAAATGATAATTATTAACTAAAAAAATACTTTTATATTTATATTTCTTTAACCTTATTCAAATCAATGTCTAATGCTTCACATATTTTTTTAATCGTTAAAAATCCAGGGTTTTTATTTTCTAATTCAACTGATCGAATAGTCGAGTTTTGTAAACCTGTTAATTTAGCTAACTGATATCGACTTATTCCTTTTTCTTCTCTTAATTTTTTTATATTAAGCATATAAGTACTCCTTAGTATTGTTTGTGACGAAATTTCGTTTTATAATTATAATAACCCCACACATCTGGGAGGTGATTTTCTTGCTTATGCGAGGTTTTAAATCACCCTGTGGTTTTATAAGTTAGTAAATTTAAATTCGGACATCTTTTGTCGTGTCCCATCGTCAAACGAGAGACGTTAAAATCGGTAAATGATATTTAGGTAGTAACTAGATATCATTAGACTTTAATTGAAGACTTATGTACATGACAGGGCTGGAGACGATACCAGCAAAACATGTGCTGTTAGTCGTAGTAGCTAAAGCCAAACAAAATTTCCGTAGCACATACTTTCTACGACAAGGTATGTGTTTTTTGTTAGCATTTTATATTAAACAAAATGAGTTGTTTCTCTGTCTTTAACTCAAATCTTGTTAAACTCCTACATTTGATAATTTACTCGTCATCAACGTCTGCCCATTTCGTTTTAAGGTGGTCTTGAAATGCTTGTCTATCACGCTCAAATTGTTCATCGTTTTGCGGTGTAGCATTAACTGGTGGTGTAGGACTATTTTGTTGTTCTAACCAAATCGGTGTTTTTTCTTTCGATGTTATTTTAAACGTCGGCGTTTGTTCTTGACGCTTTAAATTAAGTTGTTGAATCTCATATGCTCGCACTTGCTCAATTGATTGTAAATTTAAATTAAGCCATGAATTTAATACTGACTTGGCATAACCCCAACTAACTTTGTTACGATCCTTAGCAATTTTTAATGCTGCTATAATGATGTCATCTGCATCGTTGTTAAATTGATTGAGGTAATAATTCAAGTCTTCTTGAATGTATGGGCTCAATTGACCAAATCCATTTTCTTGAAAAAAGACGAAGGCATTTATAATCTTCTTCTCCTTCTTTACATTCTTATCATTCTTATAATTCTTTATATTCTTTACATTCTTAGTCGTGTTCAGTGTATTGTTCAGTCTGTTGTCCTTCTTTTGTTCAGTGTATTGTTCAGTTTGTTGTTCAGTTTGTTGTTCAGTGTATTGTTCAGTTTGTTGTTTTTTATTTTCCTCATTTCCTTGATAAACGCCGTAGTTACGCACTTCAATGGTTGTTCCGTTTCTTGTCTTTTTAGTGGCTATCATATTGTCTTTTTCTAGTGCATTTAAATAGTTTCTTACGGTGTTTCTTGAGACGTTCCAACGCTCTGATAATTTTAATTCTGATGTATGAAAAGTGCCACGTTTGATGGTGATTAATTCACCACCTATCATTGTCTTTTTATCTGTATGATTGGTTAGTAATAAAATATCCATCCACCATTTAAATCGTTTAGCATCTTCCCAAATCCAATGATCTATTATTTTACGATGTATTTTAATCCAACCAGTCATTTAATCACCTCATATAACTATTAAATTAAAATGGTAAATCATCATCAGTAATTTCTAATGGTGGTACTTCATTACTATCATATACACTTGGTTTATTTTGTTTCTGTTGACTTTTTTCATCATCTTTAATTTCATATTGTTCAAAAATTGGCGTACCATCAAATCGCCAAATACGTTTTAAAACTGTATTCCATTTCTCTGTATAATCGTTATATTCACGCTTTAATTCAATGTTTAATGGTTTACCTATCAAATCTCTTTCAGTGAAGCTAAACGCCCCGTTTACGCCCTGTAATCCTGCTATAGATAAGAATGTATAAATCCAATTCTTAGCATAATCTGTTGTCATATCTGCATTAGCAAAATGAACAAATTCTCCAGCCTCTTTATGTGCAAATGTAATCGCAAATTGTGGATGTCCATTTTTACTTTGTTTGCCTTCAAAGTTTTTTATTTTCACACTATATTGACCAGGATTCATATAATTACCAATTTCTTGTGCACCTTGTAAATTCAAATTAAACTTCATATTATTCACCTTTCTTAATTGCCATTTCTAATCGCTTGTACAACATCGCTAATGCTTGGATTAATAAATTTTTTATTATTGATTGTAACTGATGGAGAATGTCTTATTTTTGTTTCAAACATTCTGGATGGCTCAGCATTCAAAATATAATTTGCTTTGACCTGTCCATTTTCTAATTGTTCTTCTTCAATCATCATTCTTGCTAAGACATCACTTTGGGATGTAATGGCTTTTTTAATTTGATCTTGTGCTTCAATCGTTACTGTTGGATTGATTGTACTGCCTTCTTCATCTTTATCTTTGTTAATGCCTTCGTGGCCTGTAACTACAAAATGAAAGTGATGTAATTCTTGTAACTTTGATATTCGTCTATACATCGTTATGATACGATCTGCTACTTCTCCCCAGTCATTAAAAGAAGGCTTTTTTGTTTTATGTTTCATTACATCAGTTAGCGTAATATCTCTTAGTTTTTGAGCAGTCTCAATAACTACAACATTTATCATCATTTCTTTATCACGCATTTCTTTTAAAATTTGTGGTAGATATTGAATGACATATAAAAAATGTTGGTAATTCTCTATCGATACATCAGCACCTTTATCAACCACTGTTGTGCCATCTTCATTAATATCAATAACAAAGGCATCATTATCCCTTGTCGCAAATGTCGTCTTACCTGAGCCAATTTTGCCGTATATCGCAAATTTATAAAATTTCTTTTTATTCTTCTCTGCAATATTATTTATCTTCAATTTGGCTAATATACTTTGTTGTGGTTTTGATTGCGTCATTATTATTCACCTACTTTGACAGAAAAAGTCATCGGCTTTTCTACTAAATGTGCCCCTTCTAAAACTTCACCATTAACATCAATGAGTGTGCCTGAATCAGTAGCGTTAAAATCTTTCTTTATCTCTTGTTGATTGAGTTTCTTAGTGACTTTGATATAGTCTGTTAATCCACGTGCTTCTAATTGTTCGATTACCATTATCTCATTACTTAGCTGAATAACTTTTGAACCTTTGCGCGATGTCACTTTGCCATAAGGTGTATTTAACTTAAATTTTGCATCTTTTTCACGTTCTTCTTTAAAATATTCTGTTAGAATATGTTCAAAGTAATCTTTATTATGTTGAAGTTGCTCTGTTTGTTTATTTTGCCATTCCTTAATGCGTTCAATTTCTTGAGTAGCAAGTTGATTTATTTCATTTTCTTTAGCTTGAATTGCATCTAATTTTTTAAATGCCCAGTTTGCTTGATCTAAATTAGTTATTTTAAATGTTTCATTTTGGCGTTCAATAGTTTCGATTTCCAATTGTTGTAATTCATTCATTAGATCAAGCCCCTTTTTTCACTAAAATTTGTCCACGCATAACTGCAATAATATAATTTTGCATACGTTCATGTGATTCTGGTTTTACTTCAAAAATCTGTAATAACTTATTATTTGTTTTATATCTATTATGATAATGTAAAAAGTTTATGATTAATTCATTTCTAGGTGTCTTTTCAATTTCCAATAAACAGCATTGGTTTGTATTCTGAAATTCATTAAATAAGTTTTGGTAGATATCGTACATTTTTTGTCTAGGTGTCATTGTCATTGTTGTTGTCCTCCAAAGTTGTTATAATTTAGTTGGTTATTTTTCTAATTGACTGTTAAGCATTGCCGTGCTTAATGGTCTTTTTTATTTCTTGAAAGAAATAATTATCATATAAAAGAAAAGTCATGATAGCTAATAGTGCAGCAGTACCAATAGCAGTTGTGAAATATAATCCAATCATCGCTAATAAAATTGACATGGTTACAAAAATCAAATTAGCAATGACGAATGAAATAAATGATTTGCACATGATGCCCCCACCTCCTTTAATTGCTGATTCTATTAATTACTTTTTGATAAGCATCTAAGATTTGTGGATATAGATAAATCACTCTTGTTCCAATTCGACGTGTAATTTCTACAATTTCAGGTTCACATACAATTTTATTTTGTAGAGTTGACTTACTTAGCCCTGTAATTGTTACTAGATCTTTAATATCAATCGTTGCAATTTGTCGTTTATAATTAGCTAACATCTCATTAACCTTTTTCTCAACAAGAATATTTAGTTGGTCATTGTCTATGCTAAAAGTAAACAATTTAATCAGTCCTTTCGTATATAATTTAGTTATTAAATAATAAGGTGGTGATAAATATGGATAAAAGCGAATTTAAGAATTTTGTCGAAAAAAGAAATAATCGTTTTGAAGAAATTTATAAAGAATTATTTGAGGATAGAGAAACAAATAATCCAAACGATATTTCTTTAATTCAAATCAGTGCTTTTGCAAGAGCAAATGATGAGTTGCTTTTCGAAGTTCTTAAAAAAGACTAAAATCACTACCATTATTGTTTTGTCGATTAATTTCACTAGTAATATTTTCAATATTTAATCGACTATTAATTTTTATGACCTTCCAAATCACAACTGCCATTGTGATGAGGAGGGTTGTTTTAAATAATTTATTCACTACTTATCACTCCCAAATCTTTAATACTGACAACTTTGTTTTGTTCAACCTTAATTTTTGTCTTTTCTTTCTCTAATGACTTAATACAATGTGCCAATTCCTGTTTATCTTCAATGTGCTTTAATAAATGTTTATCATGTAAAAGTAGTGCATTGATTGTGTTTGAATTTCTAATGGTAACCACCTTCTAAAGTGTCTTTTTGGACACTATTTCTTCAAAAAAAATATCATTCATTTCTTCTGCACTTAAACCTAATACATGAACTATTGCTTTTATCTCTTTAGTATCAAACTCACATTCTCCTTTCATTCTTTTATAATAAGTACTTTTTGAAATAGTCAATCCATAATCTTCAAGTTTTTTAATAAATTCTTTGACTTTGATACCTTTTAATTTCAATTGGGACTCTAATTTATTTCTATTCATTAAATCACCTCCTAGTGTCTTAAAAGACACTTTTATATTACAAAATATTTTTTTAATAGTCAAGTACAAAAGTATCTTAAAAGGCTAATTTTTTAAAAATAATTAAGCTTTTTGTTGCTTTTTAGATACTTTTATATTATATTTAATACACATTTCATAGGAGGCTTTTTAATGAAACCCGATATTAAAAGTAGAAGACTAGAATTAGGTCTGACTTTGGAACAAGTCGGGCAAAAAGTAGGTGTTGGTAAATCAACCGTTAGAAAATGGGAAACTGGTGATATAGAAAATATGAAAAGAGATAAAATATCTAAACTAGCTGATGCACTAAAAGTTTCCCCTTCATATATAATGGGCTTTGATAATCAGGCACCCAAAACACATACGAAAGAATTTGAAAAAATAATCGCTCACATTAAAAGTGACGTAACTAAAGAAGAAATGGAAGAAATCATCAATTTCATTGATTATGTAAATAGCAAAAGAACTAACCAACAAAATAATAGCGATAAATAAAGAGAGCTACTATTCAAACACATTTGTTTAATTGTGTTTAAATGTAACTCTCTTTTTTATATATCAAATTATGCATAATTTAACTTTAATAAATTGGAGATGATAAAAAATTAAAATTCTTACAAACTAAAATATAAAGGAGTGAAGTTATGCATCAATACAAGGAGTTGTTTGATGATATAAAGCTTAAATTTATTGAGATGCCTGATAAGTTAGAATGTCTGATTATAGGTAATGATTTATATATTAATAAGAATTTATCATCTATAACAACTAGTGAAATTAAGGAACCAAAGTCTTTATATCATTATCATGATTTTGAATTATTAATCCCCTTAAATCATATTAAACAAGCGATAAAAATACATGGCTGCCAAACTATACCTCAGTTAAGTGATTATTTTAAAGTTCCTGTAACAGAAATCTTACTAACAATATACTTCTATGATGTTAAATACTCAAATTTACATTTTCTCAATATATTCCAAACTTATTTATTAAATATTCATCAAGAAATTATTTAGGAGGCATTTAAATGCAACAAGAATCAACATCATGGTACAAACAAGAGTGGTTTATTGTTTTATCACTTTTATTCATATTTCCATTAGGATTAATTTTAATGTGGAAATTTAGCAATTGGCCATTTTTAGTTAGGTCAATTATTACTGTAGCTATAACTATTATAACTTTGGCTAGTATAACTTATATAGGACAAGTTCAAATGTTTCAACCTTATGTAGAATTAGATTCAAGTAGTGAAAGCAATCAATCTGATGATACAAATAATAAAGATGAAGAAAATCATCAAAAAGCCAATGACCAAACAAATGGTAAATATCAAGAATGGTTTGACACCGTTACAAAAGAAACATCTGATAATTCAAACTCAAGTTCTAGTACTAGCAATGATGATAATATGACGCGCGACCAAAAAGCTGCATTAAATTCAGCAGAAACATATTCAAAATATATGCATTTATCTAAAAAAGGTATCTATAAACAATTAACTTCTGAATATGCAGATAAATTCTCACCTGAAGATGCGCAATATGCAATTGATCATCTAAAAGCAGATTATGATACTAACGCATTAGAAAGTGCTAAAACTTATGCAAAGACTATGAATATGTCAACTAATCAAATATACGATCAATTAATTTCTGAATATGGAGATCAATTCACTCCTTCTGAAGCACAATACGCAATCGACAACTTAGACAAATAAATAAACTGGGCAGCATCCCTGCCCTTTCTTTTATTTTAGGGAGGTAATCAATATGGCATCATTTCAAAAAAGAGGAAAATTTTGGCGCTATAGAATATATTTTCGGGATAAAGATGGGATTGAAAAATCTATTTCTAAATCAGGATTTAGAACTAAAGCAGAGGCCAAAAAAGCAGCCTTAGAAATTGAAGTGAATTTAAAAAATGGTTTTAATGAACATGATAGTTATACACTCGAAAATTGGCTTGATTATTATCTTGAAACTTGGCGCAAAGACAAAATTAGCCATAGTACATTTGAAATTGAGCAGTATGCTAAAAGGAGATTATTAATTTACTATGATCCGAATATTAAAATAAAAGATATTACACCATCAATGCATCAAAAATTTATTAATACGTTAATTGAACATGGTTATAGTAAATCAACTTTATCAAAAACACACCATTTACTTAAGCGTGCAATGGAACGTGCTAAATATGATAGACATATATATTTTAATCCATGTGATGGTATCACGCTTCAACATAAAAACTTAAAAGAACGAGAAAAAGCGAAATATTTACCAAAGGACAAAATCAAACCATTTTTAGATATGGTTAAAAAGCGTGATATTTATCAATATTTTTTATTTAGAACGCTTATTGAAACAGGTATGCGTATTGGTGAAGCAAGTGCATTATGTTGGAATGATTACGACAGAAAAGCCAAAACCATATCAATTACAAAGTCATATGATCAGAAGAGAAATCAATTTGGTGCTACTAAAAATAAAGAAAACAGAATTATATTTATTAGTGACACATTATCAAAAGAATTATTTAAACTAAAGTCCTTGCAGAACGCTAATAAACTCGCAAACAGTGAGTTATATAATATGAGTTATGATTTTATGTTTTGTAATGAGTTTGGTGACCCACTTCCACGCTCAACAACACATAATACAATGAAATACGTTACTGGCAAAATTTTAGGGGCAGGTAACGAGTTAAGTATACATAAATTAAGACATACTCACGCTACACTATTATTAGAGAGTAATGTTCCTATGAAAGTAATTCAAGAGCGTCTTGGTCATAAAAGTGAATTCATAACAAGCAACGTGTATAGCCATGTAACTGAGCAAATGAATAACAACACAAAAGTGAATTTCGAAAAGTTTATACGTGATATTTTTTAAGCTTTGCTACTCGATTGAAGTTATAAAATAATTTAACTGTAGAGTAACTACAAATATCGTCAATTATTTTATATGATTTTTTATTTACACTTGACCAATACTTGACCAATTTACTAATTTGTAGAAAAAATGGTCAAGTAAAAACTATATTTTAATTACAAAAAAGAGCTAAAGCGAAATCGCTCTAGCCCTTGATATTACTTAAATCATCCCGTTTTGTTTAGCGCTTAGTATTGCTTAATATACTGTTCTCTTTCCCATTCGGATACTTGAGTTCTATAGTAATCCCATTCAATCGATTTTGAGTTAATAAATTGATTGTAAATATGATTACCTAATGCGTTTTTAATTGATTTATTTTCACGCATTGCTTTTAACGCAGTGTATAAAGTTGAAGGTAAGTCTTGGATACCAACTGCTTCTCGTTCTTCACGATTCATTTCGTAGATATTTTGGTTTACAGGTTCTGGAACCTCAAGTTTATTCTCAATTCCATCTAACCCTGCTTCTAAGATTGCTGCTAATGCCATGTACGGGTTAGCTGCAGGGTCAACTGAGCGTACTTCAATACGAGTTGATAGACCTCTAGATGTTGGAACACGTACTAAAGGTGAACGGTTTTTACCACTCCATGCAATATAACATGGTGCTTCGTAACCTGGTACAAGACGTTTATATGAGTTGACAATTGGATTACATACTGCAGTGAATCCTCTAGCGTTTTTAAGGACACCAGCTGTAAATTGATATGCAGTATCAGTCAATTGTAAATCACCTTCAGGATCAAAGAACGCATTCTCTTTTCCTTTAAATAGTGATACGTTGAAGTGCATACCACTACCGTTTACACCAAATAATGGTTTTGGCATAAATGTTGCATGTAAATTATGCTTACGTGCAATTGTTTTAACAACTAGTTTAAATGTTTGGATATTATCACATGCTGTAACGGCATCTGCATATTTAAAGTCAATTTCATGTTGACCTGGCGCTACTTCATGGTGGCTTGCTTCAATGTCAAAGCCCATATCTTCTAATTCTAAAACGATGTCACGGCGACAATTTTCACCTAAATCTGTAGGAGCTAAATCGAAATAACCACCATCATCGTTTAATTCTAATGTAGGTTCGCCTTTTTCGTCTAATTTAAATAAGAAAAATTCTGGTTCAGGCCCTAGATTAAAATCAGTAAAGCCCATATCTTCCATTCTTCTTAATACACGCTTCAAGTTAGCTCGTGGATCACCTTCAAATGGTGTACCATCTGTTTTAAATACATCACAGATTAGTCGTGCAACTTTTCCTTGTCCAGCAGTCCAAGGGAAGATAACCCAAGTATCTAAATCAGGATGTAAATACATATCTGATTCTTCGATACGAACGAAACCTTCAATAGATGAACCATCAAACATCATTTCATTATCTAATACTTTTTCTAATTGACTTACTGGAACTTCAACATTTTTAATAGTCCCTAAAATATCAGTGAATTGTAATCTTAAATATCTTACGTTTTCTTCTTCAGCAAATTTACGAATATCATCTTTTGTAAAACTACGTTTTGGCATGGTATAAATCCTCCAATTTCATTTAATAAATCGAGATAAATCGCCGCGATTTATTGGTAATGTTTCACTACGTGGTTTCTGCGTTGCGTCAACAATCATTCTCTTTCTTGTCTCTTGTTCATCAGTAGTTAAATGCCCTTGCTCATCGAATATAATTTGTTTAATACCTCTAATATTAAATCCCTTTTCGATAAGAGACTTTATTTCTAACAACCTCTCTAAATCGTTCATAGAAAATAATCTCTTATTTCCATCTGTTCTTTCAGGCATCACAAGTTCATGTGTTTCATAGTAACGAATTTGTCTTGGTGATAAATCTGTCAATTTACTAACCACACTCATAGAGAAAACGGCCATGTTTCGTCTGATTGAATCATTAGACATTACTTGAACCTCTCCTCTACTTTTGAACTTGTTATTAATTTAGCATAGTTTTACTTTAATTACAAAATTATGTAAGGTTTTCTGACATAAACCCTCTAAACCTTATTATATCAATGTTTAGTTATTAGTAATTAATTAAAATTAGAAATGAAAATGGCTTATGACACAAAAATTTTTATAATTTTCAGACATTTTATAATGTTTGAAATAAAAAGAGATTGCTTTTCAAAGTATAACTAAGCTTAAAAACTTTTATCTTAGGCGTAACAACTCTAAGAATAAGGCTAGAACATGGTCCATTCTCTCTATACCTATTACTTTTGGGGAGTCGAAAATCTTATCTAAAACAAACTCCTTATAACATCGTTATCATTTATATCATATTTCCTTGATGTTTTAATGAATTATACGAGAATGCTTTTATTCTATATTCTTATATTGAGCCCAACCTTTTATACTTTGATCTCAATCTCTTAAAAATTATAGTAAATTGTTTTCTTGCATATGTTGCACCGCACGTGTAACAGCTAATTTGACATGTTCATAAGTTAAACCACCTTGAACATATGCTTCATAAGGCGGACGTATAGGTCCGTCTGCGGATAATTCAATAGACGAGCCCTGAATAAATGTACCTGCAGCCATGATGACATCATCTTCGTATCCAGGCATATAGCTAGGTTCTGGACTAAAATGTGCGTTAATTGGTGAAGCGTGTTGTATACTTTGGCAAAATGAAATCATTTGCTCTTTGGTCTCAAATTGAACCGTTTGAATTAAGTCTGTACGATAAACATTATATTTAGGGGAGGTCTTCATGTTTATTTTTTCTAATAACAAACTAGTAAACAGTGCACCTTTTAAACTTTGGCTAACCACATGTGGCGCTAGAAAGAATCCTTGATACATTTCTTGTAAAGAATTAAGTGAGGCTCCTGCTTCCTTACCAATGCCTGGTGCTGTTAAACGATAACCACAGCGTTCAATTAAGTCTTGTCTACCAGCAATATATCCTCCAATTTTAGCTAAACCTCCACCTGGATTTTTAATTAATGATCCGGCGATTAAATCAGCACCTACTTCAATCGGTTCTTTATCTTCTACAAATTCTCCATAACAATTATCAACAAAAATAATGATATTGGGATAAACCTCTTTAATAGATGTTATTGCTTGTTCAATTTCATTAATTGTAATTGATGGGCGTTGATCATATCCTTTTGATCGTTGAATTGCTACAACTTTTGTATTGTCATTAATTGCAGTGATGACTTTAGGAATATCAATTCGACCGTCACGTAATTCGACTTCATTATAGCGAACACCATATTCTTTAAGACTTTCAACACCATTGCCATTTATACCAATGACTTCTAGAAGTGTATCATATGGACTACCTGTAATATAAAGTAGTTCATCATTGTTTTTTAACGTACTTTGTAAAGCTAAAGTAATAGCATGAGTACCTGAAATAATTTGAGGTCTTACAAGTGCGTCATCTGCTTTAAATGTGTGCGCATAAATTTGTTCTAAATGGTCTCTCCCAAAATCATCATATCCATAACCCGTAGACCCCTGTAAATCACTTTCGCTAGCTTTAACATGGTGAAAAGCATTTAAGACCTTTTCCTGATTAAATAATGCACGCTTTTCAATTTTTCTAAAGTAAGGAATAAGTGTGTTTTCAACTTCTTCAACTAAATTGCTAAAATCTTGCATAATCTGTCTTCCTTTTTATAATTTTTTAAATCCTTTGATACGATAAGATGCTTGTGTTTCGTCAAATATTAATTCAGTAACAAGCGTGTGTTGTTTAAGAAAATATAATCTATCTGCATCAGCACTATCTACAATTTCTTCGTATGGGCTGAGACTATTTTTTATTTCTTGAATTACTAAATTTTTCACCTTTTGTTTATCATTTTCATCACGACTAGATACAAAAACATGCGCAGATTTAGATACAGGTACATCCATCTGTTCGTTACATAAGTCTTTTTTATTAAAAATAACTACTTGTGGAATATGGTCCATATCTAAATCATTAATAATTTGATTTACAGTGTCAATTTGAGTACGGTATTCCGAATGACTTGCATCGACGACATGCATAAGTACGTCTGCACCTTTAGCTTCTTCTAGTGTAGATTTAAACGCAGCCACCAATGTCGTTGGTAATTTCTGAATAAATCCTACCGTATCAGAAATAATTAAATTAAATCCTTCATTCACTTGTATTTGTCGTGTTTTAGGATCTAATGTTGCAAACAAAATATTTTTTTCATAGGTCTCCTCATTAGCTAAAACATTAAACCATGACGATTTTCCTGCATTTGTATAACCAACTAAAGCGATTTGAAAAACTTGATTTTGTTCACGTTTATTTCTATATCTTTCCCGATGATCCACGACCGTTTTTAATTGATGTTTAATCTCATTCATACGTGTTCTAATATGGCGACGATCCATTTCTAATTTTGTTTCACCTGGGCCTCTTGTTCCTATGCCACCACCAAGACGAGATAGACTTTTACCATGACCTTGTAGTCTTGGTAACAAATAATCGAGTTGTGCAAGTTCTACTTGTAGCTTTCCCTCTCTACTTCTCGCTCGCAACGCGAATATCTCTAAAATTAATTGGGTTCTATCGATGATTTTAATGCCCAAATTATCATTTAACGTTTTAGACTGTGCCGTCGTTAATTCATCGTTGGTTACGACAACATCTATATCATGGAATTCTATGAAAGATTTTATTTCATCGATTTTTCCTTTTCCAACATAATATTTATGGTCAAATTGCTCTCTATTTTGAGTGATTTGTCCTTTAACATTAAGTTGGCAAGTTTGTGATAAAGCATCGAGCTCTTCCATAGTAGATTCAAAATTAAATTGACGATCCGTTTGAGCATGTACACCGATTAATACAGCAGTTTCTCGTTTATTTTTTGTTTTATAGGTCGCATGCTGTGTCACGTTATACATCTCCTTTTAAAAGTTACTCAAGACATTTTATCATAGAGTGTGAACAAAGACTAACTACACAAATTGTGTTAAATTAGATGTATATCGAAAGGGTGATAAAATGGAAAGTATTTATGATTTTGTTGTACAAAAAAACAATGGTGAAAGTTATAAATTAGAGCAGTATAAGGGTGACGTTATGCTTATTGTCAACACTGCTAGCGAATGTGGTTTTACACCTCAATTCGAAGGTTTACAGAAGTTATATGATGAGTATAAGGATCAAGGATTTATTATTTTAGGATTTCCATGTAACCAATTTGGCGGTCAAGAACCAGGATCGGGAGAAGAAGCTGCTCAAAATTGCAAAATTAACTATGGTGTGACTTTCCCTATTCATGAAAAAGTTGATGTTAAAGGTGATAATCAACATCCATTATTCCATTTTTTAACAAACGCTGCTAAAGGTATGATAAACGAAAAAATCAAATGGAATTTCACTAAATTCCTAATCGACCGTGAAGGTAATGTGATTAAACGTTTCTCCCCTCAAAAGAAACCGGAACAAATTAAGACTGAAATTGAAAAATTACTATAATAAATTTTAACAAGAAAATGCTTCATCTAATGTTCTTGAACTGAATTAATGAATTCAATATTTACATTAGATGAAGCATTTTTTATTACAAACATTCCTTGGTTTGTGTTAAAGTGCTACGTTTAAAACATGTGCTTCAATATTTAATAACATTCTTAAATAAGTCGAAATCTGACTTCTATTGAGGTGATGCATTATGAATGCACTTTGATTACAACTTTTTATTCTTCACTATTCACTTTAGTTGCTTCAGACGATTCATTATCTACAGTGAAAGTGCTGATCGCATGTTTGTAAATCAGATGTTGCTTACCCTGAGAATTTAAACTTACAACATATTTGTCATAATTTTCAACGACACCTTTCATTTGAAAGCCATTTAAAAAGAAAATTGTGACTTCAGTTTTTTCCGATTTAAAGTTCTCTAGTGCTTGGTCTTGGATGTTTTCGTTTGCAATCATGGTTAGAACTCCTTTTATTTATTTGGGTTGTAATCTCATCTAACATCATTTGAAGTGACATCCTTTCTTTATTTAACCAATGAACATTCATTTTATTTTTAAACCAAGTCAACTGTCTTTTAGCATATTGTCGAGAATGCTGTTTTAATTTCTCTACAGCATTTTCCATGCTTATATTTCCCTTAATAACGGGTACAAGCTCTTTATACCCAATGGCTTGCATACTTTGACTCGCTTCAAAACCTTGTTCAACGAGATGTTGCACTTCATTAAATAATCCGTGGCCCAACATAATATCAACACGTTTATTTATTCTTAAATATAATGTTTCACGCGACATTTCAATCCCTATTAATAATGTATCATAATTTTCAGTAAATTGTTGCACTTTCTTGCGAGAACTTAAAAGTTTTTTTGTTTTCAAATAATATTCTATTGCTCGCAACACTCTTTTTCTGTTATTAGGATGTATATCCTTGGCTGATTCTTTGTCGAATGAAGCTAAATATTCGTGGAGCTTATTATTATTTAGATGCTCAAGTTCTTTTAACTTTAATTTAACTTGTTTCATTTTATCTTCAGATATGGATTCATCTTCAAAAGCATAGTTGTATAAGAGAGATTGTATATATAGTCCTGTTCCTCCTGCTATAATAGGCACCTTGCCTCTTCTAGTAATATCTTTAATATATTTTTCTGCCCTTTTTTTAAATTCATATGCAGAAAAGGAAGCATCTGGAGGCAAAATATCTATCATATAATGTGGTATACCTTCCATTTCTTCAGTTGTAACTTTTGCTGTACCAATATCCATTCCTTGATAGACCTGCATTGAATCTCCGCTAATAATTTCTCCATTAAATTTTTTAGCAACTTCAATACTTAACTCAGTTTTACCTGAAGCAGTTGGACCTACAATAACGATTAAAAAAGGCTTTGTCATTTCAGTCATTTAAGATTCACTCACTTTTGTTTTTTCAAAATTTGCTTTTCCATCCATTCAAACATGTGTTGCCATGTTTTCAAATAATCTTCTTCAAATAATATTTCATGACGCTTATGTTTATATAGTTGTACTGTTATATGTTTAATACCTGCTCTTTTATATAATCTAGCTAAATGCTTTATACCTTTACCATATTCACCAAAAGGATCATCTTTCCCAGAAATAAATAGTATAGGTAGTTCTTTGTCCATTCTTTTTAGTTGTTGTCGTTCTACTGTCTTCATCATGGTCTTTAAAGTTTGATAAATGAGCTGATTAGATACTTTGAATCCACAAAATTCATCTTCCACAAATTTATCAACTTCATCCTGACGTGTAGAAATCCAATCACTATCTGTTCGAGGTTGAGTGATTTTTTTATTGAAAGTTTTATTCAATAATTGATTCACCCACTTGAGTCGACGTCGTTTCCCAAAAATAAATGTAACTAACTTCATTGCTAAACGTATTGGTACACCTTTCCACTTGGGGAACATACCTGTTCCTGTAAGAATTAAACCTTGAGCAATGTCAGGATACTTTTCAACAAATGATCTAGCAATAATGGAGCCCATTGAATGACCTATGATAATATAGGGTACATTGAGCTCTTCAAGATATAATGTCTCAATAATTTCATAAGCATCATCTACAATTTGATTCATGCTATTAAAATGACCACGTTCATTCTCATCTATTTCTTTACCATGTCCACGGTGATTATGTCTAACAACGTCATAACCTTGTGTATTTAAAGCCTCAACTAACTCTTGATAACGGTCCATATGTTCAGCCATGCCATGGAAAAGATGAACAATACCAATAGTACTCTTTTTTGCTTTATCAATTTTCACCTCTAACATTGTTCCATCTTCAACTGTTATTTTAAAATGACTTTGACTCACAACATCTGCCCCTATTCCTTTTTTTATTTGTTATGTCATTTATAGTACATCTACCTATATCATATTTAATATACCGTGTGTGAGATATCATATCAAATCGTACGCATATTGAGTTTATATAAGCTTATAGCATTAAAATAAAAAACTACTTGTAGATAAAAAGATCTATTCCATCTACAAGTAGTTTATTATAATCTATTAGATATTCAATCAATAGGAATGATTAAGCTTTAGTTGCAGGTTGATCATTACCTGTACGTGCCTCATCAATCGCAACTTCTACTTCTTCAGTATAAGCTTCTTTTTGAGTTTCACTATAATTAAGCATATCCGCCATAACATCTATCACAGCATTTTTATAATCTAACACATCTTGAATATTAAAGTATAATTTGCCAGAACGACGTACTAAGAAGTCAGTTGGTTTGTAAACCATTTCTTGTTGAATACTATAAACTAATTCAACATAAATTTCTAATGGTAATTTACTATCATGATATGGTGCCGTTTGAGCAATATTAAATAGTTGATCAACATTTGAACCATATTTACTTGCTAAGCGACGTGCCACATCTTCATCAATTCCAAATCCTTTAGCTGCATCAACTTTTTGTTCAACAAAGTGTTCAAAGTTTTTGCTTCCGCCAACGTCACCACCGGAAATTTTTAGATTTTTTGTGGCACATGATTCAAATTTCAATCCGTATTCTTGTTTTAAACGTTTAGCTAATAAATCAACAATTTCTAGTGCCATATGACGATAACCAGTTAATTTACCGCCTGCTATAGTTAATAATCCAGATTCACCTTCCCAAACTTCATCTTTACGTGAGATTTCAGAAGGATCTTTACCTTTTTCAAGAATTAGCGGACGAATACCAGCCCATGTTGATTCAATATCTTCATCTTTAACATTAACTGTTGGGAACATATAGTTAATTGCATTAATTAAGTAGTCTCTATCTTCTTGTGTTGTTAAAGGTGTTGCTTTTTCATTATCATAAAACGTGTCAGTTGTTCCTACATAAGCTTTTCCTTCACGTGGAATCGCAAAAATCATGCGTCCGTCTTTTTCAGTATCAAAGTAAACTGCTTGACCTAATGGGAATTTAGATTGATCTATAACAACGTGTACACCTTTAGTTAATCTTAATTGCTTATTGTTACGTGCATAATCGCCACTTCTCACTTCATCAACCCAAGGACCAGAAGCATTAATAACTTTTTTAGCTTTAATCGCATACGTTTCGCCATCAATCATATCCAATACTTCAATACCATTTACTTTCTTATTGGAATCATAAGTGAAGTGTTCTGATTTTGTATAATTAATGATTTCTGCTCCATTTTCAGCAGCTTTTTTCATAACTTCAATAGTTAAACGCGCATCATCAGTGCGGTATTCCACATAGTAGCCACCGCCTTTTAATCCATCACGTTTAACTAAAGGTTCTTTATTTAACGTTTCTTGCTTAGATAACATTTTTTTACGTTCGGATTTTTTGACACCAGCTAGACGATCGTACATAGCTAGTCCAATAGAAGTTGAGAATTTACCAAATGTACCACCTTTATGCATAGGTAAAAGCATCCATTCTGGTGTTGTCACATGTGGACCATTTTCATAAACAATAGCACGTTCTTTACCTGTTTCTGCAACTACCCCTACTTGCAGTTGTTTTAAATATCTTAAACCACCGTGTACAAGTTTAGTTGAGCGTGAACTTGTACCTTGTGCAAAGTCTTGCATCTCTACTAAAGCTACCTTCATCCCACGATTACTTGCATCTAAAGCAATACCTGCACCTGTAATACCGCCACCTACGATAACAACATCGTATTCAGTGTCTCTTAAATTCTTTTTAATATGATCCCTTTTCAATGTAGATAATGACATTATCTAAACGCCTCCTAGTTATAAATAAAAAACGAGAAATTTATCCCCACAATAACATTAAATTGTTTTGTACGAACAAATCTCTCGTTTCTCGATTTTCTTATTAACTTATCTAGATTATAACACAGTTAAGAAAATCAAGTCCATTTAAAGATTTAAAAAGTCTAATACATAGCTTAATCTTCTAATTTAAATACTTGAGTCGCCTTAACAGCTTTTTTCCAACCACTATAAAGTTTATGACGTTGATCTGCATCCATTTCTGGTTTGAACTCAGTTTGAAGTTTCCAACGTTCACGGATATCCTCTTTATCATCCCAGAATCCAACAGCTAATCCAGCTAAATATGCAGCACCAAGTGCTGTTGTTTCTTGGATTTCAGGTCTTTCAACAGATGAATTTACGATATCTGCTTGGAACTGCATAATGAAGTTATTTTTTACAGCACCACCATCAACGCGTAAATTTTGAACTTCAATACCTGAGTCCTTAGACATAGCTTCCATAACATCTCTTGTTTGATAGCACAAAGATTCTAATGTAGCACGAATGAAATGTTCTTTTTCCGTACCACGAGATAATCCGAAAATAGCACCTCTTGCTTCTGAATCCCAATAAGGTGTACCTAAACCAACAAATGCTGGAACCATATAAACACCCTCAGTTGACTCTACTCTTGAAGCATAGTTTTCGGTTTGTGGCGCAGAATTAATCATTCTCAAACCATCTCGTAGCCATTGGATAGCAGAACCAGATACGAAAATTGAACCTTCAAGTGCATAATTAACTTTTCCATCTAAACCGTATGCAATGGTTGTTAACAAGCCACTTTCTGACTTAACTGCTTCTTCACCAGTATTCATTAGCATAAATCCACCTGTGCCGTATGTATTTTTTACATCACCACGGTCAAAACATGCTTGACCAAATAATGCTGCTTGTTGGTCACCGGCAATACCAGCAATAGGTACTTCTTGACCAAAGAAGTGATAGTCGATAGTTTTCCCGTAAATTTCACTTGATTCTTTAACTTCAGGTAACATTTGTTTAGGAATATTTAAAAGTTCTAACAACTCATCATCCCATTTTAGGTCATAAATATTAAACATTAATGTACGACTTGCATTAGTGTAATCTGTAATATGAGCAGTACGTCCTGACAATTTCCATACTAACCATGAATCGATTGTTCCGAAGAGTAAATCACCATTTTCAGCTTTTTCTCTAGCACCTTCAACATGATCAAGAATCCATTTTACTTTAGTTCCCGCAAAGTACGGGTCTAAAAGTAAACCTGTTTTTTCTCTAAATGTTTCTTCATAACCCTGTTCCTTTAAATTTGTACAAATATCTTGTGTCTGACGTGATTGCCAAACGATAGCGTGATAGATTGGACGACCTGTATTTTTATCCCATACAACTGTCGTTTCACGTTGGTTTGTAATACCAATACCTTCAATTTGATTTGCATTAATATTGTTTTCATTAAGTAACTCAGCCATAACTGATAGAACAGATGTCCATATTTCATTAGCATCATGTTCTACCCAGCCTGGATGTGGAAAGTGTTGTTTAAATTCTCTTTGAGAAACACCTTTAATTTCTCCTTCTTTATTAAAAAGTATCGCACGTGAACTCGTAGTTCCTTGATCAATTGATAAAATATATTTTTCCATAGGTATATGACTCCTTCAAAAGTGAATAATGAATTCATTATCTAAACAATTATACATTCTAAAATGATAATTAAATAGACTTTTAAATGTGATTGTTCAACACTCATGAACATATCACGTTAATCATACGGTTATATATACGAATGCCATATGTTAATAAATTGATTCAATATCGTTGTTTTTATTTTGAGATATCTTATTTAGTATCACGCCAAGTATAAGTGTGAATATAAGTACAATTAAACCAATGAAACAACTAAAATTGAATGTTTGTTTATAAAACACTTCGTAAACAATCGCACCTAACATACCACCTGCCATGGGTCCCAGAACGGGTACAATTGCGTAAGACCAGTTAGATTTACCTTTACCATGAATTGGCAAAATAGCATGTGCAATACGTGGTGCTAGGTCACGGGCTGGATTAATAGCGTAACCAGTAGTACCTCCTAAGCTTAAACCAATTGCTATGATAAGACTACCAACAATAATTGGATTTAAACCATCAGCAATTTTATTAACCCCGATAAATAAAATTCCTAATGTTAAAGCCATAGTCCCGATAATCTCACTTAAAAAGTTAGCAAAATAATTTTTAATGGCTGGTGCTGTTGAAAATACACCTAATTTGACTGCTGGATCTTCTGTAACTTTCCAGTGTGGTAAATACATTAACCATACAAAAACTCCACCAACAATACCGCCAAGCATTTGACAAACAATATAGCCCGGTACTTGCGCCCAGCTAAATCCACCATCCATGGCTAAAGCAACTGTTACAGCTGGATTTAAATGTGCACCAGAAAACGTTCCAACAGCATAAACGCCCATTGTTACTGCCAAACCCCAACCAAATGCAATAACAATCCAATCTGCACCGTTACCAGCACTTCTCTTTAAGTTAACGTTTGCACAAACGCCACCACCAAAAAGAATAAGGATTGCAGTACCTAAAAATTCTGCTAAATAAGCATTCATATACATTCCTCCCAAAAAACAGGGAGACCCCTACGTCAAATATATTACTTGTAGAAATCTCCTCGTCTCTCTTCTAATATTAACTTTTTAACTTGTTATAAGTTTACTATTACGTTGTAAGCGTTGTCAACAATTTTGTAAAAAAATTGTCATATTTGATTAAAGTTTTTATTGATATAGTGTGCATTTATTTTTGATGCACTAAATAAAAGGTTTAACAATTCTTTTAAAAGTGCATTCTTCTTTTTTATTCATAAAAAAAAGAATGCACTTTAAGTTATTAATCTTTCGGTATTCAAATTCACTCGTCCTATGAAAAAATGATAATACCTTGATTAACAAACTTAAATACATTCTTATTAACAGTATACAAATTACCAAAGTTTCTCGTAACTTGTAGTGACGTACTTAGCGCCATTGGAAATTGCTTCTCTAATTTCCGATTGTTCATCGATAAGACCACCAGCTATTACTGACGCTGATGTTTCTTGTTGAATTTTACTCACTGCTTTACTTGCAACACCAGGTAAAACTTCAACATAGTCAGGCTCTACTTTTTTAATGAGTTCAATACTTCTTGTTAATGCTTGACTATCTATGATAAACACTCTAAATATCGTCAAAGTATTTAACATTTTAGCTTTTTTGATGACCTTAGCTTTTGTAGAAACAATACCTTTAGGTTTATATTGTTGAATAATGTACTCACAAGCAAATTCATCATGACTGAGTCCTTTGATTAAATCGATATGTACATAACATTCAATCGAATGACTTTTAAGTAACTCCATAATGCTTTTCAAATGACCTATATGCATATCTAACACAACACATGCTTTGTAGTCTGTTTTAATTAACTTTTCTAAATCTCTCATATTTCTAATAGCTGGCAAAATATTCTCTTTCATAATTAAAACTCCCCTACATTACTCTTTTAAATAACTTTTCTAATTCATAATTTGAAAAATTGATAATAATCGGTCTACCATGAGGACAAGTAAAAGGATCTTCTGCTTCTCTTAGTTGATCAATTAAATCTGCCATTTCATTATTTTTTAAATAGTGATTAGCCTTAATTGATTTCTTACAAGACATCATGATTGCTGCATCTTCTCTTATTTTCTTCACATCAACACTTTTGTGTTTTAAGACAAGTTCAATCATATCTTTAATAATTTCTTCCGCTTCTTCTTTCGGAAACCATACTGGATAGCTATTTACAATATAATCATGCCCACCAAAATGTTCAAGATGTACTCCTACTTTATCTAATTCATCTTTGTACTGATCAATAATCATTTGTTCATCTTTAGAGAAATGGAAAGTAAGTGGTATTAATAAGTTTTGCACTTCATTGGTCACTTCGCCAATTTTTTCTCTAAAATATTCATATTTAATTCTTTCCTGAGCAGCATGTTGGTCAATCATAAACATTCCATTTTCATTTTGTGCAATGATATACGTACCGTGTACTTGACCTACAATTTCCATATAAGGCACCCTACGATGAGGTGTCTGACTCACTGTTCCTTTAATATCGTTTGATTGCTGATTTGATATCTCATATTCGTTAGATGTGTTTTGTTCCATATCAAACAATACTTCTTTTTGACTTTGTAAGTAACTATCATCAATGTGATTGTGTAATTCATTAGAAACTTCCGTACTTTCATTATTTGTCGATGAAGTTGAATCTAAATTATTCTTATGCGACTCTACATCATGATTCTTATCTTTTTGATCATGTACATATGGTGCAGATGTTTCTCCAATTTGTGATTGTTGCTTCTCGAAATTAATTTTTTGTTGTTCAAATGTTTCTAAAACCTTATTCTTTTTGGGCGCGTGATTTAAATCGTTTTGTGGGATGAGGATTTTGTCTTTAAAAGCCTCTCTGATTTTGGTTACGATAAGATCATAAAGTTGATCTTCTTTAGAAAGTCTCACCTCTAATTTTGTTGGATGAACATTTACATCAACCAAAATAGGATCCATTTGGATATTAATGTAACATATAGGAAATCTTCCTATTGTAAGCAATGTGTGATATCCCTCTAAAATTGCTTTATTGAGTACAAAGTTTTTGATGTATCTACCATTGATGAAAATAGAAATGTAATGTTTATTACTTCTAGAATGCTCAGGTTTAGCTACAAACCCTTCAAGATGATAATCACTAGTATCACCCGAAATATGCACTAAATCCTTTGCTACTTTCATTCCATAAATTTCAGCCATTACTTCATTTGTTCTTCCTGAGCCATTCGTACTTAAAAGTTTTTTACCATCTGAAACTAAAGAAATTCTAATTTCGGGATGACTCATCGCCATTCTATTTACAATGTCCGTAATTTTACCCAGTTCGGTATACAAACTTTTTATATATTTTAATCGAGCAGGTGTATTGTAGAATAATGAATCCACTTGTATATCTGTACCCTTTTTAGCTTTTGCAGGTTTTTGATGAATAATTTTACCATCTTCAGCATATATTTCATGTCCATTTTCATTATCAGTACAGGTCTTTAATGTCACCTTTGCTACTGATGAAATACTAGCTAAAGCTTCTCCCCTAAAACCTAAAGTACGAATATGGAACAAATCATCATCTGCGACTATTTTACTCGTTGCGTGTCTATGAAATACTAACCCTAAATCTTCCTGAGCAATACCAGTGCCATTATCTACAACCCTTATTGATGAAACTCCAGACTGTTCAACTTCAATATTAATTTCTGTCGCTTGTGCATCAATTGCATTTTCTAAGAGCTCTTTAACTACGGAACTTGGTCTTTCAACCACTTCACCCGCAGCTATTTTATTAGCTAGAGACGTCTCAAGTTCTTTTATTTTCCCCATCGTTTACACCTCTTCTACTTTAATTGACTTTGTAATTCATTCAGCTTGATTAAGGCTTCCAATGGTGTCATATTGGATAGATTCAATTCTCGAATTTGACATTCAACTTCACTTTGTTGATTGTAACCATCAAATAAATCAAAGGTCGCTTGCTCATAATTATGATTTGATGTATGTGTTTCTATAACTGATTGCTCTTCTTCTGTTCGACCAAAATCGTTATACGACGGAACCGTTTGTTGATCGTCAGTATTCTCATGAGAGAGTTGATACGAAGGTTTTTGCTCAAATGCATTTAATATAACTTGCGCTCTATCAATGACTTCATTAGGTAAATCCGCTAATTTTGCCACTTGAATACCATAGCTATCATCCACAGCGCCATCTTTGACTTTATGCAAAAATATCAGTTCACCTTGATACTCGTTTGCAGCAACATGTACATTTTTTAAACACTTAAGCATTTGATCAAGTGATGTCAATTCATGATAATGTGTTGAGAAAAGTGTCTTAGCATGGGAAGTTTGAGCAACATATTCAATCATCGCTTGCGCTAACGCAAGACCATCATAAGTAGATGTACCTCTTCCTATTTCGTCAAAGATAATTAAACTATTTTCAGTAGCATAAGTTAAAGCTTTTTGAGCTTCTAACATTTCTACCATAAATGTACTTTTACCTGATACAAGGTCATCTGCTGCACCAATCCTAGTAAAAATTTGATCAAATATAGGTAATGTTGCTGAATCACATGGTACATATGCTCCCATTTGAGCCATGATACTTATTATAGCAACTTGTCTCATATATGTTGACTTACCTGACATATTAGGTCCCGTAATGAGATAAATAAACGTTTCATCATCAAGATGGCAATCATTAGGTACATAATCATTATAATCCATCACTCTCTCAACAACAGGATGTCTTGAGTTTTCTAAATGTAAAACTTTATCATCACTAAATGTAGGTTTGACATAATTATATTTTTGAGCAATTTCAGCAAAACTTTGTAAACAATCAAGTTCTGAAATGATTTTCGCTTGCTTTTGTAAACGTTCAGTGTACGTTTTAATGTGTTCTCGTAATTTAACAAATAATTCATATTCTAACTCTACTGCTTTATCTTCAGCACCAAGTATTATATCTTCTTTTTCTTTTAATTCATCCGTAATAAATCGTTCAGCATTAGATAATGTTTGTTTTCGATTATAGCCAAACGCTTCAGGTTGAAAATTATTTAAGTTTGCACGTGTAATTTCAATAAAATAACCAAACACTTTATTAAAACTAATTTTCAATGACTTAATACCTGTACGTTCACGTTCCTTAGCTTGTAATTCTGCAAGCCAAGTTTTACCATTTTTTGAAGCTTCTAAATATTCATCAAGTTGCGCGTTGAAGCCATTTTTAAATAATCCTCCATCTTTGATGGAAATAGGTGGTTCTTCAACTAAACTTTCTTCTAAAATTTGTAACAAGTCATCTAAAGGTTCTAATTCTTTAAATTGCGTGGTAGTTTGTGCACCCAATTCATTGAGTAATGCTTTAATGTGAGGTATTTCGGATATAGAATGCTTAAGTTGTATTAAATCTCTTGCATTTACGTTTCCATAACTCACTCTTCCTACTAGTCGTTCTATGTCATACACTTGATTTAAATGATTACGTAATGTATCTCTTTCAATAAAACGGTCCATAAACTCTTCAACAATATTTAATCTGTCGTTGATTTGTTGTTTATTAATTAATGGACGATCAATCCACTGCTTTAAACGTCTAGCACCCATCGGTGTTTTTGTCTCATCCATTAACCATAACAAAGTCCCTTTTTTTGATTTTAATCGTATGCTCTCTGTCAGCTCTAAATTTCGCTTCGCATAATAATCCATCTTCATATAATCAACTGCAGCATATTCAATTACTTCCTCAATATGAGATAAATCTCGCTTTTGTGTGTGATGAATGTAATCTAACAATAATTGAGTTGTGTCATGCATTAACTGATGTGTCAACTGATTCATATCATAATCTTCATCAGATATATCTTCGCGAACAGTAATCGTCTCAGTTATCATGTTGATTTGTCTTTTTAATTCTTCAGATAGAGCTTGCTTTATGACGATTTCATTGGGATTAATTGTTGTAATCTCATTAAGCAAGGTTGCTGTATCTTTGAAATGAGTTACTTTGAGTTCTCCTGTAGAAACATCACAATAGCATAATCCAAATTCTTCATTTTCGATAAAACTTAAAATATAATTATTTTTCTTTTCATCCATACCATTTTGATCCATAACAGTTCCTGGTGTGATGATTCTTACAACTTCTCTTCTAACCATTCCTTTTGTTTGCTTTGGATCTTCCATTTGTTCACATATAGCGACCTTATACCCATTATTAATCAATGTTTCAATGTAATTATCAGCAGAATGATATGGTACGCCACACATCGGAATAGGATTTTCTTTTTTAGCATCTCTTTTCGTCAATGTTATTTCAAGTACTCTTGATGCTTCTTTAGCATCATCAAAGAACATTTCATAGAAATCTCCGAGTCTAAAAAATAGCAAACAATCATCATATTCAGATTTTATCTTTAAATATTGTTGCATCATTGGTGTAATGTTAGCCATTTCTATTTTCACAACCCTTATTCTTATATCTTTATTTATATTATATGTATAAATTTATGGTTTTTAACTCATTCATTTTAACATATATGTTTTTGAAACGCTTTTGTGTAATAGATACAAAAAGTACGCTTTCATATGAACAGATATCAACATTTCACTTATAATCCCCTATTCATCAAGCGTACTTCAAATAAATATTAATTTTTGTTAAATCTATCTAGTAAACCTCTTCTTTTCAAAATAATAAGCAATATATAACTAATTAAAGCCCCAATAAAACTTGATACTATGAACATAAGCATTAATGGTTTAATAAAGAAATCTTGAAGTCCTAAAAACCATGCTAAAGGTATACACATTAAACTACCAATAACACCAGTCCCTAATACTTCACCAACTGAAGCCATAAAAATATGCTTCCTATACATATAAAACAGACTGGAAAGTAAGACACCTATCATACTTCCTGGAAAAGCAAATGCGCTTCCAGTTCCAAATGAAATTCGTAGTACAGAAGAAATAAAAGCTTGCGCTAAACCATACCATGGTCCAACAAATACAGCACATAATACATTTACAAAATGTTGAACGGGTGCGGCTTTAATTGGACCTAAAGGAATGACAATTAAACTACTTAACACGACATTAATAGCTATTAAGAATGCTGTGATGGTCAACTTTCTAATATTCATTGTACTTAACTCCTCTAAAATAATTATTCATTGTGTTCTTTTTTATTATATTCATTGAGTCTATCTTCCATTGTTTTGACCATCATTTGTAGTAAATCATTCGCCTCATATTGTGCTGAACGAAATTCTTCAACAATAGGTAATTCATTAATTTCATCTTTTAGATACTGAATTTTAGCTTCAGATTGCTCGAGTGCATTTTGTTTTCCATAATTTTGAAAATTAACCGATTGTTTTTGTTGCGCTTTTAAACGATTCATCTTTTGTTTTATTGCTTGATTATTATGAATTTGTTTTTCTACATTATGATAATCTTGAACAACTTCTAGTTTTCCAATTTTCTCTGCTAAACTTTCGACTTTTCGTATGATTTCTTTTTCACTATACATATTATTGTGTCACCATTGAACGTTGATGTTCTTGTATAAATGTTCCATTTAAAGAATATTGTTTTGCCTCGTCAATTTTGACATCAACGAGTTTACCAATGCTCTCTCTTGGTCCTTTAAAATTCACAAGTTTATTTTTATCAGTATAGCCTGCTAGAACATTCTCATCTTTTTTACTAGAACCTTCACATAATACCGTAACAATCTTACCTTCATACTGACTCATTGCTTGTTGAGAATATATTCCAACCTTCTTATTAAGCCTTTGCAAACGTTCTTTTTTCACTTCTAAAGGTACGTTATCCTTCATTTTAGCTGCTGGTGTTCCATCTCTTTGTGAATATAAATATGTGTATGCATGCTCAAATTGAACGTCATCATATAATGATAATGTTTCTTCAAATTGTTCTTCAGTTTCATTTGGATAACCTACTATGATATCAGTAGTTAGAGCTACGTTAGGGATAGCTTCCTTTATTCTTGAAACTAAATCAAGATAACTCTCTCTTGTATATTTACGCCCCATTATCTTTAATACTTGGTTATTACCTGATTGTACCGGCAAATGGATATGCGGTACTATGTTCCCACCTTTAGCTATAACTTTAATCATTCGATCTGTAAAGTCCCAAGGATGACTTGTTGTAAAACGAACACGAGGTATATCAATTTTAGAAATATCTTCCAATAAGTCACCTAATTCATAATCCAGACCTTCGATATCTTTACCATATGAATTTACATTTTGACCTAATAAGGTAATTTCTTGATAACCTTCTCTTGCTAATTCTCTAACCTCATCAATGATGTCCTCTGGACGACGACTACGTTCTTTTCCTCTAGTAAATGGAACAATACAATAAGTACAAAACTTATCGCAACCATACATAATATTAACCCAAGCTTTAATGTGACCGTCACGCACTTTAGGTAAATTTTCGATGATGTCTCCCTCTTTAGACCATACTTCAACTACCATCGCTTTAGATAAATATGCCTCTTCTAAAATCTCAGGTAAATGATGAATGTTGTGTGTCCCAAAAACCATATCTACATTTTGATAAGATTTTAATATTTTATTTACGACTGATTCTTCTTGAGACATGCAACCACACACCCCAATTAAACAATCTGGGCGTTCTTTTTTTAAATGTTTTAAATTTCCTATTTCACTAAAGACTTTATTTTCAGCATTTTCTCTAATGGCGCATGTATTAATTAAAATCACATCCGCTTCATTAATATCCGAAGTAGCACTATATCCTAATGCATTTAATATTCCTGCCATAACTTCAGTGTCATGTGCATTCATTTGACATCCATATGTTTTAATTAAAAAAGTGCGACCTTTACCCATACCTTTGTATTTTTCATCTATATGAAAATCTCTGTTATATTGAACTTCTTGTTTTCCTCTTTTTTTAGCTTCTTTTAAGCTAGGTGGCTGATACACTTGTTCAAAGTATTTACTATAATCTTTCTCAGCTTTACGATCACGTTCTGCTAGAATATTTATCGTTCCAGCCTTTCTTTGCTCTTCATTCACTTTGAAAATCCTTTCTATATGCCCATAATCATTATTTCATTATATTAAATTTATAGTCAAAGTGCAAAAAGACATGTATATGATGTTACATCTATCTTTGATAATTAACTTATTAGCCTTTTATTACTGTAATTAATGTAAATCATATCTAAATGTTTATTTAGACACCATTTATTTATAATAAATCAGTTGATAAAAGTCTTTTATATCATATTTTCAGTGTGATAATGTATGGCGTCTATAGCATACCAATATTTTCATACAAAATTTTAAGAGCCTTAAACACTATGGCATGTTAGGCTCTTAAATAAATAAGATAAGAAATATTATTCTAATTTAAACTTAGTCGTATTTTCCTGTAAGCGTCTCAATTTCTATTCCTTCAGGTACGTGATAAAACTTAACTTGACTAATAATACTTGGACATTCTAATTCAACCATTCTATCATTTAATTTTTGAATTAAAATAAGACATTCACTCATTTCACCTTGAACTGTTGTTTCTAACGGTCCCACTCTAAAATGCAAACCTGAATCATCAATAATTTTAATTGCCTCATCAACATATGGAATAACATCGTTGTTGTTCGGTGTTTTTGGAATAATTTGAATACTCATTAATGTATCTTGCATGCTTCATCTCTCCAATTAAGTTTTATAATATTATTTTAACATGCGTTAGAATTTAATTATGCACGTTCTATAGCTTTTTTCATTGCATCAGCAAAGTCGTACATTAAATCATCCCAATTATCTTTATTTTCACGGTTTTTGCGTGAACTTTTTCTATTTTTAAATAGCTCCTTTCTTAACTGAGCTGTCAGTTCTAATTGCACTCCTCCTTGGGTTTGAGTCATATTAACAATATTATTTTCTTGAGTTCCAGAAATATGATGTGGTGCTTCTCGCACGCTAATTCCTATATCTTCAAGAGATTCGGTGATTAACTCAATTAGTCTGTCATCACTACCTCCTATATAAGCCACACTTTCATTACCTTCACAACCATGGATGGCTACAGTTCTTTGGCTACCTCTCACTAAATCTAATGCAATTTGGTCATCATAATGTGTGGAAGTCACATGTAACTCATTATTCCCCTTACTTCTCATACCTTTAAAGGAAAAATAGTTATAGTCGCCACAATGTGCAATTGTATAGGCTAATTCAGTTGTGGCAGGTTCAATTCCACCGCCATGTAATGCTAATATAGTGACTATGCTAGAACGATTTTCACACTCTATTTCCCAATCTTTTCCTTCTTTAGTCAATTCTTTTAATTCTGTCATAGATTTAAATTTGTCCATATTAACCTCCGAAAAATCATCTTATATTTTTATTATTCCCAAAATTCATATTCTTAAAATCTTTTTACAAAATCTTTTACATATTTATTAAAAAAACAAACTTATTGCATTGATTAGGACTGTGCGTTTAACTGTTCACATTATTTATGTATTTAATAATAACTCTGAGTAAAATTTCATTTGTTAAATACTTTATCTATATTTTTAAAATAATTTGGAATAAATTATGTCATTCTTATATTATTTACTTTTAGATGAGATGGGTGATTAATCATGTAAAAAACGTTAAATGAGAATTACATTATTGAATCGTAGTGCTTTTGACAAGCAACATAGAGATAAAATAAGAGTGAGCAGAATTAAAATGTTATTCTGACCCACTCTTTAAATATGTTATTTACTTATATGCATGTTCTCTAATACTTTTAAATTGAAACGTACTTCTTGATTTTCTATAGTAATCATTAACGTTATTAGATAAGAAATTACAGTAAAATTAGATAGTCATGATGTATCAAGTACACCTTCGTTTTTATTTTACCTACTTATTTTGACGCAATTCTAGTTACTATGAATGAGTATCCTTTATAAAAATTGTGCAGTTAAATCGTTGAAAGTTTCTTCTGTAATATGAATATCTCTTTTAGCTAACGCCTCATGTTCTAGTTCTGAAATTTGCGATTCATAAGAAGGTGTTGTTGTATCTTGATAAACGATACCTTTAACCAGTGACTCATGATCCAGCACAGTTTTCATAGCAAGTTGTTTATCTGTGATGTCATAGCCCTCAATATCATCGATACTTGTTAAATGTTCTTTAAACCAGTCATAAGTATTCACTTTATTGTAAGTAACACAAGGTGAGAAAACATTAACAAAAGAAAAACCATCATGATGAATCGCATCTTCAATCATTTTAGTTAATGCCTTTATATCACTTGAGAATCCTTGTGCTACAAAAGTTGCACCAGAGGACAGTGCCAATTCCAATGGAGCTACATTCTTTTCTATATTTCCTTTAGGTGTTGATTTAGTTACAAATCCTTTAGCTGAGGAAGGTGATGTTTGTCCTTTAGTTAATCCATATATTTGATTGTCCATGACAATATACGTCATATTCATATTACGTCTAAGAGCATGAATAGTATGTCCCATTCCTATTGCATAGCCGTCTCCATCACCACCAGAAGCGATAACTGTTAAATCTTTGTTTGCCATTTTAACGCCTTGTGCTAGAGGCAATGCACGTCCATGAATAGAGTGTACGCCATAAGAATTAATATAACCTGATAGTCTACCAGAACAACCAATCCCTGTAATGATTGCTACATCTTCTGGTTCTAAACCAATATTCGCTGTCGCTTTTTGTATAGCAGCTTGAACTGAAAAGTCACCGCAACCAGGGCACCAGTTTGGCTTCACATTATTTCTAAAATCTTTAAATGTAGCCAATTACACCAACTCCTTTAACTCTTTAGCAATTTCCAAACCTTTTTCTTCAATTTCATAAGGTAAGAAAGGTTTCCCATCGTATTTTGTTTGATTAACTAATTTATCATTAACTTGTGTGTTCATTTTTAAAATACTTGATAATTGTCCTTGATAATTATGTTCTGCAACTATTACTTTCGAAGCTTTATTAATAGCTTGTTGAACAATATCTTTAGGGAAAGGATGTAATTGTCGAATATGCATCGTATTCACTTTTACACCATGTCGTTCTAGTCTTTCTGCACCTTCTCCAATAGCACCTTTAGTAGATATAAATCCTATATACAGTATATCTGCTTCGTCTTCATGTTCATTGAGTAACACAGGATTATTGATAACCAAGCTTTCAGTTTTGCGCATTCGTTTTTCCATCTGATTCTGACGATTCATAGGCGCCTCACTTGGCTTCCCTTCTTCATTATGTTCAACACCTGTTACATGATGTATACCACCTTTAACACCTGGTATTGGTCGTGGTGATACGCCACTAGCTGTTAATGCATATCTTTTAAAGTATGCTTTATCATCTTCAGCTCTCTCGATATCTGACTGTATTATTTCTCCACGACGAATATCGATTTTATTATAATCGAGTGTTTTAACAGTTTGTTTTCCTAATGATAATTGTAAATCACTTAACAGAATGACTGGACATTGGTATTCTTCAGCTAAATTAAATGCTTCCATAGTAAGATAAAACGCATCTTCAGCATCTGTAGGAGCAACGACAATTTTCGGAATATCACCATGGGTACCATAAATCATTTGCATTAAATCTGATTGTTCTTGCTTTGTTGGTAAGCCAGTAGAAGGACCACCTCTTTGAGTATTAATAATGACTAATGGCGTTTCAGTCATACCAGACAATCCAATAGATTCCATCATTAAAGAAAGACCTGGACCCGCACTCGCTGTAAAGCCTCGTACGCCAGCATAGTTAGCTCCAATCGCCATCGTTGCTGCTGCTATTTCATCTTCAGTTTGAACAACAGTACCATCAACTTTAGGTAGATTGGCAATCATGTATTCCATAATTTCAGAAGCTGGCGTAATTGGATAAGCGGACATAAATCTTGATCCAGCTGCTATTGCTCCTAATCCGATTGCGTCATTACCTATCATATATAAATGAGGATGACCGCTACCATTCTCTAATGTAAAGTCTCCATTAACGTTGGTAACTTGTTGCTTCATTAAATCATAACCCATATTAAGGGCTTGTATATTCATATCAACGACTTTATTACCTTTTTTTGAAAACATGTTATCGATTAAAGTTTCAAAAGTTGATGTATTTAAATCCATCAGTGCAGATGTCGCACCAATTGCCACCATATTCTTCATTAATGCTGTTCCAAGTTCCTTTGCCGTGCTAGTGAATGGTAACTCAATTAATTGAGCCACACAGTTCTCTGGCTTTTGGGGTTTTGCTTTAGCATCCGCAATTATAATACTATCTTCTCTCATTTCATGATGATTTAATTCAATCGTTTCCTGGTCAAAAGCAATGAGTATATCCAAATCATCACTAATCGCATGCACAGGCGATTTTGAAACTCTTATCTTATTATTAGTATGGCCACCTTTTATACGACTAGAAAAGTGTCTATATCCATACAAAAAATAACCTTTTCTATTCATCGCAGTAGCAAAGATTTCACCGGTAGATTCAATACCTTCGCCTTGCTGACCGCCCACTTTCCATGATATTTGTGATTTCATATCACATGCCTCCTGTGGTATTAATTCATACTCTATGATAACAAAATAAACCACCGTTTTACTATTTCAACAGTGGTACAAGTTTAAATTCATACTAATGGACTATATCCCTTTAAATTTGGAAAGGATGGTCCTCATTTATTAACAGTCTTTTTATTTGAGTCGTTTTACCTTCTTTATCTAAATCTATGATAACTCCTGATAATACGCCTCGCCCATCATCTGGAACAACATGCCTTTGTGGCAAACTAGTAATAAAACGTTGAATAACTTCATCTCTATTGATACCTAAAATACCATCGTAATAACCTGTCATCCCGACATCTGTGATATATCCTGTGCCATGAGGTAATATACGATCATCAGAAGTTTGAATATGTGTGTGAGTACCAACAACAGCGCTCACTCTACCATCTAAATACCAACCCATAGCATTTTTTTCAGATGTAGTTTCAGCATGAAAATCTACAAATATATATGGTGTAGATTTTTGAGCTTCTTCGATTAGCTGGTCAGCCTTTTTAAATGGATCATCAATGTCTTGCATAAATGAACGGCCTTGTAAATTAATAATAGCCAATTTAATATCGTTAATTTTTATTATTCTCATACCTGTTCCTGGAGCTTCATCAGGAAAATTTGCAGGTCTCACCATTCGATGAGCATCATCAATAAAATCGTAAATTTCTCTTTGACCATATGTATGATTACCCATAGTCATGAAATCCACGCCTTCTCTCAAAAGTTGTTTGTAAATTTTTTCTGTTAATCCTTTACCGTGTGCGGCATTTTCAGCGTTTACTATAGAAACTGTTGGGTGATAAGTTTGTTTAATTTTAGGTAAATAAGTAGTAATCATTTTCCTGCCCACTTTACCAACGATGTCGCCTATAAACAATATTCTCATTCTCTGTTCATCCTCTCATAAATTAAGTTTAATGGATACTGTACTATAATAAAAGTCTCATTAACAAATTAATTATTCTGAAAATTAAAAGACTTTACTTTTTTGTATTTAAGTATTGTGTTAATATGAAACTAATAAAAATATAGGAGTTGTTTATTCATTCATGTCTATTAATATTGATCCTGAAAAATTTGCTGAATTAGTTGTAACTTCAAATCCAGCCAAATCTGATGACGCTGAAGATATCGCTAAAGAAAGTTTAATTTTATACATTAATGCTTATCGTTTAGCAGAGAAATATGCAAATATCGCTACAAATTGCTATGATACAGCTGAAATTTTAAAAGAAATAAATGAAGTTGATTTACAATTAAAATAAATCATTATATCCGAGCGTTTATACGCTCGGTTTTTTATATTATATTTAATAAGCCACTGGCCGTAAATACGGTCAGTGGCTTATGGAATTATTTAGCATATTCTATTGCTCTAGTCTCTCGAACAACTGTCACTTTGATATGTCCAGGATATTGTAACTCTTCTTCAATTTGGTTCTTAATATCTCTTGCCAATCTATATGATTTTAAATCATCAATTTCTTCAGGTGAGACGACTACACGAATCTCTCTACCAGCTTGTATAGCAAATGCTTTTTCTACCCCATCATAACTTTCAGATAACGTTTCGAGTCTCTCAAGTCTTCTAATATAATTTTCAAGTGTCTCTTTACGTGCACCTGGTCGCGCTGCTGATAATGCATCAGCTGCTGCAACTAAAATAGAAATGATAGAGGTTGGTTCAACATCACCATGATGTGAGTGAATAGCATTAATAATTATGTTATTTTCATTATATTTCTTAGCTAATTCAACACCTATTTCTACGTGACTACCTTCAACTTCATGATCAATGGCTTTACCAACATCATGTAATAATCCAGCACGTTTAGCTAAAGTAACATCCTCTCCTAATTCTGCTGCAAGCATACCTGAAAGGTGGGCAACTTCAATTGAATGTTTAAGTACATTCTGACCATAACTAGTTCGATAATTTAATCGACCCAAAATTTTCACTAAATCAGGATGCATATTGTGTACATTTATTTCAAAGGTAGCTTGTTCTCCAGCATCTCTAATGATATCGTCTACTTCCTTTCTAGCTTTTTCGACCATATCTTCAATACGTCCAGGATGAATACGTCCATCAGAAACCAAATTAACTAGTGCAGTTCTAGCAATTTCACGTCTAATTGGGTCAAAACCTGATAAAATAACTGCTTCTGGTGTGTCATCAATAATTAAATCTATGCCAGTAAGTGTTTCTAATGTGCGTATATTTCTACCTTCTCTACCTATGATACGACCTTTCATTTCATCGTTAGGCAGATTTACGACTGAAACAGTTGATTCAGTTGTATGTTCGGCTGCTAATCTTTGTACAGTTGTAGCAAGTAATTCTTTAGCTGTCTTATCAACTTTTTCTTTCGCTTCTTTTTCTTTTTCTTTAACAAGTATTGCAATATCTTGTGACAGTTCTTCTTCAACTCTTTGAAGCTGTTCTTTCACAGCTTCTTCTTGAGTGAGACCGGAGATGCGTTCTAATTCTTGTTCATGCTTCATTATTAATGTTTGAACACTACTCTCTTTTGCATCTACTTGTTGTTGTCTTTCTTCAAGTTTTGATTCTTTTTGTTCCAAAATCTCATCTTTTTTATCTAAAAGATCAGATTTCCGATCCAAATTTTCTTCTTTTTGAAGAAGTCGGGTTTCTTGTCTTTGAAGTTCACCACGTCTTTCACGCAGTTCATTCTCAGCTTGTTCTTTTAAAATTTGGTTCTCTTCTTTTGCCTCAAGTAATTTTTCTTTTTTAATATTGTCTGCTTCTTTATTAGCATAGCTAACAATATCATCGGCAGTTTGTCTTGCTTGAACTTGTTTTTGGTGTAATAAATTTCGGGCAACAATATACCCTACAACAACGCCTAGAATAATCCCCAGCAAAATGAGTAGGAGGCTTAATAAATTCACATAAACACCTCCTTTATCTAGGGTTTGCTTTGTATATCAAAATCAATATGATTATATGAAATTATATAAGAATCATACATACTAATTGTACGTTTATCGACAGATATGTGTCAAGATATGAAATTGCACTACACTCATTTTAAATTGCTTTTTTTAAAGAACAAATCAAAAACTACAAAAAAGGATGGCTAAATAAGCCATCCTTTTAATTAGTCAACTAAAAAACTATTCATCAAATAAAGTTTTTGGTGAATCGTCTTCATTCTCATTTTCATCCACATCACCATCGAAAATACCTAACTTTTCACGTAACTTACGGTCAATTTCTTCTTTGATTTGTGGATTTTCCTTAAGATAATTTTTGACGTTTTCTTTACCTTGGCCCATTCTATCTCCATTATAAGAATACCAAGCACCTGATTTATCAACGATATCATTCTCTACACCTAAATCAATGAGCTCTCCTTCCTTAGAGATACCTTGACCATACATAATATCTACTTCTGCAACTCTAAATGGAGGTGCAACTTTATTTTTTACAACTTTTATTTTGGTTCTGTTACCTACAATATCTTGACCTTGTTTTAACTGCTCTGCTCTTCTTACCTCTAAACGTACAGAACTATAGAATTTTAGGGCTCTACCACCGGGCGTTGTTTCAGGATTCCCGAACATCACACCGACCTTTTCACGAATTTGGTTAATAAATATAGCTGTAGTATTAGATTTAGAAATAGCCCCTGATAACTTTCTTAATGCTTGAGACATTAATCTTGCTTGTAAACCAACATGAGTATCTCCCATTTCACCTTCAATTTCAGCTTTAGGTGTTAATGCTGCTACTGAATCGACAACAACAATGTCCACAGCACCACTACGAACAAAAGCTTCGGCGATTTCAAGACCTTGTTCACCATGATCAGGTTGAGATAAATATAAATTATCAATATCTACACCTAATGCTTGTGCATATACTGGATCGAGAGCATGTTCGGCATCGATAAATGCTGCTACACCACCGTTTTTTTGTACTTCAGCGATAGCATGTAAAGCTACTGTCGTCTTACCTGAACTTTCAGGTCCATATATTTCGATAATTCTTCCTTTAGGATAACCTCCAACCCCTAATGCATTATCAACTGTGACAGAACCACTTGAAGTGCTTGATACTCTGCGACCTTTATTATCGCCTAACTTCATAACGGCACCTTTACCAAAAGATTTTTCCATGTTTTTAATTACTGTATCTAAAGCTTTTTGACGTTCATTATCCAAAACGAGACCTCCTACTACAGAAAGTTATCTGTATAATATCTTATACTTACTATACAAGCATTTTAAGCAAAATACAAGTCTTTTGCGAATATTTGTTCGCATTTATTGTGTGATAGCTGATACAAAAACGAACAAACGTACTTATATTTTTTGCAAAAATTTAAAATATACTATTTATTAAACCAATTTAATAATCTAATCATTGCATAATTTTGACTTCTGCTTCTCAATAAATTACGACTTTGAGACATCTTAAATGTTTCGATATCGAAATTATTTCCATCATAAATTCCTAAATATACAATGTTATCTTTATTTAAAAGTACAATACCCAAATCTGTTTGGTACAAATCCCTGACATATTGTGCTGCATTGAATAACACGGCATTAAACTCAGAAGTCACATCAATAAATTGATTAGAATGTGGTAGCATACCTTTAACTAGATTTTTACTGTCAGCATTTTTTAATCGAGTAAACAAAGCTCCATTAGTTACACCGTCATAAATAGCAAAATTCTGTTTTGCACTATTTATAACCGATTCTTCAATATTAACTTCGTCTGAGCCAAAATAATAAGTACCAACCCTATTTAAAATTTCATCTCGAATAGGCTTAATAAGCAGTTGACATCGTTCCTTACTTTCAGCATTGGCTGTTAATCTAAAATATACTTCATGCGTACCTGCAAGAGGTGCGATTGTCGGATTAGTTTGATCATCTATTAGATCAATTAATAGTGTTTCTAATTTCGACTCTCCTATACCAGCAAATCTAAGTAATTCAGAAAAAATAACTTCATCTTTATCCATAAGATAAGGTAATAATTCATTCTTCGCCATAGGTTGCATCTCTTTCGGTGGACCTGGTAGTAGAATTATTTTTTGTTTACCTAATTCTACAAGCATACCAGGAGCCATACCATTTTTATTTGGTAAAACTATGGCATCTTCAATTACTAATGCTTGTTGCTTATTATTAGAGGTCATATCTTGACCTTGTTCTTTAAAATAGTTTTTGATAAAGTTTAACGATGCTTCATCCGTCACTAGATTTTTTCCTAATACTTTAGCTACAGTATGTTTAGTTAAATCATCTTTTGTTGGTCCTAAGCCACCTGTTAAAACAATGGTATCAAATCTAGATAGACATTGCTTTATTACATATTCTAACCTTTGAGGGTTATCACCAATAACTGTGTGTTCTACTACACTTTTACCAATACTATTAAAAAGTTTTGAAAGATATTGCCCATTTGTATTAGCTATTTGACCTAGTAATAATTCAGAGCCAACAGCTACAATTGAAATATTCATCAATGATATACTCCCTGATATTTATATTGTCTTTTCAATAAGTCCATTATATATATTTTTGTAATATAAATCTAAAATATGAATCTTTATAAAAACAGTTTAATTATTTATCACAGAACTGTCATCTAATATAACTTAAACATAGCATCACATTATTTTTATAACATACTGACATTACATTTATATAAAAGATTTACAGATGTATATCGATATTACACCTGAAAATTGAAAATATTAAATCAATTATAGTAATTGTTTTATCTTCTTTGTCACACTAAAGCAACCGAAAAATAAAAGGTTTGCACCCCATATAGAATAGGGAACAAACCTTTGACAAAGATAACTTAATCAAAATGTATATATTTTAGAGAGTATGATTATATAACAAATTGATATGGTAATTTATATATGAAATAAATATACAAGCTCAATTTTTTAATTACACATTTATTTAGAATGTTTAAATACATCTCTTCCTTTATAAAAATATTCAATACCTGAAAGAATAGTAAAGAATACTCCAATGTATAATAACCACACTCCAATTGGGAAATGTAGATAGTGTAAGAAAGGATCGCCCAATAAAATCCATATAATTGCAACCATTGTCACTGCTGTTTTTATTTTCCCTAGTTGTCCTGCAGCACTTACAAACCCCTGTTCAATTTGTAGTAATCGTAATCCTGTGACGGCAAATTCTCGAGCAATAATTATGATAGCAACGACAGAATTAGTAAAACCAAGTTGTACCATAACAATTAATGCACTCGCGACCAATAATTTGTCTGCAAGTGGATCTAAGAATTTCCCCATATTAGTAACTAATTGCCATTTACGGGCAAGATAACCATCAGCAAAATCACTTAATGATGCAACCACAAATATGATAGCACTAATTAATATTTCAATTCTAATATGATTTCCACCTAAAATTGAAATTTGTCCAAAACCAAAATCAACTAAAGCAAATAAAATAAAAAATGGTATTAAAATAACTCTAAATACCGTTATTTGATTCGGTATATTCATATTAAATCCTCATTTCTAAAACATATATTTATATAATTAATACTGCGAGTATCCAAACGATTAAAGATATTAAAATAATGAAACCCATCCACATCAACAATTGAAACGCTTCCTTAGATTGACGTCGGTAAGGGGGTTCATACCCATTAGAAAATGTTTGTATCACATCATCAATTTGATATTGTGTTTCAGGAATCTCATCTTGATGTGCTTCAATAAGTTGATTTGGTTCGATATTTACAACTTTAGCGTATTTTCTAATAAAACCTTCAGTATAATCACTCTTGGCTAGTTCATTAAAATCATTATTTTCTATATGTATTAACGTTTGACGCTTTAACTGAGTTCTTTGTTCTAATTCACTTAGTGTCATACCCAATCTTTCACGTCTACTTTTCAACACTTCACCAATCGTTTTCACTCAAAGTCCTCCTAGACATTATTCAAAGAAACCAAACCCTCCACCAAATGGATCTCCAAAATCTAAATTATTCTTGCTTTGAACCGTATGTTTCTTCATTTCTTCATATCGAATCTCTTGATCTTCATTTTCTCTCAATTCAATAATATAGTCAAAATCTTCCATATTATAATTGCACGACTCTACAAATAAATCTGGATGTTCAACTACTTTTATTGAGGGTAACGTCATAACCTCTCTCACCAATTCTTGGTGCTCAGGGTTCAATTCACGTGCTGTTACCGCACCATCAATGATATATACGTGATTAGAATCATATTCACCTTTAAATAGTGAACGCCTTACTGTTTGTTTAATTAAAGTTGAGCTTATGAATAACCATCTTTTATGTGCACAAACACTTCCAGCTACAATAGATTCAGTTTTACCAACTCTAGGCATTCCACGTATTCCGATTAATTTATGTCCTTCTTCTTTAAATAACTCAGCTAAAAAATCAACAAGTAATCCTAAATCTTCTCGTTCAAATTTAAAAGTCTTTTTATCATCAGCATCTTGTTCAATATATCTACCGTGTCGTACAGCGAGTCTATCTCGTAATTCAGGAACTCTTAACTTTGTAATTTCTATTTCATTAATTTCTTTTACAATTTGTTCGAACCTTTCGACCTTTTCTAGTTGATCTGTTTTAATTAACAATCCCCTTTTTCCCTGATCAACACCATTAATTGTAACAATACTAATGCCGAGCATTCCAAGCAAACTTGAAATATCACCGAGTAAGCCAGCACGATTTACAGTTATCTCATATTCTAAGTACCACTCTTTCCTTTTTGCAAAAGTCATTTCTTGATCACCCCTTGTTAACAACGAAGCACATGAAATCTTTGTTTATCATATTATAACACCAATAATAAAAAGATACTTCTTTTATTATTACTAAAATGTTGCTCCTATAACAATTGAAACAAGAAACTTATCTTTTACTGACAAAGCATTTAAATATACCATCCGCCATTCACTTTATGTACTGTACCCGTAATACTTTTTGACATAGTACTACACAAGTATGCACAAGCATGTGCCACTTCAGAAGGATCAATCATTCTTTGCTGAGGTAACTCTGATACTATATTCGATAACTCATCTTTCGACCATACATCGCTCATTTTCCCTTTTACCATACCTGGTGTAATAGCATTTACAGTTACTGAAGTTAAAGCTAATTCTTGACTTAATGCTTTAACAAAACCAATTTGAGCACTTTTCATCGCTGAATAGATTGTCTCTAAACTAGCTCCAGTTTCTCCCCAAATTGATGAAATAACAATGATACGTCCATTGTTACTCTGCCTTAAAATATCAATAAAGTAGCGAGTCAAACGTATAAATTGTCTTACATTTAATGCATAACTATTATCGATGTCACAATCACTCATATCTTGTAACATGCCATATAATGCTGTCCCACTGGTATAAATTAGACAATCTAGCTCGTCAATGTGTCCAAAGTAATCTTCGAGCTCTATATCTTTGGTTAAATCACATTGAATAAATGTAACTTTGCTATTTTTAAATTGATTACTTAAATCAGAATATTGAGCTGAATGATAATGTAAGAAAACTTCATAACCTTCAAATAGCAGTCGTTTTACAATGGCACGACCTATTGTTCCAGAACCACCTATGACTAGCGCTTTCATCTATTTTCCATCTCCAAACGACTATCAACAAGTTGGTCAAAGTTCAAGAATAATTCGGAAGTTTCATTTACACTCTCTAACGTAATATTTTCTACGATATCAAGCATATCAAATACACTCACTCCCTCGAAATAGAGTTTTGCATATTGATTAGCAATATATTCTGGAGAATTTAAACTTGATATGAATTCTCCAATAAATTGCTTTTTCAACAAATCAAATGCTTCTTGATCTTTAAGGTTTCCTTTATATTTTCTTAATTCATCCATTATTAATTGTTTAAATAGATCAGGCTGTTGTGTTGCACTAGTAATAATTGAAAAACTGTAGCTCGGTTCCAATACAAATTGATAACCGAATGTTTCATCTATTAAATCTTTATTTAAAAGTTGTTGATAAAACTCCGTTTCCTCTCCAAAAACCAATTCGTAGAAAAATGTCATTTCCAAATCTCTTTGAACAAATTTAGTTGCACTTTCATCTAATGGTTCATTTTTAAAACCTAGCATCAATCGTGGTGACTGTAACTTCATTTTCTCAGAAACAAACCGTTGATTTATCTCTCTAGGCTCATCAATTTGCGCACGTTCAATACGTGGTTGATAAGTTTTATTTCTTTGATTTTCATGCTTTTCTACAAGTTTAATTATCGATTGAGGACTAACATCGCCTACCACAAACAACACCATATTAGAGGGATGATAAAATGTCTCATAGCATAGATATAAATCATCTTTTGTTATTTCATAAATGCTTTCAACACTACCAGCGATATCCACCCGTATCGGGTGCTTGGAATACATAGCCCTTAAAGTATTAAACATTAATTTATATCCTGGTTGTTCCTGGTACATTTTAATTTCCTCAGCTATAATCCCTTTTTCTTTATTAACTGTTTCTTCAGTAAAATAAGGTGTTTCTACCATATTGAGGAGACGTTTAATGTTACTTTCAATATTACTTGTTGCGCTAAATAAATAACTCGTACGATCAAAGCTTGTAAAAGCATTAGCTTGCGCATTCTCTTCGGCAAATGCAGTAAATAAATCTTCATCTTCTTTTTCAAACAATTTATGTTCTAAAAAATGTGCCACACCGTCAGGAACTTTTACAAATTGCTGACTACCTATGGGCTTAAAATGATTGTCCAATGAACCAAACTGTGTTGTGTAGGTCACATACGTTTTTTGAAAACCAGGCTTAGGAATGATAAATAATTTCAATCCATTATCAAACTCATGTTCGAAAACTTTCTCATCTATAAGTTCATATTGATGTGTTTTCATCAGTGTTGGTCTCCTTTCGTTAGTACATAAATTGTATCTAGAACAGCTTCATTTGCCAATTTAATAACATCTTTTTTCGTCACTTGATTAACTGCATTTATAAAATCTTGATCAGTTTGCTGTCGGTTTAATAATAATTGATTATGTAGTATTTCAATTATACTTTTAGGTCTATCTGATGCTTCGTGTCTATGGGAAATAATGATTTTTTTAGCTAATTCAATTTTATTAGAATCAAAATCTCCATTTTTTATCTTATCAAACTCTTTGATGACAGTATCTTTTGCTTGCTCATATTTCTCAGCAGAAACACCACTTAAAACAAATAAAAATCCGTTTTTACCATCAATTTGTGAATGTATAGAGTATGCCAAACTTTGCTTTTCTCTGACTTCATTAAATAGTACTGAGGAAGGATCTCCTCCAAACATCATATTTAATACTATAAATGCATAGTAATTACTTTTCCCATAATAAGATGGAAAGCGATATCCCAAATTCAATTTAGCTTGGTCAACATCGTCTTTTTCAATTATATATTGCGGTTGATCAAAAGAAGGTGTGATTTCAGTACTTTCTTTATTTTCTAAATAGAAAGGCTTAATTGCAAACTTATCTAGAATTAGTTGCGTTACTTCCTCTTTGTTAATATTTCCTACAACATATATGGCACAATCATCATTTTGTACCATGGATAGATATGTATCGTATAGACTTTCAGAAGTCACTTGTGGAATTTGTTCTAATTGACCTGTCGCTATATATCGATAGGGTTCTTGTTTAAACATATAATTCATTAACTGAAGAAATGAATACTGTGCTTTATTATCTTCCATTGCTTCAAGTTTTTTGCTAAGTAAAGACTTTTCTTGAGCTACATATGTATGATCAAAGCATCTATCTTTGATTAATGGATTCCAAATTATTTCTTTTAACGTATCTAATCCCTTTTCAAATAAAGGGGTTTTATCTTTTAAGAATTTTTCATTAACTACTTCTAATGAGATTGTAATAACATGCTTATCTTTAAACTTAGAAACAAAACTATTAACATAGGCGCCATACAATTCTGATAACTGTTTATTTAAAGTTTTATCGGTGGGCCATTGTTGTGTTGCACGAACTAATACTTTACTTAAAATTGAACGTGAAGTAATTGTTTTATAGTTTAATGGTGCCATAAATTTAAATGTAATTGTCGTTGTTTTAAATTTATCGGTAGGCAAAACATTGACTCGAACTTTTGTGTTATCTTGATTGAATCTCTTCAAAATCTAACCTCCTGGTTTTAATATGACAATTTATTCACTTTTAGTAATAGTGAATTTAACTAAACTACTCTTAATATAATTTAAAGAATACAAAATTGGTTGATGCTTTTCGTCATAATGTACTACTTTAAGTAACATAAGCCCTTCGTGAGGTGAAGCATTAAGCACTTCAGAGATATGGGGTTCGTAACTAATTGCTTCTAAATCCATTTCTGCATGCATGATTTGATGATTTGTAGATGCTTTAATAGCTTCTAACATTGAACCACTACTCTGTTGATAATCTGTACAAGTTAGATAAGTTTTTGCTATTTTGTCTAAACAATATACGACAGGCTTATGATTAGCAGTCCTTAGTCTCTCAATAATTGTTATAGGTTCTTTTGTTTCTATACCTAAATGTTCAGCATCTAAAATAGTTGCAGGTTGCTCGTCAAGATTCAGATATTCTGTTCCTGCTTCATAACCCGCTTCTTTAATCATAGTCCCTATACTAATAATTTTATTTAACGGGTAATAGAAAGGGGGCTTTACTTTTACGCTAGTCCCCTCTTCAAAATTATCCGTTACTACTTGTTCAGTAATCAACTCATCTATACCATCATAAACATCATCTGTTTTAACATTTAATGCTCTCGCAATTGACAAATTACTAGGTAATTTACTTCCATTGGTTAGTTCACCATCTTTGATTAAATTTAAAATGTATTGTTTTACTCTATAGATTGCACTCATTTCCGACATTTTTACACCTCGTCATTTTCTAAATCAACTAATATTTGTCTAGGTTTACTTCCTTTTTGTGGACCAATAACTTGGTTACGTTCCAAATCATCCATGAGCCTTGAAGCTCGATTATAACCGATTCTAAATTGTCGTTGTAATAAAGAAGTACTAGCTTTTTGCTTTTCTATTACAAATAAATAAGCTTCATCATATAAAGCATCCTCACTCTTCATTTCTGATTTATCTACAGGTGCATCTGGTTCCATTTCTTTAACATAATTTGCTTTCTGTTGCTCTACAACATAATTAACAACATCTTGCACTTCTTGATCACTTAAAAAAGCACCTTGAATTCGGGTTGTAGTAGATTCTCCGTTACCAACATATAGCATATCACCTTTACCAAGTAGCTTTTCAGCTCCACCAGCACCAATTATTGTTCTAGAGTCAGTTTGAGAACTTACAGCGAACGCAATTCTTGATGGAATGTTATTTTTAATAATACCAGTAATAACATCAACGGAAGGTCTTTGAGTAGCTACAATTAAGTGTATACCCGCTGCTCTAGCCATTTGAGTAATACGTTGGATAGCATTTTCTACTTCTTTACCTGCAACCATCATTAAATCAGCCAATTCATCCACTATTACGACGATATACGGTAACTCAGGTTGTTTTTCATCAAGTTCTTCATTCTGTTTGCGTATATATTGGTTATATCCTTCAATATTTCGTGTCGATGAATGTTGAAACAAATCATAACGACGTTCCATTTCTGAAACAATTTTTTCTAAAGCTTGAGACGCTTTATGTGGGTTTGTTACAACCGGTATAAGTAAATGAGGAATACCATTGTAAACATTTAACTCTACCATTTTAGGATCGATTAACATAAGTTTAACTTCGTGCGGTTTTGTGTTGAGTAATATACTCGTTATAATACCATTAATACAAACTGATTTACCGCTTCCTGTTGAACCAGCAACGAGTAAGTGAGGCATTTCATTTAATTGAATTGATATTGGATCACCAGAAATATCTCTACCAATGCCGACTTCTAATTTATACTTAGATGGGAACTTATCTTCTAAAACTTCTTTTAGAGTGACAAGTGAGATTTTATCATTGGGAACCTCAATTCCTACCGCAGAGCGACCTGGAATAGGTGCTTCTATTCGTACATCTTTCGCAGCCAAAGCTAATGCAATGTCATTATGGAGATTGACTATTTTACTTACTTTAACACCTTGCGCTGGTTGAATTTCATATTGCGTAACTGCAGGACCGATTTTAATTTGTGTTACTTTAGCATTAACTCCAAAGTTTTTTAGTGTAGATTCTAAAACCTGACCTTTACGTTGGACTTCAGCTTTTGAAGTAGTTTTTTGTTTAGTAGGCTGTTTTAATAAGGATAAAGGTGGCACCGTATACTCAATATTGGCTTCTTCACCAGCTTCAGATATTGAGCCTTCAGCCTGACTTTGTTGTTGATTGTTTTCAGCGGTTGTAGATGGCTGATTATTATTTATTGATTGATTTTTGGTACTTGGTAATGATTGTTGAAATTGTTCATTATCCAAAACACGTTTTTGACGTTGGTTAGCAGTATTTGGTCTTTTATCTTCTTGCTCATTATGACCATATATTGGAATATCGTCTGACTGAGAAATCTCTGGAAAATCACTAACATCTTTAATGACATTATTATTCTGACGTGATTTTTTTTGTTTTTTTCGTTCAATTTTTGCCTCTTTTAATTGGGCTTTTTCTTCTTTTTTAATCTTATTTTGTTCTCTTTTTTGTTTTATTGACTCAGATGCATGATTACTTGATGACTTGAGGTTGTCGAATAAACTTTTTGTAACATCTCTATGTCTTAAATTAAGTAATAAAATGAAACTCGAAGCTAGTAATAGGATAGTAATTATTATTACACCTACAATAGATATGAGAGGTATAAATAGTTTAAGTAAATAAAAACCTATTAAGCCTCCCCCAAAATTTGGAAAATGTGTTTGTTCATAAGCTTTATAAACAAAGGACAGTACAGGCTCTCTTTGAGAAGTGATATTATGTGAAAAATGAAAATACAATTGCGCTATAAATAACAAAGCTAATTGTAAAACTATTGCACCGATACTACGTCGAGTTCTAGGTATTTGCTTAGAGTATGTTATAAAAATTGTTGCAATAAGTACTAAAATATAAGTTAAATATCGACTCATACCAAAAAGATAATTAAAAAAGCTATCAATCATTCTACCAATGATTCCTAATTGAAAAGCGCCTAGTATAATAAGAATTACTACAATTATTGAGAATATATATCTTAAAGGCGTTTCATTTTGCTTTTTTTTATTCGTTTTTTTATTACCCTTTCTCTTCGTCGATGTTCTTTTTTTTGCTTGTGGCAATACCTACACCTTCTTTTTTAATCTCTCATCATTACTATATTTAGAGTATTCATCCCATTTGAATATATACTTATATGTATTTTTAATAAGATGAAAGAGGCAAGAACAACTTAGATTATTTAGATTCACTTTCATATTTACCAAACTCTAAGATTTTAGAAACTGATAAATAATTAAAAGAAAAACTAATTGTTGAACAAAGTCATTAAACATGATTTTGCTTTACTAAATTGTCCCAACCTCTTTAAATATTATTCTATTAAGATTAGATCTCCGATATGACTGGAATAATCATTGGACGGCGTTTTGTACTCTCAAATAGTAACTTACTGATTTGATCTCTCATATTTTGCTTGATTTCTGACCATTCTATTCGTTTTTCTTGAAGACCTTCCTCTACAATTTTACGTACTTTTTCTTCAGCCTCTTTCAAAAGTTCTTCACTTTCTCTAACATAGACGAAGCCTCTTGATTGAATTTCAGGTCCTGCAGCAATACGTCGATTTTTAGGATCTAATGTCACAACCGCAATAAAAATACCGTCTTCGGCTAATAGATGTCTGTCTCTTAATACGATATTACCTACGTCACCAACGCCAATCCCATCAATAAGTATATTACCTGATTGAACTTTTTCATTTAAAATCATATCTTTACCGTTATAACTAATCACGTCGCCTTTTTCAACTAAGAAAATTTTCTCAGGTGCTACACCGGTTTCTGCTGCTAATTTGGCATGTGCAATCTGCATTTTAAATTCACCTTGAACAGGTACAAAATATTCAGGTTTCATAATATTTAACATCATTTTCAATTCTTCCATACAACCATGACTTGACGCATGAATTTTCTTGTTGTTTGGAATTATATGTGCTCCAGCACGCACTAACTCATTTAATGTATCTGCAATAATAACCTCCATATTAGCTGAAGCAGTAATTGCTAGGAATATTGAATCTCCTTCTTCTATGTTCATAATTTTATGCTTTTTGCGAGCCATTTGACTTAATGCTTCTACTGGTTCACCTTGCATACCTGTAGCAATAATAATCACTTCATTTTTAGGATAATTTTCCACTTCGTTAATAGGTATTAATAAATCTTTTGGTATATCAAAGTATCCCATTTTACGTGCTATGTTAAACGAACTTTCAAGTGAACGACCTAAAAATGACACTTTACGATTAAGTTGACTTGCAATGTTAAGCACTTGTTGAATACGAACGAAGTTTGAAGCATAGCATGATACAATAAGTCTACCTTTAACCTTGGCAAAAGCATCATACATGTGATGTTCAATAATATTTTCAGGCGTGTTATATCCAGGCTTTTCAGCTTCTGTTGAATCACTGATTAATGCGAACACACCCTCATCACCAATTTCTGCCATTCGTTTCAAGTCTGGAGCATAATGTCCATGCAAACTTTGATCAAACTTAAACTCTCCAGTATAAACTATAGAACCATACGAAGTATGAATACATACGCCTAAGCTATCAGGAATGCTATGTGTCGTATTAAAGAAACTCACGTTAACATTTTTAAATCTCATAATTGAATCATGGTTTACAGTATAGTAACGTACTTTCTTTTTAATATTTCGGGCCTTCATTGCTTCTTTAACAAGTGCGATTGTCAATTTAGAACCATAAACTGGTGCATCGATTTGTTCTAACACATAACTTACTGCGCCTATAGCATGTTCATGACCGTGTGTAAGAAATATTCCTTTTAATCTTTCTTTGTTTTCAATGACATATTGAATGTCAGGAATAACGATATCTACCCCAAGCATTTCATCTTCTGGGAACATTAATCCTGCATCCAACATAAACATTTCATCGTCTACTTCAACGATGTACATATTTTTAGCGATTTCGCCTACTCCACCGAGTGGAATAATACGAATATCTTTATTTTTTTTCTTTATTAAACTCAAAATGTTACCTCCTATAAATAGTGACCCGTCCATATATAAACTCACTATTTATTATAAGTTAAAACGACCTTGATGTACACTATTATTGCACTGTTATACCATTTGATTATTGAGATTATATTTTTTAAGATTAATATTTTTATCATATTTAATAAAGCAATTGTCGCATGTACATACTAAATATTACTTTTACTTATTAAATGATTTTAATTGAATATATGTTTTTCAGTCACCATATAACATCACTAACAAAATACATTTATCTCACTGAATAGTCATATTAAAATAAAAAAACTGCTCGCAAAGCATTTAGCTTTGTCGGCAGCTTTTTACAGAACAAATACATTAAGTTCATATATGATACATTTTAATTTTTAGATTGCTCTAATACTTTATGTGACGCATTAACGCGACCTTGTTTATCGATTTCAGTAATTTTCACTTCAATTGTATCTCCAATTTTAAGAACATCTTCTACTTTATTAATTCTTTCTTGTGAAATTTGAGAAATGTGTAATAACGCGTCTTTACCAGGGAACAATTCAACGAAAGCACCATACTTTTCAATACGTTTTACTTTAGCATGATATACTTGTCCAACTTCCGCTTCGCGTGTAATATCTTCGATAATTTCTTTTGCACGGTTAATCATCGCTTGATCTACAGCACCTATAAAGATTGTACCATCTTGTTCAATATCTAATTTAACTCCAGTTTCGTCGATAATTTCATTGATTTTCTTACCACCTGGTCCAATCACGTCTCGAATTTTATCTGGATTAATACTCATAGTTACCACTTTTGGTGCGTAAGCACTTAATTCTTCGCGTGGTTGTTCAATCGTGTGAAGCATATGATCCATAATAGCTAATCGTCCTTGACGCGCTTGTTCTAGTGCTTCTTCAATAACTTCTCGAGTTAAACCATCAATTTTAATATCCATTTGAATCGCAGTAATACCGTCTTTAGTACCTGCTACTTTGAAGTCCATATCACCTAATGCATCTTCCATTCCTTGAATATCAGTTAAAATTGTATAGCTATCGTCACGCGTTACTAGTCCCATTGCAATCCCTGCGACTGGCGCTTTAATTGGTACACCGGCATCCATTAATGCTAATGTTGAACCACAAATCGATGCTTGAGATGATGAACCGTTAGACTCTAATACTTCACTTACAATACGAATTGTATAAGGGAAATCTTGAGTATCAGGTATAATGTAACGTAATGCTCTTTCACCAAGCGCACCATGCCCAATCTCACGTCTACCAGGTGCACGTACAGGGCCAGTTTCTCCTACAGAGAAATTAGGAAAGTTATAATGATGCATAAAACGTTTTTCTACCTCAGGTCCTAAACCATCAATTAATTGATAATCTCCAAGTGCGCCTAAAGTTAAAACTGAAAGTGCTTGTGTCTGACCACGAGTAAATAAACCTGACCCATGAGCTCTTGGTAACAAACCAACTTCTGATTCAAGAGGTCTTATTTCATCTACTTTACGTCCATCAGGTCGTATTTTTTCATCTGCAATTAGACGTCTTACTTCTTCTTTAATTAAGTCATTTAGAATTGCATAAACTTCTTTAACAAGCGTTTCATTTTCAGGATCTTCTTCATCTAGAAAATGACCAACAACTTCTTCTTTCAGAGCATCTAAGTTTTCATCTCGTTGTTGCTTATCGAAAGTTAAAACCGTGTCCTTAAGTCCTTTATCTTCAGTTAAACTTTTTACTTTTTCAACTAAATCTTCGTCTCTTTCCACCGGTACAAATTCTTGTTTTATCGGTTGAATGTGATCGATGATTTCTTGTTGGAATGCAACAAGTCGTTTGATTTCCTCGTGTCCGAAGAAAATAGCCTCAAGCATCTCACTCTCAGTAATTTCACTTGCGCCTGCTTCAACCATGTTTACCGCATCTTTATGACCAGCAACTTCTAAATCTAATCTAGAAATTTCTTTATCAGCGACGGAAGGATTAATGACATATTTGCCATCGATATAACCTACATTTACACCTGCGATGGGACCTTGGAATGGAATATCTGAAACACTTAACGCCATCGAAGAACCAATCATTGCTGCCATTTCTGGTGAGCAATCTGGATCAGCACTTAAGACAATATTCATGATTTGTACGTCATGTCTATATCCTTTTGGAAACAGTGGACGAATAGGTCTATCAATGAGACGAGCTGTTAACGTTGCTTCATCACCAGGGCGACCTTCTCTTTTTTTGAATCCTCCTGGTATTTTACCAGCAGCATACATTTTTTCTTCGTAATTTACAGTTAATGGGAAAAAATCGCCATCTCTAGGTTCTTTAGAAGCAGTTGCAGTTGATAGGACAACTGTATCTCCATAACGCACTAAAACAGCACCATTAGCTTGCTTTGCTAATTGTCCTGTCTCAATAGTTAAAGAACGCCCAGCCCATTCAGTTTTAAAAACTTTCTTCTCTTGAGACATTATGAATCTCCTCTCTTAATTCTAATATTTATATCATATCATTTATTTAACTGATTTTATATTTTTTATTATGATACATAATAAAAAAAGGAAAGTACCATCCATGGTGCTTTCCTAATTCTATATTAAGATTAACGACGAATACCTAATGATTTAATTAATTCACGGTAACGTTGAATATCTTTACTACGTAAGTAGTTTAATAAGTGACGACGACGACCTACCATTTTCAATAAACCACGACGTGAATGGTGGTCTTTCTTGTGTTCACGTAAATGCTCATTTAATGCAGTAATTTCTGCAGTTAATACAGCGATTTGGACTTCTGGTGAACCAGTATCAGTTTCGTGCACACGATATTCTTTAATTAATTCATCTTTACGTTGTTGTGAAATTGCCATTATCAATTTCCTCCTTAATTATAATTTAACTCCTTAATCTGAGTGAGGCGTCGGAGAATCGACCTACTAAGAAAAAGGTATATCTAGAGAATAAGAATAATCTTGTATCTCTGTCAACTTTATATATTATATGATATATCATCATCGAAATCAATAGATAATAAATGTTTAGCCTGCGCTTTATCTTCATTCATTTGTTTAACTAATGGATCGATACCATCAAATTTAACTTCTGGTCTTAAAAAGTGATGCCAATACACAGTCACACGTTCACCGTAAATATTTTCATTAAAATCAAATATATTCACTTCAATAACTAACTCAGCCCTAGTTGGATCGTGGAATGTTGGTTTAACTCCAACGTTAGCTACACCACGATGTAATTTACTCTCTGGACCAATTTCCATACTCACTGCGTAAACACCTTTTTTTGGTAGTACATAATCATCACTGGGTTGCACATTAGCTGTTGGAAAACCAATTGTTCTTCCACGTTTTTCACCTTGTACTACAGTTCCTTTAATCCTATATATATACCCTAATTCGTCATTTGCTTTCTGTAAATGACCATCTGTAAGCGCTTGGCGTATTGCAGTTGTAGAAATTTTTTCAGAATCCATCTCTTGTTTTCCTACAATAGTCGTATTAAAAGCTTTTGATTCCTGAAGTACCGTCATATTTCCTTTTCCAAATTTACCAAAGGTGAAATCAAACCCTGCAATCACTTCTTTAACATGATTATTAATAATATAATTTTTTATGAAATCGTCAGATGTCACATTAGCAAATCTTGATGAAAAATTGATAACGATACAATAGTCTATACCGTGTTCTGCTATCATTTCTAACTTATCTGAAAGTGGTGTAAGATAGGTTGTACGTTTACGCTCAGGGTTTAATACGACTGAGGGGTGTGGATCAAACGTCATAACAGCCTTTTTAAGTTGATGCTCTTTTGCTTTTTCATCAAGCACTTGAAACACCTTGTCGTGACCTCTATGCATACCATCGAAGAAACCAAAAGCCATAGCAACATTTTCAGTTATGAATTGATTACTTTGTATGGGATGTGTAACTTCTATCACTTTCATAATATTATTTCTCCTTTAATTAAAAACTTTTTTAGGTTTTATTTCATAAGGTTTATCTGGATGAACTATATATATTGCTAAAACTTTTTGAGTGCTACTATCGACAAATATAAAAGGTTCTTTAACATTTTGACTTAACACTTTTTTATGAAATTTTTGACCGTTACAGATTTTCTTTTTAAAATTTGAATCTTTCACTTGGAATGATTTCAGACCTTTTAAGCCATATTCTATAGGAAACAATTCATTATGTAATGAATCATGCTCATGTAATTCTTTAATTTGATCAATCGTTAAACTACTTTCTAATTGAAAACCGCCAGAAGCAATTCTAGTTAGACGTGACATATGAGCTGGAAAACCAAGTTTAAGTCCAATATCTGTAGCTAAAGTTCTAATATAAGTTCCTTTACCACATGTTACTTCAACTTCAAAATGACATGTCTGCTCCTGGAAAGTAACTTCAGATATTCTATGTATATCTTTAATAAAAACTTGTCGTTTAGGGCGTTCGACAGTTTCATTATTTCTCGCATATTCATATAATTTTCTTCCATTTACTTTAACAGAAGAATACATAGGCGGAATTTGTTGAATATGCCCCTCAAATTGCTGCAACACTTGGTCAATCGTATCTTCATTAATATCATTCTTATCAACAGCCCTAGTTTCTAAAATATCTCCAGTTTGGTCTTCAGTAGTCGTACTCTTTCCTAGCGTTATCATAGCGTGATAAGTTTTTCCCATTTCCATGATATAATCACTGACTTTTGTCGCATCGCCTAAACAAATTGGTAACACACCATTAACTTCAGGATCTAATGTTCCTGTATGACCAATTTTTTTCATTTTTAAAATTTTACGTAATTTAAAAACGACGTCGTGACTTGTTAAACCTCGTTTCTTAAATACCGGTAGTATGCCATTATACATGTTGTCACACCTTTAACTTTTAATAACGTGTATTATTATAACACGATATTTTAATTCTTTAATTAGCGTTTTACATAAAAATAGTAGGCAATATCAAAAATATGCTTTATGAATGATTGTGCCTACTATAAAATATATTATTTATCATTTTTGTGTAACTCTTGAATCATGCGTTCTATCTTATTACCGTATTCGATAGATTCATCATATTCGAATGTTAACTCAGGTATAATTCTTAGGCGCATTCGAGAACCAAGTTCAGATTTTATAAACCCAGTTGCTTTATGCAAAGCTTTAAACGTATTATCAACTTCTTTATCATTCCCTAACACTGTTAAATATACCTTTGCTTGTGAAAGGTCATTGGTTAGTTCAACATCAGTAATTGTTAAAAAACCAACTCTAGGGTCTTTAACTTTATTATTAACAATGTCCATGATTTCCTGTTTCATTTGTTCTCCTACACGTTCTGCTCTTATATTATTCATCATCTCACCTCTCTTTATTTTTACTTTACTCACAAATAAATGTGAAATATCAGATTTAATGATTAACTATTGATGTTCATTTTATTAAATTATCAACAACGAATCAATAAAATAATACTAAATGAGAGACCATAACTAAAGTATTGATAGCATAACATTAAGCTTTTCCAAATCAAAAATTTATATCTTCAATTTGATTGTTGGTTAAGCAAAGTATGTCATACTCTACTTTAAGATATTAGGTTTATGAAATATCTTAAAGTACTTAACTTAGCATATAGCCTCTCAATAAGTTTCAAAAATTATCTTTGAATTTCTACCATTTCAAACGCTTCAATAATGTCTCCTTCTTTGAGATCATTATATTTTTCAATTGTAATACCACATTCATAGCCTTGAGCTACTTCTTTAGCATCATCTTTGAAACGTTTTAATGTGTCAAGTTCACCTTCAAATAACACGATACCATCTCTAATTACGCGTACACCAGCGTTACGAGTGATTTTACCTTCAGTCACATAACTACCAGCAATTGTACCAACTTTAGAAACTTTAAATGTTTGACGCACTTCAGCTTGTCCAATGACTTGCTCTTCAAATTCTGGGTCAAGTAAACCTTTCATAGCTGATTCTATCTCTTCAATAACATTATAGATAACTCTGTGTAATCGCATATCTACATTTTCAGCTTCAGCCGCACGTTTCGCACCTGCATCTGGGCGTACATTAAAACCAATAATAATACCATTTGATGCATTTGCTAATGTAACATCTGATTCATTGATAGCACCAACAGCTGTATGAATAATTCGTACATTCACACCTTCAACATCTATTTTCATTAGAGATGCGGCCAATGCTTCAACTGAACCTTGTACATCACCTTTAATGATGACATTTAAATCTTTCATTTCACCTTGTTTCATTTGCTCAAATAAATTGTCTAATGAAACATTTTTACTTTCTTGACGTTGCTGTATGACACTTGCCTCATGACGTGCTTCACCAATTCGACGTGCTTGTTTTTCATCACCAAATACAACAAAACGATCACCTGCAAGTGGAACATCGTTAATACCAGTAATTTCTACAGGTGTTGAAGGACCGGCAGATTTAATTCTTTTTCCTAAATCATTAACCATTGCACGTATACGTCCATAAGTATTACCTACAACAATTGCATCTCCAACGTTTAAAGTACCATTTTGAACAAGTAAAGATGCAGCTGGACCTCGTGATTTATCTAATTCAGCCTCAATCACAGTACCTACAGCTTGTTTATTAGGATTAGCTTTAAGTTCTTGTACCTCCGCTACTAAACCGATCATTTCTAATAAATCATCAATACCGTCTCCACTCAATGCAGATAGTGGTACAAAGATTGTGTCACCGCCCCAGTCTTCTGGAATTAATCCATACTCAGTGAGTTCTTGCATAACACGATCAGGGTTAGCAGTTGGTTTATCAATTTTGTTTACTGCAACAATCGTAGGTACTTCTGCTTCTTTAGCGTGATTTATAGCTTCAATTGTTTGAGGCATCACACCATCATCAGCGGCCACGACTAAAATTGTAATATCAGTAACTTGAGCACCACGTGCACGCATAGTCGTAAATGCAGCATGTCCAGGAGTATCTAAGAACGTAATTTTTTTACCTGAATTTTCAATTTGATAAGCACCAATATGTTGAGTGATTCCGCCAGCTTCTCCTTCTGTAACTTTAGTGTTACGAATAGAATCTAATAAAGTCGTTTTACCATGGTCTACGTGGCCCATGATTGTAACAACTGCTGGACGTTCAATTGCATCAGAATCATCAGTCTCATCATCAAAATAAATTGATAAATCTTCTTCATCAACGACTACTTCTTTCTCTATTTCAACGCCATAGTCATCTGCAATTAATTCTAATGTTTCTTCATCCAATGATTGATTGATATTAGCCATAATACCTAGTAAGAACAATTTTTTAATAATACCAGCTGATTCTACATTTAGCTTTTCAGCTAACTCACCGACAGTTATGCCTTCTTGATAAGTGATTTTAGAGGGCATTTCTTTTGTTTCTGCTACCTCATTTTGAGGTTTATTATTTTTATTATTCTTTTTATTTTTATTGTTTTTTTGATTCTTATTAGTTTTATTGTTTTTATTTTGCTGTTTTCCTTTGTTGTTTTGTTCTTTTTTCTTCGTTGGTTTACTATTATTCTTACTTTGTTGTTTTTCTTTATCGTTAGAATTTTGTTTATTATTAGATTTTTGGTGATTATTTTGAGTATTTTGTTTATTAGTGTCTTTCGCTTGAGAGGCTTTAAATTTTTTATCTAATGCTTTGATTTGTTCTTCTTCTAAAGCTTGCATATGATTTGACACTTCAACATTCATACTTTTTAACTCATCTATAATCTCTTTACTCTTTAGATTTAATTCTTTCGCATATTCGTAAATTCTTTTTTTACTCATATAATCACTCCTTACCATATTCATCTATCATTGATAACAATTTTTTTGCAAAACCATTATCTGTTATACCAATATTAACTCTATCGCTTTTACCTATTGCTAACCCTAATTCATTTCTAGTACCAAACACTTTTAATGGCACTTGGTAACTATTACATTTATTATTCATTTGTTTTAGAGTGTTACTAGATGCATCGCTAGCTAATATGACAAGTTTTATTTGATTCTTTTTAAGCTCATTTAAGATGACCGATTCGCCACTTTTGATTTTACCAGCTCTCATAGCTAAACCAAGCAAATTAAAAATTTTCATTTTAGTCATTATTTTGGGATCTCTTCTCTATAAATCAGTCTTATTATTTCTTTATAAACAGGATCAAGTGTATCTTTAGTAGCGTTAAAATATTTTTCTAAAACTTCTCTTTGTTGAGCCTTTTCAACTAAAGCTACATCTTTAGACACATATGCACCGCGCCCTTGTTTTTTTCCTGTCGCATCTGCAAAGATTTCGCCTTCTTTGTTAATAACCACTCGAATCATATCTTTTTTTGGACGCATTTCATTAGATATAATACATTTTCTCATTGGAATTTTTTTCTTTCTCATTAATTTATCACTCCAACCTATGATTCTGTGTCATTATCTTCTTCTGTTTTATCTTTTTTATCTTCATCATTTTCAGCAGCTAATTCTGTACTAGTTAAGTTTGTCTCTTCCAAGTTAACATTATCAAACTCAACATCTTCGTCACCGGAATTAACAATTTCATCTGCAACTTCTTCTGATTCAATAACAGGATAAATTCCAGCTTCTCGGGCATCAGATTCTGATTTAATATCTATCTTCCAACTTGTTAATTTAGCAGCTAAACGTGCGTTTTGCCCTCTTTTACCTATAGCTAAGGATAATTGGTAATCAGGAACTACAACTACAGTTGATTGATTCTCTTCATCAACAATTACTTCTAAAACTTGTGATGGACTTAAAGCATTACGAACAAATACTTTCGGATCTTCATCCCATTGGACGATATCGATTTTTTCGCCACCAAGTTCTTCAACAACCGCTTCTACTCGTGCTCCTTTAGAACCTACACATGCGCCAACAGCATCTATATCAGGATTATCAGAATACACGCTAATTTTAGAACGATCTCCAGCTTCACGCGCTACTGATTTAACAATAACAGTACCATCATAAATTTCTGGAACTTCTTGTTCGAATAAGCGTTTTAGTAATCCAGGATGACTTCTTGATACGTAAATTTGTGGACCTTTTGTAGTCTGTTCAACTTTATTTACGTACACCTTGATACGTTCATTAGGAATATATTTCTCATTAGGACTTCTTTCAGCTTCTGACAGCACAGCTTCAATTCTTCCTAAATTCACATATACATAGCGATGGTCTACACGGTCAATCACACCTGTTAGAATATCTTCTTCTTTATCGATAAATTCATCATATAAAATTTCTCTTTCTGCGTCTCTAAGTCGTTGCATCACAGCTTGCTTAGCTGCTTGAGCTCCTACACGTCCGAAGTCTTTCGGTGTTACATCTTGTTCATAAATATCTCCTACTTCATAGGCAGGATTTTTGACTAAAGCAGTACTTAAATCAACTTCATCTCTGTCATCAAACACTTCTTCTACGACTTCTTTACGTGCAATCACTCTAAATGAACCTTCGTCCATATTTAATTCTACTCTTACATTTCTGGCACTATCATAGTTTTTCTTGTACGCAGTAATTAAAGCTGCTTCAATTGCATCAATTAAAACTTCTCTAGGAATTTTCTTTTCCTTTTCTAAATATTCAGTAGCTAATAATAATTCATTACTTGACACGTTTTTTCCTCCTCATCACGTTAAATCATTACAGCGTGACGTGCTTTTGCTATTTTATTTCTTGGAATTTCAATTTCTTTTGTTTTTGCCTTTTCTTTAACTTCCATATTAATTGATTCATCATTTACAGATTTTAAAACACCTAACCATTCTTTATCTCCTTCAATTGGTGCATAAAGAGATACAAAAATGGGTTGATTGATAGCATTATAAAAATCTTTTTCTTTTTTTATTGGTCTTTCTGCCCCTGGCGATGCAACATCAAGATAATACATTTCAGGTATTGGATCATTTTCATCCATAACTTCACTAATTTTTTCTGAAGCTATAGTACAATCATTAAGATCTACGCCACCTTCTTTATCAATGGAAATCCTTAAAAAATGGTCTTTACCTTCTTTAACATACTCAATGTCTACTAATTCAAAGTTCAAATCATTTAAAACTGGTTGAATCAATGCTTCAACTTGCTCAGTAATTTTACTCATACAGGCCTCCTTTTTTGGCAAATAGAAAAGAGCGGGTTTATGCCCACTCTTCTGCCTGAGTTAATCATTTTTTACGCATATTTAGTATATCACAAGTCTAATAAGTAAACAAACTGATATAGGGTTACTAATAAAGATGATTGAACATATATGATATCAATTTAGTAATTAGAAATGCTTACATATCAAATATCGACAATTGTGCCTTGTCAGGTAAATCTGGCAATGAGCCTAATTCATCTAAATAGTCAATAACCTTTTGAGATAAGCCGGCTTTTTTATTTAAATCTTCTTTGGATAAAAATGGTCCCTCTTCTCTCGCTTCAACAATTCTTTGTGCAACGTTTTCTCCAAGTCCTGGCACTGAAATGAATGGAGGAATCAATGTATCCCCTTCAATGATGAAGTCAAAAGCTTGGCTTTTTTCTAAACTAATCGGTTGCAATCGAAAACCTCGATGCGCCATTTCATTCATTATTTCTAATACAGTTAATACATCTTTCTCTTTTTTCCCTAAATCCATATATCGTGAATACATATCTTTAACTGTATTACGAATACTCGTTTTATCTTTAATCATTGTTATAAGGTCAAAATCGGAAGCTCTTATGGTAAAGTATGCTGCATAATAATATAGTGGATGATGTACTTTAAAGTATGCAATTCTTACAGCCATCAGTACATAAGCAGCGGCATGAGCTTTAGGGAACATATATTTAATTTTACGACAAGAATCTAAATACCAATCTGGCACGTTATTTTCCTTCATCGCTTCAACCATTTCATCTGTTAAGCCACGACCTTTACGTACAAATTCCATCGTTTTAAAAGCCATTGACGGTTCAAGTCCAGCATACATCAGATATACCATGATATCATCACGACAGCCTATCACACTAGATAAGTCACATATCCCTTGACGAATTAACTCTTGTGCATTACCTAACCAAACGTCCGTACCATGAGATAAACCTGAAATTTGAACTAATTCTGAGAATGTCGTTGGCTTAGTATCTTCAAGCATTTGACGTACAAATCCAGTACCAAATTCTGGTACACCAAATGTACCTGTCTTACATAATATTTCGTCTTCTGTAACACCTAAACTCTCAGGACCACTAAATATTTGCATTGTTTCTTTATCATCTACTGGTATAGTTTTGGGGTCAATTCCTGATAAGTCTTGTAACATACGAATCATCGTTGGGTCATCATGTCCTAATATATCTAATTTTAAGACATTATCGTGTATTGAATGGAAGTCGAAATGGGTTGTCATCCACGCTGCACTTTGGTCGTCTGCTGGGAATTGAATCGGTGTAAAATCATAAATATCCATGTAATCCGGTACAACAATGATTCCTCCAGGATGTTGACCAGTTGTACGTTTGACCCCTGTACAACCTTTAACCAACCGATCAATTTCAGCACCACGTTTGTGAATACCTTGATCATTTAAGTAACCTTTTACGAAACCAAAAGCTGTTTTTTCAGCAACAGTACCTATTGTTCCAGCACGAAATACTTTATCTTCACCAAACAATACTTTTGTGTAATTATGAGCGTTAGGTTGATATTCACCACTAAAGTTCAAATCAATATCTGGAACTTTATCTCCTTTAAATCCAAGGAATGTCTCAAAAGGGATATCTTGTCCTTCTTTAATTAATTCATTACCACAAGTAGGACATTTTTTATCTGGTAAATCGAATCCAGATCCAACCGAACCATCATCAAAGAACTCACTTGTCTTACAATGTGAACAAATGTAGTGTGGTGGAAGCGGATTAACTTCTGTAATTTCAGTCATTGTTGCTACGAAACTAGAACCAACTGAACCACGCGATCCAACTAAATAACCATCATCTAGCGATTTCTTCACCAAACGTTGAGATATGAGGTAAATAACAGAAAAGCCATTACCAATAATACTATCTAATTCCTTTTCAAGGCGATCTATAACAATTTGTGGTAAATCTTCACCATATAGTTTTTTCGCATTAGAATAACTCAACTCACGAATTTCTTCATTAGCCCCATCCATTCTTGGCGTAAATAGTTTATCTTTTATAGGAACCACTTTTTCAATTTTATTAGCGAGCTCATTTGTATTTGTTACAACGATTTCATATGCTTTTTCTTCACCTAAGAAGTGAAAATCATCTAACATTTCATCAGTGGTTCTAAAGTGAGCTTCTGGTAATGTTGAACGATTTAATGGATTCCCTGGTTGGGATGCAATTAAAATTTTTCTGGCTATAGCATCATGTTCATATAGATAATGCGCGTTACCAGTAGCAATCACTGGGATATTAGCGCTTTTACCAGCATCTATTAATCGCTTGTAAATTTGTGTTAACGTTTCATTATCTCGTATTAATTCTCTATCCATTAAATCTTGATAAAGCGCAGGCGGTTGAACTTCTATAAAATCATAGAACTTTGCTATTTTTTCTACTTCCGACTGATCCTTCTGCATTACTGCTGTGAATAATTCACCCTCATCACAAGCTGTACCAATCAAGATCCCTTCTCGATATTCATTTAAAAGAGAACGTGGAATTCTTGGCGTACGGTAATAATACTTAACTAATGAAGCACTAACTATTTTAAATAAATTTTTAAGACCTTCTTGATTTTGAACAATGAGTGTAACGTGAGATGGACGAGCTCTTTTATATGCATCTTCATTAGTTAATTTTTTATTAATTTCTAGATGGTTGTTCACACCTAGTTCTTTCATTTGTTGAACCATTTTTATAAAAATATAAGCTGTTGCTTCTGTATCATAAATCGCTCTATGATGTTGCGTTAATTCGACACCATATTTTTTGGCAAGGAAATTCAAACCATGTTTCCCATATTCGGTATTAATTGTACGTGAAAGCTCAAGTGTATCAATTACACCGTTTGTAGAAGGTCCAAAGCCTAACCTTTCATATCCTGTGTCAATAAATCCCATATCAAATGAAGCATTATGAGCTACAAATATAGCATCTCCAACCCACTCTTTAAATTCAGTTAACACTTCTTCAATTTCGGGAGCATCAGTTAACATATCATCAGTGATATGTGTAAGATTGATAATGGTTTCAGATAATCTTTCATGTGGATTACTAAAACGTTCAAACTTATCTATAATTTCACCGTTATGCACTTTTACTGCAGCTAATTCAATAATTTTATCATATTGATTAGAAAGACCTGTTGTCTCTACGTCAAACACCACATATGTTGCATCTTTTAAATTACGGTCTGTTGGTTTATAAGCTATAGGAACACCATCGTCTACTAGCATACCTTCCATACCATAAATCATCTTAATACCATGTTTTTCGGCAGCATTATGTGCATCAGGAAAAGCTTGTACTACGTTGTGATCTGTTACTGCTAAAGCTTGGTGCCCCCATTTAGCAGCTTGTTCAACATATGCACTAATATTAGGAATACCATCCATTTGACTCATAGACGTATGTAAATGAAACTCTACACGCTTATCTTCTGCTTTATCTTGTTTAGGTGTCTTTTTAATTTCTTCAATATCTGACATCATCATGACAAGATCCCTAACAAAAGTATCTTCTTCAATACGACCTTGAGCTCTAACCCATTTACCAACACTAAGTGCCTTAAAGTGGTCCAAGTCATCTTTATTTTTTCTTGTAAACATTTTTAATACAAGTGAATCTGTGTAATCAGTAACTTTAAGCTCAACTATATGACGTCCACTTTTAAGTTCTTTTAGGTTAATATCAAATATAACACCTTCAATAGCTACTTTGAATTCTTCTTCAATAATTGATTCAATTGGTTTTATATTTTCAATCTGAATTGGTTTTCCAATCTGACATTTTTCCACTGTACTTTCATTATTATCTTGTTGTTTCGCTTTTTCTGCTTTCATTTTTTCTAATTTTTCAGTTGCTTCTCTTGCACTTTGTTCATCTTCTTGTTGAATATGTGCTTCTAACGATGCAAGGTCATCATCGTGATTTGTTGAATCTGTTTCAAAAACGACTTTATCAATTTCAAAGCCACACTGTCTAAATGCTTTAACCAAACTACCATTACATGCCTTATCAAAATGATTTCTCTCAATGTCATTTGAAACTAAGACTTTTAAAACATTTCCACTCATAATGAGTTTTTTTTGTTTCAATTGACCTTTCACTTTTGGCGACAATCGTGTTTGATTAATACAATGTCCGAAATATTTTAAAGCAAACTCATCTTGATTGTTGGTATCTTTAATTGAAAAATCAATTGCTACTGTAGCTATTTCTTTAAATTCTTCTTCAATTGCATGTGTAAAAAGAAGATAATCTTCATGAGATAAAAAATGTGGGAGTGATATTTGGAAAGTCCATGTTCTGTTTTTATTTGAAACATCTATACGAGTGAGTTCACCTTGTTCAAGAATATCTTGTTCTAGTTGATTTGATATTTTTATTTGATCGGCAAGCACTTTAAACTTTTCTCGATTTGTCATTGCCAAAATAATAACCACCTTAATTAATACTAAATTTAAAACTATTAAACATCATTGGATATGTTACAACTGCTCATAAAGTCACTAAATAAATTCGTTTCATATTATACTACTGATTGCACGTATTTTCATGAAAAACAAATAGTAAATAATACAATAAAGAAGAGCAGGTTAGATTTAAAATTATGTTTCATCATCTTTCCTGCTCTTTATTAATATCAATTTGACTATCAAAAATTTTATTGCAACTTACTTAATATTCTTAAATAATTCTTGTAAGTAATACTCTAATTCATCAATTTGCACTTCTTCACTTAAACCGTTAATGCGTTGTTTTACCTCAACAATACCTTCTTCAGCTCTTTTACCAACAACAACTCGTACCGGTAACCCAATTAGGTCTGAATCATTAAATTTAACACCAGCACGTTCTTTTCGGTCATCATATAAAACATCGTATGAATCCATTAATTTTTGATAAAGTTGATCACCTAAAGTACGTTGATCATCCTTTTTAGGATTGATAGTAATTAGATGGATATCGAAAGGCGTTACTGATTTTGGCCAAATAATTCCATTCTCGTCATTGTTTTGTTCAACAATTGCACTTAATGTTCTTGATACTCCAATACCATAACAGCCCATAATGAGTGGTTGAGCTTTTCCCTGATTATCTAGAAAAGTTGCATTCATTGATTCAGAATATTTTGTCCCTAATTTGAAAACTTGTCCTACTTCAATGCCTTCAGCAAATTGTGCTTCTCCCGAGCCATCACTTAACATCTCACCTTGTGTAATGAATCTAAAGTCACCGTATTCTGTTACATCAAAGTCTCTACCAATATTGACATTTATATAGTGATAATGATCTTCATTAGCTCCTACAACAAAGTTATTTAAATCTTGTAAGTAATTATCGGCATAAATTTTAATATCTTTATCAAAAATAGGACCAAGAGACCCCGGATTGGCATCTACAAGATTAACAATTTCATCTGGAGTAGCCATTTCAACATGTTCCGTGCCGAAATATGATTTTAATTTCACTTCATTTAATTCATGATGTCCACGAACTAGAAACATAATAAATTCGCCATCTATTTTAAAGATCATAGTTTTTACAATTTCATCTAATGGTCTCTTTAAATATTCTGCAACTTCTTGAGCTGTTTTAACATTGGGCGTCTCAACTTTAGTCAATTCCGCAAGTGCAGAATGCTTATGAGAAGGATGATAAACAACTTCAGCCTTTTCAATATTCGCTGCATAGTCACTCTCATTACTATAAACTATTGTATCTTCCCCAATTTCACTCAATGCCATAAACTCGTGTGTATGACTTCCCCCTATTGCACCTGAATCTGCCACAACCGGTCTTGCATTGATGCCTACACGTTTGAATATGCGACTATATGCTTGATACATATCTTGATAAGTTGCATCTAATGAAGCTTCATCTGAATGGAAGGAATATGCATCTTTCATAAGAAATTCGCGTCCTCTTAATAATCCAAAGCGTGGTCTTTTCTCATCTCTATATTTGGATTGAATTTGAAATAAAGTAAGGGGTAACTGTTTATATGATTTTAATTCATCTCTTACTAAAGAAGTGACTACTTCCTCATGAGTAGGTCCTAATGCAAATTCACGTCCGTTTCTGTCTTTTAAACGCATTAGTTCTGGACCATATGCACTCCAACGTCCTGACTCTTCCCATAATTCTGCTTGTTGTAAAGCTGGCATAAGAATTTCTACAGCATCTATACTTTCCATTTCTTCACGTATGATTTTAGATATATTATTTAGTACACGTGTAGCAAGTGGTAAGTAACTATATATACCACTTGTACTCTGTTTAATTAACCCTGCTTTTAATAATAAACGATGGCTTAATGCTTCCGCCTCTGCAGGGACTTCTCTCATCGTTGGTATAAATACTTTAGATTGTTTCATTCTCTTTTTCCTCCCTATTTATAAGAAATACCGTTGTATATCATTCCAAGTGACTAAAATCATAATAATAACCACAAAAAGTGCGCCTACAGCAATAATTCCTGTTTCCGCTTTTTTATTCACTGGTTTTCTAAAAATAGCCTCATATAGTACAAATAATATGCGACCACCATCAAGCGCTGGAATAGGTAGCAAATTCATTATTCCTAAGTTAACACTTAATAAAGCGGTGTATCCTACTAAATTAATAATTCCAGATTTAACAACAGAATCAACACTGTGATAAATACCAACAGGGCCATTTAACATATCAAATGAAAATTCTCCTGTAAATATACTAGCTAACATACCAACAACAGCTGTAAAAATAAGCTTACCTTTATCGAAAAAGTTATAAATACCGTAGCTTATTGGTTTAAAAACGCTGTGTTCTGTAGTAGGGGCAAAACCAATTTGATAAGTTGTTTGAGTTTTAGTTTTAGTTATCTTTCTCTCTACTTTTTTAGGTTGGAGATCTACAGACTTGTTTTGGCCATCCCTTTTAATTTTTACAGTTGTTTTCGCCGTTTTATTTTGGTCAAGAACATGTTTGATATCATCAAAATTTTTAATTTTATGATTACCTACCTGAACTATTTTATCACCTTTGTGCAATCCAGCTTCATCAGCTGGAGATTTCTTCACAACTTCTCCTATGACATTGGTTGGCGTACCTTGGTAGTATGCTAATCCAATAAATAGAACTAAAGCTAAAATAAAATTAAATAACGGACCTGCAAATAATGTTAAAAACTTTGGCAATGGTTTCTTATGTGTAAACTGTCTATCTCTTGGAGCAATTTGAACAAGGCTTCCATTTTCGACAAAAAATGCCTTTTTCGCTATAGTGAAGTGATGCCTTTCATCATCATAAGAAGTGATACCTTCAATATATAGGTCATCTTTAAAATCACATTTCTTAACTTCTATGGCTTCAATTTGTTGGAATTTATGTTGGTCATCTAGAATTATATGTGTGATTTCGTCTTGGTTATTTAACTTTATTTTTACGTTCATACCTGGTTGAACTGGTGGTTCTTCAAGACCATCACCAGCCATCCTGACATAACCACCCACCGGTAATAGACGAATTGTATATAATGTTTCATCTTTACGAAAACTAAAAATTTTAGGACCCATACCAATCGCAAATTCAGGACACATAATTCCTGCTCGCTTAGCAAAAAACATGTGTCCATATTCGTGAACAGTTACGAGTACACCAAATACGATGATAAATGAAATAATCGTAATTAAAATGCTCATGTTCTACACCTCTAATGAATTTATGTTTAATTAAAAAATCATCTAAGTAATTAAATCGATAGATAATATTAAATATTATAATATGTTAATACTTAATATCATATTATTTTGTGTTGTTGTATCTTTTCAGTTTATCAATAAGTGCTGAAAAGGAGTTAAGAGATATTCACCACTAATCAACATCTCAATAACTCCTTCATTATAACATCTATTTCATTTTACAATTCATAAATTTAAGTTTGTATCAGTAAAATATTTAATAGCGGTAATACAAACATGAAGCTATCAAATCTATCTAATATACCACCATGTCCTGGTAGTATACGTCCTGAATCTTTAACACCAAAATGACGTTTAAACCCAGATTCTACTAAATCACCTAATTGACCAAACATACTTAAAACAATTGTGACTAATAGTAAAAGCCAAATATTCATATGTAAATCTACAAACATTTGCATCACTAATGGTACTAAAATGCTACATAAAATACCACCAAAGAAACCTTCAATTGTTTTATTAGGGCTAATGACTGGCCATAACTTATGTTTACCCATAAGGCGACCAAAAATATAAGCACCCGTATCTGTTAGCCAAACTATTAAAAATGCAAATAAAATATATCTCAAGCCCTCAGAACGTGTCTCATAAAAATACATGAAGCCAATTCCTACGTATGCTACAGACATCAAACAAAATGCAGCATCCATAAAACTAAATCTGTTTTTAGATAGCACTGTATAACTTAAAACTATGAAACTCATAGCAATTAAACCTTTAAGTTGGATAACTTGAACCCATTCACCTGCATCTTGAGGTAACATGATAATAATTAGGGCTAAAGCACTAATCAGACCAGGTATAGATAAAAATTTGATCATATTCATATTAAGTAGTTCTTTTAAGGCTATCAAAGCTAATAAGAATGCGAAAAGCATTAATATTAAGCCACCTTTGAGCAAGATGGGCAAGAATATTAATAAGGCTATAATCGCGGTTAATGTTCTTACTTTCATTTTTTACTCCTCACTTAATCCTCCAAAACGTCTTTGGCGTGATTGATATATTTTCAAACACTCTCTTAACTCTTTTTCATCAAAATCTGGCCATAGCTTTTCATTAAAAATAAATTCACTATATGAAGCTTGCCATATTAAGAAATTGCTTATTCTTTGTTCTCCTGAAGTGCGTATTAATAAGTCTGGATCTGGATAACTATGAGTCATTAAATGACGCTTTATTAACGCCTCATCAATCACTTCAGATCCTTGTCCGTTTAATTGTAATTCGTTATATATTGCTTTCATACTCTGAATAATCTCAGCTCGTCCACCATAATTTATAGCAAACACAAGAGTTAACCCAGTATTGTGCTGAGTCTTAGCTTTAGCAAAATCAATAGCATCAATTGTAGATTGTGGTAAACCTTCATAAAACCCTATTGTTTCAATTTTAACATTCTTTTCAATTAATTCTGGTAGAAATGTTTTAAGGAAATTCACTGGAAGATTCATAATGTAATTAACTTCACTTTCAGGTCTAGACCAATTCTCTGTTGAAAATGCGTATAATGTTAAATACTTAATACCTATATCACTCGCTTCGCGAGTAATTTTTTTGATTGTTTGCATACCTTCATAATGGCCTTTAATTCTAGGCATTTTACGTTTTTTTGCCCAACGCCCATTTCCATCCATGATAATAGCCACATGTTCAGGTATATTATGTATGTCTAAGTCATTATTATGGTTTGTCTCAGTTTTATTTTTATTTTTCAGCTTTTTAAACATGGTCTTTCCTCCGAGCCTGATCGTCTCTGTTTATTATATTAGTTAATTAAACAATCATCTATCATTTTATCATACTCATTTATTCCATTGAATAAGCAAATAAAAAAACTGTACCAAAGTCTTAGTTGGTACAGTTTAGACTATGAAGATATTCAATGTCTAACAGATGTTTCATTTTAGATAATATACTAATATGAAAGTGTTTGCGATAATAAAATACCTATACTGACATAATATCTTTTTCTTTGTCGGCAACCAATTGATCTATTTCTTTAATCGAATTATCTGTAGCTTTTTGTACATCATCAGTTTGACTTCTTAAGTCGTCTTCAGTAATGTCACCATTTTTTTCGTCTTTTTTAAGCTGATCGTTAATATCACGACGAATATTTCTAATTGAGACTTTAGCATCTTCACCAATTTTTTTAACTTCTTTAACTAATTCTTTACGTCTTTCTTCAGTTAAAGCTGGTACAGAGATACGAATAACCTCACCATCACTCGTTGGATTAACCCCAAGATTAGCCGCGATAATTGCTTTTTCAATATCAGCAACTGATGACTTATCATATGGTGAAATAACTAATAGACGTGCTTCAGGCACATTGATACTTGCTAATTGTTGCACTGGTGTAGGTGCACCATAGTAGTCAACTGTAACACCATTAAGTAAATTAGAGTTTGCTCTACCAGCACTAATGTTAGCAAGTTCACGAGATAAGTTATCAATTGATTTTTGCATTCTAGACTTTGTATCTTTGATTATGTCACTCATTTTTTACACCTCAAAATTATTTTGTAATTAATGTTCCGATTTTTTCACCCATTACAGCACGCTTAATATTACCTTCTTCCATAATAGAGAAAACATTTAACGGAATATTATTATCCATGCAGAACGATGAAGCTGTTGAATCCATCACTTGTAAACCTTCTTGAAGCATTTGAATATGTGTCAAATGTTCATATTTAATTGCATTTGCATCAACTTTTGGATCAGCTGAATAAACACCATCTACATTATTTTTACCCATTAAAATTACATCTGCTTCTACTTCAGCCGCACGTAAAGCAGCAGTTGTGTCAGTTGAGAAGTAAGGATTACCAATTCCAGCGGCAAATATAACAACACGTTTTTTCTCCAAATGTCTAATTGCACGTCGACGAATATATGGTTCAGCAACTTGTTTCATTTCAATAGAAGTTAAAACACGTGTATCACAATCTAATTGTTCTAAACTGTCTTGTAATGCCAAAGCATTCATAACAGTAGCAAGCATCCCCATGTAATCGGCCGTACCACGATCCATACCTAGGTCGCTACCAGTTTTGCCTCTCCAAATATTTCCACCGCCGACAATGACAGCAATTTCACAATCCATTTTGGCAACTTCAGCAACTTGCTGTGCAACGCTTTTGATAATGATAGGATTTATGCCGAATCCTTTATCACCTGCTAAAGCTTCGCCACTCAATTTTAATACTACACGTTTATATTTAGAAGTTTGTGCCATTTTCTTATCCTCTCTATCGTAAAAATATGTAAATATATAAGTAAAGAAGACACGATTGTCTCCTTTCAGCTATCTTAACAATAGGCTAATAAAAAGGAAACGTGTGAGGTGTCTTCTTCCTTGTTAAACTTTATGACAGATTATTTCATTTGTCCTTTAACTTCTTCAGCAAAGTTTTCTTCACGTTTTTCCATACCTTCTCCAACTTCATAACGAACGAAATCAGTAAGTTTACCACCTTTAGCTTTTAAGAAAGCTTCAACAGTTTCGTCTGGATTTTTAACGAAGTTTTGATCTACAGCACAAATTTCTTGTAAATATTTACGTAAACGACCTTCAACCATTTTTTCAACGATTTTCTCTGGTTTACCTTCGTTTAATGCTTGTTGTTTTAATACTTCTCTTTCATGATTGATTTCTTCTTCGCTTACTTGTTCAGAAGAAACATACTTAGGGTTGATTGCCGCAATGTGCATTGCTACGTCTTTAGCAGCTTCTTCATCAGTAGTACCTTCCACTACAGTTAACACACCAATACGTCCACCCATGTGTAAATATGCACCAAATGCATCATTATCAGTTTTTGTTCTGATAGAGAAACGACGGATACTTAATTTTTCACCAATTGTTGAGATAGCTTCTTTCATTCTTTCATCAACAGTTTTACCGCTAGATAATTTAGATTCCATCAAAGCGTCTACTGTTTCTACCTTGCTATCTAAAATATGGTTAGCAATTTCTTTAACTAATTCTTGGAAACCTTCGTTACGTGCTACGAAGTCTGTTTCTGAATTAATCTCAACGATTGCAGCTTCATTATCTTTTACTTCAACGTGTACAAGTCCTTCTGCTGCGATACGGTCAGCTTTTTTAGCTGCTTTTGCAATACCTTTTTCACGTAAGTAGTCAATCGCTTTATCGATGTCACCATCAGTTTCAGTTAGCGCTTTTTTACAATCCATCATTCCTGCGCCAGTTTTTTCACGTAATTCTTTAACAAGTTTTGCTGAAATTGCCATTCATTATTCCTCCAATATAAATAGTAATTATTGATATACCTAAATTTTAGCATTATTTTAGGTTATATTTCCATTACAGTAATATGATTTAATTTTATTTTTAAAAAAAGGTGATAAGCATTAGTATCTTATCACCCATTTAAACTATCTCTTAGTTTGATTCAACAGAAGTGTTTTCTTCAGTTGTTTCTGCTTGTTCAGATTCTTCTTTGTCATCTAAATTGATGTTTTGTTCTGCAGCTACTTCTTCATTAGATACACCTTGTTGACCTTCTAAGATAGCGTCTGCCATTTTACCAGTTAATAATTTAACGGCACGAATAGCATCATCGTTTGCTGGGATAACGTAATCAATTTCATCAGGATCACAGTTAGTGTCAACAATACCTACGATAGGAATATTTAGTTTGCGAGCTTCAGCAATAGCGTTGCGCTCTTTACGAGGATCAACAACGAATAATGCTTGAGGCATTGATTTCATATCGCGAATACCGCCTAAGAACTTAATTAAACGGTCGTATTCTTTTTTAAGTTCAACAACTTCTTTTTTAGGTAATACTTCAAATAATCCGTCTTCTTCCATTTTTTCAATTTCAGAAATACGTTTAATTCGTTTTGAGATTGTTTTGTAGTTAGTTAAAATCCCACCTAACCATCTTTGGTTAACGTAGAATTGACCAGCACGCTCTGCCTCAGCTTTAACTGATTCTTGCGCTTGTTTTTTTGTACCTACGAATAAGACTTTTCCGCCTTCTTCAGAGATTTGTTTTACAAAGTTGTATGCTTCTTCAACTTTTTTCACTGTTTTTTGTAAATCAATGATATAAATACCATTTCTTTCAGTGAAGATATATTTTTTCATTTTTGGGTTCCAACGGCGTGTTTGGTGACCGAAGTGAACACCGGCTTCAAGTAATTGTTTCATAGAAATTACTGCCATTTTAAATTCCTCCTAGTGGTTATTTACCTCCATAATCAACTGATATAAAGACAAATATTTAATTTGCACCCTCTATATTTAAATTGATTATGTGTGTATTGGCTTTATAGCCGTCAATTAATATATCATATTTAATGCATAAAAGCAATAACATGAATTGTATTATTGAATTTCTGTTTTAAAAACAATAAAGATGGTGATTATTTAATAACATTCTTAATTCCTCTAACCATTGTATAGTGCGATAACTAACATATAAAGTAATAGGTTTCTGAAAAAGTTAAAAATCAGTCCATTCATTATTCGCATATTACTCTTAATTTACTAATATTTCAATAAAACATTTCAAGTGCAACTTTTACTTATTTTTTTTCAAGTTCATCAAGGAATTTATCTTTTTTTACTTTAATAAATGTCCCTTTCATTCCAAGAGAACGTGATTCTATGACACCAGCACTTTCAAGTTTACGTAAAGCATTCACAATGACTGATCGTGTAATGCCCACTCTGTCAGCTACTTTTGAAGCTATAAGTAAACCTTCTGTACCACCAAGTTCTTCAAATATATGTTCAATTGCTTCTTTTTCTGAATATGAAAGTGAGTTGATTGCCATTGTTATAGCAGCTTTATCTCTAGCTTCTTTTTCGACTTCATTATGTTTTTCTCGTAAAATTTCCATTCCAATTACAGTGGCTGCATATTCTCCTAATACTAAGTCATTTTCATTGAAGTCGTCTTGAACTCGACCTAAGACTAGCGTACCAAGTCTTTCGCCACCACCTAAAATTGGGAAAATAGTTGTTCTACTATTTAAAAATACCTCTCTATTCTCTGGCGGAAATACAGTTAATTCATTATCAATATCGATATTCGATTCTGTTTGTTTAACATTCATCAACTCTTCAGTATATTCACGCGGTATATGTCGATCTTCTAACATATCTTTAATGCGTTCACTTTTTAATAATTCATTCAAACAAGACCCTAAGATTTTACCTCTTCTCGACACAATAAATACATTAGTAACTGTAACATTACTAATTGTTTGAGCAACATCTTTAAAATCTACTGCAATACCTTTATGTTTTTGTAATAAAGTGTTTAATTCTCTTGTTTTAGATAATAAGCTCATAATTTTTCTCCTTCTATATATATTTATAAAATAAATGCACTTAAATCTTTATTTGTTGAGATTGATTTTAATTTGTCATCTACATATTGTGGAGTAATATCCACAACAGCATTCGGCATGCTTGGTGCTTCAAATGATAAATCTTCAAGCATTTTTTCTAGAATAGTGTGTAATCTACGAGCACCAATATTATCAGTATCTTGATTAACTTGATATGCAATTTCAGCTAATCGTTGAATGGCATCTTCTGAGAAATTTACTGTAACTTCTTCAGTTTGAAGCAATGCTTCATATTGTTTGACAAGCGATAATTTTGGTTCTGTCAGAATTCTCACGAAATCTTCTACTGAAAGACTTTCTAATTCAACTCTAATTGGAAATCGACCTTGTAATTCAGGAATTAAATCACTTGGTTTTGATACGTGGAATGCACCAGCACCTATAAATAGCATATGTTCAGTATTTACAGTACCATATTTTGTCTGAATCATGCTACCTTCAAGTATAGGAAGAATATCTCGTTGTACGCCTTGTCTTGACACATCTTGACCGCTATTTTGATTGTTAGTAGCAACCTTGTCTATTTCATCAATAAATATGATACCCATTTGTTCTGCAAGCTCTAAGGCTTGTTGATTCGCAGTTTCTTGGTCAATTAATTCATCTGCAAAATCATCAGCTAAGATTTTTCTAGCTGTTTCAACCGAAACTTCTCTTTCGACTTTTTTCTTGGGCATCAATTGATTCATCATATCTTGAATTTGTTGATTTTGATTAGTCCCTAACATACCCATTGATGCAGGATCTTGTTCTACTTTAATTCTTACTTTTTCATTTTCAAGTTTGCCCTGTTCAAGTTGTTTTTTTATTTCAGAACGTTTGGTTTTAATTTCTTCAGTTGGCGGTTCTTCCTCTTCATCTTGATTTTGACCGAAGTTTGGAATTGCTCCACCGAATAAATTTTCCAAAGGGTTGTTACCTTGTGCTGCCTTCTTTTTTAAACTCGGAACAAGTAATTTAACTAATTTGTCGTTTGCTTTCTTAGTTGCCTCATCTTTAACTAATGACTTTTTCTCGTCTTTTACTAAACGTACAGCAACATCAACTAAATCTCTAACCATGCTTTCAACGTCTCTTCCGACGTAACCGACTTCTGTAAATTTAGTTGCCTCAACTTTAATAAATGGTGCTCCAACAATTTTTGCCATGCGTCGAGCTATTTCAGTTTTACCAACTCCCGTTGGACCTATCATTAAAATATTTTTAGGCGCAATCTCTTGTTTCTCTTCTTCTTTTAAAAGACTTCTACGATAACGATTTCTTAGTGCAATAGCCACCTTACGTTTTGCGTCATTTTGTCCTACAATATACTCATTCAATTTAGATACGATGTCTTTTGGGGTTAATTTAATTCCATTTGTATCCATATTTAACATTCCTCCATATTGCTACTTTGTTTTATGAGATTCATTTCCTTAATTTGAGCAATGCGATTTTATAGCGTTTCTACAATTATATTGTCATTTGTAAACACACAAATATCAGCTGCAACTTTTAAACTTTCGTATGCCATTTCACTAGCAGAAAGTTGTGCTGCATGTCTTTTTAGTGCTCGACCTGCGCTAAGTGCATAGTTACCACCTGACCCAATGGCAATTAAATCATCATCAGGTGCAATAACCTCACCTGTACCACTAACAATAAGTATGGCATCTTTATTCATTACGATAAGCATCGCCTCTAATTGTCGTAATTGTTTATCTCCACGCCATTCTTGTGCTAGTTCAACAGCTGCGCGCTCTAAATTACCACTAAATTGCTGAAGCTTTGTCTCAAATTTTTCGAAAAGTGTGAAGGCGTCAGCAACACTACCTGCAAAACCAGCCAATACTTTTCCTTCGTATAAACGTCTTACTTTTCTAGCAGTTTGTTTCATAATAACTTGTTGACCTAATGTGACTTGACCATCACCAGCCATAGCTGCTTCACCATTATGGCGTACAGCATAAATTGTTGTAGCGTGTAAAGAATTATCCATAAATTACTCTCCTTTTTTTGCTCGAGGATGTGCGTTTAAATACACCTTTCTCAGTTGTTGATTCGAAACATGTGTATAACGTCCAGTAGTCGATAAATTGACGTGACCAAGTAAAGATTGTACAGTCCTTAAATCAGCACCTTGATTTAATAAATGTGTAGCAAAAGTATGTCTTAATTTATGAGGATGTATGTCATTGACGCCAGCGGTTCTTTTAACGACATCATTAAGTACATATCTTACTCCTCTTTCGGTGATAGGATCACCTTTCATATTTACAATTAAATAATCATGATTGGCTAATTGTTTAGGTTGGAATTCTTCTAAGTATCTTTCTATACTCTGTCTACAGAACTCTCCAAAAGGGATAAACCTTTCCTTATTTCCTTTACCTAAAACTTTTACACCTGGTAAGTTCATATCTATATCTTTTAGTTTAATATTTATTAATTCAGACACACGTATTCCTGTTGCATATAACAATTCAATAATAACTTTGTCTCGTATGCCTTTTTTATTATCATGCTCTACAGTTTGAAAAAGTGCTTCCATTTCTTCTTCATAAAAGAATTGAGGTAAATACTTCTCTTTTTTAGGATGCACTAGTTGAACAAAGGGATTAATAATTGAATTATCTTGAGTCATCCAAAATTCATAGAAGGTACGTAAAGTTGATATCTTTCTTGACACCGTAGTTCTTTTTAATTGATTAGAATATAAAAAAGCCAAATAGTTTCTAGCATCTTTATATTCAAAAGTCTCAAGTTGTAAATGTTCTCTTTCTAAAAAGTTGTTAAATTGAACTAAATCATCATGATAAGATTTTAACGTATACTCTGAAAAGTTTCTTTCAACCTTTAACATATATAAAAATGTTTCTTGGATTTTATCCAAAATCAATCCCCTCCATCATATTGCATTGTAGCATATGTGTAAAAACGCATACAATAATTTGATAATCAATTCAAAATCTTTAGAGAATTAATTTCAAACTTTATCCAAAATTAGTCATAATTTTCTCTAACTCACTTGTCTTACTTAATTTAAGTTAGTTTTAAATAATATTCATCACAAAAAAACCAGGTAGTTACCCACTACCTAGTTAACCTATTTGTAAATTACAGCGTTTGTTTGTAATTATCTAAATACTCTAACGCTCTTTTGGCTTGTGTTTCATATCTTTCTTTTTTATCTTTAATACGTTTTTCGAGAGATGGTAAAAGACCAAAATTGGCATTCATAGGTTGAAAATTCTTCTCATTTTTGGCATGTGATATGTAGTAAGCCATACTACCTATCATTGTCTCTCTAGGGAAAATAACTTCACCTTTGTCTAAAATTTTATGCGCAAGATTAATACCTGCAACTAATCCACTGGCAGCACTTTCAACATAACCTTCAACGCCAGTCATTTGTCCAGCAAAATATAAATTATCATGTCCTTTTAATTCATATTTTTCGTTTAAAACATCAGGTGAATTAATAAAGGTATTTCGGTGCATCACACCATATCTTACAATATCAACATTTTCTAATCCTGGAATTAAACGAATGACTTCTTTTTGCGCACCCCATTTTAAATGTGTTTGAAAGCCAACAATATTATATAATGTTCCAGCTGCATCATCTTGTCTTAATTGAACAACTGCATAAGGGCGTTTCCCAGTCTTAGGATCTTCAAGTCCAACAGGTTTCATCGGACCAAATAACAAAGTTTTTCGCCCTCTTTCAGCCATGACTTCAAAAGGCATACACCCTTCAAAATATTTTTCTTTTTCAAACTCATTGACTGGTGCAACTTCAGCTTCTAATACTGCATCATAAAACCGGTTAAACTCTTCTTCAGTCATAGGACAATTAAGATACGCTGCTTCACCTTTATCATAACGTGATTTCAAATATACTTTATCCATATTAATTGAATCTTTTTCTATTATTGGTGCGGCAGCATCGTAAAAATACAATTGATCTTTACCAGTAATATCAACAATTTCTTGAGCTAAATGCTCAGTAGTTAGAGGGCCAGTTGCAATAATCGTATAACCTTCTGGTATATGATTAACTTCTTCATTTAATACAGTGATGTTAGGGTGGTTTCTTAAGGTATCTGTAATATAGCCAGCAAAATCATGTCTATCCACTGCTAAAGCACCACCCGCTGGCACACGTGCTTTATCTGCTGATGTGATAATTAACGAGTCTAAATGTCTCATTTCCTCTTTAAGAACACCAACAGCATTTGTAAGTGCATTACCTCTCAATGAATTTGAACATACCAATTCAGCAAATTTATCTGTATGGTGCGCCGGTGTCTGTTTAACTGGACGCATCTCAATTAAATTCACTTTAATTCCACGTTGAGCTAATTGATATGCAGCTTCAGAGCCAGCTAAACCAGCTCCTACAACGTTTACTTTTTGCGTCATTTTGCCCCTCCTAAAATCACTCATCTATTTTTGAACTTCTTCTTCATAATCACAGTTGGAGCACACAACTTGACTACTTTTACCTTTTTTCTTGTTCACAAGGTAATGATGACACTTAGGACAATCTCTTCCAACAGGTTTATCCCAAGAAATAAAATCACATTCTGGATATCTAGAACAACCATAGAAAATTCTATTTTTCTTTGATTTACGTTCTACGACATCTCCTTCATTACACTTCGGACATGTGACACCAATCGTTTTGACAATTGCTTTGGTGTTACGACAGTCCGGAAAGTTCGAACATGCCATAAACTTACCATATCTTCCCATTTTAATAACCATTGGAGAACCACAGACTTCACAATCTTCACCAGCTGGCTCGTCTTTAATCTCAATCTTTTCCATTTCAGATTCTGCGCGTTCAACATCTTGTTTAAAACTGTTGTAGAAGTCTCCTATTACTTTACGCCAATTCATGTCACCTTCGGCAATTTTATCAAGTAATGTTTCCATGTTTACAGTGAATTCTACATCAATAATTTCTGGGAAGTATTCTTTAACTTGCTCATAAACAATTTCTCCTAATTCAGTTGGGATGAAGCGTTTACTTTCTAACTTGACGTAGTTCCGCTTTTGAATCGTATCAATGGTTGGAGCATATGTTGAAGGTCTTCCAATTTTAAGTTCCTCAAGCGTTTTAACTAAACGCGCCTCAGTATAACGAGGAGGAGGTTGTGTAAAGTGTTGTGCCGGTTCAATCTTTGTCGCAGTTACCTTATCTCCTTTATCTAGTTGAGGAAGCTTATTTTCTTTATCATTCTCTTTATCATCTTTTGCTTCTACATATAGTGTCATAAAACCTTTAAATTTAATAGTTTGACCATTAGCTCTAAATTTAATGTCGTTTTGAGTTACATCTAAAGCTACTGTATCCAAAATAGCTGGAGCCATCTGACTTGCTACAAATCTTTCCCAAATTAATTTGTATAGACGGTGTTGATCTCTAGTAAGAAAAGCTTTCATGTCATCAGGAGTTCGCATTGTACTAGTAGGTCTAATAGCTTCGTGAGCATCTTGATCGCCCTGTTTACCCGATGATTTACGCTGAGACACGTACTGTTCACCATATTTATCATTTATATATTGCTGCGCTTCTGATTTTGCAGAAGTTGAGATACGAGTAGAATCGGTACGCATATACGTAATTAAACCTACTGTACCTTGACGCTTTAAGTCAATACCTTCGTATAATTGTTGTGCTAACATCATTGTCTTGCGTGCTTTAAAATTTAGTTTACGTGCAGCTTCTTGTTGTAAGGTTGATGTAGTAAATGGATGAGCAGGATAACGTGTTTTTTCTTTACGATTCACATTTGTGATTTCAAATTGATCACCATTTAATGCTTCAGTAATCCTTTGAACATCGTCTTTGTTGTTTAGCTTATAAGGTTTATTTTTATAGTGTAGAAATTTAGCTGTAAATTTAGATTTCTTGTATCTAAATTCACCTTCAATGGACCAATACTCTTCAGGTTTAAAATTACGAATTTCATTTTCACGATCAATGACTAAACGTAAAGCAACTGACTGAACTCTCCCAGCAGACAGCCCTTTTTTAACTTTCTTCCATAATACTGGAGAAATATTATAACCAACGAGTCTATCTAAAATACGACGTGCTTGTTGCGCGTCAACTAAATCCATTTCAATACCACGAGGATGCTTAAAACTATCTTTAACAGCATCTTTTGTAATTTCATTAAATACTACTCTATTTTCTTTGCTATCTTCTAATTCTAAAATTTTTGATAAATGCCAAGCAATCGCTTCACCTTCACGGTCAGGGTCACTAGCTAAAAATATTTTTTTTGCTTTTTTCGCATGTTTTTTTAAATCTTTAACTACAGGACCTTTGCCACGAATTGTAATATATTTTGGTTCATAGTTATCTTCAGTGTCGACACCCATTTGACTTCTTGGTAAGTCACGAACATGTCCCATTGAAGCAATAACTTTATATCTTTTGCCTAAATATTTTTCAATGGTTTTAGCTTTTGCAGGCGATTCAACAATGACTAAATTATCTGCCAAAGTTTATTCCCCCTTGCAAATTGAATTACTAAAGATAAATGATAAACGGTTAATTTTGTATTTGTCAACGTTTTAATTTTTAATTTCCAATTTTGTAAGAATTGTTATTATTTTTGATTCATTAAACTTTAACTAAATTAAAGGATATAAATAATTAATTCAGAAAGTAAATCTATCATTTACTAAAATAGATAATCATATAATATACTACTTTCATCTATAACAACTTGAGCACCTTCATTTATCCTTCTTAAATTACCTTTAGTCATTTTGTTGAACATTGAACCAGGTAGAACATAAACATTTCTATTTTGCTCTAAAGCACAATCGATAGTGATTTGACTACCACTTCTTTCTTCAGCCTCAGTTATAAGTACCCCTCTGGACAGACCACTTATAAGCCTGTTTCTTTCAGGAAATTTATGCTTACTTATAGGAGAAAATGGTGGATATTCACTTATCACTAAGCCATTCCTTTCAACTTTAGTTCTTAAATTTAAGGTTGCTTTAGGATAATGATAACAATGGCCAAATCCAAGTACGCCAATAGTTGGTAATAGGTATTTAAGTGCGGTTTGATGTGCTACACTATCTGCACCGCGCGCTAATCCAGAAACAATCGCCATATTTAATTGTCTAAATGAAGGAAAAAGATAGTTTAAAGATTGACTTGTATATTGTGTGGCATTACGTGAGCCAATTACAGCTAAAGAGTGAGAATGATTAAAGAACTGTGGATTTCCTTTGTAGAATATCACATAAGGATAATCATACATTTCTTTGCAAAGAGAAGGGTAGTTATCATCAAAGTATGTTGTAAAACTAACATTTGCTTTTTTCATTTCTTTAATAATGTCCATCAGCTTTAATTCTTTGAAACGTTCATATTTGTTCCATAGCCTTTCAGAATTACGCTCTGTAAGCCACCTTTTTATCATGTCATGTTGATGAAATACGTTTTCTGATAGAAAGTCAGGATATGTACTTGTAAGATGATGAAGTTGTGCCGTAGTGAAATTTGCCCAATATAGTTTTAACATCGTATGTTGTATCAATTATCATTACTCCTTTGTCCTTATTATACCTTCAAATTCAAATATTTTAGTTTACTGTTTAAAGACATTTATTTTTTAAATATCATGTATTTGTAAGGAGTAATTTAATGACAAAGGTTTAATGTGTCATAGTGTATTGTAAAATTGTCGAATTTCATGTTTCTACTATTATATATAAATCAACGTATCAAAAAAAGATAACTAATTTTTTTAAATAAAATCATGCTAATACTTAATCCATTATTTTGATTTTTATTTAAATCAACCTACCTGGTTCCTCACCAAATTCTCTGCACTAAAATTTTCCGTTACCATTCTGTTCCCATATTTATATTTTCAATTGAAATATCTATCAAAAATTAAACTATTCTTCTATTTAAGTATTCAACAAATGATGATACACCTATATGGGATGGAATACTTACCAACATATGTATATACCTTTGCTTCAATTATTTTACAATTTTCCACTCACATCATTGACACAAGGGATTTCTTATACCTTATTTCTTTTCCATATATCACTAGCCTGCTATATCTGGGCTCAAAAACAATGTGCTACTTACAATTTCATTATGTATGTGCTAAACTGTTTGTGTCGGATGACATTAAAAAGCATCTCTTCGTGTTGAATATTTTGGTTGGCTGACCGATGTATATTCTAGCATATAGAGATGCTTTTTTTAGATAAAGCTAAACTTTTGTGAATCATACGCATAACGTATGGTGTTCTTTATACAAAAAACAACGAACCTGAACAAAGGTTTAATGTTCAAGGTTCGTTGAAATCAATACTAATATATATTATTTTTTAATAGTTAATAACTCTTCATAAATGCCTGCTTTTTTAGCTGCATCAATAAGGGTTGTTCCTATTTCAGAAGGTGTATCTGCAGTTTCAACACCACAATCGTTTAATGTTTTAATCTTTTCAGATGCTGTACCCTTACCTCCTGAAATAATAGCTCCAGCATGACCCATACGTTTACCTGGAGGTGCTGTCTGACCGCCGATAAAACCTACTACAGGTTTGTTCATATTTTCTTTAATCCATTGTGCCGCTTCTTCTTCTGCGGTACCACCAATTTCTCCAATCATTACAACGGCTTTAGTTTCAGAATCTTCATTGAACGCCTTTAAAACATCAATAAAGTTAGTCCCATTTACTGGATCACCGCCGATACCTACAGCAGTTGTTTGACCGATACCTTCTTCAGTTAATTGATGCACTGCCTCATACGTTAATGTACCAGAACGAGACACGACACCGACATGGCCTTTTTTATGGATATATCCCGGCATAATACCGATTTTACACTCGTCGGCAGTTATCACACCAGGACAGTTTGGTCCTACTAAACGTGTTTTACGACCTTGTAAATATCTTTTTACTTTAACCATATCAACAACAGGTATATGTTCAGTAATACAAATAACCATGTCTAAATCGGCATCAGCTGCTTCAATAATTGAATCAGCAGCGAATGGTGCTGGTACGTATACAACAGATACATTAGCTCCTGTTTCATTTTTAGCTTCTTCAACAGTGTTATATACTGGAACACCTTCTACAACTTGTCCACCTTTACCAGGTGTTACCCCTGCAACAATTTGTGTCCCATAATCAAGCATTTGTTTTGTATGGAAAAGGGCAGTAGACCCTGTGATACCTTGTACCATTACTTTCGTATTTTTATCAATAAATACACTCATCTTAGTGCTCCCATCCTTTCCTTATGCTTCTTTAACAAGTTTCACAATTTTTTGAGCACCTTCAGCCATAGTTGCTGCTGGCTCAATAGCTAAACCTGATTCGTTTAATATTGCTTTACCACGTTCGACATTAGTTCCTTCTAAACGAACAACTAATGGTAATGTTAGTTCAACTTCTTTAACCGCTGCTACAATACCTTCGGCAATAACATCACATTTCATAATTCCACCAAAAATATTTACAAAGATACCTTTAACATTGTCATCACCTAAAATAATTTTAAATGCTTCAGTTACCTTTTCTTTTGTAGCACCGCCACCTACATCTAAGAAGTTGGCTGGATTTCCACCAAAATGATTAATTGTATCCATAGTTGCCATGGCTAAACCTGCGCCATTAACCATACAACCAATATCTCCATCTAAAGCGATGTATGATAAATCATATTTAGAAGCTTCTATTTCCTTAGGATCTTCTTCTTCTAAATCTCGTAATTCTAAAATATCTTTATGTCTAAATAATGCATTATCATCAAAGTTTAATTTAGCATCTAAAGCCAATACCTGACCGTCTCCAGTTGTAACAAGTGGGTTAATTTCAACAATAGAACAATCTTTTTCGATAAAGACATTATATAGTGCTAATAAAAATTTAGTTGCTTTTCCAACTGATTCTTTTGGAATGTTAATATTAAAAGCGATACGTCGCGCTTGGTAAGGTGATAATCCTACTACTGGATCAATTGTTTCTTTGAAAATCTTTTCAGGTGTTTGAGCTGCAACCTCTTCAATTTCAGTTCCACCTTCTTCTGATGCCATCAAAGTCACTTTATCAGTAGCACGATCAATAACAAAACCAACATAATATTCTTTTTGGATATCGCATCCTTCTTCGATATATAAACGTTTGACCTCTTTGCCCTCTGGCCCAGTTTGATGTGTGACCAATTGTTTACCTAGCAGTTCATTTGCGTACGTTTCGACTTCAGATAATGATTTAGCAATTTTCACGCCGCCTGCTTTACCTCTACCCCCAGCGTGAATTTGCGCTTTAACCACATATACGTCTGAATTTAATTCTTTCGCTTTTTCCACTGCTTCTTCAGCAGTAAATGCTACTCGTCCCTCTGGAACTGCAACGCCCATTGAACGAAATATTTCTTTCCCTTGATACTCGTGGATATTCATCTTCCATCCTCCTGTTTCTTAGGTTAAGTTGCCCTTTAATTATAAAAAATGTAAGCGCTATTGTAAACTGATTGACAGTATTTATTGCAATTTAAGCAAAATTCAAATTATTTCATCATTGATTTAATTGGTTCAAATGATTGACGATGTTCATTGATTATGCCCACTTGATCAATAGCCTTTAAATGTTGCTTAGTTCCATAACCTGCATTTTTATCAAAACCATATTCTGGAAACTGTTTAGATAGTTGTCTCATATATTGATCACGGTATTCTTTAGCCATGATACTTGCTGCTGCGATAGACACACTTTTAGCATCACCTTTAATAATTGAGGTTTGTGGAATATCAATATCTAGTGTCATTGCGTCTATTAATAAATGCGTCGGTGTAACATCTAATTGATTTATAGCACGTAGCATAGCTAATTGAGTTGCCCGATAAATGTTCAATTCATCTATTTCAACTGAGGACGCTATGCCATATGCATATTGATAGACATTTTCTTTTAAATTTTGATTAAGTCGTGCTCTATTTTTGGGAGACACTTTTTTAGAGTCATCTAAACCAATATAATGATGATTCTTCTCTAAGATGACTGCACAAGCCACCACTGGTCCAGCCAAGGGCCCACGCCCTACCTCATCAATTCCACACATTAATGCATCTCTGTTAGAGGACATAATGTTGTTTTCGTATTGATTCATGGATAAATAGTGCTCTTCTAATGCTTGTTGCTTAAGAATATTTTTTTCCCTAGACTTAATCGCATTTATAACACCTTTACGTGAATCATTATTTGCTTCATGTTTATGTAACTCTTCCAACGTTTCAATTCGAGATAGTTTTTCTTTGATTTCTTTAATTGTTAGAGACATACTATCATTCACTCTTCATTTCTTTTAAAATATCAAAACAATAAGTTCCAATTTTTGCATTTCTCATATCATTGATGATCAACTCAATGACAGATTCATAATCTACTTCATTTCCTTTTTGTAACAATCCCCTTCTTCTTCCAATTGCATCAAACCAATCGAGTATCTCAGCGTCTTCATGTGTATCAATATTATAATGTCTCTTTAAAGCTGAAACATCATGTTTAATCATAAAATTCAAACCATAAATAGCTACCTCATCTAAATGAACGATACTATCCTTAATTGCACCAGTTAAACTTAATTTTTTACCGACTTCTTCATCTTCGAATTTAGGCCATAAAATACCTGGTGTATCTAGTAATTGAAGAGACTTCCCAACTTTAATCCATTGTTGCTGTTTTGTTACTCCTGGTTTATTTCCAGTTTCGGCGATACTACGTTTTGCTAACTTATTGATAAGTGTTGATTTTCCTACATTAGGAATGCCTACAATCATAGCTCTTATCGCTCTAGGTTTTAAACCTTTGGCTTTTTCACGATCAAATTTTTCTTGAGTTGCTTTTATAGCTTCAACTTCAACATTTTTAAGATTCTTGCCATGTTTTGCATCTACAGCTACCGGATAGAAACCTTCATTTTTAAAATAAATTTCCCATTTTTCTAATTCTTTTAAATTCGTCATATCTTTTTTATTTAAAATTACTACTCGAGGTTTTTGTTTAATGACATCATCAATCATAGGGTTTCTCGAACTGTATGGAATACGTGCATCGACGAGTTCAAAAACTACATCTACCTTTTTCAGTTGTTCACTAACTTGTCTTTTGGCTTTAGCCATATGACCTGGATACCATTGTATCGCCATGAGTCATCATCCTATTCTTATTATTTTCTTAAACTTTTATCTATAACTTCATAATTATACTTTATAATAGCTAACCCAACCACTTTAAGTTTAACACGTGCATCATTTAGTATAAAAATCATTTTTCTATTCATAAAAAATCTACGATGACTATTTGTAAACTTATTCAAAACTATTAAAATCAATTAACTTTATTAAATAACATTAAATTTAATGTAAATAGATTTAAATAATGCCACTAATACTTTCATTCATTGCCATAATAACCTACAATTTGACTAAGCTAACAAAATTTTTAGGTCAATATGATGCATTTTAGGAGAAGTAAATGAGAAGAAAAGCATGTTTCATTATATTATTAATTACATTATCATTAATTGGTCATAGTTATATTATTTTTCGCTTCCATCATGATGGTGTTCTTTCAACTGGCCCAAATGATGGTATGGAACAGATGATTCCTATTCAAATGTATCTTTATCATCAATGGACTCAAGGGAACTTATTTTATTCAACACATTTGGGTCTTGGCGGAGATTTTTTCACTGACTTAAGTTATTATTTTTCAACAAATTTAATATTTATTTTAAATGTCCCTATCATCAAATTATGTGAAATATTCTTTTCATTGAACACAAATCAAATTCTTCTTTGGATGTACAACGCACTAATTGTTTCAATTATTAAATCAACTATTGCTCTGTTTTGCACTTATTTATTTAGTTATTATATTTCTAAAAATAAAATAATCAGTTTATTGATTTCATTTATCTTTGTTATGTCACCTTTGTACTTTAGATTTACAATTTACTGGCCATTCTTTAGTGATACTTTCATTTGGTTACCACTCTTATTATTAGGGATTGAACGTTTATTAAGGGATTTTAAAGCAGGTTTATTTATACTAACTGTAAGTCTAATTCTAATTAATAACTTTTATTTTGCATATTATTTCCTCATTATTGGTATAGGTTATACCCTGATTAGAATTATTTACAGACATCCTAAAGATAGTTTAACTCGTTGGCAAGCTTCTCTTACAATTATATGTAGTGCTCTGCTCGCTTTAGGAAATAGTATGTTTGTGTTCTTTCATGGTGTTCAAAGTTTTCTTAATAATCGTCGACAATCATTTACAGGACAAGTGAATTGGATTGAACATTTAAATAAAGATACCAATATATTTTTCGATAATTACTTGATTGTTGTGATATTTTTATCTATTCAAGCTCTTTTGACAATCAAATTATACAAACATTTTTATTATAAATTATTTGCATTGTTATTATTGGCAACAATTATTTTTGCATTTCTCCCATTTGTTGACCAACTATTTAATGGGTTTTCAGCACCTCAAAAACGATGGCATTTTATCTTAGCTTTTAATAGTTCAATTTTAATTGGGTTATTTGTAAAATATTTTAAAACAATTCGACCAAAGACTTATATTTATACTAATCTGATAGCTCAAAGTGTCATCTACATAAGTTCAATTAGCTACAATACTTTTTTACCTTGGCTCTCTTTAGTTCCAGTAGTGTCAGTGATTGGACTATTAATTTTATTAATAAAAGAGAAAAAAGTACGTTATTATCTTACTTACCTTTATAGTATTTCAATCGCTGCTCTCAGTCTTATGATTACTTTCGTATTCATAAAAAATCAAATTTTCTTTCAAGATCATATCAATCGTGCGAACAAGCGATACATTAATTCAAGTTTCTATAGCTCGGCTATACAAAGATCGTTAGTAAAAGAAATGAACCAAACTAAGAATGACGATCAACGAATAAATTGGCGTGTCGATGAACAAGATAATACCCCTATGTATCAAAATTTTAAAGGACTTAGTATTTACTCTAGTATATTTCATCACAACATTCTCGATTTCTATTATGATGCCTTAAAAATTAATTTAGCTGAAGAATCTGTCAGTCGATACCAGTCTACTAATGCTCGGCAAAATATCGAGAGTCTGTTTTCAGTAAAATATTTAATGATGAAAGATTATCAAAATTTTATTCCATCTTATTTTAAGAAAGTTAAGTCACGTGGACAATATATTATTTATAAAAATCAACTTCCACTACCAAGTGTAAAAGTAACACAAAACATTTATAATCATAAAAGTTTAAAAAAACCTATAGATAGAGAACATGCAATGATTAATGGTGCTATTGTGACATCAAAAGGTACAGCGTATCACTCAAAAGTTAAAAATTTGTTAGACCAAACACGTGTATCAACACAAAATATAACACGATATTCAAACAATGAACTAACCGTTAATAAAGAGAGCGGAATAATCAAATTACATTTACCTAAGAATATAAGAGACAAATACAAAGATTTTTATCTCACTATGAATATTAAACGAGGCGATCCTGACAGTAATTACACTGTGAGCATCAATCAATATCATAATCATCGTCTATACAATGATTCTATATATCGCACGGGAATAAGCAAAGTGCTTTATCGAAGTTTACCAGACAAAAATGGTGATATTACGATTCAACTATCACCAAAAGGTAAGTTCAATTTGGAACTGTTAGAATTAAACGGTGAAAATTATGATACGCTAAAACAAGCACACCATCATGCTAACTTTAATATGCGTTATAAAGATATAAAAAACGGGGTAAAAGTTAACTTAGATCACCATTCTAAAGGACTTGCAGTCATTAATATTCCATATCGTAAAGGTATGCGTGCATACGTGGATGACCGACAAAGCAATATCAAAAAGGTGAATTATATGATGACAGGTGTCCCGGTTAATAAAAATGATAAAACAATTACGATTCAATATCGACCACCTTTTCTAAAAACGATGTTTTCTATCTCAATATTTAGTATAGTGGTGAGTATTGTATTCATTAGATTAAAGAATATAAGGAAAAGAAAGATGAGGATTCGCCATGATTAAAAATATATGGAATAAACCTATTAAACGTTTTACACTAATCGTTTTAGTTAGTTGTATATTGTCATTTATTCTATATGCCCCTTTTCTCTATCAATTTATAACTAAAGGTATAGTATTTAGTGGTAGTGGAGATGGCTTCAGACAAATGATGCCTTTTCAAATGTACCTTTATGAACACTTCACATCATTAAAAGGATTTTATGATGCTTCATTTGGATTGGGAGGCGACTATGTTAAATCACTGGCATATTATTATTCACTATCTCCATTGATGTGGATCAACTTCTCTATGATATGGATATTAGAACAAACTATCAATGTGAATCCTCATGACATCAGCTTTTGGACAATAAACCAATTAATCATGACATATGTGCGCACTGTAATCACATTTATTTTTTCATTTTATTTATTTAGTTATTTGCGACTTAAACCCGCACCAATGTTTATCGCAACTATTTTATATGGTATGTCTACTGTTGTTACATATTATAATTTTACTTGGTCTTTTTACGGTAATCTTTTAATTATGTTACCTATGTCACTTTGGGCTATAGAAAGATTCTTTAAAGAACGTAAAATAGGTTGGTTTATTTTCGCGATTGCTTATACATTATTCTCAAACTTTTATTTTAGTTACTATGAAGCAATTGTCATAGGTTTCTATTTTATTTATCGATTCGCTATTCCTCATGAGAAAGATATTGTGAATCGTTGGCAGAAATTATACATACTCGTATGTGCCACTTTGTTAAGTGTATTAGTAAGTATTTATGGACTATATACTGGTGTATCTTCTTTTTTAGATAATGACCGAACACAAAATCCTAATTTCAAAATTACTTTTTTCACAAATTTATTTGAAACCAATTATAATATTTTTGCTGATGGTTTTTACATTACAATTTCTTTTATTGCTATCATTGCATTATTTTGTTTTAAATTATATCAACACTATTATTATAAATTGTTCGCAATTGCAACTTGGATTTTACTTATCGGTTCCTTTTCTCAATGGTTTGACAGTGCATTTAATGGCTTTTCATTACCCCAAAGACGTTGGGTTTACTTTTTAGCATTATCAACAAGTGTATTAATTGCATTGTTCATACAACATTTAAGTGAAATATCAATTAAAGAATACACCTTTGTTGCTATACCAGTATTCATATACGGTTTCATATTTATCGCACTGTCGGAAAGATCAGTAAAGTGGATGTTTGTTGCATTGATTTTAATCATAGTGTTATTTATATTTATTAAATATAAATCGTTGTTAATACGTACCTCAATGATGGTATTACTCGTTGTCTTATTTTTAGCTCAACAAGTCTTAATGACTAATGATTCCAGAAAAATTACTATCGAACCTTATCAAACGACTATCAAAACAATTAATGATTCGAGCTATAGAAGCCCTGTCCTAAATAAAAAAATTAAGTATATGCATCAAAGCTCTACAGATCCATTGAAAAGACTAGATTATTTTTCATACTATGCATTAAACTCACCTTTGATATATCACTACAACGGCACATCATTGTATTCCAGTATTTTCGATGGAGATATATTGAAATACTATGACCAGACGTTACAAATTAATATGCCTGTAGATAAAAATAGTACTTATCGATATTTAAATAATCGTGCAAACTTAATGTCTCTTTGGGATGTTCAAGATCGATTACGACATCCTGATGATTTAAATATGCCTTATGGTTTTAAAAAGAAAGAACTTATAACTGATAAAAAAGATCAATGGATTCACTCTGTTAATACAATAAATTATCCTAGTGCACACATTACTAATAAAATTTATGATGCAAGAAAACTAAAATCTCCCCTTGATAGAGAGCAAGCTATGCTTAAAGGTGTCGTATTGAATCATAAATCCCAAGTCAATACTGATTTTAAACCTAATCCTAATTTACTTTCTAATGCAAAACAAAACTTAAATCATGCGAATTGGATTGATAGTAAACATTTAAAAGTTAAACAGCACAATGGTGGCGTCACCCTCAATTTACCTCGCAATATAGTTAAAAATTATAAAGATATGTATATTGAAATGGATGTTGAATTACTGTCTCCTGACAAAGAGCATAAAGTAGGGGTTAATGAATATTCGCAAGAAAGAAACCGTTTGTCATACAAATACCGTCGTTTTGTTTCGCCAGTGACGATGCGTGCTAAAGCTTCAAATCAACTTAACATTAAGATGTCAAAAGGAGTTTATCGTTTTAAAGTAAAAGGAATTTATGGTGAAAACTATCAAACATTAAAAAAAGCTTCTCAACAGCTCCAACCAGTTAAAGTAAAAAAAGAAAGAAATGGTTTCACAATTATTAAAAAGAAAAAGGAACACGGTTATCTTGTCTTGCCAATGGTATATGCTGAAGGAATGCATGCAATGGCAAATGGAAAGCCTCTAAAGGTTCAACAAGGAAACGGTATTATGACTACTATTCCTGTTAAAGAGGGACAAACAAAGATAAAATTAAGTTATACCCCTCCTTATTTTTATTTATTAATCACTGTCAGTTGCATTGGGATCATTTTAAGCATTCTTTTCACTCATTACGTAAAAAGAAAATAAATTAGTTATTAATGATTTAAATAACTCAATATTTTAAATTAGAAGTATTTAAGATTGCTTTAAATTAACTCATAGTTCATTATGATGATTTTTAATTGATAGAAAACAATCAATTTTTTCGATTTTATTTACAAAGTTAAAACAAAGACCTAAACATTTTAGTGCTTTGTTTTTAACATTAATTGTCAGTATCAGACTTAAACCTATGTTCAAGACTTACTTAATGTAAAGTTAGTTATTGACTGAATTAGAAAATAGCACTTTCATAGTTTTCATCAAAATTTTAGGCTTAATCATAGAAAATTTTATTTAGTATTCGGTGTAAAATATACAACCAATATGAATTCTGATTCATATCTTCAATAATTAGGACAGCAGTTTAATTTAAGATAAAATAAAAAAGCTTTCAAACTCTGGTAAAACAGAAGTTTGAAAGCTTTTTTCATTATGGCAAATCTTAAGCAATAAGTTGAAATTGGCAACTATAGTGCTTATAGACTGGCCTTTTATAAATTGTCGAATATACTGATTAGCGAATTTCTTGAATTCTAGCAGCTTTACCACGTAAACTACGTAAGTAATATAATTTAGCACGACGTACTTTACCACGACGTTTAACTTCAATTTTTTCGATTTTAGGCGTGTGTAATGGGAAAGTTCTTTCCACACCTACACCAGAAGAAATTTTACGAACTGTGAAAGTTTCTGAAATTCCTCCACCACGGCGTTTAATTACAACACCTTCGAAAACTTGGATACGTTCGCGAGAACCTTCAACGATTCTTACGTGTACACGTAAAGTGTCTCCTGAACGGAAAGTAGGTAAATCAGTACGTAATTGTGATTTAGTTACTGCTTCGATTAACTTATGATTACTCATTATAAATTCTCTCCTTCAACCTATGTTCTTGCCTAGACAAAAGTATAGCAGCGGATCATAGTGATTATTAGTGTTTTTTCACACTTGAATTATAATAGCATAACGTTAATCATTTTTCAATTTCTTTTTATAGGTTTCTAAAATTTCTCTATCTTTTTCAGTTAATGGATATTGTTCTAATAAATCTGGTCGCTTTTCATAAGTACGAATGAGTTTTTGTTCATGTCTCCACTGATCAATGTGCGCATGATTGCCAGATAATAATACTTCAGGAACACTCATATTTTTATATTCACGAGGACGTGTATACTGAGGAAATTCTAACAATCCATCTGAAAATGAATCATCTTGATGTGATGCTTGATTACCTAAGACGCCTGGAATAAGCCTCACTATTGCATCGGTCATCGTCATTGCTGGTAACTCTCCACCAGTTAGGACATAATCCCCCATTGATATTTCATCAGTTACAAGATGCTTACGTATGCGCTCATCATATCCTTCATAGTGTCCACAAATAAAGACTATATGTTTTGCTTCACTTAATTCTTGTGCAATCTCTTGAGTAAAGGGACGACCTTGTGGACACATAAGTATCACTCGAGTATGTTCATTATGATTTATGTCTTCCATAGCATTAAAAACAGGTTCAGGCTTTAATACCATACCTTGGCCACCACCAAATGGGTAATCATCAACTTGATTATGCTTATTAATAGAATAATCTCGGAAATTGATAGTATTAACATTAATGATTCCCTTATCTTGCGCACGTTTTAATATTGAGTGGTTTAAAACACCTTCAAACATTTCAGGAAATAGCGTTAAATAATCTATCTTCATTAATCTAACAATCCTTCCATCGGTGTAATTTTAATCGTTTTAGTTTCTATATCAATATCTTTCACAACATCTTCAATATAAGGAATGAGATACTCTTTTTCACCTTTAACAACCCAAACGTCATTAGCACCTGTTTCAAAAATATTAATCACCCGACCAATTGGCGTATCATCATCTTTAAATACTGTACAACCAATAATATCCGAATAATAGTATTCATGTTCACCTAATTCTATATCTTGGTGATCACGTTCTTGATAAATATAATCACCTTTCAAATGTTCAATTTCATTTATATTGTTGATTCCTTCAAACCTTAACATGTGAAATCCTTTATGTATACGATAAGAAGCGACCGTATAAACAATTTCAGTATTATTATGTTTTACAAGTAATTGTTCACCAGGTTGAAATCGTGTTTCAGTAAAATCAGAATTGGATTTCACCTTTACTTCCCCTTTAATACCATGGGTATTGACTATTTGTCCAACCTCTACCTCCATGTATGACCCTCCTTCTAATTAAAGTTTATTAAACTGAATCAAATATATATTAACACGTATGTATGCAACAAATAAATATGATTAAAAAAGGACGCCATAATGGCGTCCCAAAAAAACATAAGCTAATTATTTAGCATTCTTTTGTTCATCAAATTTTTTCAAAATACCTTCTCTAGATAAGATATTGTGAACTGTATCAGTTGGTTTAGCACCGTCGTGTAACCATTTTAAAGCTAATTCTTCGTCGATTTTAACTTCTGGTGCATTAACGTGTGCTGGATTGTAAGTACCTAATTGCTCAATGATACGACCATCACGTGGTGAACGTGCATCTGCAACTACGATACGATAGAATGGGTTTCTTTTAGAACCTAAACGAGTTAAACGAATTTTAACTGCCATTTAAATTACTCTCCTTTATGTGTTTATTATTTTTATTTTCTACAAGAATAAATAATAACAGTTACACAAATTTTTGTAAAGACTTTTTTCTTTACCAAAAGTAGATTTACGAAGTAAATCGTACTTTTGGTTATGCATGCGCTTTAGCTCAGGCGTTCCAATACTCTTTTACGAAGTAAATCGTACTTTTGGTTATGCATGTGCTTTAGCTCATGCGTTTCACTATTCTTTTACGAAGTAAATCGTACTTTTGGTTATGCATGCGCTTTAGCTCATGCGTTTCTATTAATTTTGTTAATAATCCTTATAAAGGTTCAAAAAAAACAAGCACCGAAGACACTCTCGAGTTTCGATGCTTGATTTCATAAATTAAAATGGTAAGTTCATACCCTTTAACATATTTTGCATTTGGTTTCGTTTAGCTTTTTTACCTTTACCGCCACCAGTAAATTGTTTCATCATTTTCTTCATATCATTAAATTGTTTCATTAATCGATTAACTTCTTGTAAAGATCGGCCGGATCCTTTTGCAATACGTTTTTTACGTGATACATTTAATGTTTCAGGGTTTGAACGTTCTTTAGGTGTCATAGATTGTATAATCGCTTTAATATGATCAATTTGTTTATCACTCATATTAAGCTTATCTAAACCTTTCATTTTATTCATACCAGGAATCATTTTCATAATGTCATCTAAAGGACCTAAATTCTTAACTTGATCTAACTGTTCTAAGAAATCATCTAATGTAAATGATGACTCTCTCATCTTCTTCTCTAAATCTTTAGCCTTTTCTTGATCTACATCTTGTTGCGCTTTTTCAATGAGGCTTAAAACATCACCCATACCTAAAATACGTGAGGCCATTCGTTCAGGATGGAATAATTCTAAACCATCCAATTTCTCACTCATACCTACAAATTTAATAGGTTTTTGGGTAACGGAACGGATTGAAAGTGCTGCACCACCGCGTGTATCACCATCTAATTTAGTCAATGTTACACCTGAAACATCTAATTGTTCATCAAATGATTGTGCCACATTCACAGCATCTTGACCTGTCATTGCATCAACAACAAGCATAATTTCGTCTGGTTTAGAGATTTCTTTAACTTCTTGAAGCTCATTCATAAGTGCTTCATCAATGTGTAAACGACCAGCTGTATCAATGATAACGAAATCTAGATGTTCTTCTTTAGCATGTTTTAAAGCATTTTCAACAATTTGTTGTGGTGATACTTGATCACCTTCACTATACACAGGGATATCAATTTGTTTACCTACTGTTTGTAATTGATCAATAGCAGCTGGACGATAAATATCTCCTGCCACAAGTAAAGGTTTTTTGTTATATTTTTTACGCATTAATAATGCCAACTTACCTGCTGTCGTCGTTTTACCTGCACCTTGTAAGCCGACCATCATGACAACAGTTGGTGGTTTGTTTGCCATCTTAATGGAAGTATTTTCTCCACCCATTAAACTAGTAAGTTCTTCTTGTACGATTTTAATAACCTGTTGGCCAGGTGTTAAAGATTGCATGACATCAGAACCTAGCGCTCGTTCTGAAACAGTCTTAACAAATTCCTTAACAACTTTGAAGTTAACATCGGCTTCCAATAACGCTAATCTCACTTCACGCATCATCGTTTTAATATCTGCTTCTGTTACTTTCCCTTTACCACGCATTTTTTGCATCGTGGCTTGTAAGCGATCGGATAATCCTTCAAATGCCATAACGTTTGCCCTCCTTTATTATAATGATCACTACTCTAATTCTTCTAATTGAGTGATATATTGTTTAAGCAACTCAGGTTGATTAAGTGATTGTTTCATTAAGTTATATAATTCACGACGTTTCTCGAATCTTTGGTATAGTCGTAATTTCGATTCATAATCTTCTACTAAATCGCCAGTTCTTCTTATATTATCATAAACTGCTTGTCTACTCACTTCAAATGTATCAGCAATTTCACTTAAAGAATAATCTTGTAAATAAAATAATTCGAGATAATTTTTCTGTTTATTTGTAAGCAAACTTTGATAAAAATCAAATAGATAATTCATACGCAATGTTTTAACTAAATCATTTTGTCCCATTTTAGTTACCTTCTTCAGATTCAACGGATGAATTTCTAGAGATTTCTTCAGGAATATCTTCATTTTGTTCTATCATATCAGCAAATAATCCATATACATAGCTTTCAGGATTAAACGGTTGTAAGTCATCCATTTTTTCGCCTAAACCAACATATTTAACTGGAATGTGTAACTCATTTCGAATTGCTAATACAATACCCCCTTTAGCAGTACCGTCTAATTTAGTTAAAACTATACCTGAGACATTTGTAACTTCCTTAAATGAACGTGCTTGTGAAAGTGCATTTTGACCAGTTGTTGCATCCAAGCATAATAAAGCTTCATGGGGGGCATCAGGTATTGCACGATTAATCACACGTTTCATTTTATCTAACTCTTGCATTAAATTAGATTTATTTTGCAAGCGTCCTGCAGTATCACAAATTAAAATATCTACGCCTTTATTTTTTGCGGCATTAATCGCATCATATACTACTGCTGCAGGGTCAGAACCTTCGTTTTGACTCACAACTTCAACACCAACACGTTCTCCCCAGACGTTTAATTGTTGAATTGCTCCAGCTCTGAAGGTATCACCAGCGGCTAACATTACTTTTTTACCTTCTTGTTGATAACGATAAGCTAATTTACCAATTGTTGTTGTTTTGCCGACACCATTCACACCAACCATCAGTATGACATTTAAACGTCCATCTTCAATATTCATTGCTTCAGAATGATCGTCCTCTTGATGATAGATTTCTACAATCTTCTCAACTATAACTTCTCTTAAGTCTTCTGTTTCTTGTATATTACGTCTTTGTGCTTCTGTACGTAGCTCATCAGTTAATTTCATAACGGTATTAAAACCAACGTCCGCAGTAATAAGCATTTCTTCCAGAGCTTCGAAGAAATCTTCGTCAACTTTTCTATATCGAGCAATTAAATTATTTAACTGTTCTTGGAAGTTTTGACGTGATTTTTCCAAACCGGCTTTGAATTTTGCTCCAATTTTTTGAGCTTCAATTTCTTCAAAATCTTCAATCGATATCAAGCCATCTTCGTCAAAATCAGCTTCACTTAATTTTTTAGGTTTCTTTTTGGGTTTAACTTGTTCATCAGAATCATTCGGGTCCATTGAATCTGAGTCACTATTAGCATTTGAATCTACAGTTTCATCTAGGTCTTTTTGAATATCATCTTCACTTTTACTAGAAAATTTATCTTTCAGACGTTTAAAAAAACTCATGCTTGTTCCTCCTTCATAACCTCATCTATTGTATTTAGGTTGACGCTAACTAACTTAGAAACACCAGACTCTTGCATTGTTACACCATATAAACGATCAGAAAACTCCATCGTTCCCTTCCGATGTGTAATTACAATGAATTGTGTTTCTGTAGATAATTCATTTAAATATTGGGCGTATCGTATCACATTCGCTTCATCTAATGCCGCTTCTACTTCATCTAGTATAACAAAAGGTGCTGATCGAACTTTGAGAATGGCGAACAATAATGCTATAGCACTTAAAGCACGTTCACCACCGCTTAATAATGAAAGATGTTGTAATTTTTTTCCTGGCGGTTGTACGATGATATCAACGCCAGCAGACAAATAGTCATCTTCAGTTAAACGAAGTTCTGCTTGTCCACCACCAAATAATTGCTTAAACACTGTCGTAAAATGATCTTGAACCGCATGAAATGTTGTCTTAAAACGACCTTCAACTTCTTTATCCATTTCATGAATGATTTGTTCTAAGGTTTCTTTTGCTTCTCTTAAATCTGTTCGTTGCTCATTTAAAAATGTGTATCGTTCATTCAACTCTTCAAATTGTTCTATTGCATTTAAATTTACAGGACCTAATTCATCGATTGTCATCTTCGTTAATTTTACTTTTTTACGCAAATTGTCAATAGTTTCATCAGAATCATATTCCATTCTTGCACGTTCTACTGTGAGTTGATACGTGTCATTTAAATGATCTATTGCATGGTTGATTAATACATCTAGCTTTGATTGTTTTGCTTTAATATCTTGATAATGATTTTCTATAGAAAGTATATCTTGATGACATTTTTGAAGCTGACTTTCATTTATTTCGATTTTCTCATTAAGATCTTTACGTTGCTGTTTAATCTCACTAAGTTGTTGATTTAAATTTTGTCTTACATTTTCTTGTTGCTGAATTTGCTCTTTCAACTTTTCAAAAGCATCTTTACCCATCATTTCATCTGAATTAAACAATTTGATTTTTTCATTTACTTCAATTTTTTGACGTTCTGAATCGCTAAGTTGTTTATCTAAACGTTCATAAACTTGCTTTTGCGATTTAATTCGCTCTTTAACAACAGCTAAATCAGATTGTTTTTGATGTAGTTGTTGTTGTGTTTGATGTGTCGAAGCTTTTCCTTCTTTTGATAATTGTGTATATCTTTCAATATCACTTTCTAGTTGCTTCAATTGTTGTTGTATCTCAATTAAATGATTTTGTTTTTCTTTTAATGTTTCTTTACTTTTATCACTTTGATATCCATCATTTTTTTCAAATTCAAACTCTTCATGTTCATTTTTAAGATGTGCTTCTTGTGTTTTTAGTCTATCCAGTTCTAATTCGTGATGATGTACTTGTTCTTTTAAATTGTTGTACTGCTGACTTGCACTAAAATATTGTTCACTTAATTGTTCAGCTTGTGTTTTTTGTTCTTTAAACTGACGTTCAAATTCTGCTGTTTGTCGTTGATAATCTTCAAGTTGATTTCGCATTGTTGATAATTCATCTTTTTGTGACAATATACTTTTTGTTTTACGTGCTCCTCCTCCTGTCATGGAACCACCAGGATTTACAACATCACCTTCTAAAGTTACTATTCTTGTCCGATATCGAATGGCACGTGCAAGTTCATTTGCATGTTTTAAATTTTCTACAATGATGGTATTACCTAATAAATTTTCAATGATGTTTTGATATTTAGCAGATACATTTATGGCATCAGATGCAATATTAATGAACCCTTGTGAACCACGAGCTACATCTTTAATGTCAGCAGCTACATGTCTTGGTTGAATCACGTTTAATGGTAAAAAAGTAGCACGACCTAAACCTCTTTGCTTCAAGTACTGGATTGCTTGGCGACCGTCTTTTTCATTATCAACAATAACGTGCTGTAACGATGCACCTAAGGCGGTTTCAATCGCTTGTGTCATTTCTGAAGGAACGTTAATCACTTCTGCAACCGCACCATGAATTCCTCTTAATTCTTTATCTTTTGCTTTCAAAATGTGCTTTACACCATTAAAGAAATACGTGTAATCTTCCTCTTGAGTAGCTAAACTATCAATTCTTGATTTTAACTTTTCATTATAACGATAGGCTTGATATAGTTTATTTTCATATTCAGATAGAAGTCTTTTAGAATCTGTCAACTGTTGTTCTAATTGTTGAATATTTTGTTCTACTTTTTCCATAGATTTCTTAGAACTTTGGTATTCCTTTTGTGTTTGAGTAATATTTTGTTGAATGTCTTTAAGTTGATTGAAAGCCTCTACTAAACGCGAATCTAATCGTGATTTTTTTGCTTCATTTTCATTGATTGTATGTTCTAAAAATCTTATATCATTATTAACATCTGATTGTTCTGACATCAATGTATAATAACTATTTTTAATTTCTTCTAGTTTTTCGTCGTGTTGTTCATCGGATATATAAAGAAGTGACTCTAATTCTTGAACTTCCTTGTTTAATTGCTTTTGCTTATTTTTTAACTCAGCTAATAATTTTTCATTTTGGGCTTTTTCATTTTTAATAGAATCAATTTGTGATTCTAAATTATCTAATTCTTCCTCATATCTTGCATTTGTTTCTGATTGGTTTTTCTTTCGTTCTTCTAATACATTTAGCTTACCTGATAATTGCTCATAATTCTCAGTTGCTTTAACTAATTCATAATTTAACTTTTCAATGTCATAATCGTTTTGTTGACGTTTACCTTTATATTTTTGTAGTAACTGATTGATTTGAGCTTGTTGACCTTCTTTCTCAGCCTGTTGACTCTTTAGGTGATTTAAACGCTCATCTAATCGCTGATTATCTTCAGTATAATGATCAATGTCAGATACTGTAACGATGACATCACTTTGCTCCATCTCTTTAGATAATTGCTTATATTCTTTAGCAATGGCCGCCTCTTCTTTTAACGGTTCCACTCGTCCCTCTAAATCATATAAGATATCTTCGACTCGATTAAGATTATCTTCAGTATGGTCAAGTTTTTGAATCGATTCAGCTTTACGTTTTTTATATTTAAGTACTCCGGCAGATTCTTCAATAATTTGTCGACGATTGATTGGTTTTGCATTCAATATTTCATCTACTCTTCCTTGAGAAATAATACTAAATGCTTCCTTTCCAAGTCCTGAATCGAGAAATAAATCTATAATATCCTTTAACCGTGCACGATCATTATTTAAATAATATTCACTCTCACCACTTCGATAGAGACGGCGTGTGACAACTAATTCCTCAGAATCAATTTGTAGTTTTTGTGAATGATTATCTAATTTAAGTTTTACTTCAGCAAAATTTTGAGCTTTTCTATGTTCAGCACCTGAAAAAATGATATCTTCCATTTTAGCACCGCGCAGTGATTTGGCAGACTGTTCACCTAGTACCCATTTAATTGCATCAGTAATATTACTTTTACCACTTCCATTAGGACCAACAATAGCTGTCACACCTTTATCAAATTGAACATTGGTATGGTCGGCAAAAGATTTAAATCCTATGGCATCAATTGATTTTAAATAAACCATTGTATTCTCCTTATCACAGTCGTGTTGAGTTGATAAGCTTGGGGCTATATTAACAATTATTAAAAATTATCAATATAGATTAAAGCTTTATATGATAATCAATCATAGATTATCATATTTTTATAATTATAATGATTTTTTATTTTTCATTAGTTTATACGCTTGTTCTGCTGCCTTTTGTTCGGATTCTTTCTTTGTCTTTCCTTTACCCTCTGCAACTGCTTTATTTTCTAAAATCACTTCCGATGTAAATAGTCTATGATGTGCGGGACCCTCTTCTTTAATTAATTGGTATGTCACATCTCCTTTATTTTGGCTATGCACATATTCTTGGAACTGTGTTTTAAAGTCTACGACACCAACAAGCTCGTCATCTTCTACATACGGAAAGATGACTTTTTCAGCAAATGTCCATACTGAATCTAAACCTTGATCTAAATACAGTGCACCTACAAAAGCTTCAAATGCATCTGAAATAAGGGAAGGTCTTGTTCTGCCTCCTGTCTTCTCTTCACCTTTACCTAATAAAATCAGTTCGTTTAATTTAATCTTATTCGCAAATATCACAAGTGAAGGTTCACAAACAATTGTTGCGCGCATCTTTGTCAAATTACCTTCTGGTAAATGAGGATGTCTGTCAAAAAGATAGCGTGAAACCGTCAATTCTAATACCGCATCACCTAAAAATTCTAAGCGTTCGTTGTGTTCTAAACGATTCATATTAAAGTCATTAATAAAACTTGAATGAGAGAATGCCTGTTGATATAAATCAATATTTTTAAAATGTAATCCTAACGACTTCATTTTATCAGTAAATTTTTGTTGAAAATCATGTACCATTTCTTTCTTTTTCTGGTTAGCCACAACCTAACCTCCTAACTATAAATTTCAAAAGCTTAATTTAATTTTACGTGAAAACAGACTAAAACTAAAGATAAAATCTGAGCCGACGAGAAGACGACTCAGATATTAATCATTTTATTTTTCAAGGCTGTTGATGTATTTAACAGCATCACCAACAGTGTTGATTTTTTCTGCTTCTTCATCAGGAATTTCAGTACCAAATTCGTCTTCTAATTCCATTACTAATTCAGCGATATCAAGTGAGTCAGCGCCTAAATCATCTTTGAATGATGCGTCTTCTGTTACCTTATCAGCATCTACGCCTAAACGATCAACGATGATGTCTTTTACTTTATCGAAGTTTTCCACGTCGCTTCACCTCCTTTTAAAGAGTCTTTTGATAGACTATTTTATTTTCCCATTTTACTTTCTAAAATACAAGTAGAATTTTAGAAACACTTAATACAATAAGTATTTAGTGTTTCTTATACATGAGCCTCAAGCTCATGTGTTCCTCTTTTCACTTAATACATAGGTATTTAGTGTTTCTTATGCATGAGCCTCAGCTCATGTGTTCGTTTGCTCCTTTTCGAACATTACATATACATTCCACCGTTAACATGAATTGTTTGGCCTGTAATATATTTAGCTTTATCAGAAGCTAGGAAGGCAACAGTATTAGCTATATCTGTATCTTCTCCAAAACGTTTTAAAGGAATTTGCTCTAACATTTGATCCTTCAAATCATCACTTAAAGCATTTGTCATGTCTGAAACGATGAAACCAGGTGCTACAGCGTTCACTGTAATACCTCGTGATGCTAGTTCTCGTGCTGCAGTTTTTGTTAATCCAATGACACCTGCTTTTGTTGCAACATAGTTTGCTTGTCCAGGATTACCCATTGCACCAACAATACTAGTTAAATTAATGATTGCACCACTACGTTGACGCAACATTTGTGGCGTTACTTTTTGAATACAGTTAAACACGCCTTTTAAGTTCGTATCAATCACGTCATCCCATTCTTGTTCTTTCATACGCATAAGTAAGTTGTCTTTAGTTATCCCTGCATTGTTAACCAATACATCTACAGAACCAAACTGACTTACCACTTCTTTAATCATTTCTTTAACTTCATCGCCTTTTGCAACATTGGCTTGTATCGCAAAGCTTTCTACACCTTTAGCTTTAATTTCTTCAACAACTGCTTCTGCTTTATCTTTACTTCCAGCATAATTGACAGCTACATTATATCCTTCTTCCGCTAATTGCAATGCAATGCTTCTACCAATACCACGAGAAGCACCTGTAACTAAAGCACTTTTATTCATGATTATTCCATCCTTTCACATCTTCGAGTGTTTGAATTGAAGTGATTTTTACATCTCGATTTATTTTTTTGATAAGTCCAGATAATACTTTTCCCGGTCCAATTTCAATAAAGTGATCGACACCTTGATTAATCAACCACTCCGTTGATTGAATAAATTGAACAGGTGAATATAATTGTTTAACCATATTGCGTTTAATTACTTCAGCATCGGTTTCTCCCTTTGCATTAACATTCTGAACAACTGGATAATTAGCATTATGCCATTCAAATTGATTAATGAAATTAGCAAAATCCTCTTCAATAACTTTCATCATTGAAGAATGAAAAGGACCGGAAACAGCTAATGGAAGAACGCGTTTAGCACCAAGTTCTTTGCCCTTTTCTACTAATTCATCAATTAAAGATTTATGTCCAGACACCACGATTTGACCTGGTGAGTTAATATTAGCAGGTTCAATTAACTGTTCTTTTGTAGATAACGTTTGACATATCTTATCAACATCATCATAATCCAAACCTAATACTGCTGCCATACCTCCAACACCGTTAGGAAACGCTTGAGCCATCAGTTGACCACGTTTACGCACAATTCTAACCGCATCTTCAAAAGATAATACACCACTAGCAACTAAACTTGAATATTCTCCTAAGCTATGTCCCATAGTATAATCTACTTTTAAATGATTTAATGATTCTAGTAACGCAACACTATGTGTTAATAGTGCAGGTTGTGTATTTTCTGTTTCTCCTAATTTCCCATCATTATCAGTAAACATCATTTCTAGCAAATCAAAGTCTACTGTCTCTTGAGCTAAATTTAATACTCGAGTCGAGCGTTCCTCTTCATTATATAAATCACTAGCCATCCCTACTTTTTGTGCACCTTGGCCAGGGAATACAACTGCTATTTTACCCATTTTACTCACCTACTGTATCTTTCATAATTTGAACGATATTCTCTTCACCAGCAATTTTTGCTTGTCTAATTGCAGAATAAAATGCTTTAGCGTTTGAACTACCATGAGCTTTTACAACCGTACCATCTAAACCTAATAATACTGATCCACCATATTCAGAGTAGTCCATTTTCTTAGCAAATGTTTCTAAATCTTTTTTCAATACTGCACCAGCTAATTTATTTTTGAAGCTACTCATTATTGTTTCTTTCAACATTTTACCTATAGATTTTGCAGTACCTTCAAGATTTTTAAGAACCATGTTCCCTGTATAACCATCTGTTACTACGACATCAACATTTCCATCCATAAGTGTTTTTGCTTCAATATTACCTGTAAAGTTAAATGATTGATTTTTCTCAAATAAATCATATGCTTTTTTAGTTAAAGAATTTCCTTTAGCTGCTTCAGTGCCAATATTAAGAAGTGACACCGAAGGATTTTGAATACCACGAATTTTTTGAGCGTAAATATTTCCTAATTGCGCATATTGTAGTAAATGTTCTGCTTTAGCATCAGCATTGGCACCAACATCTAAAAACACAAACCCTTTGCCATCAGTAGTGGGCAATGTTACAACTAATGCAGGTCTCGCTACGCCTTTAATACGTCCAACAATAAATAATCCAGCCGACATTAAAGCTCCTGTATTTCCAGCTGATACACAACCATCAGTTTCTCCTGATTTTACCGCCTCAGCCATCTTAACCATCGAGCTATCTTTTTTACGCTTAATTGCACGTACTGGTTCATCTTCCATTTCAATCTTTTCAGTACAATGTCTAAACTCTATTCGCTCATGACTTAAATTGTATTGTGATTCGTCACCAAAAAGAATAATTTCCAAATCTTTAAAGTCCTCGACAGCTTTTTTAACTGCATCTAATACAATACCAGGCGCATCATCCCCGCCCATCATATCTACTGCAATTTTAACCATTTCATTCATCCTCACTTGTATAGTACATTTTGAATTTACCTTTAAAAACTAACATATCTGAAACATAAGAATTCACTTCAATAATATAATGCTTATCTGTTATATCTATGACACGGGCATCTGCTCGAACTGTATCATTTAATTTTACTTTTTCTTTAAATTCAACTTGACTTTCATGTGTCAATACTATTGGTTTATGTATAAGAGCTACACATAATGAGTTAGCTTGTGCAAATAAGACGTGCCCTCTAGCAATCTCACTTTTTGCAAAAACAGAATCAATTGTAATTTCAATTAAAGATTGTGCGCTAACATCAGGATTCACTTGAATCAAATCACCTATAATTTCATTGGCTTCTATTGATTTAATTCGTCCATAATTTTGTTCAGCTACCAATTTAATTCTTTTACGTAACTCAGGAATATTTAAATGCGTGCGATCTAAACGTATAGTTTGAATACTTACATCAAACTTCTCACACAATTCATAATCAGTGATGAAGGGGTTTAATTCGATAGCCTCTTTAATGGCTACTCGTCTATCGTTTTTCTTTAATTTCAAACGCTCACCCCTCATTTTAGTACCAAGTCTTAAATATTCCTTAAATATCATAACACTTTCTTTATCTATTACTCAACAATAAACTGTATCAATCTATATTCAGCTGATTGTATCTTTTAATAAAATCAAAATATATCTTTGAATAGTATAATATTTTTCTAATCGAAACGAATATGGCGTAAGTTTTGTTTAATAAACTCTCTTAAATGACTATATTGTTGTTCGAAAAATTGGCCAGATTGTATAAGTTCTGCTGCTTCATCTCTAGCAACTTCAAGCATACGATAATCTTCTACTACATTTGCTACAAGAAAGTCTGGAAGACCGCTTTGTTTTACTCCAAAGAAATCCCCTGGACCTCTCATTTCTAAATCTCTTTCACTTAATTCGAATCCATCAGTAGTTTGAGTCATAATGGTCATACGTTCAATACCTGTTTCAGTCTTGGGAGATGCAATTAATACACAATAACTTTGATGTTCACTACGACCAACACGCCCACGTAATTGATGTAATGTAGATAAACCGAATCGATCTGCATCATAAATCATCATAAACGTTGCATTAGGTACATTTACACCTACCTCAACTACAGTAGTAGAAACTAAAATATCTATTTCATGTTCACTGAATTTTTGCATGACTTGATCTTTATCTTCTGCAGACATTTTCCCATGTAATAATCCAACTTTTTCATTACCATAATCACTTTGTAAGGATTCATAAAGTGCCACAACATTTTGTACATCTTCTAAATGCTCAGAGCTCTCAATTAATGGACAGATGACATAGGCTTGTCTACCTTTTTTTAATTCATTCGACATTTGTGCAAGTACTTGATCATATTGTTCATGTTTGGCCCAACTTGTTTTTATAGGTTTTCTCCCTTTTGGTAATTGTTTAATTGAAGATACATCCATTTCACCGAAAACAGAAATAGCGAGTGTTCTAGGGATTGGTGTCGCTGTCATAAACAATACATTTGTCATTGCACCTTTTTCTCTTAGAATTTGTCGTTGGTTAACACCAAATCGGTGCTGTTCATCTGTAATGACTAATCCAACATTATTGAAGACTACATCATCTTGAATCAAGGCGTGTGTACCAATCAAACAATCGATAGTTCCATTTTCTAATTGCTCTAAAAGAAGTCGTCTTTTTTTCCCTTTAACAGAACCAGTTAATAAAGCTACGTTCATTGTATTACCAAATAGTTGTATTAAACTTTCAGCGTGCTGTTCAGCTAAAATCTCCGTGGGAACCATTAATGCAGATTGATAGCCTGCAGTTTTTAAGGCGTACATACAAATTGCTGCTACCACAGTTTTGCCAGATCCAACATCACCTTGTAACAACCGATGCATACGAATAGGCGCCTTTAAATCACGAAATATTTCATTGACACTAACTTTTTGAGCGTCAGTTAACTCAAATGGCAAACTATCAATAAATTGTTTTACTTTATTTATATCGTAATTAATTTCAATAGCCTCATCTGATGTCTTTTCTAAGCGATTTAACCATTGCATACGTAGCTCAAACATAAATAGCTCTGTAAATGCATAAGTCCGTCTAGCTCTTAGCAAATTTTGTTTATTAATAGGATGATGTAGTGTTTGTATTGTATAAGCTAAAGTTTCTAATTTATACTTTTCTCTGAGGTCATCAGTTAACCATTCATGAATTGTAACATCACTAAGCGCCTGTCTTATATTATCGCGTAACTGCTTTTGCTTTATTCCTTCTTTAATCCTATATATTGGTTCTAAATGAGTATCCTCTTGATTTTTTTGATCTTTAAAAAATATACGATTACCATTAATCTCTTGTTTATTACGATTCCATTTCCCTTTTATAGTGACAATACTATTTAATTCAAGTTTCTTTTTTAAATAAGGTTGATTAAAAAATACGCATTTAACAGCGATATGATTTATCATAAGATGGACAGTTAGTTTCGATTTATTACGACCAAAAAAAGCAACAGTTGGACTGGAATAAACCTCACCTTGCACTGTTACAGTTGCTTTATCGTCTGCTTGATTTAAGTCAATAACAGTATTATCTTCATAACGTGTTGGTAAATATAATACTAAATCTTCAACTGATTTAATATTTAATTCTTCTAACAACGCTAAACGTTTCGGACCTATACCTTTAATTTTATCTAATGCATATGGGCTCTCAATAAGATGAACTTTTGACATGATGAATCACCTATTATTTTTCATTATCTTTAATCTCAACATCTATTCTACCATGTTCAATTGATTAATTTGCATTTCACAGGTTAATTATATCAACACTTCACTATAAAAATTCTCATTAATATATAAAAATAACGATTAGTGAGTTAAATTCACTAACCGTTAGTTCGACTATTTATTATCAAAAAGTAAATAGCATTTCATTTATTCTACTGCAAAGAAATATTGATAAATAGGTTGTCCACCTTCATGTTGTTCCACTTCAACATCAGGGTACTCCGATTCAATCCAATCAATGATTTGGTTTGTAATTGAATTATCAGCATCTTCGCCTGAAATCATTGTTAAAATTTCGCTATCTTCATTAAGAAGTTTGCTGAGTAGACCTTTTACTGCATGAAATTGATTAACATCACTTGTCACAATTTTGTCTTCAGCTAGACCCATGAATTCATCTTTCTTGATTTCAATACCGTCTATTTTAGTATCTCTAACTGCAAAAGTAATTGAACCAGATTGAACAGTTTCCAAAGCATCACTCATATGGCGTTTATTATCTTCTAAACTCGATTCTAGATCATATTGGAATAAGGCTGATATTCCCTGTGGAATAGATTTAGTAGGAATCACTACAGTTTCAGCTTCTACAATACTAGCTGCTTGTTCACTGGCCATCATAATATTTTTATTGTTTGGTAAGATAATTGCACGTTTACATTGTGATTGTTCAATAACTTTAACTATATCTTCAGTAGAAGGGTTCATTGTTTGCCCTCCACTAATAATGTGCGTTGCTCCCATAGATTTAAATAATTCAGCAATCCCATCGCCTACAGAAATTGTAACAATAGCTGTTTCAACTGTTTGGGATTCATTAGCTTCTTTATTTTGAAGTCCATCTTGTTCCTTACGAATAACTTCACGATGTTGTTCACGCATGTTTTCTACTTTAAGTTTAATTAGTTCACCATATTTTTGACCATAATTAAATACATCACCCGGATGTTCTGTATGTACGTGCACTTTAACAATTTCATCATCATTAATTACTAATAACGAATCTCCGAATTCACTCATATCATTACGAAATTCTTGCTCGTCAAATGCTTTTTTATTTTTACCAAATCGAACCATCATTTCCGTACAATAACCGTAAACAATATCCTCTGTATTAATAACCCCATGAAAATCATGATCGTCATTAACAAATGATTCAGTATCAAGTTTAGGTGCTTGTGCTTCTATTTTTTCGCCTTTAAGACCCTTTAAGAATCCTTCATAAACGCATAATAAACCTTTACCACCACTATCAACAACGCCTACTTCTTTAAGTACTGCTAATAAATTAGGCGTATTATCTAGAGATTCGCTTGCAGCTTCAATCACATGTGCCATTAAATCAACGCAATCTTCAGCTTGATCCACGTAATCCATTGCGGCTTTTGCTGCATCTTTGGCTACTGTTAAAATCGTTCCCTCTACCGGTTTCATAACTGCCTTATAAGCTGTTTCAACTCCAGCTTGAAAACTCTCAGCAAACTGTTGCACGCTTATTTCTTTTTCTTCTTCAATATTCTTACAAAAACCTCTGAATAATTGAGAAAGAATAACACCGGAATTACCACGAGCCCCCATAAGTAATCCTTTTGAAAATGTTTTACCTAACTCTCCAATATTTTGAGATAAATTATTTTCGACTTCCTCACGACCAGAAGTAATAGTTAAATTCATATTTGTCCCTGTATCTCCATCTGGAACAGGATAGACGTTTAATGAATCCACTAAGTCTGCATTATTTGATAAATTTTGTGCCCCTTGTATAATCATATCGGCAAATAATTTACCATTTATTTTGCTAATCATTTCACGTTGTCCTCCTAAACCTTTTTCACTGTCTCATTTACACGTACACCTTGTACGAAAATATTTATTGAATTAACTTTCACATTTAGTGTTTTTTCTAAAGTATATATAACAGTTGATTGAAGATTGCTTGCTACTTCAGAAATTTTCACACCATAGCTCACGATGATATACATGTCTACATCAATAATTCCGTTGTCTTCTCTAACTTTAATGCCTTTAGCATAGTTATCGTGTCCAAGGATTTCAGCGATACCATCTCTAACTTGTTGTCTTGATGCCATACCAACAATTCCATAACTTTCAACGGCTTTGCCACCAACTACTGATGCAATTACATCATTTGAAATATCAATTTTACCGTAGTCATTTGAAATTTCTAATGTCATATCTGTTCCTCCTGAAAATTTCAGAGTTTTATTTTTAAAGCGTTATGCCTATGTTATTTAATTAATGCCTTAAATACTTTAAAAATCAAATCATTGTTGATGCTTTAAATTAATAAAATTTGTATTTTTAAAAATTAGGTTTACATTGTTTGTAAATTTATCTAATTAATTTAACTGTTTCTTTACAGTATCATACTATATAACTCCACATCACACAATTATAGCATAATAAATTGCATTTTATTGTAATTTTTATAATTTATAAAAGTCTTTATTGCCGACAATCTCATTATGTGTTATCTTATTAAAGTATATAAGTAGTAGTGTGTATTTATATTTATTAAAGGAGGTACTTTCATGGGTAAACAATGTTTCGTAACAGGTCGTAAAGCTTCGACTGGTAATCATCGTTCACACGCTTTAAATGCGAATAAACGCAGATGGAACGCTAACCTTCAAAAAGTTAGAATCCTTGTAGACGGCAAACCAAAGAAAGTTTGGGTTTCTGCACGTGCTTTAAAATCTGGTAAAGTTACTAGAGTTTAATAAATATAATGCACATAATAAAAATATCCTTATGTGGAGGATAAATTTTAAGACCTTAAAGGTGAGACCTTTAAGGTCTTTTTTAATCACGACTACGTATTTTTAAAACTGTTCCTTGTTCAACTCGAATGATTGCTTCATTAACCTTTACTTCATTTGAAATTGTGAGTGTAGAGCCTAAATTTAAGTGTTCTTGATTTAAATTATATTTGAAACCCTGTAAAGTTAATATAGTTTTATCATTTAGAGGGATAAACGATATATATGGATAAGTACTATCTCTGTTGATTACATACTTACCTTCATTTAATAATTGAATATGATTTTGTTGATCAATGACTTTTATTTTTATAGATTGATGTAAGTATTGAGGTTTTTGTAAAATTTGAAGCACACCCATAAAGTGGTCTAACCGACCGCCTGTTGCACCATAAATTGTAATTTCTGTGTATCCTCTTTCAACTGCTTGAGCTACTCCTAAAGCTAAATCAGTATCATCTTTTTCAGCTTCAACCGGTTCGATTTGAAGATTTTTCATCAACATCAAACGTTCTTCATTATTCACTGAGTCAAAATCACCTACAGAAAATATAGGTTGAATACCTTGTTTTACGAGTATAAGCGCACCTCTATCAATACCTGCCCAATTAGAATCTTTTTCTTTTTCAAAAATATGATTAGGTAATAAACGTTGAGAACATAATAAATTAATCTTCACATTATCATTCCTTTAATAAAGATGTTACTTTTGCATAATCCTCTTGTTTAAAGAAGTATGAACCAGTGACTAACATTGTAGCACCCTGTTCTACACATCGTTTACTCGTTTGATCGTTAATGCCTCCATCTACCTCAATATCAAAAGTTAAATGATTTTCATGTTTAAGTTGATTTAATTGCTCAATCTTAGTCACGCATTGTTCTATGAATGTTTGTCCACCAAAACCAGGATTTACAGTCATTACTAGAACATAATCAACAATACTCAATATAGGTAAAATTGTTTCTACAGATGTTCCAGGATTGATGACGACACCTGCTTTTTTCCCTAATTGTTTAATTTGTTCAATTGCTCTATGTATATGTGTTGTCGACTCAACATGAACAGAAATCATATCAGCACCATGTTCGGCAAAAAGATTAATATAATTTTCAGGTTGCTCAATCATTAAATGAACATCTATTGGCAAATGAGATTGTTGTCTAACAGCATCCAAAATCGGAATACCGATTGAAATATTAGGGACAAATTTACCGTCCATTACATCAAAGTGTAATCCGTCTACCTTTGCTGTTTCTAACAATTGAAGCTCTTCTTTTAAATTTAAAAAATCTATAGATAAAAGTGATGGTAAAATTTTAACCATTTAGTATCGAACCTTTCTATTGGAAATTTCATTATATAATTGCTGATAATGATCATACCTGAATTGTGGAATTTCTCCTTTTTCAACGAGTGCTTTGACATGACATTGTGGTTCTTTTATATGATTACAATTACGAAACTTACATTGCTCTCCAGCTTCATGAATATCAATAAAAAAATCTTTTAGTTGTTCTTTTTCAATATGATTAAAATCTAACGCACTAAACCCCGGTGTATCAGCGATGTAACCACCTTTTCTATCGTATAATTCGACATGTCTTGTAGTATGTTTACCCCTATTCAATGACTTAGAAATATCATTTGTTTCTAACTTCAACTGAGGCTGATAACTATTTAAGAAAGTAGATTTACCCACTCCAGATTGGCCACTTAATACTATTAAACCGTCAGACCATTCATCAACAGTAGCAGTATAATTACTATCTTTTCCAATAAACTGCGTAGCATATCCTATTTTTTGATATATTTTTATTGTGTCTTTGATTTTAAGAATTTCTTGTTCGGAAGCTAAATCATGTTTAGTGATTAAAATTCTAGGTTTGAGATGATAAGAATGAGCAATCACTAAATAGCGATCTAATAATTGTGTTGAAAATTCAGGCTCGACTGCACTCATTACTATAACTAACTCGTCAATATTACTTACAGGTGGTCGTTTTAGTTCATTATTTCGGTCATGTACATGATGAATATAGCCCTCTTTTGTATTTTGAACTTCAAAATCTACGATATCGCCCACCACAGGTGAAAACTTCTTTTTTCTGAATAAACCACGTGGTTTGGTATCAAATCTCTCACCTTCTACGTCTACTTGATACACACCACTGATTAGTTTAACGATTCGACCAGTCTTCAAAAAGACACCTCTCATTTATATTTTCTTAATCATATTATATCAAAATACTAGTACTTATAATATAACAACTCAATTCAAGCTCAATGATCTACCTACAAATATATAGTTTTTAATAAACTCTAAAGACCAATTGTCTCATATTAATAAAACGAGCCTGCAACATATGTATTCATATGTACAGACTCTTCATCTTTTACAAGGATTTTTTCATTTTAATCAGATAATCATTTAAAATTATTTCAATTATAATCATCATTGAAAAGTTACACTACAAATTTATTATTAATTTATCATTAGTTGTTACTCATTTAGCCATCATAGCTCACATCTTTATCAGCTACAATTTTATTATCAACTCTTATGGTGTACCCAGCGTCACTTCCTTTTTTAATTTTCAAAGGAATATTAATTGTTTTATCACTTTTAATATTAAACGTTTGAACTGCTGAATCACCTTTATTTTCAATATCACGAATAAATACTTCTACTTTTTGACTTTTACTTTTTTTACCGGTATACGGTACTTTAACAGTCTCATTTTTAGTCGTTGTATCCTTGTCCTCCTCATCATCTTCTTCTTCAGACTTTTCTCCTTTAGAAACCACTAATAGTATAGTAGAACCTTCATCAACAGTTTTATCCTTTGGAGATTGAGAAATGACATTACCTTTTTCGACATCATCGTTGTTTTCTTTTGTCACTTGAACTTTAAATCCTTTATCTTCAAGTTCTTTTTTTGCTGACTCATATGACTTATTTTCATAATTATTGACATATACTTGTCGAACACCTAATGATTCATAAATTGTAATATGATGATTATTAACGGCAACCTCACTATTAGCTACAACGCTTTGTTCAGAAATTAATCCTTTTTCATATGTTTGACTATAAGCTTGCTCAACGTGAATATCTTTAAATCCGATAGCCTTTAATTTTTTTAGCGCATCATTTTTCGACATACCTAAAACATTTGGCATCTTAACCTTCTCTGGTCCTTTGGATAGAACGATATCAACTCTATTCCCTTGTTCGACGCGTTCTCCACTATCTGGATTTGTTTTAATAATTTGGTTTTCAGGATATTTATCACTATAATTTCTTGATATGTCACCTACTTTTAGATGATGACTGTCTAATACCTTTTCAGCTTGTTTTTCAGTTTTCCCTTTAAGGTCAGGCATTTCTTCATATTTATTTCCAAAAACAGCCATAGCTACAAAAGAAAATAAACCAATTAATAATATTACAAAAATGATTGATAAAATTGCAATTTTCATTTTAGAACGTTTCTTGTCGCTTTTTTGATAATAACGTGGTTCAGACGATTGAAATTCTTGTTGCTTTATTGAATCGTTAACAATAGGTATTTGCATGGTTTTATTAAGGTCATTTTGATTTTGTTCATCATAGATTTTATGATTCAAATCATCTTTAGTGAGTGGTACCGTTTTAGTTTTATCTAGCTCGTATTTTTCTTCATTCAAACGATTCTCATGTAAAGCACTTGTTAAATCGTCACACATTTCTTGAACAGTATGATAGCGATGATATTTATCTTTCTCGGTAGCACGTAAAACGACATTACTCAATGATTGAGGTACATCATCTCTTTTATCCGTTGTTATATTTGGGATACTATCTTGAATATGCTTTATAGCAATACTCACTGCAGTCTCTCCATTGAATGGTGGCTCTCCAACTAACATCTCATATAATACAATTCCAATTGAATATATGTCAGTACTTTCATCAGTAGCTTCGCCTTTAGCCTGTTCAGGCGATAAATATTGAACAGTTCCCAGAACATGATTTGTTTGAGTCAGCGACGTTTCACTCAATGCTTTAGCAATACCAAAATCAAAAATTTGTAATTTTTTATTCTTATCAATTAATATATTCTGTGGTTTAATATCGCGATGAACAATTCTCATATCATGCGCATGTTTGATTCCACTCAAAATTTGTTCTGTAAACTGAATAGCAGTTTCTACACTAAGTGGACCATGACTGTGTATATATTCCGCTAAAGTAGGACCTTCTATGTATTCCATAACAATATAAAAACAATCATCTTCCTCATCTACGTCAATCATACTGACTATATTCTCATGAGAAAGTTGAGAAGAATTATGTACTTCTCTTTCAAAACGTTTAAATGTCTCTTCTTTTTCACTTGGAGGAATCGAAATCGCTTTAATAGCAACTTTTCTGTTAAGTATTGAATCTACAGCTAAGTAGACAATACTCATCCCACCACCACCGAGTTTATCGGTAATAGTATAGCGTTCATTTATGACTTTACCTATCATACTTTATCACCTTCTAACTTTAAAAGGATAAAGCTGACATTATCTTTTGAATCATGGGCAAGCGCTAAGTCCAATAACTCATTACCATGGACGTCTAATGAATTATTTGAACTTAGTAGTTCTTGGATTTCATAATCTCTGACATAATCAGTAAGTCCGTCAGAGTTCAAAAGAAGATAATCATAAAAATGAGTTCTCTTGATAAATAAATCTGGAGAAACACGTTTATCTGTTCCCATGACTTTAGTAATAATATTACGTTGTGGATGATGAAATGCTTCATCTTTAGTAATTTGTCCAGTCATTACTAAGTGATTAACAAATGAATGGTCGCTCGTAATTTGATCCATCTGTCTCTGATTAATTACATAAGCGCGCGAATCTCCTACATTTGCTACAACAACTTGTTTGTCATAAATGATGGCACAAACGAGCGTTGTACCCATACCTCTGTAATCTTCATTTTCTTGAGCATAGTTGTACAGCTGAAAATTGATTTCTTTAATGTTCGAACGCAACCACGATTCAGCACGATTTATTTCAATTAGATTTTCTTCTTCAAAACGCTTTTGAAGTTCATAAGTAACAAACTGACTAGCTATTTCTCCAGCTTGATGTCCACCCATGCCATCGCATAATACTAGCATTTGTTGCTGTGTTTGATTGTAAAATATACCGCCAGCGTCCTCGTTTTTCTCACGATGTTGCCCAGTATCAGTGAAAAATTGTGCGTTTAACATATGTCTTTACCTCGTTTCTACTTGTCGTTCCTTCGCTCTTAATTGTCCACACGCAGCATCAATATCTGACCCTTGCTCACGTCTAATTGTAGCATTAATTCCTAATCTCTTTAATTCCTTCTCGAATTTAAAAATATCATCTTTTGGTGTCTTTACATAATTTCTTTCTGGGACATGGTTAACTGGTATTAAATTAACGTGGCAATTGAGATTCTTAATTAAATGTGCCAAATCTCTCGCATGTTCAAGTTGGTCATTAACACCACCAAACAATCCATATTCAAAAGTAACACGGCGATTTGTCTTTTCTTGATAATAACGAATAGCTTCCATTAACTTATCAACGTTATAAGCACGATTGATAGGCATTAATCTTGATCTTATTTCGTCTTTAGCACCATGAAGACTCACAGCAAAATTTATTTGTATATCTTCTTCGGCAAAATCATAAATTCTTGGAATAATTCCTGAAGTAGATACAGTAATATGACGTGCACCAATATTTAAACTGTTATCATCATTAACAATTCTTAAGAAATCCATCATTTCATCATAATTCTCGAAAGGTTCACCTATGCCCATAATGACAATTTGTGATACACGTTCATTCGTTTCGTCTAGTGCCTTTTGTACAGTTAATACTTGAGAGACAATCTCTCCGGCCTCTAAATTACGCTTTAATCCGCCCAAAGTGGAAGCACAAAACGTACAACCAATTCTACATCCTACTTGTGTTGTTACACAGACAGAATTTCCATATTCATGTCTCATTAAAACAGTTTCAATAGTATAACCATCTTGTAATTCAAATAAGAACTTGATTGTTCCATCTTTACTTTCTTGTTTAACAACAGTGGTCAATGTCGTCATTGCAAAATGATCTTTGAGAATTTGACGTAACTCTTTAGACAGGTTAGTCATTTCATCAATAGTATTCACACGCTTTTGGTATAACCATTCAAAAATTTGTTTTGCTCTGAATTTTTGTTGTCCGTGATCAATAAGCCATTGTTGCATCTCGTCATATCTTAAGGAGTAGATCGATTGTTTTTCGAAATTAGGTAAGAATTTGTTTCTCTTCTTTTTTTCTGCAGTTATCATCTCTAACTTTCCTTTCTTTTTATCTTGCTAATAAAGAATCCATCCGAATTAAAATCTTGTGGAAGTATCTGTAACGTTTTAACCTGTTCACCAGTCGCTGGATTTTGGAATGGTTCAAACTCAAAATCTTTATGTCTCTTTAAAAAAGTATAGATGACATTTTCGTTTTCCATTTGTTCTATTGTACATGTTGAATACACTATTGTACCACCAGGTTTAATATTATCTTTAACATTTTCTAAAATTTGTAATTGTAATTCTACTAAAGACTTAATGCTATTTTGTGATTGACTATATTTAATTTCAGGTTTGTGTCTAAGAACACCTAATCCACTACATGGTGCATCAACAAGAATCTTATCATACATTTTATCGTATACTTCTGTAGCATCATGTTGAAAAGCCTTGATATTATTCAATTTCAATTTTTTAATATTTTGCTTTATAAGATTTATTTTATGTTCATGAATATCTGTTGCATCGACGTGACCTTCTGGTGAAAGAATTTCTGCCATATGACAAGCTTTACCACCAGGTGCGCTGCACGCATCTAAAACTTTGTCATCTCGCCCTAGGTTCATTACATAAGCTACCATCATTGAACTTTTATCTTGAATAGAGATATAACCTTCTTTAAAAGCGTTTGAATTAACCACAGGCATACCTGATATATGAAGACAAAATGGTAACATATCGTCTTTTTTAACGTGGTAACCTTCCTGTTCTAACTTAGAGATAATTGAATCAATAGAATCACGAGATATATTGGCGCGCACGGTTGTGGTTACAGGCTCTAAAAAAGATCGTGCAATGTTTTCAGTTTTTTCTACTCCAAAATGTGTAACCCAATGATCAACAATCCATTTGGGAAGACTATATTGAATTGCAATTCTTTTTTTAGTATCATCTATATCTTCAAAGCTTGGCAATTCAGTGCGCATTACTGTTCGTAATACACCATTGACTATATTCCCTGTGTGATAGCCACCACGTTTTTTTGCTATATCTACCGCTTCATGAATAATAGCATGGTTAGGTATTTTATCTAAATATAAATATTGATATAAACTCATCCACAGTAATTGTCGCACCCATGATTTGATTTTAGTTTTGATAAAAGGCTTTAGTAGATAATCTAACGAGTATTTTCTTTTTATTGTTCCATATACTAATTCTGTGAATAAATTTTTATCTACTGTATTAATGTTATTTGTAGATAGAACTTCATTAATTTTCAAATTACTATAAGCCCCTTTATTTAGGACGTCGTTGATTGTTTCTAATGCATATGTTCGCACTGATTTCATCATAATAGAACTTTCCCAACTAACGACTCTTGTACACCACTTAAATAATCAGTAACTTTCATACGTTTTTTCCCTGCAGGTTGAATCTCAGTAAGTGCGATGGCATCATCAGAACCGGTAGCTATGATGAGTTCATGCTTAGTAGTTTCAATAATTGTTCCTGGATTACCTTTTTTCCCTTTCACAATGAAAGCGCTAAATAATTTGAGATTCTTTTCATTCATAGTTGTATAAGCAACTGGCCATGGAGACAGTCCTCTAATATGGTTATGAATTGCTTGTGCACTCATATTCCAATCAACTCTCTCGTCTTCACGACGAATATTAGATGCAAATGTTGCAAGTGCATCATCTTGAGGGATACTGTCATTGGTATTATCAATGATACTAGGAAGTGTCTTCTTTAATAATTCGGCACCTAAAAAGCTTAATTTATCATGCATTGTGCCAACATTATCTTCTTCTTCAATACGAATTGATTGTTGCGAGATGATATTACCTGCATCAAGTTTTTTAATCATATACATAATCGTGATTCCAGTTTCTTCTTCACCATCAATTATAGCCTGATGTATAGGTGCTCCTCCTCTATACTTAGGTAGCAATGATGCATGGACATTAATAGCTCCTAATTTAGGTGCATTGAGTAAGGACTCTGGTAATAGTTGACCGAACGCAGCCGTTACTATTAAATCTGATTCTAAAGAAAGTAACGATTCTAATTCTTGAGAATCTTTAAGTTTTTCAGGTTGATATACCGGTATTTGATGCTTTGTAGCTACTCTTTTTACTGGTGGTGGTGTCATCACTTTCTTACGTCCCACTGGTCTATCAGGTTGTGTCACTACAGCGATAACTTCATGCTCAGCAATTAACATCTCTAAAATTTTCGTTGAAAAATCAGGTGTTCCCATAAAAATGATTTTACTCATTGTCAAAATACGCCTCCACTTCAGTTTCATTTAATATATGATGTGCTCTTTTGGTAAATTGAATTCCATTAAGATGATCAATCATATGTAAAATCATGCGTGCAATATCGTCATATGCAGTTAATTCAACTGCATTTCCATTGATATCATAGCTTTGTACAGTGATCATTTTGCTACGTTTAACTTCTCCATATATATGAGGTAAACTGATTGAGCCTTCTAAGTCAGAAACAGTCTCTTGAGATTGACTTTTAACGACAGGATTAATAAGTTGTAATAACCCTTCTTGTTCCATATCGATGAGTGCAACACTTTGATCTACTCCAATTTGAGGTGCACTAATTGCAGCAGCTTCCTCATGATATAATGTATCTTCCAAATCTTCCAATAACACTTTTAGTTTTTGATCATACGTGCTTACAGGTTGAATTGTTTTATTCAAAATAGGATGTGTTGATTTTACTAATTTCTTTACAGTCATCACTTAGGCTCCTCATTAAAATTCATCATATCATTATAACTTACTTAGTATGAAATTGCGACCCTTCGAAGTAAGCTTATATCTTAATCTCCTCTTCGTTCACCTCATACTTTAGAATGAAATATCAAAGTTATAAAGTAAAACAATTGCGTAATTTTGATTAAATTATAAAATAAGAAATGTAAGATATATAAAGTATTATGTTAAAGGAGTTGATATAAATGGAAGTTAATAAAGTCATTTATATTTTACTAGCAGTCTTTCTTGGTAGTTTTGGTATCCACAAATTTTATGCTGGTAAACCAATTCAAGGATTATTGCATATTCTATTTTGTTGGACTGCTATCCCGCATGTGTTAGCAATTATTAGTGCAGTTTTAACATTATTCAAACCTGCCGACGCAAACGGGAACGTCAGAATGTAAAATTAATTTAATGTCCATATGACGCATTTTAGTTTGATTTATAAGAATAGCCTCAAAAAACATCTAAAGTGATGGATTTTGAGGCTTTTTGATGTTTGGCACTTCATTCACATCATCATTTGTGGATTGATATCAATTTTTAATGATAGTTTATCCTTTACATATTGATCATGATAATAATCATCTAAATATTGTAACGCTTGATGTAATTGAGGCTCACTCTTATATTTTACTAGTATTTGAAAACGATACTCATTGTTAATTCTTGCTAGTGCTGCTGGTGAAGGGCCTAGCACGAATGCTTTTTCACTTAAGTGCTGTACTAAAATTTGATGTATATGCTTAGAGGCCATCATGACCTTTTTTATATCAGTATGTGAAATGGTAAAGTTAATCAAAAAATAGTAAGGTGGATATTTTCCTAATTTTCGATAATTCATTTCTTTTTGATAAAAAGAAAGATAATCGTTTAATTTCACATCCTTTATTGAATAATGATCAGGATTGTACGTTTGTATGATAACTTGTCCTTCTTTTTCATGACGACCTGCGCGTCCAGATACCTGAGTTAAAAGTTGGTATGTTCGTTCACTGGCACGAAAGTCAGGTAAGTTTAACATAGTGTCAGCATTGAGCACACCAACTAGAGTAATGTTAGGATAATCCAAACCTTTAGCAATCATTTGCGTACCTAATAAGATATCTCCTTTTCCTGCTTCAAAGTCATTTAACAATTTCTCATGTGCACCTTTTCTTGAAGTTGTATCAACATCCATCCTTATAATACGAGCATGAGGGAATTCTTGTTGTAATAATTCTTCTACACGTTGCGTTCCAGTTCCGACTTGTCTGATATGATCACCTTCACAATTTGGACATTGAGATGGTGGATTTTCTTGATAACCACAGTAATGACATTTTAATTGATCGGTTGTTTTATGATATGTTAACGAAATATCACAATGGGGACATTGGGGAACGTAACCACAATCTCTACATAACATAAATGAAGCATATCCCCTTCTATTTAAGAATAGTACTATTTGTTCTTTTTTATCCAACCGTTCTTGTATCGCTTGTCTTAGTGCTATAGAAAACATGGAACGATTACCTTCACTTAATTCTTCTCTCATATCTATAATATCAATATGCGGTAACGCTTGTTGATTGACTCTATGTGGCAATGACAACAACTCGTAAACATTTTTTTCTGCTCTAGCATATGACTCAAGACTCGGTGTTGCGCTACCTAAAACTACAGGACAATGATGAAATTGACTTCTCCATTGTGCAATATCACGTGCATGATATCTGGGATAATCTTCTTGTTTATATGTAGATTCATGTTCTTCATCAATTATAATGATGCCTAAATTTTTAAACGGTGCGAAAATACTTGAACGAGCACCTACACTCACTCGAGCTCGACCGTCTCTAATTTTTTGCCACTCATCATAACGTTCACCTTTTGAAAGTCCGGAATGTAATACCGCTACATCATCTCCAAATCGACGTTTAAATCTTAGTACCATCTGAGGTGTTAAGGCGATTTCCGGCACTAACATCATGGCTTCTTTACCTTTATTAAGAACTTCTTCTATTGTTTGAAGATAGACTTCGGTTTTACCTGAACCTGTGACTCCGTGTAATAAAAATGTTCTTTCTTTTTCATCATGAATATAATGTTGAATAGCTTCAAATGCATCTCGCTGTTCTTTAGTTAATATCCTCTTTTGTTCTTGTTCAAATATACGATTTGCATATGGATCTCTGAAAACCTCGGCGGTATATTTTTCAATATAACCTTTTTTGATTAGAGAATCTAAACTCGAGTGAGAAAAGCCCATATCATTGATTTCTTTTAAAAACACTGTTCGATGAGACTCTTCTAATAAAAATGCATACAAATCATATTGTTTTGTATATTTCTCGAGTTTTGCAAGTACTTCATCACCATTCAACGTATTAACTACGCCAACAGCTTTTTGAGTTTTCTTTTTTGTGTTTTGAGAAAGTATCGTGACCTCTTCAATCAATCCTTGATTTAACAAAGTCAACATTTCTTCTAAATCATTGTTTTGCTGAGCTTCTTTATATAAGTAATAACCGTCATTGTTAAATAGCGCTTTGGTTTTTGAAGATAAATTTTTTGGATCGATAATTGAAAAAGCTTTCTTATACTTTGCTTTAATGGCACTTGGCAACATCGCTTCTAAAACAGAAATACGTTTCATCACATGATAATGGCTCATCCATTCGCTTAATTGAATCAGTTCGGATGTTAATTCAGGTTTAATATCACGTACTTCTTTTATTTCTTTTAGTTTCGATATATCCATATTTCCATCTGGTTTTTGTTGAATATTCATGACGTATCCTTGTATAGTTCTAGGGCCAAAAGGTACCACAACGCGAACGCCAATTTGAATCACACGTTCTAAATTTTTAGGAACGATATAATCAAATTTAAAATCGACACTTTTCGACGGAATATCAACAATTACTTTTGCAATCATTACTGCCACCTAGTTTCTAAAATTTCTATAATTTGATGTGCTAAAGCTGATTTTTTTCCTTTCTTAATATTTACTTTTTCATTATTTTTAAAATGCATAGTTAATTCATTGTCATCTGAACTAAAGCCTATGGATGTATCACCTACATTGTTCGAAATGATAACATCTGCATTTTTTCTTTTGAGTTTGTCTAGAGCATACTGTTCAATATTTTGTGTTTCAGCAGCAAAACCAACAAGATATTGGTGCGTTTTATTTTCTCCTAAGTATTTTAAAATATCCTTTGTACGCTTAAATTGAACAGATAATCCTCCTTCTTGTTTTTTTAATTTATGTTCAAGTATGTCCATTGGTGTATAATCAGACACCGCCGCTGCTTTAATCACTATATCTTGTTTCGCAAAGCGTTCGGTTACAGCTTGAAACATATCATCTGCACTCTCAACTTTTACTACATTAATCCCTTCAGGTAGAGATAAGTGGGTGGGACCACTAATTAAAGTTACGATTGCTCCCTTATCTCGTAATGCTTCAGCTATAGCATATCCCATTTTTCCTGATGAACGATTTGATACGTATCGAACAGGATCAATAACTTCAACTGTAGGCCCAGCTGTAACTAATGCGCGCTTTCCAGAAAAAGAGCTTTTGACAACATTCTTCTGTTGAGTAAAAAATTTATTAATAACAGATAGGATTTGCATGGGTTCTTCCATTCGCCCTTTTGCTACATAACCACATGCTAAATAGCCACTACCAGGTTCAATAAAATAATATCCGTCTTGACTTAGCACTTTCATATTATGTTTAGTACGTGGATTGTTATACATATTTACATTCATTGCGGGTGCAACGAATTTTGGTGTTGTTGTAGCAAGTAATGTAGAAGTAATTAAATCATCAGCAATTCCAACACTTAATTTTGCGATAGTATTAGCAGTTGCTGGCGCGACTATAATCGCATCTGCCCAGTCTCCTAATGATACATGTTGAATCTCTTCAGGATTTTCTTCTTTAAATGTATTTGTGTAAACAGGATTTCTACTGATTGCTTGAAAAGCTAGCGGAGTAACAAACTCTTGAGCATGATCAGATAGCATAACTCTTAAATCATAGCCGGATTGTATTAATTTACTTGTTAAATCAATTGCTTTATATGCTGCGATACCGCCTGTAACAGCTAATAAAATATGTTTCATTATTTATATTCTCCCTTAATACTTTATCAATACGCCTAAATTAGAAATGGAACGGAATAATTTAGTTATGTGTTATCTATTAAATATCAAATTTAAAGGCAACTTTGGCTAAGCAAAAGCATATCCCTCGTAAAAAGAGAGCGGAATAGAATTCATAATGAATTCATTATCCCACCCTCTCGCAATATGACCTTAAATAGAGAATCTAATAAAATTTTCATAACAGAAACTCAGACCCTTAAACGTTTTATTTTAAGTACATTTCAGGGTAGTCAATCTACTGCGAAGAGATTTAATGGCTAAAACTAGTCATTTATATTTCAGATTCATTGACGACTTATTTATAATTATTATACACAAATTAATCATTAAATTAAAAAAGTGACTATTACTAAATGTAACTTTCAAGTTGGACAAAGAATTTTTGTCTGATTTCAAGCTTGTTTTATACGCTATTCAACTATTTTATAATTTACTAGTAATTAAAAAACCTAGGACAATTTTTATGTCCCAGGCTCTACCAATATTAATAAAACTTTATCCTAAATACTCTTTCGGTACAACAGGTTCTATTTTACCATCAGCAATTTCTTCTAAAGCTTTTCCAACAGGTTTAGCTGAATGGTACTGATCTAAAAGCGCTGTTTCGCGTTTTTCATCTAATTCACGTGCTCTTTTAGCCGCCGTAGTGGCAATAAGATATTTTGAATTCACTTTTGCAGTAAGTTGGTTTAACGGTGGATTTAACATTATTTTTTGACCTCCAGTAACATTTTTCTATATTTAGCTTCGATTCGCTCTCTTTTTAAATGCTCAGCTTCAACTATTGACTGAATTCGATTCTTAGCGAGTTCAACCTCGTCGTTAACTACAACGTAGTCGTATAAATTCATCATTTCTACTTCTTTTCGTGCCTCGTTCACACGACTTTGAATCTTTTCATCTGATTCAGTTCCTCTACCAACAAGACGTTCTTTCAAGTCATCTAAACTTGGAGGCGCTAAAAATATGAACAACGCATCTGGAAATTTCTTTCTTACTTGCTTAGCACCTTCAACTTCGATTTCTAAAAAGACGTCATGACCTTCTTCCATAGTATCCTTTACATATTGTACAGGTGTACCATAGTAATTACCTACATATTGTGCATACTCAATAAACTGGTCGTCTTTAATTAACGCCTCAAATTCTTCCTTTGTTTTAAAGAAGTAATCTACACCATCAATTTCACCTTCACGCATATGACGTGTCGTCATTGATATAGAATACTTATATGAAGTAGTTGGGTCTTCAAATATCTTCTTTCTAACAGTTCCCTTTCCAACACCTGAAGGGCCTGAAAGAACAATTAACAGTCCTTTTTCCTTATCCATGCCTTACGACCTCTCTAAGCTATTCTTCTATTATTTAAATATAATATCATATTGCTACGATATATGTATAGCCGTACTTTGTTATAGAGTCAAATTCATCTTATTTCGTCATATCTTTAAAATTTTTAAGCACTTCAATTCGCCTTTATAAATTGCTATAAAAATTAAGAATATTCAACTTTAAAATAATTTACAGTCTTTAATCATGACCTCTCAGTTTACGCATGTTACAATATGATGAATGAAAAAGTATAAGGTGGCAGATAATTATGGCATATGATGGCTTATTTACTAAAAAAATGATTGAATCATTACAAGGTTTAGTCTCAGGCCGAATTCATAAAATAAATCAACCAGAAAATGACACAATAATTATTGTAATAAGACAAAATCGTAAAAATCATCAACTACTTCTATCGATTCACCCTAGTTTCTCTCGTTTACAATTAACTACTAAAAAATACGACAATCCATTTACCCCACCAATGTTTGCAAGAGTTTTCCGTAAACACCTTGAGGGAGGCTTTATAAAAGCAATTCGACAGGTTGGTAACGATAGACGTATAGAGATTGATATCGAAAGTAAAGATGAAATTGGTGATACAATATATAGAACTATCATATTGGAAATAATGGGTAAACATAGTAACCTTATCCTTGTCGATGATCAACGTAAAATCATCGAAGGGTTTAAACATCTAACTCCTAACACAAATCAGTACAGAACCGTTATGCCTGGCTTCAAATATGAAGCACCACCAAATCAAAATAAAATCAATCCTTATGAATTAACAGGACAAGAGGTATTAAAATATATAGACTTTAATGCTGGAAAGATTGCCAAACAATTACTTAATATATGTGAGGGCTTTAGTCCGCTAATCGCTAATGAAATTGTGAATCGTCGTCAATTTATGACTCAAGAAACATTACCTGATGCTTTTGATGAAGTCATGGCCGAAACAAAATCAGCACCTACCCCTGTCTTTCATAAAAATCATGAAACAGGTAAAGAGGACTTCTATTTCATGAAACTTAATCAATTCTATGATGATATAGTTGAGTATCATTCACTTCATGAACTATTGGATCGCTTTTATGATGCACGTGGAGAGAGAGAAAGAGTCAAACAACGTGCAAATGATTTAGTCAGATTTGTACAACAGCAACTGCAAAAACAACAAAATAAATTGAGTAAACTTATCGATGAGTATGAAAGTGCTAAAAACAAAGAAACTCAGCAATTATATGGAGAGTTGATTACAGCTAATATATATCGTATTCAACAAGGTGACGATTCTGTTATAGCGTTGAATTACTATACTGGTGAAGAAGTAAAGATTCCACTTAACCCTACAAAATCGCCATCAACTAACGCTCAATATTATTATAAACAATATAACCGTATGAAAACACGGGAGCACGAATTGACTCATCAGATTAAACTTACTAAAGAGAATATTGATTACTTTGATAATATTGAACAACAGTTAAAGCACATTACCGTTGATGATATCGATGATATTCGCGATGAACTTGCTGAACAGGGATTCATGAAGCAAAGAAAACAAAGTAAAAAGAAAAAACAGTCTAAAATTCAACTTCAAACGTATCATTCTACTGATGGAGATACGATATTAGTAGGTAAAAATAATAAACAAAATGATTATCTTACCAATAAAAAGGCACGTAAAAATCATTTATGGTTTCATACAAAGGATATTCCAGGATCTCATGTTGTCATACTCAATGAGAGTCCAAGCGAAACAACGATTAAAGAAGCGGCAATGCTAGCTGGGTACTTCTCTAAAGCTGGGAGTTCAGCTCAGATTCCTGTAGATTATACAGAAATTAGACACGTTCATAAACCTTCTGGAGCAAAACCTGGATTCGTGACATATGACAATCAAAAGACCCTATTTGCAACACCTGATTATGATCATATTCAACAAATGAAAGAATCATAACATTAAAAAAGACAGCAGAATTGAATGCACATATCATTCAACATTCTGCTGTCTTTTTAATCTATTTGTTTTCTGGTAAAGCAAGTTGAAAACTCACGCCAAATTTATCTTGAACCCATGCAAACTCTCTAAATGGTGGCATTTCTGTTTTAGGCATTAAAATGGCGCCTTCATTTTTCAAACCATTAAATAAACGTTCCATCTCCATAGTATCCTTAACAGTGACATATAGTGACATTGCTGGATTCATTGGCAACTCTTCTCCACTATTTGCATCTATTGCCATAAATACTTGGCCATTTAACGTAAAGATGGAGTGTTGTACTGATCCAGGTGTGCCTGGTCCTTCTTCGCCATACTTCACCATTGTAATAATTTCACTATCTTCAAATAAACTTGTGTATAATTGAATTGCTTCTTCAGCTTCATCATTAAACATTAAAAACGTCGTAATTTTTGGTATGTCCATGTGCTATTCCCTCTTTATATCGTATTCTTGTTATTTAAAAATCAATCTTACTTATTATTTTAACATGTATGTCCTTTCATTGTAGAATGTAGTTATATAGGATTTAAAAATTAGAACTTTAATATAGTTTGATTCTTAATTTGATTGATAGTTCGATTAAGATTGGAGGCGTTGTTATGCTCATACATTATGGTGTGCCATTATTAATATTTGCATTAGTTCTATTAATTGGATGGCTAATGACTAAGATGTTTATACGTTAATTTTGGGAAATTATTATAACCTTTGATTTATCGTAAATAATGCGTGTAGAATTTATTGATTTGAATATAATTATTTCAAATATGCATTGAAGGTGAAGTACAATTGTACGATGAATTGGAATACTCTAGTGATTTTTCTTCTCAGCTTATTTCCACAATTCATTCTGACTTTATAATAAAAATTTACTATGATTTCGAAGTTAATTCATAAAAACACTCCGAAAGTTGATTGAATCATCACTTTTGGAGTGTTTTTAGAATATCGATTTATAGTTAATGATTTAAATTTTTCTTGGCACGTTTAAAAATTTCAATTGAATGTTTAAATACTTCATCATTCATTGTTTTTAAAATATTTTCATTATTAGAATGGTCTGATTGAGAATCAGATGGAATTCTATAATCATCTCGTCTATAAAGAAACTCATTACAATGTTTTATTAAAGTGTAAAGATGATTATTATCATTATTTTGTTCCATTAGACGCCTCCTCACCATTCATATATTACGATAAGTTATCTCGCCAATCAACTAATGTTTGGATATCATTTAAAGAGATTTTACCTTCATCTTTCGCAACTTCTATAAGCTCATTATAATCACTTAAAGTGTAAAACGGAATATGAGCCTTATTAAATGTCTTGTCTGCTTTCGCAAGACCATATGTGAATATAGCAACGACCCCAAGCACATTAGCTCCCGCTTCTTCCAATGCTTCGACAGCTGTAATCGAAGAACCTCCAGTAGAAATTAAATCCTCGACTACAACGACATTTTTATTCTCGCTTTTTGCACCTTCTATTTGGTTTTGTTTACCATGGCTTTTACTTTTTGATCTAACGTAATTCATAGGTAATTCTAATTTTTCAGAAATGTAAGCTGCATGAGGGATACCAGCAGTGGCCGTACCCGAGATAATTTCAACGTTAGAAAAATGTTCTTTAATTAATTGAATTAACCCATCTCTAATCGCATTACGCACTTCAGGGTAGCCTAAAGTTATTCGATTATCGCAATATATAGGCGATTTAATTCCAGAGCTCCAAGTAAATAAATCATTTGGAGATAATGAAACTGCCTCTATGTCTAACAATGCTTTAGCAATATTTTTAGCCATTTAACTTAACCAACTTTCTTTTATTTTATGATAACTGTCAATTGGATGCTCACTTTGAGTGATAGGTCGACCTACTACGATATGTGTTGACCCCAAGGTTTTAGCTTCCTCTGGTGTTGTAATTCGTTGTTGATCATTACGAGCTGCGCCTTTCGGGCGAATACCTGGTGTCACTTTTAAAAAGTCAGTACCTAGTTCTTTAGAAATCATCTCAGCCTCAAGAGGAGAACATACGACACCGTCTAAACCAGCTTTTTTAGTAAGACGAGCATAATTTAAAACTGCCTCCTCTATTGAGGTTTGAATATTTTGTTCTTCATGTAATTGTCTTTCAGTAGTTGAAGTTAATTGAGTAACTGCAATGATTTTAATATCAGCATTATGTTTTCTTAACCCTTTTTTAGCTTCTTCCATCATTTTAATACCACCGGCAGCATGAACATTGACTAAATCTACATCTAAACGTGCTAAGCCTTCCATTGCTTTACTCACAGTATTAGGTATGTCATGTAATTTTAAATCTAAAAAGATATCATGACCTCTTTTTTTAATGGACTTAATTAAAGCTGGCCCTGTTTGATAAAATAACTCCATCCCAATTTTGACGCATAACGGTTCATTAAATTTATTTAAAAATGTATGAACCTCGTCTGCTGATTTAAAATCTAATGCTATAATGGGTAGATTTCTCACACTCATCTTCTCCTTTTAACTTCTATCATAAAGATTATACATTTCTCATAGTAAACGTCATGCTTTCAATGACATTTGTTAAAGCACTGGCAGTATCCAGTGATGTTAAACAAGGTACACCATTTTCAACTGTTGTACGTCGAATTTGGAATCCATCTCGTTCGATTTCTTTTCCTTTTGTCATAGTATTAATGACAATTTGCACTTCTCCATTTTGAATTCGTGTCAGTAAATCATCCTCGCCACCGATTTTACCTACGACCTCAACTGGAATATTATGATCTTTTAACTTTTGTGCTGTTCCACGAGTAGCCAATATTTTGTAGCCTATTTCATTTAATCGATGTGCAATCTTGACTATTTCATCTTTATCTTTATCACTTACAGTCATCAATACTGTACCATGATCTTTCACTTCAAATCCGCTACCAGTGAGACCTTTGTATAGCGCTTTTTCAAGTGTTAGGTCTTTACCCATAACTTCACCTGTAGACTTCATCTCTGGTCCAAGCGTTATATCTACATTTTTTAATTTATTAAAACTAAATACGGGCGCTTTAACATATACGCCTTCAGAGTATGGTTGGATACCTTGTTTGAACCCAATTTCGGCAAGCGTTTCACCCATAATTGCACGCATCGCTAATTGTGCCATTTGAATATCAGTAATCTTACTTAAGAATGGTACCGTACGGCTTGAACGCGGATTAACTTCTAACACATAAACACCGTCGTGAGCTATGACAAATTGAATGTTAATAAGACCTTTAATATTTAAACCTTTTGCCAATTTAATTGTGTAGTCTTCGAGTGTATTAATTTCGTCTTGAGTCAGTGTTTGTGGTGGATAAACTGCAATAGAATCTCCACTGTGAACACCTGCACGCTCTATATGTTCCATAATTCCTGGAATCACGACAGTCTCACCATCTGAAATAGCATCCACTTCTATCTCTTTTCCTGTTAAATAGCGGTCTACCAATACAGGATGTTCTGGACTTGCTTTAACAGCTTGAGTCATATAATTTTCAAGTTCTTGATCATTATCTACAATCTCCATTGCACGGCCACCAAGCACGTATGAAGGACGAACTACAACTGGATAGCCTATTTCTCTTGCATTTTCAAGAGCTTCTTTAGGTGATGTAGCAGTTTTACCTTGTGGCTGGGGTACAGCTATTTCACGTAATAACGCTTCAAATTCCTTTCTATCCTCAGCTCGATTTAAATCTTCTAATGATGTTCCGAGAATTTTAACACCATGTTGTGCTAACTTATCAGCTAAGTTTATTGCTGTTTGACCACCAAATTGTACTACAACACCTTTAGGTTGTTCTAAGTTAATGATATTCATAACATCTTCTTCTGTTAGTGGTTCAAAATATAATTTGTCAGAAATTGAAAAGTCAGTAGATACAGTCTCCGGATTATTATTCACAATAATAGCTTCGTAACCAGCATTTTGAATAGCCCATACTGCATGTACAGTTGCATAATCAAATTCTACCCCTTGGCCAATTCTAATTGGTCCTGAACCTAGTACTAGAATTTTCTCTTTATCAGTTACTATAGATTCATTTTCATATTCATACGTACCATAATAGTATGGCGTTGTGGATTCAAATTCAGCTGCACATGTATCAACCATTTTATAAACTGGTTTAATATTTTGACTCATACGTAGTTGATATATGTCTTTTTCTTCCTTATCCCATCTATGAGCAATCACTTTATCACTAAAACCATAATCTTTAGCGTATTTTAAATACTCTAAATCACCTTGATGATTTTTAAGTTCATGCTCAATATCAATAATGTTTTGGAACTTATTTAGGAAGAAATAGTCAATTTTTGTCATATTATGAAGTTCTTCAAGAGATGTTCCTCTACGAATTGCTTCGCCGATAAAGAACAATCTTTCATCATCTTGATGTCCAATACGCTCTTTAATGTAATCTAATTCATAACTTTCTCCATTTGGTAAACCTAAATGATGAACACCATATTCAAGTGAACGAATGGCTTTCAGTAAAGATTCTTCATATGTACGACCGATTGCCATGACTTCGCCTGTCGCTTTCATTTGAGTTCCAAGTTCACGTTCACCTTTTTCGAATTTATCAAATGGGAAACGTGGAATTTTAGAAATAACATAGTCTAAAGTTGGTTCAAATGCAGCATATGAAGTTCCTGTGATAGGGTTAAGCATTTCATCTAATGTTAAACCTACGGCAATCTTAGCAGCTAATTTTGCAATAGGATAACCCGTCGCTTTTGAAGCTAATGCTGATGAACGAGACACACGTGGGTTGACCTCAATGATGTAATAATTCAATGAATGTGGGTCAAGCGCGAGTTGCACATTACATCCACCTTCAATACCTAAAGCACGAATTACTTTTAAAGATACGTCTCGTAGCATTTGATATTCTACATCTGACAGTGTTTGACTCGGTGCAACAACGATTGAATCTCCAGTATGAATGCCTACAGGATCTATGTTCTCCATATTACATACTACGATTGCGTTATCATTTTTATCACGCATAACTTCATATTCGATTTCTTTATAACCTGCGATTGATTTTTCTATTAAACATTGTGTAGCAGGGCTATAGTGTAAACCATTACTAACAACTTCTTTTAATTCAGCATCATTATGGCAAATACCACCGCCAGTACCTCCCATCGTAAATGCAGGACGTACAATTAACGGGTATCCAACTTGTTCTTTAAATTCAAATGCTTGTTCTACTGTATTAACAATATCGCTTTCTGGTACAGGTACATTTAAATCATTCATTAATGTTCTAAACATTTCACGATCTTCGGCTTGTTGAATAGACTCTAGCTCTGTGCCTAACAACTTTACATTATTAGCTTCTAACACACCACTATCATGAAGTTGAATCGCCATGTTCAACCCAGTTTGACCACCTAAAGTAGGTAATAATGCATCTGGTTGTTCTTTTCTAATAATACGAGCAATAAAATCGTGCGTTAATGGTTCTATGTAGACTTTATCGGCAATTTCTTTATCTGTCATTATTGTTGCAGGATTAGAATTAACTAAAATAACTCTGTAGCCTTCTTCTTTTAATGCTAGACAAGCTTGTGTTCCTGCATAGTCAAATTCTGCAGCTTGTCCAATAATAATTGGGCCTGAACCGACTACTAAAATTGTCTTAATATCATCTCTTTTAGGCATTGATTTGACGCTCCTTTTCTTTGAAATCCTTCATCATTGCTATGAACTCATCAAATAAGTAATTAGAATCACTTGGACCTGGTCTTGCTTCAGGATGATATTGGACTGAAAACGCTGGAAGTTCTTTATGTCTTAGTCCTTCAACAGTACCATCGTTTAAAGCAATGTGTGTAACTTCAAGGTCAGTATTTTTTAGCGAGTCACAATCAATAGAATAGCCGTGATTTTGGCTCGTGATATCTATTTTACCTGTTCTTAAATCTTTAACGGGATGGTTCGCACCACGATGTCCAAATTTCATTTTGAATGAAGTTGCGCCTTGTGATAATGCAAAAAGTTGATGACCAAGGCAGATACCAAAGAATGGTATCTTTCCTAATATGCCTCTGATCATATCTAAAGCAACGTCAACTTCGTCTGGATCACCAGGTCCGTTTGATAGCATGACACCATCTGGAGACATGCCTAAAATCTCTTCAGCTGACGTATCATATGGTACAACTGTGACGTTGCAACCACGTAAATTTAATTCACGAACGATATTTTGCTTTTTACCAAAGTCGAGTAAAACGACGCTTAAATCGGAACCTGTTGATACATATGGTGTTTTTGTAGAAACCGTTTGAACTTCATCTCTAGGTAATTCAGCAGTTTTCAACTGTTCAACAAGTTCCTGAATGTTATCTTTATTATCTGTAAATCCAGCTCTTAAAACACCATGATTTCTAATTTTACGAGTAATACTTCTAGTATCTACCCCCGATATACCAGGAATATGATATTGAGCAAGTGTTTCGTGTAAAGTTTTTTGGTGTCTAAAGTTACTAGGGTGTGTACTTGCTTCCTTTACTACTACCCCATTTAATTTAGGTGTTAATGATTCAAAATCATCGCGATTAATACCATAGTTTCCAATTAGTGGGTACGTAAAAGTTATGATTTGACCTGTGTAAGACGGGTCAGAGATTGTTTCTTGGTACCCCGTCATAGCAGTGTTGAATACAATTTCGCCTATAGATAAGTCATCTGACCCTAAGCGATATCCTTCGTAATAAGAGCCATCTTCCAGTACAAGATAACGTTTTTCAAGCATCTACTTTTCCTCCTCGAATACTACTTCACCTTTAAGCATTGTTAGTGTTGGATTTCCATAAACTTTTTCACCAATAAATGGAGTGTTATCAGCTTTAGATAAGAAATCTTCACTTTTGATTTCTTTTTCAGTATTAAGATCAATTATTGTTAAATCAGCGTAACTATCTTTGTGTAATTTTCCATAATTTAAGTTGAAAATAGTAGCTGGTTTAATAGTGAAATAATCAACTAATTGTTGCAGTGACCAATTACCTCGTCTTACAAAGTGTGTATAAAGTAATGGGAATGCTGTTTCACTACCTACGATGCCGAAAGGTGCTTTTGTCATAGGTTGTGCTTTTTCTTCTTTAGCGTGAGGTGCATGATCCGTTGCAATACAATCAATTGTTCCATCTAATAAGCCTTCTAAAAGTGCTTCTCTATCTTCATTACTTCTTAATGGTGGATTCATTTTGTAGTTTGAATCATCGCCAGGAACATCATTTTCAGTTAATAATAAATGATGTGGTGTAACTTCTGCTGTTACATGGATACCAGCTTTTTTAGCGTCTCTGATTACTCGAACACTTTCCTTAGTTGAAACATGACACACATGATAGTGACAACCAGTTGCTTCAGCCAATAATACATCTCTAGCAATTTGTACAGATTCAGCAATATTTGGAATACCAGGTATGCCTAATTCTTCACTACGTTTACCTTTATGCATTGCACCACCATAGATTAAGCTATTATCTTCACAGTGTGCGACAATCGGTTTTTTAACTTTTGCAGCTTGCTTCATAGCAGCATACATCATACTTGCTGTTTGAACTCCCACACCATCGTCAGTAAATGCAAACACACCTTCTAGTGCTAATTTTTCAAAATCAACAAGTTCAGTACCTGCTTGTCTCTTAGTAATAGCAGCATAAGGCAACACCCTAACTTGTGCTGTTTCAGAAATTCGTTGTCTTAATTCTCTAACATGTTCAACTGTATCTGGTACAGGTCTTGTATTAGGCATAGGACATACTGTAGTAAAACCACCTCTTGCAGCGGCTTTTGTACCACTTTCAATTGTTTCTTTATGTTCACCACCTGGTTCACGTAGGTGCACATGAACATCTACAAAACCGGGAGCAATTAAATTTCCTTTTGCATCAATAACTTCAATATTTGAAGATGAAGCATTAATTTTACTACTAATTTGTTTAATACGTTTACCGTCGATTAAAATTTCTGTGTCTTTTAGGATACCGTTTTTTAAGATTTTTCCGTTTTTAATTAATTTCATGTAGAATTAACCCCTTTCTATTGTAAAAGCGCACTTATTACTGCCATTCTTAAATACATTCCATTTTCCATCTGCTTAAATATTCGAGACTTAGGTGCTTCAACTAGCTCGCTTTTAATTTCAACACCTCTATTTACAGGAGCTGGATGCATTACAATGGCTTCCTCTTTTAATTTATCATATCTAGCCTGTGTTAAACCAAATTGTTGATGATATTCTTCAGCAGCAAAGTTAGCTTCACCTGAAATTCCATGTCTTTCATGTTGAACTCTAAGCAACATAACAATATCTACTTTATCAATGACTTCATCAATTTCAACATAAGGCGCCTCTAATGTATTATCTACCCATTCTTTTGGACTTGAGAACATTACGTTGGCACCTAATGATGTTAAACTATGATAATTACTTCTTGCGACACGAGAATTTTTAATGTCCCCACATATTAGAATATTCAAACCTTCAAACGAACCATATTCTTCATATATTGTCATTATGTCTAATAAACTCTGAGTAGGATGTTGTCCACTTCCATCACCTGCATTAGCAATTTGAATATTTAATTGATCCAGTTCTTCGTAATAAGAATTTTGGGAGTGACGTATGACAAGTAAATCAACACCTATACTTTCAAGTGTTTTACATGTGTCATAAAGTGACTCACCCTTTTTTACAGATGATGTACTTGTTTCAAAATTAATAAGTTTTAATCCTAATTTTTGTTCTGCCATCTCAAAGCTACACTTTGTTCGCGTTGAATTTTCGAAGAATAAGTTTGATACGTATTGACCGTTAAATTGAGGTAATGGTCGCTCACCAGATTTGAATTGGCAAGCGATAGTAATTAAATCATAAATTTCTGAATTAGATAAATGCTCCATTGATAATAAGTGTTCCATAAAGCGCCTCCTATAGAAATAAAGCTTAATTTATTTGGTTTTTATCTTTTGGCAAAATTAAATTTAATATTATTCCTGAAAGTGCTGATAATGCCATTCCTTCAATTTGTAAATTGATACCTATGCCTTTTAAATTGATAAGAAGATTACCAATCCCGACAACAAGCACAACTGATGCTATAACCAAGTTGCGATTGCTTGCGAAATCTACTTGACTTTCAACAAGCATTCTTAAACCACTAGCTGCTATAATACCGAATAATAAAATTGAGACACCACCCATCACTGGCGTAGGTATTGAAGATATTAAAGCAGTGAACTTACCAATAAATGCAAGAATGATAGCTATAACTGCCGCACCACCAATAACGTAAATACTATATATTTTGGTGATCGCTAGTACACCTATATTTTCACCATAAGTTGTACTAGGAGGACCTCCTATCATACTTGCAAACATAGTTGAAACACCATCACCAATGATTGATTTATCTAAACCTGGATTTTCAAAGAAATTGCGTCCTACTATTTTATTAATTACCATTTGATGACCAATATGTTCACTTACCGTCACAAACACCACGGGTATCATCACGAGAATGAGTCCTAAATGAAAAGATGGTGTGTAATCTTTAAATGGTAGATAAATATGAGGAAAATCTATCCATTTCGCTTGTGCTATTGGAGCAAATTTAACTATGCCCATGAAAATGGATACAATATATCCCACTATAATACCTATAAGTACAGGTATTAGTGATAAAAATCCTTTGAAGAATCCTTGGACGATGATGGTTACTGCTAATGTAATCAAAGCAACAATTAAGTAACTTAAGTTATACCCTTTCATTTCAGCAGAATTTTCGAACATGGCCATGTTTACTGCTGTAGGAGCTAAACTTAACCCAATGACCATTATTACTGGTCCGACAACTACTGGTGGTAACAAGTGCATTAACCAATGTGTTCCACTCAATTTAATGAAAATACCTATAATCACGTACATTAATCCACTCATAAATAATGCAACCAGCATATCTCCAAGACTATGTGTACTTAACCCTGTAATGATAGGTGTAATAAAGGCAAAACTCGATCCTAGGTAGGCAGGAATTTTCGCTTTTGTGATTAATATGTATAAAAGTGTACCAATACCTGATGCCAACAAAGCTGCTGATATAGGCAGATGTGTTAAAAATGGTACAAGTACAGTTGATCCAAACATTGCAAATAAATGTTGAAGACTCAGAAATGCCCATTGTGCTGGTTTTGGTTTATCTTTTACATCAAGAACTGGCTGAACGGTACGCTCAAACATTTGCTCATTTTCCATGTTGATTCATTTCCTTTCATAAAAAAAGTCTCTTTACAATCAGTAGAATGTAAAGAGACTAAAATGAAATATATCTAAGTGTAATGTTAAGTTAAACTTTTATCATCACATTTATCAATGAAGCTTCTATTGGATATTTATAGTTTACATAATCTTTTTATAGTCATATGTAGATTTATCCATAAGAAACACTTCACCTTTTTCAGTCTCTCGTACTGTTTTAAAAGGATAATTATTCAATGACGACTGCATTTCTATCGTCAATTTCTTCTAAATAAACTGAAACAGATTCATCTCGTGCTGTAGGTATATTTTTTCCTACAAAATCTGCGCGTATAGGGAGTTCACGATGACCACGATCCACAAGTGCTGCAAGCCCTATTTTAATAGGTCTTGTATGTAATAAAATCGCATCTAATGAGGCTCTTACTGTACGTCCGGTATACAAAACATCGTCAATGATAACAACCACTTTGTTATTAATATCTACATTAATATCAAAAGCGTATTGATCAGCTTGTTGCACTACCTTATCAACGTCATCTCGAAAATGCGTGATATCGATAGTACCTGTTGGTACTAATTGTTGTTCAATTGAATTTATTTTATCTTGTATACGATGTGCTAAAAAAGCACCTCTTGTTTTAATGCCTAATAGAACTAAATCTTTAGTTCCCTTGTTATATTCTAGAATTTCATGAGCAATTCGTGTAATTGTACGTTGTATCGCTGCCTCATCTAAAATAATTCGTTCAGACATTGTTTCACCTCTTTTAATATAAAAAAACTCATATCTTTAATAAAGATATGAGACAAAAAGTTAAAGAGAATAATCTATATTCTCTATTATATTCACATTCTTAAGTTATAAACACAGCAAAAGTATTAGTAACTTAATCATCAAAATATTATTATCCTAATTATTCATATCTTCGGAGCCTCTCTGGACCCTCAATTAAAGATGACGTTTTTATATTTAAACTGTTATTAGTTTAAAACTTTTAATAGTATAAGTCAATGGCAAAGTTAGTATTTATAATTAAAAATCGATGCCTCATTCGTTTATGCATCTCTACGTCTTATATCATCTAGTAACTTTTCAAAATCGTTAGGTAATGTTGCATGCTTCTCAATGTATTCATGTGTTACAGGATGTTCGAAACCAATTATACCAGCATGTAAAGCTTGTCCATCGATATCTAACGTTTTTTTAGGTCCATACTTCGGATCCCCTACAAGAGGATAACCAATATATTTCATATGTACACGAATTTGATGTGTACGCCCTGTTTCTAATTGACATTCTATCAATGTATAATCTTTAAAATGCTCTAATACATTAAAGTGTGTCACAGCTTCTTTACCGTCATCAACCACAGCCATCGATTGTCTATCGTTTTTATTTCGACCAATTGGTGCGTCAATAGTGCTATAATCATGAGGGATATTACCATGAACTAACGCCGTGTATTTTCGTTTAACAGTTTTAGACATAAGTTGTTCAACTAAATGACGATGAGCAACATCATTTTTAGCAACCATTAATAAACCAGACGTATCTTTATCTATTCTATGAACTATGCCGGGACGTATTTCGCCATTGATTCCTGATAAATCTTTAATTTGATACATTAATCCATTTACTAATGTTCCACTATAATGGCCTGGAGATGGATGTACAACCATACCTTTTGGTTTATATACAACAGCAACGTCTTCGTCTTCATAATAAATATCTAAATTTAAGTTTTCAGGTTTTATATCTGCCTCTACGACTTCTTTCTCGGTTACAACAATTTTGTCATTTAACTTGACCTTATAGTTCGATTTAATTACTTTACCATTTACCTTGACTAAACCTTCTTTAATCCAATCTTGAAGTTGACTACGTGACCAATCTTTATTTAAATCTGAAACAAGTTTATCTATACGTTGTCCAACTTGTGATTGTTCGATAATATTAAAATTATAATTTTCCAAAACTAGACCTCCTTCTTATTTATGATTGCATCTTTAATGAGTGCGATGATTACGAATATAACTCCAATTGTTAAGCTTGAATCCGCAATATTAAAGATAGGAAAATCGTATCCGAATATATTTGTATCAATAAAATCCACAACTTCGCCATGTAATACGCGATCAATAAAATTTCCTAAAGCTCCAGCAAATAATAGGCTTATTGCAACTTGCATAAACAAATTAAATTGTGCTTCTTTAATATAAAAAATAACTAAAACGATTAAAATAATGATAGTAATAATATAGAAAAATAGCATTTTACCACTCAAAATCCCCCATGCTGCACCGTTGTTTCTATGGGATGTAATATTTAAAAAGTTAGGGATAATTTCATATGAATCTCCAACCTTCATTGAGATTGTAATAAGCCATTTAGAAACTTGATCGAAAACTAATACAATGATTGTCATAAGTAAAGAGATGCTAATATAGTATTTCTTTTTCAAAGAAGTGCCTCCATTCTTTTTAATGTCATCTAAAGCAACACTTAACATTATATCCTAGAACGTAATTTTGAAAAAGATATCTTGTCTATTATGTTTTTATCTTTTGCGGATGAATATAATAATAATTTTTAATATCATAGGTATGAATTGTGCGTTTTGTGATTTCATAAGGTTGTGTATAGTTCATTTCTGAAACTTGCATAGAACCATCTTCATTTATTGTTTCTATATATGCAACATGACCGTATTTCCCTTTAGAAGATTGTAATATTGATCCTTTTTTAGGGTTACGGTCAACAATGTATCCATCATCAATTGCTTTTTTATCCCAATGCTTGGCGTCGCTCCAAGTATTGTTTATCTTATTTCCATCATTTTTAACACGTTCAAAGACGTAATATGTACACTGCCCCTTTTTATATGTATTGATTTTCATAGGATGATGTGACGTAAAACGACTTTGACCATGTTTCGCATCTTGAATCATAAACTCGTCAATGAGTGCTGCTATTGTCAAGATAACAGTAACAACAAACATGACTATGATTGCTTTTTTCATATCATCACACTTCTTTTATTCTATTAAATCTAAAATAAATACCATCAGGTCCTTTAAGATTTTTATGTGTTGTTTTTGGATAGTGAAAATCTATCATAGCTAAACCATAGGTATGTTCATTATCTACTCGTTTTGTCGCAGATAACCACTGATTAACAGCCAAATGATTATAATACTCGTTTGAAGATAAAAATAGAGAATAATCGTCCATATATGCTGATTCTTCTAGTCCAAAATAATTTAAATAATATGATTTAACATCAGAAATTCGAATGGACTTAATATGTAATGAACCTAATTTAGTTTCATCTGGTATGCCCTGCCATTGAGTATGAGAGACGTTTTGCAGTAATCGAGGTACATTAATTGGAGCAATATCCATTCTAATTCTGCCTTCTTTCTCATCAATCCATGATTCTGTCTCACGATCGACATAAAACTTTATAGCATTGCCCTCTGGATCCTCAATAAATAAACATGTTGCAACACTTTGTTGTCCACCGTTCACTGGTACTTCAAAATCACTTAAATGTACGAGTAAATCAGCTAATGTAGTCAAAGTAGGCAACAATATACCAATATGGAAAAGACCTGCTTCAGACATTAACGGTTCTCGTCCATTCTGTATTTCAATAAAAGTAATAAATTGATTTGAATCGCCAACTTCAAATTGTACAGCAGTTTCAGATTCATTGATAAGATTAAATCCTAAAACATTCTCATAAAATGTTTTAATTGTTTCTTTATCTTTAATATTGATAGTTACACCATTTACAAAATTTGCATTTTTGTTATGAAACATCTTATTTTCCTTTCAATGATTACTTTTCTTTTAAATAATTAAATGATTACTTTGTTGAAAGTGTATGTTTATCTTTTTAAGCGCAGTAATAAAAAATATATACTTGTTTCTTCTTTTAATCTTTCTCTTTTTTTCACTCACATAATAAAGATAAATGAAAATCTAAATGCTATCTAAATTTAGTAACAACGTTTATTAAAAAACATATGCCTATATTTTATTAAAAATTAAATATTTTTGTCCAAGACGTTTGATTATGAATTGTATCTATACAAAAATTCAATAGATTTAGATAAAATTATTATATTGATGCTTTTATTATTAAAGCCTAATGAATTCAATCAGTAATGTGAATAAATACTATACTACACTATCCAACACTTTGTATTTTATATATTATGACTAAAAATTAAATTGAACTCAAATGATTGATTTATACCTTATTAATATTGTTATCATTTTATACTTGAAGATTCAATACAATCACTGTGCTTATAATGAGAAAAATATTCTATGACATAAAAATGTAATGAATATGAATTTACGAAACTTGTTCAATTTTATTAAAAACCAAACATTAAATATAGAAATCTGCTTTATCAAATTACCTTTAAAAAGTTAGTGAAATTTCTTTATTTGAAATCTTATAACTTCACAAAAATAAGCCCAAAATGAAATTCATTTTGGGCTTTCTTATTGTATTTAATCAATAATTTAAAATTTATTTTCTTGAAATACATGCTCACATGTAAAAACTTTTTATTATACTAAAGTTTTTACTACTTCTTGACATCGTGGGCATAAATGTTCAAGTTCACCTACTGAACCTAATTCTTCTGTATAGTTCCAGCATCTTTCACATTTTTCACCTTCAGCATGTTTAATATGGATATCTCCATATTGATAGGATACACCATCATTTACTTTATCTTTAACTTCAACTTGTGAAACGATGAATAATTGTTGTAAGTCATTAAATTGTTGTAAGAATTCCGCTGTATTAAATGTTTCATTGTTTCCAATAACCACTTTAGCTTCTAATGACTTACCAATTACTTTTTCATTACGTGCTTGTTCTAATGCACGGTTAACATCATCACGTAAATTCATAAATGTATTCCATTTTTCTAACAATTCTTCATCTACATCAACAACTTTAGGCATATCTGAAAGGTGTACACTTTCTTCTTTTACATGAGGCGTATGAGACCAAACTTCTTCAGCTGTATGCACTAAAATTGGTGCTAGTAATTTTGTCATGTCAATAAGTATTTGATATAAAACGGTTTGCATGCTACGACGTTTATGAGAATCTTTTTTCTCAATATAAAGTATATCTTTACCGTAATCTAAATAGAAGTTACTTAGTTCAACATTGATAAAGTTTTGAACTTCTTGATAAATATTCAAATAATCAAAATTTTCATAGTTATTAATCGTACTCGCTGTGAATTCACGTAAACGATTTAACAAATAGCGATCTACTTCAAGTAAATTTGTTTCAGCAATACTATCCGTTTCAGGGTTGAAATCGTTAATATTACCTAACATAAATCTTAAAGTATTTCGAATTTTTCGATATACATCAGACGTTTGTTTAAGAATTTCATCGGAAATACGCACATCAGAAAGGTAATCAGTACTACTTACCCATAAACGTGCAATATCTGCGCCTTTTTGTTTAACAACTTGATCAGGAACTATAACATTACCTAATGACTTACTCATCTTCTTACCTTCACCGTCCATGACAAAGCCATGTGATAACAAGAATTTATACGGCGCTTGACCACGAGTGGCTACAGCAGTTGTAATTGAAGAGTTGAACCAACCGCGATACTGATCACTACCCTCAAAATAGAGGTCTGCTGGGAATGAAAGTTCAGGTCTCGTTTCTAATACACCACGGTGTGATGAACCAGAATCAAACCAAACGTCCATAATATCAGTTTCTTTAGTAAATTCACCGTTAGGGCTTCCAGGATGACTAAATCCTTCAGGAAGTAATTCTTTAGCTTCTTTTTCAAACCAAATATTTGAACCGTATTTTTCAAATAAATCTGCAACGTGATTTACTGTCTCTTTAGTCATAATGATGTCGCCATTTTCAGCATAAAATACCGGTAAAGGAACGCCCCATACACGTTGACGAGAAATTACCCATTCGCCACGATCGCGAATCATATTGTAAATTCGTGTTTTACCCCAGTCTACTTTAAAGTTCGTGTCTTCAATTGCATCAAGAATATCCTGTCTTACTTTATTAATGGAAGCAAACCATTGTGGTGTAGCTCTAAAGATAACAGGTTTTTTCGTACGCCAATCATGAGGATAACTATGTGTAATAAAGTCAAGTTTAAGTAGTGCGTCTTTTTCTTTTAAAAGATCAGTCACAGCTTTGTTTGCTTTGTCGTAGAACATTCCTTCAAATGGTCCACCTTCTTCAGTGAATACACCTTTATCATTTAAAGGACTAATTACTGGTAAATCATATTTTTGACCTACAATATAGTCATCTTCCCCGTGACCGGGAGCTGTATGAACACATCCCGTACCAGCGTCTGTCGTAACATGTTCACCGTTAATTACTAATGATACACGATCTAGGAATGGATGTTGTGCCTCTACAAATTCCAGTTCTTTACCTGTGAATTCTTTCTCTAATTGTATAGAATCTTTATCCCAACCTAATGCTTCTGCTACTGCTTCTGATAATGCTTGGGCAACAATGTATTTATGTCCATTAACATTATACTGACCGTAGTTTAGCTCTGGATGAACTGTAATTGCCACATTTGATGGAATTGTCCATGGTGTAGTTGTCCAAATAATAAATTGGGCATCAGAATCAACTTTACCTTTACTGTCTTTGACGTCAAAAGCAACGTAAATTGATGCAGAACGTTTGTCATGATATTCTATCTCAGCTTCTGCAAGTGATGATTCACTTGAAGGTGACCAATACACAGGTTTTTTCCCTTTATAAATCAAACCTTTGTCTGCCATTTCTCCAAATAATCTTATTTGTGCGGCTTCATATTCAGGTGTTAATGTAATGTAAGGATTATTAAAATCACCACGTACACCAAGGCGCTTAAAATCTTTCTTTTGAATGTCAATTTGTTTTAATGCAAATTCTTTACATTTCTCTCTAAATTCTGCAACTGACATTTTTTTGCGATCAACGCCTTTTTTAGTTAAAGCCTGTTCAATTGGTAAACCATGAGTATCCCAACCTGGCACATACGGTGCATAAAAGCCTTGCATTGTTTTATAACGAACAATAAAATCCTTTATGATTTTATTTAATGCATGTCCCATATGTAAATTACCATTAGCATATGGTGGTCCGTCATGCAAAATGAATGATGGATTATTTTTATTTTTTTCTAACGCTTTGCGATATTGCTCATCATTATCCCACATTTCTTGAATTTGTGGTTCTTTATTCGGTAAGCCACCTCTCATAGGAAAATCAGTTTTCGGCATTAATAGGGTATCTTTGTAATTCATTAAATTCACTCCTTGTAATGATAAAAAAGAACTCTAAGTTCAATTAAAAGGGACGGTTAATCCGCGGTACCACCCTACTTAACTCAACTTAGAGTTCTCTTAAGAATATTTATAAAATTGAAAAAGCCAGTGATATAAGAAACAAACAATATGCTAGGCTCACACCAATCCTAACTCGCTGTACTATGTTCACTGTTTCTTACGCGTCTGTCTTTATATCATATCAATAAATTACTATTTAGAAAATGCATTTTTAATAAACAATGAAATTTCTTCGCTATTTTCACATCAAATAGTTAACCTGTGATTCGTTTTTAATTATTTGATGTTGATTGTGATGATTCGTTATTTGCATTTGATTGACTCACAGATTCTGAACTTGATGTAGAAGGCTGATTAGCCGATATTTCTTGATTTTGCTTTTGTTTCATTGCACGTTCTTCAGGTGTCAAATCATTATCATGAAGATGATGAATATCTTCTAATGTCACTTGCTCGGCGTCTAAATCATAATTGAGTAAGTAATCCCAATCTTCACTTTTGAGTAAGTCAAGTTGTGCTTCAACAAGCATACGGAAACGAGAGCGGAAAACTTTAGATTGTCGTTTCATGTCTTCAGTTTGGAAAGCTAGACGACGCGCTTTTTCAATTGCATCATTCACAATACTGTCAGCTTGTACTTGTGCTTTTGATAAAACGGCTTCAGCTTCTTTAGTTGCTGCTTGTTTTGTCTCTTCTCCTACTTTTTGTGCTTGAATAAGTGCATCGCTTACTGATTGGTGAACATCTTTATATGATTTAATATTAGAATCTCTATCTTCAATGACTTTTTCAAGTTGCTTTTTATCTTCTTTTAAACGTTCGATTTCATTACTTAGTTGCTCTAAGTAATTTGCAACTTCTGTAGGTTCTAAACCATTTTTTACTCGTGTAAATTCTTTATTCTTAATCTCACTTGGTGTAAAAGGCATGATAATCCTCCTTGATTGATAGCTATTTAAATAGTGTTTGATAATGAATGTGTAACTTGTTCTTTTTTGTTTTTCCACCTATTTCAACAATTTGAGCTCTACCATAACCTTGGATTGACAATAAATCATTCTGCTCTAATTGAAAATCTGTAGAATCTATTATTGTATGGTTAACTTTGACTCTTTTTTTTATAATTAATTGTTGTGCAATATTTCGAGACTTATGAATCATCTCTTTTAAAACTACATCTAATCTCAAAGCGCTCACAGTTGTACTATGAACTTTCCAATTCTCTTCTGATTGTATCATATCTTTAGTAGGAATAGAATTAAGTTTAACTGAGGCTCCCTTAATACGCGTTAATTCAGATATAATATATGATTCTAATTGTTTTGTCAAAACAAACTGTATATCTTCTCCAACTATAATATCACCGAGTTGATCTCTTTGTATTCCCAGTGACATGAGTGTTCCAAGAACGTGTTGATGTTGTATTGTTACAAATTTCTTAGGATATTGAAGTTCAAATAAAGTTAATTCAAAGTCCTCAGGCTGTGGCTTAAAATATAATGGTGCGATGATTGCACGTTTTCTTTCTGCATGTGGTCCACCAAAAAATGTAACATGTAAATCTTGATAACTACGCGTAATGACTTCAAGTATATATTGACCTCTCGGATCCAAGAAATGGGTTAGAACTGGAGCATAATTAGCATCAGCCTGCTTACATTTATCGATGAATTGATCGATAGCATCTTGTTCTTCCTTTCTAAAATGCTGATATATATCGATGGTTATCTACTCCTTTTATGTTGAAAAATTTTTAAAACACTACGACTATAACACTGTCAACAATAAGTCATATGATAAAACGAGGTCAAAGTCTAGCTACTTTGCCTCGTTATGTTAAATATTATAAAATTAGTGCGTGTCACATTTTAAGATAAATATGCAAGAATTAAATTAAATATTTTTACTAAACCACTTTGGAATAAAACTAGAACGAAGATTGCCGCGATAGAAGAAATGTCTATAAAGCCAATAGGAGGAATAATTTTACGGAAAGGTTCTAAGAAAGGTTCATATAACTTTCCTAAAAATTCTCCAAACTTAGACTCTCTTATACTCGGAACCCAAGAAGTAAAGAAATATATAATCATTCCAAAATAATATATTTGAACTAAAAATATAATAAATCGGAAAATTGTACTTAGCAAACCAATATCCATAGTTGAACTCCTTATTCGTAGTGTTGCTCCATATTCTCGATGTGATCAGTTATACTACCGGCTACTTCAACATTATCAGGTGTGCATAAGAAAATATCAGTACCCACGCGTTGAATATCTCCACCAATTGCGTATACCGTACCACTTAAAAAATCAATAATACGCTTTGCTGAAACTTGATCAATGCGTTGTAAATTTACTAAAGTTGCACGTCTGTTTTTTAATTCGTCGGCAATATCTTGAGTATCTGAAAAGACACGTGGTTCAAACAGACACATTTTTGAACTTTCCTGAGCGGCATATGATTGTGATGCTTGGTTCATTGTTACAACGTTTCTAGAATTATTTTTTGAATTATTATTCATACGATAATTCCTTTCTTCAGAAGTTGTATTCGATCTCAAAGTGTTCTTTTGAGGTACAGACTTAATCGCTTGTTGCTTATTGTTAAAAGTTTGTGGTGTCGCTTGATTCTCATTACGATTGTAATCTTCGCGTTCTTGAACACGTTCACGTGATCTAGAAGATTCACGTTCTTCAGGTCCTTCAACTTCCTCTTCTTCTTCAACTACAAAAAAATTATTAAATAAATCCTTTAAAGCCAAGGGGGGCTCACTCCTATTCTCCTACAAGTTTAGTCCCAATTCTGACAAAGGTTGCACCTTCTTCAACTGCCATTTGATAATCATTACTCATTCCCATAGATAATTCTGTACAAGGTGCATGTGCTAAATTGAATTGTTGAATTTCATTTCTTTTATGTCTTAATTCTTTAAATAAATTTCTTATGTACGATAAATCATCAGTCAATGGTGCCATCGTCATTAATCCAATAATTTGGATATTTTCATATTCTTTAATTTGATTTATAAATTGATTCACTTCTTCAAGAGCTATGCCATGTTTAGATTCTTCTCCAGAAACATTTACTTGTAAGAAACATTTTATAACATGATTTGCTCTTTTATTAATCTCCTTAGCTAGACTTAAACGATCTAAAGCATGAAAATAATCGACTTCATTTATAATATCTTTTACTTTCCTTGATTGTAAAGAACCAATGAAATGTAATTTAACATCGCTTGGTAGAGATTCTTTCTTCTCTTTGAATCCATCTAATCGATTTTCACCGAAATGTCTTATCCCTACTTTATACGCTTCTCTAGCTCGCTCTATTGTAACATATTTTGTTACTGCAATCACGTGAGGTTGTGCTGAATGCGCACTTTTTTTAATGCTTGCATCAATTTCCTTTTCAATCTTAGCAAGATTCTCTTTAACATCCATAAATTATTCACCTACTTCATTCACTTTACTTCCGTCCAATAAATGCTAACATACGTCCCGTCTGTCCTTTTTCAACACGATATGAAAAGAATAAATCTAAGTTTTCTGAAGTTGCATATTCCGTAACGTATATGTTTTTTGATGGAACTCCAGCTTCTTCTAGAAGAAGTGCGTTAGCCTTTTTCAAATCAATACCATGTTGATTTTTACCTCTGGTCTCAATATATAAAGTTGAATCAATGGTTAATTCCTCAAACTTATTTTTTATATCATCATTGATTTCATAAGAATTTGAAGTTGCTGGACCAATTACAATCTTTAAGTCTTCATAATCAAAATCCACTTTTTTTAGCATTTCTTTTACTATTTGACCATATGTTCCTCGCCAACCTGCATGTGCTAATCCTATATATCCATGTGGTTCACTATAAAAATATACAGGTACGCAATCCGCATAACACATAGTAAGAAGAATGTGAGAATCAAAAGTATACATTCCATCTATGCCATGTAAATCATCAGTTAGTTCATCAATATTTGTTCCTTTATGTTCACTTGTAACTTCAACGATACGACTATCATGTGTTTGTATAGGAAAAACCCATTCATCTCTTGGATAACCAATAAGATTCGCTAAGATATCTTGATGATGTGTAATATGATGTGCACTGTCACTGATATATCTCGCCATATTAAAACTATGATTAGGATAAGGACTTAACCCATTTTCTCGAGTAGTGAAACCTAACTTAATATCAGTAGGCTCATCAAATTGATAGTCTAAATAATGAGTTTTCTTAATAAATCTCTCTTTCAAAATATTTCACCACCCCTTTATATATATACATTCCACTATACACTTAATTTCAAATCGAAATGTTCTAAAAATAATCTAAATATTAAGTAACCAATTATGAAACAATTATATATCATACTTAAATTTATTTAAACTTGTACCAATTACTAACTATCAATGGTTACCTAAATGATGCACATGAGATAATAAATATATATAAAGTATTTATATTAACAGTGTTATCGATATATGAATGTCATTTTGAGAATTAGCAGCAAAAATTTATTAAAAGTGTTGTCTTATCTTTCAAAACAAAAAATTTAGTTAAATATTGATATATAACTAAGTTTTCAGATTACTTAGATACTCCAATACGTTAAAAATGCCTGAGACTATAAAATGTCTCAGGCTATTATAAAATACAGTGATTATATTGACGATTAGCGTCTAGTTCTTCTAGAACGTCTTTCTTCTCTATTTCTAATAAAGCTAGGAATATCATCATCTTTAGTAGTGTGGCTTCTTTCATTTACACTTTCACTTGATTGTGAATGAGAAGTGTGTGCAGAGAATGAATCTTCTTTAGCACTAGCAACAGATTGATGATTAGAACTACTATTTACACTTGAACCAAAACCAGTACTTGTAGCTTTACGACCTTGTGAAGAAGGTTTATCTTCAAAACCAGTTGCGATAACAGTAACTACAATTTCATCTTGAAGCTCTGGGTTAATAACTGTACCAAAAATCATATTCACATCTTCATCTGCAGCATCTTGAACAATATCAGCTGCTTCTTGAGCTTCAAATAAAGACAGTGATTCTCCACCTGTAATGTTCATAAGTACACCTTGAGCACCTACAATTGATGTTTCTAATAATGGAGATGAAATTGCTTTTTTAGCGGCTTCGACTGCTCTGTTTTCACCAGATGACACACCGATACCCATTAACGCAGAACCTTGATTAGACATAATTGTTTTAACGTCTGCAAAGTCTAAGTTCACTTCACCTGATACTGCAATTAAATCTGAAATACCTTGTACACCTTGACGTAATACATTATCCGCTTCTTTAAATGCTTCCATCATTGGCGTAGATTTGTCAACGATATCTAATAAGCGATCATTTGGAATAACAATTAATGTATCCACTGCTGCTTTCATAGATTCTACACCAGCTGCCGCTTGTGTTTGGCGCTTACGACCTTCGAAACCGAATGGACGCGTAACAACACCTACAGTTAAAGCACCCATTTCTTTTGCTATTTTAGCAACAACCGGTGCAGCACCTGTTCCAGTACCGCCACCCATACCAGCAGTTACGAATACCATATCAGCACCTTGGATAGCATCTTCAATTTGTTCTCTTGATTCTTCTGCTGCTTTCTTCCCAATTTCAGGATTAGCACCAGCACCTAATCCACGTGTTAATTTCTCACCAATTTGAATTTTTGATTCAGCTTTTGATAAGTTTAAAGCTTGTCCATCAGTGTTGATGGCAATAAATTCTACATTATTCATACCATGGTCAATCATACGGTTAACGGCGTTATTTCCGCCACCACCTACACCGATAACTTTCAATGTGGCTAAATGATTAAATCCTTGTTCAAATTCTAACATTTAATTTTCCTCCTAGTCTTTATGGCCAATAATCATTCAAATAGAGATTTCATTAATTTTTTAAACTTACTTTCTTCTTTGGCTTTGCCTTCTGTTTGTTGTTCATCTTCTAGATGATTTTCACGGTCTTCATAAGACTCTTCACGAGGCGCTTCTGGTGCTACCTCGTCATTTTCTTTTTTGTTTGATTTACGCTTAAACCAATCAAAACCGCTTGATTTTGTTTCAGTATCTTTATCAGTTTCGATAACTTCTTCTTCAAATTCTTCATTATCTTGATAACTAATTGTAACATAATCTAATAACTCGTCAAAAGCGATACTACTAGAAATCGTAGAAATAGCCGAAGAAAATTCTGGTTTTCTGATACCCATTTGTGACGGTGTATGAATTCTCACTTTTTCACTAACCATATCTTGTAGTAATTCTTTTACACCTAGTAAATTTGCAGATCCACCAGTAACTACAAATCCTCCGTTTACTTTTGTAAGTCCTAGCTCTTGTAAAACGTCAAAGACTTCGAAGAATATATCTTCGACTCTTTGTTCAATAAAGTCACTTAAATCTTTTTGAGTATATTGAACATGTTCATCTGAATCAACTTGATCTACTGAAAAGACATCTTGATCTGAAGCAGAGTCATAAAATGCATGACCATATTGATGTTTTACCTTTTCAGCTGTGTCATATGTAGTATTTAGTCCTTGAGCAATATCATCCGTAATGTCTCGACCGGCCATTTCTATAGATTCAGCATCTACAAGTTCTCCTCGTTCATAGAAAGCAACTTGCGTTAAGTCTTCACCGATATCAATAACACAAGCGCCTAATTCTTTCTCCGTTGGTGTGAGAATAGAACCATAATTGTACGCATCAGAATAAACATCTAACACGTCAACACCACATGCCTCAACACATTTAATCATATTGATTAAAATAGATTTTTGGATTGCGATGACACCTGCATCTACTTTTAATGAATGTCTTGCAATTAATTCTTTTGGATCTGAAACTTCATTGTCTTTGTCAACTACAAAACGGATTGGGAATACATTTATCACTTCAGTTTCAGGCACATCATTTTTATCCCGGATACCTTCTAAAACTGATTCAATATGCGTGCCATCAATTTCAGTATCCTCATAAAATTCAATTTCATTTGATTCATCATATACTTCGGTACCGATGATAGGTAGTTTTAAAAATACATCTTTTATATCTACACCAGAGGCAATTGAAGCCTTCTTAATTGTATCTTTAATTGCTTGTCTTGCAATATCAAAATCATCAATTAAACCATTCTTGATACCACTTGTGTAGGTTTGCCCTGTACCTATCACATTAATTCCGTTGTGAAATTTTTCGCCTACTATTGTTTTTACGCTTGATGAACCTATATCTATGCTCACATAGTAATGTTCCTCCATAGATAGGCACCTCCTGACAAATTATACTATTTAAGTACACTATCTTTAGTGTACAATACGTTGAATAGCTTGTGAACTATAAACACATACTATTATCGAAATTTTTTAATTATTTTCTTTAGATTGTTTATTTATTTTATTCAACACATTTTGAAGTTCTTCTTTTGCATCATTTTCTTCTTGTGTTGACTTGGTTACATTTTGTTCTGTACCCGATTGAACAGTTGATGAACCTTGATAAGGAATAAATGACGCTCCAACCGATAAATCAATATAGCCATTTGTCTTAAGTTCGCCAGAGTCATCTCTGCTTAATGATTGTGACATTTGAGGATAATATTGCATTTTGTCTGCAATCGTTGTAATGTCACCAATAACTTGCATATTATCTTTGGTGAAGATTTTTATGCGACTTTGTTTATTTTTAGTTGGTGCGTAACTCACCTCTGCAATTAAGTTTCTCACTTTAGGTGACATTTCTGATAAAGCTTTTATAATTCGTTTTTTTTTGTCTCCTTTGAACCCATCAATGATAGGCCCATCATGCGACACTTCATCTTTGTATTCTGTTAATTCTTTACCATCTTCTATAATTGGCACATATTTATCTTTATTTTTTTCTAAACCGACAATTTGGTACTCAGTCACGTTGACAGTTAACGTGTTTGGTAATTGTTTATGAATATCAACTTCTTTGATTAAAGGATTCTGTTTTAAGTTCCTAATCGCTTTATTTTTACTAAAAGTATACATTCGTGATCGCGAAGTAACGTTAAGTTCTTTCTTTATTTTACTCGTACTTACGTTGTTATTACCTTTAACATTTACATTTGATATTTTACTCAGTGGTGTAAACATATAGAGTAAAATGAGAACAATGATAAGAATGAGTAGTGTGATAATGGTATATTGGATTCTTTTTTGCTTTTTACGTCTTATGGCTCTTTTTTCTTCTAAACTAAGCGGTTTAATTTGAGTTACCTTCTCATTATTATTGAACGATGTAGATGTTTCCTTTTCTTTTTTAGAAGTAAATTTACTTAGTAATTTATGCTTTTTAGAATGACGAGAGGCTTTAGGTTGTTGTTCACTCCGATGATCAAGTAGAAATTCCTCATCGTCTTCAGTACTTTGACGACTTTCATTTGTTTCTTGGACAATACGGTCATTTAATTTATCATTAATATTTTTTTGATTGTCGTTTTCATCATTAACATTATCTTCAATTAAGTCACTTTTTATTTCTTTGTCTTGATTATGCGACTTGTGATTATCTATAAATTTATCCATTGGTTTAGTTTCTAACTGTGATTGTGTAGACGTAGCATCCTTTTCTTTACTTTGGTTATCTATACGACGTCTTCTGCGTTGGCGAGCGTTTTTATTCCGTCTAAAAAGCTCTAAGTCTTCATTTCTTTGACTGTCATTCAAATGAGTTGCATTATCGTCTTTATTCGACATATTCTCCTTATTAGGTTGATTTTTATTCTCTTCCATGAGCATTCACACTCCTTAGTATGATGGCAAGTGCGCTCGGAATCTATCGATAAACTTCTCACCACGTTCTTCAAATGTATGATACTGATCCCAACTTGCACAAGCTGGTGATAATAGAACAACATCATTGGGCTCGACTATATCTTGAATTTTATCAACAGCATCCTCTACATCTGTTGCTTTAATCACATACTTACCTTGACTATTTCCCAATTTAGCAAATTTATCTTGTGTTTCTCCAAAAACAACCATCACACGTACATTTTCCATATAAGGAATAAGTTCATCGAATTCATTACCACGATCTAATCCACCACACAACCAAATAATTGGTTGATCAAAAGAGTTAAGCGCAAATTGAGTAGCTAAAGTATTAGTTGCTTTTGAATCATTATAATATTTATTTGTGCGATTTGTACCAATATACTGAAGTCTATGATCAATACCGGAAAAAGTAACAAGACTATCTACAATAGCTTTGACTGGCACTCCAGCAATGATTGATGCTAGAACAGCTGCTAAAATATTTTCCAGGTTATGTTCTCCCGGTAGCACTAAGTCTTTAGTGTTAATAATGCGAATACCGTTAAAAACAATGAAACCATCTTTAATGTATATCCCATCAACTTCTTGCTGTGTTGAAAAATAAAATGTTTTCGCTTCTAGATTTTCTGATTCAATTAGGTGCCTTTGATGATAATTACAAATGAGATAATCATCTTTAGTTTGATTTTTATATATTTGCTTTTTAGCATTTTGATAGTTCTCTAACGTTTCATGGTAATCCAAATGTGCAGAATAAATATTAGTAATGATAGCGATATGTGGTTTATATTCCTCAATGCCTAATAATTGAAAAGATGATAATTCTGTTATTAAATACTCATCTGATTTAACTTCTTGTGCAACTTTTGAGGCTACATAACCAATATTCCCAGAAAGTCGTCCAGTCAACACGCTTTTTTGGAACATATCACCGATTAGTGAAGTGACAGTAGTTTTACCGTTAGTTCCAGTAACTGCTATGATTGGTGCCTCAGAAATTAAATAGCTAAGTTCAACCTCTGTTAAGATTTTAAGCCCTCTATTTGTTGCTTCTTTAATAATTGATACAGTATATGGAATACCTGGGTTTTTCACAATGATAGGATCATCATCTAATAAAGAAAAAGGATGACTACCGCTAATTACCTCAATGCCCATAGATTCTAAATCTTTAGCATGTGCATCCTGTGAAAGATCCTTTCCATCATTGACTTTAACATTAGCCCCTAATTTAAGGAGAAGTTTCGCCGCTTCATATCCACTTTTTGCTAAGCCTACTACTAAAACATTTTTATTTTCTAATTCAGTGTAATTTAGCAATTTAATGCACTCCAATCCATAAACCTATTAATCCCGTAATTAAACCTACCGTCCAAAATACTGTTACTACCTTCCATTCACCCCAACCACTTAATTCGAAGTGGTGATGTATAGGACTCATCTTGAAAATACGTTTCTTCGTTAATTTATATGAGGCTACTTGTAACATTACAGATAATGTCTCAACTACAAACACAAAACCAATTAATATTAATGATAATTCTTGATTCAACATGATTGAAATCGTTGCAAAAATACCACCTAGAGCAAGACTTCCTGTGTCTCCCATGAAAACTTTCGCTGGATTTAAATTGTAAGGTAAGAAACCTAGTAAAGCGAAAATCATTATAATACAAAATATGCCAATAGCCGGTGAATCTAACATGTAACTCATTACAGCATACATTGCAAAACCTATTATTGACAAACCGGTTGCCAATCCATCTAAACCATCAGTTAAGTTTACAGCATTTGAGAAACCAACTTGCCAAAAGACGATAAATATCACATAAGCAAATGACAACGGAATATCAAAATTCACAAATGGAATATGCAAATCTGTCGTAAAATGCACAAGGTGAAATACATCACTTAGCACAAAGAATATAACTGCAATAATTATTTGTGCTAGAAACTTTTGTTTACTAGTTAATCCTTGGTTATTCTTTTTAACTACAATAATATAGTCATCAATAAATCCAATAAGACCAAAACCGATTGTTACAAATAGTAACAAAATAATTGGATTTGAATGGTCTACAAAGATAATTGCAATGATAGAGGAAATTATAATACTAATTAAAAATGTAAGCCCACCCATAGTAGGAGTACCTGTTTTTTTCATATGGCTTTGAGGCCCTTCCTCACGGATACTTTGTCCAAACTTCATACGTTTCAATGTTGGAATAAGTATAGGGACTAAAATAAATGTTATCAGTAATGCGATGATTGCGTATATAAAGATCATATAAATCTCCTTTTCTTCACTTTCTAATTTTAGCTCTTTTTATTTGTAAATAACCTTTAATATTTTATCAGTTTTTGTTTTATTTTAATATACGACATTATCTATTTATTAAATAAGGTTGGGACCATTTGTGAGCTAATCCCTAAAATGTTAATCCCAACCTGTTGTTGATATCAAGTTCTCTTAAATTAATTATTTCTCTCAGAACCTGATGTTTCATTTGTGCTGTCATCAGAATCATTTTTCGAGTCGGCGTTTGACTTATCATTCTTAGTTGACGAAGATGTATTTGAATGATCCTCATCAGCTTTATCTTTCTTTGATTTGTTATCCGAAGAGTCCTCATCAGTTTTCTCTTGGTCATCATCCGTATCTTCAGCAGATAATGACACTTCTATCTTATCTTTATTTTTAATGATTTGACCTTTTGAGATACTTTGATTCGTGACAAATCCATTACCTTTAGTAGAAACTTTAATTTTCGTTAAATCTTCAAAAGCAAGTACATCTTCCTTTGTCCATCCGGTCATATCCGGCATTGTTAATTCCCCGTCTGTCATTAACATTACTTTACTGTGTGGTAGGACTTTGGTACCTGACTTAACTGATTGTTGTTTAATTTGTTTGCCATTACCAATCGTAATAGGTTTAAGAGATTGAGCATTGACGCTATCCTCTGCTTTTTGAACTTCATCTCCTTGCACGTTAGGCACTTTACTATAGTCAGTTTTTGATGAAGTATCACTAGATTTTCCAACATTTAAATATTTCAGCGTATTCTCCATAATTGGTTTAAATGCTTTGCTCACACCCATTTCATATGCTTCTTGATCATTTTTTTGAGCAAGACTCATACCTGCATAGACAATGACTTTAGGTTTTTTCTTAGGTGCATCCCCAATGAAGCTTACAAAGTAAGGATTTTCACCTTTAACATAACCGCCTCCATTTGAATCAGCTACTTGTGCTGTTCCTGTCTTACCTTCAATATCATAACCTTTTACGCGATAATTCATAGCATGACTCTTCTTACTATTTACTACTTTATCAAGTTCTTCTTCAACTTTATTGGCTGTTTCTTCCGTTACTGGTTTACCGGCAAACTCTTTTTTACCAGAGTAATAATTCTTTTTAGTTATTGGATTATCAATACTACTTACAAACCATGGTTTAAGCATATTCCCTTTATTAAAGAAAGCCGATTGTGCTTGAATCATTTGAGCAGGGGTAACAGTTGTGGATTGACCAAATGCTGACGTTTTTTGTTGTAATTCATTTGCCCAACCAATATTACCTGCAGCTTCTCCATCAAACATACCACCTGTTTTTTTGCCAAATCCAAAGCGTTCATACCAAGATTTCATTTTATCGGCACCAACCAAATCTTGTAAGTGCATCATCAACGTATTTGATGAATAAGTAAAACCTAACGACATAGGTATACGTCCCCAACCAGTTTTATTCCAATCGGAAATTTCAGAGCCCATAATATTTCTATGACCTGATTTATACTTTTCATCCGGTTTGAATTTACCTTCTTGAATTGCTGCAGCTAAGCCGTATGTTTTAAAAGTAGAGCCCGGTTCATATGTATTTTGATATAAATCGTTTGCCCACTTTTTGCCAAAATCTTTACCTGTTTCAGGGTTAAAAGTCGGACGTTGGCTATATGCAAGTATTTCACCAGTTTTTGCGTCCATTACTACTGCAAATAAATCTTTTGGAGCATAGCGTTCAACCATGTCATCAAGAGCTTCTTCCACAAAGACTTGTATATTAGAATCAATTGTTAAGTGTACATCGTCTCCACGTTTAGGTTGCTGCTCTTTCTTCGTATTAGGTGCGATGTAGCCCCATATATCATGTATATATTTAAGTGCACCTCTTGATCCATTTAAATAACTATTGAATATTTTTTCAACACCTAATGCACCATTTAATTCACCAGTATCAGGATCTTTCTGTGTCATGCCTATTAAATGGGAGGCAAAATTACCATTAGGATAAAACCGCTCAGTTTCTGGGTAAAGTGCTATACCAGGTAATTTCATTTTCTCTATTTTTTCTTTTTCTTGATAAGTTAAATTAGTACCTTTCTGACCAAATTCGATTTGAAAGGCTTTCTTATTATTAAGTCGTTTTTCTATTTCGTCAGCGTCCATATCTATGATTTCAGCTAATTTTTTTGCTGTCTTTTTTTTATCAACCACGTGTCGCGGCTTTTTACTTTCTTTACTTGCTTTTTTATCCACAACTGCAACAAGTTTATATCTTTCTACATCTTCTGCTAAAACTTTACCATTACGATCATAAATCTTACCTCGTTCTGGTTGTTGAGAATTTTTGACTAAGTATTTCTCATTGGCTTTCATAATTAAATCTTGACCATTAGAGTGGCCAGTAATCATTACATAAGAAAACCTTAGCACCAATATAAAAAAGAGCAGTCCGAATAAACCAACAAGTAGGACTGCTCCTATTTTATTTTTTTTAATTTTAATTTTTCGCTTCGCCATTATTACGCACTACCTTTACATTGTCGTTCTCTAGACTCATGCCCTGCTTCTTAGCCTTGTCGTAAATGCGTTCATATGAAGAATTTTTCTTAATTTCAGACTTTAATGCGCTGTTCTCACTAGATTGTTTCTCTATTTTTTGATCTAAATCTGCAATTTTTCCTCGCGTATCGTACGCATCCATTTTTAAAGATAGCATATAAATACTTATTAGAGCAATTACAGTTATTAAAGCTATGTATAAAATTTTTTCAAATCTAGTAAGTTGAACAACAACTTTTCTTTTAACGGTTTGTTTTTCAGGACTCGATTGTGGTTGTCTTTGTGGGATACTGGTTTGTGTCGCTTCATCATAAGGTTGATAAATTTTTTCTACAGCCATTACACTTACTCCTTATTTTAATATTTCTGCTACGCGTAACTTGGCGCTACGTGCTCGATTGTTTTCGTTTAAATCGTCATCAGTAGCGGTAATCGGTTTACGATTGACTCGTTTTAACTTAGGTGTATATGCTTCGGGAATAACAGGTAGACCTCTTGGTACGTCTGGACCTTTCTCAAACTCTTGGAAAATTTGTTTACACAAACGATCTTCCAAAGAGTGGAAAGTAATAACTGAAATTCTACCTCCGACCTTCACACATTCAATGGCTTGCTCAACTGAATCTTCAAAAGCTGATAACTCATCATTCACAGCAATTCGAATAGCTTGGAACACGCGTTTCGCAGGATGTCCCCCTTTTCGTCTTGCTTTCGCTGGTATGCCTTCTTTAATGACATCAACTAGTTCTAAAGTTGTTTCTATAGGTTGTTGTTCTCGATGGGCTTCAATTCTGCGTGCAATCTGTTTAGAAAATTTCTCTTCACCGTAACGAAAGAAAATCCTAACTAATGCTTCATAAGACCATTGATTAACTACTTCATACGCAGAAAGTGATTGTGTTTGATCCATTCGCATATCTAGTTTCGCATCATTGTGATAACTAAAGCCTCTTTCAGGCACATCCAATTGCGGGCTTGAAACACCTAAGTCATAATAAATACCATCTACTTTTTCAATTTCTAATTCATTTAAAATATTTGTTAATTCTCGAAAGTTGTTATGAACAAAAGTGACTTTGTGCAAATGTTCTTTTAAAACTTCTTTCGCATTTTCTATGGCTGTTAAATCTTGATCAATCGCAATAAGTCTACCTTTATCATTTAATTGATTAAGTAAATAGAGGGCATGTCCTGCTCCACCCAACGTACAGTCAACATACACACCATCTTCTTTAATATTTAAATAATCAATGGTTTCGTTTAACATGACGCTCACATGATGAAACATCTAAATTCCTCCATTTAAAAATCAAAATCTATTAAATCTTCAGCAATGTCTTCGAAACTTTCTTCAGATTCATCATAGAAATCATTCCAAGTTTCTCTGTCCCAAATCTCAATACGATTTGAGACACCAATTACTGTACATTCCTTACTTAAATTGGCATATTTTCTTAAATTTTGCGGAATATTAATACGCCCTTGTTTATCTAATTCTACTTCTACAGCACCTGAGAAGAACATACGCATAAATTTACGCGCGTCTTTTTTTGTCATAGGTAAGGTTTTCATCTTCTCTTCAATTTGCTGCCACTCTTCTAGAGTGTAACCAAATAAACATTTATCAAGGCCTCTTGTGATAATAAAACGTTCATTTAGATCATAACGAAATTTGGACGGTATAATCATACGTCCTTTTGTATCCAATTGATGATCGAATTCTCCCATGAACATTTTTTATCACCTCACCTTATTTATAATTTACCACATCTCCCCACTATCCTCCACTAATTATACAAAAAAGGTGCAAATAATTTGCTCAAACACAAAAAAACCCGTTTTATCTATAAGATAAAACGGGCAAAAACATTGTCATATCAAGGATTTATAATCAAATGATCAAACGAGTAAGAAAGTGGTGGATAGGTGGCGGGACTGAACACATCTATCCCAAAATCATTCATAATTTGAAGTGGATTCCAAACTCTTTCTTGTAGACCACCCATTGGATGGAGTGTTTCACTAATTTCTCTAAACTGTCGCATACTTATATCATTTTCTCTTTCAATATTCAGTAAGTACCGTTTGATTAAATAATCGTACTGATTGAGATGAATTTGATTATTTTTTTCTAAAAGAAGTTGGTTGTCATGATTATTTTCCACATAGGTGAATAAATTGTTATAAAGTTCTTGTTGCTGAATTTTCATTTCTTCTACTTCATTTATAAAATTATTTGATGCTTTTTCACGAACAAAACGTTGACGTTCCTGTTCTACTCCATTAGCAATGACAGACTCTATCGATAAATTATATTGTTTTAATAACTTTTTAGTTCTAGCATACAAATACGTGATTCTTAATCTTGGCATAACAATAGGCATTTCTACATTTAACGTATCGAAAACACCTTTTAATTCTGCCCAATATTTGATTTCGCTTGGGCCTCCGATAAATGCTACTGTGTTAAACAACCATTCCTCTACAACTGGACGAGTAACAACATTATTAGAAATTCTTTCAGGCTCTCTTTCTATAATATCTAATAAATTTTGTTTCGTGTAACGTTTCTCAGTTTTATTCAGTTTAAAATAAGTGCCATCAAAATTTAAAAGCTGTCTCATTCCGTCTTCATGGATAAATAAATGCGTGTTTGTCTCTGTTTGTATCATTGATGGAAGTTGTTGTTGAGTTGTTCGTATCTGAGTTTCACGAAAAGATTGATCGACTTGATTCCTCTTTTCTAATATTTCTTTAAACAACGGTTTCTCCATCTGTCTTAATTCAGGGTATTGAGCATCAATAAGTAAAATCCCATAATCCTTAAACACTTCATGTATCAATCCCTTAAAAATATCAGTCCATGAATCAAATTGATTAATAATATTGACGCACATTTGATAAACATCTTGAGTATGTACAGTTTCCTTCATTTCTTTAAAAAAGTGATTTAATGATGCTTTTAATTCGTTCTTATCAGGAGTATATCTTGAAACATTACTATCTGGTGGTGTCATCGTATGATACTTTACTTTTTTCAAGGTAGTTTCTTTATTATTGAATGCATACGTATGATTCACCTCTTCAAAATCATGGTCCTCACCTGCAATCCAAAACACAGGTACAATAGGAGTATCATATTCCTCAGAAAGTTGACGACTTAAAGTTATAATTGAGAAAATCTTATGAAACGTATACAGTGGACCCCCAAAAAGACCAGCTTGTTGTCCACCAATCACTACTTTTGCACCATCAGCTAAAGCATCTATGTTATTCAGCTGCTGATGTGTTAACTTTAATTCATTCATGTAAGATTTAATCACTCGTGATAAATGAAATTCCCTTCCATTATTAGGTGTTTTTAATCTTCTATAAAAGCTTTCCTTTTTCGCTGCATCATATTCATAAAAAGATGTAATTTGAGATTCACTATTTTTTATTTTATTAATGAACTGATCCTGTTCAGTTAACTTTAACGTATTACACTTCATGTTTTTACTCCTTCATTATCACTATTCCTCATATAGTATAAAGATTATATTTCTCATTGACAATTTAACGGCTTATAAATTAATTTATCTAAATTTTTTACAAATCAATTAAGTATGATTATTAAATGAAAAAGCATTTTAAAGAGGGTATAATAAAATAAAGAAACAAAGGGGGATAACGTTATGGGTGAAGTTAAACATTTACAAATCAATTACAAAACAGATGAGCTTTTCGCTGATTTCAGAGAATTTGGTAACAAGAACCTATATATGATTGAGGAGTTAAAGGGACAAATGATTGATGCAAGTTCCGATTCTCCTTTTTATGGAATTTTTGTTGGTAATAAATTAGTTGCGAGAATGGCATTACTTGATAAAGGAGAAGTAGAAGAAACCTATTTCCCTAATAGCAATGACTATATTCTTCTTTGGAAATTAGAAGTATTAGATACGTACCAAAGACGTGGATATGCTAAGCAACTATTAAACTTTGCTAAAGAAAATAAAAAACCAATTAAAGCTATTGCTAGAAATAACTCAAAAGAATTCTTTTTAAAACAGGGTTTTAAAGATGTAGAAACCAAAAATCCTGAGGGGCACGACATCTTAATATGGAATCCATAATGTCGTAACGATAATATATATCAACTAAACTGAGCCAACACTTGTAATGATAAATTCTACAAGTGTTGGCTCAACTTATACTTCTTCAATTGTCTTTATCTCTTCTATTCACTCAACAATGCGAATCATTTCTGATAAATCATTAATGATATAATCCGGTTGAATAGACGTATGGTTTTCTTTTTGTCTAATATTAAACCAACATGTTGATATATTAGCATTTTTACCACCTAAAATGTCAGACGTTAAAGAATCTCCCACAATTAGAGTTTGATTCCTGTTATTCTCTCCGATATGTTCAAACACAAAATCGAAGAACTCTGTCATCGGCTTTTGAAATCCAGCTTGTTCAGATATAAAGACATCTTGAAATATTTCATTAAATTGTGTCTGAGCAATTCGTCGTAGCTGTGTTTCTGTTACACCATTGGTTACTATATAGAGAGAATGATTTAATTTTAATTGTTGTATAACTTCTAATGTATGATCAAATAATTTAACTGGTGCCTTTGCTAATTCATCTCTAAAGCACTCATCAGCTTCTTTTCCATTTACATGAATTTGATAGTCATTAAAATAATTAATAAATCGTTGTGACAGCACTTCATCTTTAGTCAATTTATTTTGTTGAAATGCTTCCCAATGCGCTTGGTTCACTTTCTTAAAATGTTCGAAATCCTGTTGAGTTGGCTGATGATTGTATTTCTGTGCTAAATTATAAAACGCTTTTTTCTCAGCGTCATAAAAATCCACTAATGTATCGTCGAAATCAAATAATATATTTTTGAATTTCATATTCAAATCTCCTATTTATTAACAATCTTTTTTTACTAAAATAGTAACAAATAAAATGGCACAAAAAAAGACCAGAGCATTCGCTCTGGCCAATAACTAATCGTGTATTAGAAACCGAAGATTTTACCTAATACGCTAACGCCACTTTCTACGATATCAACGATACTAGTTCCTAATTTAGTCCAATCTTGGTCTTGTGCTGCTTTTACTGTATTTGCAATAGCTTCTGCTAATTTTGACATGTTTATCTCTCCCTAATTAATTATTTAAATTTTAAAGTTTTAATTTTTAAATTATTGACCTAATAATTTAGAAATAATACTAACACCATTTTCAACAATACCAGCGATGCCTGAAGCTAATTGAGACCAATCTTGGTTGATTCCTGCATCTACTACACTTCTAATTGCGTCAAATAATTGTTCCATTATTCAAAACTCCTTTAAATAAATTTTATTATTATGCTAGATCGTTGATGATGAACTAATTTCCCAAAAATCGATTCACCATATCAACGCTACTTTCTATGATGTTAACAATACTTGCCCCTAATTGAGTGCCATCGTTAGTGATGGCTGCTTCTAAGATGTCTTTAAAAGCGTTAAATAATTTCATTATTAACACTCCTAAATGAGTTAATAACTCCAAAACGATCGGATACGTTTTGATTCGTTATCTCTATCGTTTTGTTACCTATACTATAAAGTTAATTTGACTCAATTTGTTGCATTTTTCATACTAAGTAATTACGAGTTCCTAACTGTTGCTTTATTTAAGTTTTTTAACAGTTAGGCATGCACAACTGTATTGTGCTCGATTTTATTGATATAAACATATGAGATTTTATATCAAATTAACATTTATGTATAAAAACCTCTATTATAGTGAAAAATATAAATAATTTTTATTAGGTACCTATTGCTAAAAGACATATATTTAGATATAATAATTCTTGTGTTGAAAATGTCCTGGTAGCTCAGCTGGATAGAGCAATGGCCTTCTAAGCCATCGGTCGGGGGTTCGAATCCCTCCCAGGACGCTATAACAAAAAGGAGTCTCATTGAATGAGGCTCCTTTTTTATTTTCTAAAGTACAATAATATAATTCAACAGAGATTAAATCTCACTATTAAGTATCGAAGTGCAAACTGCATAAGGCGTAAACATCACGATAGTTTAACCTAGCCATCAATTACCACATCATTAATAAACCTGAAACATTTTAATGTCCCAGGTTTATTCTTTATATAAAAGTTTTGCTCTTATTATTCCTAACTGTCTAAAATTCAATCTTAACTGTTTCAATGATCTGATTTTCTCTATTTCTAAAATTCAAAATGATGGTATTTTCATCTTCCTTGTATACGAGTTCGGCAAAAGTTTCTTCAATTTGACTACGTGATTGAGAAATACTACCAGGATTAATTACATGGATACCACCTATTTGCTCATATTTTGCAACATGTGTATGTCCATAAAAGGCAAACAAACATCCTAATTCTTTTGCCTTTTCAGCCAGTTTCATTCGTGTTTGGTTTACTTGATAAAGATGTCCATGAGTATAAAAGGCATGGATTCCGTTTTCTTCAGTGATTGCTTCTTCTAAAAACTCTGGATAAAAATCACAATTACCTTTCACACGCTGATACAAACTAAGTTCTGTGTCATTATAACTAAATTCAGAATCCCCTAAATGTAAAAATTTATCTGCATCTTTATGTAGTTCATAAATATGATATAAGATACCTGTTTCTTTGTGATTATCACTAAGAATAATCCACTTAGACATGTTGTTCACCCTCTAAATATTCTTTTAACAGTCGAATAGCATTTCCACGATGACTGATTTTACCCTTTTCATCATTTGTAATTTCCGCCATCGTTTTATTTAATTCTGGGACAAAAAATATTGGATCATAACCAAAACCATTCTTTCCATGTCGTTCAGTTGTTATCACTCCAGAAACTGTTCCTTTAAATGTTTTTGTTTTTTCATTAGGCGCACTCATACTAATCACACAAACAAATTGAGCACGACGGTCTTGAACATCTTCTAAGTTCGTTAACAACTTTTCAATATTATCTTCATCATTCTTACCTAATCCTGCATAGCGAGCTGAATATACGCCTGGTTCTCCATTTAATGCGAACACTTCAAGTCCACTATCATCTGCAATGACACGCTTATTTAATGCATGTGCTGCCGCTTCGGATTTTAACCTAGCGTTTTCTTCAAATGTGGCACCTGTTTCTTCTACATCAAAATCCTCAATTAACTCAGAAATTCCAATAACATGTTGATTTTTAAAAATAGCTTTAAAATCGTTTATCTTACCTTGATTATTAGTTGCAATAACAATATCTTCCATATCATTCTCTCCTTCTATGAATCATCTACAGTTATTCTTTGAACTTCAACTTTCATATTTAACCATTCATCAATAATATTTTTAATATGTGTGGTGTCACCAGTCGCAAAAAATCTATGTTGGGGATGTTCTGTGTAACTGGCATGCTCATTGCTAAACGTGAGTAATGCACTTACTTCTCTTGCTGTTTCTAAGCCAGATGAGATAACTGTTTTAGTACCACTAAAATATTCATAAATAGGCTGATATAACAACGGATAGTGCGTGCATCCTAAAATAACCGTGTCCGCATCACTGTTTCTCCATTGCTTCAACGTTTGATGAATCACAATATTAGTAATTGTAGGGTCTTTATAGCGCATTTGTTCAACTAGAGGAACAAAGCCCGGACATGCAACACTATAGACATTCACATTTGGATTTATCTTTTTTATATGTGTGCGATACGCTTCTGATTTAATTGTTCCTTCAGTTCCTAAAACTAATACATTTTGATTTTTTGTAGTCATTATAGCAGTTCTTGCTCCAGGTTCGATAACACCAATGACAGGAATAGGTAATATGTTTTGTAAATAATTTAATGCAACTGCCGTAGCAGTATTGCAAGCAATAACTAGCATTTTTATATCAAATTCCATCAATTTTTGAGCTAGTTCCGTTGTGAATTTTTTAACTTCTTCTCCTGGTCTTGGACCATATGGACACCGTGCTATATCACCTAAATAATAAATAGTTTCATTTGGTAACTGTCTCATAATTTCTTTAGCTACAGTAAGACCACCAACACCTGAATCAATGACTCCAATAGGTTTATTCATACTTCTTCACCCTTATTTTTACAATTACCTTACATTGTATCACAGTATCATATAACTGTAGATATTTACGTTTATAGTTCTTGTAAAGTGATATTCCTATCTTTATTCTACAATCATCAAAAAATGACCAAGGCAAGGTTGCCTTGGTCACTATAAGCTATATTAATCTACTTGGTGGTCAGAACCAAAGAATGATTTAAACATATGGAAAGAAGTTTCTCTATTCATTGCGGCAATTGACGTTGTCAATGGTATACCTTTAGGACATGCATTCACACAATTTTGAGAATTACCACATTCTTGCAGTCCTCCTGCACTCATCAATGCATCTAAACGCTCATCTTTAGTCATGGAACCTGTAGGATGTAAGTCGAACAAACGTACTTGAGAAATAGCTTGTGCACCAACAAATTTATTATTTTTTGTGACATTTGGACATACTTCTAAGCATACACCACAAGTCATACATTTAGACAATTCATATGCAGTTTGGCGTTTTTTCTCTGGCATACGTGGTCCAGGTCCTAAGTCATATGTTCCATCAATAGGAATCCATGCTTTCATTCGTTTTAAGTTATCGAACATTCTTGAGCGATCAACTTGTAAATCTCGAATGACAGGGAAAGTACTCATTGGTTCAAGACGAATTGGTTGTTCTAATTGATCAACAATAGCTGAACATGATTGTCTTGCACGGCCGTTAATAACCATTGAACAAGCGCCACATACTTCTTCGAGGCAATTCATATCCCATGTGACTGGTGTCGTTTTTTCGCCTTTAGAGTTGACTGGATTTCGTCTGATTTCCATTAAACATGCAATTACGTTTAAATTTTCCTTATAAGGAATTTCAAATGATTCTTCATAAGGTTTTGATTCGCTATTATCTTGACGTTTAATTATCAATTTTACTGTTTTTTGTTTTGGTTGTTGATTTTGACCTTGTACTTGAGTTTGTGGATTACTTTGAGTTTTTGGAGTTTCTTTTAATGATTGATTAGCCATTACTTATTACCTCCTTTAGACTTACTTGTGTAGTCACGCTTACGAGGTGGAATTAAACTTACATCTACTGGCTCATAAGTAAATTCTGGCTTTTCACTTCTACCTTTATAACGAGCCATGGTTGTTTTTAACCATTCTTCATCATTACGTTCTGGGAATTCAGGTTTGTAATGTGCACCTCTAGATTCGTTACGATTATATGCACCAATCGTAATCACACGAGCAAGAACCAACATATTCCATAATTGTCGTGTGAAGAATACTGCTTGGTTGCTCCATGTTTGCGTATCTTCCATATCGATATCTTCATAACGTTTCATAAGCTCTTGAATTTTTTTATCTGTTTCAAGCAACTTTTCATTTTCACGAACTACAGTTACGTTAGCTGTCATAATTTCACCTAATTCACGGTGAAGTTTATAAGCATTTTCAGTTCCACGCATATTTAATAAATGATCAAATCTTTCTTTCTCTTCTTTAACACGAGCTTCGAAAATACTGTCATCTAGATCTGTATACGATTTTTCAACATTTTCAACATATTTGATAGCGTTAGGACCTGCTACTGTACCTCCATAAATAGCTGAAAGTAAAGAATTGGCACCTAAACGGTTACCACCATGTTGTGAGAAATCACATTCTCCAGCTGCAAATAACCCTTTGATATTAGTCATTTGATCATAGTCTACGTATAAACCACCCATTGAATAATGCACTGCTGGGAAGATTTTCATTGGAACTTTACGTGGATCATCACCTGTGAATTTTTCATAAATTTCAATAATACCACCTAATTTAACATCCAATTCGTGTGGATCTTTATGAGATAAATCAAGGTATACCATGTTTTCTCCATTGATACCTAACTTTTGGTTAATACAAACATCGAAAATTTCACGTGTCGCTATATCACGTGGAACCAAGTTACCATAGTCTGGATATTTTTCTTCTAAGAAGTACCAAGGTTTACCATCTTTATACGTCCAAATACGTCCACCTTCACCACGAGCTGATTCACTCATAAGACGTAATTTGTCATCTCCAGGAATCGCAGTCGGATGTATTTGGATGAATTCACCATTTGCATAAATCGCACCTTGCTGATAAACGATTGACGCCGCTGAACCTGTATTAATCATTGAATTCGTCGTTTTACCAAAGATAATACCAGGACCACCTGTTGCCATGATGACAGCATCTGAACCGAATGATTGAATTTCTGATGTTGTCATATTTTGAGCGACAATACCTCTTGCAGCATCTTCTTCGTCTTTAACAATACCTAGAAATTCCCATCCTTCGTATTTAGTTACTAAACCATCTACCTCAAATGAACGAACTTGCTCATCTAATGCATAAAGCAATTGTTGACCTGTCGTTGCGCCAGCAAAAGCTGTTCTATGATGTAGTGTACCGCCAAAACGTCTAAAGTCTAATAAGCCTTCTTTCGTTCTGTTAAACATAACCCCCATACGATCTAACAGATGGATGATTTTAGGTGCAGCATCAGCCATTGCTTTGACTGGTGGTTGATTAGCCAGGAAGTCTCCACCATAAACAGTATCATCAAAGTGAATCCACGGTGAATCTCCCTCACCTTTAGTATTAACAGCACCATTTATGCCACCTTGTGCACAAACAGAGTGCGAACGCTTTACCGGTACAATGGAAAATAAATCTACATGTGCACCTTGTTCTGCCGCTTTAATTGTTGACATCAGACCAGCTAGTCCTCCACCGACAACAATAATTTTTTTCTCTGCCATAGAAATGTCACTCCCCTGAATATTTAAATCTAAAGCCCTACTTTTAATTTCAGATATAAACTAAATACGAAACAGTTAATTTTTAACGTTTCATAATTTCTAAGTAGTAAATTTATCTATACTCGCTTGTTTCAAAATGAAAATTCGTATACTTATATAAACGCAATAACGGCTGCAACACCAATATAAGAAATCACTAAAAATACTATGAGTGAAATCCAAGTAAAAACACGTTGTGATTTTTTAGATTGTAAAAAGCCCCATGTTACACAAAATGACCATAAACCATTAGCAAAATGGAAAACAACAGCAATGACACAAATAATGTAAAAGATTGCCCATAACGGATGTTGTAATGTTTCATGCATTAGATTATAGTCCACAGATTTACCATAAAAAGCTTTTTGCAAACGTGTTTGCCATAAGTGCATTGCAATAAAAACAAATGCTAAAATACCACTTACACGTTGGAAGAAAAACATCCAGTTTCTAAATAATGAGTAATGCCCGATGTTCTCCTTAGCAGTGAATGCGATGTGTAAACCGAACAAACCATGGTATAACAATGGTATATAAATAAGTATAAATTCCATCACAATAAGGAATGGTAAAGATTCCATAAATCCTGAAGCTCTATTAAAAGCTTCAGCACCTTGCGTTGCTTGATGGTTTACCATTAAGTGTACAATTAAAAATGCACCTATCGGAATAACCCCTAATAACGAATGTAATCTTCTAAGGTAAAATTCATTCTTTGATTGAGCCAAAAAGAGTCCCCCCTGCGAAACATATAATTTAAATTGCTAATTCTTAGAAACTTGTATGCAAAATGCCCTAAAGTTTTACATAAAAGACCAGCGTTGATTTACTTTTTTATTTAGTACTTGTCTATATAATTAATATCGACCTATACACAAGTAGGACTTAAAAAAGTAAAAAGCCAGTCATTGAGCAGAAAGTTTAAAAGTTTTGGAAATCTATTAGTTGTGACAATCAACATGAAGTGATAACTCTTCTTATTTAGAAAACGCTTCCATACAACTTTAAAAAAATTAGCTTTTGTTACGTACATTGTAACATTAATTTCACAATTTTTGGGCATGAGAATGATTCTCATGCCCACTTTTTAATAATTATTTGTTTTGTAACGCGTTTTGAAGGTTTTTAGCAACCTTTTCAGGCAAGCCTGCTTGTCGTAATTCATCAAAGGATGCTTCTTTCATTTTCTTAATCGATCCAAATGTACGTAATAATGAAGTTTTTCTCTTAGTTCCAATACCATCAATGTCATCTAGAACAGATTTCAGACCTGTTTTTTGACGTGTTTGTCGATGGAATGTAATTGCAAATCGATGAACCTCATCTTGTATGCGGTGTAATAGATAAAATGCTTGACTGTTCTTTTTTAAAGGTACTATTTCAGCACTTGCTCCATAAAGTAGTTCAGATGTTTGGTGTTTATCATTTTTTTGTAAACCAGCAACTGGTATATCTAGCCCAAGCTCATTTTCGAGTACATCCATCACACCATTCATATGACCTTTCCCACCATCAACTATTATTAAGTCTGGTAGAGGTAGCCCCTCGTTGAGTACACGTGTATAGCGTCTACGAACGACCTCTCTCATAGATTTATAATCATCAGGTCCTTCCACTGTTTTAATCTTATATTTTCGATAATCTTTTTTATGAGGTTTGCCATCTACAAATGTAACCATTGCTGAAACTGGATCAACACCTTGAATATTTGAATTATCAAAAGCTTCAATTCTTATTGGTGTTTGGATACCCATACGCTCTCCTAATTCTTCAATTGCTTTGATTGTTCTTGACTCATCTCTAGCAATTAATTCAAATTTATTATCGAGTTGTACTTCAGCATTGTGATTCGCTAAATTAATCATGTCTTTTTTAGCTCCTCGTACTGGTTGAACAATCTTAGTATCTACCACTGACTGAATGATGTCTTTATCAAGATTTTTAGGTACATGAACTTCCTTAGGTAATAGATGCTGATTTAAACTATAAAATTGACCTATAAAAGTATAAAATTCTTCTTCCTCTGTTTGTTGTAACGGTATCATTGTAGCATCACGTTTTATCATATTACCTTGTCTAACGAAGAAGACTTGAACACACATCCAGCCTTTAGAAACACTATAACCAAAAACATCTCTAATTGTATTATCTGAAGACATAATCTTTTGTTTTTTAGTTAAATTGTGAATGTGTTGAATCATATCTCTATATTCTTTTGCTTGTTCAAAATCTAACTGTTCACTCGCTTTATTCATGCGGTCTTCTAAATGATGCAATATTGTTTTATCTTCCCCATTTAGAAAGTCCGTAATTTCTTTTGTCATTTGAGCATACTTCTCTAAATCAACATCATAGACACACGGTCCCATGCATTGTCCAATATGGTAATAAAGACACAGCTTATCTGGCATATTATCGCATTTTCTAAATGGATAGATACGATCAAGTAATTTCTTTGTTTCTTGTGCAGAATATGCATTAGGGTATGGACCAAAGTATTTGCCTGAATTCTTTTTTACAGTACGAGTAACAAGTAATCGTGGATGCTTTTCTTTGGTAATTTTAATAAAAGGGTAACTTTTATCATCTTTTAATAAAATATTATATCGGGGTTGATACTGTTTTATAAGATTAAGCTCTAGCAGTAGCGATTCTGTCTCACTTGATGTCACGATAAATTCAAAGTTACGTATTTCTCCAACCAAACGGGTTGTTTTAGCATCATGTGCGCCTGTAAAATAAGAACGTAGACGATTTCTTAAACGCTTTGCCTTCCCCACATATATAACCTGATCATTTCTATCTTTCATTAAGTAACAACCCGGCTCTAAAGGGACTACGTTTAATTTTTCTTTAATTTTCTTTTGATATTCCTCCAAAGGGCTCCTCCTTTCCATTATCAAATTGATTAATGAAAACAAAATAAAGCTGGAGCAATTACTCAATGTAATGCCCCAGTCTTTATTTATGTTAATCTTATAGATGTTTATCTAATACTTCTGCTAAGTTTTCTTTAGGTTGGAAACCTACAACTTTATCAACTGGTTCGCCATCTTTAAATACAATTAAAGTTGGGATACTCATTACTTCATATTTCGCTGCAGTTGATGGGTTTTCGTCAACATCTAATTTTAAGATGTCAGCTTTACCATCATAGTCTCCTGCTAGTTCTTCTAAAACTGGTGCAATCATTTTACAAGGTCCACACCAAGTCGCCCAGAAATCAACTAATTTAACACCAGATTCAATTTTGCTATCAAAATCAGAATCAGTTACTTTTACGATTGCCATAATGCCAATCCTCCTTAATTTTCAATGATGAACAAATTATAACAGAGATTAATCACCTTTGCATTATAGATGCTCTTAACACACTTAGCGAGTTTAGAGCGTCTTAATACACTAGTTATTAGGCTAATGTGCGCCCTTGTCCTCTCTTAAACTTTATACTTGATATTAAGCACTTTTTATTAAATATTTTTAATACTGAGTTCTATAAAATTGTCCATTTAATTATTCAGATATAGTCACATTACTCATATCTTAGGGTTACTTGAGTTCTGCCACAGTGACACCAAATCCACCTTCACTAGGCATACCTCCTCTAAATTGTCTAACGCTTTTATGTTTTTTCAAATGTTGTTGAACACCTTTTTGAAGTGCTCCCGTACCTTTACCATGAATAATATAAACTTGTTCGTAATTGCTTAAAACCGCCTGATCAAGATATTGATCTAATTCATTTAAAGCTTCTTCGTAACGATATCCTCTTAAATCAAGTTCTGTTTTAATAGTTTGTCTATTTTGTCTTGTTACCATTTTTGTAGGTTTTTCTTTTTTCTTTTTCGTTTTTTCTAAATCTTCAATAGGTAATTTCATTTTAATAATTCCCATTTGTACAACTGCTTCTTCGTTACCTACAAGTTCAAGCACTTCACCTTTTTGACCGTAAGATAGAACTTTCACTTCATCTCCAGCATGAATCGTATCATATTTTTTCTTTTGAACATGTTGCTTAATTGATTTTGCCTCATATTGATCATCAAGTTGTTTCTTTTTATCAATTAATTCATGTTCCTTTACTTCAGCGCCCTTATAATCTCTTAGATTTCTAAGTTCTTTAAGAATTTCGTCCGCTTCTTTAGTCGCAGATTTCACACGCTGATTGGCTTTTTCTTTAGCTTCCTCCATCAAAGATTTCTCATAATTTTGATACTGTTGATATTGTTTAGACAAGGCATCGTGAGTTTCCTGTGCTTCTCTCACAAGTCTATCTAATTCTATTCGTTGTTGGTCAACACGTTTTGAATTGTGTTCTAATGATTCAATCATGGCATTGATTTCTTGCTCGTCTGTCCCTATCATTGTCTTAGCTTTATTAATGATGTTGAGACTTAGACCAAGTTTTTTTGAAATATCGAAGGCATTAGATCGCCCTGGAACACCCATTAATAATTTATAAGTCGGACTCAGAGTATCAACGTCAAATTCAACACTTGCATTCATGACACCTTCACGATTATAACTATAAGCTTTTAATTCAGGGTAATGTGTTGTCGCCATAACTAAAGATCCTAAACGACGTACATAATCTAAGATACTCATTGCGAGTGCCGCACCTTCACTTGGATCTGTACCTGCGCCTAGTTCATCAAATAAAATTAGACTATTTTGATCTGCATCCTGTAATATTTCCACTATATTTTTCATGTGAGATGAAAACGTTGATAATGATTGTTCTATAGATTGTTCATCTCCAATATCACAATACACATTTTCAAAGATACTTAATTGGCTTCCATCCAGTGTAGGAATTAACAATCCTGACTGTGCCATGACAATTATCAAACCTAGCGTTTTTAAAGTGACAGTCTTACCACCCGTGTTTGGTCCAGTAATAATGACAGTTTCTACATCGTCAATAAATTCAATTGTATTTGCTACAACAGTACCTTTGTCTAATAAAGGGTGAAATGCATTGGGTAAATATATCGTTCGATCCTCTTTAAATGTAGGTTTTGTTCCTTTTATAGTGCGCGCATAACGAGCTTTAGCAATTAAAAAATCGATTTGACCCATGACCGATTCAGCAACGAGTAATGCATCAGATTCCGCCGAAACTAATCCCGTCAATTCAGTCAATATACGTTCACGTTCAACTGCTTCATCATTACGCAAACGACTAATTTGATTATTCATCTCTACAACAGAATTCGGTTCAATATATAGTGTTTGTCCTGATGCCGATTGGTCATGAACAATACCATTGAAATCTTGTCTATATTCAGCTTTCACCGGAATAACATTGCGATCATTTCTTACTGTTACAATTGCATCAGATAGTTTTTTTTGATTCCCTTGATTTTTCACTATTCTATCTAAATTTTGACGAATCCGTTGATTTGTTCTTGAAATTTTACTTCTAATACTTTGTAAAGTATAACTCGCATGGTCAAATAAATCGTGTGCATCACATTTTTCATTAATTTCTTTAAATAAATCTGTAAGTATCGGTAGATGATTCATTTTATCATGCAGTATAGGATACTTAACCTCTTCATCTTCCTCTAGCATTTGATTGTAAAATGTTTTAAATTGATTTTGCACTTGAACTAGGCGTTTAATTCTGTTTAATTCTCCCACATTTAAAACGCCTCCTATGCTAGCCCTATGAACAAGTGGAGACACTTTTGCTAGACCACTTAAGCTTGGTAATCGATGCTTGTTATAGATTTGTGAAATTTCATCTGTTTCATTCATTTGAAATTCTACTGTATCGAAATTACTAGCGGGAGCCATCTCTTGTACTTTTTCACGACCTAAATCACTTATAGTTTCATCAGCCACAAATGATTTAATCTTTTCAAAATCCAAGACATCTAATGTTTTTTGTCTCATGCAATCCCTCTATTTCTTATATTTATTCGTTTCAACAAATGAGCGAAAGGCTTCCTTCGTCATTGTATTAATGACCCTCTCTTTATTGACAAATCCTTTTTGTGCAGTAGCAACACCATATTTCATGAAATCAAGATGATTTGTATGATGAGCATCCGTATTAATTGTCAACTTAACCTTTGGATATTTACGAACGATTTCTGCATTTAAATCTAAACGATGCGGATTTGCGTTAATCTCTAAAATTGTATTTGTTTCTTCGGCTAAATTCATTAACTTTTCAATATTAGCTTTATAACCTTTTCTACGTCCAATAATACGACCAGTTGGATGAGCAATATGACGCACATATGGATTTCTACATGCTGTTTCCAAACGTTTCATGATTTCGTCTTCAGATTGATTAAAGTTTTGATGAATAGCTGCGATAACATAATCAAGCTGTGCCAAAACTTCGTCATCGTAATCTAATGTTCCATCAGGTAATATGTCCATTTCTGTACCTGAGTAAATATCAATTTCATCATATTCCTCATTTAATTTCTTGATTTCTTCATTTTGTCTTAGCAGACGGTCGACTTGTAATCCATGAGCTACTTTTAAACTTTGTGAGTGATCTGTAATGACCATAAATTCATAACCTTTTGCAATATTTGCCTCAATCATTTCTTTAATCGAAAAGGCACCATCACTATATGTTGTGTGCATATGCAAATCTCCATTGATATCATCTAATTGAATGATTTGACTCAGATCTTTATCAAACTCACTACCATCTTCACGCATGGCAGGCGCAATCCAATCTACACCAAAATGATGATAGATTGCTTCTTCACTTTGTAATTGTAATAGCTTACCATCTTGTTGTTCGATACCATACTCACTAACTTTTTCGTCGCGTGCTTTTGCTAATTGTCTTATTCTAATATTATGATCCTTCGAACCGGTGAAGTGTTGTAAAGTATGGTAAAAAGCACCAGGTTCTATCAATCTAAAATCAACGCCAATCGTCTCATCATCATAAGCTAATTCCAGAGAAATTTTAGTATCCCCAACAGCAACATCTTTGACTTTATTCGGAATACGAAGTAATTGTTGTTGAACTTTTTTAGGCTCTGATGTACTAATTATGAAATCTAAATCTTTACTCATTTCCTTATATCTTCGAAAACTACCAGCAGTTGAATATTGTTCAACTCCTTCTAACTGTTCAATAAATTTTACAATTTCTTGGTTGAGTCCTCTCATTAGCTCTATAGGATAACGATCTTTTTTAGCACCCATCGACTTCACTGCTTCTAAAATGTTTTGCTCTGTCTTTTTTGCAAAACCTTTTAAAGCACTGACCTTACCTTCTTCACAGGCTTTTTGAAGTATTTCTTTATCTGTAATTTGAAGTTCATGATATAGTTTCGCTATTTTTTTACTGCCTAATCCTTGTATTTTCAAAAGTGGCACTAACCCTTCAGGTACTTCATCTTGAAGTGCTTGAAGGGTCGATGATTGACCTTGTGTTTTAAATTCATTAATAACTTCTCCTACGCCTTTTCCAATGCCTTTAAGTTCTGTTACATCATCAATCTCTTCTAATGTACGCTCATCAACCTCTAGACTTTGTGCGGCTTTTCTATACGCTGAAACTTTAAATGTATTTTCTCCTTTTAGCTCCATATATATAGCTATTTTTTCTAATAATTGAATTACATCTTTTTTTGTCATCAATATCACTCCATAAAAAGAAGACCAGGACATAACATTAACGTTCGAATTTGTCCTGACCTCATGTCATTACTTTATAAATTTAAAATAAATTGTGATAAATAAGGAATTTGTTCAATCACAACTCGACTTAATAGCGATTGAGATAATTGGTACTGTATAAATGAATGCGGATATAGCGATAATAAATAAAGTCCAATTTGTAAATATATAAAAACCGCTATGATACTCAAAACGACACTCGATATCCGACTTACTAAATGTATCTTTTTATACGTTATTATATTATCAAATGTAACAACAACTAGATACAAAATAAGCTTACACATACCAAATATTATAATAAATGCTATCACTTTTTCAAATCTGTATTGCAAATGATCATAAGGAATAGTATAGACCATGTCAAACGCCACCGTTTTCGGAAATGGCACAAAGACAACTAAACGTTGCGCAATAGATTGATAATGTTGTGACGCAATATATAAAGATACAATTGAAGAAGCAAAGTGCAATATCGATAACCAAATACCTCTACGAAACCCTATCACTATAAAGTAACAAATAATAAGAAGAACAACTATATCAATGAGCATTTATTCATCTCTTTGTTTTAATTGATTTATTTCTTGCTGTAATCGTCTGTTCTCTTCTTCTAATATAACTTTCTCATGCATAATATTCACAGATGTTAAAATCGCTTTTCGAGTTGTATCTAAACCTGCTGATTTTTGACCTAATTCTTGCATTTTTTCATCAACAAGATGTGCTACATAACGAATATGTTCAGGGCTATCTTCGCCAATGATTGTGAAATGTTGATCATTAATCGTAACATTTATTCTATTTTTAAATTCACCCATACTAATTTCTCCTGACCTTGGATTAAAATGATTTTAACTTAAACAATTTTTTCAAACTCCAATTTATTAAATTGTAAATTGTAGTATTTTACATATTTTTACTTATCATCAAATATTATACATGAGTGTAAATACCGATGTAAACGTCTGTTATTAAAAGATAATACAGATGACATATTCAACAATATCATTTAAGACTATCTTCAATATTAAAATTTGATAAAATATAAAAGAGTACAAAAAAGAGAGGATTCAATTAATGGGAAATGTCGTATACAAACTCACGTCAAAAGAAATTCAATCATTGATGGCTCAAACTACTTTTGAGACGACGAAGTTACCTCAAGGTATGAAAGCTCGTACGAGATATCAAAATACTGTTATCAATATCTATAGTTCTGGCAAAGTAATGTTTCAAGGTAAGAATGCTGAACAACTTGCGAGTCAATTGCTACCAGATAAACAATCAACAACTGGCAAACATACATCATCAAATACAACTAGTATTCAATATAATCGTTTTCATTGTATTGGAAGCGATGAAGCAGGCAGTGGCGACTATTTTGGTCCATTGACTGTATGTGCAGCTTATGTGAGCCAATCACATATCAAAATCTTAAAAGAACTTGGTGTAGATGATTCAAAAAAACTAAGCGATACTAAAATCGTCGATCTTGCAGAACAGCTCATTACCTTTATCCCGCATTCTTTATTAACATTAGATAATGTTAAGTATAACGAACGACAAAGTCTAGGATGGTCTCAAGTTAAAATGAAAGCTGTCTTACATAATGAAGCTATCAAAAATGTGCTTCAAAAAATTGAGCAAGATCAACTGGATTATATTGTTATTGATCAATTTGCAAAGCGAGAAGTTTATCAACATTATGCATTATCAGCATTACCTTTTCCTGACAAAACAAAATTTGAAACAAAAGGTGAATCTAAATCACTAGCAATCGCGGCAGCAAGCATTATTTCTCGTTATGCATTTGTTAAACACATGGACCACATCTCTAAAAAACTCCATATGGAAATACCAAAAGGAGCAAGTAACAAAGTAGATTTAATTGCCGCTAAAGTCATTCAAAAATATGATATTCAACAACTTGATACTATTTCAAAAAAACATTTTAAAAACAGAGATAAAGCAATTCATCTTATGAATCAAAAATACAATAAATAAAAGGACTTACGCACTAGTATTTATTACTAATGCGTAAGTCCTTTATGATAATTATCTAATAATTGCACCATGCTTTTTAAGTGCTTCTAAAATTTTATCATGCACAACATTTACACGTTCATCGGTAAGTGTGTTTTCTGTATCTAGATAACTAAGTCTAATTGCAATAGATTTTTTCCCTTTTTCTAAATGTTCACCCTCGTATACATCAAATACGAGTGTATCATTTAAAATATCTTCACCATTCTCATGAATAATGGATAACAATTCAGATGAAGTAACTTCATGATTAACTTCTAATGCAATATCACGTGTTACACCTGGAAATCTAGGTATAGGCTCATAATTAATATATCCCACAGAAACTTCCATCATTGCATCATAATTAAGTTCAAATACATACGTACGCTTTAAATCATTGTTTGCAGCTAACGTAGGGTGTAGCTCACCTATGAAGCCAATATCTTTACCATTAAGTGACACAATTGCTGTTCTTCCTGGATGTAACCCATCTATTTGACCAGCTCTAAAATCGAATTGAAGATTAAGCTTTTCAGCAATACGTTCAACAATACCCTTAGTTAAATAGAAATCAACTGACTCTTTCTTACCTTGCCAAGTGTTATTAACAAAATCTCCAGTTAATATACCACTCAAGTATTCTACTTCATCTGGTAACTCACCTTCACCGTTACCAAAGAAGACACGTCCAATTTCATATAACTTAACATTTGTATTTTTACGAGCAACATTGTATGATACTGCATCAATTAAATGCGGTAATAAACTTTGACGTAATGTGGAATGTGCTTCACTCATAGGCATAAGTAGTTCAATTGTAGGACGATTTTGTAGTGCAAAATCGGTAGCATGATTTTTTGATACCAATGAATAAGTAATAGCTTGGTCTAGCCCAGCGCCCTCAAGTGTTTCTTTAACAGTACGCGTTTTAAACTGTCGATCTGTTAGTTCTCCACTTGTAACATCTTTAAATACAGGTAGCGTTGATGGTATGTCATCGTATCCATATATACGTGCTACTTCTTCTATTAAGTCTTCTTTAATAGAAATATCTTTACGTCTTGAGGGAACATTCACGATAATTTCACCATTTTTATTTTCAGTGTCAAATCCTAATTGCTCAAAAATATCAATGATTTCTTCATCAGTTAAATTAAAACCAATTGTACGGTTAACTTTGTCAGCAGTAATTTCTATTGGGGTCACAAATGATCCTAAATCTCCATGCGAAACTCGGTCTTTTAAAACTGTTCCTGAAGCATATCTTTCAAGTAAATAACAAGCTCTGTCTACAGCTTCATCGACAAATTCAGTTGCAATCCCCTTTTCAAATCGACTCGAAGATTCACTTCTTAAATTTAAACGGCGTGATGTATGTCGAATAGATACAGGATCAAAGATAGCCCCTTCTACTAAAACATGTCGTGTTTGTTCAGTGACTTCAGAGAAATCTCCTCCCATAACACCTCCTAATGCAATAGGGTCTTTGCCATTTGTAATGACAATGTCAGTATCTAACAATCGACGTTCTTCACCATCTAAAGTTCTCATTGTCTCATCTTTTTTAGCTTGTCTAACTTCTATAGATTGCGAACCAATTTGTTCTTGATCAAACATGTGTAGAGGTTGGCCATATTCTAAAAGTACATAATTGGAAATATCTACCACATTATTAATTGGACGTATTCCCGCTTTAATTAATCGGAACTGCATCCATACTGGAGAAGGTCCAATAGTCACGTCATGAACAACACGTGCACTATAGTAAGGTGCTTTATCTTCATTTTTAACTTCTATTGTTAATTCATCTTTAGCAGATTCTTGACTTTCATTGCTTGTTAACTGAGGTTTATTCATTTTAGTTTGATATAAAGCTGCGACTTCATACGCAGTACCTACCATGCTTAATGCATCAGCACGATTAGGTGTTAAATCAAATTCCATCACTTGGTCATTAAGATATAGTGCTTCTAACGCATCTGTTCCAGGTTTAACTGCTTCTGGAAATACATATATACCTGACTCATAATTTTTAGGAGTTACATGACTTGAAATACCTATTTCTTGTAATGAGCAAATCATACCTTCAGAGCGTTCGCCACGTAATTTGGCACGCTTAATTTTAATTCCACCAGGTAAACGACCACCAACTTTAGCAACAATCACGTGTTGCCCTTCATCTACATTTGGTGCACCACAAACAATTTGAACTGGTTCTTCTTCACCTAAGTCTACTTGACAAATATTTAATTTATCAGCATCTGGATGTGGCGTCTTCGACAAGACATGTCCAACTACTAATTTTTTAATATCTTTTGTATAGTCAATAATATCATCGACTTCAATTCCAGTTCTTGTAATTCTCTCTGCTAACGCTTGAACTGACTGGTCAACATTCACATAATCTTTTAGCCATTCATTTGAAATTAACATTATTGTTCACCTCTATCTTCTACAGCTTTAAATTGATCTAAGAAACGGACATCATTGGTATAAAAGTGACGAATATCTTCAATACCATACTTTAACATTGCAATTCGATCTGGTCCCATACCAAATGCGAAGCCAGAATATTCCTTAGAATCGAATCCGGCCATTTCTAATACATTCGGGTGAACCATGCCCGCTCCTAAAATTTCAATCCAACCTGTATGTTTACAAACATTACAACCCTGCCCTTTACATTTGAAACATGATACATCTACTTCAACTGATGGTTCAGTAAACGGGAAATAACTTGGGCGTAAACGAATCTCACGATCTGCACCGAATAATTTTTTGGCAACTAACTCTAAAGTCCCTTTTAAATCGCTCATTTTAATATTTTTATCAACTACTAAACCTTCAATTTGTGTAAATTGGTGGCTATGTGTTGCATCATCTGAGTCACGTCGATAAACTTTACCGGGACAAATAATTTTGACTGGTCCTTGTCCTTTACGTTTTTCCATAGTACGTGCTTGTACTGGTGAAGTATGTGTACGCATTAAAATTTCTTCTGTGATATAAAAGCTATCTTGCATATCACGTGCTGGATGCGATTTAGGTAAGTTTAAAGCTTCAAAATTATAGTAATCTTGTTCAACTTCATAACCATCAACAATTTCATAACCTAATCCTAAGAACAAGTCTTCAATCTCTTCAACTGTACGTGTTAAAGGATGTTTTGATCCAATTTCAATATGACGACTTGGCAATGTGACATCAATTGTTTCTTCAGAAAGCTGTTGATTTAATTTCTCTTCTTTGATTAGCTTTTGTCTTTCATCTAATTCACTTTGAATAGTTTGTCTTAATTCATTTACCTTTTGACCATACGCAGGTTTGTCTTCATTAGGCAAATCTTTCATATTTTTCATTAAGCCGCTAACAGAACCTTTTTTACCTAAATATTTCACTTTTACTTGTTGTAACGCTTGCGCATCTTTTGCTTCATTTATATCCACTAAAGCTTGTTGCTTCAACTCAGACATTAGATCATTTTGAGTCATGACTGAATTCCTCCTTATATAGTCCCTTCAATTATTTACAAATCAATACCGCCACTTGTTAATAACAAAAAAGCTTTCATCCCCTGTTCAAAAGGGACGAAAGCTTTCCGTGGTACCACCCAAATTTATGCATGCGCATACACTTGTAAATCTATTGATAACGGAATGACTATTCCGACTTAAATTTCTTTAAGTTACCAAAAAGATGAAAAAAATTATTACAAGTTGGAATGACTTTCAGTCTCGATCATTCTCCCTTTTCAACTTTCTAAATAATTTATGTCTTTTTATAGGTTATTATTAATATGTTAAAGCGATAGTAATTTTGAAATTTCATTCATTATTATAGTCGATGATAACATCAAAGGTCAACCTTTCAGCTGATACATTAAGATACTTCCAGCAATAGCAACATTTAAACTTTCGGCTTTGCCATAAATAGGAATAGTGAGGTTTTGCGTTGTTTCTTTTAGTAAATCTGGGTTAACACCTTCTCCTTCATTACCTAATATAAGCGCAAAATTGGCTTGCGCTTCAATATCATTGAAGCTCACTGCGTTTTCAAGTGCCGTACCATACACTGGACCATTAAATTGATGAATATAATTGTTGATGTCATCAAAAATGACTGGTATATGAAAAATGCTTCCTTGACTAGCACGGATCACCTTATCTTGAAAAGGGTCAGCCGTCCCCTTCTCCATAACTATCAAATCTAATCCAGCAGCATCAGCTGTCCTAATTAAAGTTCCTAGATTACCAGGATCTTGAATACGGTCAATTAATAATACTTGTTTGGCTAGTGTCTTATCATAGGTTGGTTTTTTTATAATGGCAAAGAAACCTTGAGGTGTAACAGTTCCAGAAAGTGCTTCAGCAACTTTTAGATTAATTTGATACACTTCTTTCGCATAATCAATTATTGAAGATGACATTCTATCGGTATCAACGATAAACAATTGTATTACTTCAATTTGACTTTGATAAGCTTCTTCTATGAGATGAATCCCCTCTACTAAAGCAAGACCCGTTTTATCCCTCTCACGTTTCTTTTTTAATTTATTCGCATTTTTTATTTTACTATTTTGAGCAGAAGTAATTTGTTCCATTAAAATATGTCTCCATCTTCAAAAGTTTATAATTCCATTGTAAGTGAATATGTATCATTTTCAAAGTCAATAATGATGTATTCTTTAAAATTGATATATCCTTTGAAAAACAATCAAATTTGTATTTCTTTTATTTCAGCGATTTTAATTTTAAAACGTATGATTATTGTTTTGAAAACAGAAAAAATATTCAATAATTATTTTATATAGTTGTTCGAAGTTAGAAAAATATGTTAATATATTGACATCGAATACAAACTCAGATAGATTTATTTCAATCTAGTTTAAAAAATCTCAAACGCAACTGAGACAACTACATTCAAAGGAGAGATTACATTATGAAAAAATCTAGTAAATTTTCAAAAGATTTTCCTACTAGAAAAAATCATTACGCAATTAGAAAATTCACAGTTGGCACTGCTTCGATTATCGTAGGATCATTCTTATTTTTCGGACAAACACAAGCTCATGCTGAACAGGCTGAAGAATTCGAAAGAGTAACAACTGGTACAGTTGATACAGGTGGACAGCCTGCTAGAGCAGATCAAGGACAAGAAGGACCACAAGCAGGCGCGGATACGCACAATACAGCAAGTCAACCTGGTGTTACAGGTCAAGATGCACCAAATGAAAATCATGCTGGTGACCAAAATGCTGCAGTAACACATCCGGCTAATCAAGAAAATAATGCACCTCAAGTTGGGGCTGGTACTCCTGGCGCTGAGAACACACCACAAGCCGGTGGTGAAAATCATAATCAAGATACTGCAGTAACTTCAGCAGGTACTAATGGGGAACAAAATGGTGGTAAACCAGCTACGTCAACAACTGGTCAAGATGCCGCGCAATCCAATGGACCTCAAGGTACTTCAGTAGCCCAACCTGGTAATGATGCTTCTAGCCAAGGTCATGATACACCTCAAGCTGATGCTGGTACTCATAATACAGAAGGCCAACCTGCTGTAACTACTGGTGAGCAAGCTGGTGGTAAGCCTGCTGCAACGAAACCTGAAGGTGCCAGTGCAGAAACTGCGCCAGCGCCTAATAATGCTGATGAAAATCACGCTCAACCTTCACCGCAAACAGGAGGTACTACAGCAACACAAGCTGGACAAGTAAAACCATCCGGTGATTCTACGCCTACCGGTGAGCCAAACAAAGCAGACGATCAAGGTACACAAATTAAACCTACAAGTAACCAAGGTACTACAGCAACAACTAATGAAACTGGAAATCAAAAACCAAGTGGTCAAACAGGTAATACTGAGAACACGCCTAATGATGGTACTCAATTAAAACCTAATAATGACCCAGCTGTGACTGGTACGCCAAATACTAATGGAGAACAAACTGGACAACCTAATGCAACAGTAACACCAGGACAAGGTAATGAAGAGATTAACGGAGCTAGTAAACCTGGAGAAGTGTCTCCGAAACCTGAAGAAAACAATCCAACTGCCACTGAACCTGGTACAACTGCACCTGGGAATACTAATCAAGACACACAAGTAAAACCTAATACAGATCAGACTGCTACTGGTACTCCAGCTGGTACTGATAATCAAAATACGCAACAAGGCAATACTGAACAAAATAACCAAAATGCTCAACCATCAGCACCTGGAACAACTGATCAAGCCGGTGCTACGGTTAAACCTAGTACTACACCTAATCAAGACGCTGAAGTTAAACCTAGTACTACACCTAATCAAGACGCTGAAGTTAAACCTAATCCAGATCAAAATAATACACCAACTAATGGTCAAGACGGGAATCAAACAGGTCAAGGTACTCAAGTAAAACCTAATAACGATCAAACGGCAACTGGTACTCAAGGTGCCACTGGTAATCAAAATGCTGAACAAGGTAATACTGAACAAAATAACCAAAATGCTGAACCATCAGCACCTGGTACAACTGATCAAGCCGGTGCTACGGTTAAACCTGGTACTACACCTAACCAAGACGCTGAAGTTAAACCTAATACAGATCAGACTGCTACTGGTACTCAAGGTGCCACTGGTGATCAAAATGCTGAACAAGGTAATACTGAACAAAATAACCAAAATGCTGAACAAGGTAATACTGGGCAAGAGGGTTCTAATCCTAATCAAAGTGGTCAGTTAGGTGCTACGGTTAAACCTGGATCTGCTCCAAATCAAGATACTGAGGTAAAACCTAATCCAGATCAAAATAATAACCCAACTACTGGGCAAGACGCGAATCAAACAGGTCAAGGTACTCAAGTAAAACCTAATAACGATCAAACGACAACTGGTACTCCAGCTGGTACTGATAATCAAAATACACAACAAGGAAATACTGAACAAAACAATCAAAATGCTGAACAAGGTAATACTGGGCAAGAGGGTTCTAATCCTAATCAAAGTGGTCAGTTAGGTGCTACGGTTAAACCTGGATCTGCTCCAAATCAAGATACTGAAGCAACCCCTAATCCAGATCAAAATAATACACCAACTAATGGTCAAGACGGGGATCATACAGGTCAAGGTACTCAAGTAAAACCTAATCCAGATCAGACTGCTACTGGTACTCAAGGTGCCACTGGTGATCAAAATACGCAACAAGGCAATACTGAACAAAATAACCAAAATGCTGAACAAGGTAATACAGGCGGTACAGATAAAGATGCTAAAGTAAATACTAATGATGATGAAACAAAAACAGATGTTAAAAATGATACTGAATTACCTGAAACAGGACTAAGTAATGAATATGATTATACAACTACAGTATTTGGTTCTATCGCTTTAATATCTTCACTTTTATTACTAAGACGACAAAGAAAAGAATCTAAATAATACTTAACATCTTTAAAACGAGTAAATCGATATTGTGATTTACTCGATTTTTTAATTTCTTAAAAATTAATTTATCACAATATTAAATATTGAATAACTACAAAAGACGAATAAACTGAATAAGACAAAACGAGAACATGCTCGGTGACAAGGTTGATTATTCATAATATAAAGTATTAAATTGCTCTATTCAATTGTTAAATATTTTTTACATTCGGTCACACATAAATCAATATTCTGCTTCAAAATTAACTAAATTTCTATAAATTTTAAGAGACACATTTAAATTAGCTTAATTTTATTATATATACTCAAAAAAGAGATTCCTAAAATATAGGCATGCATTGTATTGGTAAGACAAGATAAATACTTTATTATTGCACTAAATTCCTATAAAAAAATTATTCTAGCTACTCTAGTTCAAAACAAAAAATCCAACAACCTCACATGAGATTGTTGGATTTATTTCTTGTGTTCTATTATTTAGAAACTACTTCTTCACCATTGTATGAACCACAGTTTTTACATACGCGGTGAGATAATTTGTATTCGCCACAGTTAGGGCATTCAGTCATACCAGGTACTGAAATTTTAAAATGTGTACGGCGTTTATTTTTTCTTGTTTTAGACGTTCTTCTTTTTGGTACTGCCATGATTAATCCTCCTTAGAATAGACACTTAATTCAAAATGTCAGCTCAATTAATAACTATTATATCATTAATTCAACTGCTATTGATCTTTATCGTATAATTGTTGTAATTTTTGAAGCCTTGGATCAACTTTTCTTTGTTCAGAATCACTATCTTGCTCTTTTTGAACTTCAGTCAATTGATCTTCATCAATGACTTCCCAACCATTGCCTTCTGTTAACATTTGATCACTATGTTCAGAATAAGCACGCATAGGTTTTTCAATAATTACAAGTTCTTCAGCAATGTCTTTAATATTAATCATACCGTCAGTTACAAGATGATAATGCTCATCTTCTTGATCGTCACTATCGGTATAACCATCATAGCCTTCTAAATCAAATACTTCTGAAGTAGATACATCAAGAGGCACATCAACTGGTACTAAAGTACGAGCACAAGGCATCGTGTAAGTTCCAGTAACATGCATGTCTGCAATAACTTCATTTGATTTGACTGTCAACTGTCCTTCAACATTGATATCTGAAAGATCAATTAAATCTAATGATTCTCTTAAATGCTCAAAATTAACCGTTTGATTAAATTCAAATGGCTTACCTTGATATTTTCTCAATTGTGTTATTGACCATTTCATATGGCTTCACCTCT
>OASO01000007.1_pt1 | contig 203255 bp, 154 predicted proteins | sample 1475791 | NCBI WGS metagenome assembly OASO01 (sample SAMEA2579913, study PRJEB22360) | human gut metagenome
TTTGGACTTACCTTGGCAGGTAAGCGTAAAAAAGAAGACTAAGATAAATTAAAAAACTTGTAGAAGTGATTTAATAAGTCATCTGAGTTTTCAAACGAAAAGACTCATCCCTAAACTGGGGTGAGTCTTTTTCTACCATTTGTCAAGTATAATACGGTTTCGAACTCAACATTATTTCTGATAGAGTATAATGGGAATTTTTTGAGAAATAGTTCAAGCCATTTTTTCTGACATTTGAGCATATAAAAACGACACCTTATCTGGCATTTTTTGAAATGGCAGAATAAGATTGCTTTGCCAGTCCAACTAACTTTTCAGCTATGTTGCCTATTCTGTTCTCTGAAATACGTTTAGAGGTGGACTGGCGAAAAGTCTCTTTCAACTCAACTTCTGATAATTCTAGCACCCAATGCTTGGTTGGGAAGATGGAAACAAGATTCCAATATTGCTCACCTGTAGGAGTAGATAGTAGATTTTCGATTTCTGGGAAGGCGACTTGAAGAACTTTGTGCAGCCTATTCTTCGTCCTTACGATATCCTCTGTCAGATTTTGGTAGAATCGACTAAGATCATGCAAGTTCTGTATCCCAATCGGTATCAACAGAATTGTCACAAGCCATCTCAGAATCAGCATCTCTAAGTAAGGAATACTCAACCTCTGAGAGCCAGTCTCACACTGAAAATGTTAGTGGTTCAAACTCAGGATCAGTTTCTGAATCAGCAACTTCAACAAGTTCAACTACCTCTGATACTGCGACTCAAGATGATGAAAAAACAATCTTGGATCAAAACGTTTCAGAAGCAGAATTGCTCGTTAATATTGCTAAAAATTACCAAGCAAAATTAACAGATACAGCTGCGAAAGCTGAAATCCAAACAGCTATTGCGTCAGTTCAGGATGAAGTTGCCAAATCAACAACCTTGCTTGCTGCATCAGCAACAAACGCTGCTTATGCTGAACAACGTGAGCGCCTTGGAAGTGCCGTTGAGGGTATGCTAACCAAGATTACAAATGCAGGTTTCAACGGGAATTCTACAGTTAGTGGTAGCCCGGCAATTATTTCAAATCTTAATTTAGCGAAGGGTGAAACTAAGGTTTACACAGGAAGTGGAACAGATACAAATTATAATGTTCCAATTTACTATAAATTGACAGTAAAAAATGATGGAAAAAATCTGACTTTTGTCTACACTGTTACATATGTTAATCCTGCAACATCAACCCTTGGAAATATTTCAAGGATGGGTCCTGGATATTCTATCTATAATACACCGTCATCAAATAAAACGATGTTCACTTTAGGTAAGGGACTTGGGACACCTTCAAGTGTAACGAACTACATTACAGATTCAAATGGGAACCAAATTGCAAATCCTCGCTCGAACACGACACCAGTGGTGTCTCTAAGTTCTAATGCTTAAAATTGGGGGCATGGTTTCCAAATGAATGGTACTCAGGCCAAGAAAAGTTATGGTTTAACTTCGACTTGGACGGTTCCTATTACTGGTGACGATACCTCTTTCACTTTCTCACCTTTTGCAAGTAAGGCAGATAACACTAATTCCAATTTTTTAAGTGGAAATAAGGTAGTAGAATCAGATACTACTAGTCAATCCCGTAGTCTCTCACAAAGTTTATCTATTGTTCAGTCCACGGTAGTTTCAAATTCTATCTCTAAGAGTCAGGCTACTTCGAAGTCAGTTTCTCAATCTCTTTCGACAGTGGCCTCAGAATCTATTAGAAAGTCAAATGAAACTAGCAGATCTTTATCCACTAGCGAATCATTGCGGACAAGCTTATCCCAGAGTCAATCTACAAGTCAGCGAATGTCACAGTCTGTGAGTATAAGTTCTTCATTGAGTGCATTTAATTCGCAAAGTTTATCAAGCTCAAAAAGTCAATCTTTATCGACGAGTGCAAGTAGATCTGCTAGCGCCTCAGCTCGAATAAGCTTGTCTCGGAGTCAATCTACGAGTCAGCGACTATCACAATCAGCCAGTACAAGTGCTTCATTGAGTACATCAAGATCGCAAAGTTTGTCTAGTTCGATAAGTCAATCTTTATCGACAAGTGCAAGTAAATCTGCTAGCGCCTCAGCCTCAGTAAGTTCATCAGAATCAGCCAGCGCCTCAGCGTCAGCATCAGCAAGTGCGTCAGCCTCAGCGAGCGTATCCGCTTCAGTCTCTGCATCAGAATCAGTAAGCGCATCTGCATCTGCGTCAGAATCAACAAGTGCATCTGAATCGGCATCTGCCTCAGCGTCAGCAAGCACATCAGTTTCTGTATCAGAGTCAGCTTCTACATCAGCATTCTTGAGTGCCTCTGAAAGCACAAGTGCTTCAACATCATTGAGTACTTCAGCAAGTCTTTCAACCTCTGCCTCAACAAGTGCTTCAGTGTCTGCCTCATTGAGTGCCTCAGAATCAACTTCTGAAGTGAAAGATCCTAAGCACAAACGTAGTAGCCAAGCGCTTCCTAAGACTGGTGAGGAAAACTCATCATTGTCAATGGCATTTGGTGCTTTGGCAACTGCAACAGGTCTCGCCTTTCTTGCTAAACGTAAGAAAGATGAAGAAGAAAGTGAAGACTTCTAAGTCTTAGTAAGTTTAATCATTATCTTCTAGCGAGATAATCAAATACCCCCTATCGATTAGAGTGATTTCCTAATTGGTAGGGGATTTTTTTAGTCTGAGATTCTAAAAATACAAATAGTTTTAATAAGTCTTAGGGTTACCATTATTATCGTATTTTTAGAGATATGAAAGAAAGGATTAATCGCTAGAAAGCAATCTCGAAATGAGATTTTTTGATTAATTTTATGATAAAATTTAAAGGAGTGTTTTAATCAAAAATAAATGGAGTTTATATGTTTTTTAGAAGGAATGAAGGTCAATATCGTGAAACCGATCGTGTGACACGCTTTAAATTGGTTAAGTCAGGGAAGCACTGGCTTCGTGCGGCGACGTCGAATTTTGGTCTTTTCAAGGTGCTTAGAGGGGGTGTGGATACACCGTCTGTTGCTGCCCATCAGGTAGAGGTGGATGCACCTGCTTTTTCAGGTCAGACAGTGCTTAAGGGAGTGCTTGCAACGGGGGCCTTGTTAGGTGGTTCTGTTGCGACTCAAGTAGCTCATGCGGATGAAATGACTAATCAGCCGATTTTGGAAAGTGAAGCAGGAGCTAAGACTGATCACTTGGCTGCATCTGATTCCGTTGTTCTTGGAAATATGGAGTCTGTGTCCAGTGTTCAAGAGAGTCAAGTAAATAGTCAAGAGTCATCTGAAACTGCGTCAAGACAGACTTCGGAGGCTTCTTTGAGTGAGTCTCTATCACGCAGCCAATCAGTGTCTGCTTCTGAATTAGCTTCAAAATCGACATCCTTGTCATTGAGTGCCTCGCTTTCTGCTTCCTTGTCAGCTTCATTAACTTCTAAGTCGGAATCAGTAAGTCAGACAGATTCCTCTTCACATAGTCTGTCAGAGAGTACGCTTAGAGAAAGTTCAGAGCATAGTACAAGTACATCTGTTCAGTCAGTTAGCAAGAGTGATAGTAGTAGCGACACTAAAGTAGGGATGTCCCTTGTCATCTCAGAGTCAACCTTGTTAAACGCTTCCTTGACATCTGAAGTGCAAACGAATCGCCAATTATCTGATACGGCGACTGGGCTACTAGCTGCCTCGGTTGTGGCTGATGCTGAGCGTTTAGAACAAGAAAAGCGTCTCAAAGATTTAGCCTTAGACATTTATACCTATAAAGCTCAAGCTGTTGATTTGCCAAATACGGATGTTGCTATTCTCAAGGGAGATAAAGCCTTGGGTGCCATTCGTGTCAGTCTGGCTGATCGTGATAGCGATGTGTCTCCTACGATTAGTCAGGCTCGTCAGGCTAGAAATAGTCTTGCCAATGCGGTGCTTCGTGCGACATCTGGTCAGCGTGATCCTCGTAATGGTTCTCGCATTGATGCTAATAGCAACCTTCGTGCACCCCAGTATAATTTAGGTCCGGCTAACAATGCCTTGATTTCTGTTTATAACTCTGACTACATCAATCATGCTTATAATGTTGTTGAAACCATTCCTACACGAAATAGTATTAAAAGCATTGGCTACGCTTCTGGTAGTGATCGAGTGAATGGCATCAACATACCTCAGACTTCTGCATTGAAAAATAGTGCAGTCGCCTTTAATATTGTGGGGACTGTTGGGCAGACAGGGGTCGTAACGCCTGGGAAAATTTATAATGTTTCTTTTGTAGTGACTAATACGGCTAGGCAGTCAGTGACACGTACGCTTCGTATTCAGGTTTTGCCACAAAATGATGGCATTCGAAACCCGATTACGGCGGTGACAACGGGGGCTTATGTTAATGACACAAGTAATCTCGCTCAAGCCGAAAAAGATAAGGTTTGGGAGGCCTTTAAGACTGCTAACCCCAATATTGCCACTTCAAAGGACTTTAAATCTTATTCGGTTTCAGCATCTGGTGTGGTGACCATTACTTATAAAGATAACACCACAAATGATGTGACGGCTCCAGTGAAGCGACTTGCAGCACCAACGGTTGAAACGAGATTATTGGACAAGGCTTACACGCAGACACCTGTAACTGTGACAGGAGCTGAACCAGGTTCTACAGTCGTTCTATACAATAATGACGACGAAGTAGGAACAGCAGTGGCAGATGCTTCGGGCCAAGCGATTGTGACGCCGACAGTTAAGTTACAAACAGGTGGTGTAACAGCCAAAGCTCGCATCATGTATGATGATTATGCGGTATACTCAGATGCCAGCAATTCCGTGGCTGTAACGGATGGGACGCGTCCTGAAGTGACGGCTAAGTTGACTGTCGATGGTGTGGAACCTAAGTCTACGCCTCTCGAAGGTGGTGGGAAAAACTATACCATCTATGCTGGCGATGATGCTGTTTTGACTTTCACGGCTACAGATGACAGTGGCAAGCTTAAAGAAATGAAAGTTGTTGCAAGAGCCGACTTGGATGACAATGCCTTGAACGGAAATTTCTTTGGTAGTAGCCAGTATGGAACAGGTAATATTGAACCGATTACGGGAGATATCACAGCAACGAGTGACAATCCTGCAACCATCACAGCGACCATTCATTTGAAAGATGATCTTTACCATTCCTTCCGAAACACATGGCAACGTAATGTTGCTGCTATCGACAATGCATCAAATATGAACCGTCCAAATGGCTTGGGTGAGATTCGTATTACTCAGGGACGCTTAGCAGATCGTACGCCGGGTGTGGCACCGACAAGCACTATTCAGGTGACCAGCCTGACTGCCTTAACAGATGCAGATAAAAGCAAGATTATTGCGGCTGTGTCGGCCTTGAATCCAGAGGTTGCCAACCGTATTAAGTCTTATACGGTTAATAGCGATGGAACGGTAACGATTACTTATAAAGACAGTACGACGAATGTTGTGACGGTGAAATTGTCGGATAGTGATCACAGCCAGTCAGTGTCGCAAAGTGCCAGTCAGTCTAAGCAGGAATCGATTTCTCAAAGTCGAAGTGAGTCCACTAAGCAGTCTGCGTCGACCAGCCTTTCATTGAGCATGGTTGCCTCAAAAAGTGTCTCAAGTTCCTTGAGTTTATCAGCACAACAGAGTGTTTCAAGATCACAAAGCCAATCAGCTTCAACGAGTGCGTCATTGAGTGTCGTGAAGTCACAGAGTGTCTCAAGTTCCTTGAGTTTATCAGCACAACAGAGTGTTTCAAAATCACAAAGTCAATCAGCCTCAGCGAGTGCTTCTTTGAGTGCCGTGAAATCGGAGAGCATTTCAAGTTCCTTGAGTGAGTCCTTGAAGAAAAGTGTCTCACAAAGTCAATCAGCCTCAACAAGTACATCTTTGAGTGCCGTGAAATCGGAGAGCGTTTCAAGTTCTTTGAGTGAATCCTTGAAGACAAGCGTCTCACAAAGTGAGTCAGCTTCAGAGAGTGCGTCTTTGAGTGTTGAGAAATCAGCAAGTGTTTCAAGTTCCTTGAGTGAGTCCTTGAAGACAAGTATCTCAAAAAGTGAGTCTGCTTCAACGAGTGCTTCTTTGAGTGTTGAGAAATCAGCAAGTGTTTCAAGTTCCTTGAGTGAGTCCTTGAAGACAAGCGTCTCACAAAGTGAGTCAGCTTCAACAAGCACATCTTTGAGTGCCGTGAAATCGGAGAGCGTTTCAAGTTCTTTGAGTGAATCCTTGAAGACAAGCGTCTCACAAAGTGAGTCAGCCTCAACCAGTACATCTTTGAGTGCCGTGAAATCGGAGAGCATTTCAAGTTCCTTGAGTGAGTCTTTGAAGACTAGTGTCTCACAAAGTGAGTCAGCTTCAGAGAGTGCGTCTTTGAGTGTTGAGAAATCAGCAAGTGTTTCAAGTTCCTTGAGTGAGTCCTTGAAGACAAGCGTCTCACAAAGTGAGTCAGCTTCAACAAGCACATCTTTGAGTGCCGTGAAATCGGAGAGCGTTTCAAGTTCTTTGAGTGAATCCTTGAAGACAAGCGTCTCACAAAGTCAATCAGCCTCAACCAGTACATCTTTGAGTGCCGTGAAATCGGAGAGTGTTTCAGGTTCTTTGAGTGAGTCTTTGAAGACAAGCGTCTCACAAAGTGAGTCAGCTTCAGAGAGTGCTTCAGTTTCCGAGTCACAATCAGTTTCTAATTCAGAATCAGCTTCAACAAGTGCATCAGTGAGCACATCACAGTTAGAGTCAAATTCAGTCTCAGCTTCAGAAAGTGCATCAACTTCAACATCTCAGTCTGAGTCGAACTCAACATCAGCCTCAGTAAGTGCGTCAACATCAACATCACAGTTGGAGTCAAATTCAGTCTCAGCTTCAGAAAGTGCGTCAACATCAACATCACAGTCTGAATCGAACTCAACATCAGCATCTGAAAGTGCCTCAACATCGATCTCTCAATCAATCTCAAATTACGAGTCAGCTTCAGAGAGTGAGTCAGTATCTGAATCGCAGTCAGTCTCAAACTCAGAGTCAGCCTCAGAGAGTGCCTCAATTTCAGCGTCACAATCAGAATCGAATTCAGTTTCTACTTCAGAAAGTGAATCAACGTCAACATCACAATCCGAGTCAAACTCAGTTTCGACTTCAGAAAGTGAATCAACGTCAACATCACAATCCGAGTCAAACTCAGTCTCAGTTTCAGAAAGTGCCTCAACGTCAACATCACAATCCGAGTCAAATTCAGTTTCAGCTTCAGAAAGTGCATCAGTAAGCACATCACAGCTGGAATCGAATTCAGTTTCGACTTCAGAGAGTGAGTCGACATCAGCATCACAATCCGAGTCAAACTCAGTTTCAGCTTCAGAAAGTGCATCAACGTCGACATCACAATCAGTATCCAATTCAGAGTCAGCCTCTGTAAGTGCGTCAGTATCAGAATCACAGTCAGTGTCAAACTCAGAGTCAGCCTCTGTAAGTGAGTCAGTATCTGAATCACAATCAGTATCAACTTCCGAGTCATCGTCAGAAAGTGCTTCAGTAAGCGAATCACAATCAGTTTCTAATTCCGAGTCTGCATCTGCAAGTGAGTCGATTTCAGAATCACAATCTGTCTCAACTTCCGAATCATCGTCAGAAAGTGAATCAACATCGATATCACAATCCGAGTCAAATTCGGTTTCTACCTCAGAGAGTGAGTCGACATCAATGTCACAATCATTGTCAAACTCCGAATCAAACTCAGTTTCAACTTCAGAAAGTGAATCAGAAAGCACATCACAGCTGGAATCGAATTCAGTTTCAACTTCAGAGAGTGAGTCAACGTCAGCTTCACAATCCGAATCAAACTCAGTTTCAACTTCAGAAAGTGAATCAACGTCAACGTCACAATCCGAATCAAACTCAGTTTCAACTTCAGAGAGTGAATCAACGTCAACATCACAATCCGAGTCAAACTCAGTTTCTACTTCAGAAAGTGAATCGACATCAGCGTCACAATCCGAGTCAAACTCAGTTTCTACTTCAGAAAGTGAATCAACGTCAGCGTCACAATCCGAGTCAAACTCAGTTTCAACTTCAGAAAGTGAGTCGACATCAACATCACAATCCGAGTCAAACTCAGTTTCTACTTCAGAAAGTGAATCAAATTCAGAATCACAGTCTGTTTCAAATTCAGAATCAGCTTCAACAAGTGAGTCATTTTCAGCCTCACAGTCTGTTTCAACTTCCGAGTCAGCCTATGTAAGTGCGTCTGTTTCAGTCTCACAATCAGTGTCTACTTCCGAATCAGCGTCAGAGAGTGCATCAGTTTCAGAATTACAGTCTGTATCTAATTCCGAATCAGTCTCAGAGAGTGCATCAGTTTCTGAATCACAATCAGTGTCTACTTCCGAATCAGCGTCATTAAGTGAATCCATTTCAGCATCACAGTCTGCTTCAACTTCAGAATCAGCGTCATTAAGTGCGTCAGTTTCAGAATCACAGTCTGTCTCAACTTCAGAATCAGCATCAGTAAGTGAATCAATTTCAGAATCACAATCAGTGTCTAATTCCGAATCCGCTTCATTAAGTGCGTCAGTTTCAGAATCACAGTCTGTTTCAAACTCCGAATCAGCGTCATTAAGTGAATCAACATCGGCATCACAGTCTGAATCAAACTCCGAATCCGCTTCAGAAAGTGCATCAGTTTCAGAATCACAGTCTGCTTCAAACTCCGAGTCATCTTCAGCAAGTGAGTCAGTGTCTGAGTCGCAGTCTGTATCTAATTCCGAATCAGCGTCAGAGAGTGCATCAGTTTCAGAATCACAATCAGTTTCAAATTCCGAGTCAGCATCAGAGAGTGCATCAGTTTCAGAATCACAGTCTGTCTCAAATTCCGAATCAGCATCAGAGAGTGCTTCAGTATCTGAGTCACAATCAGTTTCTAACTCCGAATCAGCGTCAGTCAGTGTGTCAATTTCAGCTTCGCAGTCAGTGTCTAATTCCGAGTCAGCTTCGGTAAGTGAGTCAGTCTCAGAATCACAGTCTGTTTCAAATTCCGAGTCAGCCTCAGTAAGTGCTTCTGTATCAGAATCACAATCAGTGTCTAACTCAGCATCAGCCTCAGTAAGTGCTTCTGTATCAGAATCACAATCTGCTTCAAACTCCGAGTCAGTGTCTGTAAGTGAATCAATTTCAGAATCACAATCTGTCTCAAATTCAGAATCAGCATCAGTAAGTGAATCAATCTCAGAATCACAGTCTGCTTCAAACTCAGAGTCAGCGTCAGTAAGTGAATCAATTTCAGCATCACAGTCTGAATCGAACTCAGTTTCAGCTTCAGAGAGTGAATCAACCTCAGCTTCACAATCCGAGTCAAACTCAGTTTCGACTTCAGAAAGTGAATCAACGTCAGCGTCACAATCAGAATCAAATTCAGTTTCGACTTCAGAAAGTGAATCAACATCAGCGTCACAATCAGAATCAAATTCAGTTTCGACTTCAGAAAGTGAATCAACATCAGCGTCACAATCCGAGTCAAACTCAATTTCGACTTCAGAGAGTGAATCAACATCGACATCACAATCCGAGTCAAACTCAGTTTCAACTTCAGAGAGTGAATCAACGTCAACATCACAATCCGAATCAAACTCAGTTTCAACTTCCGAGAGTGAATCAACATCGACATCACAATCCGAGTCAAACTCAGTTTCAACTTCAGAGAGTGAATCAACGTCAACATCACAATCCGAATCAAACTCAGTTTCGACTTCAGAAAGTGAATCGACATCAGCGTCACAATCAGAATCAACCTCAGTTTTAACTTCAGAGAGTGAATCAACGTCAACATCACAATCCGAGTCAAACTCAGTTTCGACTTCAGAAAGTGAATCGGCATCAGCTTCACAATCAGAATCAAATTCAGTTTCAACTTCCGAGAGTGAATCAACATCGACATCACAATCCGAGTCAAATTCAGTTTCTGCGTTAGAAAGTGCATCAGTAAGTACATCACAATCTGAGTCAAACTCAGTTTCAACTTCAGAGAGTGAGTCAACGTCAACATCACAATCCGAGTCAAATTCAGTTTCTGCGTTAGAAAGTGCATCAGTAAGTACATCACAATCTGAGTCAAACTCAGTTTCAACTTCAGAGAGTGAGTCAACGTCAACATCACAATCCGAGTCAAACTCAGTTTCGACTTCAGAAAGTGCATCAGTAAGCACATCACAATCCGAATCGAACTCAGTTTCAACTTCAGAAAGTGAATCAACGTCAGCGTCACAATCCGAATCGAACTCAGTTTCAACTTCAGAAAGTGAATCAACGTCAGCGTCACAATCCGAGTCAACTTCAGTTTCAACTTCAGAGAGTGAGTCAACGTCAGCATCACAATCCGAGTCAACTTCAGTTTCTACCTCAGAGAGTGAATCAATTTCAGAATCACAATCGGTTTCAAACTCAGAGTCATCGTCAGAAAGTGCTTCAGTAAGCGAATCACAATCATTGTCTAATTCCGAGTTAGCTTCAGTAAGCGAATCAATTTCAGAATCACAATCAGTATCAAATTCTGAGTCAGCCTCAGTAAGTGAGTCAGTATCAGAATCACAATCAGTATCAAATTCTGAGTCAGCCTCTGTAAGCGAATCAACGTCAACATCACAATCCGAGTCAAACTCAGTTTCGACTTCAGAGAGTGAATCGACATCATCATCACAATCTGAGTCAAACTCAGTTTCTACTTCAGAGAGTGAGTCAACATCGACATCACAATCCGAGTCAAACTCAGTTTCAACTTCAGAAAGTGAGTCGACATCAGCTTCACAATCAGAATCGAATTCAGTTTCAGCCTCAGAGAGTGAATCAACGTCAGCTTCACAATCCGAATCAAACTCCGAATCAGCCTCAGAAAGTACTTCTGTATCAGCATCACAATCCGAATCGAATTCAGTTTCGACTTCAGAGAGTGAATCAACATCGACATCACAATCCGAGTCAAACTCAGTTTCAACTTCAGAAAGTGAGTCGACATCAGCATCACAATCCGAATCAAACTCAGTTTCTACCTCAGAGAGTGAATCAACGTCAGCTTCACAATCCGAATCAAACTCAGTTTCAGCTTCAGAAAGTGAATCAATGTCAGCGTCACAATCCGAATCGAATTCAGTTTCAGCGTCAGAAAGTGCATCAGTAAGCACATCACAGCTGGAATCAAATTCAGTTTCAACTTCCGAGAGTGAATCGACATCAGCATCACAATCCGAATCGAATTCAGTTTCTACCTCAGAGAGTGAATCAACGTCAGCTTCACAATCCGAATCGAATTCAGTTTCAGCGTCAGAAAGTGAATCAATTTCAGAATCACAGTCTGTTTCAAATTCAGAATCCGCTTCAGAGAGCGAGTCGACATCAACATCACAATCAGCCTCAACTTCAGAGTCAGCTTCAGAAAGTGCGTCAGTTTCAGAATCACAGTCTGCTTCAAACTCAGAGTCAGTGTCTGTAAGTGAATCCATTTCAGAATCACAATCTGTTTCAACTTCAGAATCAGCATCTGTAAGTGAGTCAAACTCCGAATCACAATCAGTATCAACTTCCGAGTCAGCGTCAGAAAGTGCGTCTGTTTCAGCTTCACAATCTGTCTCAACTTCCGAGTCAGCTTCAGAGAGTGCATCAGTGTCTGAATCACAATCTGTCTCAACTTCCGAATCCGCATCAGAAAGTGCATCAGTAAGCGAATCACAATCAGTGTCTAATTCCGAGTCAGCGTCAGTAAGTGCTTCTATATCAGAATCACAATCAGAGTCTAACTCAGAATCCGCATCAGAAAGTGCGTCAGTTTCAGAATCACAGTCAGCTTCAAACTCCGAGTCAGTGTCTGTAAGTGAATCAATTTCAGAATCACAATCTGTCTCAACTTCAGAATCAGCTTCAGAGAGTGCATCAGTAAGCGAATCACAATCAGTGTCTAACTCCGAATCAGCGTCAGGGAGTGCTTCTGTATCAGGATCACAGTCAGTTTCAAACTCAGAATCAGCTTCAGAGAGTGCATCAGTTTCAGAATCACAGTCTGTCTCAAACTCCGAGTCAGCTTCAGAAAGTACTTCAGTTTCAGAATCACAATCTGCTTCAACTTCTGAGTCAGCGTCAGTAAGTGCGTCAGTTTCAGAATCACAGTCTGTTTCTAATTCCGAGTCAGCCTCAGAGAGCGAGTCAACATCAGCTTCACAGTCAGAATCGAACTCAGCTTCAGCGTCATTAAGTGAATCCATTTCAGTTAGTGAGTCAGCATCATTGAGTGAATCGCAAAGTGCAAGTACATCAGTGTCCGCTTCAGAGTCAGCATCATTGAGTACATCAAGCTCATTGAGTGCTTCTGTATTTGAAAGCCAGTCTCAAGCCTTCAGTGCTTCAATTTCTGCAATCATTTCAACTGTTGAGTCTATTTCGAACTCGGCTTCAAGCTTCATTTCAGCTAGTGAGTCGCTTTCGACATCTAACTCGGCATCATTGAGTGCATCTGTTTCAGGCTCACAATCAGTGTCTAACTCAGAATCAGCGTCAGAAAGTGCTTCTGTCTCAGAATCACAATCCGCTTCAACGTCAGAGTCAGCATCAGTAAGTGCTTCAATTTCAGCTAGTGAGTCTGCATCATTAAGTGAATCGCAAAGTGCAAGTACATCAGTGTCTGCTTCAGAGTCAGCATCATTGAGTACGTCAAGCTCATTGAGTGCTTCTGTATTTGAAAGCCAGTCTCAAGCCTTCAGTGCTTCAATTTCTGCAATCATTTCAACTGTTGAGTCTATTTCGAACTCGGCTTCAAGCTTCATTTCAGCTAGTGAATCGATTTCAACATCTAACTCAGCATCATTGAGTGAGTCGGCGTCATTGAGTGCATCTGTTTCAGGCTCACAATCAGTTTCTAATTCTGGGTCAGTGTCAGAGAGTGCATCAGTGTCTGAATTACAGTCAGTCTCAAACTCAGAGTCAACATCAGTAAGTGCTTCAATCTCAGAATCACAATTAGTCTCTAATTCCGAGTCTGTATCAGAATCACAGTCTGTTTCAAACTCAGTCTCTGTCTCAGAATCCGTTTCAAACTCAGAATCAACTTCTGTAAGTGAATCAGTCTCAGAATCACAGTCTGTGTCAACCTCAGTAAGTGCTTCGATTTCTACAAGTGAGTCTGTATCGTTGAGCGAATCGCAAAGTGCAAGTGCATCTGCATCAGAATCCGCTTCATCAAGCGTTTCAGTATCCGAGTCAGCATCTACATCAGTATTCTTGAGTGCCTCTGAAAGCACAAGCACTTCAGCAAGTATCTCAACTTCATTGAGTACATCAGCAAGTCTTTCAGCCTCAACAAGTGCATCAGAGTCAGCTTCAGCAAGTACATCCGCTTTAGTCTCAGCGTCAGAATCAGCAAGCGTTTCAGCATTATTGAGTGAATCACAAAGTGCAAGTGAGTCTGTGTCAGAATCAGCAAGTACATCCGCTTCAGAATCAGAGTCGGCTTCTACATCAGCAAGTCTTTCAGCATCAGCAAGTGTATCTGAGTCGTTGTCTGCATCAGCTTCAACTTCAGTAAGTGTGTCTGCCTCAGAATCTGCTTCAGCAAGTGAGTCAGTATCCTTGAGCGAATCACAAAGTGTAAGTGCATCAGAGTCTGTATCAGCAAGCACATCTGCTTCAGTCTCAGCGTCAGAATCAGCGAGCGTATCCGCTTCAGTATCTACGTCAGCCTCAGTAGGTGCGTCAGAATCAGCCAGCACGTCTGAGTCAGCATCAACAAGTACCTCTATCTCAGAATCACAGTCTGTTTCAAACTCAGTCTCTGCATCAGAATCAGCGAGCACATCAGTTTCTGTATCTGAGTCAGCGTCAGCGAGCGCATCCGCTTCAGAAAGTTCTTCGATTTCAGCTAGTGAGTCTGTATCGTTGAGTGAGTCGCAAAGTGAAAGTGCATCAGCCTCAAAATCAACATCATCGAGCGTTTCATCATCATTGAGTGACTCACAATCAGTCTCAGTAAGTACTTCGATTTCAGCTAGTGAGTCTGTATCGTTGAGCGAATCACAAAGTGAAAGTGCATCAGAGTCTGTATCAGCGAGCGCCTCAGCTTCAGTCTCAGCGTCAGAATCAGTAAGCGTATCTGAATCAACTTCAGCGAGCATCTCAGTCTCAGAATCAATTTCAACTTTAGAATCTATCTCTGTTTCAACTTCAATCTCTGAATCAATTTCAAACATTGTAAATCATTCAGAATCCGCTTCATCAAACGTTTCAGTATCAGAGTCAGCATCATTGAGTATCTCATTAAGTGAATCACAATCAGCCTCAGTAAGTACTTCGATTTCTACAAGCGAGTCTGTGTCATTGAACGAGTCGCAAAGCGCAAGTACATCAGCATTCTTGAGTGCCTCTGAAAGCACAAGTGCTTCAACATCATTGAGCACTTCAGCAAGTCTTTCAACCTCTGCCTCAACAAGTGCCTCAGAATCAACTTCTGAAGCGAAAGATTCTAAGCACAAACGTGGTAGCCAAGCGCTTCCTAAGACTGGTGAGGAAAACTCATCATTGTCAATGGCATTTGGTGCTTTGGCAACTGCAACAGGTTTCGTCTTTCTTGCCAAACGTAAGAAAAATGAAGAATAGGTCGAAGATTATTCGTATTTCAGAATTGTAATAGTCTTTGCAATGCTCAGATAAGCACAAAAAAACACCTTCATGTTAGCTTGTACTGACCCCAAAAAGTTAGACAAATAATTTAAGCAAAGGATTTAGTTCTGTATTGCACAGGACTAAGTCCTTTTAGTTTTATCTTAATGCGTTTGTTATTGTAATAATTAATATAGTCTACAATAGCTTGTTCCAAATGCTCAATTGACTTAAACGTCTTCTCATAACCATAAAACATCTCAGACTTAAGAATGCCAAAGAAGGATTCCATCATGCCGTTGTCTGGACTATTGCCTTTACGTGACATGGATGGTTGGATTCCTTTCTCCTCTAAAAAATGATGATAGAAATCATGTTGATATTGCCATCCCTGATCACTGTGTAGAATAGTTTTCTCATAGCACTTCTCTGTGAAGGCTTGTTCCAACATCATTTTTACTTGTGCTAAGTTGGGCGAAGTAGAAAGATTGTAGGCGATAATTTCGCTGTTAAAACCATCTAAAACTGGTGATAAATAGAGTTTTTGGCTGCTTGCTGGAATGGCAAACTCTGTCACATCTGTGTAGCACTTTTCCATTGGTTTTAATGCTTCAAACTGGCGTTGAATGAGATTCTCTGCTTTCTTACCAACCTCTCCTTGATATGAAGAATACTTACGTTTACGACGAATTCGAGCACTTAAACCAAGAACCTTCATCAGACGTTGCACTTTCTTATGATTTACCATGAAGCCACGATTTCTCAATTCAAGAGTCATTCGACGATAGCCGTAATTTCCTTTATGCTCACAATAAATTGATTGAATTTCAGCTTTAAGCACTTTATCTTTGTCAAATCCATCTAGTTGTTTCAACTGATAGTAGTAAGTTGAGCGAGCTAAACCAGCCGTTTCAAGAAGTAAATCTAGTCGAAATCCTCCTGTGACCATTTCTCTAATTGTCTCTGCCTTTCTCGCTGTAAGGCTTCGTCCCTGTCTTCTAGTTCTTTTAACTTTTTTAGGTAAGCCACCTCGGTACGTAAGCGTTCATTCTCCTCTTGGAGTCGTTCTAGTTCTGTCATTTCTTCCCAAGTTTTCTTACGTTTACGTCCCATTTTAGGTACTCTCTCTCTTGTTTTTTCAACAATAGTATACCCATTTTTCTTGTATTGTGCTATCCAATTTTTCAACAGAGAAGGATTGGGTAGAGCATAATCTAAAGATACACTTTTTCGTGAACGACCTTCAAGCAACACTTTATTAATTATTTCTTCCTTTAATTCGGGAGAATAGTAACGATTCTTCCCTTTTTTGACGATTTCTATTCCGTAACGTTCAATCAACCTCACCATATATTTTAGTCCAGAAACATCCACACCAAATCTTTTGGAAAGCTCTTTGAAGCTTCTCCCTTGTTTTCTCAGTTCATATATCTGAATCTTGTCCTCATAAGTTAATTTCATAATAAAAACACCTCAAAAATTAGATTTTTTCTGTCTAACTTTTGGGGTGCAGTTCAGCTAACCATTCTAGCTAGAAGGTGTTTTTTGATTTGGAGATGTTGTGATAGTTTCAAAATGGAACAAACCTTTTGAAATACTAACGACTACATAAAAATAGGAGACCACTTAAACATGGACTCCTATTTGTTGGTTTTCTCATTATCTTGTTTATACATCACTGTTCCCACAGTTACGAGAATAGTTAACAGAATCGGTATAAATCGAAAAACTCCCCAGTCAGGGTCATAAGCCAAAAGGACAGAAGCTATATAAAAAATGATGCTTGTGTATAAGAAGTTTTTATTACCTTTTTTACGACCAATACCTGTTAAAATAGTTGCAATGATAAAACTAATCAAACTAGGTGCTAGGAAAATTATTATAAGCATTCCCCAAGGATTTGACAGACCTAAGAGCAAGAATAAGACAAGATAGACTATGGCTAAATAAAAGGCAATTGACAGGAGAATAGAAGCAACTCTGTTGTCTGGAGAATTATTCTTAATGAGCTCTTGATTATTGACCTCTTGACCAGTCTTACCCTTATCTTGGCTTGTGTTGAAGTTTGTATGTTGTACTGACATCTTTCTCACCTACCCCTCTATTTGTTTCTAAATAGTTTAACTCTTTTCACCTTTATTATACTCCTTTTTCCTTGTTTTTAGCAGGGTAGATAGGCATTTGAACTATTTGTTATGATGATTTGTCGCTCTACAATCTAGTTTCTGTTCCCTTCGTTTTTGATGGAAAAGAGTATTTTTAATTAGCACTAGAGTAACCAAACTTGCCCCTCTGACACCTCAGTAAGTAATGAATGGCTTAGATAGTTAGAATTTAGATTTTGTATGAGAAGATAGTCTAAAAAAGACCCTATTTTAACAGACCTAATGGTTTGGTAAGGATAGTATTTTTTGTCGCTTTGAGAGAAGTGCCTTAAGGATTTTGTGAATTTTCATTAGATTTCTTTGTAATCCCATTAAAAGAAGTCTCTTATCAATAATCATTCTAAATAGCCATAGAGTGTCAGTTATCTGTTTCTCAACGAACTAAAATGAGCATGTTTATAATTCTAAACACTCATTTAAAACTAATGTTATTAAAGCAATAAAAGGACTTTTCTAAAAATTATGAAAATTTATCGAATCTTATTGAAAAAAAGCTTTCAATGATTTAGAATGAAGCTATAAATGGGAAAAAGGAGTCTTTTTATTATGGACAAAAAAGTACATTATAAAATGCACAAAGTTAAGAAACAATGGGTAACCATCGCAGTTACAGGGATGTCACTCGGTGCAGTCTCAGCGGTTTCTTTAGGAACTAACGACGGTGTCGTTCAGGCCGACGAACACACGGATGCTACTGTAGCCATCCCCGATATTACTGTTGATACGGGTACTGTATCTAACGATACAACGGCTGCTCAGGATCCAACTACAGCAGTTGCAGCGACAAACGATGTCGCAACTGATCAAGCCGCACCAACAGCAACTTTCGATTTGACAACTGATACAACAAATACAGTTGCAGCGAATGCTGTTGATACGGCATCGACTGTCGGCACTGATCGTGCGGCAACTACAACAGATACAACAGCAACCAACGATACAGCTGTTGATACAACAAATAACAATACTACAACTGATACAACAACAGTTACAGACCGTGCAGCGACACGTGAACGTCGTGCGACTGGTGCCCGCCGTGGTCCTACAGGAGGCCGTCGTGCTACTCCAGTTAACGGCAATACAAACAATGCTAATAATACTAATAATACTGTCACAGTAGTAAATAACGACCTTCCAGCAACTAACAATGTCGTAACTGATGGTCCAAGTCACATCAAAACAATTGATGGAAAACAATACTACGTTGAAGATGACGGCACTATTCGTAAGAACTATGTCCTTGAACGTAACGGTGGAAGCCAATACTTCAACGCTGAAACTGGTGAATTGTCTAACCAAAAAGAATACCGTTTCGACAAGAACGGTGGAACAGGTTCATCAGCTGATAGCACAAACACAAACGTTACTGTAAATGGTGATAAAAATGCCTTTTATGGTACAACTGATAAAGATATCGAACTTGTTGACGGTTACTTCACTGCCAACACATGGTACCGTCCAAAAGAAATCTTGAAAGATGGTAAAGAGTGGACTGCCTCAACTGAAAATGACAAACGTCCATTGCTTACAGTTTGGTGGCCAAGCAAGGCTATCCAAGCGAGCTACCTCAACTACATGAAGGAGCAAGGTCTCGGTACCAATCAGACCTATACGTCATTCAGCTCACAAACTCAGATGGACCAAGCAGCGCTTGAAGTTCAAAAACGTATTGAAGAACGTATTGCGCGTGAAGGCAACACTGACTGGTTGCGTACAACTATCAAAAATTTCGTGAAGACCCAACCAGGTTGGAATTCAACTTCTGAAAATCTTGATAACAGCGATCACTTGCAAGGTGGTGCCCTTCTCTATAACAACGATAGTCGTACAAGTCATGCTAACTCTGACTATCGTCTCTTGAACCGCACACCAACTAGCCAAACAGGTAAACACAATCCTAAGTATACTAAGGATACAAGTAACGGTGGTTTCGAGTTCTTGTTGGCTAATGATATCGACAACTCAAACCCAGCGGTTCAAGCTGAGCAGTTGAACTGGCTCCACTACATCATGAACATCGGTACTATTACTGGTGGTTCTGAAGATGAAAACTTCGATGGTGTTCGTGTCGATGCCGTGGATAATGTCAATGCTGACCTTCTTCAAATTGCTTCAGATTACTTCAAAGCTAAGTATGGTTCTGACCAAAGCCAAGAACAAGCTATTAAACACTTGTCTATCTTGGAAGCATGGTCTCACAACGATGCCTACTACAATGAAGATACAAAGGGTGCTCAGTTGCCAATGGATGACCCTATGCACTTAGCATTGGTATATTCACTCTTGCGTCCAATTGGTAACCGCTCAGGAGTTGAACCACTTATTTCAAATAGTATCAATGACCGTTCTGAAAGTGGTAAAAACTCTAAACGCATGGCTAACTACGCCTTTGTTCGTGCTCACGATTCAGAGGTACAATCAATCATTGGTCAAATCATCAAAAATGAAATCAACCCTCAATCAACAGGGAATACCTTCACGCTTGATGAAATGAAGAAAGCCTTTGAAATCTACAACAGAGACATGCGTAGTGCTAACAAGCAATACACACAATATAATATTCCATCAGCATACGCCTTGATGCTTACGCATAAGGACACTGTGCCACGTGTTTACTATGGTGACATGTACACAGATGATGGTCAATATATGGCCCAAAAATCACCATATTATGATGCTATTGAAACCCTCTTGAAAGGCCGTATCCGCTATGCAGCCGGTGGTCAAGATATGAAGGTTAACTACATCGGTTATGGTAATACTAATGGTTGGGATGCTGCAGGTGTCTTGACATCTGTACGTTATGGTACAGGGGCTAATAGTGCTTCTGATACTGGTACAGCAGAAACACGTAACCAAGGTATGGCAGTTATCGTTTCAAACCAACCTGCCCTTCGTTTGACAAGCAACTTGACAATTAACATGGGTGCGGCTCACCGTAACCAAGCTTATCGTCCATTGCTTTTGACAACAAACGATGGTGTGGCTACTTACTTGAATGATAGCGATGCTAACGGCATTGTCAAATACACTGATGGTAACGGTAATTTGACATTTAATGCAAACGAAATCCGTGGTATCCGTAACCCTCAAGTTGATGGTTACCTTGCAGTTTGGGTACCAGTAGGTGCTTCTGAAAGTCAAGACGTGCGTGTAGCACCAAGTAAAGAAAAGAACAGCAGTGGTTTGGTTTATGAATCAAATGCTGCCCTTGATTCACAAGTTATCTACGAAGGTTTCTCTAACTTCCAAGACTTCGTCCAAGATTCATCACAATACACTAATAAGAAGATTGCTGAAAATGCAAACCTCTTCAAATCATGGGGTATCACATCATTTGAATTTGCACCACAGTACGTTTCAAGTGATGATGGTAGCTTCCTTGACTCAGTCATCCAAAATGGTTATGCTTTTACAGACCGTTATGATATTGCTATGAGTAAGGACAATAAGTACGGTTCATTGGCTGACTTGAAAGCAGCTCTTAAATCACTCCACGCTGTAGGTATCTCAGCGATTGCTGACTGGGTTCCAGACCAAATCTATAACCTTCCAGGTGATGAAGTGGTTACAGCAACTCGTGTTAATAACTATGGTGAAACTAAAGATGGAGCAATCATCAATCATAGCCTCTACGCTGCTAAGACACGTACTTTTGGTAACGACTACCAAGGTAAATATGGTGGTGCCTTCCTTGATGAATTGAAACGTCTTTACCCACAAATCTTTGATCGTGTTCAAATCTCTACTGGTAAACGTATGACTACTGACGAGAAGATCACACAGTGGTCTGCGAAGTACATGAATGGTACTAACATTCTTGACCGTGGTTCAGAGTACGTGCTTAAGAATGGTCTAAGTGGTTACTACGGTACAAATGGTGGTAAAGTTAGCCTTCCAAAAGTAGTCGGAAGCAACCAATCTACTAACAACGACAACCAAAACGGTGATGGTAGTGGTAAGTTTGAGAAGAGCTGGGGCAGTGTTTACTATCGTTATAACGATGGCAAACGTGCTAAGAATGCCTTTATCAAAGATAACGACGGAAATGTTTACTACTTTGATAACTCAGGTCGCATGGCAATCGGTGAAAAGACTATCGATGGTAAACAATACTTCTTCCTCGCTAATGGGGTGCAATTGCGTGATGGTTACCGTCAAAACCGTAGAGGTCAAGTATTCTACTACGACCAAAACGGTGTCTTGAATGCAAACGGTAAACAAGATCCAAAACCAGATAACAACAATAACAATACATCAGGCCGCAACCAATTCGTACAAATTGGTAATAACGTTTGGGCATACTACGATGGTAATGGTAAACGTGTGACAGGTCACCAAAACATCAATGGTCAAGAACTCTTCTTCGATAACAATGGTGTCCAAGTTAAAGGGCGTACTGTTAATGAGAATGGTACTATCCGTTACTATGATGCTAACTCAGGTGAATTGGCTCGCAACCGATTCGCAGAAATCGAACCAGGTGTTTGGGCTTACTTCAATAATGATGGTGCAGCCGTAAAAGGTTCACAAAATATCAATGGTCAAAACCTCTACTTTGATCAAAATGGTCGTCAAGTGAAAGGTGCTTTGGCTAATGTTGATGGCAACCTTCGTTACTATGATGTAAATTCAGGTGAGCTTTACCGTAATCAATTCCATGAAATCGATGGTAGCTGGTATTACTTCGATGGTAATGGTAATGCTGTCAAAGGCATGGTTACTATCAATGGTCAAAACCTCCTCTTTGATAACAATAGTAAGCAAATCAAAGGTCATTTGGTTCGTGTGAACGGCGTTGTTCGTTACTATGATCCAAATTCAGGTGAGATGGCTGTTAACCGTTGGGTTGAAGTGAGTCCAGGATGGTGGGTTTACTTTGACGCTCAAGGCCGAGGACAAATCTAATCGTTTCCAAACTGTATGAACCGAGACAGTAGTCTCGGTTTTTATGGCATGTTCGGATTTCGTTAAGGATTTAATGATGGCTGAACAAGTGATTTTAAAACCATCTTGAGTTAGTCATGATAGTCTGATAGTAATCATTACATCTGTAGTTCCATGAAAAAGTAATCATGCTAAAAAAGCTATTAGTTATTTATAACTTAATACGAGAAACTTGAGAAACTGGGGAATTTCATTAAATGGTTCCAATCTATTGACGAAGCGTAAAAGTCAATCTATACTAAAAGTAATGCTAGTTATTCATTGGCATTCCATAGTCGAGGACTAGGCACAGACCTTCTCTGTGCCATTCTCTTAGGTTGTTCCCTTACAACTGAGGTAAGGTTCTAGTCTTTCAAAGATGAGAAGTAGTTGTGATAGTTTATAGTCTATTTCTTATGAGAGTGTCTTTAGGGAGAGAAAGCTCCATTAAAGACTCATCATTTAAGTTATCGGGGTAATCTCATTTTGATGTCACTTTCATAAACTACTTAATAGATATTGCACATTAAAGCACTATTTTTTCACTTAGGGGTTAAAATGATTAAAGTTCTTACACCTTACTTGTAAAAATTCGATTCTCGTATTATAGTATATATAAGAGATATCAAAAATTTTAATCTTTGATAAGAACTTGTTAGCTTCTCCGAGGGAAAATGAAATCTTAATAGAAAAGATTTCCATGAGAACTTAGCAAGTATAGGATTTTATTTCTCATAAAAAGAAGAAAGGGGGAGTATTTTTGAGAGCCTATAGGGAAGATGCGACTGAAGCAGCAGCAAGAACTGCCGAAGAGCATATTGCACATAAATCAGCGCACTCTGATTTAGTTGATACTATAGATCTTTCTAAATTATTGACTAACCCAAAAAGTCGCTCTGACCACGGTGCCCCCTCTCCATTAGATTTTGCCAGAGCTGACGAAGTTCTCTTTGATAATCATGCTCAATCGGAAACCGTGAGGATTCCATCTAAGCAAGAGATTATTTTTCAAGGAGCGGATTCGCAAACTCCAGATCCTGAAGTCATGGAAAACCATGTCTTCACAGGGACTAGGGATAGGAAGACTGGTTTAATCGAATGGGACAAGGACAGTTATACCTATCCTAAGATATCGGTACCAGTTGTCCAGGGCTATTTCGCTGACCAAAAGGAAGCGGGTTTTAACGTTGTCACGCCCTATGTGCCAACGGTAACGGAACATGTGACCTATAGGAAATTGGGACGCATTATCCCTGTGACAGAAGATGGGGAATATATTCCAGGTGCTTTGACTAAGCAGTATAACAATAACAAAAAAGATCCACGAAAGGCGGGTGAGACAGCAACACCAGCTGTTCAAGATTATATGACAGATATTAAAAGTGTAGTACCGAACAAACCAGGAGCGGACACTCCGGTTGTGTATCGTAAAATTTTCAAGAAAGCCAGCATCACTTATATTGATGAAACTACCGGTGCTTACTTGGTTAGTGACCAGTTGACCGGTGAATTGGGTGAAGCGATTGAATACGGGACAGCAACACGTATCAAGACTTTCAAGAACATGGGATATGACTTGATTCAGGACGAATTCCCTAAAGATGCCATTTTTGATGATAAAGATATTGATGATCAAGAGTGGTTCGTCCTCTTGCAACACGATGTTGCCAAGGTGGGACCTGAAAATGAGCAAGTCCCAGATACTCCAATCAATCCTAATAATCCAGATGGACCTAAATGGCCATCTAAGTATGCTTACGAAAAAGAAGTAAGCTTCACAGTCTTTTACAGAAGTACAGATGGCAATGCTGATTTGCCAGATGCTGATGTGCAAAAGGCTTATTGGGTGCGTACTCTTACCTTCGACAAGGTTACAGGTGAGCTTGTTGATGAGACAGAGTGGTCTCCAAACAAAACCAAGTATTATGATATTTATGCACCAGTTGTTTTAGGCTATTTTGCGGATAGAGTAGAAGTTAAGGGTAGAGATGTTACTGAGGATAATATAGAAGAAACCGTTACCTATGTTCCACTTGGTAAGATCATTCCTATTGATGCGAATGGACGCTTGATTCCAAACGTGCCTACGCCAACCTTCAACAACGATGCTAATAACCCAACCAAGGTTAGTGAGACTCTTGTTCCTCACATTCCGGGTTACCGTCCAATGCAACAAAGTGTCATGCCTGAGAGCTTGACAGACGATATTCTTGTTGAGTACGCTCCAATCCTTGAAGATGTAACGCAACCAACCTTGCAAACTGTCTTCTTCAAAGGTGCTGGCGAAGCAACACCGTCTGTTAATATTCAGTCTGACTTCAGCTTCACTGGTAAGTACAACCAAGCAGAAGATACTTACACTTGGGATCAAGACAGCTATACTTTCGCTAAGGTCAATGTTCCAGTTATCGAAGGTTACTTTGCGGACAAGGCAGTTGCTGGTATGCAGGTTGTTACACCTGATAAACCAGAAGCAACAGATAGTGTTGCCTATAAAGAGCTTGGTAAGATTATCCCTGTTGATACCTTTGGTAATCCAATCGCGGATGCAGAGCCAGTTCATTATGCTAATGATCCTCAAGATGCTACGCAAGTTATTGAGACACCAGCACCACAAGTTGCTGGCTACCAAGCTGAAAGTGAATTGGTATTGCCAATTGACCTCAGCATGGACCAAACCTTGGTTTACGAGCCAATCTTGGATGATATCACGCAAGATACGAAACAAACGGTTACCTTCCAAGGTGCAGGCTACAAAGATCCAGTTATCAACATTCAAGATAGCTTCAGCTTCCACGGTAAATTTAACCAAGTGGAACAAACAAGCACTTGGGATCAAGACAGCTTCACTTATGATGTCGTAGAAGTTCCAGTTGTAGATGGCTTCTATGCGGATAAACGTCAAGCTGGTGGTCTTGAAGTTCGCCCAGACCTTCCAGAAGTGGAAGATACAGTAACTTATACAGAGCTTGGTAAGATTATTCCAGTAGATGAGTATGGTACACCTATTGAAAATGCACCTACTCCAAGCTACAACAACGATCCTGAAGATCCAACCATGGCTATGGAAACAGTCGTTCCAGATGTTCTTGGTTACATTTCTGAAAAGGCCTTTATTACTCCAGAACACCCAGGTCAAGATACCAACGTGGTTTATGCTAAGGATGAGCAAAAAGCTATTATCCTTTACATGAATGAGCTTGATAAGTCCGAATTGACTCGTGATGTCGTCGTCGGAAGCTCAGGTGAGAAGATTGACTACTCTACTGATGAACAAATTGCAAACTTGCTCAAACAAGGTTATGAACTTGTCAACGATGGTTATGCGGCAGCCTTTGACCACACTTACAATGGTGATTCTGACTTTGATCAAGTCTTCGAAGTTGTTCTTCGTGAACGTTTGGTTCTTATTGACCCAGATATGCCAGCACCAGTTGCAGGTGAAGTCGTAGATCCAAACGATGTTAATAGTCCAGTTTGGCCAAATAGCGTAGAGATGCTTGAAAACCGTGCCGATGTGACACGTACAATCCAGTATGTCTTCGAAGAAGGCGGCTTGGCTAGCGACGACTACGTTGAAGTTCTTGATTTCAAACGTTTGACTAACGTTAACCTTGTTACAGGTGCTATCAATTATGAAGCATGGTCAAGTACTCAAGCTGGCTTCTCAGCTGTTCCTTCTCCAGAGGTTGTTGGATTTACACCAGACCGTATGGAAGTAGCTGAAATGACAGATGTTTCTGTAGAAACACCTGAAATCATGGAAGTAGTAACTTACCTTAAGGATGCTCAGAAAGCTACAGTTACTTATGTTGATGGCACAACTCGTAAGAAACTTGAAGTGGTTGACTTGCTTGGTAAATCAGGCGAAGTTATCGATTACTCAACAATCGAGCGTATCAAGTACTATAGTGACCGTGGTTATACCCTCCTTGCAGATGGCTTCACAAACGGTGTTATCTTTGATGGTGATTCACATGTTGACCAAAACTTCATGGTTACCCTTCGTCATGGTACCGTTCAAGTAGGTCCAGATAACATCCAAGAAGCCGGTACACCAATCAACCCAGCAAATCCTGATGGAGCTAAATGGCCAGAACGTGAAAGCTATATTAAAGATGTAACCTTCACAGTTCTCTACACATCTAGCGATGGACAAGCAGAACTTCCTGCTAATAACATCCAAACCGCTCAATGGACACGTAGTTTGACCATTGATAAGGTTACAGGTGAAGAGCTTGGTTCAAGCTACTGGACTTCAAATAAAGGTCAGTTTGAAACAGTTATCACACCAGAAGTAGAAGGCTATAGCGCTGATAAGGACAAGGTTGAAGGTAAGACAGTAGGTCAACGTAACCTTGAAGAAACCGTTGTTTATATCCCGCTTACAGGCGATATCAATGGTAAACCTAAAGAAAACAAGGCAGACGATATCGTTGTTGAAGAGGTTCAAGATCTAGAAGTTCTCGACCAAGTCGAAGAGCAAGTGGAATCTCATGAGGGACCAGTCACTTATGGACCAGGCGATGACTTTGAAGCACCTGTTTCAAGTCAAGCTGAGGGTAAAGGCTCTAAACACAAGATGCCAATTAATCTCTCAAATGAGGAAGAAGCAAGCAAAGGTAAGATTGAAGAAACCATCAATATCGCAGGCTTCACCGTATCGGTAACAGGTCTAGGACTTGGCCGCAACGGACGTAAGAAGAAAAATAAGAAAGATCACAAAGATCAAAAAGACAAATAATATAAAGACCTGAATGACTCAGGCATGCCCAGACAGAAAGAAAATCTCAAGTTGCATTGTGCACTTGGGATTTTTTTGTGGATTGTTTCTTATCTAAAATAAGATGTTTAAAGACTATCTCAGAACATTTTTTTATTAAAAATATGTAAAACTATTAACTCTGATTTTTTTCCGAAAAGATATTGATAAACTACAATTATAGTGAAAGGTACCTTCACTATAACAAGATATTCTCCAGATTGGGTTTCAGATTTTAAAACTTCCCCTTATAATGCATATGCATGGGTGGAGTTTGATAATAAGCCTATTGGTGAAAGCATTAATTTATGAAATTTCAAAAGGTTCTATTCGTCAAAGGAAAACAAAATGATTAATATTACTAATTTAAATAAAACATACGATGACAAAGTTGTATTATCAAATATAACTTTTCAAGCTAATAAAGGTGAAATTACTGGTTTGATCGGACCTAATGGTTCTGGGAAATCAACCCTAATAAAAATACTATTAGGGTTGGAGTCAGCTGATAGTGGAAAGGCAACTATTTTAGGAACAACATATAGTGAGTTAGGAGCTGAGCCAATCTCAATAGTAGGAACTTTTTTAGATAGTTATCAACCTTATCCAAGTAGAACTGGTTATGAGCAATTAAGATGGATTGCACTTTCTTGTGGACTAAGTAAGCAACGTTGTACTGAATGTTTAGAAATTGTTGGATTAAAAGATGTTGGTAAGAAGAAAATCAAAGATTATTCTTTAGGAATGAAGCAAAGATTAGGCTTGGCAACAGCAATACTTGCAGACCCAGATATTTTGATTTTAGACGAACCTATTAATGGGTTGGACCCAGAGGGAATCCGTTGGTTAAGAGAGTTTCTCAAAGACTTTGTGAAACAAGGAAAAACAGTACTATTAACTAGCCATTATATGAGCGAACTTGAATTAACCGTAGATAGAGTTGTAGGTATTTCAAATGGTCATGTTGTTCTAAATGACAAACGTGAGCAAGTATTGAAGCAATATGATAGTTTTGAAAACGCCTATTTTAGCTCTGTACATGAGAGGAGTAGTATAAAATGTTAAGTCAAGTTATAAAGGGGTATTTATATAAATATAGCCATCTAACTTTATTTAAAATGGGATTTTTTATCTTAGTTGTAGTTAGTTTGTTTTTTACCTATCAAAATATTCAAGTCATTAATGCACTACACACTGGTGCTGCCAACTCAGTAAATATTGATCAAAATGTAATTGAGACTCCTTATAGAACGGTGAGAGATGCTATTTTATCATCTCCTTATCAAGCAACCGTGTTATTTTTGCCTATATTGTCAGCATTAATTCTAGCAACTGATTATCAATTTGGTGAGGATGAGTTTTCATCACTAATTTGTGCTAACTGGAAAATAAGGTTGTTTTCACAGATATTTAGTATAATTGTTATTTCAATAATGACGACCTTTACGTTGTTTTTATTAAATGCATTACTTCTAAAATTCATGTTAGTTAGTAAGTTACAAAGTATTCTGTCTATAGGTTTAATGCTTGATGTTATCACTAGACTAGGAGCTTTTACAATTACACTTAATTTACTCTCTCTATTACTTGTAAAAATAACAAAAAGATCAATTCCTTCTTTGATTGTGATAGTTTTATTGTTAGTTTTTTCTTTATCAGGCATACTTAAGGCAATTTCTCCTATTTTAGATAATTTATTACCTTTAATTGGAGCTAAGTCTTTTGCTTTTGGTAGGGTCGAAGCCGGTCAGACAACTCAATTATATGGAGCGATTCTTCTATTATTTGAAACTTTCCTTACTACGATTTGTTTATTTTATTTAGAAAAAATAAAATGGGGGAAGAAGAATGAAAAGCCAATTGCATAGCTTATTATATAAAAAATATAGTTTATTACCTATACAGGTTTATTTATTATTTCAGTTAGTATTTGTTATTATAATAAGTTTATTAAGATATCTAAAATTCGAAGTTAATGAAGATTCTATCACTTTTAACAGTTCTGTTTTATTAACTATAATATCTTTCTCTTTTTTAGGGAATGGAGTTTTAAATGCAAGTGTAGAATTGAGGACACAAAGTTATAAGCAAGTTTACCTGAACAACGGAAGTAGGGTGAAGGCAGCATTATACATATTATTAATAGATCTACTAGAATGTTTAACACAGTCAGTATTAGCAGGTTTAATAGTAATGATGTTTAGTCAGGGTATTCATAGTGAAGTAAATTTTTATTATTACTTGTTTGGTTCAGTTGTATACTTTTTAGCGGGTTACTCTTTTTCCTTTTTATGCGGTAATTCAATGATTGCACTTGCAATTTTGCTATTATTTCCTATACTCGTGTTGCCTTTTATAGATAGGGTTTTACCAATAGCTTCAAGTGTAATAATATATGATTTAGTTTTTCAGCTAATACATACAAACTATTCTATAATGCGTTTTATTGTATTTATAATTTGGCTTTTTGGATTATTCTTTACGAGTTATTGCCTTATTAGAAAGGAATTTTTAAAGTAACCCAAATAAAGATTGTTTTTTAGATGAGACAACATCGAATTTAGATAGATTGACTGAAAAATAGATACAAGACTTTGGAGCACATATTCTGTTACTTAAAAATGAGCATTATTGAGATTTGGTAGAAACTCAATTTATTGAATTATCAATTATATGCTAATTTTGAAATGTATTTTCGATTTTTAATTATGTTACAATATATTCAAAACGTACGAGGGAAAAAATGGTAAAGTCAAAAATTCTAGTTATTGACGATGATTTAAAAATTTTAAGATTGATTAAGAATATTCTGGAGAAAAACTCCTATGTAGTTGAAACTAGAAATTCTGTCGAAGATATTAACCTATGTGACTTCATAGGATTTGATTTGATTTTACTGGATATAATGATGCCAGTGAGTGGTATTGATATTTGTAGTAGTATCAGAAGTCAGATTCAAACACCCATAATTTTTATAACTGCTAAAAACCTTGAAGAAGATATTGTTGAAGCTATTGGAATAGGTGCAGATGATTTTATTACCAAACCATTCGGTATGAAGGAGTTGGTTGCAAGAGTCAAAATGCATATTAGAAGAGATAAAAGGCTACTTTCTGTCGGAGATACTGAGACTAGTGGTTTACTTCAATTTGATAGGGTAGGAAAGGAATTAATAGTAGACGGTAATAGTATTTCTCTTTCGAGAAGGGAATTCGATTTATTATATTTGTTGTTTACCTATCAAACTAAAATCTTTAGTGTAGAGGAGCTTTATGAATATTTGTACCCTCAAAGTTCAGAAGTTCAGTACCGAAGTATTACAGAGTATATCTATCAGATTCGACAAAAATTGAAACCTTATGGTATTGATCCAATTAAAACTCTTTGGGGTGGGGGATATAAATGGCAAAATCAATAACATTAAAGCAGTTGATAAGAGCAACTTATTTGAAAATTATTTTTCAATTTTTGTTATGTATTTGTTTTTTTTACATTATTCCTACCCTATTTACAGCGGTTGAAGGAATTAATGCTAACAATGTGAATAGCTTTACTATGTTTTTTAGTGTTAGCTCGTGGATTTATCTTTGTGTCATTTTAGTTGTTATAATTGTAAGAAATGTACAAAAACTTCTATATGAAATTCAGAGAGAGATGAAGACAGTATATGAACAAAGCTTATATTCAGACAATAACAAATACTCTAAGCCACTAAGGTTATTTGAATTTATTGAGACAAAAGAACATATTATGAAGATGCAGGATAAAATTCAAAAGATGCTTGAAAAAGAGAAGAAACAAAAGCAAGAGCTAATGTTCAGAGTGTCTTCCGCAGCACATGATTTAAAGACACCTCTAACAATAATTTCAGGTAATGCTGAGTATCTTCAAACATTTGATTTGTCTCCTGAGTTAACTCAATGCTTATTAGATATCGAATCTTCAAGTCAACAACTAGATAATTATTTTAATCAATTTATTCAATATTCAAAAACATTTTATAAAGATAATATCAATAAAGAGCATATTACTTCGGAGCAGCTTGCGTCATGTTTGATTAGAGAATTAACTCCTCTGACAACTGGGACTTGTGTTTTAAATGTATTGAATGAAACCCCATCTGATACTACTATTCATATTGACTTAGTATTATTCTTAAGAGCAATTACTAATCTAGTGAATAATGCAATGTCCTATAGTCAATCAATGATGCCAAAGATAGTTATAAAATTATCTTCTGAGCAAAATAAGATTGTTTTATCGGTTTGGAACGATGGCTCAAGGTTCTCAGCTAATATGATTGATAATGTAGGATCGCTCTTTTACCAAGATAATCAGTCAGGAAACGACTCTCAAAATCACCATTTTGGAATAGGGTTATCTTTTGTAAAAAGAGTCGTAGAACTTCATGATTGGGAACTGAAACTTTCTAATGAAAATAATGGAGCTATGGTTACAATCTATATTGAGTAATATTTTTTAAGTTGAGATATTTATCTAGTTTATATCTGTTCTCTTGTGGTAACATCACTTCTATACTACAATATAGGAGTACAATCACAAAAGGAGACTGCCATGCCGACAGAATATGAAAAAATGATTGCGGGTGAGTTTTATAAGCCTAGCGACCCTGAGTTACGTGCCCTAGCAGCAAAATCGAGAGAAAACCAAATGGCCTTTAATGGGGAACCTGACCGTCTCAAGAGAGCTGAAGTTGTCAAATCTTGGTTTGGTTCGACTGGTGAAAATGTTGCCATGAATCCTCAGTTCGTTACGGATTACGGTGTTAATATCCATATCGGTGAAAATTTTTATTCTAACTGGAACTTGACTATGCTAGACGTCTGTCCTATCAGGATTGGTGACAATGCCATGATTGGCCCTAATTGTCAGTTTTTGACGCCCTTACATCCGCTTGATCCAACCGAGCGTAATTCAGGACTTGAATATGGGGCTCCAATTACTATCGGTGATAATTTCTGGGCTGGTGGAGGCGTGACCATCCTTCCTGGCGTTACCCTAGGGGATAATGTAGTAGCTGGGGCAGGAGCCGTCGTGACCAAGTCCTTTGGAGACAACGTGGTTCTAGGCGGGAATCCAGCGCGTGTTATTAAGGAAATTCCTGTAAAGAAAGACTAAATGAAGCAACTCAAGGATTTAAGTCCTTGAGTTTTTTGAAATCTATTGAAAGTTGAGTGGAAATCTCTTGAAAAGTTATTGACATTACCTCCTAAAACTCTTATACTAAATAACGTTAGTTAGCTAACAATGTAGTTAAGGAGTCATGTTTTGGACCATTTTGGACGCTTGTTGAAGCAAGCCAATAACAATATGATGCGCCACTTTGATCAGTTTGCTAGGCAGTATGATTTGACTGGAAATCAGATGGCCATTATCGATTTTATAACCCATCATGCTAATCATGAGGTATTTCAACGTGACATTGAGCATGAATTTGAGATTCAGCGTTCGACAACGACAGTTCTCTTACAGCGGATGGAGAAAAAAGGCCTTATCGAACGACATACCTCATCGAAAGACGCTAGGCAAAAAGCGGTTGTTTTAACGGATAAGGCAGTAAAAATCGCGTCTGCCTGCCAATCCTATCTTCGAAAAGAAGAGGAAGAGTTTGCCCAGCAATTTTCATCTGAAGAGAGAGAAGTCTTTCTCAAAATCTTACAACACTACCGCAATATTTAAGTTTATATAAGAGGAACAAATACTTATGTCAGACGAAAAAATCTCCACTAAGATCCTGTGTGCCATCTTTGCGACAGGAATCCTTTCTTTTTGTGGAGTGGCTGGTGAAACAGCTATGAACATCACCTTTCCTGTATTGATGAAGGTATTTTCGGTTAATACGTCAACAGTACAGTGGGTTACAACCATCTACCTATTAGTCGTTGCTTGCGTGGTGCCCTTATCTGCCTATCTCAAGCGCTCATTTAAGATGAAGACCATCTTTCTGGTCGCAAACCTTTTGTCTATTTTAGGTGTTCTTATCGACTTTATAGCGCCTAGTTTTAGCTTTGTTGTTCTGGGACGATTGGTTCAAGGAATGGGTGTTGGTTTTGCCCTACCTCTCATGTTTAACATCATTTTGGAGCAGGTGCCAAGTCGTAAGATTGGTCTCATGATGGGAGTTGGGACACTGATTACAGCTGTCGCTCCAGCGATTGGACCGACTGTTGGTGGACTTTTGACAGCGCATTTTGGTTGGCGTTCTATCTTCCTCATTCAGTTTCCTATTCTCTTGGCTTCACTGATTGCAGGGCTTCGCTCGATTGAGCAAAAGAGTGAGGTTAAACGTGAATCTTTAGATATCCTCAGTCTACTGGCTACCATCTTTCTTTTCTTGGGCCTGATTTTAGGTCTTCATGGGGTTGCTGAACATGCCTTCTTCAGCTTCTCAGTCTTAGGTTGGCTTTTGATTGGGATCTTAGGTCTTGTCATTTTGATTTGGCGTTCTACAACATTAGAAAATCCCATCATCAACCTCTCTATTTTGAAAAATCTTAAACTGACAGGTCATATCATCGCTTTCTTTTCTTTCCAATTGGGTTCCCTTGCGATGAGTTTCCTCTTGCCAAACTATGTGCAGTTGGTTAACAACTCTAATACCACTCTTGCAGCCTTGATGCTCCTCCCAGGAGCTATCATTGGTGCAGGATTTGCTCCGTTTTCGGGTATCATTTTAGATAAGATGGGAGCTCGTAAACCAATTCTGATTGGAGCAAGCCTTATCGTTCTTGCTCAGTTGCTATTTAGCTTGTTTGGTCTCTCCCTTTCAAATACTTTGATTCTCGCCTTTTACATGATTTTCATGACGGGACTCGGGGTTGCCTTTGGTAATGTCATGACTAATGGACAGAAACAACTGTCGCTTGATCAACGAGCCGATGCTAATGCCATCTTTAACACGCTCCAACAATTTGCAGGAGCAGTGGGAACAACACTAGCATCTCTAATTGTTGCTATGAGTCAAGCTAACCACAAGATTGACTTTGCACGAGCAACGGCTCAAGGTAGTCGAAATGGCTTTGTGGTCCTATTTGTTTTGGCTATTTTCCAACTCCTTGTCTTATTTAGTGTTGTTAAAAAGAATGATTAATAACAAGTTTGAAGCAAAGGAAACATGCTTTCCCTTGCTTTTTCTTTCCTTAATTGAAATACTAATCTTACTGCAAATTTTAGTATTATGTTAAGGTTTATGACTTATAATAAACTTAAAGAATAAACCAGTCTTCGATGAAGAGGATAGAAGAAAGGAAAGACCAATGTCTTTACTCAAGAAAATTCGTCCCGAACAACCACTAAAGAATCTTAGGTGGTTTGATATCGGTATTGTTACGCTGATTATGTTTGGTGAGTTTATTGTCCGTTCAACACAAATATATTTGGCAAGTTTGGCTCCAAGCGTTTCCACAGCAATCAGTGAGACATCAACAAATACAGCCAGTGAGGGAGCAGGCTATTCAAGTAATTTCACCTTGCAGATTATTCTCCTAACCTTAGCGATTATATATCTCTGGATACGTCATTTTGACTTTAAACAATTACTTATACGCCTAAAGTGGTCTGTTCTCTTTTGGGTACCCTTTATTTTCGCTATTTCAGGCCTATTTGCCGATATGGTTAGCACCTTGTCAGGACAGTATAATTATTTTAGTCCTCAAGTTTTAGCTTATATTAACCCTATGGCTGTTATTGATAAGTTTATGGCTTTGTCACCTATGGCCATTGCTTACGGACTGCTTAACGGTTTCTACGAGGAATTTTTCTTCTTAGGGCTTTTGACCTCAGTAAAGGACAAGTATAAATGGTGGGTCTTGGTCTTTTCAACCATTGTCCGTGTGTCCTTCCATACCTATCAGGGGATACTATGGGCTCTGGTTATCGGTGTGGTCTTTGGTCTACTTTATTATTTCCTTTATAAATACAAGGTCAAAAACTTGCTTCCATTCTTCCTCATGCATGCCTTGGCGGATATGTTTGGCTCGAGTCTAATTTATCTCTTGGTAAACTGGAATTATTAGTAAAACAACTCCCTTCGTTTAAGTACGAGGGGAGTTTCCTTTTATTGTTAGATGTATCTTAATTAGCTTAGTATTATCGCTTTTAATTTAATAGTTCTTGGAAGAAGTTTTCTACCTCAGGATGAAGATTAGTTTCCTTAAGTGTAACTAGTGAAACATAAAGCGACATGCGTTCCTCTTTAACCATTGGGATAGAAATTAAATCTTTGTCTTCCTTTGTTATAGCGATTTCAGAAAGAAGACTGATACCAATTTTTTTACGAAGGAGTTGCTTAAGCAAATTAATATCATCTGTTTGAAAGAATGGTGTTGCAGCATGATGATATTGATTATTCAAATGTTGAAAAGCATTTAGATGAACAAAATGTTCGTCTAAAATAATAAAATTTTCATTTAGAACATCAGAGAAAGCGATAGCTTCCTTATCTGCCAATGAGTGGCCTGAAGGTAGAATATAATAAAGATCACTTGTCATAAGAGTTTTAACTGAAAATCGTTTATCGATAATCGGTTCTAAGCTTCCAATAAAACTGGCATCTAGTTCTCCCTTAGACAAGAGGTCTAGAAGTTCAATAGAACCTTCTTGTATAGGGTGAATGTTTCGAAGTGCTGAGACATTTTCAATAAAAGCAGGCTCTTTACGAACAAGATAGTCAATAATAAGAGGCGGAAACCCAATTGTATCATAGGGAGAAATGCTTCGAAGTATTTCTTTTTGGGCACCTTGTATTTCTGGAAGAGCTTTCTTTACATGTCGTAGCAATATATCACCTTGTGGAGTTAGCTTAAATGTCCTATGTGAAGGATCATGCACAAGTAATTGACAATGAAACTCCTTTTCTAAACGTTTAATGGCATAAGAAATAGATGGTTGACTCACCCCGTTTTTTCGAGCTACTGCAGTGAAAGATTGCAGGTTGCTTAGGTCATAAAAATAGTATAAGTCTTTAAGATTCATAAAATCACACTTTCAAAAAATTGTTAAAAAGAGTTACATAGACAAGGCTAGATGAGACGATAAGTAAATATTATCCGTAGTGATGTGTTTGACTATAACTTTTTTATTGAGTTAGAATATGATGATGAGTCAGGAGATGATTATAGGTTATCAAGAATATCTTCAAAAATAGCTAGGATTTTCTCCCTTTTATCAACAGGAACTTGTTTCAGCTTCATGTTAACTCTTTTCAATGAGAGATTATCGGTTTGGTCAGTGGTGGGCTCGAGGCTATTGAAATTGAAAAAGTCCTCTGGTGTCAAGTTTAAGGCGACAATCACTTTTTCTAGACTGTGAATGGTAAGATTCACATTTTGGTTTTCTAATTGATTGATATACTTGAGTCCGAGTCCTGCCTGTTCCGAAAGTTCCTCCTGGCTCATTTTGTTTTGTTTACGAAAATATTTCACTTTTTGTGAAATATATTTTTGTAGATAATTATTAGTTGTCATATAAACAGAATACAAGTTTTAAATGACAAAAATAACTTTTTAAACAATACAAAGTATACTATAAAATCCATATTGTTGTTTATTAGTTCAATATGCTAGTACTCTATTAGTACCATCACAATTGTTGCTACTATACAGCCTGTAAAACAAATGTGTTATAAGGTTAGGCACAGATAAAGTGGTTGTCCATTTGTATCTGGAGGAAAGATGATAACTGGTTGTATAGTTGATTCTGTCATAATTCTTTTTGCCCATTATAACATAAAAGAAATGAGTGGACACTATAAAGCACATTGTTCTTTAAAACGACTATTTTAAGTAGTATAATATAAGTAAAAAGGAGGTTGCACTATGACTGCACATGATATTTTAAACAACCCTTTCCTTAATAAGGGAACTGCCTTTACCTTAGAGGAGCGAAAGGAACTAGGTCTTATTGGTTTACTGCCACCGTATGTTCAAACGATTGAAGAACAAGCGACGCAAACTTATGCGCAAATGCAAACAAAAGCCAATGATTTGGAAAAGCGTCTTTTCCTAATGGAAATTTTTAACACCAACCGAACTCTTTTCTATTACCTCTTTTCTCAACATTTGGAGGAATTCAATCCAATTGTATACGATCCAACCATTGCAGATACCATTGAAGGCTATAGTGACCTCTTTGTAGATCCCCAATATGCGGGATATCTTGATATCAATCATCCTGAAAATATTGAAGCCACTTTGAAAAATGCTGCTGGGGATCGCGAGATTCGTCTCATTGTTGTAACAGATGCAGAAGGAATCCTTGGAATCGGTGACTGGGGAACAAATGGTGTCGACATTTCTGTTGGGAAATTGATGGTCTATACGGGTGCTGCTGGAATCGATCCTTCTATGGTCCTTCCTTTAGTTATTGATGCAGGGACTAACCGTGAAGAACTTCGTAACAATCCTAATTACTTAGGGAATCGTCATGAACGGGTTCGTGGAGATCGTTACTACGACTTCATTGACCAATTTGTTCAAACAGCAGAACGTCTCTTTCCTAAACTCTACCTTCACTGGGAAGACTTCGGTCGCTTGAATGCTGCTAATATTCTTGAAAAATACCGGAAACAAATTCCAACTTTTAATGATGATATTCAAGGTACAGGAATCGTTACCCTAGGTGGTATCTTTGGTTCACTGGATATTAGTGGTGAAAAATTAACAGATCAAGTTTATCTCTGCTATGGTGGTGGTACTGCGGGTGCAGGAATTGCCTCTCGTGTTCTTCGTGAAATGGTGAGTGAAGGTCTTTCTGAAGAAGAAGCCTATAAACGTTTCTTTATGGTTGATAAACAAGGTCTTCTCTTTGATGACATGGATGACCTAACCCCTGAACAAAAACCGTTTGCTAAGAAACGTGCTGACTTTAGTAATGCAGACAAGTTGACTGACCTGCTTGAAGTAGTGAAGACTGTGAAGCCAACCATTCTTGTAGGAACTTCAACTCAACCTAATACCTTCACTAAAGAAATAGTAGAAGCTATGTGTGAAAACACAGAACGTCCGATGATTTTCCCTTTGTCAAATCCAACCAAACTAGCAGAAGCTAGTGCCAAAGATTTGATTGAATGGTCAGATGGCAAAGCTTTTGTCGCAACAGGAATTCCTGCTGATACGGTTTCTTATAAAGGTGTCGACTATGTGATTGGTCAAGCCAATAATGCCTTGATTTACCCAGGTCTTGGTCTAGGTATGCTGGCTTCTGAAGCAAGTCTTTTGACTGATGAAATGATTGGAGCAGCGGCTCATTCATTGAGTGGTATTGTCAATCCAGGCCAACCAGGAGCTCCTGTCTTGCCACCATTCAAGTATGTAGCAGATGTTTCTATTAAAGTAGCAGAAGCAGTCGCTAAAAAAGCACAAGAGCAAGGTCTTGCGCATGCTAAGGAAACAGATATGGCCAAAGCAGTTCGTGATTTGAAGTGGTATCCAGAGTATAAATAATTCACTGCTGCTGCCTATCCTTCGCTAGCGACAGATTTGTATGGGCTGTGGACTTAAGTAATTTAGAAAGGATACCTATGTCACTCTTTTTAACCTCGATTACGAGTATTATTCCGATTATCGCTATCATTGTTTTGGGGTATATTCTTCAGGTGAAGGGATGGTTTGGAGATGCCTTTGGATCTAACCTATCCCGTTTGATCATGAATGTAGCCTTGCCAGCGTCAATCTTTGTGTCGGTGATGAAATACCTGACACTAGATAAGCTAATCAGTCTTTCTGGAGGTCTTCTTTATACATTTGTGGCCTTTATCTTGGGATATAGCGTAGCTTATATTGCAGTTGTGCTTTTCAAGGTTCGTCCAGGACGGCGAGGAACCATGATTAATACCTTTGTGAATGCCAACACTATTTTTATTGGTTTACCTTTAAACGTTGCTCTTTTTGGGGATCAGGCTCTTCCTTATTTCTTAATTTACTATATCACCAACACGATTTCCACCTGGACATTGGGCGTGTATTTGATGACGAGCGATAGTAAATCGGGTCAAAGCAAGAAGACAAGTAAATTTGACTGGAAGAAATTGCTACCAGCTCCGCTTGTAGGTTTTCTTATGGCTCTGCTATTTTTGATTCTTCGAATCTCTATTCCAGATTTCGCAACGAATACCTTAACCTATGTTGGAAATATCGTCACTCCCCTATCTCTGATTTATATTGGTATCGTTCTTGCAAAGGCAGGCTTGAAAACGATTACTTTTGATAAAGATACAATTGTCACTTTAGTTGGACGCTTTATCCTAGCTCCTCTAATCATGCTTCTTGTATTGAAGTTCTTTGCACCAAATATGGCGACAGTAGAATTTAAGACCTTTATGATTCAGTCCGCTACACCAGCTTTGGCTGTTCTCCCGATCCTTGCTAATCAGGGAAAAGGAGATGTGGAATTCTCTACGAATGTAGTGACTCTAAGTACGGTTCTATTTATCGTTGTTATTCCAATATTACAAACCTTGTTAGGATAAGAGGAAGAGATTGTGAGAACAATTTTGAATGGCGTGAAAAAATGGCAGAGACTAATCAAACTTGTGCTATTTTTATCTATTGCTAGTCTGGTTATTGTAGAGATAATCAGACTTTTTAAGACCATTTCGTTTGATAAGATTGGAGCAATCTTTGGAGAACTCTCTCCAATAAAAGTCATTAGTTTAGCTTTGCTTGGTTTTATGGCTGTTGCACCTATGGTATTCTATGATAAAATCTTAAATAAAGAGCTTAATCAGAAACAAAAATTATCTTACTTACTAGAGACAAGTTGGACTATTAATAGCTTGAATAATATGATTGGCTTCGCCGGTTTGGTGGATGTTGGTTTACGATATTCTTTCTATGGTGATGAGGAACGACCTGAAAAAAGTATGCAGGGAATTTCTCGTGTCATACCTTATTTTATGAGTGGTTTCTCACTGTTTGCACTGTTAAGTTTAGTTTTTATAATTATATTTCCTATTTCAAAAGGGGTTAAAAAGTATTGGCCAGCTCTTTTAGGAGCCAGTCTATATCTTCCAATTGTTTTATTGGTTTCAAACAGAAAAAAATGGGCCCATTTTAGTCAACTGAGTGGAAGGACAATTAAATCTTTAGTATTTGCTTCTGGCCTTGATTGAGCTAGCGTATTAAGTTTTTTTCTTTTGGTTGGGTATGCTTTTGGCTATAATTTACCAATTTATGATATAATCCCCTTCAAGGGATTTAGTTCTGTGTAAAACGGAGCTAAATCCTTTTTATATAGTAAAATCAATACCATTAGGAATTGATTTGATTTTTATTAAAAATATGAGATAATAGACTCGGACTAAGTTTAAACAGCAATTTTAGAGGGAGACAATTATGTCAAAACGACTATTATCGGATGAGCCGAATACCCCCAAATCCCTTAAGGAGCTTTTCTGGGAAAATGCGGAAAAAGCTCGTATGGGGGAATTTTGGAAAGACAAGAAGAGTTACAAAGAGCTTTCAGAAGCTACGGGGATTCCGTCAGGAAACCTTCGAATGCTTTTCATGAACAAGCCTAAGGGAAATATTCCAAAGATTGTAACCATTACTAACGGTCTGGCCAAGGTGACTGGGAAAAACATTACACTTGGGAAGCTCTTAGCTCGAGATAATCAGCATGAGGGTTTTGAGTTTCCAAGAAATCCTGATCAGGTCACCCAGAACTTGTGGCACAACATTCGCAAGAAGTTGGAAATCACGGAAGATATGGCTGAGGGGGAAGTCAGAGAACGCATGACAGCCTTTGTAGTCTCATCTGGTATGGCTCAAACCAACTATAATCTGATCAATCAAACAGGAACGGTATCGCTTGATACTTTGGAAAAATTTTCTAAAAGGCTTAGAGTCGAGCCTTATGAATTATTAGCTACCATAAGACGAAGGGAGATTGTTGATAAGGTTGAAGGTCCTATTCCTAAGGGAAATGACAGCGACTCTCACATTGATATTGGCAAGCTTAATACTTTCATTAAATCACAACCTTACTCGCCCAATGGTCAAGAGGTGGCATCTGCAGACTTAAGCCCACAGAATCTCTATCATTATTATGCCAAGGGAAATGTCGGAGATATGCCCATAAAAACAGCCTATAAGTTTAAAAGACTAGTGGATATTTATGAAGCAGAATATGGTATTCTTGAACCTTCAAGCAGAGTTTTAGATGTCAAGGAATTGGAAAAATTCCTTTATAGTGGCATGATCACCGGCTATGCCATTTCTAAGACAGGGTTGATGAATGCGACCAATGGAAATCTCTATATCAAGGGCAAACGTCCTATCGAATCTATGCAACTGGATCGGGCCTTCGGTCTCTATAAACACTTAAAAAGACTGAAAAAGGACCAATAAATTCTTTACCTAACAAAAAGCCCAAATCAATAGTTTGATTTGGACTTTTTGTTTGTCGTTTATCTGTATGACGAATGAGAATAATTTTAGTCGATTTGCGGACTTATTTTACAATTGCTTCACACGTCCATTTTCATCAAAATGATAAGTCACACCATTGATGGTACGAGTTTGGTTGGTGACGAGCTCACCAGAGTTGTCATCGTAGTAACGAGTTCCCTTGTAGTCTGTAACGAAATCGCCCTTCACTTGTTTACCTTCATAATCGAAGTAGAGGTGTTGACCATTGATGACTTGATCAAAGAGGAGGGCCTTACCATCCTTACCGAAGTAGTACCAGTTGCCCTTCCAATTAACGAATTGGTTAGTTACCGCAGCACCTGTTTCAGCATCGAAGTAGTAGTAACTGTGGATTTTAGGTTCGATGATAGTACTACTAGATGTCCGAGGATATCTAGTAGACTCTTTTTGCTCAGGACTAAGCACTTTATCTTTTGCGAGATAACCAGTAACTAAGCTTGTAGACTCTGTATTATCGAGATAATAGAGTTTCCCATCGATTTCTTGAAGACCGAGAAGTTTATTACCATTTTCATCAGTATAGTACCAATCGCCACCTACTTGATGGAATCCTTTTTCTCTGACTGCTGCTCCAGTAACCTCATCGTAGAAAGGTCCTGAACCGGAAGGCCCAAAAGTTCCTTGACGGGCTTGTCCATTTTCATAGAACGAATAGATTACACCATTAATGGTATGAGAACCAGAAAGTGGTTTACCATCTTTATCATAATAGAAGAGCCCATTATCAGCACGAACAAATTGGTTCCGTGGGACTTCCTTCTGTTCACCGGTATCCTTATCATAGTAGTGGCCATTTTTAACTTCGTTTTTGAATTGTGTTCCGAGGTGGTCGTCAAAGTAGACAGGGACACCATCAATGGTATGAGCACCTTTTAGAATATTGCCTTGCTTATCTGCATAGAACCACTTACCTCGAGTTGTAAAGTAACGCCCCTTAACAAGTTCACCAGTATTCTTGTCATAATACTTAACTGGGATACCAAAGACAACAAAGCTATCATAGAGAACATTAATACCATCTTTATCTACAAAGCCATCTTTAGCTTGTGTTCCAAATATTCTATCAAAATGTACCTGAACACCATTGATGACATGGTCACCTTTAAGGATTTTGCCATTTGAACCGACATAATACCACTGGTTATTAATATTATGGAAACGATTCTTTTCAAGTGTGATTCTCGCACCAGAGTCTTTATCATAGTAGTAACCGTCGTCTCCAAAATCGCCTTTAACTTGTCGGCCATAATAAGAATCAAAGTAGACAGGGACATTATTTATGGTTTGTGAACCTTTTAATGGTTTGCCCTCAGCATCCACATAGTACCAATATTTATCTATATTGACATAACGGTTGGTTACAAGTGCACCAGTTGAGGCATCGTAGTATTTACCATTACCTCCGAAGCCACCTTTCACTTGGGCACCGGTCTTTTTATCGAAGTAGTACTCTTTACCATCAATACGAGTAGCACCCTTCATGGCTACACCTTTTGCGCCAACGAAGTAGCTCTTATCGTTGACTGTTACGAATCGGTTGCTTACTAGCTTACCAGTGTGTTCATCATAATAGCGGTTATCCTTGTCAAAATTCCCTTTAATTTGAACACCATTTTCATCGAAATAGAGCTGAGCCCCATTAATGATATGGCTGCCCTTTATAATTTGTCCTCTATCATTGAGATAGTACCATTTTCCTTTGATTTCAACAAAACGATTGGTTCCTAAATTAACGAAAACACCATCCTGATCGTAAAAGTGTCCATTAGGAGCAAAGCGATCAATGATTTGAGTCCCAAATTTATCGTCAAAGTAGGATGATCGACGATTAATTCGATACTCACCATACACAGGATTTCCATCTTCATCTAGATAGTAACGTTCATATTGTTTCGTATCGTTGCTGTAGGCCACGATAAATTGATTTTTGAGAAGAGCACCAGAATCTTTATCATAGAAATTTAGTTTTTTAGCATCATTAGGGTCTTTAGCAAAAACGCCTTTAGCTTGAATGCCATTTTCTTTATCGAAATAGACTTGAACCCCATCTATGGTTTGTGGTCCAGTCAGATCCTTACCATTGGCATCTCTGTAATGCCATTTGCCGTTTTGGTCGCTGTAATATTGACCGCCTGTAACGTTTAAGTCCTCATTGATAACAGGAGTTGTCGCAGTTGTTTCACTAGTGGTACTGTCTCTTGTTGAAGCTGTGTGTGCTTCAACGTTGGCTGTTTCAGTAGGTGATTGACTTTCATTAGTGCTTGCTGAAGCCCTTTCTCTAGCGTTTTCCGAACTTGCTAACTCTGGAGCAACTGTTGAACTTTCAGCAGAAGCAGTTGCCTCAATTCCCTTTGTTTCAACTAAATCTGCTGTTGTTTCAAGATTGGCAGTAACACTTGCTGTCGTGTCATTCTTGAGTGTTTCACTAGCAGTTACTTCATCCGCAAAAGCAGCTCCTGCAATAAGTGCAAAACTAGCAAGAGCAGATGCACATGAAAACGCAATCAGATACTTTTTAGATGCGTGTTTTTTGGCCTTATCATTTTTTTCCATAATAAATACCCCCTTTTAATTTATATTATAAGACAATAAGAAAGCCTTTTCAAGATTAAAATGAAAAGGCTTTCTTATAATGTGAAAAGGAGTAGACAAAAAAGAAAAGTATGCTTTTCTTTGAATATTAAGTGAGATGTTGCCAGTTCTTACTAAATCCAAGATTCATAAAAAACAAAAAAATCCAGGACCTGAGCCCTGGATTTAGGAGATTATGAAAAAGAAAAGTTTTAGGATAGTTATAGTATATAAATCAAATCCTAAAGTTTGCTTAAAGTAGACAAAAATTATTTTCTTGGATTTTTAAAAGGAAGTTGAAATAAATCAACTTCCTTTAGTATAGATATATTTTGAGAAAAAATTAGTCTACTTTCCTACATTCTCTAAAATTGCTTCGCACGTCCATTTTCATCAAAGTGATAAGTCACACCATTGATGGTACGTGTTTCGTTGGTTACGAGCTCACCAGAGTTTTCATCATAGTAACGAGTCCCCTTGTAGTCTGTAACGAAATTGCCCTTCACTTGTTTACCTTCATAATCGAAGTAGAGGTGTTGACCATTGATGACTTGATCAAAGAGGAGGGCCTTACCATCCTTACCGAAGTAGTACCAGTTGTCCTTCCAATTGACGAATTGATTGGTTACCGCAGCACCTGTTTCAGCGTCGAAGTAGTAAGTTGGGTTGTCTTCTGCTCTATTTGGGAAGGAAATATAAAAGTAAGGTCTAGCTAATTGTCCACGAACTTGTTCGTGCGTTTCGTATTTGTTCATTGGATTGTTAGAGAAGAAATAAAGCTTACCATCAATTTCTTTAAGTCCCCTTGCCTTAGTACCATTAGCATCAATATAGTACCAGTCCTTACCAACTTGAAGGAATCCAGTTTTATTTACAGCAGCCCCTGTTTCTTTATCGTGATAAGGAAAGGACCCATAGATTTCGAAAGAATCTCGAAGAATTTCACCATTATTTAGTATGTAATAATCCTTACCATCAATGGTTTTATTTCCTTTTTGACCTTTGCTATCAAAGTAGTACAACTTATCTCCTACCTTAACAAATTGATCACGAGGAACATCTTGGCGAACTCCAGAATCTTTATCATAGAAATAGCCATCAGCGATAATACCTTTAGCTTGAACTCCATAATCATCAAAATAAACGTGTACCCCATCAATGGTTTGTGAGCCTTTAAGGATATTTCCTTCCACATCTGCATAGTACCATTTACCATCATGGCTGAAGTATTGACCTTTTACAAGAGCGCCGGAATCTTTATCGTAGAACTTACTAGGTTTATTGTATGCATTGTATTTTTTTTTGTTTATTAGTCGTCCATTCGAATCAATGAAGCCGCCTTTAGTCTGTATACCGTCATATGGATCAAAATGAACTTTTACCGCGTCAATAGTTTGTTCGCCCTTGAGAATTTTACCCTCATCATTGACGTAGTACCAATTATCATTAACCTGGACGTAGCGGTTTGTTCCTAAATCTACTTTGGCCCCAGAATCTTTGTCATAGAAGTATCCATCATTACTAAAGACACCTTTAGCTTGCTTACCACTATAAGAATCAAAGTATACAGGAATATTGTTAATGGTTTGAGAACCTTTAAGCCGTTTACCGTCATTACCTACGTAGTACCAGTCTTTGTCGACTTGGACATAACTATTGGTTACGAGAGCACCAGTGATTCCATCATAATATTTATCGTTAGTTGCGAAATTTCCTTTGACTTGGGCTCCAGTTTTCTCATCAAAGAAGTATTCAATGTTGTCAATGACTGTTGCCCCTTTGATGGCTTTGCTATCGGCTCCAATAAAGTAGGTTTTGTCTTTAACTGTTACGAAACGATTAGTAACTAGATTTCCAGAGTCTTTATCGTGAAACTGCATTTTATAGTCAAAGTCTCCCTTAACTTGGATACCGTTGTAGCCAAAGTAGACGTGAGCACCATCAATAGTTTGTGCATATTTGAGAATAGCACCATCCTTACCCACATAGTACCAGTTACCTTTGATTTGAACATAACGGTTGGTACCTAGGTCAACTCGGTTACCATCCTGATCATAGAAGTAGCCATCGTCACCAAAATTGTCGAAGACTTGTTTTCCGTTAAATTCAAAGTAGACTTGTTTACCATCTATTATTTTAGAACCTCTTACACGAGAACCCTGATTATCCACATAGTAACGTTCATTTTGGCGGGTATAGTTATCGTAGGCAATAACGTAGTTATTAGTAATTAATGCACCCGAATCTTTATCGTAATAGTGTTCAGTATTGTCAGTATCATCTTTAACAAAATACCCTTTAACTTGAATACCATTTTGATAGAAGTAAACCTTAACGCCATCAATGGTTTGTGGTCCCTTTAAAATAGCACCATCATTTCCAGCATAGTACCATTCCCCGTTTAATTCGAAATAGCGGTTTGTTCCGAAATCCACTTGCTTACCGTCCTTGTCATAATAACGGTCATCAGGAGCAAAATTGTTTGTAATTAGTTCCCCGTGTTTATCAAAATAATTCCATGCTCCATTAATTTCTTTGGGTCCGATTACTTTATTACCATTTTCATCAACGTAATAGGTTCTACCATATTCTTTAACGAATTTATTAGTAACAAGAGCACCAGAGTTTTTGTCATAATAGTGATTGTCCCAGCCAAAGTTCCCTTTAACCTGAACACCGCCTGGAGTGAAGTAGACCTTAACGCCATCAATAGTTTGTGGTCCAGTCAGGTCTTTACCACTAGCATCTTTGTAATGCCAGTAGCCATTCTTATCACTGTAGTATTGACCACCGGTGACATTTGTTTCACCGTTTGAAGTTTTGTTAGCTGTTGCTGTCTCACTGGCAGCTCGGTCTGTAGTTACAGTTTCGCGTGTTTGGCCTGAGGCTGATTCTGCAGGTGATTGACTTTCACTTGCAGTTATTGAAGCTGTTTCACTGGCAGTTTCAGAGCTTGCAGCAGAAGTTGTGGCTTGTTCTGAGACATTTGTAGTGCTTTCAGTGCTGGCTGCCTTTTCGGTAGTAGCAGGAGCTTCGACAACTTTAGTTTCTACGAGGTCTGCTGTGGTTTCCACATTGGTTGTGGTAGCAGTAGTTGCATCAAGGTTTGATGTGTTGTCAGCTTTAGCTTCCTCAGCGAGGGCAGGTCTTGCGATAAAGGCAAAACTTGCAAGAGCAGTTGCACATGAGAATGCAATCAGACGTTTTGTGGACTTTTGTCCGGTAAAATTAGAATGTACTTTCATAATTTTTCCTCCATTTCCTAAGTCCTATTATAGCGCTATTTTAGAGACTTTCAAGAAAATATAAGAAATTTAGACAAAAATAAGAAAACGATTACATTTAAAAGTGTCTAACAAGGTAAAATTCACAATTTTTGCAGTCCTTGTAACTTAAAAAACAAAAAAATCCAGGACCTATGCCCTGGATTTTAGGAGATTATGAAAAAGAAAAGTTTTAGGATAGTTGTAGTATACAAAGCGATTCCTAAAGTTTTCTTAAAGTGAGGAATATCTTAAACTTTGGTCGCATTACCATTTTCATCAAAATGATAAGTTACACCTTTGATAGTACGTGTTTGGTTGGTGACTAGTTCACCAGAGATTTCATCGTAGTAGTGACCATCTGGTGTAAAAGCACCTTTAATTTGTTCCCCTCTAGAATTAAAGTAAAGCTTTTTACCATTAATTTCAGAGACACCAATTGCTGCTGTAGCATCTCCATTGAAATAATACCAATTTCCACTGGTAAAGACGAAGCGGTTTTTAACTGCTTTACCAGACTCACCAAAATAGTAAATTTTATCCTTTGTATAATAGAGGAGGCTATTTTTTTCCATTGAAGCAACTCGAATATATTTGCTTGCCCCACCTGGGGTGAAGTAGTAAAATTCGCCATCAATTTCTTTAAAGCCGATTACTTGTCTACCAGTTTCGTCATGGTAATAAGTATCTCCAAATGAGTTTTTTACAAAACCAGAATAGTTTACTTTATATCCATTATTTTTATCATAAAAGTATTCAGGCATATATACACCATCGTGTGCAAACCACCCTTTGACTTGTGTTCCTTCATAGCGACTGAAGATGACTTCATGACCATCAATAGTATGAGCACCCTTTAAAGTATTGCCATTTTTATCAACGTAGTACCAAGATTTGTTGTATTCGATATAACGATTGGTCGCGAGTTCTCCAGAATCTGGATCGAAGTAGTGAACAAGATTATTACGGGCATTGGTATAGGCCCCTTTAACCTGTTGGCCGTTCTCACGGAAGAAGACTTTTTGACCGTTAATGATTTGAGCACCAGTGAGGTTGTCTCCATTCGCGTTTTTATAATACCAGTTTCCGTTATCATCGCTATAATAACCATTTGGGTTAGGAGCATCCGTACCGATGCCATTTTCATCAAATCGATAGGTCATACCATTAACTGTTAGAGTGGTGTTAGAGACGCGTGCTCCAGAATTAGGATCATAGTAGCGAAGAACACCATTGTCGAGAACAAGCTCTCCCTTAGCTTGACGACCATTGGCATAGAGGTAAACGATTTGACCGTCTATATTGACTTCACCATCTTGAGGACGAATTGCATTTCCATCTTCAGCATAATAGTACCAGCCATCATTTTCTTGGACATAGCGATTTTTAACGGCTTGACCAGTAATTGGGTCAAAATAGTATCGACGAGTGATTTTAGTAGGATTACCATAACCATAACTATTACCGCGTGGTGAATTTTTCCCCTCCTCAAGAGAGATACTGATACCTTTTTGTAGAGAGCCAATATAAACAGGGGTAGTAGCATCATATATTTTGAAATAAAAGAGGTTTCCGTCAATCTCACGAACTCCTGTAAACTTAGAGCCATCATTGTTGAGGTAGTAAGTTTTTCCTCCTTTATCATTGACAAGCCCTTCTTTTCTTACTCTAGCTCCAGAGTCAGCATCGTAATAGAAAGTCATATGAGGATAACTATAAGTTTCTCCACTAAAGTCACCTTTGATTTGAACACCTTTATAATCAAAGTAGACTTCTTGACCATTGATAGTTTGTTCTCCAGTGAGGGGATAGCCATTTTCACCTAAATAGTACCAATTACCTTGGTATTCAAGGTATCGATTAGTCCATAGTTGCCCAGTATCAACATCGTAGTAACGAAATAGTCTATTCTTCCAACCGATTAAAGGCCCCTTAACTTGTTGCCCATTACTGCGGAAATAGACATTTTGACCATCGATAGTCTGTTCGCCAACGAGGTTTTTCCCATTCGTATCCTTGTAGTACCAATTTCCCTGATTATCACTATAATATTGACCACCAGTGATATTAGCTTCTCTAGTTGAAGTAGTCTCATTGGTAGCTCGGTCTGTAGTTACAGCTTCGCGTGTTTGGCCTGAGGCTGATTCTGCAGGTACTTGACTTTCGCTTGCAGTTGTTGAAGCTGTTTCACTGGCAGTTTCAGAACTTGCTGTAGAATTTGTGGCTTGTTCTGAGACATTTGTGGTGTTTTCTGTGCTAGCAACATTTTCAGTAGTAGCAGGAGCTTCAACAACCTTAGTTTCGACAAGATCTGCTGTGGTTTCCACATTGGCAGTGGTAGCAGCAGTCGTATTAAGGTTTGATGAGTTGTCAACTTTAGCTTCCTCCGCAAATGCAGGCCTTGCGATAAAAGCAAAGCTAGCAAGAGCAGTTGCACATGAGAATGCAATCAGACGTTTTTTGGACTTTTGTCCAGTAAAATTAGAATGTACTTTCATAATTTTTCCTCCATTTCCTAAATTCTATTATAGCGGTATTTTAGAGAGTTTCAAGAAAATATAAGAAATTTAGACAAAGATAAGAAAAGGTTTACATATTTCTTGGCTTGAAGTGACTTTTACACTTTTATTGTTTCCAAGAGTTTTTAAAACGTAAAAAAAATCCAGGACCAAAGCCCTGGATTTAGGAGATTATGAAAAAGAAAAGTTTTAGGATGATTATAGTATATAGAGCAGAGCCTAAAGTTTTCTTAAAGTAGACAAAAATTATTTTCTTGGATTTTAAAAAGGAAGTTGAAATTAATCAACTTCCTTTAGTATAGATATCTGTGAGAAAAAACTTAGTCTATTTCCTGAATTCTTTACAATTGCTTCGCACGTCCATTTTCATCAAAGTGATAAGTCACACCATTGATGGTACGTGTTTCGTTGGTTACGAGCTCACCAGAGTTTTCATCATAGTAACGAGTCCCCTTGTAGTCTGTAACGAAATTGCCCTTCACTTGTTTACCTTCATAATCGAAGTAGAGGTGTTGACCATTGATGACTTGATCGAAGAGGAGGGCCTTACCATCCTTACCGAAGTAGTACCAGTGTCCATCTGCATAGATGAATTGGTTGGTTACAGCAGCACCTGTTTCAGCGTCGAAGTAGTAAGTTGGGTTGTCTTCTGCCCTGCTAGGAAAAGAAATATAAAACTTAGGTCTAGCTAATTTTCCACGAACTTGTTCGTTTGTTTCGTATTTGTTCATTGGATTGGCAGAGAAATAGTAAAGTTTCCCATCAATTTTTTTGAAACCTGCGACTTTTTTACCATTTTCTAGGTAGAACCAACTACCGCGAGATTTAACAAAACCAGTTTTTTCTACAGCTTCGCCAGTTTCATCATCATAGTAAGGTGGATTTTGATATATGTTAAAGGAACCACGAAGGACCCTTCCGTTTTGCTCAATATAGTAATCCTTACCATCAATAGTTATATTCCCAGTTCGTCCATTACTGCTAAGATAGTATAAATCATTACCAATCTTTATAAACTGATCATGAGGGAGTTCTTTCCCTGCACCACTATCTTTATCGTAGTAGTAACCATTAAGAACAGCATCTTTAGCTTGAACACCATCATCATCAAAGTAAACGTCCACCCCATCAATGGTTTGTGAGCCTTTAAGGATATTACCTTCTGCATCTGCATAGTACCATTTACCATCATGGCTGAAGTATTGACCTTTTACAAGAGCTCCAGAATTTTTATCATAGAACTTACTAGGTGCTTCATAAGTATTGTAGTTCTCTTCACTGATTACTCGACCATTAGAATCAACTAATTCCCCCTTAGTTTGAATACCGTTATATGGATTAAAATTGACTTGAACTCCATCAATGATTTGGTCCCCTTTTAGAATCTTACCCTCAGCATTGACGTAGTACCAATTATCATTAACTTGGACATAGCGATTTGTTCCCAAATCTACTTTAGCACCAGAATCTTTGTCGTAGAAGTAGCCATCGTTACCAAAGATACCTTTGGCTTGTCTACCCCCATAAGGGTCAAAGTATACAGGAACATTGTTAATGGTTTGAGAGCCTTTAAGTGGTTTTCCGTCATTTCCTACATAGTACCAGTTTTTACCAACTTGGACATAGCTATTGGTTACGAGCGCACCAGTGACCCCATCGTAGTATTTATCGTTACTAGCAAAATCTCCCTTAACTTGTGCACCAGATTCTTTGTCAAAGAAGTATTCAACGTTGTCGATGACTGTTGCTCCTTTGATAGCCTTACTATCAGCTCCAATAAAGTAGGTTTTGTCTTTAACTGTTACGAAACGATTAGTAACTAGATTTCCAGAGTCTTTATCATGAAATTGTTTGTTGTAGTCAAAATCTCCTTTCACTTGGATACCTTTATAGCCAAAGTAGACATGAGCGCCATCAATAGTTTGTTCATCTGTCAAGATTTTTCCATCGTTACCGATGTAGTACCAGTTGCCTTTGATTTGAACATAATGGTTTGTGCCTAGGTCGACTCGGTTACCATCTTGCCCATAGAAGTAGCCATCGTCACCAAAATTGTCGAAGACCTGTCTTCCATCATATGTAAAGTAAACCTGTTTACCATTTATAGTTTTAGCACCTTTTACACGAACACCCTGATCATCCACATAGTAGCGTTCATTTTGGTGGGTATAGTTATCGTAGGCAATAACGTAGTTGTTAGTGACTAGTGCACCAGAATCTTTGTCGTAATAATGTTCTTTATTGTCAGTATCATTTCTAACAAAATACCCTTTGACTTGAACGCCGCTTTGATAAAAGTAAACCTTAACGCCATCAATAGTTTGCTCACCTTTTAAGATAGCACCGTCCTTACCGGCGTAAAACCAATAATCACCAAGTTGAAAATAACGGTTTGTCCCGAAATCAACTTGTTTTCCGTCCTTGTCGTAATAACGGCCATCAGAAGCAAATCTATTCCTAACTTGTTCACCGTAGTCGTCAAAATAATTCCATTCCCCATTAATTTCTTTGGGACCGATTACTTTATTGCCATTTTCATCTAGGTAATAGGTGCTACCGTAACTCTCAACGAATTTATTAGTAACAAGAGCACCAGAATCTTTGTCATAATAGTGACCGTCCCAGGTAAATTCCCCTTTAACCTGAACACCACTATCTCTAAAGTAGACCTTAACGCCATCAATAGTTTGTGGTCCAGTCAGGTCTTTACCGCTAGCATCTTTGTAATGCCAGTAGCCATATTCGTCTCTATAGTATTGACCACCGGTGACATTGGTTTCACTATTGGTATCTGCGGTTGCTGTTGCAGTCTCACTGGCAGCTCGGTCTGTAGTTACAGCTTCGCGTGTTTGGCCTGAGGTTGATTCTGCAGGAGCGTGGCTTTCACTTGCAGTTGTTGAAGCTGTTTCACTGGCAGTTTCAGAACTTGCTGTAGAAGTTGTGGCTTGTTCTGAGACATTTGTAGTGCTTTCAGTGGTGCCTAGATTTTTAGTAGTAGCAGGAGCTTCGATAACCTTTGTTTCGACGAGGTCTGCTGTAGTTTCCACATTGACAGTGGTAGAAGCAGTCGTGTCAAGGTTTGGTGAGCTATCAGCTTTAGCTTCCTCCGCAAATGCAGGTCTTGCGATGAGGGCAAAACTTGCAAGAGCAGTTGCACATGAGAATGCAATCAGACGTTTTTGGGACTTTTGCCCAGTAAAATTAGAATGTACTTTCATACTTTTTCCTCCATTTCCTAAGTCCTATTATAGCGCTATTTTAGATAGTTTCAAGAAAATATAAGAAATTTAGACAAAAATAAGAAAACGATTACATAGTAAAGTGAGTGAAAGTCAAATGTCACAATTTTTGCAGTCATAGGAACTTAAAAAAAAAAAATCCAGGACCTATGCCCTGGATTTTAGGAGATTATGAAAAAGAAAAGTTTTAGGATGGTTATAGTATATAGAGCAGAGCCTAAAGTTTTCTTAAAGTAAGAAATATCTTGTTTTCCACTTTAATTCACTTTTTCAGTTGCTACACCATTTTCATCAATGACATAAGTTTTGCCATCTTTTTCTAGTGTTGCATTGGTTGTGATTGGAGAACCGCTAAGGTCTTTACCCATTGAAATTGATTCTTCGAAGTGATAGAGCTTACCGTCAATTTCCTTCCAGGTTGGTTGGTAGTAAGAGATTGCTCTAGGCTCAAGATAGCAGAGGTAGCCTTCATCAGTGCGGTAGAATCCTTTTCGAACGATTCCATTTTCGTCTGAAACGTAACGAGACGCCGCTCTATTTCTCAGCAATATGCCACCAAAAGCAAGTAAGTAGTCTTTTCCATCAATCGTCTTTATTGTGACTGAATCGAAATATCTTTTACTTGGATCAAGATAATAGGTTTCTCCATCAATTTCTTTCCAACCAGAAAATAGTTTTCCTTCAGAATCTGCAACAAAAATGTTGCCTGATGTTTTAAGAATGGTGTTAACTAAGAGATGACCATCTTTGTTAAAGTAATAATAATTTCCATCGATTAAAAGTAAATCATCTTCAGCTTGAAGACCATCTTCCTTAAAGTAAACACGGTGATTATCTAGTGTGTACCAACCAAAAACTTGAGCTCCATCATTGCCAAAGTAGAGCTTAGAATAGTAATTGTACGGATAGAATGCATTACGGAGGAGTTCACCATTGTTTTCAGCGAAATAGTAGTACTTCCTATCTATAAGGATACGCTTACCTTTTATTTGCTTACCACTGCCATCAAAGTAGAGTTGGACACCATTAATGGTTTGCCATCCAGTAGCTAATTGGCCCTTATCTTTGAGATAAGTCCAATCGCCATCCTTGTCCTGAGCAAAGGTGTTGCGTAGAGATGATGTGACATGTCCTTCTTCATCAATGTTATAGGTAACGCCACCAAGATCAATGGTACGGTTAGTCCACAAAGCTCCGCTATCTTTATCGAAGTAGTAGGTATCACTATCAATATCAATCAAAGTCCCTTTTGCTTGCTTACCATTTTTATCAAAGTAGAGCTGAACACCATCAATGGTTTGACGACCTGTTAGGAGTTTACCATCTTTGTCGTAGTAGTACCAGTTCCAAAAATCGTCGCGAATAAATTGATTTTTAGGTGTAACTTCAGTTGAGATTCCCTTGTCATCAAAGGAATAGACTTTGTCATCAACTTTCAAAGTTGTATTAGAGACAATAATTGTAGGACGCATACCAGCAGTAGGTTCGACGTAATCTCCATCTGTCAATCGGTAACGTTGCCCATTGATTTCCTCCCATGAAGGCTTAGTGACACTTTTAACCGCTGGTTGGAAGTAGTGGAGTTGACCATCAATACCTCGTTGGAATCCATTTAAGACAATCCCGTTTTCATCAGTGCCATAGATTCCATTAAAGATGCCCTCGATTCGATAGACAACGGGTGCAAAGTAGGCCTTAAGGCTATTTTTTTGGACTTCACTATTAATGACAAAATAATCTTTATTATCAAAAGTGATAATACCGTTTAAGACAATCCCATTTTCAGTAAAAATGTATTCCTTACCATCAATAATCTGTCTACCGGTTTGGATGACGCCGTCAGCATCAGTGTGGTAAGTTGTTTTACTAGAGAAAAACATAGAAGGTCTCTCAACGATGCCATACGTGTTCTTAACCAATTGTCCGTCATAATCAAACAAATATTTCTTCCCATCAATGGTTACGACATCATTTTGAGCTCTCAGGCCGTCTGATTGGAAGTAGTAGCGTTTGTTATCGATTGTATGCCAACCTGTAACGGGAGCACCGTCCTCTCCTAGATATTCAAAGAGGTGCGTATACATTGGGTTGGTTCTGTAACTATTAAAGATGATATGTTCATACCATTGATTAGTCATTAAGGCACCATTATGATAGGCAAAATAGTAGTGCTTGCCGTCGATTTCTTGTTTTTGTCCTTTGACTTGTTTGCCATCTTTATCAAAATAAAGGATGACACCATCAACATTTTGCCAACCAGTCAATTTTTCACCATTAGCAGTGTAGTAATACCAGTCTTGTTGGTTATCAGATTGGAAATGGCCACCAGTCACAACCTGAGTTGGTAGTTGTGTTTTTTCGGTTAGGATGCCATCAGCATCTGCTAGATAAGTTTTACCGTCTACTTCAATGCTTGTATCAGTTACTTTACGTCCATTATCTTTATCGTAGTAGTAATCCTTGCCATCGATGGTTACCTTTTCACCTTTTGCCTGGATACCATTGTCATGGAAGTAGAGGTTAAAGCTATCGATGGTTTGTGGGCCCGTTAGTTTGTGGCCGGTACTGTCTAGGTAATACCAGTTGCCTTGCTCATCAGAAGTGAACTTTCCACTTTGAGAAGGTAATTCCTGAGCAGTAGTTGCGTTGTCGCTTGTTTCAGATGAGGTTTCAACACTTCTATCGGTTGCAACTCCTTCAACCTTCTTATCAGTTTCACTGGCAGGCTGTGTAGTAGTCGTTTCTGTAGGTTGACTAGTCGCATTAGTAGATGCAGTGTCAGAAGGTACTGCTTCACTAGAAGCTTTCTCAACAGTAGTGCTCGCCGGAGCTACTTCGGTTCTTGTTATAAGGCTAGCACTTGTCTCAAGATTGCTGTCAGAGACGATATTTTCAGGACTGTTAACAGCGGTCGTTTCAGGTTTGACCTCATCGGCTCCGACTTGACCAAGGCCAATCAGTGAAGCTCCGATAGCCAAACTTGAGGCAGCGATTGTAATCCAATGTTTCTTAACTTTATGAAGTTTGAAACGAACTTTGTTTTCCATAAATTTCCCCCTTTTTATGGTGACTTGGCATACTCACATCGTGAAATAATCAACGAGATTAATACCAAAAATTAATTTATGATTATATCTTACCCTTATTTTCTAACAAACTCAATGGAAAACGCATACATAATTATAGTTTCAATAAATAGTGCAATATAGACGTTTGAGAGAAGTAGATGTTTGCGCAAAAAAATCCAGGACCTGAGCCCTGGATTTAGGAGATTATGAAAAAGAAAAGTTTTAGGATGGTTATAGTATATAAAGCAAAGCCTAAAGTTTTCTTAAAGTAGAAGAAATATCTTGTTTTCCACTTTAATTCACTTTCTCAGTCGCCACACCATTTTCATCAATGACATAAGTTTTGCCATCTTTTTCAAGGGTTGTATTGGTTGTGATTGGAGAACCGTAAAGATGTTTCCCTAATGAAGTTGATTTTTCAAAGTGATAGAGCTTACCGTCAATTTCCTTCCAAGTTGCTTGGTAAAACTCGATTACCCTAGGCTCAAGATAGCAGAGGTAGCCTTTATCAGTGCGGTAGAATCCTGTTCGAACGATTCCATTTTCGTCTGAAGCATATGCGTAATTACTGTCATTACGCAATAATTCCGCGTAAGAACCGAAAAGATAGGTCTTACCGTCTATAGATGCTGTTCTATTATAGTAGTAGTGCTTTTCGCTTGGATCTAGGTAATAGGTCTTACCGTCAATTTCTCTCCACCCAGATAATAATTTTCCTTCTGAATCTGCAAGATATAAACTATTATATGATTTAGCGGAACCATTAACAAGAAGTTGGCCATCTTGATTGAAGTAATAATAATTGCCATCAATTAAAAGTAAATTATCTTTCGCTTGAATACCGTTTTCCTTAAAGTAAACACGGTGACCATCTAGTGTGTACCATCCAAAAACTTGAGCACCATCATTTCCAAAGTAGAGCTTATATGAGGAACTAAAGGAATGGAATGCATTACGGAGGAGTTCGCCACTGTTCTTATCGAAATAGTAGTACTTCCCATCTATAAGGATACGCTCACCTTTGATTTGTTTCCCACTACCATCAAAGTAGAGTTGAATACCATCAATAGTCTGCCATCCAGTAGCTACTTGTCCTTTATCTTTGAGGTAGGTCCAGTCACCATCTTTATCTTGAACAAAGGTATTTCGAAGTGACGATGTCACACGGCCTTGGTCATCAATTTCGTAGGTCATTCCATTGAGAGTTAGACTACGATTGGTCCACATAGCCCCACTATCCTTGTCAAAGTAGTAAGTGTCACCATCAATGTCAATCAAAGTTCCCTTTGCCTGCTTACCGTTAGCATCAAAGTAGAGTTGAACGCCATCAATGGTTTGACGACCAGTTAGGAGCTTGCCATCTGCATCGTAGTAGTACCAGTTCCAATTGTCATCACGAATAAATTGGTTTTTGACCGTAACCTCAGTCACAACTCCCTCATTATCAATCGTATAGGTTTTGTCATCAACTTTCAAAGTAGTATCTGTAAGGATAATAGTGGTATACATACCAGCATGTCTTTCTTTTAGATACGATTTTATTAGACGATAGCGCTTGCCATCGATTTCTTTCCATGTAGGTTTATCAACACTTTTTACCTCAGGTTGGAAGTAGTGAAGTTGACCGTCTAAGCCTCGTTGGATGCCCTCGAGGAGGACACCGTTTTCATCAGTTCCGTAGATTCCAGAGAAACTAGTTCCACCCAAAACTGGATCTTTAGAAAAGAAGGCTCCAAAATAGTTCTTTTCTATTTTACTATCTTTGACTAGATAAAGTTTGTCGTCATAACCTATGACACCATCGACAACCCGACCATCTGAAGCAAATACATACTCTGTTCCATCGATGATTTGTTTACCTGTTAGGACTTCGCCATCTGCATTAGTTCGGTATGTATATTTTAATCTCACTCTAGCCCCTGGCTTATCAACAACGCCGTAAGCATCTTTGACTAATTGTCCTTTTTCAAATAGATAGTTTTTACCATTGATTGAATAGATGCCATTAGAAGCATAGAGACCGGTATCGGTGAAGTACAAGTGTTTTCCATCAATATCTTGCCATCCAGTCACAGCAGCACCATCATTTCCGAGATAATAAGAACGGTAATCATGTGATGCAGGTCTAATTTCACCAAAATTGACCGTGGCCCATTGATTTTTAACCATACGTCCATTGGTTTTATCAAAGTAATAGGTTTTACCATCAATCTGAACGATTTTATCTTTTGCTTGACGACCGTTTTTATCGAAGTAAAGTTGGTAACCATCAATGATTTGAAGTCCTTTAACAGCGTGGCCCTTTTCATCACCATAATAAAAATTAACATTTTCAGGGAAGGTGAAATCTACTTTATCCCAAATAAAGGATTTTCGAGCTAGCCGTCCTCTCTCACCAAAGACATAGGTTGTGTCCCCTATATTGACCGCTACATTCTTAAGCAGTTCTCCATTCTCGTCAAAATAGTGAATGAAACCAGCTGCTGTTTTAACGAGACCTGTGGCACGTATGCCATCTCGGTTGAAGTAACTAGTATGGTAAATGTAGTTTGTTTTATACCGTGAGATAATCTGTTTCTCAGACCAATTGCGGTAAGAATTTTTGAGAAGGGCACCGGTGTTTTGATCTAAGTAATATGTTTTTCCATCAACTGTGATTTCTTGACCTTTGAGTTGTTTCCCATCTTTGTCAAAATAGAGTTCAACACCGTCCACATATTGGAAACCAGTCAATTTTTCACCTTGTGAAGTGATATAAGACCATTCCCCCTTATCATTGGCTTCAAAATGTCCACCAGTAATGTTTGTAGGCAGTTTGGTTCTCTCTGTCACAACCCCATTCTCATCAATTTGATAATGTTTTCCATCTTTATCGAGGTAGCAATTGACTAGGAGCATACCAGAATGGTCGTCTAAATAATAGTTCTTTCCATTTACCTCAACAAATTGACCTTTGACCTGTTTTCCATCTTCTTGGAAATAGTATTCGCGATCTTCTACATTATTCCACCCAGTGAGATTTTTTCCGTCTTTGGTGTAGTACCAATTGCCCTGATCGTCGGATGTGAATTTTCCTTGAGTGATAGAGATTTCTTGTCCTGATAATGGATGCTCACTGACTTCAGTAACCTCTGATTTATTTTCATTTATATTTTGATTGTTGGTGGCAGGCTCAGCACCCCTATCGGTTGTAGCTGTCTCACCAGATTGAGCGGGTTCAACCTTTTTATCAGTCTCGTTAGCAGGCTGTGTAGTAGTTGCTTCTGCAGGCTGACTAGTGGTACTAGTAGGTGTAGTGTCAGTAGATACTGCTTCACTAGAAGCTTTCTCAACAGTAGTGCTTGCTGGAGCTACTTCGGTTCTTGTAATGAGGCTGGCACTTGTCTCAAGATTGCTGTCAGAGACGACATTTTCAGGACTGTTAACGGCAGTCGTTTCAGGCTTGACTTCATCAGCTCCGACCTGTCCTAGTCCAATTAGTGAAGCCCCAATAGCCAAACTTGAAGCAGCGATTGTGATCCAATGTTTCTTAACTTTATGAAGTTTGAAACGAACTTTGTTTTCCATAAATTTCCCCCTTTTATGGTTGCTTGGCATACTATATTGTTGAATGACAAGCGATATAAACACCAAAAATTAATTTACGATTATATTTTAATCCTATTTTCTAATAACTTCAATAGAAAACGGATACATAAATGCCATGATTTTATAAAAAGATTCTTATATTTGTGATAGTTATAGTCTATAAAAGAGTTTTCCTAATTTATTTATTTTTTCGTCTATAGATATGATTGAAAGAGTAATTGTCCCCATACAGTTCGAGAAAAAGACTCTTTTTTTCAAAAATCATCCTGTGTAAAATAAGGGTCATAAAAACATATGAGGTGATTGCAATGACAAATCGTTACGACTTAAATAAAAATTTGGCACAAATGCTTAAGGGGGGCGTCATCATGGACGTTCAAAACCCTGAGCAGGCACGTATCGCTGAGGCGGCAGGAGCGGCAGCGGTCATGGCCTTGGAACGCATTCCGGCCGATATCCGTGCGGTGGGTGGTGTATCACGCATGAGTGATCCTAAGATGATCAAGGAAATTCAGGACGCTGTTAGTATTCCAGTTATGGCTAAGGTGCGTATCGGTCATTTTGTGGAAGCACAGATTTTGCAGGCAATTGAGATTGATTATATCGACGAGAGCGAGGTATTGACACCGGCCGATGACCTTATTCATGTGGATAAAACCCAGTTTGATGTCCCTTTCGTCTGTGGGGCCAAGGACCTTGGTGAAGCCCTTCGTCGTATCTCTGAAGGGGCATCAATGATTCGTACCAAAGGTGAACCGGGTACTGGTGATATTGTCCAAGCAGTTCACCACTTACGACTCATGAATCAAGAGATTCGTTGTATTCAAAATCTCAGAGAAGACGAGCTATACATTACTGCCAAAGACTTACAGGTACCAATTGATTTGGTCCGTTATGTCCACGAACATGGCAAGTTGCCGGTTGTCAATTTTGCGGCAGGTGGTGTAGCGACGCCAGCGGATGCTGCGCTTATGATGCAGTTGGGTGCTGAAGGTGTCTTTGTTGGTTCAGGGATTTTCAAGTCAGGAGATCCCAAAAAACGTGCGGAAGCAATCGTCAAGGCAGTGACTAACTATAATCGTCCGGACATTTTGGCGCAAGTGTCAGAAGATTTGGGTGAAGCCATGGTTGGTATTAACAAGGATGAAATAGAAATTTTGATGGCAGAGCGAGGAAAATAGATGACAAAAATCGGAATACTGGCTTTGCAAGGTGCTTTTGCGGAACATGAGCAGGTCTTGAAAAACATTGGAGTTGAAACAGTTCAAATCAGAAATCAACAGGATTGGGAAACTCACGCTGATTTAGACGGGCTCATTCTACCGGGTGGCGAGTCGACCGTCATGGGGAAACTTTTGCATGATTTAGATTTGTTTGAGCCAATTAAGGCGAAAATTAATGCAGGACTACCTGTATTTGGAACTTGTGCAGGCCTAATCTTGTTGGCTAAAACCATAGTAGGCGACCAAACAAAACATTTGGCAAGTATGGACATTAGTGTCGCACGTAATGCCTATGGTCGTCAGCTGGGCAGTTTTGTCACAAATGCTGACTTTAAGGGAATTGGTGAGATTCCCATGGTCTTTATTCGTGGACCAATCATTGAAACCGTTGGACCAGAAGTTGAAGTTTTATCTCAGGTCAAGGGGGCTATCGTGGCAGCCAAGGAAAAACATATGCTTGTCACCTCTTTTCATCCAGAATTGACGGGTGATACAAGGGTTCATGCTTATTTCCTAGAGATAATCAATCAGTCAAAAAAAGAAAAGCTGTGATTCAATTTTCATAACATTTCGTTCGTACACAAAAAATCCAGGACCTGGGCCCTGGATTTAGGAGATTATGAAAAAGAAAAGTTTTAGGATGGTTATAGTATATAAAGCAAAACCTAAAGTTTTCTTAAAGTAGAAGAGGAGTATTTTTAAGAATTAACTATTGACCATCTGACCATCCTATACCAGAGGAACTATCATTGGGTACAATGTAATCATTAAGATTCATACCTGTTTGACTGTTATAACCATTTCTATCAAAGAAACTGTGGTACTCAGGACCATCTTCAGGATTTCCGGATTTTTTCTCGAAGATATTTTCACCAGTAAGCTTGTTATAGCCATTTGCATCAATATTACTGAGGTATTCAGATTGCTTTTCGCTAGAAGCAGTATTTGTACTACTTTCGGCGGTAGAACTAGAGATAGTACCTGAATTCTTTTGAGTAGATTGTGTTGTTACGTTAGTTTGAGTACTGGCTTCAGAACTATTACTGGTTTCAGTTTTTTGACTAGTTTCGCTTGTAACCCCATCTTTAATCTCAATCAACTTTTGATAAATCTTTTGAGTTAGGTCATTTTGTTGTGTAGCAGTCAATCTTCCAGAAGTTCGGATGATAATCGTACCATAAACATAATGAGATCCAGGATTTAACATAGTTGGGAGTCCGTCGAAAGCACTCAAATACTCATTTCGTTTTTGTGCATCTTCAACTGTTTTATAGACTTCGATATTGCCACCAGCATCAGTCCCTTTAGTTACAATATCCTTTCCTTCAACAGTGTCCGTAACTAAGCTATCAGTAAAATAAACGGATGCTGTGTAACTACCTTGTTTATTCAATCCCTTATTTGGATCGTTATCTTCAGTTGCTGATTGAACTCCTGTAATGGTATCAATTTCTTTAAGTCTACTTTCAATAAAGCTACTAGAAGGGTTGGTTATTTGTTTTAGTTGTTTAACACTTGTTGAATACTTTTGATTTAGTTCATCGAGTTTCTTTATTTCAGTTGTATAATCTAACGGTTTTTTAAGTACTTCTACCTGTTTGTTAATGTCACTTGTTGACTTTTTAATCTTAGGAATTTTTCGTTTTGCCTTCTCAGTAGAAGTGATTTCATTTTTTAATTCAGAGGAAAGATTTTCATCTAAGGGTTTGTCTTTATTACTAAGGAGTTGATTTGCCGTTTTTATTTTATCCTCTAAGATGTTGTTCTGCTTTTTGACCTTTTGAGCAATATTATTGAATGAGTCGACTGACTTTTGATGGGGAGCAAAGACTAGAAAATAATAAGCAGCAATAAGACAGAAAATCGGAATAAGTCCCCAGAGGGCATTCTTCTTGAGTTTATTTTTCAATTAATTACCTCCAAATAAATGATTTATAAATTAAAGAATAACGTTTTAATTATTCTAAATACTATATGATTTATTATACTTGAATTTTAGTATAATAGGAACCTTTTTTTGCTTTCCGAATTAGTATCTTTTTAGGTTAGTAAAGGACAAAAAATCCAGGACCTGTGCCCTGGATTTAGGAGATTATGAAAAAGAAAAGTTTTAGGATGGTTATAGTATATAAATCAAAACCTGAAGTTTTCTTAAAACGGATGATAATTATCTGTGATATGAAAAAGGAAGTTGACAGTTGGTCGACTTCCTTTTGTGTTGAGCGATTGCAATCATTTTAAACTGTCATTATTGAGAAGGAGTGTCTATAACTTCACTAACTAATTGGTGTTCCGTTTCCATCCGCATCAAAATGATAGGTTTGTCCCTTAATAGTGATGGTAATGTTTGACAAACGGGCACCTGAGTTGGCATCGTAGTAGTGAATTTTACCGTCGACGGTGACTAGTTCACCTTTGGCTTGTTTACCATTACTGTGGAAGTAGACAGGAACATTGTCAATGGTTTGTTCACCGGTCAAAGCATACCAGTTTGGACCAAAGTAATACCAACTACCTTCCCACTCATGGTACTGATTTTTAAGAGCAGCGCCTGTGGCTTCATCCAGATAGTAGATGTGGCTACTGTTAGGGATAGTATCACTGTAATGCGCATAGATGAGCTCACCTCTACTTTGCATTCCGTAGTAGTATTTACGAGTAGGGAGTCCAAAATAGTAGAGTTCGCCATCGATAACTTGAACTGAAACTAATTTGCCTCCCTTACCGTCTAGATAATACCAGTGATTATCTTTGGTTCTGACGAAACCAGCTTTTGTGACCTTTTTACCATCAAATCCGATATAGTCTCCACTATCTGCGTAGTATGTGAATTCTCCGAAGGCCTGATGACCATCTCCAACGATAAGATTAACTTCTTCGCCATGAACAATATGTGTTCCTGAGTAAACTTTTCTACCATCCGGACCGACATAATAACGTTTTCCATCGATTTCGACGATTTGGTCACGGACAGCAGCACCTGTGTCTTTGTCATAGAAATGATCAGCATTGGCAAAAATACCTTTGGCTTGGACACCGTCTTTATCAAAATAGACTTCTACACCGTCTACAGTTTGCTGACCAACTAATTTATCGCCCTTATCGTTTACATAGTACCACTTGCCATCCTTTTCGACATAGCGGTTGGTGATGAGGGCACCAGTATCTTTATCATAATAATGGCCGTTTGGCGCAAAGTCACCCTTGATTTGAACTCCATCTTTATCAAAGTAAACATTTATAAAATCAACAGTTTGAGCACCGATTAATTTATCGCCCTTATTATTGACATAGTACCATTTGCCATCTTTTTCGATATAGCGGTTGGTGACGAGGGCACCAGTATCTTTGTCATAGTAGTGGCCATTTGGTGCAAAGTCACCTTTAACTTGAGAATAGTCGTCACGGAAGTAGACATTGACATAATCTATAACTTGTTCACCCTTTAAAGGATAACTAGATTTATCAACATAGTACCATTTACCTCCAGCAGTAACATAACTATTTTGTGCTGTAACTGGGGTCAATTTTCCATTTTCGTCAGCAATTGATGTAGGGTATCTACCATCTACAGCAATAAAAGTTAAAGAGTCGGTGAGGATAGAACCTCTTACGCCGTTAATGTATTTAGAAAACTGAGCATAGTACCAGTTTCCATCAACTTGGAACAGTGGGTTTGGGCTGCCAGGGACATCATCTCTTAGCGAACCAGATTCATCAAAATAGTAGAGTTGTCCATTAATACGCTTGAATCCATGGACGACATATCCATTTTCATCAGCATAAACGGAAGGTGTCCAGAGGTATCCTCTCAGGTACATGTATCTGATTTTACCCCAGCCATTATAGACTTTTTGACCCTGTTCATTGTAATAACTTTCAGTGCCATCGGGATTCTTGAATTTAGAATAATAGACCATGGCTGGTTGGAAGTAGTACTCTTTACCGTCGATGGTTTTAGGGCCAGTGTAGATATTACCGTCATTGTCATAGTAGTAATAAATGTCGTCGCTTGTTCCGTTAATGTAGCGAGTACTATGATGGAGGGCAATCTTATTATTCCAAAGTTCGCCATTTTCAGGATGGAAATAATATCCTTTTCCATCAATAACTACCCTATTTCCTTTTGTTTGAAGCCCCTTGTCATTGAAGTGGTAAGTTTTGTCTCCAATTTCTTGAAGACCAGTCACTTTTTCACCTGTCTTATCTACATAATACCAGTGGTTATCGCCATTAGTAACAAAAGATTCAGTTGTTAGATGTCCAAGTTCACCATCATAATAATGTCCATCTTGGGCAAAGTTTCCTTTGACTTGTTTACCATCATTGTCAAAATAGACATGCTGTCCATCAATTAGGTTTGGACCAGTCAAATCCTTGTCATCTTTTTTGTAATGCCAATTTCCTTGATCATCGCTATACCATTGACCACCAGTGATATTCTTTGCAACAGTGGGAACTTGAGAATTAGGTGTATCAGTATCACTAGTGGTTGGAGACACATTCTCAGCTGTAACACTCTCACTAGTCGTAGCACTCACCTCAGAATGTGCAGTTTCAGAACTAGCTGCTTCCGAACTAGCTGTGCTTGTCACTTCAGAGCTTGGTTTTTCAGAGACTGTTTCTGTTGAAGCAACTTCTGAGGCAGCTACTGGTGCTTCTGATACTGTAGCAGTTTCGCTTGAAGCGGTAGCAGGTGTGTTTTCTGTAGGTTTAGCTGTGGCTTCACTAGTTGCTGGAGCCTCGATGTCAATGGCGCCTTCTTTGATGATGGCTTCAACAGTCGCTTCATTAACAGGGGTAGGCTGTTCTTCAGCTGAAGCGTAGTTAAGGCCTGCAAAACTCAATCCTAAAGTGAGTCCTGTCACTGCAATAGTTACCCAATGTTTTTTAACTTTGTGAAGTTTAAAATGTACTTTCTTTTCCATGATAATTCTCCTTTCATTTTAAACTTTTTACATATCAAAAAATAAGGGCTGTCATGAGAGTTTATGAAAAGTGAGCATTGGGTAGAGTCCCTAAAGTTGTGGGGCAATTTTCTTAATGACAATCCTTATTTCTCCAAGTCTCCTCAATTTTGGTATTGTGAGACTGTTCAAGGCAAACATGAGTCCTAACGAAATGATTCTAGAAAAACGAGAGCTGTTCGGAATTTTCCTCCTTTCTAGTCAGGGAAAATCTCGTTTATTTTGGGTTTCTAAGACACAAAAAACTAGAGCTTACTAGTATGAGGTGTCCCCTCTAGAGCTCTAGTTTGAAATGATGCTGTATTTTTAGAAATGAGCCCTAGTTTGATGGTTCAAAGTGACTCAGGAATGGTCCTCCTACTATGATTCTTATTTAGGCACTAAGCAACTAATGCCAATCTTTTAGATAATCCCCAAGTGTCCTTTGAAGCAAAATTAAAACGCTTACATGTTCGCCTAGCTTCATTATAATCCTTTTTTAAGAATAAACAATAGAAACTAACAGAAATACATAAAATATTAAATAATTGACATGATTTTATTTCAAATAGGAGGGGTCAAAGATAGTGTCAGAATTTAAGGGTGTATAGGAAAAAAGAATCAACAAAAACCCTTTCAATAACCATTGAAAGGGTTAATAATTAGATAATGCCAAAAGATTATCTGGAATTCCAAATCTTAAACGGAGACTTAAATCTCTGTAGATTTACCATTTTTATCAAAGGAATAAGTCTTACCATTAATAGTTCGAATAGTATTAGTTAGGAGTTCCCCAGTATTATCATCAAAATAGCGTTTGCCATTGTAATCAAAAATAAATTCTCCTTTGACTTGTTTACCCTGCTCATCAAAGTAGTAGTGTTTGCCATCTATGATTTGATCAAAGACGAGCGCTTTGCCGTCAGCACCAAAGTAGTAGGTATTGCCCCGCCAGTTGATGAATTGATTGGTTACGGCAGCTCCTGTGTCGGCATCAAAGTAATAATAAGCGTAAGGTTCTGATTTAACAACTTCAGTAGAATTTGTTGTCCAGTGTCGATTATATTCTTCAGTTTCAGGACTAAGGAGTCTGTCTTTAACGAGAAAGCCTGAGGCAGAAAAGATGGATTTAAATTTTTCAAAATAGTAGAGTTTGCCATCAATATTTTGGAGATAGAGAAGTTGTTTCCCTTTGTCGTCAATGTAACACCATTGACCATTACCAACTTCGACGAGACCAGCTTTATAGACTGCAACCCCCGTTTTCTTATCATAATACGTTCCTGTACCAAAGTAATCAAAATCACCTCTTCGAGCTGAACCATTTTCTCTGAAATAATACTCCTTCCCATCTATGATTTGCTTACCAGTTAGAGGCTTGCCCTCGCTATCAAAATAGTACAAACCATCATCAATGTCTATAAATTGATTTCTAGGGACTGCATGTGGTGCACCAATCTCTTTGTCATAATAGTAGCCATTGACAATTGTACCTCTGGCTTGTCGGTGAGTGTTTGGATAAAAGTAAACGTTGATCCCATTTATGGTTTGCTCACCTGAAAGAAGATTTCCTTGTTCATCCGCATAGTACCAATGGCCACCATCAGTGAAGTAACCACCTTTGATGAGGGCACCAGTATCTTTGTCGTAGTAGTGAATCCCTTTATCACCTACATATCCTGATTCAGTGACAAACTGTCCTTTGACTTGCTTACCATTTGACTTATCAAAGTAAACCTCAACACCATCAATAGTGTGTGCTCCTTTGAGAATGATTCCGTCAGCGTCAGCATAGTACCAATTACCATTAAAATAAAAGTATTGCTGCTTAAGTAGGGCTCCACTATCTTTGTCATAGAATTTAACAGTACTTAACCAATTATTTGGGATTTCTGTTCCACCGTATTCGTTGATGAACAGCCCTTTGACTTGTTTACCTGTAGTCTTATCAAAATAGACATCAACACCATCGATGGTTTGTTGCCCTTTGAGAATGGTTCCTGTTGATCCAATATAGTACCAGTCATTATTCACTTGAACATAACGATTTGTACCCAAATCTGTTAAGGCACCGGTATGTTGGTCGTAATAACGGCCGTTTTCTGCGAAGTCCCCCTTAACTTGTTTACCACGATAATCTTCGAAGTAAACAGGGTGATCGATGAAGTAAACACGGTCACCGTTGATAGTGTGTTCCCCTGTTAGGGCTTTTCCTTCTTTATCAACATAATACCAATCTTGACCGACTTGGACATAGCTGTTAGTTACGGGGGCTCCGCTTCTAGCATCATAATATTTGTCATTAGATGCAAAGTGTCCTTTAACTTGGACGCCTGTAGTATTGTCAAAATAATACTCTGTACCATCAATAACGGTAGCACCCTTGATAGCTTTGTTGTAGGTTCCAATATAGTAGCTCTTATCACCTACTGTTACCAAACGATTAGTGACAAGGTCTCCATCGTTGATGTCATGGAAATTATTATCATCATCAAAGTCACCTTTGACTTGCTTCCCATCTTTGCCGAAGTAGACTTGAGCGCCATTAATAACTTTTCGACCTTTGACAAAAGCTCCGTCGCTACCAACATAGTACCAATTTCCTTTTATATTGACGTAGTGGTTAGTACCAAAATCTTTTAGGATACCGTCTTGATCATAGTAGTGACCAGTACTTGAAAAAACATCAAACAGTTGTCTGCCGTCTTGAGGGTCGAAGTAGACTTGTTTGCCTTCGATAGTTTGTTCTCCTAAGCTAGGCGTTCCTTCAGCATTAAGGTAATAACGCTCTTTTCTTTGAGTTTTCTTATTGTAGGCTACAAGGTATTGGTTTGTGACTAAAGCACCATTGTCGTCACCATAGTAATATAACTTCTTAGGATTAGTAGCATCTTTTACAAAATGGTTTCGAACCTGCTTACCACTTTCTTTTTCAAAATAGACTTGCTTTCCATTTATGGTCTGAGGTCCTTTGACGATAGCTCCATCACTTCCAGCATAGTACCAATCCTCTCCAATTTGGAAGTAGTTATTTGTGCCGAAATCTACCTGTTCACCTTTCTCATTATAGTATCGGTTGTCTCTCCCAAAGGCATTTTTGAGCATGGCCCCCGTACTGCCTGGTCGCCAATAATCATTGAAATAGACATGGACACCATTAATAACGTGAGGACCTTCTAGAGCGTAGCCATTTTCATCAATATAGTAGGTGTCATCTTTGTAGGTGACATAGCTATTTGTGACCAAGGCTCCTTTTTCATTATCATAATATTTTCTATCTTCGGCAAATTCACCTCGGGCTTGAGCACCAGTTTTATAGAAGTAGACTTTAATACCATCAACAGTCTGAGGGCCTACGAGGTCCTTGCCGTTAGCATCTCTATAGTGCCAGCGTCCGTAGTCTCCAAGATAGTATTCTCCACCAGTAATATTAGTTTCACTGGACGTGTTAGCAGTAGTTGAATTAGCTTCACTTGTCGCTGTAGAAGTGGCAGTTGATGTTGAAGCAGTAGTGCTTGTAGTGTTTGGGCTTTCGCTAGCAGCTTGACTCTGACTCCCTGCTTGTGAGGCTGAGTCACTAGTCGCTTCAGAAGTTGCATGAAGAGAACTTGCTGTTTCTGTGCTGTTTGATGAAATATTTTCAGTCGTAGAAGCAGCACTTGTTTCTGATAGGCCTACAGTACTTGAAGAATGAGTCTCGACCAAATCAGCAGTTGTTTCGACAGTCGCAGTCGTAACTGTTGTTGTATCGAGATTTGTAGGTTTATCTGTGGTGACTTCTTCAGCAAAGACAGGTCTTGCAATTAAAGCAAAACTAGCTAAAGCAATTGCACAAGATAGGGAAACAAGACGCTTTTTAGACGTCAACCTAAAGAAATTAGAATTCACTTTCATAACCCTCCTCCTTTTCTTAATTATTATTATAAATGTTATTATTTTTTAATCAAGGGATTATAAAAGATTTAGATAAAAAGAATGAATACCTTTTCATTTTTAATGTTTTAGAGGAAGAAAAATCAAATGAATTTACTTAAACAGTTCATGAGTTCTTATTTCAAAAACGAAAAAAGAAGCCGAAACCCGACTTCCTTTCATTTTGCTATTTCTTAATTATCCGACAAGTTTCCCGTTACCGTCAGCGTCGAATTGGTAGGTCTTACCTTTAATTGTAAGAATGGCATTTGATACACGAGCTCCAGTATTAGCGTCGTAGTAGTGTGGGACACCGTTGACATCGATAAGCTCACCTTTGGCCTGTTTACCAGACTGGTAGAGGTAAACCACTTGACCATCAATAACAGCTTCACCAGATTCTGGGCGGATGGCATTACCATCGTCACCGAAGTAGTACCAGTCACCTTGAAGGTAGATATAACGGTTCTTAACGGCTTCGCCAGTGTTCTCGTCGAAGTAGTAACGCTGTGTTACCTTGTCATTAGTACCAACCCCATAGACAGGTGCGTATTTAGAGTTGTTAACAAAGGAAATAGCTTCCCCTTTAACTTGTTTCCCATATTGGATGTATTTAGATGCACCACTAGCAGTGAAATAGTAGAGCTTGCCATCAATAGTTTGAAGGCCCATTACCTTGTCACCTTTGTCATCAAGGTAGAACCAGTCGCCTAATTTACGTTGAACAAAGCCTTTGTGAGTGACCTTGTCACCAGTTTGGCCGTCATAGTAGTTGCCATCAGTAGATACTTCTGAGTAGTAGCCTGCGAAGTCACCCTTGATTTGGAAACCATGATAACGATGGAAGAAAACTTCCTGTCCGTTAATGGTTTGTGCTCCTGTAACAGGTTTTCCGTCGTTGCCAAGGTAGTACCAGTTACCATTGAATTCGACATAACGGTTAGTCCAAAGGTCACCAGAATCAACATCGTAGTAGCGGTCCAAGAACCCATTTGGTTTAGCTAGGCCACCTTTAACTTGTTGACCATTATCACGGAAGTAAACGTTTTGACCATCAATGGTTTGTGCCCCTTTGAGGTTTTCACCATTGGCGTCTTTATAGTACCAATTACCTTTGTCATCACTGTAGTAGTGACCAGTTGAAGTGCTTGACTCAGTATTGGTGGCTTGGGCCTCAACTGCGTTTGTTGCTACAGCAGGTTGGTCAGGTGTTTGTTCTTGGATAACAGTCACTGTAGTAAGAGTTGTGGCTGTGTCTGTGTTTACACTTGCTGCCTCTTCTGAAGGGTTATCAGTCGCTTCTGTCGCTGGCGTGGCATCCACAACTTTTGTCTCAACGAGATCAGCTGTTGTCTCAACATTAGCAGTTGTCGTAGCTCTAGTGTCGAGGGTGGCAGTGCTGTCAGCTGTAGCTTCCTCGGCTAGGGCTGGTTTAGCGATAAAGGCAAAACCGGCAAGAGCAGTTGCGCATGAGAGCGCAAGAAGACGATGTTTGGACGTCTGTCCAGAGAAATTAGAATGTACTTTCATAATTTTCCTCCTTTTTCCTAAGTTTTATTATATCTGAAATGCAGTGACTTTCCTAGGTTTTTCCGCCAATTTACGATAGAATGCAAGAAAATTTAGAAGATTCTTTCAGAAATCCAGAGGATGGAGCTAGTTCATTTCAAATAATCTCTAAGACCTTTAATCTTGTCACCTCATAGACAGACTATGGTCTTAGTCAGATGAAAAAATAGAGTCTTTCTATCTAAAAATTTTCTTTTCAGAATTGTCTTTTTAGTGGCTACTTCTCTCATAGTTTTGCTATCTCTTAAGGTTAATTGAAGCTTACTTTAATGTTCAAAAGCCTTTAAGGATAAGCATTTGAAGGTGTTTGAAAATCGAAAACTTTCTATTTAGGACCTTACATGTGGTGTAAGGTCTCATTTTCAGTGATCAAAGTTAATAAAACTGAAGGCGTGGCAGAGATTTATGAAAAGAAGATGATTTTTTCCTATTTGTAATTTGTCTGAATATATCATAGAGTAGAGACAACAACAGAAAAAGGATAATTGATATAGATGGAAAATAAGGTACGTTTTAAACTACACAAGGTTAAGAAAAACTGGGTAACTATCGGGGTGACAACGCTCTCAATGGTTGCCTTGGCGGGTGGAAGTCTCCTAGCTCAAGGAAAAGTAGAGGCCGATGAGACAAGCACGCCAAATGGAGATGGCTTACAGCAACTGAGTGAGGATGGCACTGCCAGTCTAGTGACGACCACAACTGTTACTGAGCAAGCTAGTGCTCAAGCAAGTGTGTCAGCAGTAGCAACAGCCAGCGTAAGTCACGAAACAAGCTCTCAGGTGGTGACAAGTGCGGTTAGCCAAGAGACAACTGCTCAAGCACAAACTAGTCAAGTTGCCAGTCAGGGAGTGGCAGTTTCTTCACAAACTCAAGCTAATGCCCAAGAAACACAGACCGCTGAACAGGTCTCACAAGGTCAGGTAACAACACAGGCAACTGTTCAAGAAAGAACTCAGTCAGAAACGCCGAGTAATCAGGTAGGACAATCGGAATCTTCAGTTACTCCTAGCCACAAAGCCACTCGCAGTGGTGGGCGTCGTGTAGCAACATCGCATGCAACAGCTAAAGCAAACAATCAAAATCAGAAAAAGACTGAGGTTCAAACCAGCCAAAGAATTGAGGCTGAAAGTGTGCAAACAAGTGCTCAGTCCACTCCTAGAGTATTGACTAATGCAACACCAACAATCGCCACACGCGCTGCTGATAGCACTATTCGTATCAATGCCAACCGCAATACTAACATCACGATTACGGCCAGCGGTACGACACCAAATGTAACCATTATCACAGGGCCAAACACGCCTAAACCAAACGTGACGGTGACAAGTCCAAATGGCACAAGACCAAATGTGACCATTGTAACGCAGCCAAATCAACCCAACAAACCTGTTCAACCAAGTCAACCGTCTCAACCTAACAAGCCGGTCCAACCAAATCAGCCAAGTCTTGACTATAAACCAGTAGCCTCTAACTTGAAGACTATCGATGGCAAGCAGTACTATGTTGAAAATGGCGTCGTGAAAAAGAACGCAGCCATTGAGCTTGATGGGCGTCTTTATTATTTCGATGAGACTGGAGCTATGGTGGATCAAAGTAAACCTTTGTATCGTGCCGATGCCATTCCAAATAACTCTATCAATGCGGTTTACAACCAAGCCTACGACACATCAAGCAAGAGTTTCGAACACTTGGACAATTTCTTGACAGCTGATAGTTGGTACCGTCCAAAACAGATATTGAAGGATGGAAAAAATTGGACAGCTTCATCTGAGAAAGATTATCGTCCACTTTTGATGACTTGGTGGCCGGACAAGGTGACACAAGTCAACTACCTCAACTATATGAGTCAGCAAGGGTTTGGTAATAAGACCTATACGACAGACATGATGAGCTATGATTTGGCATCCGCTGCCGAAACGGTTCAACGAGGAATCGAGGAACGTATCGGTCGTGAGGGCAATACCACTTGGCTTCGTCAGTTGATGTCAGACTTCATCAAAACACAGCCTGGCTGGAACTCTGACAGTGAGGACAATCTTTTAGTTGGTAAGGACCACTTGCAAGGAGGCGCTCTGACCTTCCTCAATAATAGTACGACAAGTCATGCCAATTCAGATTTCCGTCTCATGAACCGCACACCGACTAACCAAACAGGGACACGCAAATACCATATCGACCGTTCAAATGGTGGTTACGAGTTGCTCTTGGCTAACGATATCGACAACTCTAACCCAGCTGTTCAGGCCGAGCAACTAAACTGGCTCCACTACATCATGAATATTGGTTCTATCCTTGGCAATGATTCAAGTGCCAACTTTGATGGTGTCCGTATCGATGCGGTGGACAATGTGGATGCGGACCTCTTGCAGATTGCTTCTGACTACTTCAAGGAAAAATACCGTGTGGCTGATAATGAAGCCAACGCTATTGCCCACTTGTCAATCCTTGAAGCCTGGTCTTACAACGACCATCAATACAACAAGGATACCAAGGGTGCTCAGTTGTCCATTGACAATCCGCTACGTGAAACGCTTTTGACGACTTTCTTGCGTAAGAGCAATTATCGTGGTAGCTTGGAACGTGTCATTACTAACTCTCTTAACAACCGTTCAAGTGAGCAGAAACACACGCCTCGTGATGCCAACTACATTTTCGTGCGTGCCCATGATAGTGAAGTGCAAGCTGTTTTGGCTAATATCATCAGTAAGCAGATTAATCCAAAAACAGATGGTTTCACCTTTACTATGGACGAGCTCAAACAGGCCTTCGAAATCTACAATGCGGACATGCGCAAGGCTGATAAACAGTACACCCAGTATAATATCCCAGCTGCCTATGCCACAATGTTGACCAATAAAGACAGTATTACTCGTGTTTACTACGGTGATCTCTTTACCGACGATGGCCAATACATGGCTCAAAAATCACCATACTATAATGCCATCGATGCCCTGCTCCGTGCTCGTATTAAATATGTAGCAGGTGGTCAAGACATGAAGGTCACTAAGCTCAATGGCTATGAAATCATGTCATCTGTGCGTTATGGTAAGGGTGCAGAAGAAGTTAATCAACTTGGTACTGCTGAAACACGTAACCAAGGAATGCTAGTCCTCACAGCCAACCGACCAGATATGAAGTTGGGAACAAATGACCGTCTAGTGGTCAATATGGGAGCTGCCCACAAAAATCAAGCCTATCGTCCATTGCTCCTCAGCAAATCGACAGGACTTGCAACCTACCTCAAAGATTCTGATGTGCCAGCTGGATTGGTTCGCTATACGGACAATCAAGGAAACTTGACCTTCACGGCAGACGATATCACTGGTCATTCAACTGTTGAAGTTTCAGGCTATTTAGCGGTTTGGGTGCCAGTAGGTGCTTCAGAAAACCAAGATGCCCGCACCAAGGCTTCGACGACTAAGAAGGGTGAGCAGGTCTTTGAATCCTCAGCAGCTCTCGACTCACAGGTCATCTATGAAGGGTTCTCAAACTTCCAAGACTTCGTTAAGACCCCAAGTCAGTATACCAACCGTGTGATTGCTCAAAATGCCAAACTCTTCAAAGAGTGGGGGATTACTTCCTTTGAATTTGCGCCACAATACGTGTCTAGTCAGGACGGTACTTTCTTGGATTCTATCATTGAAAATGGCTATGCCTTCGAAGACCGTTACGATATTGCCATGAGTAAGAACAACAAATACGGTTCGCTCAAAGACCTTACGGATGCCCTTCGTGCCCTTCACGCTGAAGGTATCTCAGCCATTGCTGACTGGGTTCCAGACCAAATTTACAATCTTCCTGGAAAAGAAGTGGTAACAGCTTCTCGTACCAATAGCTACGGAACACCACGTCCAAATGCTGAAATCTACAATAGCCTCTACGCAGCTAAAACACGTACCTTTGGAAATGACTTCCAAGGCAAGTACGGTGGTGCCTTCCTTGATGAATTGAAGGCAAAATACCCAGCAATCTTTGAGCGCGTGCAGATTTCAAACGGCCGTAAATTGACTACCAATGAGAAAATCACGCAATGGTCAGCCAAGTATTTCAATGGAAGCAATATCCAAGGTACTGGAGCTCGCTATGTCTTGCAAGATAACGCTACCAACCAATACTTCAGCGTAAAAGCAGGTCAAACCTTCCTTCCTAAACAAATGACTGAAATCACAGCAACTGGTTTCCGTAGGGTGGGAGATAAGGTCCAATACTTCTCAACGAGTGGCTACCTTGCCAAGAATACCTTCATTCAGGTCGGTGCCAACCAGTGGTATTACTTTGATAAGAACGGCAACATGGTCACAGGTGAACAGGTCATTGATGGTAAGAAATATTTCTTCCTAGGCAATGGTCTCCAGCTACGTCATGTCCTTCGCCAAGGTAGTGATGGTCACGTCTATTACTACGATCCTAAAGGGGTTCAGGCCTTTAACGGATTCTATGACTTTGCGGGTCCTCGCCAAGACGTTCGCTATTTCGATGGCAACGGTCAAATGTATCGTGGCCTCCACGACATGTATGGCACAACCTTCTATTTTGATGAGAAGACTGGTATTCAAGCCAAAGACAAGTTCATCCGTTTTGCGGACGGACGCACGCGTTACTTCATCCCAGATACAGGAAATCTCGCAGTCAACCGATTTGCGCAAAATCCTGAGAACAAGGCTTGGTATTACCTCGATAGTAACGGTTATGCCATGACAGGACTCCAAACCATTAACGGTAAGCAGTATTACTTTGACAATGAAGGCCGTCAGGTTAAGGGACACTTTGTCACAATCAATAACCAACGTTACTTCCTTGATGGCGATAGCGGTGAAATTGCTCGCTCACGCTTTGTGACGGAAAACAACAAGTGGTACTATGTCGATGGCAATGGTAAACTGGTTAAAGGTGCTCAGGTCATCAATGGTAATCACTACTATTTCAACAATGATTATAGCCAAGTCAAGGGTGCCTGGGCCAACGGCCGTTACTATGATGGTGACTCAGGTCAGGCCGTAAGCAACCGCTTTGTCCAAGTTGGTGCCAACAAATGGGCTTATCTCAACCAAAATGGTCAAAAGGTAGTTGGTCTTCAACATATCAATGGTAAACTTTACTACTTTGAAGGTAACGGTGTCCAAGCTAAAGGGAAACTTCTGACATACAGAGGCAAGAAATACTACTTTGATGCCAATAGTGGTGAAGCCGTAACCAATCGCTTTATCCAAGTTTCTCGTGGTGTTTGGTATTACTTTAACGCCTCAGGCCAAGCTGTAACAGGAGAACAAGTCATCAACGGTCAACACCTCTACTTTGACGCTTCTGGCCGTCAGGTCAAAGGCCGTTACGTTTGGGTTAAAGGCCAACGTCGTTACTATGACGCCAATACTGGAGCTTGGGTCAGAAAACGATAAGAGAAGAAATTTATCCTAACTAGGGACGAAACAACTTAAAAGCGCATGAAACATTAATGTTTCATGCGCTTTTCTCATACCCAAATCCTAATAATTTTGTTGCTCTCATATTCAAAAGAAAGCGCTCTAACCATGTTATAATGGAAATTATAGTTTTTATTCAGAATATTTTGTAAACAGTTTTCAGTTTTCGTTGATGCTGATGGGGGCTTGAATGAAAATGTTGTATCTGTAATTTATAAAGTTGTTAGATTTAGAAGAAAGTGAGGGCTGAGCCTGTGAAGAAGAATTCGAAACGAAATCTAGTAGTGTTACTTATCGCAGTAGTTATCGCTATTTTAGGAGGAAGCGTTTATATAGGGTATAAGCAGGAGCAACAGAAACAATTGGATAAAGAACACACTTTGATCAAACATGGTTTTAGACTTTTGGAAGAGCAAGAAGCTAATTATATAAAAGAGAATTATTCAGGTGTAAAATCAATAGAATTTTCTCCTATTTTTGAAGATGGAGATGGACTTAACAGACAATATACATTGACAACAGTATTGGTCATTGTGGACACAAATGGGAATAGAGCTAAGCTTGGAGGTGAAATCGATAACTATAACTATGGAAGCCTCAATTACCCAACTTACTTTGAATCTCTACAATTTGGAAAATCCGGTGAAGAAATCATTCAATTGGAAGGATCAGATATTCAATATTCAAATGGTGACAAGCTATCCGAGAAGTCAAAAGTAACAGAGTCACCAGGTACGGATAAAAATATCTCCGCATTAGTTCATCATGGGAGATTAGATGTTACAAAATCTAAGGAAGGCAGTCCAAAGACCGAGATTATCTATAACACAACCATACAAAAAGGAGATTACAAGAATTGGGATTACAAGAAAAATAAAAATCCCTAGAAAGTGAGTAACAATCCTATGACGAATCCTTCAAAACGAAAAATAATAATAGTGTCGTTGATTGCTCTAATCACTATTTTAGGCAGTCTTACATATTTGGGGCATAAACAAGAACAACAAAAGCAAATAGCTAAAGAGCACGCTTTGTATAAACATGGTTTTAGACTTTTGGAAGAGCAACTGGCTATCTATATTAAAGAACACTATGAGGGTGTGAGTAAGATTGAGTTTTCACCTATTTATGAAGATGGTGGAGACGGCTATAGTATGCATACACTGAATGTTGTTTTTGCTATTTCTGATGAACATGGCAATAGAGCAGTTGTAGATGAAGACGGGAACATACCTTTTGGTACAGCAAATGGATTAACGATGGATTTTGATGGTGTTGATGGTAGTCAAGTCATTGAATTGAATAAATATGATAGTGATGAGGTCGTTGACGTATCAAATGACGATAAACTGCCCCAGAAAGCTAAGTTAGAAAGTTATGACATCTTAGATACAACCATACAATATTTAGTGAAGAATGGAAAATTGGTTGATGTCAAATCATCAGATAAAGGTAGTTCAGATGTTAAAGTCGTTTATAATACAGATATTAAGCAAGGAAGTTATAACGAATGGCGTTAACTGATGAAACTCTCGGATTTACAAGAAAGTGAGGGCTGAGCCTGTGAAGAAGAGTTCAAAACGGAAGAAATTAGTGATAGTTTTTGCAGTACTTTTTATTGCATGGTTTCTCGTATCTATCTATATAGGTGGTAAACATCAAGAGCAACGTTTGTACAAACATGGTTTCAGACTTTTGGAAGAGCAGATAGCTGTTTATATCAAGGAAAATTATTCAGGTATAAGCAAGGTAGAATTTACTGATATTTACAATTATGGCGATTCTGGGCTTTTTGTTTATCCCATTATCACGGATAATCATGGAAATCGGACTTTGTTAAATGACAGTATAAATGGTGCTTACGGAACGTTAAGAGGTATCCATAACCTTGAATTTACTGAAGGCGGTAGCGAGATTATCTATTTAGATAACTCAGCTAATGGTACAAACATTGATGTTTCTGACTATCAGACCTTACCAGACAAGGCGAAGATGAAAGAAAGTTATATTACTGATAGGAATTTTGAAAGATTATTGAAAGCTGGAAGTATAAAGGGAGTGGAAAAAAGCGACAAGGGTAGCCCAGATATGAAGATTGTTTATAACTTGAAGATTAAGGAGAAATAGACTTTGAAAAAATTAAGACTAGCTCTTGTAATGCTATTATCTTTAACCATCCTTTCTGGATGTTTTCTGATGAAAAATAATAGACTTTGGCTTGAAAGTAAGATAGGTCCTGCAGCGGAGAAAGTGTACCCTACTAAGAATTTATATGAGTTGTTCGATACCTTTCCCAAAGAGTTTACCATTCGTGTGAGTGACAGTTATGAACAGGATGGGGTTTTTATGTATCGTAGAATAGAGTTATATGGAAAACCAAAGAATAAGCGTATAGAGGGATATGTTTCATTAAGTAATGAAGACAAAGAACTTGAACGTGCTAACCTTGTTTATTCACCAAACGGGAAGTTAAGTGCAGATAACTCAAATTATTCAGATGAGCTACTGCCTTATAAGGAATTTTTATTTCAAAAGTTAACATTGAACAAAAAAGTCTTTTCTAAACTAAAAGTGATTTCTAAATCTTATAATTGGGATACAGGAAAAGGTGAAATAGAATACGGTATCAAGGATAAGGATATTAATAAATTCTTACACCTAGATAAGGACGAAGAGGTTACCATGGCTGTTACAGCAGATAATAATTTATTATCAGACGGTAATTTTTTCTAACCAATTTGGTTTTATCAGAATCAACCGAAATATCGGCATACAGAAGGTATTGTAGGTAGTCTGGAGGAAGAAAATAATGACTAATAAAACATCTAAGCTTTCTGTATTCAACCTGTCTGTATGAAACAACCAAGATTTTGACAACTTGGCAGCACCTCTTCATCACAAACCTCTAGGCGGATTCATTCTGCTTAGAGGTTTTTTGGTTTGAACTGATGGAAGCAAGGTTACTCTTTACTATGATTGTAAGCAAACAATGAGTTTGATTAAGAGAATCCTCAATAAACTGCTTACTTTCGCTTTAAACTATACTCAGTCCTTTAATGAAGGGGGAGATAAAACGGCTAAACATCGGAATTTATGTGTGAATTTATGAAAATCCGAACGTTCTTTTGGTAACGTTTTCTAACATATAAAGGCTATAGGTATATATCTTAGACTTGCTTCTTCAAATAGATTATGGGTAGAAGGTTAGTCTTATGAGACTAGAGTTATGCATCTGTAATTGTATTCGCTTCCAAAATCCCTTAACATAGTACAGAGAAATAAAGTTATATTGAAAGGTGTATGTTATGGAAAAGAAAGTTGGATTTAAGTTGCACAAGGTCAAGAAAAATTGGGTGACTATTGGAGTTAGTACGCTGTCGATGGTTGCACTTGCGGGTGGAGCACTTTTAGCAGACCAATCGGCACAAGCAGATGAAGTATCACTTCCTAATGGTGACGGTTTTGAACAAACAGATGCAGGCATTGAGTCAAGTGCTTCATTGATTAATGAAAGCTATTCGCCAACCTTGACAGAAGATGCTGGCCATTTGTCAGCAGTGTCATCTAACTATGGCAGCCAAACAAACTCAAGCTACGAGTCTTCATCATCTGCCTCAACAGGAGGATCATCACAGACTGTGGTAGGTGGTGGATCTGGTCAAGTCAGTTCGTCACAATCTTCTCAAGTCGTAGGAACACAAAACTCTAATTCATCACAAACGGGTTCTGCTTACCAATCAAGTAGCAGTTCATCATCAGTAAGTGCTAGTGCGTCAAGTTCGTCAAGCTCATCAAGTTCAGCTTGGTATTCTTACTCGTCTTCATCTTCATGGTCTTCATCATCGTCAGCTAGCGGTTTTGCGACAATTACGACAAGTTCGTCTGACTCAAACGGCATTCATTGGAATGGTGGTCGAAACACGACAATTACCATCACGGCTTCAGGAACAACGCCGAATGTGACTATCGTTTCGAACTCTAATAAACTGTTTCCAAACGTGACAGTAGGTCAATCAAACGGTTCAAATGCTAATGTCACTATCATTTCACAAGGAAATCAACAAAATAACTCAGGTTACCAAATCATCACAGGTGAGACTAAACCAAGTGTTGATTCTAACAATTCCAAGTCTTCATTTGTCCGTGTAGGCGAAAACCAATGGTATTATTACGACCAATATGGCCAAAAGGTCAAAGGTGAAAAGGTTATCGATGGGAAGTCTTATTACTTCCTTGAAAATGGTCTTCAAGCTCGTGACTCACTTGTTAAAGGTAGCGATGGCTACACTTATTATTACGATAAAAATGGTGTGAAAGCTATCAACGGTTTCTACGATTTTGCAGGTTATCGTAAGGATGTCCGCTATTTCGACTGTTATGGTCACATGGCTACTGGTCTCATTGAAATGGGTGGCACAACCTTCTACTTTGATACACAAACAGGTATCCAAGCTAAAGACAAGTTTATTCGCTTCTCAGATGGCCGTATCCGTTACTTCATCCCTGATACTGGTAACATGGCTGTAAATACTTTTGTTCAAAATAAAGAAAACCAAGCTTGGTACTACCTAGATGAACATGGTTACGCTGTGACAGGAAAACGTATCATCAATGGTAAAGAATACTGCTTTGACTCAGAAGGCCGTCAAATCAAAGGTCAGATGATGCAACAAGGCAACAAGCATTATTACATTTCAGCTCAAACAGGTGAAATGGCTGTTTCACGCTTTATCTTTGAAAACAACAACTGGTATTACGCAGATGCTTTTGGTTGCCTCGTTCAAGGTGCAAAAGTGATTGATGGTAAACTCTATTACTTCAACAAAGACCATAGCCAGCTAAAAGGTGGCTGGGCTGAAGGACGTTACTATGATGCCGTCACTGGTCAAGCAGTCATCAACCAATTCATTCAAATGGCGGCTAATCAATGGGCGTACCTTAACCAAGATGGTCACAAAGTGACAGGTCTTCAAAATATTAACAATAAAGTTTACTACTTTGGTAGCAATGGTGCTCAAGTCAAAGGTAAGTTGCTCACTGTCCAAGGTAAGAAATGTTACTTTGATGCCCACACTGGTGAGCAAGTGGTAAACCGCTTTGTCGAAGCTGGACGTGGTTGCTGGTATTACTTCAACGCAGCAGGTCAAGCAGTGACTGGAAAACAGGTCATCAATGGCAAACAGCTTTACTTTGACGGTTCAGGTCGTCAAGTTAAAGGACGTTATGTCTATGTTGGTGGTAAACGCCTCTTCTGCGATGCCAAAACTGGTGAATTGAGACAGCGTCGCTAATTACTATGTACTTTAAAACTCTAGAGTGAATTTTTCCTTTTCCTATCTAAATTATTATTATTTTCCTATCATAACTCTAGATGATTAAATAAACGAAAAAGCCAGCGTTTGCTGGTTTTTTTTGAGTTGTTTTAGAGAAACTGTCAGTGTACACCCAGATGCTTTTTCACACTTAAATCCTAATAATTTTGTCCCTCTCATATTCGCAAGGAGGAGCTATAGCCGTGTTATAATGGGTATTATATTTGCATGTAGGAAAAAAGAGTTAGAGGTAGTTATGGGGAAGTTTATTCTTAGGCGAAAAGATTTGAGAAAGTTGGTTGCAATCAGTACGATTTTATTAACTGTGCCTTGCTTCCTGACTTATTATATTAATTCTCATCAAACAAAAGCAAATCACTCAGAGGGGCATTCTTCAAGAGTTGAGTACGATATAACTGAAGATTCGTTAAAAGATAGTAAACCTGTAGTTTTTGGAGATAGAAATCAATTTGTCCTTGCCCCTTCAAAGGCACATGTTACTCAAAATTATATCGCTGATCTCAGATTTGTATCCTATAAGGGAAAAGATGTTACGGTTCAAAAGACTGATGGCTCTGAATATATCTTAGTCACCTTTGACCTCAATGATAACTTTAAGCGTAAGGAATATGACCTTTATAAGGCAACAGAGGCTTATAAAAAAGACGCTAAAATCTGGAAAGTTTTTGATTATTTAACCTATGAAGGTAAGGACTTAGCCATTATTGCCTTGGTTAAGGATGATGTTCATTACACAATTGATGAGTATGTTGGAGTTGATTTATCAAATGGGAAAGTTGAAGCTTTACCAGAAGAATTAAGTAATTTTTATAATGATCCTAACAGAAATCATAGGAATTATAATGATTATTATTCTGATGTCATTTGGGACACTTCGCTGAATAGTACATCTGAGTTGTACGAACTCTCGGTCCTCTCTAGGATATGGTTCCATAAAGGTGATAGTGGTGTTGGCAGTAGTAATGAAGCAAAAACATTAAATATTTTTACGGATTATCCTGATTTTTGGAATAAAATATATGGACATGTGTCTTACAGTATCTATCCTCGTCCGGAGTCTGTCAGTGCGGAGGAGTGGCTTAATGCAACACTTCATTGGTTAGCTCCAGCAGGTGGTGAAGATTTAACGGTTTATGCAGTTAAAGATGGGAAAAAGACAGATTATCCCATTAAAAGTTACGCTGACTTAGAGGCATGGAAAGCATCGCAACCTACTGAGTAAACAGTGTTCAATAGAGGGATTTTATTAGGCATCAGATTGAAGAAGCAGTAAAGGAGAGAAATTATGGTTATTTTGGCTTGGATTATCATTGTCATATTATTTCTTTTAATTTCGAATTATTACATTTATAAAACAGATTCCAGAACACGAAAAAAAGCCTTCCTCTATGCAATTATTAAAACCATAGGTGCATTTTTCACTAGGTGGTAGTACATGGAAAATGAGTAAAAAATAGCAATCAAGAGTTTTGTGGAGTACTAAGATATGGAAAGCATCGCGACCTCCTAACCCAAAACCACGCATTCTTTCGCAGGATTTTGCTAGTCCCCGTAACCAAACCTTCTCTTTCATCTTAGAAAAAGAAGGTTTTTAATTTAAAATTACATTAATTTTGTAGGATGATTCTATCGTCTAAAAAAGTCTAAATCCTACCGATTTTAGCTGGTTTTATGTTATCCTTAGTGCATTTGTTCACAAGGGGCATTTATTAGGCAGATTATTAAAGGACGTTTTCTGAGAAAACGAAGGTAGATACATTAAACTGATATTACAGTTGTGTAATTGTATTCCCTTGTCAAATAACTTATGATAGAAGTAATATAAGGGAAAAAGGTAAATATTATGGAACAAAAAGTACGCTTTAAAATGCATAAAGTGAAGAAAAATTGGGTGACAATTGGGGTAACAGCACTCTCAATGGTCACTGTTGCTGGTGGAACCTTGTTGGCGGATCAACAGGTTCAGGCCGATGAGCAAAATCCTGCGAATCAGTCGGGTGATAGCAGTCAGGATTTGCTTCAAGAAACACCTGCCACAACTAATGATGCAGCAACTACGGTAGCACCAACTATCGCGACAGATGCCAATACTGCTAGTGTCAACATACCTGTCGCAGACGCCACTAGCATGACAACAGCTGTCACAGATAGAGCAGCAGCACCTACCACAAACGCAGCAACAGTTGACACCAACTCAGGTCAAGCAGCACCAAGCACAAATGTGCAACCAGCTGCAGCTGATACGAGTGCTACAACTACAGATACAACTAACAATACTACAACAGCCACTACAGACCGTGCAGCAACAACGGATACGGCAAATACAGAAGCTCGTACACGTAGTCGTCGTGCCTTGGCAGAAACTCGTGAAGCCAACACAAACACATCGACTGGAATCCAATGGATCAACGGCAAACAATACTATGTCAATAGTGACGGTAGTGTGCGTAAGAACTTTGTTTTTGAGCAAGATGGTAAGTCTTATTACTTTGATGCTGAAACAGGGGCTCTTGCGACTAAGTCACAGGATGAATTTTCAACAGAACCTATCAAGGCAACCGTAGATTTTTCATCTGGAAACCAGCTCTACAAAAATGATGACAAATCTTTGGACCAACTCGACACCTTCATCACAGCGGATGCTTGGTACCGTCCAAAGAGCATTCTCAAGGATGGTAAGACTTGGACGGCTTCAACTGAGGCTGACAAACGTCCACTCTTGATGGTTTGGTGGCCTGACAAGTCAACTCAGGTTAACTACCTTAACTACATGCAAAATCAAGGTCTTGGTGCAGGCTCATTTTCAACAAACTCTAGCCAGGAAAGTCTAGACCAAGCTGCTAAAGCGGTTCAGACTAAGATTGAAGAACGTATTGCGCGTGAGGGCAATACCAACTGGTTGCGTACAAGTATCGACCAGTTTATCAAGACTCAGCCAGGTTGGAATAGTAGCACTGAAAATAGTTCATACGACCACTTGCAAGGCGGACAGTTGCTCTTTAACAACAGTAAGGGTGATACTGGCAACCGTACCAGCCACGCCAACTCTGACTATCGTTTGTTAAACCGCACACCGACTAACCAAACGGGTACACGTAAGTACTTCAAGGACAATTCTATCGGTGGTCTTGAGTTCTTGCTTGCCAACGATATTGATAACTCAAACCCAGCTGTTCAGGCAGAACAACTTAACTGGCTCCACTTTATGATGAATATCGGAAGTATCATGGCCAATGACCCAACAGCTAACTTTGACGGTTTGCGTGTCGATGCCTTGGACAATGTGGATGCTGACCTTCTCCAAATTGCTTCAGATTACTTCAAAGCAGCCTATGGTGTTGACAAGTCTGAAGCCAATGCCATCAAGCACTTGTCATACTTGGAAGCTTGGTCTGCCAACGATCCATACTACAACAAGGACACTAAGGGAGCACAACTTCCGATTGACAATGCCCTCCGTAATGCCCTTACCAACCTTTTGATGCGTGATAAAAATACACGTATGCAGCTTGGGGACATGACTGCTTTCATCAATAGCAGTTTGAATCCACGTGGTGTCAACGATAAAAACGGTGAACGTATGGCTAACTATATTTTCACTCGTGCCCACGATACGGAAGCCCAAACCATTATTCAACGTATCATCCGTGATCGTATTAACCCAAATTTGTTTGGTTACAATTTCACACGTGATGAGATCAAGAAAGCCTTCGAGATTTACAATGAGGATATTGATAAGGCTCACAAGACTTATGCGTCATACAACTTGCCATCTGTTTATGCCCTCATGTTGACCAATAAGGACTCTGTAACACGTGTTTATTACGGAGACCTCTTTCGTGAAGATGGTCACTATATGGCTAAAAAGACGCCTTACTTTGATGCCATCGACACCCTCTTGCGTGCCCGCATCAAGTATGTGGCTGGTGGTCAAGATATGGAAGTGAAGAAAGTCGGAAATGATGGACTCTTGACATCTGTTCGTTATGGTAAAGGTGCCAATAACAGAACTGATTTGGGAACTTCTGAAACCCGTACGCAAGGGATGGGTGTCATCATGACCAACAACTATGATTTCCGTTTGGGCAGCAATGAAACCGTAACGATGAACATGGGTAGAGCTCACCGCAATCAGCTTTATCGCCCATTGCTTTTGACGACAAAGGATGGTATAGCAACCTACCTCAACGATTCTGATGTGCCTAAAAACCTTCTTAAACGCACTGACTGGAATGGGAACTTGACCTTCAATGCCAACGATGTTTTTGGTGTGGAAAATGTCCAAGTCTCAGGTTACCTCGGTGTCTGGGTACCAGTCGGAGCTAAGGCTAATCAAGACGCACGTACACAGCCAAGTAATCGTGCGAATAGCGATGGTCAAGTTTACAAGTCTTCAGCAGCCCTTGATTCGCAAGTCATGTATGAAGCCTTCTCAAACTTCCAAGCCTTTGCGGACGATCAACCTGAACTTTACATGAACCGTGTCTTGGCTAAGAACACTGACTTGCTCAAAGCTTGGGGGATCACGTCAGTCGGACTTCCACCACAGTACGTTTCAAGTAAGGATGGCACCTTCCTTGACTCAACAATTGACAATGGTTATGCCTTTGATGACCGTTATGACATGGCCTTGAGTCAAAATAACAAGTATGGCTCACTTGAGGACCTCCTTAATGTCCTTCGTGCCCTCCACAAAGATGGTATTCAAGCCATTGCTGACTGGGTGCCAGACCAAATTTATAACCTTCCAGGAAAAGAAGTAGTTAATGCCACACGTGTTAACGGCTACGGTTATCACCAACAAGGTTATCAAATTGTGGACCAAGCCTATGTGGCAAATACCCGTACAGATGGTACAGACTATCAAGGTAAATATGGTGGTGCCTTCCTTGATGAGCTTAAAGCTAAGTACCCATCTATTTTCAACCGTGTGCAAATCTCAAATGGTAAGCAATTGCCTACGAATGAAAAGATTACCAAATGGTCTGCTAAGTACTTCAACGGAACTAACATCCTTGGACGAGGCATCAACTTTGTCCTTCGTGATGACAAGACCAACCAGTACTTTAATACTTCAGCCAACGGCCAACTCTTGCCAACACCACTTCGTGACACAGGTGCCATTACAAGCACTCAAGTCTTCCAACGTCGTGGACAAGATGTTTACTTCCTTCGTGATAATCAAGTCATCAAGAATGAATTTGTTCAAGACGGTAACGGTAACTGGTATTACTTCGGTGGTGACGGTAAGATGACCAAGGGTGCCCAAAACATCAATAACAAGGATTACTATTTCTTTGACAATGGTATCCAATTGCGTAACGCCCTTCGTCGTGCTAGCAACGGCTATACCTACTATTACGGTCTAGACGGCGCAATGGTTAAGAATGCCTTCGTTGATTTTGATGACAAACATAAGCAGGTTCGTGCCTTTACGACTCAAGGAACAATGGTAGTAGGTAACCTTCATTGGAGTGGCCACCATTTCTACTTTGACCGTGAAACGGGTATCCAGGCTAAGGATCGCGTTGTCCGTACCGATGATGGCAAATTGCATTACTATGTTGCTGAAACTGGTGACATGGGACGAAACGTCTTTGCGACAGATAGCAGCACAGGTAAACGTTATTACTTTGACGCAGATGGTAACACTGTGACTGGTTCACGTGTCATTGACGGTAAGACTTATTACTTTAACCAAGATGGTAGTGTCGGTACGGCCTACAGCAATCGTGCAGATTCTATTATCTTTGAAAATGGTAAGGCTCGCTACATCACACCAGCAGGTGAAATCGGACGCAGCATCTTTGTCTATAATCCAGCAACTAAGGCTTGGAACTACTTTGATAAAGAAGGTAATCGTGTTACAGGACGTCAATACATTGATGGTCACCTCTATTACTTCAAGGAAGATGGTAGCCAAGCTAAGGGTGAAATTGTCGAAGAAAATGGCATCAAATATTATTATGAGCCAGAAACAGGTATTCTCGCTAGCGGACGCTACCTCCAAGTAGGTGATGATCAGTGGATGTACTTTAAACAAGACGGTTCACTGGCTATCGGCCAAGTTCGTGCTGATCATGGATACCTTAAGTACTTTGATGAAAATGGTATCCAAGTCAAGGGGAAAACTGTTGTCGAAGATGGTAAGACTTATTACTATGATGCTCACAGTGGAGCTCTTGTCACAAGCAGCTTTGCTGAGATTGCACCAAACCAATGGTCTTACTTCAATACTGATGGCCAAGCCCTTAAAGGCAAGTGGACTATCAATGGCAAGGAATACTACTTTGACGAAAATGGTATCCAATACAAAGGCAAGGCCATTAAGGTCGGCAGTCGTTACAAGTACTATGACGAAAACGACGGTCAACCTGTAACCAACCGCTTTGCTCAAATCGAGCCTAACGTCTGGGCTTACTTCGGAGCAGATGGTTATGCCGTAACAGGCGAACAAGTCATCAATGGCCAACACCTTTACTTTGACCAATCAGGTCGCCAAGTTAAAGGTGACTACGTCACAGTCAACGGCCAACGTCGTTACTACGATGCCAACACTGGCGAATATGTCCCAGGAAGATAAGCGGTAGTAGCTCATGTGACTGACCGGAGAATACACAGCCGAGAATGAGGGAAAATTCTCAAGAAGAAAGATCGTGAAAACGGTCTTTTTTTGTACCCTTATTTCGATTTTTTTCGAAATAGCCTTGACAGTAGTCTATGAAAAGCGTAGAATCTATTTCGAAAAGTATAGAAATAGGTATTCTGACCTAAGTCGTATTGATGCTCTGTTTCAATGAAAGGATAAATCAAATGGAAACATTCCTTTTTATGGCAATTCTTACCATGTTGGTTATCGCCGTCATTAGTTTTATCGTTCTGAAGAAAAGATGGCAATTTTCAATCAAGCTCTTTTTAGTCGGTCTGATTGGTTTTGCCTTACCTGTCATGATGATTGAAGGACCTATTAATGCCCTAGTTCTTTCAAGCTTTGCTCACTCTTTTAAATGGTTCACCATTATTTATGGAGGGCTTATGGCTGGCCTTGTTGAAGAAACAACTCGCTATGTGGTTTTTAAGGTACTTGCAAAGAAAAGAAGTTTGATGACGTCTGATATTGTAGCCTACGGTTTTGGACATGGTCTTAGTGAATTTATCTTGCTTGGAGTGGTGGGCTTACTCACTAACATCATTGTTTTACAGGCCATCCATTCAGGTCAGGCCGGTCAGTTACCTTCACTTCTTGTGAGTCAGGTCAACCAATTAACAGGCTTTGCTGTGCTTATGTCTCTCTTTGAAAGACTAGTTGCCTTGGTGTTACAAGTCTTGCTTACAGCTTGGAATTTTCTGGCAGTCACTAAGCAAAAGCTTTCATTCTATTTCTGGGCGATTATACTCCATGCTGCCATTGATTTTTTGGCAGGTGCTTATCAACTAGGGCTAGTCAGCAATCTCTTACTAATTGAACTTATTTTAGCTATTTATGTGTTAGGTATTGGACTTCTGACACGTCGGATTTGGAGAAAGGAGGAAACTCATGGGCTTATCTGAAACACTAAAAGCTATCTCTGCCCCAGTGAGGAGAGAAATTTTAGACTATCTAAAGTCTGGACCCAAGTCCGCTGGTGAAATCAGCCAGCAGTTTGACTTGGCTCCTGCAACAGTTTCCCATCATTTGTCTACCTTGAAAAAAGCAGGACTTATTGAAGAAGAAAAACAGAAGAATTTTATCTACTACAGTTTGAACTTGACCGTTTTTGAAGAAATTTTAACTTGGATTCAATCACTTGGAGGAAAAGAAGATGAAAAATAATATGCAAAGAGTCATTGGTAATATAGTGATACTTACACCGGTTATTGTCGGACTAGTCTTTTACAAACAACTACCAAATCAGATTGCAATCCACTTTAATGTGGAAGAGCAAGCCAATGGTTTTATGAATCGCAATTTAGCAATTGTTGCACTTCCTTTTCTTGCGTTAATCATATATAATCTCTGTTTTTCATTCTTTAAACAAATAACGATCCCATTCTTAAAAGAGTTTATGCTATGGTTGGTCCCAATTTCTGCTGTGCTTATTCAAGGTCTTATATTGATTGTTGCCTTAGGAGGCCATGTTCAAGTTCGCTTGACTGTGATTTGGTTAGTGGCACTCATTTTTCTAGTGATTGGAAATTATCTTCCTAAAAGAATAGGTCTGGCTACAAAAAATCATAACCAGAGCAGTAAATCAGTAGTGAGAAAGTTGGGATACCTAATGGTTGCGATGAGTCTTGTCTTGCTAATAAGTCTCTGCTTTAATCCCTATACTACAATTATGATTTTAGGCATTTTTATAGTTCTTATCTTGAGTATCTTGTTACCCAATTTTCGCTGTTTAAGAAAATAAAGAGAAGTAATCGTCTGATTACTTCTTTTTGTCCGTTCGTGCATTCGTGGCAGAAGGATATTTTTGTTCTTGAATTTAATATGCTAGATGTGTATAATGATGTCACAGCGAACTATCAAAAGAGGTCGTTGCTCATGACAACACAAACAATTAACCAATTTAATTCACTTGCTCGACCTAATCTTGCTACAGGTTATAGGAGGTAATCTAGATGACAAAAAGCAATAACACGCAAATTACGGATATCTTAAACAATATCTATAATCTGATTGTAAATCCAGAAACAACTGAAAATGAGAGAGAGTTGCTTGTCAAGTTTAAAAATGAAATAGAAGTTGGGAAGAAGGATAATGATGAACTTCTAGCAGAATTATGTAGAGCTATTCAAGTTCTAGCAGTCCGCAATCTTTCTAAAGGCAAATCACTGAGTTCTGGAGTGAGTGACTTGAGTAAGACGCTCACAGAATTCCAAGAAAAATCAGAGCGTAACTTTAATCTAGCAAGAGGATTAACATCACTCGGCAGTTTGTCTTTTAAATGATTTATCTGCTTGTGATGATTAGTAAAATGACCAAAAAGATCAACTGAATTCAACCTGCTAAGTTGGATTTAGTTGATCTTTTATTGTTCTTATCTTGAGTATCTTGTTACCCAATTTTCGCTATTTAAGAAAATAAAGAGAAGTAATCGTCTGATTACTTCTTTTTGTCTCACAAAAACATCTTGCTAAAATTAGTGTTCTAATGATATAATACAAGTATATTAATCTAATTTTCTAAGGAGTATCTATGAAAAAGCGTAAGAAAATTATTCTTGGTTCCATAACGGGAGCCTTGGCCTTGACTCTTGCAGGAGGTGGTTTTTGGGCCTATAAAACCTTTGTCCCACAAGAGACACCGATTGACAAGAATGCTACGGTAGCCTCAAATTTTTACCAAGCTGTTAACAAGGACTGGCTCCTAAAAGCAAAAATTCCTGTTGATTCTCCAAGCATTGATAGTTTTTATACATTAGATGAAGATGTCAAAGGGAAGCTAAAGAAGGATATCAAAAATTTAGGGGAAGGAAAGGAATCTTCAGACATTACGGGAATGTCTGAGTTTATCACTTTTTACAAGGCTGCTAGTGATTACAAGCAGCGTGAGAAAGATGGACTAGAACCTCTCAAACCATATCTAAAAGAAATTGAGGATATCAAGGATCTAAATGATTTGGCCAATAAATCTGCTAGCTTGACTGATAAGGGTATTCCTCTTCCATTTGGTTATGACGTAGGAACTAACGCAGAGAATACCAGCCAAAAACAAATCCAATTGAGTCCCCCAAGTATCTTATTGCCAGATGTGTCTATTTATAAAGACGAGGCCAGCAAGAAACAATATTTAACTCCAATCGAAACAGCCACGAAAAAAGCCTTGGAAATGCTTGGATATAGTGAAAAAAATAGTAAACGCATTGTCAAAGAAGCACTGGAGTTCGACGAAATCATTGCTAAGTATAGTCTCAGTAACGAAGAGATGTCTGAGAGTAAGAATTTGGTTCATCCTAAAACGGCAGAAGAGATTAATGCCTACTCTGGTTCCTTCAAATTATATGATGTCATCAAAGGCATTATGGGACGTGATTTAGAAACCATCAATGTCCCTAATACCAAGTATTTTGAGAATTATAGTAAGGTCGTTAATCAGGACAATTTTTCTAAAATCAAATCATGGATGTTGGTGCAAGAAGCTATGGCAGCGTCAAATTCTCTGACAGAAGATTATCGCTTGAATTTTGAATCGATTAGCATGGCTATTATGGGCACACAGAAGCCAGTTTCTAAGGAAGATTCGGTTTACGAGATGAGTGTCCATCTGTTTAGTGATGTCATGAGTGTCTATTATGGACGTAAATACTTTGGTGAGGAAGCAAAGACTGATGTGACAGGCATGATTGATAGAATCAAAAATGTCTATCGTGGCCGTCTCCAAAAGAATAATTGGTTGACGGAAGGCACACGCAACAAGGCTATCGAAAAGTTGGATAAAATGAAGGTTTTCGTAGGTTATCAGGAAGATGTCGATCCTGGTACTAAGGAACTACATCTTGACCCAAACAAGTCCTTCTTTGAACTGTCAGAAGACATTGCCCAGTTCGGAAAACGTTATACCATTGATCATTTTGATGAGCCTATTGATAAGAATAAATGGTCTGGATCAGCTTTTGATATCAATGCCTATTACAACCCAGAAAGCAATAGTATCAACTTCCCGGCTGGTATTTTGCAAGCGCCGTTTTATGACAAGAACCAAAGTACTGAAAAGAACTATGGTGGTATCGGTGTCGTGATTGGACATGAAATTACCCATGCCTTTGACTCCAATGGTGCCGACTATGATGAGAACGGCGACATGCACAATTGGTGGACAAAAGCTGATAGCAAAGCTTTTGACAAGAGAATCAAAGCCTTTGAAGACCAGTGGAATGGTTTGGAAATTTACGGGACTAAGGTAAATGGAAAACTCACAGTCACTGAGAATGTCGCAGATGCTGGCGGTCTCTCATCCACACTACAAGTTCTCAAAACAGATATGACAAAACCTAACCTCAAGGATTACTTTGAGAACTACGCAGATATCTGGAAACAAAAGGCCAGCCTACAGTACAATAAATATACCATGGTACAAGACGTCCACGCACCAAATGAGTTGCGTGTAAACCAACAACTTAAAAACCTTCCTGAGTTTTATGAGGCCTACCCTCAGATTAAGGAAGGAGACGCCATGTATCTAGCACCAAGCAAACGCATTAGTTTGTGGTAAGATGTGTTGATATTTTGTAAATCAACAAGAAGAGAATTTGGAATGGAAACATCCCAGGTTCTCTTTTTATGTTGTCACTTTGGAGAATCATTTTCTAGTGTTATAATGTTGCTATTAAGGAAAGGATTCAAGAATGATGCATAAAAGGAATCTGATAGAAGATAATAAAAGAGGTGAGAATCAGAGCTTTCTCTACTTCCTACACGAGGAGAAAAAATTTGACGTAAAAGCACTTGATGATTTGTGTCACTACATCATAGAACTGGATACAATCAGTCTCGAGGAGCTGAGAGATATCCATTATATTGAAAATCAAATACTACGCCATCTCGTGTATCATTTTGATGATAATGATCTAAGTAAGATTTCAAATCTCCCTTTTGAGTATTGGGAGTATATAGAGCCCTTTGAACGTTTGGTGGCATGTTTGTATGAGGGTGATGGTGAGGAAGAATAGTTGTTCTTATATTAGTTTTAACTTAGTAGACCATCAGTAAAGGAGTATAGATGAAACATCGTATTGCAATTTTGTCAGATATTCATGGGAATACAACAGCTCTTGAAGCAGTTATTAAGGATGCACAAGAGTTGGGTGCAACAGAATATTGGTTAATGGGGGATATTATATTACCTGGACCAGGAAGAAATGAACTCTTTGAGCTTCTGTCTTCTATCCCGATAACAGCTACCGTTCGAGGAAATTGGGATGATTGTGTTTTGGAGGCTTTAGATGGGGAATATGGTCTGGAGAATCCACAAGAAGTTCAGCTCTTGCGACTTACCCAGTACTTGATGGAAGAATTGGATACTGAATATGTTGATTGGATACGTTCTCTGCCTCTGGTTTTGAAGAAGGAAATCAATGGGATTCGTTTTTCTTTGACGCATCACTTACCGGAGAAGAACTACGGAGGTGAGTTACGTCCAGCTAATGATACCAGTCATTTTGATCAGTTATTAGATGATCAAACAGATATGGCGATTTACGGTCATGTGCATAAGCAATTGCTTCGTTATGGTAGTAAGGGGCAACAGATTCTTAATCCTGGTACGATTGGGATGCCCTATTTTGATTGGTCACCCCTGCAAAATCATAGGGCTCAGTATGCCATAATCGATGTCGAAGAAGATGGTGTTACTAATCTCCAATTTCGAAAGATTGCCTATGCTTATGAAGCAGAGTTGCAGTTAGCCAAAGACAAACAGTTGCCTTATATCGAGCTTTATCAAGAATTACGAAGAAATGACAATTATCCAGGCCATAATAAAAACTTGCTCGAGCGTTTAAATCAACAGTATGGCTATGCTAAAGATGTCAAGAAATATTTTGACTTGAAGTAGATTGATGATAGAGATTTTGCCGGTAGCCTTACTAGGTTTTAGACAAAAAGAAAACACCAGAAAAAATGATTTCTGGTGTTTTTGAATACATTTTGGCAAAAATGAGGTATTTTTAAATGCTTACAGTTGTTAGTTTGATATTAATCCTTTTTCTCTGTAGCTACGCCATTTTCGTCAATAATATAGGTTTTTCCATCTTTTTCAAGCGTAGTGTTAGTGGTAATTGGAGAACCTTTTGAGTATGGACTAACTGATATCGGCATTTCAAAATGATAAAGTTTACCATCAAACTCTGCCCATTCGCCACTAAAAGGAGTAGTCATATAAATTTCAGGGTTGAAATAATAAAGCCTATTATCTTCTAACCGAATGACACCTGTTTTTACAACTCCATTTTCATCAGAGATACAGAAACCATTCCAAGAGGTCGAGGTGTCTGTAGCTGTATTCCTTAGAAGTCGTCCTTTAGGGCCCAAAAGATAGGTCTTTTCATTGATAGTTTTTAGATATGTTCGGTCTTCAGCTCCCCATGGTGGGCTAATATAGTAGGTTTCATTATTGTGATTAACCCACCCGAACTGTAGATGACCGTCCTTATCAGCATAATAGTATTTGTAGTTGCCGTCAATATCATTAGCAAGCATACTACCGTCTTTTTTGAAGAAATAATCGAAACCACCTATCTTGTATGTATCATTTCGAACTTGGTAGCCATCTTCTTTAAAATAAACACGTTTACCGTCAATAGTTGCCCAACCAAATATCTGGCTTCCATCCTCGCCAAAATAAGTATATTTTTTAGAAAAGTAATCGCCTGTTTCATGGAATTTATTTACGAACATAGCACCAGTATCGTTATCGAAGAAATAGTACTTTCCATCAAGCAGAAGTCGTTTTCCTTTGGCTTGTTTTCCAGTTGGATCAAAGTAGTATTTTTGATGATTAATAATTTGAAGTCCAGTGGCTAACTGTCCATTTTCTTTAATATAAGCCCAATCACCATCTTTATCTTGAATAAATTGTCCAGGTTTGTTCATCGTTACATAACCATTTTGGTCAATGACATAACGAATACCATTAAGTTCAAGTGTTCGGTTAGTCCACATAGCTCCGCTGTCTCTATCGAAATAATGTGTTTGACCGTCAATTTCGACAAGTCGTCCCTTAGCTTGTTTGCCCTCTTTATCAAAGTATAGAGTGACATTATCTATTGAATGGAGTCCGGTGACAGCTTTTCCCTCGTTATCAAAGTAGTACCAATTCCATGCATCATCGTGTTCGAAACGATTTGTTAGTTTAGTTTCGGTCGCTACTCCTTTATCATCAATGAGGTAGGCTTTTTTATTGTAAACTAAGGTCTTGGAAACTGTAAGAGGGGAAGTTTCGGAAAGCGAACTTGTTCTATTGAAAGCATAGAATTTATTGTCACTTTGAATTACAGTTTCTTCAATCTTGGTTAAATCTGTGTTTTCTGGAAGTAGATGTCCGATGTAAAAATCATTGTTTTCATCAAGATAGTATAGATTACCAAAATCATCATCAATAATACGTTTAATCTTATCGGTCTTTGTTCGTACTCCGTGGTTAATAATGTCTACTTCTTCTCTGACGGTATAGGTTCGGCTTCTTCCAGATTTGTAAGTTCTGTTTATGCTAGGTTCTAAGTGGTATAGCTTACCATCAATCGTTTTCCATGTAGGTGTTGTAACTGTAACCATTTGGGGGATATATCTTTCATGGTAAATATCTCCTTTATTTTCAAAATAATAGAGTTTACCATTATTTGCAGTGCTAACACCAGTAAGTACCCTCCCATCCTTATCTGTACCTACGATGCCATGGTAGTAAGTATAATCATCCATATACTGACGTACGAGTAAAGGTCCGAGATAGTTTTTCAGAAGTTTACCTTCAAAATAATAATAATCCTTGCCACCTTTTGTGACAATAGCAGTGACTGCTGAACCAGAATTTGAAAAATAGTAGTCATCACCATTAATATGATGTTCTCCGGTTAGTACTTGACCAAATTTATTGGAGCGATAACTAGTATTTAAAGTTCCAGCAAAGACACGTAATGACTGAATATAAAAGGCATCTTTTACCAATTTTCCATGATTATCAAAGAGGTAGTCTTGTCCTTTGAAGGTAGTAAGAGCATTTTCAACTCGACCAGTATGATCAAAATAATAAAGTTGATCGCCAACTCGATGCCATCCATAGTAACGTCGACCATCAGAACCATAATAGATGTTATACGTTTTTGCAAATGGTTCCCATCTTCTGATTTCAATAGACCAAGTATGCCAATAGTTGGTTTTTACAGCACCTGAATAGTGACTAAAATAGTAATGGAAGCCGTCTATGATTCTTTCGCCATCTTTCGCTTGACGACCTTCTTCATCAAAGTAAAGAGTTACTCCATCTACATTTTGCCATCCTCTTAGTTTCTCTCCTGTTGCGGTGTAATAATACCAGTTCCCTGAGGAATCCTCTTGGAAATGGCCACCAGAAACAAGTGGAAGTTGTGGAAGTTTCTGCTCAGTTTCAATCAAAAGTCCATTAGCTTCTGCGTGGTAAGTTTTTCCATTAATAGTGATGTCGGTATTTATAACCTTATGACCACTATCCTTATCAAAGTAATAGGGTTCGATACCTATTGTAACGATTTCACCCTTGGCCTGAACACCGTCTGGGTAGAAATACATGTCGAAGCCATCTATAGTCTGTTCGCCTGTTAGAAGTTTCCCTTCTTTATCACTATAGTACCAGTTGCCGTCGTCATCCGACCAAAAACGGTCACGAACCAATTGGCCAGTATTTTTTTGAAAATAATAGGAATTTCCATCTAGGATGACAAAGGCATCTTTAGCTTGAACACCATTAGGGTAAAAGTAGAGTGTAATATTGTCAATAACTTGTTTACCGATAAGTGCTTTCCCATCTTGGCCTAAGTAGTACCAATTTCCATTCTTATCAGATGCAAAAGCATTGCGAGTAAGTTGTCCGCTATCTTTCTCAAAGTGATATGTTGCTCCATTAACGTGACGGGTGTCTCCTTTGACTTGCTTACCATCGGCATCGAAGTAGACATTCACATTATCAATATTTTGCATACCAGTAAGTGCTTTCCCATCCTTAATATAGTACCAGTTGCCCTGATCATCGCTAGTGTAATGACCGCCGGATATTACGGGACTTTCTTCTACTTCATGGGCTGCATTTGTTTCAGAATGTGATGTTTCAGAGCTTACGACTTCACTGCTAGTAACAGTAGAGACTTCCGAACGAAGAGCTTGTTGAGAGTTAATTTCAGAAGTACCTATGTCTGAAGTAGCTGCATCAGTGACACTTTGTTTAGATTCAGTAGAAGTAGTTTCAGTGATGATTTCACTTGAATTTGTTGTGACTAAAGATTTGTTTTCCTCTGGTTTAGTAGTGACTTCATTAGTTGACGGGCTTATGACATCGGTTGCATTTTCTTCTATGCTGTTTTCAACCGTTGGTTCTGAGGTGGAGTGAGTCTGTTCAGCTGCGGACACATAGCCCAAGCTTGCAAAACTAAGTCCTAGAGCTAGACCAGTTACTGCAATGGTTACCCATTGCTTTTTTACTTTGTGAAGTTTAAAGTATACTTTCTTTTCCATGATAATGCTCCTTTCATAAAACTAAATAATAGTAGCAAGGATATGGTTAACTCATGAGTAAAATTAAGTTAGTATTATAGTTCTATTGCTTACATATCAAGTTTATCATCACATTTTAATAAAATCAAAGAATTATGTAAGCGTTTTTGCTTTTTGTATAAACTCTTTCCAACTCTACTCAAAACAAAACTGATAGTATATGAATGATGAATTTTCATTAAAGAGAGTTAATGATGTATTTGCTTTAAGTTAGCAGCGGATAGATCCTTGAGTAGGGTATTTTTGATATTCTTAATATGCTATTCACTGATTTTAGAACGTCATCAAAAAAGCCACTGGCATACAAAACCAATGGCTTTCAACAATTTATTTTTTCTTCCCTAGTACAAAATAGCGGCTAGGGATTTGTTGTGTCAAACTGACTGCGATGGCGATGGTAAATGAGGCCAGGAAACAAGCTCGTAGGAAGCTGAGGCCGAGGTCTGCATTTCCGATTAAGAGGAAGTAGACCGCACGGTAGAAGCTCATCCCTGGGATGAGTGGGAACATGCTTGAGGCTAGGAAGACTGTAGCTGGACATCTACGGTAGTGGGCCAAAAAGCGTGAGGTGATAGTGACTAATAGGGCTGGGAAGAGGATGGCGAGGACCTCGTGATGGGTATTGTTCCAAATCAAGAGGTAGAGGAGCCATGAGCCGGCACCTAGGGTCCCAAGGTCTAAGAAGTATTTCTTAGGCACTCGGTAAAGCACGGAGAAGGCTGCTGTCCCAAGTCCTGCCATGAAGGTCTGAATCAAGACCCCCAGCCATGAGGTTGACGGTGTTGAGAATATGCCTGATAACTGTTCCGCAAAGGGGAGGATGGAAATCATGGCAAGAACACCGACAGAGATAGATAGACAAGTGGAGACCCCTGACAACATCAGGGCCAGACCGCTATAGTAGTTGTTCTGGGTGAATTCTCGAATGGCATTTACAAAGTAAGCCCCAGGAATCAAAATCATCAAGGTGCCCAGAATAATCACGCTACGATGTTGCCCGATACCCAAATAATAGAGAATGTTAGCTGATAAAGCGGCAATGGCACTAGAAAGGATAATCTGCAAGAAACTGGTATGAATAAAACGGGAAAAGAGTTGCATGCCAATCCCTACAAAAACTCCCGATATAGCCGCAGCAGTTCCATCAATCCAGCTACTTCCAAGGGCTAGCGAGAAGCTCCCTGCACCAATGACACAGGCTATAATATCCTCTAAAGGACGATAGAAAGTCTTCTGCTCAATGGTTTTCAGCTTTTGGAAAATGCTAGATACAGGCTGATTTGGCTGTTCTGCCAGTTCTCGAGACAGGCGGTTTACTTCCTCTAGTTTACCTAGATGGATAGACGGGACTGAGGTAGCTAGGACACGAGACTCTTTAAGACCTGAGCGGTTGAGTCCAGAAATCATGACTCCTCGATTGACCACATAAGTGGAGAAGTCTCTGATACCAAGAGACTTGGCCATGTGTCCCATGGTGTCTTCGATACGGTAAATCTCGGCACCGCTCTCCATAAGGACACGGCCTGCCTGAAGGACGGCATCCATTTCATTTTTGGTTTCTATTTCTGTCTCTCTTGGAAAATCGATGGTCATTTGAACCTCCTTATCACTTAATTCGTCATTCCATTATAAGGCTTGAATGGTGGTTTTTCAATAGCTTTGACGACTAAAATAGGACTTTCTATGAGATTTTTCTTCTACTTAATGATAGGGGGCAGGAAAATGGAGGGCTTGCCTTTTGCCTTGCTATTGGTAGAGGCAAATGCTACAATTAAATTATAAAATGTATGCGTTTACATATTTTTACGCTACCTTTCTTAAAAAGCGTTTAAGTCCTTTATTTATAGGGGTCTTAGCAATTAAAGAAGGGAACAAATGTAAGTGCAAATAGATGATACCTTTGAAAAGGAGACAATTCCATGAAAAAAATTATCAATAAACCTGAAAATGTTGTGACAGAGATGCTAGATGGTTTGGCTTATGTTCACAGTGATTTGGTGCATCGTGTTGAGGGGTTTGACATCATCGCAAGAAATGAGCAGGCTACTGGTCAGGTTGGTCTTATTTCTGGTGGCGGAAGTGGTCACGAGCCAGCCCACGCTGGTTTTGTAGGTGATGGTATGCTTTCGGCAGCCATTGCAGGTGCTGTCTTCACGTCACCAACGCCAGATCAGATTTTGGAAGCTATCAAGGAAGCGGACCAAGGGGCTGGTGTCTTCATGGTTGTTAAAAATTACTCTGGCGATATCATGAATTTTGAGATGGCTCAAGAATTGGCTGAAATGGAAGGCATAGAGGTTGCTAGCATTGTTGTAGACGATGACATTGCTGTGGAAAATAGCCTCTATACACAAGGTCGTCGTGGGGTTGCTGGTACCATTTTCGTTCACAAAATCCTAGGTCATGCGGCTCGTGAAGGAAAGTCTCTGGCTGAAATCAAAGACTTGGCTGACAAGATCGTTCCTAACATCCACACCATTGGTTTGGCCCTTAGTGGTGCGACGGTTCCTGAGGTTGGTAAGCCTGGTTTTGTCCTAGCTGAGGATGAAATTGAATATGGTATTGGTATTCATGGTGAGCCAGGCTATCGTAAGGAGTCTATGCAGCCATCTCGCCAGTTAGCTGAAGAATTGACAGGGAAACTCCTTGAAGCCTTTGAGGCTAAGACAGATGAACGCTATGCCCTTCTCATCAATGGTATGGGTGCGACACCTCTCATGGAGCAGTATGTCTTTGCTAACGATGTAGCAAGCATCCTTGGAGAAGTTGGACTAGAAGTGGCCTATAAAAAATTAGGTAACTACATGACATCGATTGATATGGCAGGTCTTTCATTGACGCTCATGAAGATTGAAAATGACGCTTGGCTTGAGGCTCTGGAGAGTCCTGTTAAGACCATCGCTTGGTAGTCTGACATGAAAACTAGAAATTAGGTATATTATGGATAAAACAGTTGCAGTAAAATGGATGCAAGACTTTGACCAAAAAGTTGAAGCAGAAAAAGACCACTTGTCTGAATTAGACGGTCCTATTGGAGATGGTGATCATGGTGCTAACTTGGCGCGTGGTATGGCGGGGGCCAGCCATTGAGGCTATTAACACTACTGAACCAAAAAGTGCAGCAGAAGTTTTTAAGGCGGTGTCAATGGCCTTGATTAGTAAGGTTGGTGGTGCCTCAGGTCCGCTTTATGGGTCTGCCTTTATGGGCATGATGAAGGCTGAACAAGCTGGTCAGGATTTGGCAGGTGTGCTTGAGGCAGGTCTCGAGATGATTAAAAAACGTGGCCATGCAGAAGCCGGTGAAAAGACCATGGTGGATGTTTGGCATCCAGTTGTTGAAGCTGTCAAACAAGGCCAACTCACCATTGATGTCATTGATCAAGCTGTTCTTTCAACCAAGGAAGTTGCAGCTACCAAGGGACGTGCCTCTTATGTAGGTGAGCGTTCTATTGGTCACATTGATCCAGGCTCTTATTCGTCTGGTCTACTCTTCAAAGCCTTGCTAGAAGCGGAGGGCTAGAACATGCCAGAACTTGGAATTGTGATTGTGTCCCACTCTGCGGATATTGCTAAAGGTTTGGTGAGTTTGATTCGAGAAGTCGCTCCAGATATCCCTTTGACGGCTACAGGTGGTCTGGAAGATGGTGGCCTGGGATCTAGTTTTGATCATGTGCAAGTGGCTGTGGACAGTCAGCCAGCTCGTCGACTTTTGGCCTTTTACGACCTAGGCAGTGCTCGTATGAACTTGGAAATGCTTGAGGAATTTTCAGACAAGGAAATCCTCATTCAACAGGTGCCTCTCATTGAGGGTGCCTATGCCGCAGCAGCCTTGCTTCAGGCAGGAGCGAGTGAGATTGAGATCTTATCTCAGATTAATGAATTGACTATTCAAAAATAGAATAAAGGAAAACTATGACAAATCAAATTAAGTACAACTGGGCTAGTCTTGGAACTGGCGTTATTGCCAACGAATTGGCACAAGCCTTGGAAGCTCTTGGCGGGAAACTCTATTCCGTAGCCAATCGTACCTACGACAAGGGAGTAGCCTTCGCTGAAAAATATGGCATTGAAAAGGTTTATGAAGAGATTGACCAAGTCTTTGAAGACCCTGAAGTGGATATTATCTATATCTCAACGCCTCATAATACGCATATTAATTACCTTCGCAAGGCCCTCGCAGCTGGCAAGCACGTCCTCTGTGAAAAATCTATCACTCTAAACAGTGAGGAATTGGCAGAAGCTATTCAACTCGCCGAAGAAAATCATGTCAAACTGGCAGAAGCCATGACCATTTTCCATATGCCTATTTATCGAAAACTCTCTGAAATTGTGGAAAGTGGTAAGCTGGGACCTCTCAAGGTTATCCAGATGAACTTCGGTTCTTATAAAGAATATGACATGACCAACCGCTTTTTCAATCGTAACTTGGCTGGTGGAGCTTTACTTGATATCGGTGTCTATGCCCTCTCCTTTGTACGTTGGTTCATGACGTCGCAACCGACAGAGATGGTTTCACAGGTTAAATTAGCTCCAACTGGTGTTGATGAACAAGCAGGTATTCTCCTTACCAATGTAGAAGGGGAAATGGCCACTGTAACGCTTAGTCTTCATGCTAAACAACCAAAACGTGGCACCATCGCTTATGACAAGGGCTATATCGAACTTTATGAATACCCACGTGGGCAAAAAGCGGTCATCACCTATACGGAAGATGGCTCACAAGAAATCATCGAAGCAGGAGAAACCGCTAAAGCCCTCCAGTATGAGGTTCTGGATATGGAAGCAGCCGTTGCAGGAGAGAATGATTATACCTACCTCAATTACAGCCGAGATGTCATGGAACTTATGACACAACTCCGTAAAGACTGGGGTTTGACCTACCCAGAAGAAGAGTAGGAGTTATAGCATTAGACTAAGAGAGTTATGTACTGGCTCCAAATAGATATGCTGTCAATTAAAGTGAGTTTTTAGCTCTATATTCCATAGAACTAAGGTTGTTTAATTGATTCTATATAAATACATTTATGTCAAAGGAGAAAGACTATGAGAAATTTTGCAAGTCCGTCGCGTTACATTCAAGGTGAAAATGCCTTATTTGAAAATGCAAAAACCATTTTGGAACTAGGAAGTCATCCTGTACTATTGTGTGATTCAGTAGTTTATGACATTGTGGGTCAACATTTCGAAGAATACCTCGTTCAAAATGGACTTACAGTTGTTCCAGTCTTCTTTAATGGTGAAGCTTCAGATAATGAAATTAATCGTGTGGTAAGCCTGGCCAAAGAAAAGGGCTGTAATTTAGTCATTGGACTAGGTGGTGGTAAGACTATTGATAGTGCTAAAGCCATCGCAGATCTTCTTAAATCACCAGTAGTGATTGCTCCTACCATTGCATCTACAGATGCTCCGGTTTCAGCCTTGTCTGTTATCTATACGGACGAAGGTGCCTTTGAACGCTACATCTTCTATTCTAAGAACCCAGAATTGGTTTTGGTCGATAGTAAGGTTATCTCTCAAGCGCCAAAACGCTTGTTAGCATCTGGTATTGCAGATGGCTTAGCAACATGGGTAGAAGCTCGAGCAGTTATGCAAGCAAATGGTAAAACCATGCTAGGCAAACACCAAACACTTGCTGGTGTCGCCATTGCTGAACGCTGTGAAGAAATTCTATTTGCGGATGGTCTACAAGCCATGGCTGCCTGTGAAGCAAAAGTGGTAACGCCTGCCCTTGAAAACATCATTGAAGCCAATACCCTTCTCAGTGGTATCGGATTTGAAAGTGGTGGCTTGGCTGCGGCTCACGCCATCCATAATGGTTTCACAGCCCTCACTGGCGATATTCACCATTTGACTCATGGTGAAAAAGTAGCCTACGGAACTCTTGTACAATTGTTCCTAGAAAATCGTCCAAAAGAAGTTTTGGATAAATACATTCGTTTCTATCAACAAATTGGCATGCCAACCACTCTTAAAGAAATGCATCTTGAAAATGCAAGTTACGAAGATCTTCTCAAGGTTGGTCAACAAGCAACAATCGAAGGAGAGACTATTCATCAAATGCCATTTGAAGTGAAAGCTTCTGATATTGCGCAAGCCATCGTTGCTGTAGATGCTTATGTTCATGGATTAGCCTAAGTGAATTTGGTCTTTTGTAGGGGAAGTGCCACCATTCCCGTATAGGAATATTATCCCCCTCTGGCACTTATCCAAACAGGATAGACAAATTCTTATAGGAAAGGGTTCAGTTCTGTATTAGATAGGACTAAGCCCTTTTTACTATTTAAAATCCAATTATTTCAAAGTTCCTCAAAGCAGTTTAAGAACTTTTGAAAACATAAAACATTTTCAAGAAATCCTGATTTAACAGTCATTACGCTTGTGTAAGCGTTTCAAAAAGTGTATACTATAAGTAGAAAGATAGGAAAAGGAGATGGCTAGTGGCTAGTATAACAATTGAAGCGAGCAAGGTAGCTAGAAAGAGTCCTATTCGCGTAGACAGTAGTCTTGTGGGGACAGTTTCTGGAGTGGAAGACGTGAGCGTTTCCCTACCATCGTCGAAAGCTCGTTTGAGTGTCGGAAAGTTGGGTTACAAGTCTAACACCATTACCGTTGAGGACGGACAAACCGTTCGTGTTACTAGCAATTTTCTAAATCGTTTCATAGCGATAGCGCCATTGTTACTCTATCTTGTTGGAGGCCGTTACCTCCCACTTGTGGCAGTCCTATCTACTATAATTTTGCTTTTTAGCTTACCTTTTCTCAAGTTAGAAATCGTAGGCTGATTAGAATCGGGAGTGGCTTAGCCCTCTGTTTGATACCTTTAACTCACTTTTTCATAATAATGCTAGGCCACTCCCTTTTCATTGGGAACGGGTCGAGACGAAAGAGTGGGTTATCAAAAAGGGAACTCGATAGAGTTTCCCTTTTTTCTTTCTCCAACTAAATGCAATTCTAAAAGACCTCAGTTTTAGCAACTGAGGTCTTTGTTGTTTCTAGTCATGCATTATTTACGATACAATTTGTCGTATTGATAGTAAGGGTCGAAGGTCACATTGATACCAAGCTTACGGAGAACATTTTTATCTTCATCAGTAAGGATGATGGTTGAGTGGGCTTCAGACCCCTTGAGGTTACCTAGTTCCTCCATGGCACGCGCCGCATCCGCATTGTTAGCAGCTGTGATGGCCAAGGCAATGAGGATTTCGTTTGAGTGGAGGCGAGGGTTACGGCTACCTAAATGGTCAATTTTCAGACCTTGGATAGGTTTAACCACCTCAGGCTCGATAAGTTTAGTATCCTTATCAATACCTGCAGAAGTCTTGATAGCGTTGATCAAAGCAGCCGCAGTTGGACCAAAGAGTTCTGAATTTTTACCAGTGACGATTTGACCATTTGGCAATTCAAGTGCAAGAGCAGAACCACCTGTTTCTTCAGCCTTAGCGCGTGCTGCAACGACCACTTGACGATCTTCAGGAGTGATGCCAAGATCATTCATGAGCAACTCAATCTTCTTGACAGCAGTCTCAGGAACACGTTCATTTTTGAAATCAAGGACGGTTTGATAGTAGCGACGGATAATCTCTTGTTTGGAAGCTTCTTTGGCAGCCTCATCATCCGTAATGGCAAAACCAACCATGTTAACACCCATATCTGTAGGTGAAGCGTAAGGTGACTCACCAAGGATGCGCTCAAGCATACGTTTGAGGACTGGGAAAATCTCGATGTCACGGTTGTAGTTTACCGTAGTTTTGCCATAAGTTTCCAAGTGGAATGGGTCAATCATATTGACATCATCAAGGTCGGCAGTGGCAGCTTCATAGGCCAAGTTGACTGGGTGATGAAGTGGCAAATTCCAAACTGGGAAGGTTTCAAATTTTGCATAACCTGATTTGATGCCATTGATTTGGTCGTGGTACATGTTAGACATACATGTCGCCAATTTACCAGAACCAGGACCAGGAGCAGTAACGACGATAAGGTTACGGCTAGTCTTGATATAGTCATTTTTTCCCATACCTTCAGGAGAAATGATATGGTTCATATCCGTCGGATAGCCCTTGATTGGGTAGTGGATGTAAGATGTGATGCCATTTTTTTCCAATTGGTTACGGAAAGCATCGGCTGCAGGTTGACCTGAATACTGCGTAATAACAACAGAACCCACATAGATATTGAGCTCGTTGAATTTATCAATCAGACGAAGGACCTCTTGGTCGTAAGAAATGCCAAGGTCACCACGAGCCTTAGAGTGCTCGATATTGCTAGCATTAATGGCAATGACCACTTCAACCTGATCTTTGAGCTCTTGAAGGAGCTTGATTTTATTGTCAGGCTCATAACCAGGAAGGACACGAGCAGCGTGGAAATCTTCCAACATTTTACCACCAAACTCCAAGTAGAGTTTCCCGTCAAACTGGTTAATACGCTCCAAAATATGGTCGCGTTGCAGATTCAAATACTGTTCAGAACTAAAAGCTTGTTTCTTCATAAATAAAAATACCTCTGAGGAAAATTATATCAAATGCCTGAGGTAAATGCTATTAGCGAAAGTCGATTTGTTGGAGAAAAAGAGTTTAAAGTCAATCATGATTAGAATATTTAATTTCATAAAGGTTTCACATTTGTCGTCTATAATTAGAATAAGAAATTAAAGCATCCTCACTTATCTTTGGTATAGCTGAGGGCTAATGTCTTAAATGGAGGTGGAAGATGGTTCTCTTACAACAGGCAACTGCTTATATTTTTCGCAAAAAAACTCGGAATTTTATCCTTTTTCTCATTTTATTTTTGATATTATCTTGCTTGTATTTTTGTTTCTCTCTTATGCAAGTTGGTGGAGGAATGAAAGCACAAATCAGGAAGTCAAGTGGGGCAAGTTTTGCTCTGGTAAGTAAAGAAAGAGGCAGTGCATTTTCCTGGAAAGAGGGGGAAAAGATTAGTCATCTATCTGATGTGATGACAACGATACCTGAATATATAAGCCCAGTACGACTAATCGATAAGAAGGTCGTTACAGGAAAACAAACGGTGAAACGTGATGACCTTGATAATGAGGCTAATCAAGCCTTGGGAGCCACTTTCACTAAGGGAACAGGGCAAAGTGTTGATTTTAGGAGTGGTGCTTTTCAACTCCTTAAGGGAAAGTACTTATCTGCTAAAGGTCAAATTATGATTCATGAATCGCTTGCTAGAAAAAATAAGCTAAGCGTCGGAGACAAGCTGACCTTGTCCAATTTTCAGGTGACTGAAAATAGAGCTAAGAAAATGAGCTTTGATATCGTTGGTATTTTTTCTGGCAAGAAGGAGGAGACATTTACTGGAATGTCCTCAGATTTAAGTGAAAATCAAATCTTCCTCCATTATGACGATAATAGCCAACTGCTTAATTTGACTGATAAGTTAGTGACAAAATTATCCTTTGGTATTAAGAATCCAGATAGACTCAATCAAGTCATTAAACAAGTGGAACAATTGGATATCGATTGGAATCGTCTACGTTTAGACGAGGACCGTAAGGCTTTTGACTCCTTGAAGGAATCGTCTAAAGCGCTACAAGGAATCGTCAGAACGATGATGATTAGTTTAATTGTTACAGGAGCAGGGATCCTCTCATTTTTAATGGCACTATGGACGCGTGAGCGAAATCATGAGATAGGTATTCTTTTAGCAATTGGGAAGAGCAAGGGACGCATTTTTGCTCAATTTCTTATGGAGATATTGTTGGTGTCCCTTATGTCTTTGCTACCAGCCCTTGCTATTGGACGACTACTAAGTCGACTGTTTTTGCAAGAATTTATAGGACAGCAAGGACAGCAGCAGGCTCTTCAGTTATTAGATCAAATTCCTCAGGGACTACCTTTAGGGCTATCTTATCTATGTCTTCTAGTCTTGGTAATATTATCACTCGGTGTGACAACAGGTCTCATTTGGCGCAAAACTCCAAAAGAAATCTTATCTAATATGAGTTAAGGAGAAAGGAACACTATGTTAGAACTCAAAGATGTTACGTATAGTTATCAAAATAAAAGTGAAGCTATCTTCTCGAAGGTGAATTATCGTTTCGAGAAAGGTAAATTTTATAGTATTATTGGGCAATCTGGAGCGGGAAAAACGACCTTACTTTCCCTTTTGGCAGGTCTTGATTATCCCAAGAAGGGGCAGGTCTTGTTTAACGGAGAAAATATCAAGAAAAAAAGCTCTAGTTATCATCGTAGACACCATGTTGCCCTTGTTTTTCAAAATTACAATCTCATTGATTATCTTACACCTTTAGAAAATGTACGACTTGTTAATAAAAATGCTGATAAGAAGATACTTTCTGAATTGGGATTAGATGAAAAACAAATTAATCGAAATGTCCTGCAACTATCAGGTGGGCAACAACAACGCGTAGCTATTGCACGGGCTTTGGTTTCAGAGGCTCCGATTATCTTAGCAGATGAACCGACAGGAAATCTAGACGACGAAACTGCCAAGGATATTATTGCTATCCTTAAAAGAATGGCCTTAGATCGCCAAAAATGTGTTATAGTTGTCACGCACAGTAAGGAAGTTGCTCAGGCATCTGATGTGGTTTTAGAGTTGAAGAAGAAACAACTCATAGAAAAGAAAAAATAAAGAAAGGACTCTTATGTTTCGAAACGCTTTTGCATATATTACACGAAAATGGTCAAAGTCACTATTACTGTTAACTATTATTCTTTTGATGAGTACTCTTAGTTTGTTAGGACTTGCTATGCGAAGTGCAACCCAAGAAGCTGCATCCAAGAGTCTAGGGGCAATTACCAATAGTTTTTCAATGCAGATTAATCGTAACACGAATCCTGGAACTCCTCGAGGGGCTGGAAATCTTAAGGGAGAAGATATTAAAAAGATTAGTGAGACTAAAGGAATTGTTTCGACTATTAAACGGATAAATGGTATTGGTGATTTACTAGATTATGAGATTATTGAAACAGAGCAAACGCTACAAAATCAATCGCCAGAACGTGCTAAAAATTTTAAGTCTACCTTGATGTTGACAGGAGTCAATGACTCATCAAAAGAAGATAAATTTGTTTCAGGTGCTTATAAACTAGTTGAAGGAGAACATCTAACCGATAAGGACCATAATCAAATCTTGATGCACGAAGGTTTAGCTAAAAAGAATGGTCTTAATGTAGGAGATAAAGTAAAGCTTAAATCTAATCTCTATGATGCTGATAACGAAAAAAGGGCTGATGAAACAGTAGAAGTGACTATCAAAGGTTTATTTTCTGGTCAAAATCAAGCTGCCGTTACCTATGCTCAGGAGTTGTATGAAAACACCCTCATCACTGATCTAGACACAGCTGCAAAACTCTATGGTAATACCGTAGAAACTGCCACTTATGAGGATGCCACTTTCTTTGCTAAAGGTGATCAAAATATTGATTCCTTGATAGCAAAGATTCAAAAGTTGGACATTAACTGGACCCTCTACGATCTTGTTAAGAGTTCATCAAACTACCCTGCTTTACAGGAATCTATTCTTGGGATGTATCGTGTGGCAAATCGTATGTTTATTGGAAGTCTCATTTTTACAAGTTTATTGCTAACCCTTCTGTTGATTTTATGGTTAAATGCTCGTCGTAGAGAAGTTGGTATCTTTTTAGCCTTGGGACTTAAAAAGACACAGGTTGCGGGTCAATTTTTAATGGAATTACTGATGATTGCCTTACCAGCCTTTCTTTTATCATATGGTTTAGCGAGTTTCTTTGCCGAAAAAGTTGGTAAAACAGTCCTTTCCAATGTTACGGAAGGTATCAATAAGCAAATGACAAAAGAATCTCTAGCTGCAAATCTCGGTGGAGGGGCTGAGGCAGAGAGCTTCAGTAAGACTCTGACTCAGATTCATATGACAGTCCAACCTAAGCAACTTTTAGTAGTTATTCTAGTCGGTGGCTTTATCTTAAGCTTGGTATCCTTGATTTCTTCTCGCTGGCTTCTTCACAAGAAACCCAAAGACCTCTTAGTTGATGTTGAATGATAAGTTTGCTGCACCTATAAAAAACGGTATAATGAAAGAAAGCGACTATATATAGATAAAAAGGAAAGTGTATGAAGATACTAATCGTAGAAGATGAAGTCCTGATTCGCGAAGGGATGAGCGACTATCTCATGGAATGTGGCTATGAGGTCTTTGAAGCAGGCGATGGGCAGGAGGCCCTGGACCTCTTTCACAGAGAGACGCCGGATCTAGTCTTGCTGGATATCCAGCTTCCCATCCTCAATGGCTTGGAAGTCCTCAAGACGATTCGCAAGACCAGCTCAGTCCCTGTCCTCATGCTAACGGCCTTCCATGACGAGGACTATAAGTTGACAGCCTTTGGAGAGTTGGCAGATGGCTATCTGGAAAAACCCTTCTCCTTGTCCCTCTTGAAGGTCCGTATCGAAGCTATTTTTAAAAAGCTTCAACCTTCCCGGGTCTTCACCTATGGAGAGGCACGGGTGGATTTTGAGAGCTACACAGCCAGCCTAGCAGGCCAAGCCATTTCCATGAATGCCAAGGAGTTGGAAATCTTGGAATACTTGCTCCAGCATGAGGGCAAGGCCCGGACCCGATCTCAAATCCTCGATGCCGTCTGGAAGGAGACGGAGGAGATTCCTTTTGACCGGGTGATCGATGTCTATATCAAGGAACTACGAAAAAAACTAGAGCTGGACTGTATCGTAACGGTACGCAATGTCGGTTACAAATTGGAGAGACCATGACCAAACGGAGTATCTTTGCAAAAATCTTTCTGATTACCTTTGCCCTTTTTAGTAGCTTAGTCATCCTTCTACATGCTTCGGTTTACTTTATTTTTCCATCGTCCTATATCGAGTCCCAGCGCCAGACGATTTTGAAGAAATCGCAAGCCCTGGCTAAGAGTTTCCAGGGGCAGGAAGAAGGGACCATTGAGTCGGTCATCGACCTTTATTCCAAGACCAATGATATCAAGGTCTCGATTAAGGGCAAGGAAAAACAAAATGCCCTAGAGGTCAAGGATGACCTGCTCGTGAACCCTGACAGCCAGAATAATTCCCTGGTGATTGAAGAGCGAAAGATTCAGACCAAGGAAGGGAAAGACTTAACCTTGCAATTCTTAGCGACCGTCGATTCGCAAAAGGAAGCGCGGGACATTAGTCTGGGCTTTCTTCCCTATAGTCTCCTTGCTTCCTTTGTTCTATCGCTGATTGCCTCCTATCTCTATGCCCGCATGATTTCTGCTCCGATCCTTGAGATCAAGCAGATGACCAAGCGGATGAAGCGGCTGGATCGGACAGCCAGTCTTCCTATTCACTCGCAGGATGAGATCGGTGTCCTTAAGCAACAGATCAACGACCTCTATCATCATCTCCTAGAGGTGATCGACAATCTAGAGCAGCAGAAACAGGAAAATCTGAAGTTGGAGCAGATGAAGGTGGAATTCCTACGGGGGGCCTCGCATGAGCTCAAGACGCCTCTGGCCAGCTTGAAGATTATCCTAGAAAATATGCGAGATAAAATTGGTCGCTACAAGGATCGGGACCGCTACCTATTAGTTTCTCTTGACATCGTCGATGAGATGAACCAGATTGTCCTAGAGATCCTGTCTTTATCTTCTGTTCAAGAATTAGGTGGTGATAAGGAGTGGATTCAGTTAGATGATGTGGTAAATCGCATACTCACTCAAAATCAAGTGTTGGTTGAGAATCGCTCCCTATCAATTGACAATTATCTTCCGGCAACTAGTATTTTCATGAATTTACCTATTTTGAAATTGGTTCTCTCAAATATTATCAGTAATGCAGTCAAGCATTCTGATAAGGGTGGAGTGATTCGAATAGGTTTAGAAAATGAAGGAACTGATTTTGTCATTGAAAATACGAGTGTATCTAAAGAAAATATTTCAACTAAAGCTCAGTCTAAGAAAGAAGGAGGATTAGGCCTTTTTGTGGTCAAATACCTTTTAGAGCATGAGGAACTTAGCTATAGATTTGAAGAAAGTTCTACGGGGAGGCGCTTTGTTATGGTCTTGCCCAAAAAGTAAAAAGCGATGGTTAAGGTATTAACCATCGTTTTTTTTTTTGTATTGTTAAAATAAGCAAAGGCTAACCTTACATTTCAACTCTATTATTTTTCAATATTACCAAAATTTTAAGGAGTCTGGAGTATAGGTCATTGAAATGTTTTAAACAAAAAAGAAAACGCTTGCATAACTTCTAGAAAAACGTAAAATAGAACTATCAGACTCACGATGATAATAAAAACGAGGAGTAGAATCATGCAAAAACATTGGTGGCATAAAGCTACGATTTATCAAATTTACCCTAAATCTTTTATGGACAAAAACGGTGATGGCATTGGTGATTTGAAGGGGATTACCAGTAAGTTAGACTACTTGCAAAAACTTGGAATAACAGCCCTATGGCTTTCGCCTGTCTATGACAGTCCAATGGATGACAATGGCTATGACATCGCTAACTATGAGGCTATTGCAGATATTTTTGGAGACATGAGTGACATGGATGAGCTTTTGGCGGAAGCCAAGAAGCGTGATATTCAAATTGTTATGGACTTGGTGGTTAACCATACGTCTGATGAGCATGCATGGTTCATCGAAGCGCGTGAAAATCCAGAAAGTCTTGAACGAGATTTCTACATCTGGCGAGACAAACCTAATGAGTTAGTATCTATCTTTAGTGGCTCTGCTTGGGAATATGATGAGACCTCAGGGCAATATTATCTGCATTTCTTTAGTAAGAAACAGCCAGACCTCAATTGGGAAAATCCACAGTTGCGCCAGAAAGTTTATGACATGATGAATTTCTGGATTGATAAGGGAATCGGTGGTTTCCGCATGGATGTGATTGATATGATTGGTAAGATCCCAGATCAACTGATTGATACAAACGGTCCAAAACTTCACGATTATATCAAGGAGATGAACCAGGCAAGCTTTGGAAAGCACGACCTTCTAACCGTTGGTGAAACCTGGGGAGCAACACCTGAAATTGCTAAACAGTATTCAAATCCTGATAATCAAGAACTTTCTATGGTTTTCCAGTTTGAACATATTGGACTTCAGCATAAGCCAGATAGCCCTAAATGGGAGTATGAGAAAGAGTTGGATGTTTCAGCACTTAAGACTATTTTTAATAAATGGCAAACCGAGTTAGAGTTGGGACAAGGATGGAACTCACTTTTTTGGAATAATCATGATCTGCCTCGTATTCTCTCAATGTGGGGAGATACTGGTGTCTATCGTGAGAAGTCAGCCAAGGCCTTGGCTATCCTCCTTCATCTGATGAGAGGAACACCTTACATTTATCAAGGTGAAGAAATCGGCATGACCAATTATCCTTTTAGAACTTTGGAAGAATTGAATGACATTGAATCTCTCAACTATGCCAAAGAAGCTCTCGAAAAAGGGGGATCGATAGAAGTTATCATGGACCAAATCCGTCAGGTGGGTCGTGACAATGCTCGAACACCAATGCAATGGGATACGTCTAAAAATGCTGGATTTAGCATATCGGATAAGACTTGGTTACCTATTAATCCAAACTATAAGGACATAAATGTTGAATCAGCCCTTGCCAATCCAGAATCAATTTTCTATACATATCAGAAGCTCGTAGAGCTTCGTAAGACTCAAGATTGGTTGGTGGATGCTGACTTTGAACTCTTGGAGACAACTGACAAAGTCTTTGCTTATATTCGGAAAACCAAAGATAGCAGTTATCTGGTTGTAGTCAACCTATCAGACCAAGAACAAGACTTCTATTATGATTTCGAAAGAGCAGAAGTTGTCATTGCAAATACCGAATTAGAGCCAATTACAGACCAAGGCAAACTCCAAGCCTGGGATGCTATTTGTGTGAAAGTGAAATAAAAAGAAAAGTGGTTGTCAACTAACTGTTGGCGACCACATTTTTCTATTAAATAGTTGTTATTTCGTACTTTCTCTCAGAGTCAGTTTAGTGCCTAACATAGTAAGTGTCGGGATTTCTCTTGGAGCCAAGACTTGTTTATTGAGGACGTCCATGGCAGTTCGCCCCATTTCTTCGGTGTAGACAGTGACACAGGATAAGGGTGGAAATACCTGTCTTGCCATGATTGTATCATTAAAGGAAATGATTTGAATCTGATCTGGAACAATGAGGCCAGCTTCTTGAAAAGCTCTGAGTGCCCCAATAGCTAGGCTATCACTTGCGGCAAAAAAGGCATCTGGAAGTTTCTCCTCTGTCTCTAGTTTAGCTTTGATAAGTTCATAACCAGATAGTGCACTAAAGTTTCCTATCAATATGAGGTTAGCGTCGTAAATTCCCTCTTCAATACAAAAATTGCGATAGGCTCGCCGACGTGAATCAGGAATAATTTCTTGAAAGTCGGTTGTCTTCTCCTCACCTGTTAAAAGTCCGATTGATTGACACCCTTGGTTTTTTAAATATCGGAGGGCAGACTGAACAGCATTTTCAAAATCGGTCGTGATACAAGGGTGTCCCTGGGTTAAGGTATCGCTATCCACAAATACAAGGGGTTTCCCCAGTGCTTCAAAATCAGAAATTTGAGATTTACTGAATTTTCCGATACAGATTACCCCTATAACTTCCTCAGCCAGGTTAAAGGGGATATCGTTAAAATATCGTAGAATCTCGTAGTCGAGTTCCTGAGCCCTTTTTTCAATGCCGAGTCGAATATTATAATAGTAGATGTCATCTAATTCGTCTTCCTCACTTACCCATTGGATAATTGCCACTTGATGTTTTTCTTTTTTCAAGTTTCCGATTTTCTTATGTTTGGTATATCCGATTTCATCTGCCGCAGTTAAAATACGGTGCCTGGTTTCTTCAGTAACGGAGAGGTTTTCATCTTGGTTGAGAACACGTGAAACAGTTGCGATTGATACATCAGCCAATTTTGCGATATCTTTTAATGTAGCCATATTGTTCTCCTTTCATCCAAAGTATATCATAAATTCTAAAATTTTACCTATTTTTTACTAAAAAAACAGTAAAAATATTGATTTTCCTTGTGAAAGGGGTTACACTGTTAGTGTAAAAAAGAATAAGCGAGGTACATCCTATGAAGACATCACAGTTAAGAGAAAAGTTTAAAGAAGTTTTTGGTGTAGAAGCAGAACATACTTTCTTTTCTCCAGGTCGTATTAATTTGATTGGTGAACACACTGACTACAACGGTGGACATGTGTTCCCAGCAGCTATTACCTTAGGTACTTACGGAGCGGCCCGTAAACGTGATGACAAAGTTTTGCGTTTCTTCTCAGGTAACTTTGAAGATAAGGGAATCATCGAAGTACCACTTGAAAATCTTCGTTTTGAAAAAGAACACAACTGGACAAACTATCCAAAAGGTGTTCTTCATTTCTTGCAAGAAGCTGGTCATACGATTGATTCAGGTATGGATATTTACATCTATGGTAACATTCCAAATGGATCAGGCTTGTCATCATCATCATCTTTGGAATTGTTGATTGGTGTTATTGCTGAAAAACTTTATGACCTTAAATTGGAACGCCTTGACTTGGTTAAAATCGGTAAGCAAACGGAAAATGACTTTATCGGCGTTAACTCTGGTATCATGGACCAATTCGCTATTGGTATGGGAGCTGATCAACGTGCGATTTACTTGGATACAAATACTTTAGAGTATGACTTGGTACCACTTGACCTAAAAGACAATGTTGTTGTTATCATGAACACTAACAAACGTCGTGAATTGGCTGATTCTAAATACAATGAACGTCGTGCTGAATGTGAAACAGCAGTATCTGAACTCCAAGAAAAACTTGATATCCAAACACTTGGTGAATTGGACCTCTGGACATTCGATGCATACAGCTACTTGATTAAAGACGAAAACCGTATCAAACGTGCCCGTCACGCAGTTCTTGAAAATCAACGTACACTTCAAGCCCGTAAAGCTCTTGAATCAGGAGATTTGGAAGGCTTTGGTCGTCTTATGAATGCTTCTCACGTGTCATTGGAACATGATTACGAAGTTACAGGTCTTGAACTTGATACTTTGGCACACACAGCATGGGAACAAGAAGGTGTTCTTGGAGCTCGTATGACAGGAGCGGGCTTTGGTGGATGTGCCATCGCACTTGTAAACAAAGATAAAGTTGAAGATTTCAAAAAAGCAGTTGGTCAACGTTATGAAGAAGTCGTTGGTTATGCACCAAGCTTCTATATTGCTGAAGTAGCTGGCGGTTCACGAGTACTTGATTAATGAGAAAGAAGTAGAGATTATGGCTGAAAATTTAGTAAACACTTTTGTAACTCTGGTTATTGAAAATAGTGATTATGAGGAATTGGACCGTATCTATTTGACAAACAAAGTTTTTGCTTTGGTTGGAGAAGGAGTTGCTGATGTTGAAACAGATAGCTCTGAGTTGATTGACCTTAAAGACCAGTTGCTTCAAGCAGGTGTTAAAGCTGGTTCTGTAGGTGAACTTAATGAAGAACAAGATATCATCGGTGCTCAACTCATGGACTTGATTACACCAAGCCCTAGCCTTGTCAATCGTAACTTCTGGGATACTTATAAATCTGACCCAGAGCAAGCAATTGCTGACTTTTATGCACAAAGTAAACGAAATGATTATGTGAAAGTCAAAGCCATTGCACAAAATATTGCTTATAAAGCACCTACTAAATACGGTGACTTGGAAATTACGATTAACCTTTCGAAACCGGAAAAAGATCCAAAAGCCATCGCTGCTGCTAAAAATGCGGTAGCTTCTGATTATCCAAAATGCCAACTTTGTATGGAAAATGAAGGTTATCTTGGTCGCATCAATCACCCAGCACGTAGTAATCATCGTGTTATTCGTTTCCAAATGGAAGGAAATGACTGGGGCTTCCAATATTCACCATATGCTTACTTTAATGAACATTCTATCTTCTTTTATAGTAAGCACGAACCAATGCACATCAGTCCATTGACGTTTGGTCGTCTCCTATCAATTGTTGAAGCATTTCCTGGTTACTTCGCAGGTTCAAATGCCGATCTTCCAATTGTAGGTGGTTCGATTCTTACACATGAACACTATCAAGGTGGTCGCCATACCTTCCCAATGGAAGTAGCAGGCATTAAAGAAAAAGTTAGTTTTGATGGTTACTCTGATGTTGAGGCTGGTATCGTTAATTGGCCTATGTCAGTTCTTCGTTTAAGAAGTGAAGATAAGGAAAGACTTATTGCTCTTGCAACCAAAATTTTAAATTGTTGGCGTGGTTATTCAGACGAAAAAGCTGGTGTCTTGGCTGAGTCTGATGGACAACCTCACCACACCATTACCCCAATTGCTCGTAGAAAAGACGGCAAATTTGAATTGGATTTGGTTCTTCGTGACAATCAAACTTCTGAAGAACATCCAGACGGTATCTACCACCCACATAAAGATGTTCAACATATTAAGAAAGAAAACATTGGTTTGATTGAAGTTATGGGATTGGCCATTCTTCCTCCTCGTTTGAAAACAGAACTTAAAGATGTTGAAGATTATCTATTAGGTCAAGGTAACCAAGTTGCTCCAATTCACCAAGAATGGGCAGATGAACTCAAAGCTCAAAATCCGAATGTTACGGCTGAGGAAGTGACAGAAGTTGTTCGACAATCTGTTGCAGATATCTTTGCTCGTGTACTAGAAGATGCAGGTGTTTATAAGACTAATAGTGAAGGCTTAGATCAGTTTAAAGCATTTGTAGATTTTGTAAATTTAGCTGATTAATTGTTTTTTCTGAAGAAAGGAGATAAGAAATGGCAATTTTAGTATTAGGTGGAGCTGGTTATATCGGTTCTCACATGGTTGATCGCTTAGTTGAAAAAGGTCAAGAAAAAGTAGTAGTAGTAGATAGTTTGGTAACCGGTCACCGTGCTGCCGTACATCCAGATGCTATTTTCTACCAAGGCGATCTCTCTGATCAAGATTTTATGAGAAAGGTCTTCAAAGAAAATCCTGATGTTGATGCCGTTATTCACTTTGCGGCCTATTCATTGGTTGGTGAATCAATGGAAAAACCACTCAAATATTTTGATAACAATACAGCTGGAATGGTTAAATTGCTTGAAGTTATGAACGAATGCGGTGTTAAATACATTGTCTTCTCATCAACAGCAGCAACTTACGGTATCCCAGAAGAAATTCCAATTCTTGAAACAACACCACAAAATCCTATCAACCCATATGGTGAAAGTAAGTTGATGATGGAAACTATCATGAAGTGGTCTGATAAAGCTTATGGTATTAAATATGTGCCACTTCGTTACTTCAACGTTGCTGGTGCAAAACCTGATGGATCTATCGGTGAAGACCATGGTCCAGAAACTCACCTTCTCCCAATTATCCTTCAAGTAGCTCAAGGTGTTCGTGAAAAAATCATGATTTTTGGTGATGACTACAACACTCCTGATGGTACAAATGTTCGTGACTATGTTCACCCATTTGACTTGGCTGATGCTCACCTCCTTGCTGTTGAATATCTTCGTAAAGGTAATGAATCTACAGCCTTTAACTTAGGTTCATCAACGGGATTCTCAAACCTTCAAATTCTTGAAGCCGCTCGTAAGGTAACTGGTAAAGAAATCCCAGCTGAGAAAGCTGATCGTCGTCCTGGTGATCCTGATACATTGATTGCTTCATCTGAAAAAGCACGTACAGTTCTTGGATGGAAACCACAATTTGATAACATCGAAAAAATCATCGCAAGTGCTTGGGCATGGCATTCTAGCCATCCAAAAGGGTACGATGATCGAGGATAATTAAAATAATAAAAAAAAGGGTCAAAGAGTATATATAATTATTGTACTCTTTGTTTTTTGAGGAAATAGTATGAAAATAAACTGCGAAATTATTGGAAAAGTTGATTCAGGCGATGTCAGTAAAATTTCAATGGAAAATAATAATGGTGTTGTCATTTCCACACTCACAACAGGTGCTACACTTCAGGAGTTTTTGGTTCCAACAGAAACTGGTGCTCTTAAAAATATAGTACTTGGTTTCAGTGATTACGAGGATTACTATAAGAATAATTTATGTGCCTGCCAGTCTATTGGTAGGGTGGCTGGAAGAATTGGGAAAGCTTCGTATACTCATAATATGGTTCTTTATAGCCTTCCTAAGAATGAGGGAGAAAACTGTTTACATGGCGGTCCAAAAGGAATGCAGGTTCAAAATTGGAACTATGTCACAAACCTGAATGATGAATATGTTGAGACAAAATTTATTAGAAGACTTTATTCAAGTGTAGATGGCTTTCCTGGTGATGTTACAGTCTCTATTAGTTATAGACTTAACAATAATAACCGCTTAACAATACTCTTTGAAGCCTTCGATGTTACAGAGTCAACAGTCTTTAATCCGACAAACCATGTTTACTTTAATCTTAGCGACAAACAGGATTTATCAAGTCATGAGTTACAAATCTATTCAGACTATCGTTTAGAGTTGGATTCTGAGTTAATTCCAACAGGACAAAAAATTAATGTAGATGGAACGAATTATGATTTCAGAAAGACAACTGACTTGCTACCTCGAATTGAAGCAAATAATGGTTTTGATGATGCCTTTGTAGTTGGAGGGGAAACTTGTGATCATGTGAAAGAAGTAGCTGTTCTCCATGATAAAGAGAGTGGAGATGGTATCGAAATCTTCTCAAACAGAAATGGTTTAGTTATTTATACTATGGATATTATAGAGGATAATATTTACTTTGCGAGAGATCGAGGAACAATTGCAAAAGGACGAGAAGCTATAGCTATGGAAGCTCAAACACTCCCAGATGCCGTTAATCATACAGATTTTGGAGATATCATCTTGGAGGAGGGTCATAGTGTAAGCTATGAAATCGGTTTCCAATATTTTAATTCATCAAAATAATCATGTTTTAGTAAAAGTTTAGTAAAAAATCACTAAAACTATTGACGATTTAAACTAATACTTATATAATGTAAGCGTATTCAAAAAACAACTAACAGGAGGTTTTCGTAATGGGAAAATCTAAAGGTCAAATGAAGTCTCGTCTATCCTATTCAGCTGGTGCTTTTGGTAACGACGTCTTCTATGCAACGTTGTCAACATACTTTATCATGTTTGTGACAACTCACTTGTTTAACACAGGTGATCCAAAGCAAAATAGTCACTACGTACTATTAATTACTAACATCATCGCTATTTTGCGTATCTTGGAAGTATTTATCGATCCATTGATCGGTAACATGATTGATAACACTCATACTAAGTATGGTAAATTCAAACCATGGGTAGTTGGTGGTGGTATCATCAGTTCTATCGCCTTGTTGCTTCTCTTCACCGATTTAGGTGGTTTGAATAAAACAAATCCTTTCTTGTACCTTGTACTTTTCGGAATTATCTACCTTGTAATGGATGTCTTCTACTCAATTAAAGATATCGGTTTCTGGTCAATGATTCCTGCCTTGTCTCTTGACAGTCATGAACGTGAAAAAATGGCAACTTTTGCCCGTATTGGTTCTACGATTGGTGCCAATATTGTAGGTGTTGCCATCATGCCAATCGTTTTGTTCTTCTCTATGACGAACAGTAGTGGCTCTGGAGATAAATCTGGATGGTTCTGGTTTGCATTTATCGTTGCTCTCATTGGTGTGATTACATCAATTGCTGTTGGTATTGGTACACGTGAAGTTGAGTCAAAACTTCGTGATAACAAAGAAAAAACTAGCCTTAAACAAGTCTTTAAAGTTCTTGGTAAAAACGACCAATTGATGTGGTTGTCTCTCGGATATTGGTTCTATGGTCTTGGTATTAATACACTTAATGCTCTTCAACTTTTTTACTTCACATTTATCCTTGGTGATCCAGGGAAATACTCAATCCTTTACGGATTGAATACAGTTGTTGGTTTGGTTTCAGTTTCACTCTTCCCTAGCCTAGCTGGTAAATTCAACCGTAAACGTTTGTTCTATGGATGTATTGCAGTAATGCTCGGTGGTATCGGAATCTTTAGTATTGCAGGAACATCACTTCCAATGATCTTGACTGCTGCTGAACTCTTCTTTATTCCACAACCTCTTGTGTTCCTTGTTATCCTCATGATTATCTCTGACTCAGTAGAATATGGTCAATGGAAATTGGGACACCGTGATGAATCACTTACTTTGTCAGTTCGTCCACTTGTTGATAAACTTGGTGGTGCGATGTCAAACTGGCTTGTTTCTACAATTGCCGTAGCTGCTGGTATGACAACAGGTGCCTCAGCATCAACAATTACAACACATCAACAGTCTATCTTTAAGCTTAGCATGTTTGGTTTCCCAGCAGCAGCAATGCTTATCGGAGCCTTCATTATTGCTCGTAAAATCACTTTGACTGAAGCACGTCACGCTGAAATTGTTGAAGAATTGGAACATCGCTTTAGCGTAGCAACTTCTGAAAATGAAGTTAAAGCTAACGTAGTATCTCTTGTAAACCCTACAACTGGCCATTTGGTTGACCTCTCAAGTGTTAATGATGAACACTTTGCTTCAGGTAGCATGGGTAAAGGTTTCGCCATTAAACCTACTGATGGAGCTGTCTTTGCACCAATTAGTGGTACCATTCGTCAAGTTCTTCCTACTCGCCATGCAGTTGGTATTGAAAGTGAAGATGGTGTCATTGTTCTTATCCACGTTGGTATCGGAACAGTTAAACTTAAAGGTGAAGGATTCATTAGTTACGTAGAACAAGGTGATCGTGTTGAAGTTGGACAAAAACTTCTTGAGTTCTGGTCACCAATTATTGAGAAAAACGGTCTTGATGACACAGTACTTGTCACTGTAACCAATTCAGAAAAATTCAGTGCTTTCCATCTTGAACAAGAAGTTGGAGAAAAGGTAGAAGCTTTGTCTGAAGTTATTACCTTCAAAAAAGGAGAATAATCTATGAACACGACTGAAAAAATTCAAACTTACTTAAACGATCCAAAGATTGTTAGCGTTAATACTGTTGACGCTCACTCAGATCATAAGTATTTTGAATCTCTTGCAGAATTTTCTGAAGGGGAGATGAAGTTAAGACAATCTCTTAATGGAAAATGGAAAATTCACTATGCTCAGAATACAAATCAAGTTTTAAAAGACTTTTATAAAACAGAATTTGATGAAACTGATTTGAATTTCATCAATGTACCAGGTCATTTGGAACTTCAAGGTTTTGGTTCTCCACAATATGTGAATACCCAATATCCTTGGGATGGTAAAGAATTCCTTCGTCCACCTCAAGTTCCTCAAGAATCAAATGCTGTTGCATCATACGTTAAACATTTTACCTTGAATGATGCTTTAAAAGATAAAAAAGTATTTATCTCATTCCAAGGGGTTGCCACTTCCATCTTTGTATGGGTCAATGGTAACTTCGTAGGATACAGTGAAGATTCATTTACACCTAGTGAATTTGAAATCAGTGATTACCTTGTTGAAGGTGATAACAAGTTGGCGGTAGCTGTCTATCGTTACTCTACAGCAAGCTGGTTGGAAGACCAAGACTTCTGGAGACTGTACGGTATTTTCAGAGATGTTTACTTGTACGCTATTCCAAAAGTTCACGTTCAAGATCTCTTTGTTAAGGGAGATTATGATTACCAAACAAAAGCAGGTCAATTGGATATTGATTTGAAGACTGTTGGTGATTATGAAGATAAGAAGATTAAATATGTTCTTTCAGATCATGAAGGCATCGTTAAAGAAGGTGATGCATCTGTTAATGCTGACGGTGAACTATCTGTAAGTCTTGAAAATCTGAAAATCAAACCTTGGAGTGCTGAAAGTCCTAAACTTTACAATTTGACCCTTCATGTTTTGGATGATGACCAAGTTGTTGAAGTCGTTCCAGTTAAGGTTGGATTTAGACACTTCGAAATTAAAGATACACTCATGCTTTTGAATGGTAAGAGAATTGTCTTTAAAGGGGTTAACAGACACGAATTTAACGCTAGAACAGGACGTTGTATCACTGAAGAAGATATGCTTTGGGATATCAAAGTGATGAAACAACATAACATCAATGCTGTTCGTACTTCTCACTATCCGAACCAAACACGTTGGTATGAATTGTGTGATGAATATGGACTTTATGTTATCGATGAAGCCAACCTTGAAACACACGGTACATGGCAAAAACTTGGTCTAAGCGAACCTTCATGGAATATCCCAGCTAGTGAACCAGAATGGTTGCCTGCTTGTTTGGATCGTGCCAATAACATGTTCCAACGTGATAAGAACCATGCTAGTGTTATCATTTGGTCTTGTGGTAATGAATCATATGCTGGTAAAGATATTGCTGACATGGCTGATTACTTCCGTAGTGTTGACAATACTCGTCCAGTTCACTATGAAGGTGTTACATGGTGTCGTGAATTTGATTACATTACAGACATCGAAAGTCGTATGTATGCGAAACCAGCTGATATTGAAGAATACCTCACTAACAATCCTCAAAAACCTTATATTTCATGTGAATACATGCACACAATGGGTAATTCTGGTGGTGGATTGAAACTCTACACTGACTTAGAGAAATATCCAGAATACCAAGGTGGATTTATTTGGGACTTCATTGACCAAGCTATTTACAAACCACTTCCAAATGGTAGCGAATTCCTATCATATGGTGGTGACTGGCATGATAGACCTTCTGACTACGAATTTTGTGGAAATGGTATTGTCTTCGCAGATCGTACCCTAACTCCAAAACTTCAAACAGTTAAACATCTTTACTCTAATATTAAGATTGCTGTTGATGAAAAATCAGTAACTATCAAGAATGATAATGTCTTTGAAGATCTTTCTGCTTATACTTTCCTAGCTAGAGTTTACGAAGATGGTAGAAAAGTTAGCGAAAGTGAATATCACTTTGATGTTAAACCAGGTGAAGAAGCAACATTCCCAGTAGAATTCGCTCTTGGATCTTCAAATGCTGAACGAATTTATGAAGTTGCTTGTGTTCAGAATGAAGCAACTGAATGGGCTCCAAAAGGACATGAAATTGTTCGTGGTCAATATGTTGCTGAAAAGATTAGCACTGAAACACCAGTTAAGGCTCCTTTGAATGTTGTTGAAGGCGACTTCAACATCGGAATCCACGGACAAAACTTCTCTATCTTGCTTTCACGTGCACAAAATACGCTAGTATCTGCTAAGTATAATGGTGTTGAATTCATTGAGAAAGGTCCTAAACTTAACTTTACTCGTGCTTACACTGATAACGACCGTGGTGCTGGATATCCATTCGAAATGGCAGGCTGGAAAGTTGCTGGAAACTATAGTAAGGTTACAGATACTCAAATTCAAATTGAAGATGACTCTGTTAAAGTGACTTATGTTCATGAATTGCCTGGCTTTTCTGATGTCGAAGTTAAGGTAACTTATCAAGTTGATTACAAGGGTCGAATCTTTGTTACTGCAAACTATGATGGTAAAGCAGGTTTGCCAAACTTCCCTGAATTTGGTCTAGAATTTGCTATCGGTTCACAATTTACAAACCTAAGCTATTATGGATACGGTGCAGAAGAAAGCTACCTTGATAAACTTCCTGGTGCCTATCTTGGTCGATATGAAACATCTGTTGAAAAGACATTTGCTCCATATCTAATGCCACAAGAATCTGGTAATCACTATGGTACTCGTGAATTTACGGTATCTGATGATAACCATAATGGTCTTAAATTCACCGCACTTAATAAGGCATTCGAATTCAGTGCTTTGCGTAACAGTACTGAACAAATTGAAAATGCTCGTCATCAATATGAATTGCAACAATCTGATGCTACATGGATTAAAGTTCTTGCTGCTCAAATGGGTGTCGGTGGTGACGACTCATGGGGTGCTCCAGTTCATGACGAATTCTTGGTTAGCTCAGCAGATAGCTATCAATTGAGCTTCATGATTGAACCACTCAACTAAAGTATTATTGGACTTTGCCTCCAACGATATATTTGATAAAGGAAACTCGAAAGGGTTTCCTTTTGTCATGGTTTGAAGTAAGAAAAAAGGAAACAGACCTCTGTTTCCTTTTAAAATATAACTCAGTTTTCAATTCCCTTAAAAATGGGAGTGATCAAGTAAAATTATGAAAAAGTGAGTTAAAGTTATTGATATAGAGAAGGGACTAAACCACTCCCAAGGAGTTAATGATTTTTTGTAGCTTTAAATGAAACTTGAAGATTATGCCTTGATGTTAATCGTCCAATGGCACTCTATCTAATATAAGTATACAACTTTGGGTTTAGATGTCCCAAAATAAGACTCTATGGATTCTTATCTGTATTGTGATTGGCGACTATTTTTGTCAATAAAAATTTAAGAGGTTGTTGATTTCACTTAGAATATAGTAATCTTCTATGAAAACGTATACAATAGTAGTTAGAGAAATAAACATAGATTGGAGAAGATTGATGACATCATCTTTTGAAGACTTCACAAAAAAAGCAGAAGCATTCTTAGAAGAACATATTACAGAGTATCTCAGTGTGGACATGGCTCTTGAAGATTTTGCAAGACAATACAACCAAGGGCTTTTTGATGAGATCACTTCCCCTGATTCAAAGCAGGAGAGAGCTTGGAAACTCATTGAAGAGGCTTATCATTATCACGAGGAAGATCCTTCGAGAAGTCAGGAATTTTTGACAGAAGCTTTAAAACTAGATCCTGAAAATCTTGATGCTAAGCAGATGCTCTTAACTTTTCAAAGTCCACTTGAACATCTAAAAGGCCTAATTGCTTTAGAAAAAGATCAAAGGTCCAAGTGGGATCAAGGTCCAAAAATGGGCTGGGCTAATCTTGACGAGCGTCCTTATTTGTCTTTGAAGTATAATCTTGCTAAATTTTATTTAAGCAACAGTATGAAGCGGTTTGCTGTTAAGGAATTTGAAGAGATTCTAGAGATAGATGTTCAAGATCACATGGGAGTCTGTTACGAATTGATGGCTACCTATTGTAATCTGGAGGAGTTTGATAAGGCTAAAAGCTTTTTCGAATGTGAGCAAATGGAATATCACGAAGAAGATTTGATGATAGTACCAATGATGACGGTCTCTCTAATGACGGGACATATTGAGGATGCGGATTTCTATTTTAATCTTCTCTATGCAAAAAATCCAGAGTTCGAAAATTATTTAAAAATGATTGAACAAGGTGATGACGAGCGTCTAGTTGCCGAAACGCTTAAAGTCAACCCTATCTTATTTGAAGCCAACAGTATGCAAAGTCTTTTGATGGTTTTTAATCAAGTCGTTGATCTGTCCCAGTCAGAATATTATTTTACTTGGTTAATCGAAAAATATCGTGCAAAACGTCCACAAAGACATGTTGCGAAAAAGAAAAAACCAGAATTGCACAAACTAATTAGAGAATTGGAGAAAAGTATAGAACCAAGCAAAGCCCTCCAAGGTCTTTCAATAAGTGTGGAGCGTATACTTCGTAAACATGGCTTAATAGAATTTAAAGATTTTAAAAAGAAAACGGAAGAGGAAGTAGCAGCGATTAGAGGAGTTGGAAAGGTGAGCATGGAAATCCTTAAAGAAAATGGTGTTGTCTTTAAAAAGAAGTAAGGAACTATTCATCAAACAAGCCGTAGCAAATTTTTGCAATTTTATCTTATATCCTTTAAGATAATTCTGTTACAACTTGAAAAGGAGAACAGGATGGAAACATATACACTTTCAAATGGCGTTACGATTCCTAAAATTGGTTTTGGGACTTGGCAGATTCCAGAAGGGGAAGAAGCTTATAACAGCGTTAGTTTCGCACTTAAGGCGGGTTACACACATATTGATACGGCGCAAATCTACGGTAACGAGGTTTCTGTAGGTAAGGCGATTGTAGATAGTGATGTGGCGCGTGAGGATATTTTCCTAACGACTAAACTCTGGAATGACAAGCACGATTACGATTTGGCTAAGGCCTCTATCGACGAGTCTCTTGAAAGACTAGGTGTGGATTATTTGGATCTTTTGCTCATCCACTGGCCTAATCCAAAGGCTCTTCGTGAGAATGATGCTTGGAAGGTTGGCAATGCAGGTGCTTGGAAGGCAATGGAAGAAGCCTACAAAGATGGTAAGGTGCGTGCTATCGGTGTGTCTAACTTTATGCAGCATCACCTTGATGCTCTCCTTGAAACGGCTGAAATTGTGCCACATGTTAACCAAATTCTCTTGGCTCCAGGTTGTGCCCAAGAAGATTTGGTTGCCTATTGCCAAGAGCGTGATATTCTTCTTGAAGCCTACAGTCCACTAGGTACTGGTAGCATTTTTGGAAATGAAGACGTTGAAGCAGTGGCTGAACGTAACGGAAAATCTGTTGCTCAAGTTGCCTTACGTTGGAGCCTTAAAAAAGGTTTCTTGCCACTACCTAAGTCAGTGACACCAAAAAATATCGAAGCCAACTTGGATATCTTTGACTTTGATTTGTCAGAGGAAGATATGGCAGTCTTGGATAAGATTCAAGGCATCAAGACTCAGGATGACCCTGATTCAGTTAACTTTTAATAGGATAGAAGCAACTCGTGAGGGTTGCTTTTTCTATTGTTTTACGAATAAAAGTATGAACCTATTATCAAAATTGACAAAAAAGAGGAGTGGTAATACAATGGTGTTACAAAAGAGAACGAGGTTAAGGATATGACAACAATTACATTGAAGGTTTCAGAGGCAGATAAGAAGTTCATGCAGGCCATTGCGAAATTCGAAGGCGTATCCTTGTCAGAATTAATTCGGACCAAAACTTTAGAAGCCATTGAGGATGAATACGATGCTAGAGTAGCCGATTTGGTTTTGGCAGAATATGAAGATTATCTAGAAAACGGTGGGGAGGTGCTAAATTGGGATGACCTATAAGATAGTACCCACCCCTAAATTTGCCAAAAATTTTAAAAAGTTAGATCCTTTCGTCAGAAAACAAATTAAGGCTTATCTCAATCGCGTGACAGAGAATCCAAGAGCCAAGGGTAAGGCCTTGGTTGCCAATCGGACTGGCCAATGGCGCTATCGTATTGGTGCCTATCGTGTTATTGTCAATATTCAGGACAATGAACTAATCATACTTGCTTTAGAAGTCGGTCATAGACGTGATATCTATTAGTATCAAGACTTATAATATCCCAGATTCCGTTAATTTTTAATAGGATAGAAGCAACTCGTTAGGGTTGCTTTTTTATACTGTGTGTGCCCGAATTTGCTATAATAAGGCTATCATATCAATTACTATTAGAAGGGAAGTTATGCTATGGAATCGCGGAACCTTCTTCCTCAAAATACACGTCTGATGGCTAATTTGTTGAGTTTCTCGGGAGGGGCTTTGGATGTCTTTTGTCATATGTACTATCATAGTTTGGTTGCTACACAGACTGGGAATATCCTTCTCTTGGTCGCTGACTGGCAGAACAGTAGTATGTACTATAACTTGTTGCGTTGCTTTTCAATCTTATTCTTTTCTTTAGGCTTTCTTTTTGGCATGTGGTTTAAAGACCAGCGTAAGAATGCCTATTGGCGAGTTTATGGTCTGCTTCCACTTTGTGTGATGACAGCTATCCTGCCTTTTCTACCTTCAAATGCCTTGATTGAGCTCCCGATTATCGCTTTTTCTGCAGGTATCATGATGAAGACTTTTACTGGCAGTCAGATTGAGAATCATCCCTTCGTGATATTTATGACCTCAGGAAATTATCGAAGGATGTTAACGGCCCTCTATTATGCCATTCAGGGAAGTGGTGATCAGAGAGAATATCGTCGTCAGGCTGTCAATTATAGCTTTATCGTAGGGAGCTTTGTCGTTGGCGCTATCGTCTCAGCCGTTCTGATGCATTTTGTACACCTTAAGTCAATCTGGGTAATCACACTCAGTCTTATTACCATCATGGTTTACTATTCATCTGAAGTGAAACGGCTAGGGCTCAAGGAAACTAATCTTTAGTCGTCTGTAGCAAATATTTTTGATAACAATTGTCTTGTGTTATAATTTTGATTATATTATTTTCATTTAATCAAAAAAAGGAGACATAAGATGCCTGTAGTAAGCAATGATTTTTCAGATATCGTTTATAACCGTCGTTCCATTCGTAACTTTGATCCATCTGTTAAGATTCCGCGAGAAGAACTGTTGGAAATCCTAGATAAGACTGTTACAGCACCATCATCAGTCAACATGCAACCTTGGCGTTTTGTTGTTGTTGAGAGCGAAGAGGGCAAGGAAAAATTGACACCTTTCGTCAGCTACAATGTTGTGCAAAATGAAACATCATCAGCCATGGTCCTTATTTTTGCCGATTTGAAGAGCCAAGAAAGAGCTGAAGATATCTACGGTAAGGCTGTTGCTCAAGGAAAAATGCCTGAAGAAGTCAAAGAAAAACAACTGTCAAGCATTGTACCAATGTATGAAAATGCTCCTCGAGAAATGATGAATGAAATTGTCCACATTGATGCTAGCCTTGCTGCTATGCAGTTGATGTTGGTCGCTCGTTCTTATGGTTACGATACTAATGCCATTGGTGGCTATAAAAAAGAAGGTCTCGCCAAAGCCTTTGGACTTGATGAAGACCGTCATGTACCAGTTTTGCTCATTGCTTTTGGGAAAGCCAATGAAGAAGGCTTTGAGTCTGTTCGTCTGGATGCCTCTGATGTAACGACTTTTGCTTAATAAATAATTGACCGTAAGTCTCGGAAGTGGAGGCTTACGGTTTTTATTTTTCCTTTTATGCCATCAATAACTCATAATGCACCTTGTCATTAATTCGGCTTTTTGTTAAGATGAAAGAAAAAGTGAGCGTATACAATTGGTAGTATCATTGGAGGATTAAGATATGGCACGTATTTTACAGATTGAAGACAATGAGGATATCCAGAATATTCTTTTTAACTTGTTTTCTGAAGAACATGATATTATCCAAGCCTACTCTGGAACCGAAGGAGAGCTTTTGTTTCAAAGTCAAGAGATTGATTTGGTTCTCCTAGATATCATGTTACCGGGTAAGGGTGGCGAAGAAGTGCTTAAGTTTATCAGGCAAAGAAGCTCTGTTCCTGTCATTATGCTGACAGCCTTGGGTGACAAGCACTTGATTAGCCAGTACTTACTTGATGGTGCAAATGATTATATCGTTAAGCCCTTTGATCTTGAAGAAGTTTATGCGCGTGTCTCGGTTCAACTACGTGAACACAGCAAGGAAAGTAGTAAGCATGATAACATCTATCAAGTCAAAAATATCACGATAAACCCAGACAGTTTTGAAGTCTCCTGTCAGGGAAAAGTCATTCGTTTGGGTAAGAAAGAGTTTCAAATTTTCCACACACTCCTTCAAAATCCAAAGAAAATTTTTACTAAAGAGGACCTTTATGAGACGGTTTGGGAAGCCCCTTATCTATCAGGTGATAATACATTGAATGCACAGTTGAGTAACCTACGTAAGAAACTAGCCCAAGTGGATGCGGGTACGGAGTATATCGAAACGATTTGGGGCTTAGGTGTGCGACTTAAAGGAGAAGACTGATGGAAGGACTGCTTATTGTATTGATAGGACTTCTTCTGGGAGCGACTACCTGTCTAATTCGTTACTATTTGGCTGTAAAATCTCTCTCAAAGCAGATTGAAGAAAAGCTAGTTGAAGAAAGCCATCGACGAATTACTCTGAAAAACCAGCCAAAATCATTGGTTATCCTAACGAATCGGATTGAGTCTCTCTTTACCCAAATTGAAAAGACTAAGCTTGTCGCTCTCCAAGAAAAGAAGACCATGGACATGGCTATCAGTAATATTGCCCATGATATACGAACACCACTGACAGTAGCGAGCGGCTATGCTCAGCAAAGTCTTCGAAGTAGTAGTGAAGATGACATGGCTATGGAGAAGATTTCTAAAAATCTACTGACTGTTTCAAAGCGTTTGGAAGCCTTGTTGGAATATCGACGATTAACAGAGGGGGCCATCCAACCACAATTTCAAGATGTGGACTTTTCTCAACTTGTGGTTAAGTCTATCCTGCCTTACTATGACATGTTTCAGGAGACAGGGATTACACTAGATATCCAGGTAGCTCCTGATATCCAATGCGAAATGGATGCTGATATTTTTGAACGTCTATTTCAGAATATTATCAGTAACGTTCTAAAACATGGTAAGACTCAAGCTCAACTGACATTGCAGAAAAAGGACGATGGCATTTATTTGTCAGTTAGTAATATGGTCCAACAGCCGATACAGCATCTAGACCAACTAACGACCCGCTTTTATTCTGAAAACCTGTCAGACACCGAGGATTCCTCTGGACTTGGACTTTATATCACCGAACACTTAGTCCAAGTCTTAGAGGGTGAGTTGCATCTGGCCTATGAGAATGAATGGTTTTATTTAACAGTGAGGTTATGATAACTAAAATAAAAAGTAGTTATATCTAAACAAAATCACCAAATGGTTCTACAATTCCTTCAAATTATCATGTGACTTTTAATTGAGTTAGTTTTCGCTATCATAATCAAAATAAACTTAATATTCATTCTTCATAACTAATATGTGTATTCAACGAATATCAATTTTCCGAACAGATGCAGAGTTTCCTATCTTAATAGAAAATGTTATCGCATGGATCGTATGATATAATTTAATCTGTAAAAGTATTAATTTTTATAAAAGATATTTTGGGGGACAAACTAATGACTGATAAAGAAAAATCAATTTATCGTGATATTATACATTTACTAACTGACAATACAACCGTTCACGAAAACTTAGAACAATGTCTTGAATCTCCAAAGGGTTATCTTATTTCTAACTTTGACCGTTTTGATGAGCGTGGTATGGATGAAGATGATAACGAACACGATATCGTTTGGATTGCTATTGTGGATGAACTATTAGAGACTGGAAAGGTTGTTGAGTTAGACTGTAGAGTCGAACTGGAAGATTTTCTATATGCCTTTCAACCTTTAGTGGAAGATGCAGGTTTGGAACTCTCAGATAAATGGTTTGATGAGGATGAAAGTGTTCCTCAATGGTGCAATATCCTAGATAAAAAATGGTTATCTGAGGATGCCTATGTTGCAGGAATAGACATTGATAGCGATAGTTATGTCATTTTTCCTAGCCAAAGAGAGACTTTAAAGAAATTGGTATTACTCGGAAAACAACTCAACCACCGATTTGATTTAGCAAAAAATCTTTGATTCTAGAATTCTTTTAAAATATAGAAAGTAACATTATTCATACTGCTTTTCTTGATTCTATTTGCTTTCAGTGATAGAATAAAAATATTGAGAGGATATCGTAGGATGACTGGTAACAGAGCGTTCAAAGGTACCAACTTCTGGTACGGGTGCGGTGCTACCTTCAGCTTCAGGCTGTAAAGAACCCTTACTGACATTGGTCCTCTTTTTTTAGTTGTCGTCAACTTTTGTTGGTGACTTTTTTATATTTTAGATTTTGAAAGAATCCATAAATTTATACAAACTCTCGTAAATAAAATAGATATCTTCAAAGTAAACAAACACTTCTACATCAAAAATAAGATTTGTTTCGCACCTCCGGAGAGAAACGGATTTGAAGTCACAGAATAAAAATAACATCGCGCATGTTCACGATGTTATTTTTGTTGTCATAAATCTTGTTTTTCAAAGATAATCAAGCCGAGTGTTGTGAATGCTAGGATGAATCCTACTGCCGCAATTGCAGTATTTTGTATGACAGTTTTATCTGCAGTCATGGCGTAATTAAAGTTGAGTGACAAGAATTTCAAAATTTCTACTTTAGGAAAGATTGCTGCTGGTAGGGTTAAAGCTACCAAACCGAGGGTGTAAGTCACAAAGGTTATCACGATGGAATGTGTGAGGTAAAGTGCTGCTGTGGTCAGACTTACCCAAGCCAAATTACACAAGAATTGGAGAAGGAAAGTCAAGGCAAAGTTTCTAACAAAGTGATCAGGTACAGTTCCAAGACCATGGCAAAGTGTACCAAGGATGAAGGCAAGACCGTAAGACAAAAGGAGTTGTCCTAAAGTAATCGCTACAATGACTGTTGCCTTGGCAAAGAAGAATCCGCTCCGTGAAATACCAGAGGTGAGATTATTCTTATATAACTTTTGCGCTAGGTCAACGCCCAATATAATAGAGACAACAATCAAAGTGAAGAGGACTGTCATAGAGATACTACTAGAGTAATTAATCAGTGATCCGACACCAGTCCATGAAGAGGCGCTTTTAACGGCTTCTTTTGCACCAGTTTCTACACCTACATGCCCTGTGCCTCCCAATAGGACACCAGAAATAATGTTTAGGGCTAGGATAATTTCAGAAATCCAAAATCCTTTAGAACGGAAGAGTCGATAGAAATCGGCGTGAATAGTGTGTAACATGGCTCTACCTCCTTTCTGAATCTACTAGTTGTGTGAAGTAGTTTTCTAAGTCTTGACGTTTGTAGTAAATTTCATCGATGTCAACTTCTTGTTTAACCAGCTCTTTGACAATTGCCTTTATAACATGGGATTTGTCAAAAATATGAATTTCATTGTCGCTATTAACCACTTTGAAGTGTTGATGGAGTTGGTCTTGGAGAATGCGACTAGCCAGAGCTAATTGGTTAGTTTTAAGAACGATATAGTCTTCGCTGAGATGTTCGAATTCGTCCTTAGTGATTTCACGGATGATGTGACTGTGATCAATAATGCCAAAGCGGGTTGAAACTTGATAGAGTTCAGACAATATATGGCTAGAGATGAGAACTGTCATACCTTGCTCTTCGCTCAATTTTTTAATCATTTGGCGGAATTCTTTGATAGCAACTGGGTCGAGACCATTAATCGGTTCATCTAAAATAAGTAGGTCTGGTTTTGCAATCAGTGCAATAGCGATACCTAGACGTTGCTTCATACCCAGTGAGAAACTGCGAAATTTCTTCTTGCCAGTGTGACCAAGTCCAACCGTATCAAGGATTTCTTCAATGACCTTGTCAGGATTTGGAACGTGATGAATCTTGCAGTAGTAACGTAGGTTTTGACGTGCATTGAGATGATTCAGGGCAACTGGTGTTTCAATCACAGAACCAACACGTTTCAGTGCGTGGGTCCACTCTGATTTGGAAGTAGAGTGAAAGAGGGAAACACTACCTTGACTTGGACGGATGAGTTTGGTAATGACCTTAATCAGTGTCGTCTTACCTGCCCCATTTCTTCCGATAAGGCCATAGACCTCACCCTTTTCTAAGGTCAGGTTTACATTGTCTAGAGCTAGATGTTGGCCGTAACGTTTAGTCAGATGTCTGACCTCAAGTACCTTTTTCATGATAAGCCTCCTTTCGCTTATTTGATACCGCTTTCTTTTCATCTTTATTGTAGTATAAAGTCATTAAATAAACATCAAGAAATTCTCAAATATTTCTTAAATTTTTCAAGAAATCATGAAAATGACGGGGATTAAAGTCTGATAGTGTGTGCTTTAACCCACGATTAAGGTAAGGCCTCTCTCTTTGTGTTATAATGAAGAAAAACGTTGAATGTAAAGTTTATTTTGCCTTTTACTAGGAGTCTTTTATGACAAACTATTTGGTCCAGAGGTTCCTCTGGTTTCGTGAGCGAGGCTTCGTCCAAATTACGCAGAAAACCTTGGTTTCGCTCTTTCCCTTTTTCCTATTTTCAGGAATTATTCGGGTGATTTCACTATCTGTCTTTTCGGAGCTTGGTTATATTAACCAATTGTTTTCAGTTTCTGACTGGTTACCGGCCTTTAAGATAACTGGGCAGGTGCTCATTAATCTTTCCAACTTTCTTGGTGGCTTAGCCGGGCCCTTATCAACTTACTTTGCAGGAAAATACACAGCTGGTCACTATGGTAGAAGTACTGGTACAGCTGGTGTGACTTCCCTTTTGGTTAGCTTAATTATAGGATCGCAGGAGCTGTTGCTGTCACCGCTAAACGATGGTGTTTTGACTCGCATCAATTTACCGGCTTCAATCAACATTATGTTGGCTATCTTTGTGGGCTATCTGGTTGGCCAGATTTTTCGCTTTTCAAGAGCTAGTGATGATCAGATTGTGGACAAGGACTATATTTATCAACCAAAGACCGTCCGTCCCATTTTTTTGTCACTCATTTTAGCTATTGGATTTAACATTCTCTTTGTGATTGGAGAGCAAGATAATGTTTTTCTGACGATTAGGCAGGTTACCTCTACCTTTACTGTAACTGATAATCACCTGTTCTCAACCTTTATGATGGGACTTTTGAACACTTTTTCTGCTTGGATTGGAAATAGTCAGGCTTTTGCCCTAAATTCAATTGCCGATGATAGTTTTGCCTTGGAAAATTTGACCTATGCTGTTTCCCATCATACGACGACTGGGCTTCCCCACCTTTACACACTAACAAATCTTTATCATAGTTATGGCTTGGTTGCTGGCATTGGCTCAGGGCTAGCCCTCTTGGTGGCTCTGCTTTTAGCATCAACCAGTTATAAGGATAAGAAGGTGAGTCTTCTAAGTGTCTTTCCTAGTCTCTTTAACAATGGGGCTCCATTTATGGTGGGGATACCAGTCTTGCTTAATTTAGTTTATCTGTTTCCTTTCCTACTGGCACCTATGATCAATATGGGTATTGCTGCGGTGGCCTTGGCTATTCATCTTATGCCAGCTGCGGTTTATCCAGTTCCAGATGGTACACCAAGTCTTCTTTTCGCCTTTATCGGAACTGGGGGTAGTTTACGAGCTCTTGCTGTTAGTCTGCTCTGTTTTGCAGTCGACATTGTTATCTTTATTCCATTTGTGCGTCTGTCTAATAAAGTACAACACGGTCTAAAAGAGGAAGGAGAGAGCATTGAAACTAAATAAAAAAACTAAGTTGGTCTTTATCCTTGTTGCTTTCTTTCTCATTGGGCTAGCCGTCCCATCCTATAGTTGGACTAGGAAAAATGTCAAGGAAATAGAGACTTTCTATAATTCAAAATTGTCTCCCATTATCATGATTCCAGGGAGCTCTGCTACGGAAAATAGATTCGATGGCCTAGTACGTAAGCTCAATCAAGACCGTCCTGGCGTCAAGCATAGCCTTCTCAAAGTCAAGGTCTGGAACAATGGGCGTATCACCTTTGAGGGTAAAATCAAGGATAAGGATAACGAGCCAGTCATTGTTATTGGATTTGAGAATAACAAAGATGGCTATAACAATATCAAGAAACAAACCAAGATGATGAATCAGGCATTTGAAGCCTTGCAGAATAAATATAATTTCAATAATTTTAAAGGGTTGGGGCATTCAAATGGTGGCTTGATTTATACGGCTTTTATTGAAAATTATCTTAGCGACTACGATGTCAAGATAAATTCTTTGATGACTATCGGAACGCCCTATAATTTCACTGAAACCAATATTAAAAATAAATCGGTCATGCTAGCAGACTTTATAGCTGCTAAGGAGAATATTCCGGCTACCCTACATGTCTATTCGGTAGCGGGAACCATCACCTATGATTCGGACGAATTGGTTCCCGATGCTAGCGTGTCCGCTGGGAAATATATCTATCAGAATCAGGCAAAAAGTTATACTGAAATCACTGTTACAGGTGAAGATGCCCAACACTCGGATTTACCAACCAATGATGAAGTAGTTGAACTAATCAAACAACATATCGAAGGACAAGGTGTTCGTAAGAAGCAAAAGACCAATCTAGAACCTCAATAGGCTAGAATACTATGTATTATTAGTCTAGTTAGTTATTATCAAATACAAAAGAATAGAGTCTACGATGGCTCTATTTTTTTAGTGTAAGACTAACTCTTTAAGTTGTTGTAACTCCTTGTTTTACAACGTTGGTTTTGTTATAATTGATTGAAATGAAAAAGATGAATGAGAGGTTCTTGATATGCAAATTCCAAGTCGTTTTACCATTGCTGTTCATATTTTGACCCTTATAGCACAAAATAAGGGAAATGAAACTAAGCTAACCAGTGATTTAATGGCAGGTAGTGTGGGGGTTAATCCAGTTATTATCCGCAAAACCTTGTCGCAACTGAAAAAAGCAGACTTGATTTCAGTTCAAAGGGGAAGTGGAGGAGCCACATTAGCCAAGGCACCAGAGGAGATTAATCTTTTGCAGGTTTATCGTGCGGTGGATAGCATCGGTCCAAGTGGCAAACTCTTTAGTTTTCATGACAATCCTAATCCAGCGTGTCCAGTAGGACGTAATATCCATGGGATTTTGGATCAGAGCCTAGAAGACGTTCAAATGGCAATGGAAAAAGAACTCGAAAAGAAAACTTTGGCTGGTATTTTAAAGGATGCTAAGGCCAACTGGAAAGAAGCTGGAGCTTGATTTTTAGATTTTAAACTATAAGAAATCGAAAGTTTTTCGGTTTCTTTTTAACTCTGGGGTGTAATGATTGACATTACAATAAAACTAAGTATAATGATGTCTTAGGAATGATTACAATACAGGAGAAAATCATATGACATACGACTACAATAGTAAGATTTACCTCGCAGAAGCGGTACTCAATGTGAATGACTTGGCACGTCAGACAGCCTTTTATACACAGGTTATAGGACTTGAAATCCTATCTCAAACTGCAACAGAAGTTGTTTTGGGTGCTGGAAACAAGCCGCTAGTTCACTTGATTGAAACCAATCGTGAGGAAGAGGTCAAGTCCAGTTATGGTCTCTACCATATGGCAATTTTGTTGCCATCTCGCGAGGATTTGGCAGATGTTTTCAAACATATTGCTGAGCTAGATTATCCATTTGTCGGTGCAGCTGACCACGGTTATAGTGAAGCCCTTTATTTGGAAGACCTTGAAGGCAATGGTATTGAGCTCTATAGAGACAAGCCTGTTGCTGAATGGGATATTCGTGAGGATGGTCGCATCGTTGGTGTAACAGAAGAACTATCAGCTCAAGAAATTTACGAGATGGGACGCAAGGTTGAGCCTTTTGTGATAGCTAAGGATACTCGCATGGGGCATATTCATTTATCGGTCAAAGATAGTCAGCTAGCAACGGCTTTCTATCAGGATGTTTTGGAGCTGGCAGATAAGTTTACCATTTCAAGTGCTAGTTGGATTGCTTCAGGTGATTACCATCACCACTTGGCTGTCAATGAATGGGGTGGCAAAAACTTAGCCAAACGTGACAAAGGGATGATTGGTCTTGCCTACTACGTCCTTGAAGTAGAAGACAAAGAAGATTTGATTACCATAGCAGAACGTGCTAAGAATCGTGGAGCAGAGGTCAAATGGTTATCTTCTAATGCGTTAATCTTCGAGGGTAATGATGGTATTTTGACACGGGTAAGAAAAAAATATTAATAATTAGTGATTTTTTGAGTCGTAACTATTGACATTACATTTGAAAGGTCTATAATGGTTATTGTAACAAAAGTTATTACAAATATAACTTAACAATTTTAACAATTAACATTCATCACAAAGAAAGAGGGAATAACTATGACCTACTTTACAGACTTACAAACAAAACGCCGTTCTATCTACGCATTAGGAAAAGACCTTGAGCTCTCTAACCAAGAATTGATTGAAACCATTCAAGGAGCTGTCCTTAACACACCAACAGCTTTCAACTCACAAACATCACGTGTGGTAATCTTGCTGGATGAAGAATCAGATGCTTTCTGGAATGAAATCGCTTATTCAGAGCTTGAAAAAGTAACGCCAGCAGAAGCTTTTGAGGCAACAAAAGAACGTTTGGCAGGTTTTGCTCAAGCTAAGGGAACAATCCTCTTCTATGAAGATCAAGATGTAGTGAAAGGCCTTCAAGAGCAATTCCCACTTTACGCTGAAAACTTCCCAATTTGGTCAGAGCAAGGTCATGGAATCGCCCTTTATGCGACGTGGTTGGCTTTGGCTGAGAAGAATATCGGCATGAACGTACAACACTACAATCCACTTGTTGATGCACAATTGGCTGAAAAATATGATATTCCAGCTAACTGGAAACTCCGTGCTCAAGCACCATTTGGTCAAATCGTTGCACCAGCAGGAGATAAAGACATCCAAACAGAAGGTCGTTTCAAAGTTTTTGGCGACAAATAATCACTTTAATTTAGTCAGTCAGCTTGCAAGTAGGCTACATACTGACTGAACAAAATCATAATGATAAGACAAAACAGTAGCAGGGTTGAGAAATCCTGTTATTTTTCGATTTTAAGACCAGTTCGTAGATAAATTGTAAATGAAAGCTAAAACTTGAGATTTGCAACCCTTTTCACTACAATAGAATTACAGAAAAGGAGGCGAAGATGAAGTATATTGATTTTGCTGAAAATGAGCGTCTGTCCACGATTGTCCTTGGGATGATGCGGATTAGTGAGATGAGTGAAGATGAGGTGGAGACCTTGGTGGAGGCAGCCTTGTCAATTGGCATTAACACTTTTGATCTGGCAGATATCTATGGTGATGGCCAGTGTGAGGTCCTGCTGGGTAAGGTTCTCAAGCGCCGTCCGGAACTTCGGGACCAGATGTGGATCCAGTCCAAGTGTGGGATTCGCAAAGACGGCTTTACCTATTTTGATTTTTCGAAGGACTATATTTTGGACTCTGTCGATGGCATCCTCGAGCGTCTCCAAATCGAGCGCTTAGATAGTCTCCTCCTTCACCGACCGGATGCCCTCATGGAGCCGGAAGAAGTGGCGGCAGCTTTTGATCACTTGGAGCAAGCGGGCAAGGTCCGTCATTTTGGGGTGTCCAATCAAAATCCTATGATGATAGAATTGCTCAAAACGGCTGTCAAACAACCACTCAAGGTCAACCAGTTGCAGTTGAGTGCCGCCTTTACACCAAGCTTTGAAGCTGGTTTTCATGTCAATATGGAAGGTCCAAAAGCAGCCGTGCGAGATGGCAGTGTCTTTGAGTATTGCCGCTTAACCGATACGGTGATTCAAGCATGGTCTGTCCTTCAGCATGGCTATTTCAAAGGGAACTTTGTGGGCAAGGAAGAGTTTGCAGCCCTCAATCATGTCATCAATGACTTGGCGAAGAAATATCAGGTCACTCCGACAGCCATCGCCCTTGCTTGGGTCCTCCGCTATCCGGGTAAGATGCAGGCCGTCATCGGAACGACCAAACCCCAGCATGTCCTTGAAGCAGGGAAAGCAGTAACTGTTACCCTAACTCGCAAGGAATGGTACCAAATCTACTTGGCTGCAGGTAATGATTTGCCTTAGAATCTTGTTAGTAGACCAGCCCTCACTTGTATTAGTGGGCTGGTTTTTTTGTTTTATGGTTTTCAGATTTTTCTTGACGAGTATATCTCTGTTATGGTATTTTTTTAGGTAACAAGTGTTGCGCAACAGATGTTGCGTGAAAGGAGTCTTATGCCACCCAAGGTTAAATTTAGTAAAGAGGCTATCATTGGGACAGGCTTTACAATTGGTGAGAGAAGAGGGCTTGGCTAGTTTGACGGCTCGAGCATTAGCGGAGCAACTGGGAGCCACGCCAAGGGTCATTTTTGGGCAATTTGCAAATATGGCTGAGTTACAAGCAGAGGTTATTGTTGCTGCGGAAATGGTCGTGGTGGGGTATATTCGCAAGGCTTTAGAAGATGAGAAGCCCTTCCGTTCTGTCGGGATTGCTTATATCCTGTTCGCCTCAAAAGAGCCCCAACTCTTTCAGTTGCTTTTCCAAAATCCTAGCAAAAATCCGATTCGTCGCTTTCAAGATTTTCTTCCCATGAAGGATCATAGTTATCAATTAGTTTTGGATTCGATAGTTGAAGACTATCCTTTGACGTTAGAGGAGGCTAGTCGCTTATACCAGCATCTATTTATCTACTCACACGGGATGGCCTCAATGGTTGCTTCTGGTATTTATCAGTTCAGCATGGAAGAAGTGATAGGATTATTGACAGAGGTTTGTCAATCTCTCATTAAAGAAATGGTAGGAAAGAAATGATTCAACTAGAAAATGTTCACAAAAGTTACGGCCAAACCAAGGTTTTAAAAGGGATTGATTTGCAGATTCAAGACCAGGATGATGTGGTTATCCTAGGTCCTTCTGGATCGGGGAAGTCAACTCTCTTAAATGTATTATCAGGCTTAGAAAAGGTAGATGATGGGCATATTCTCATTCAAGGACAGGATTTATCGCAACTCACGGATGCTCAATTGACAGCCTTTAGACGTGAGAAGATTGCCTTTATTTTTCAGCAGTATTATTTATTGCCGAATCTAACGGTTAGACAGAATGTTAAGATGGGAGCTGATCTGGCAAACAATCATGATTTTTTGCAGATCATCGAGGATTTGGGTCTTGGCGATAAGCTGGACAAGTATCCAAGTGAATTGTCTGGTGGGGAACAGCAGAGAGTGTCCATTGCTCGTGCCTTGGCCAAAAAGCCAGAGATTCTTTTCTTAGATGAGCCGACGGGAGCCCTGGATGAAGAAACAGGGCGCAAGATTCTCGACTATATCTGGAAGTTAAAGGAAAAGCTTGGTTTTACTCTCATCATGGTGACGCACAACCAAAATATTGCGGATATGGCCAGAACCATCATTCGTGTCAATAGTGGCAAGATTACCCAAGTTGTGACCAATGATCAGCCTCAGACTGCCTATGAGATTGGATGGTAAGCCATGTTTTCAGTAAAAGATATTCGAAAATTAGTTGTCGTCAGTATCATTGGGGCTTGTGCGGTCTTTGTGGCTAATCTTTTCTTGAATTTTTATCTTGATATCGAGCAGTTGGAGATTTCTAAAATCAATCCGATGATTCAGACCTACTATGATGCCCAGGTTTCGCTATCTTGGATGGTGGCCATGGTCAGTGGGGTTGTCTTGTCCTTGACGTCGATCCTTCTCATGTGTTTTTATATCAAACAATTTGTCGATGACCACAAGGAACAATTAGGGATTTTAAAGGCTTTAGGCTATAGCAATGGCCAGTTGGCGAAACGATTTTGGGCTTTTGGACTCAGTTTTGGAGTTGGGGCTCTTCTTGGCTATTTCGCTTCTTTTCTTATGATGGGACATTTTTATGACTTTCGAAATGAAAAGGGAATTCTGCCAGAAATTACCATTCATTTTCACTGGCAGCTCCTGGTTGCTTTGGTGATGCTGCCAACGACCTTCTTTATGGTCCTTGCGATTGGCTATGCTAGAAGACAATTACAAACGCCGGCCCTTCGCTTATTGAAAAAATCTCCAACACCGATTAAGGTCAAAAGGAGAAAGAGGGCCCCCAAGAAAGAGAAATCCTTCCTAGAAGAGCTGTCTTCGTCGCTGATTTGGGGGAGAAAATCGATTCTGTTTTTTGTGGTCTTTGGCTCCATGTGTTTTGCGGCCATGGTTCAATTGTCTTTTGGTCTAAGGGACTACACAGATGACATCATCCAAACGATGATGATTATGATTGGCCTGATTCTTTCTTTCTCGATTCTCTTTTTGTCATTGGGGATTGTGGTCTCAGAAAGTCGCGAAACCTTGGCCTTGATGAAGGCTTTTGGCTACACCGATCGTGAATGCCAAAGTCATATTCTCGCTCCTTATCGTTTCTGGGCTTATCTAGGATTTGCCCTTGGGACGGCTTATCAATACGGCATCATGGAAATTTTGATTGGTGTGATCAAAGACACCGTTCCTGAAAAGATTGAGCATAACTTTGATTGGAACGTTTGCTTCTGGACCCTGCTCGGTTTTGCTGTGGTTTATGAAAGCCTCTTTTATCTATCCAACAGAAAACTCCAAAAACAAACCATCAAAGAAGTACTCTTAGCAGAATGATTTCGTTACAATCAATCATAAAGAGTCAATTATTCTAAGGAGCAAAAGATAGTATTATGAAAAATTGATCTCTTCATTCTGTGAAGTTGCTAGTACTGTACTAGTAACTTCTTTTTGTGACCTTCATTTTTAAGTAGCTGAGAACATGTTGTAGAGTTTTAACAGTCGAATGTCTTCTTTGGATAGCTTAAGTTTTTTAGAAAAGTATTGAAATACTATTCTGTCCAGTCTTGAAAATGTTAATTTTACCACTAAAAACCTATTTTTTTATAATGTATTTTTCATATATCAAATGACATAAAACACTGTGTTTTGTGTCGTTTTATTTTTGTAGTAAATTTTGATAAATGAATACTTTTTGTATAAGCACATTATGCTACGTTTTTAGCTGTTTTCGAGGTTGAATCTCTTATTTTTCTGTGCAATAATAATGGCATCAAAGATGTTATCTGAGTTATAAAAATGAGAGGAGACTTAATATGAAAACACTTGATGTAGAGTCAGTTAAAACTTTAATTCAGTCACGACTTAGCAAGACTGAGAAACTGTTATCGTGTTCACAAGCTCATGGAACTGAGTCAATCTATGTTGCCATTACTAAAGACACCTATTATTACAAGATTTTTCGTTTGAGTGGTCATCAAGCATTACAATCTTTTGGACAAGAGACTGTTTCTAACCGTCATAGTGACTTTTGGCTTAAGTCGTCTATCAGTAATTTGCTTTATAAAGAAGGAAACTGGTATTACTTTGATCAGAGTCAGTATCTGGCTTTGAGACTTCTTCAATCTTTACAGTCGGAGGGTGTGCATGTACGTCTCTATAAACCTAAAGATCCTCAATTTTACATTTTTGTGCCAGATTCGAAAAAGGGATCAGGTCTCAAGTACCAATTTAATCAGACTTATCAAAATACCTTAAAGAAACTGTTAAGGGGCGGGCTCTTGGCATGTCATCAAAGGAAACTGGTATATTTGACAAAGGCAGCGTATGCTTACTTGGAAGTAATGCGAAAGGATAATGATTTTCAGAATGCATGGCATCAGTTATCTAAAAGCGCCCATCTAGAGAAGTTACCAGAACACAATACCTATATTAGTCAGGTGACTTATCGTTTATCAAAGCAGGAGTTACATTATCAGCTCTCAGGTCAATCTATTGAGCCACCAAAAATTTATGGAGCAAATGCTCAACGCTCAATCTTTAAGCGACTTAGAAATCATTTAATTTATTCAATTAAAACATTTTTGAAAAAGAAAGTGGACCAAGTTTTATCCTGTTTGAAGCAAACTTTCTCTAGTAAGGTAAAACGTCTCGAGGCCCCCCAAGCAGTTAGCTTGGAACGAAAAAATCCTATTAATATTTTGTCAAAATCAAAGCTCAATAATGAGAGGGATAGTATCAAACAGGCATGGGAAGCTAATATTAATCATCGTTCAAATGAAAATATCAAAGGTTTAGTTACAAGTGATACTTTGGACAAGTTAGCTCAATTTAGGCAGACACTTTCTGAGGGATAGAAAGGAGATATCATGTCAAATGATTTGACTAAAGGCTGGCGTGCACCGCCAGTAGGATAATAGATAAATAAACGTACATGTCGAGACTATGTGTCTCAAGCAATAAGAGGATTAGGAGTATATAAATGAGTTTTCAAATTGGTGGTGTCAGTTCAACAGGTAAAATTTTGTCATGGGGTGGCCGTTCAGTAGCTATTAACAAGATTAATGCCGTCGATGTCGTTTGTGAGAAGCGTGCATTTCCGAAAATTGCTCTTTTGGGAGTATTTCTGGGATTGATTTTCTTAGGAAAGGATCCGTTTTTGGGGCTTTTATTGCTTGGTATTTGTGGCTTCTGGCTTTACTGGTGGTCTAACCACATTTACCACAATTACTGTGTCCGTATGAAGACGAGCTCTTCACAACCGTTCTATATTAATTTTGGTGATAATGCGGCCATGGCCCGTCAGGTTTGTAGGGCGATTGTTGAAGAAATGTCGGTATTATAACCATTTGAAGACCACTATGAAGGTCTTTTTTCTTATGAAAACGCTACATAAGAGACCAAATTCACTATCACAAGATTGTGACCAATCACAATCTTGTGATAGTTTACATCTTATTAACATTGCCCCAAAATTCTTGAATTCTCTATTGTAAAAGCGTAAGATAGACATTGTTTTAATTCTAGTGCATTAAAACATGCCTTGTACTATTTTTTAAGATGTACAAGGAAAAAATTTATAAAAGAGGAGTCTCGAATGTCTGATAAACAAATGAAAACCCTTGGTTGGGTAGCAACCTTTATGTCAGTGATGATGTACGTATCTTACGTACCACAAATCATGGACAATCTGTCTGGTCATAAAGGAAACTTTATCCAACCTTTGGTAGCTGCAATCAACTGTAGCCTTTGGGTTTACTATGGTCTCTTTAAAAAAGAACGTGACCTTCCCCTTGCTGCGGCCAATGCACCAGGTATTATCTTTGGTTTAATTACAGCATTGACAGCTTTGTTCTAAAATAAAGCAAAATTTCTTTCTATACTATTTTTCTTAACGCAGAAAACGAGAGCAGAACTAGCGACAGTCAGAGATTGTCGTTCTAGTTTTACTCTCGTTTTATTTTTAGTTATTAAGAAGAACCTTGATAGCATCTTCCATTTTTAGTGGATCAGTTTTGGAAGAAAAGCGTTCTAGGACTTTACCTTCACGGTTAATCAGAAACTTAGCAAAGTTCCATTCAATTCTAGCCCCAAGGGGTCCAGATTTTTCTTTTTTAAGCCAATCAAAAAGTGGCTCTGCTTCCTTACCATTGACCTTGATTTTGGCAAACCGTGGGAAGGTTGTATGGTAATTGAGGGTGCAAAAGCTATTGATTTCTTCAGCACTACCAGGTGCCTGTCCCATAAACTGATTACAAGGAAAATCAAGAATCTCGAATCCTTGGTCTTTGTATTTGTCATAAAGTTCCTGCAAGCCCTGATATTGTGGCGTCAAACCACATCCTGTTGCTGTATTGACGATTAAGACGACCTTGCCCTTATAGTCCTGGAGAGACACGGGTTGGTCAGCTTGATCTGAAACTGTAAAATCGTATAAGGATGTCATAGAAAATCTCCTTTTATTTGTTTGAGACTATTATAGCAAAAATAGAGACATAAGAAATGTACTCTTACAGTATAGCTTTTAGCATTTCCTCACCAAAAAAACCAAGACTTTCGTCTCGGTTTCATCTCATCTTAAGACACCACATGTCCATCTTTATCGAAGGTATAGAGTTTACCATCGATGAGGACAGAGCGGTTAGTGTATCTTTCACCTGTTTTAGGGTCGAAATAGTAGGTGTAATTATCAACTGTGACAAAGCGTCCTAGGACTTGTTTGCCTTCAGCGTCGAAGTAGAGGACCTTGCCGTCAACTTCTTGGAAGCCGGTCACTTTCTCACCTTTATCATTGTAATAGTAGTTATCTCCTTTATCGTAGACGATACGATTGCGGTAGGCAGGTTCACCCTTGCGGTCAGCAACTACGCCACTGTCATCAGCGTTATAGGCTCTATCTCCAATGACAAAACGTCCTGTTTCAAGGTTTCCGCTAGCTCGGAAGTAGTAGTCCTTGCCGTCGATGGTTTGCCAACCAGTAAGAGCAGCCCCGTCGTTACCATAGTAGCGTGTTGGGTAGTATGGGAAGCGTGGAGAACCTTCGTAATTATATGATTTTGAAAAGGCGTTGCGTGTCATGATACCAGTCAATTGGTCAAATTGGTATGTCTTACCGTTGATTGTAACCTCTGTGCCTTTGGCTTGGTGGCCATCGTCATAGAAATAGTAACTAACGCCATCAAAGGCCTTCAAGCCAGTGACCTTTTGGCTATTTTCATAGAGATAACTTGTGCCGCTAGGATCTGTCTGCAATTGGTCAAAGTGGATGGCTTTTTCTTTTGTCTCGTCAATACCCTTGGCATCAAAATTAAAGGTTACACCACGATAGGTAAGGGCTTTGTTAGTTGTTGCAATGGCAACGTTTGTGGTCACTTTTTGGCCATTTGGTGCTGTGAAGGTCATAGGTGTTGAGTCGAAATGGTAGAGGTGTCCATTAAGAATATCCCATTCATCAAAAGTTGACCATTGTGATTGGCGGACGTTACTATATTTAGATCCAATAATCTTACCATCATATTGATAAGGACCTTCTTTGATATTACCGTCGGCATCTGTGACATAGACACCTTCAAGTTCATAAGAATTTTCACCAGTACGCTTGAACTCAGGATAGAGACCGTTTGTCAAGAGTTTTCCATCTGAGCTAAAGAGTTGAGAGTTATGTACTCCTGTGTAGAGGTTTCCTTTAGGTGTGTTGTCATCAGAATAGTTGCTACCATAGTAACGGTTGCCATCAACTTCAAACCAACCTGTCTTGAAGGCACCATCATTGCCAGCGTAGTAGATGTTTTCAGAGAAGTCACCGTAACGACCAGTAGATTTATCATGGTAGAAGGCATTACGAAGGACAGCACCAGTGTCTTTGTTGGCAAAGTAGTGGTTATCACCTAGGTTGAAAATCTTTCCTCGAACTTGTTGGCCCTTCTCGTTGAAGTAGTAGAGGTCCTTGGTAATAGTTTGGAAACCAGTGACCTTTTTGCCATTAGCATCGTAGTAGTACCATTCTTGATCAGTACCTTTAACAAATTGATTTCGATTTGTGGTTTGGTCAGCTTTAGTAGTCGCCACACCATTGCTATCAAAGTTATAGACCGTACCGTTTAAGGTAAGTGAACGATTGACCCACTTGTCACCTGTATTTGGATCGAAGTAGTAGGTTTTGCCGTCAACGGTAACCAGTTGTCCCTTGGCTTGGACACCATATTCGTGGAAATATAGGTTCTGTCCGTTAATGGTTTGGAAACCAGATACGGCTTTACCATCAGCTCCGAAGTAGTACCAAGAGTTATCTCTATTAACGAATTGGTTTTTTACGGGATTTCCATTGTCTTTATCGAAATAATAGATATCGTTATAGTAGTAAAGGAAGTCTCCTTTGACTTGTTGACCATTGTCATTGAAGTAGTGAAGGCTACCGTCTACCGTTTGAAAACCGTGAAGTGCTTTACCATCTTTACCAAAGTAATACCAATTACCCTTGTCGTCAGAAATATAACGATTGGTTACCATGATACCAGTCTTAGGATCAAAGTAATACTGTTGACCGTTTAGGTTTTGAACACTTGTCTTGTAGTCAGCTTGGCTACGATCTAGGAGTTCGGTTTGGAAACCAAATGGGGCTGAGAAGCCTTTAGTTGCCTTGAAGTCACTCATGTAATACCAATTCCCAGCTTTATCCGAAACAAAGACAAAATTAGGTTGATAGCCAGTAGCATCAAAATAGTAGGTGTTGCCATTTTCAGTGACAAAATCATCTTTAACCATCTTGCCATCTTTGTCGAAGTAGTAATAGCCTGAGTATTTGTGATTAGCACCATCAACGTAGTAGAGACCTGTCACACGACGACCATTGTCTTTATCGAAATAGTAGCTATCACCATTAATAGTAACGATTTCGTTTTTAGCTTGTCGACCGTCTTCGTGGAAGTAGAGGTTAAATGTATCAATGGTTTGAGCACCAGTGACGGGTTTGCCATCTTTGCCGAGGTAATACCAGTTGTGGTTGTTGTCTTCAATAAACTGGTTGCGTTTGTTCGTTTCAGGTAGAACTGCTGTCAAACGACCTTGGGCATCAGCAGTATAAGCTTGACCATCGATGTTGATAGAGGTATTGGTTACCTTACGTCCATTGGCCTTGTCATAGTAGAAAGATTGTCCATTTTCAGAGATAATCTCACCTTTTGCTTGCTTGCCATCCTCGTGGAAATAAAGGTCGAAATGGTCAACGTTTTGGGCACCTGTCAGATTTTTCCCGTCTTTAAGGTAGTACCAGTTGCCTTCAGAATCACTCTTGAATTGACCGCCAGAAACGACAGTAGTTTCAACAGATTCTGGTGCTTGACTGTTTACTTCAGTGACTGTGCTAGCTGTTTCTGAAGTTGGAGTAGCAGTTCTCGTTTCCCCACTAGCCAAATTGTAAGTGCTACTTGCTTGATCTTCTTTAAGGACTGGCTGCTTTTCCGTTGTAACAGTAGCAGTTGTATCAGCTGCATTATTGGTTGCAACTTGATCAGCTTTTGTTGTATCTACAGTTGTTTCTGTGACGACAAAATCAGGATCTTGGCTGACGCTATCAGGTGTGCTTGCTGAGGTGACTTGATTCGCAGCTTGTTCGTCGGCAGAGACACCAACCCCAATCAATGAGGCACCAAGTGCCAAACCAGATACGGCAATGGTAACCCATTGTTTTTTCACTTTATGAAGTTTAAAATGAACTTTATTTTCCATAAAAGTTCCCCTTTTCCTTTTTAATGACCCCATTCTAACATCTTTCATTAGAAGAATCAAACGCATTCATAAGATTTTCATGTTTTTTTCTAAAAATTGAAAATACTTTAGAGATAAGGATTTTAAAAACAAAAATGAATGCTAAAGAACCACTTTAGCAAGTTTCTTTTGATGGAGATGTATGTAAAATTAAAAAGCAACCACTGGGAGTCCCCATTTTTGGCATAGCATTCAACAATAAAAGTATAAAAATACAGAAAGGGGCCCTTTTAGGCCAAGAAATATGGTATAATAGTTCGGTATTTCGCACAAAATGGAGTATAAAAATGAGTATTTTTCGTAAAAAGGATGTTGGTCTCGCTCAGACTGAGATGAAACGACATCTGACCCTTAGGGATGTAGTCCTTCTGGGAATCGGTGCCATGGTTGGGACAGGAATCTTTACGATTACTGGTACCGCGGCATCGACTCTAGCTGGTCCTGCCCTGATTATTTCGGTCTTGATTTCAGCCGTGTGTGTTGGGATGTCAGCTATTTTCTTTGCTGAGTTTGCCTCACGTTACCCATCGGCTGGTGGTGTTTATGGTTATCTCTATGCTGTCTGGGGGGAGTATCCTGCCTGGATGGGTGGCTGGTTGACCATGATTGTCTTTATGAATGCTGTATCCAGTGTGGCCTCTGGTTGGGGTGCCTACCTCAAGGGGCTACTGGCTAGCTTTGGTCTTAAGTTGCCTCAAGCCATCAGTGGACCTTTCAATCCCAGTCAAGGCACTTACATTGACCTCTTGCCAGTCTTGGTCTTGGTCTTAGTGACAGCTCTTCTTCTCATGAATTCTAAACAGGCTTTACGTTTGAACTCACTCTTGGTAGTACTCAAATTTTCAGCCTTAGCGGTCTTTGTCTTAGTGGGTCTCTTCCATTTGAATCCTAGCAACTGGGCAGATTTTGCACCATTTGGATTTGGGCAAATTTATGGAGGAAAGACAGGAATTATGGCAGGTGCTTCCCTCATGTTCTTTGGTTTCCTTGGTTTCGAGTCTATCTCTATGACAGTAGACGAGATTAAAGAGCCGCAAAAGAACGTTCCTCGAGGTATCGTTCTTGCCTTGATTATCGTAGCTTCACTTTATGCAGTGGTTTCGCTGGTCTTGACAGGAGTTGTTCACTATACCAAGTTGAATGTTGATGATGCCGTGGCTTATGCCCTTCGCTATATCGGTATTTCTTGGGCGGCCAACTATGTCTCTGTGGTTGCTATTATGACCTTGATTACGGTATGTATCTCAATGGCCTATGCCCTTAGCCGTATGGTTTATAGCCTGGCGCGTGATGGTTTTCTACCTCAAACCTTCCAAAAGGTTTCAAAGACTAATAAGGTTCCACATCATGCGACGCTTTTGACAGGCGTTTTGTCAGCTATCTCAGCAGGTATCTTCTCTTTGGCCAATATGGCATCCTTGGTTAACATTGCGACCTTGGCTTACTTGGTCCTCTTGGCTATTGCCCTCATTATTCTTCGTAAGGACAAGGGCTTGCCACAGAAGGATGAGTTTAAGGTTCCATTTGTTCCTGTCTTGCCCATTATTTCAATTATCGTCTGCCTCTCCTTTATGAGTCAGTACAGTTGGCAGACATGGTTAGCCTTTGGTTTGGCAGTGCTAATTGGGTCAGCTATCTATGCCTTTTACGGTTACAAACATTCTAAGTATTAAGATGAAAACGTTAGGTCTGATGATCTAGCGTTTTTTGATATAATGGAAGGGAAGTAAAAGCAGGAGTAGATTGATGAATTCAGACCAGATGTGGCAAGCCTATAAGATTTTAAATCAGACAATCGGAGATAAGATTGATGCCTGGGCCTTTGGCGTGGAAGCAGATTATTTGGCAGAACTCGTATTGATGGGGCAAAAGACAGCAACCAGTTCAGCTTTTGACTTGTATGCAGTGGGGAATGAACCATTGCCCAAGGAAAATGAACTGAGCGTCATTCTTGATAGTAAGGAGAATGCTGTTTGTATTATTGAAACGACGAAAGTTGAGGTCGTCCCATTTAAAGAGGTTTCTAAAGACCATGCCTACAAGGAAGGTGAAGGAGACCGTGGGCTAACCTATTGGCAAGAGATTCATGAGAATCTCTTTAGCAATTGGTTGGAAGAGGTTGGATTACATTTTAGTCAGGACAGTCTAGTTGTTTTAGAAGAATTTAGAGTAGTCTATCCTAGAGATTGAAAGTTCCCAATATCTTGGGGACTTTTTTTACTTTAAGGAAAGATTAACCTTTCTTTAAGTCTTGTCTTAGGTTTCTTGTGTTTAATAGAGGCATCTCAAAAGTAAGTAAGAGGTAGAACATATGACATACAAACATAGCAAACAAACACAAGAACGTTATGCCATTAAGAAATCATCAAAATGGAAAACAGCAGGTTCAGTCTTGGTAGCAAGCTTAATCTTTGGTAGCTCAGTTGTCTTAAATGACAGCAAGGTTTCAGCAGACGAGACAAACACTGAATCAACACTCTCAACGGTTTCAACAGGTGAAACCACTGCTGATTTAATTGAAGAAAGTACTCAGACCGACAATACATCAGAAACTACTGAAACAAGCACAGAATCGGCTACAAGTACTTCAACTGCGGCTTCAACTTCAGACACTGATTCGTCAACAACAAGTACGACAGAGGACACGGCTGCTACATCAACAAGCAGTGAAACATCTGATCATTCAAGTACTTCCGCAACTCCAGAAGCAAGTTCTTCTGAAACTGCTGAAAGCACAACTAGTGAAACCTCAGCATCTGAAACGAACAATGCAGACGAAAACACTAGCTCTAATACAAGCTCAAGCACCACTGAAGCCACTGCATCAGAAACAGCTTCAGTGTTAACCAACAGCGCCTCAGATTCAGCTACTGGAACGACGACAACTGAGTCTGAAGATAGTGATTCAGAAAGCTCAACGACAACGATTACTTTCAATGGAACAACCGTGGTAACAAGTGATAGCGGTACTGTCACAGTTGATGGAACGACAATTACCATCAATCAAGCAGGATCATACACTTTGACCGGAAATGGTTCAAGCTATACCATTATTGTGTCAGGTAGCGTGACAGATCCAGTTACAATCTACTTGGATGGTGTGACCTTAACGGATTCGTCTATTACTTCCAATTCTTCAGCAGAATTGACTGTTAATGTCCTTTCAGACAGTTCTATTTCTTCGACGTCTGATAATGCGATTGAAGCCACTGGTGCCTTAACAATCACGAGTGGTACTGGAAGCAGCCTTACCCTTTCAAGTACTGAAAAGCACGCCATCAAGGCTGATAGTGTGACTGTTGATTCAGTAACGCTTGATTTGACGTCAGAGGCTAAAGATGGTATCAATGCGACGACAGCTGTAACTATTAAAAATGCCACAGTCAACATCACAGCAACTGATGACGGTATTCAGGTCGAAGATGAAACAGATGTGAACAGTGGTGATTTGACGATTACCGACTCAACGGTAACCATTAATGCAACTGATAAAGGTATCACGGTTACGGATGAATTGACTGTCGAAGGCAATTCTAAAGTAACAGTTGTAGCAGGTGACGAAGGCCTTGAAGGGCGTTATATCAATTTGACAGGTGGAACCGTTGATATCACTGCTGGTGATGACGGTATTAACGCCACTGAGTGGACGACCAAGGACAGCGCTGATACTTCAAGCTTAACCAATTCGACTTCTGACTTGGAAAATGAAGTTGCCATCAATATTGACGGTGCAACGGTAACTATCTTGGCAGATGGTGATGGTATCGACAGTAACGGCAATGTGACAGTGAAAAGTGGTTCTCTCTACGTCGCTCAGACAAGTGCAGATAATGCTGCTATCGACTACGATGGAACGGGTATTATTTCTGGCGGTACCGTTTGGGCCATAGGTAACCAAGGAATGGCTCAGGCCTTTACAACGGGTTCAAGCCAGTCTTATATCATGGCCAACATCTCTGGTAGTGCTGGAGATACCATCACAGTTACAGATAGTTCTGGAAATGTTGTAGCGACCACAACAGCAACAACTTCATTTGGAAATGTGGTCTTTAGTACCGAGAGTCTAACTTCGGGTGAAACCTATACCATTACGACATCAAGTGGCGCTAGTGTGACTGCAACAGCTACTGAAGAAGGCACAAACAATGGTCCTGGTGCTGGTGGCATGGGCGGCTTCCCAGGTGGTGGTTTTGGTAATAGTTCAATGTCTGATAACTTCGGAGGCTACGGCGGACCAACTAGCTATGGTGGCAGCTCTACAAATACGGGTACCGTCAATACCCCATGGGGCCAATCTGCTTCGACAAGTTCTGAGAATACAACTAGCACAAGTAGTACAAGTTCAACAAGCCAGACGGCTAATACTGGACGTCCAACCCCACCAAACTTTGCTAGTCAAACAAGTAGCTCAAACTCTATAAATATGAGCTCTACGACAAGCAGCAGTGCTAATCAACCAGCTACCAATGCTCCAGCAATGACAGCGACAAACACAGCTTTATCAAATCAAAATACACCAACATCAAATTCTTCAAGCTCTGAAGGAGCGTCTCTTAAATCAAATACCTCTCTTGCTAACCAGCCTACAAAAGAGCAACCGACACAAACAATGACCAATGCGACAAACAGTGCCCAACAACAAGCTCATGAGACTGCTGAGAAGTTGAATAAGATTTTCACTCAAAATCAAAGTTCCCAAGCGGAATCAAAAGGTCAGCTAAGAGAAGTTTCCAACCAAAAGGAAAATGTAAGCTCAGTCGTACAAACTAATCTTGATCAGAAACAAAATACCCAAACAAGTTCTAAGGCTAATCAGTCATCTAAAAGTTCACAAAGCAATCAAACAAGTAAATCAAGTCTACCAAATACTGGTGATGTGAGCAGCTTGGGACTAGGCGCATTAGGAGCAGTTATGATGACAACCTCATTTGCCTTAAAAGGAAGCAAGCATTCTCGTAAGTAATTCTAGTTAAGAACATAAAGAAAAACAGAAGCCCTCTTCAAAAAAGGAAAAGAGCTTCTGTTTATTTATTATTATTTTTTAGAAAAAGCATTTTTAAGGCCTTCAACAGCACCTTCAACGCCTTCTTTAACATCTTCGATACCGTCTTTTGCTTTTGCTACCACTTTTTCGACAGCACCTTCGGCTTGAGTTTTTTTATCACCAGAAAGTTTACCAGCACCCTCTTTAAGAGCACCTTTAGCTTGATTCAATTTATCTTCGATTCCCATGATAGAACCTCCTTTTTATGATGAGACCATTGTAGACAATATTAAACGATAATGCAAGTGATTTGTTTAATAAGTAACGACATTAATGTTTCCTTTATCGTATTCAGCTATAAAGATATCCGAAACGTTTTCATATCCTAATTTTTGAAGCTCTTCATTTAACCAATCTTCCGTTTTACCAATAGTATCAAGAATTTCTGTTTGAATGACCCCATCAGTAACGATTGGGTATTTCGGATTTTCATCACCCGCACGAACCACAATCAATTGGCCGTTCTGTTCAATAACTGCACGTTTAACCTCTTTAAGTTGAAAAATTCCTTGGGAACGTAATTTTAAAGCGACATCAGAGGCTGAAAGTCCTTTAGAGCGACAAGCTTCAGGATCTAGTTGACCATGTTTGATGATGAGAGTTGGTTTACCGTCAATCAAATGTTTGATGAAGCGAATATTGGTGATGAGCCATTTAAGAAGTAAGATCAAAATAGTCCAAATAATCAGGATAACAAAGTACTGAAGGATGGAAACGGTACTATTATAAATTGTACCACCGATGATTCCACCAAGAACAAAGTTCTGTACTTGGTCAGCAGCTGAGCTAGGTGCTAGGTTTCCTTTACCTGTTAAATTGATAACAAAGACGAGTGAAATAAGCCCCAAAGCTAGTTTAATTGCAACAGCAAGATAAAAAGATGTCATTTTTTAACCTCCACGAGTTCAACATCAGACTTGTAAAGTTTTATTTGTTCTAGCAAGTAGCTGTCAGGTTCTGAACCTGAGATGGCACGATAGTATTTGTTTCCAACTTTGAGGATAGCATCATCTGTAGTAGTAGAAGTATTGACATAAACTTTACTCTTATCAACGTCGAGATTTTTAGACACAATCTCGATAAAGTGAAGAGATGCTCTAAATTGGTCATTGTTTGATTGATTGCTTTGGAAATTACTGATAGCAATTAGAACCACGGCAACTAAGGTTAAAATAGAAATAATAGAGAGTTCACGAAACTTAGTATCATGGCGTTCTTTGAAGGCCTTAAAAGCAAATACGCCGGTCACTAAAATAAGTCCTGCAGTAATGGCAACCATAACCCAGTTTTGTTGGCTAATCTGACTTAGCACATAGTCGTAGGAATAGAATTTCATTGAGAGATTTCCTTTCATAATATCTCTAGTATTATTATTATAGGTTAAAAAGTCTTTAAATTCAATCAGTCTATCCGAAAAATGAAGGAATGAGTAGGATTCTTAAAGGAAATTTGCTATTGAAATGACTTGCAGCCATTAAGCCAAAATCTTGTGATTTCTTTAAGGACTTTGTTGATATTTTCACAAATTATGCTTATAATTGAGGTAATCAACAATCAGAACTTGCCTAAATTTTTCGAGAATCAGAAGTCTGGTAACTTAAAGAGATTGGTTATTTTATGTAAGACTTCACTGTTAATCTCTAAGAGAGTCAACACCTTTTCTTGAATTCCAAAAAATGTTAAGGCCTCTCGTTCCTAGAAAAAGGAGTAATTATGTCTGAACCATTATTTTTACAATCTGTTATGCAAGAAAAAATCTGGGGCGGTACGCATTTGCGTGATGTCTTTGGCTACGACATTCCAAGCGACCATGTCGGAGAGTACTGGGCTATTTCTGCTCACCCAAATGGTGTTTCTACCATTAAGAATGGTCGTTATGCCGGTCAAACTTTAGATGTTCTTTATGCAGAGCACCGTGAGTTATTTGGCAATCGTCAAGAACCTGTCTTCCCACTTTTGACTAAGATTTTGGATGCCAATGATTGGCTTAGTGTGCAGGTCCATCCAGATGATGCTTATGGACTTGAACATGAAGGTGAGCTTGGTAAAACAGAGTGTTGGTATATCATTGCTGCTGAACCAGGTGCTGAAATTATTTATGGCCACAATGCCAAATCAAGAGAAGAACTGCGTCAGCAAATTGAAAGTAAGGATTGGGAAAATCTTTTGACTAAGGTTCCAGTTAAAGCAGGTGATTTCTTCTATGTGCCAAGTGGTACCATGCATGCTATTGGTGCAGGTATCATGGTTCTTGAAACGCAACAATCTAGTGATACGACCTACCGTGTTTATGATTTTGACCGTAAAGATGATCAAGGTAACCTGCGTGAACTCCATCTTGAAAAATCTATCGATGTCCTTACTATCGGTGAGCCAGCCAACAGTCGACCAGTCACAACAAAAGTAGATGACCTCAAATCAACGCTCTTAGTAGCAAGTGATTTCTTCGCCGTTTATAAATGGGAAATCTCAGGTAAGGCTGATTTTGAAAAGACTGCTGATTACAGTTTGTTTAGTGTACTTGACGGTCAAGGAAGCCTTAAAGTAGATGGGCAAGATTATGACATTGCAAAAGGCAGCCACTTTATTCTTCCTAGCGATGTTGAAGCATGGCAAATTAAGGGAAACCTTGAACTGATTGTCAGTCACCCATAATCAAAATATCAAACTAGACGAGATGAGAATCTTGTCTAGTTTTTTCGTACAAGGATACAGAAAATTTGCAATTTTAAAAACCTTTGTAAATACGTTTCGATAGCTTGAAGTTCCAAACTAATCATGTCATACTAAATAAGTTGACTAAAATTCTAATAAACAAGTTGTGTCTATTTGGGCATAAGATCTTGTTTGTTTTAGATTGGAGAAACTTATGTTAAAAAAGGGAAGCCTTACAGCTTTATTGTTGTTTGGTATGTTCTTTGGAGCGGGAAATCTGACCTTTCCCCCTCAGTTAGGCTTTGAATCTGGAGGTCATTTTTGGCCAGCCATTGCCGGCTTTGTCCTATCAGGTGTTGGTATTGCCATCCTAACACTGGTTATCGGGACTTTAAATCCTAAGGGTTACATTCATGAGATTTCTCAAAAAATCTCGCCTAAGTTTGCCCTAGTCTATTTGGCAGTACTTTATCTGTCCATTGGTCCTTTCTTTGCCATTCCTAGAACGGCGGCCACCGCCTTTTCAATTGGCTTCTCGCCTTTGATTGGAAGTGGACATACTAGCCTTTGGCTCTTTGTCTTTACCGTAATCTACTTTGCTCTAGCACTTTGGATTGCCATGAACCCATCTAAAATTTTAGATAGTATTGGACGTATATTGACGCCTATCTTTGCCATCATGATTGTTGTCGTTATCGTGGCAGGAGCATTTAAATATGGTGGTCACAATCCTCAGGATGCAAGTCAAGCCTATCAGGCTTCTGCTTTTGGTAAAGGATTCTTGGAAGGCTACAACACCTTGGATGCCTTGGCTTCTGTGGCCTTCAGTGTAGTAGCAGTAGTCACACTCAACCAATTAGGCTTCAAGTCTAAAAAAGAGTATATCTCAACGATTTGGGTCGTTGGTTTCGTAGTTACTATCCTCTTTGGTGCTCTGTATTTGGGATTAGCCTTTTTGGGGAATCATTTCCCACTCCAAGTGGCGGGATTACCAAAAGATGCCAATATTGGTGCAAGTGTCTTGTCACAAGCCACACAAGCCATCTTTGGACCAGCGGCTCAGATTTTCCTAGCTATCATGGTGACAGTGACTTGCTTCACAACAACAGCAGGACTTATCGTTGCGACTGGGGAATTCTTCCACAAGGCATTTCCGAAAGTATCTTACAAGGCTTACGCCATTATCTTTACCTTGATTGGGTTTGCGATTGCCAACTTGGGACTTAATAATATCATTGCTTTCTCAGTGCCAGTGCTTTTGATTCTCTACCCAGTCACCATCACGATTGTTATGATTGTGATTGCCAACAAGTTCGTGGCCTTGTCTAAACCTGGTATGCAAGTGACAGTTGCAGTAGTCACGCTGATTGCCTTGCTTAGTGTAATTGGAAGCCAGTTTAAACTTGCGGGACTCAATGCCTTCATTAACTTCCTTCCATTATCAGGAGCATCACTGCCATGGTTGATACCAGCCATCTTGTGTATCCTTTTGTCTCTCCTCTTACCTGATAAGATCAAGAGCGAAAGCTTCGAAATGGAATAAACATAAAATCCTATCACAATTGTGGTGGGATTTTTTGTGTGTCTTTCCAAGTCACCTTAAGTGCGAAATCTTCTTAAAAGCGTTACACTTAAGGCGTGGAGATGAAAGTATCTATTGAAGGGAGTGTTAAAAATGTCAAATCCTAATAATCATACTATTTATCTTGCTGGTGGCTGTTTCTGGGGTGTTGAGGAGTATTTCTCTCGTGTGTCAGGTGTGCTTGATGCGGTTTCAGGTTATGCTAATGGGCGTAGTGAGACGACTCGCTATGAACTTATTGGTCAGACGGGTCATGCTGAGACTGTTCAGGTGACTTATGATGCCAGCCAAGTGTCATTGCGAGAGATTTTGCTACATTACTTCCGTATCATCAACCCTCTAAGCAAAAATAAACAGGGCAATGATGTTGGAACCCAGTACCGTACGGGTGTTTACTATACTGATGTCAATGACTTGCCAATTATCGAGCAAGTTTTCCAAGAAATGACTGAGCAATACGGTCAGCCTTTGGCGGTTGAATTGTTGCCTCTGAAGCACTTTATTCCTGCAGAGGATTACCATCAAGATTATCTCAAGAAGAATCCTAATGGCTATTGCCATATTAATGTTAATCAAGCCATTAATCCTATTATTGATTCAAGTTCTTATCATAAGCCAAGTCAGGAGGAGCTTAAAGTAAGTCTGAGTCCAGAAGCCTATGCTGTGACCCAGGAAAATGGAACGGAACGGGCCTTTACGAGTCCCCTTTGGAATCGTTTTGAACCAGGGATTTATGTTGATGTAGTGACCGGGGAGCCCCTCTTTTCTTCCAAGGACAAGTTTGATTCAGCCTGTGGCTGGCCAAGTTTCTCTCGTCCCATTAGTCCCGAGGTAGCCAACTACAAGGAAGACCATTCTCACAATATGGATCGTATTGAGGTCCGTAGTCGTGTGGGTGATTCTCATCTTGGGCATGTCTTTTCAGATGGGCCAAGTGACAAGGGTGGTTTGCGCTACTGTATCAATGGTGCAGCAACGCGATTTGTGCCTAAATCTGATATGGAAAAAGAAGGCTATGCCTACTTACTTGACCAAGTAGACTGATTATTCACTAGTATTAAGAGTTTTTCTAGCAGAAGCTTATCATAAAATAAGAGGTTGGTACTGCTTGCTACCAGCCTCTTTTACCTGTAAAAGAATTTATTGAAAGCCCTTTAAAGCTAACATAACATGTTACCTAACCGTTCAGGACAAAAAAGTGACCTTTCATTACATTTTTTTACAATTTTATCCAATTTGTTTTACTTCGTATATAGAAAAAATAGTACACTATAATAGTGAGAAATCTGACAAGTGTAAATGTGTCCTTCTCCTTGGCTTTTGCTGGTTTTGGCGTCTGTAAACATTATTGTACTTTGTGTAATAATGAGTCTTCCCAACCTCCCAATATGATTTTATATGTCTTAACTTACCAAAACAAGACTAGCAAGAGAATACTAAGATATTTCCTTAAGAAGTAATGACAGCGCTTGTTAGATTTTGTGATAACATTCAGATAGTCCTAAGGACTATTTTATTGTGCTAAACCTTTTTGATGGAGATTATTATGGAATGGATGAATAAACTAATCATATTAATAGCCATTTGTGTCTTGTGGTTCTGGTCTTTTCTTTTACTTCCTAAAACAGGGGAGAAAGTAGTTTATGTTTATCATTTCCTAGCTCTATGTGGTTTAGTCATGATTTATGTTGCCCTAGTTGATCCAGCTGGTCTCTGTGATACTTTTTTCAATATTAAACATCTATGTTTTCATTAATAAATCCAGTTTGGTAATAGGTCAGGAAAATCTGAATTTAATTAATCACTCATCAAAAGAAGCTTTCTGTGTATTGATAACAGTTTATCTGTTTTCAATATGCAGGAGTTTTTTTTCTGTATTATCGAGATTTGGACATAGAAAAAGCAGTTGGAAAAGACTGCTTCAGGTGTGTTACTGTTGTGATTCGTATCGTTTGACGATTCTATTTAAGCGCCATTGGTAACAGAGACCACTGACGATAAGACTGGTAATCAGGCCAATCCAGTAACTATAGGGACCAAGTCCAGTGACTTTTTCAAGCAGGAAGCCAACTGGGAGGGTGATGCCCCAGTAGGTTAGGATACCGAGATAAAAAGGTACTTTGGTATCTTTATAGCCACGCAGGATTCCTTGAAGCGGAGCCGCAAAGACATCTGCCACTTGGAAGAAGAGGCTATAGGTCATGAAAATGGCCGTCATTCTCAAAAAGTCAGGCTCATGCCCATAAAGTTCAGCCAAATCATAACGCAAGAAGTAGAGGAAAATCAAGGTAAAGATAGAAAATCCTAGGGCTGTCAACCGTCCCAGCTTGCTGTAGCTCTTGACGGCATCCATGCGTCTGGCCCCAAATTCGTAGGAAATAATGATAGCCATGGCACTGGAAATGCTGAGAGGGAAGGCGTACATGAGATTTGAGAAATTCATGGCCGCCTGGTGACTAGCAATCACTAGTGACGGATACTTAGACATAAGCAAACCAACACCAGAAAAGATTGCGACTTCCGCAAAGACGGTCCCACCAATAGGGAGACCTAGTTTAAGGGCGTCAAGCAGAGCTGCTTTATCAAGGGGTTGAACCTTTTCAATGTGGTAGGGCTTAATCTTTTTATGCTTTCTGATAACCGAGATGGAAATAAGGAGAAGGGCCCAATAAGCCATTGAAGTTCCCAGACCTGCCCCGGCTCCACCTAACTCTGGTAGACCAGCAATGCCATAGATGAGGAGGAAATTGAAGAAACCATTGAGAGGTAGGAGCAAAAGCATGAGATACATGGAAAGGCGCGTGAGGCCAAGGGCATCAAGGAAGGAGCGAACCACGCTAAAGAGTAGAAGGGGGATAATCCCAAGACTCAAAAAGCGTAAATAACCAAGGGCAACCTTTCTGACCAAAGGCTCCAAACCTAAATGATTCAAAACCAAGGGTGCCCCTAGAAAAACGAGGGCAAAGAGGATCAGTGATAGACCCAAAGCCATATAAAGAAATTGATAGAAATCAGGTGCCACTCGGTCCTTGCGACCTGCCCCTAGATGGTGTCCGATAATAGGAACTAGGGCAGATACGATACCTGTTAAGAAGGTGAAAAAAGGACTCCATAAACTCGTTGCCATGGCTACCCCCGCCAAGTGTAGGGCATCGTATTGACCAGTCATGGTAGTGTCCACAAAAGCTGCTGAAAAGTTGGCAAACTGATAGATCAGTATGGGCACAAAAATCTTGAAGAAAACAAGAAATCGCTCACGGAGAGAATGTGTTTCGTGCATTCTGTTTTCCTTTCTAAATTTTTCAAATTATATAATCATTGTACAACTGTTATCCAATAAAGTCTATAATTGACGGAAAGTTCGGTCCCATTCTCTCAAATTATCGTCATCTCCCATAAAAGCCAAGTAGTGGAGAATTTCTTTATGTATAGTCTTTCCCATATTCTTATCGATAAATTTATAAAGGTATGCGGCTTTTAGTTCTTTAAGATAGAGTTTTTGTAACATGAAATAGTCTGGTAATTGAATAGTTTTTAGTTCGTTTATATAGTAGTCACTATCTTCTTGATTTCCGTAAAGAATGATTTGGAAAATACAACGACTGATAACTTCTAAAGTGATTCGATCTAAATTATTTCTAGGATTTTTATTGAGTATTGATAGGAATTCCTTAATGTAGATTTTTAGCGCATCTTCTGTGAAGATATCCTTTACCATATTCAGTAAATTAATATCGAGAAGTGTCCAAATATCAATAGAAAAGAAGTAGTTTTGAAGTTCTGTAGCAATATCTTGGTTAACTGACCGGTTTTGAAGTTTTGAAACCTGACAGTCAATACAAAGACTAATCAGATAATCACTATAATTGGTTTCTCCTAAAATGCGAAACTTTTCTGCGACTTGCTCCAGTGCTTCAAAGTCTAGATGATTTGAGGCTTGATTGAATTGATTAGCAAGTTTTATGTAGGTTTCGTCCACAAGATATTCTTGTTCGAAAAATTCATTATATTCGACTTTTAGATGTTTTAAAAGTTTGAAAAGAGTATCATTTGAGAGTGATGTTTTGTTATTTTCAAAGTCTGAAAGACTCGCTACAGATCCAGCTACTTGAGCGAGTCTCTGAATAGTGTATTTTCTCTGTTTTCGAATCTGTTTAAATTTTTGACCTTGTTCCATATAAAATTACCTTATCGGATTTCCGAAATTTCAATAGTTGATACTATTAGTAAACTAAAATAATAGTATCAAATGGAAGGAGGTAAAAGCAATGATTATTGAAAAAATAAATCAGTTGCTATTTCATAATGGTGGTTAATTTTTTTAAGCTACTTCCTAAAAAGGACATTATACTTTATATCATTTTTGCACTTCTTTATTCCTGTCAAGGAATTGTTATTCCTGTAATTATCCAGATGGCAGGTCATATAGATAGTAGTGATAGTCGGGATTTAATAGTTTTTACATTTTCGAGTATCTCTCTTTGGGTGGTTGTGTACGCTTTTATGTATATAGAGAATATTCTGCTTCGTTCTATTATTAGAGCGTTTAATGTGAGCCTATCAGAAAATATTTTAAAGAATCATGCTGTCTTTCCTAAAAACATCTCCGATTCTGAGCTTTGCTCACTCTTGACACAAGATCTTGGAATTGTAGACCAGGAGTTCCTCCAATCTTTTCTTATCTCGCCAGTGTGGGGTGCCTCTGTCCTAGTATCTGTAATTTATCTGCTCAAACAAAATCTTATTGTGGGTAGTCTTTTTACTGTAGGTGCCTTTCTGATGATTTTGCCTCAGTTTATATTTAAGAGAAAGTTAAAAGAGTCAGGAGAATTACTAAGTAGCTCAAAAGAGAAAAATTTAAGAGCTATTACAGACTTTGGTAAAGGGATTGAAACGATTATTTGCAACCAAGCAGAAAAAGAGAATGTAAAGCAAACTCTCATAACCTTTAGTGAGATGGAGACGACACAATTTAAGTATTATACACTTCAGAATTTAGTTATGTTTTGGACAGGACCTCTGAAAGCTGTCGGCTTGATTGGACCATTTGTGATTGGTCTTGTCATGAAACAAAATTCAATTACTACACTTATTGCTATGATGTCTGCTTCAACATATCTTATTAACCCCTTACAACAGATTCTGGAGGCTATTGCAAGTATTCAAGCAAGTCAAGTGATAAAAGATAAATTATTGACATTTGGAAGTGAGTCAGAAATTCCTTCAAAAGGGCTTCACATACATACTTTAGAAGAAATTCAGTTAAAAAACGTCACTAAATCTTATGATAATCAAGAGATTTTTCGAGATGTTACGGTTACTTTTTCATTGTCTCAGCATAATCTTATAGTTGGTGATAGTGGTATTGGAAAAACAACACTTTTTAGGTTAATATCAGGGCAAGATAAGGCATATAGTGGGAAAATCATTTTTAAAAGCATTGATGGAAGGGAGCTGACTCCAAATTTAGATAATATTGCAATTATTCATCAAAATCCCTATGTCTTTCATACAAGTGTGCGACATAATCTAACTCTTTATCAAGATTATTCTGACTCATTGCTCATTTCAACACTAAAAAAAGTTGGACTATGGGAGGCTTGTTGTCACCAATTAGACTATGAATTAACTGGAGATAACTTTTCAGGTGGTCAAATCATAAAACTTGAGATTGCACGTGCTATTTTGAGGGAAAAGCAGGTTTTACTTGCGGATGAGATGATGGCTTCTTTAGATGCAGCAAGTTCAAAAGAAATAAGTAATGTCTTGAAACAGTTGCCTAATAGTATTATTGAAATTGCCCATCATTACAATCTGGAAGATTATGATGCTGTCTATAGAATTGAAAATAAGTCAATCGTAAAAATTAAATAGCATGAGCTACTTTCAGTAAAAGCAAGACAAAGTAGTTGCTTAGTCTTTTCTTTTGCTTTACAACTTGAAGATTTTAATTTCAAAGAAAACACCTAAGTCAAGTGACTCAGGTGTTCTTGTGTTATTTTTCTTTTTTGTTATGGTTCAAAATGGCATTGAGGACGATGGCAAGCAAGCTTGCAACGACGATACCGTTTGAGAAGAACATTTGGAAAGCATTTGGTAGGCTGTTGAAGAGGTTGCTGCCGTTAAGACCAACCCCTGCAGCGATTGATACCGCAGCAATCAAGAAGTTGTGTTCGTTATTGGCGAAATCAACACGTGCCAGGATTTGCATTCCTTGGATAGAAACAAAACCGAACATGACAAGCATAGCACCACCAAGGACTGGGCTTGGGATGATTTGAGCCAAGGCACCAAACTTAGGAAGGAGTCCAAGAAGAACAAGGAAACCAGCTGCATAGTAGATTGGCAAGCGAGTCTTGATACCTGACAATTTCACAAGACCAACGTTTTGTGAAAAACCAGTGTATGGGAAGGTGTTGAAGAGTCCACCAAGGAGAACAGCCAAACCTTCAGCGCGGTAACCGTTACGAAGGCGAGTGCTATCGATTGGTTCTTTGGTAATATCAGAGAGGGCCAAGTAAACCCCAGTTGATTCAACCATAGACACAGTAGCGATAATACACATCATGATGATTGATGACAACTCAAACTTAGGCACCCCGAAGTAGAATGGTGTTGGCACGTGGACAATAGGTGCCGCAGCTACTGGTGAGAAGTCAACCAAGCCCATGCTTGCTGCGATAGCAGTACCGACAATCAAACCAATCAAGATTGAGATGGATTTGATAAATCCTTTAGTGAAAATATTAACTACAAGGATGATAAGAACGGTGATAGCAGCAAGGAAGAGGCTTTGACCAGTTGGTTTGTCAACATTGTTCCCCATATTTCCGATAGCCACAGGGATGAGGGTCAAACCAATAGTTGTGATAACTGATCCTGTAACGATAGAAGGGAAGAGATTGGCTACTTTTGAAAAGACACCAGAAACGAGGATAACATAAATCCCTGAAACGATAAGGGCACCAAACATAGCACCGCTACCGTGTTTCTCACCGATCATAATAAGTGGTGCCACTGACTGGAAGGCAACCCCGAGAACAACTGGAAGACCGATACCGAAGTATTTATTAAGTTGAAGTTGGAGGAAGGTTGCTACACCACACATGAAAATGTCGGTTGAAATCAAGTAGGTTAATTCATGAGCTGAATACCCCAAGGCTCCAGCAATCATGATTGGCACCAGGATTGATCCCGAGTACATGGCAAGTAGGTGTTGCAGTCCTAGGACCGCTGCCTGAGAGTGTTTCTCTTTGTTTTGCATTAGATGTCTGCCTCCTTAAATACGACCTGACCATTTTCAAAACGATCCAAACGAGCAAGTGAAACGACTGGATAGCCAGCTTCTTCCAGAAGGGCACGACCATCTTGGAAAGATTTCTCAATAACGATACCAACCGCTTCGACGTGTGCACCAGCTTCTTCGATGATTTGAATCAAGCCTTTGGCAGCTTGGCCGTTAGCTAGGAAGTCATCAACGATGAGGACCTTATCTTCAGGAGTGAGGAACTTGCTTGCGATAGAGACAGTACTAGTCACCTGCTTAGTGAAGGAGTAGACCTCAGCAGTGAGGATACCTTCATTCATGGTGATATTTTTAGCCTTCTTAGCAAAAATCATAGGGACATCCAAGGCCTCAGCAGCATAGAGGGCTGGAGCAATACCAGATGCCTCGATAGTCACCACCTTGGTGATGCCTGCATCCTTGAACTTTTCAGCAAAGACCTTTCCAATCTCACGCATGAGGTCAAAGTCCACTTGGTGAGTGAGGAAAGAGTCAACTTTGAGGATGTTCTCCCCAAGGACATTCCCATCATTGAGAATGCGGTCTTCCAGTAATTTCATATTACCTCCTATAAAAAATATAACTAAAGTGTATTTTGATTTTTCCCAGATTCTATTGAGAACCTGACAAAGATCAAAACAATCGAATAATAGAAAAAGGCCTGCAAAGCAAGCCTTTAAAATCATAAAAAGACGGTAAAATCTTATTATGACTTTATGACTTACTCATTGTTAGGTGTTACGGCACCTTGTAGAAACGTCACGCCGATTCGTGACATAAATAAGTAATGTTCTCATTATTCGATGAAGCTGTCGTTGGTTGATGATAAACCAACATCAACTCTATTATAATACTATATTTTCTTTGAAGACTCAAAGGATTTTTCCTATGAAAACGCACTATTTTAAAAGTTGGAAAATTCAATCTAACATTATTGTAAGATTTGCTGAGAATGGTCGTTTCTTATAGCATTTCTGTTATAATAGTGGGAAATGAAAGAGGTAGAGTTATGCATAAGATTTTATTAGTGGAGGACGACGAGGTTATCCGTCAACAAGTCAAAAAAATGCTAGAACAGTGGGGTTACGAAGTTGTTCTTGTTGAAGATTTCATGGAAGTATTATCTATTTTTGTAAAAGTAGAGCCCCACTTGGTTCTTATGGATATTGGTTTACCTCTATTCAACGGTTATCATTGGTGTCAGGAAATTCGTAAGGTCTCCAAGGTGCCTATTATGTTCTTGTCTTCCAGAGATCAGGCCATGGATATTGTTATGGCAATCAACATGGGTGGGGACGACTTTGTGACTAAACCTTTTGACCAAAATGTTCTCCTAGCAAAAATTCAAGGGCTTTTGCGTCGTTCTTATGAGTTTGGTAAGGATCAGAGTCTCTTGGAATATATGGGTGTGATTCTGAACCTTAAGGCCATGGATTTGGTTTATCAGGGAGAGGTCGTTTCTTTGACAAAGAATGAGTTTCAGATTTTACAAGTTCTTTTCGATCATGCTGGTAATATCGTTAGTCGGGAAGACCTGATGAAGGAGCTTTGGAATAGTGACTTCTTTATTGATGACAATACCTTGTCAGTTAATGTAGCTCGTTTACGTAAGAAGTTAGAGGCAGTGGGTTTGAAGGATTTTATTGAAACCAAGAAAGGTGTTGGCTACGGGTTGCGTCATGATGGGTAAGTGTCAATTTATCAAATACCATATTAGGTCTCGTCTGACTTTCTATCTTTTATTTGTCTTTAATGCAATCATATTGGTCTTATTTGCCTTTTTATTTGAAGAGGCGGCAGATATTCTTTATTACGCCTTGACCATAATGACATTTGTGACTATCATCATGGTTATTTGGGACTTGGTTAGGTCCTATCGCTCTTATAACTTAGCCTTTCTCTATGAGGAAATCACACCATCAAGTCCTTTAGAATTTTACCTAACCCAAACTTTGGAAAGTGCTAGGGAGAGCCAGATGTCTCAGACTGAGGAGGAGCGCAAGCGCTATACAGATTTGATGGACTACTATACGCTTTGGGTACATCAAATCAAGACGCCAATAGCAGCTAGTCAATTATTGCTTCGGGATATTACGGATAGTAAAACGAGGGCTCTCTTGGAGCAAGAGGTATTCAAGATTGATTCTTACACCAATTTGGTTTTGCAGTATTTACGTTTAGAGAATTTTCATGATGATTTGCAGCTGAGGCAGGTTGCATTAGAGAACTTGGTTAAAGAAGTAGTTAGAAAACATAGTCTTTTCTTTATTCAAAAAGGATTGACTATTGATCTACATGACTTAGATGTTAAGGTCGTTTCAGATGAAAAATGGCTCTTAGTTATCATAGAGCAGGTCTTGTCAAATAGTTTGAAGTACACAAAAAGTGGTGGCATTGAAATTTACTTTAAAGATAATGGGCTTCATCTTAAAGATTCTGGGATTGGTATTAAAAATAGTGATATTCTACGGGTTTTTGAGCGTGGCTTTTCAGGTTACAATGGCCGACTGACCCAGCAATCCTCTGGGCTAGGACTCTATCTTTCTAAGAAAATTGCTGATCAGCTTGGACATGATATTAGTATTAGCTCCCAAGTAGGCCAAGGAACCACAGTCTCCATTCATTTTCAAAAGAAGAAGTTAGCCATTGATTGATAACTTACAAAAGTGTAAGAAATTAGACGACAAATGAAAGCAAGGGTTATGGTTTTGCCCCTGCTTTTTCTATAAAATGGTATCGAAGTTAAGTAAGAGATTCCTAAAATCTCTCCTAATTCTACTAATAAAGGAGCTTATTATGACATTACTAGATGTTCAACATGTTAAAAAAATTTATAAAACACGTTTCAAAGGAAATCAGGTTGAAGCCCTTAAAGATATCCATTTTACGGTTGAGAAGGGTGAGTATGTTGCTATTATGGGTGAGTCTGGTTCAGGAAAATCAACCCTGCTCAACATTCTTGCCATGCTTGATAAACCAACGTCAGGGCGTGTCTACCTTAATGGTATGGACACAGCAACTATTAAAAATAAGGATGCTTCCAGTTTCCGTCGTGAAAGATTAGGGTTTGTTTTCCAGGATTTCAATCTTTTAGATACCCTATCAGTTAAAGATAATATCCTGCTACCTTTGGTCCTTTCTCGACGCTCAGTTAAGCAAATGATGACACAAGTTGAAGCTATCAGTCGTCAACTGGGAATTCATTCCTTGCTAGAGAAGTACCCTTATGAAATTTCAGGTGGTCAAAAGCAAAGGGTTGCAGTTGCGCGTGCGATCATCACTAAACCAGAAATCCTCTTAGCAGATGAGCCAACAGGCGCCTTGGATTCAAAATCTTCAGCGGCACTCTTGGATGTCTTTGAAACTATTAATGCCAGCGGTCAGACCATTCTTATGGTAACTCACTCAACAGCGGCCGCCAGTCGTGCGCAGCGTGTTTTGTTTATTAAGGATGGTATTCTTTATAATCAAATCTTCAAAGGGGATAAGTCTGAACATCAAATGTTCCAAGAAATTTCCGATACACTAACTACAATGGCAAGTGAGGTGAACTAATATGTTTCGTCTAACCAATAGACTGGCTTTGTCCAATCTCATAAAAAATCGTAAGCTTTACTATCCGTATACATTGGCAACTATTCTGGTTATTGCCATTACCTATATTTTTACATCTTTAACGCTTAATTCGCATCTGGATGACTTACCTGGGGCAGATGCTATCAAGATGGTTTTGGGGTTGGGACTTGGGATTGTCGCCCTATCCTCTGGGATTATTGTTCTTTATGCCAACAGCTTTGTCATGAAAAATCGTTCAAAGGAGCTTGGTCTCTATAGTGTGCTAGGCTTAGAGAAACGTCACCTCTTTAGCATGATTTTAAAAGAAACGATGATTATGGGTTTTGTGACTTTGCTTCTAGGTATAGGTGTAGGGGCGCTATTCGATAAACTCATTTATGCTTTTCTTCAAAGGCTTATCGGTGAAAGTACTGGTTTGGTTTCGACCTTTCAAGTAATGACAATTCCTATTGTTCTTGTCATCTTTGCTTGTATTTTTAGTTTGTTGGTTTTGGTAAATGGTTTCCGATTACTACGGCTTAATCCTTTACAATTAACTAAAGATGGCCTTAAGGGTGAGAAAAAAGGACGCTTCCTAGTTATTCAAACCCTTTTAGGACTTGGGACTATGGGATATGGTTACTATCTTGCTCTTTCTGTTCAGAATCCAGTAACGGCTATTATCAGTTTTTTCCTAGCTGTTTTACTGGTCATTTTAGGGACTTATCTTCTCTTTAACGCTGGGACAACAGTAGTTCTACAACTCTTGAAAAAGAAGAAAAGCTACTATTACAAGCCTAATAATATGATTTCCATTTCCAACCTTGTCTTTCGAATGAAGAAAAACGCAGTTGGGCTTGCTACCATTGCTATCCTCTCAAGTATGGTTCTGGTGACGCTTGTAGGTGCTGCAAGTATCTATGCTGGAAAAAAAGACTATTTGGCCAGTGCTGCTCCACATGAGTACTCAGTTACCGGAACGAATGTAGATGTAACAAGTACACAAAAGGTTATGGATGATTTCTTATCACAGTCGGGAAATCAGGTAAATAGAAAAACGGAAGTAACTTACCTCTACTTTGGTATCAAAGAACAAGAAAAAAACAAGCTAACCATCTTTTCTGAGAATGAAAGAAAAGTTCTACCAAAGTCAGTTTTTCTTGTCTTCTCACAAGCAACTTATAAGCAATTAACAGGTAAAGACCTCAATCTGACTTCAAATCAAGTTGGCTTATTTACTAAAAATAAAATATTGAAAGATCAAAAGAGTGTCTCTATCAATGGTCAAAACTACCAGATTCAGGAAAGCCTTAATGACTTTATTAAAGGTAAAGTACCTAATATCTTTACAACCATAGTTTCTGATTATAGCTACCTTGTCGTTCCTGATATGGATAATTTTAAAGAAAGTATCAAAGGAACAGCAACCACTCAATCTACTTATGTTGGTGTTAACGTCAAAGACCCTACACATGAAGCCAAGAAAAATTCAGATTTGCTAGACAAACTCACGGATAAAGAAACGCAACAGTTAGCTGGACAAACTACTGGTGTCCCTGGGCCTAACCTCACTGCTAATAGCCGATATGATGTAGAAGGGATGCTAAATGGCTTTGTTGGCGGAACCTTATTTATCGGTATTTTCTTATCCATTATCTTTATGCTTGGCACAGTTCTCGTGATTTACTATAAACAGATTTCTGAAGGTTATGAGGATCGTGAGCGCTTTGTTATTCTTCAAAAGATTGGGTTGGACGATCAACAAGTCAAGAAAACCATTCGTAAACAAGTTCTTACTGTCTTTTTCCTCCCTCTGATTTTTGCCTTTACACACTTAGCCTTTGCTTACCATATGATCAGTTTGATTGTGCGTGTTATTGGGGTTCTCAATCCAAATCTTATGTTAGTGGTCACTATTATTGTTTGTGGCGTCTTCTTCCTAGCCTATGTCTTGGTTTTCGCCCTAACGTCGCGTTCTTATCGTAGAATCGTATCGATGTAACTAACATAGAGTCTAGTTCAAGCTAGGCTCTATTTCTTTTATGCTATAATAGATGAAAGAATTATAAATCATCGGAGAAAACACATGTCACAGACTATTGATGTCAAACGTTACGAGGAATTGGCACGTCAAAAGCAGGGGGAGCACCGTAAATTTCTAGCACAACTCAAGAAGAAAGCCCCTAAAAATTTAGATAAGATTGTTCAGCAGGTACACAATGAAGTTTTTCAGGAGATTGATTGTGTCCAGTGTGCCAATTGTTGTAAGACACTAGGCCCAGACTTCACAGAGCAGGACATTACTCGTATTGCCAAGCATTTTCGCATGAAGTTACCTGCTTTCGAGGAGATGTACTTGCAAGTAGATGAGGATGGCGATAAGGTCTTCAAGTCCATGCCTTGTCCATTTTTGGGGCCTGATAATCTCTGTGACATCTATGATGTCCGCCCCAAGGCCTGTGCAGCCTTTCCTCACACAGACCGTAAGAAAATCTATCAGATCAATCATCTGACTATTAAAAATACGCTTTTCTGTCCAGCAGCCTACCTTTTTGTGGAAAAACTCAAGGATAGGATTTAGAAAGGAACTGTTATGAGACGCTTTAATGCAGGTGTTATCACCCTACTTATCATTGCTGCCTATTTTATCGCGACAGCCTTTATTCCAGATTTGTATTTGGCCTTTAATTATAAGTTGATTTTGGCCTTGCTTTTTGTGCTTTTGAGTTGGCAATCTAAGGGGAAATTTCTCTTTTTCTTGGGAATGGCTTTTCTATCAACCTATATTCATGACCTCTTTAGATTGGACTATTCAGAATGGACCCTGTTTGTAGGGATTCTTATCTTGGGAATTGCGGTGGACCGTTTGAGCAAGCCAAGTTATAAAAAGAACTTCTCTTACAAGGTTTCTAAAGAACATGAGCGAGAGATTTTTGCTAAGACTCTTTTTTCAGAGTCTGTGCAAGTGGTGACTTCTCAAAACCTCGAAACTGTCTATGCCAATGCTGATTTTGGACATTTGACCTTGGATTTGCGTCAGGCGCAGTTTATGACGGACCGACCTCAGATTGTTGTTCAGGCAAATTTTTCTCAGGTTATCATTCGAGTACCTAAGGATTGGCAAGTGGATACACACGGGCTTCATACAAGCCTAGCAGGAGTGAAAGGCTATGATAGTCTAGGAGAGCGAGAGTTATCAAGCACTACAGTTTCTCTAACAGGCTCAGTATCCTTTGGACAAGTAACTGTCAAACATTGAAAATGATGAAAGAGCGAAAGCTCTTTTTTTCTTGCAAATCCTTTTAATATAACATTGAATACGTTTACAAATAGTGCTATACTGATAGTGAAAATAATTGGAAAATTGCAATCATTTCTTTAGAAAGGAGTTTTCTTATGGAACGATTTAATCTTCGGTCCTTCTTGTTGCTTTTACTAGCAGCTTGTTTTATCGCTAGTGCCTTTATTCCAGATTTTTGGATCATGGTCAACTATAATCTGGTCTTCTTCTTGGCCTTCTTTTGTTTTGGTATCTTGAATAGGCGACCTCTCCTTATTTTTCTTGGTTTGGCCTTCTTATCACCCTATGTTCATGACTTGTTAAACCTTGACTTTGCACAGTGGAATCTCTTTAGCGGTATCTTTCTAATAGGTTTGGCTTTAGAGTTGCTATATGGCCGTAGTCAAAAGAAAGATCTCACTAAAGACTATAAGGTCAATAAGAACGACCAAGAAGGACCACATATTTCTGTTAAGACATATATGGCTGAGGATAGGTATCGCATCTATTCTCAAGAAGTCGAAACGGTTGATATGAATATGGCTTTCGGTGAGCTGTGGCTGGATTTGAGTCAAGCCAGCTTTGCATCAAGTCAGGTAGCAGTTCATCTTGATGCTAAGTTTGGTGAAGTTCATATTCGACTTCCTCATGGTTGTGTCATGGACACCACTGGAATCTCACATCCCCTATCATCTGTAAAGGTGGATCGTTTTGAATCTGATTTAGAACAAGTTGAAACGAGACTTCATCTGAGCGGAAGTCTCTTCTGCACTGAGCTAGAAGTGGAGTATTAAGGGAGTCCAATGATATCAGCTCTTTTGTCAATTAGGATGGTTCCTATACAAAAGAAAGGAAATCACAGGTATGAGTGAAACGGTTATTCAAGTCACGTCTCTTGGAAAAAGAATCAAGGGGAAGACAATTTTAGAGGATATTAGTTTTGAGATTAAACAGGGAGATTGTGTCGCCTTGATTGGACCTAATGGGGCGGGTAAGACTGTCTTGATGTCCTGTATTCTTGGCGATAAAAAACACAGTAGTGGGCAAGTCCTCATCGAAGGCAAGTGGAATTCTGTCAATATTTTGGACACATTTTGGGAGAATTCTAAGATATTTGGTAGAAGACAAAGGATATAAGAATGGAATCAATTTATGTAAGTCAAAAAGACATGTTGGAAATCTGTCAAGATGGGGATAAGTATTTCTTGCGTTATCCAACTTTTAATATTACCTGCCCAGAAGTGATTAGAGAAATTCCCAAAGAAGCTGCTGACAGCTATATGTCGGGAGAACATACTGGTAAAGAGTTGATGAATTATGCGCAATATGGTTTTTGGAAATCTAAAAAAGAGTATACACAAGATGAATCCGATAAGCTCTTCATCGAAGATCATCCTTCCTTTATTTTGAAAAATCCTGAAAATAGCCGTTGTCTTTTTACAGCAGAGGAATTTAGACAAATTGTCACCCAAGCCATCTCTTCAGAACTTAAGCCAACTGAACTTGACGCTATTGGTACAGTTGATAATCATTTGGAACTTCTTCTGGTGGATTCAGTCGACTGGGAGGAAGAAATAGAAGCCGTCCATCTTGAAATTCTGCAAGAAAAAATTAACAATTATATTCACTTCCTCGAAAGCAAGCAGTATGTGGAGCGATATGGCGATAGCTTTGACAAAAAAGTCATCCATATTACATTCCAGTACTCTCCGTCTGATAATGGTTTAGCTTTTTTAGCTGCTGTTCAGAAGGTATTGCAACCAACGGATATGAGTTTGAAGCTAGAATTGCCGGAGTGATAAAGAGAGCGAAAGACGCTTTCTTTTTAAAATAAAACAGAGTGGGAATTCTATGTATGTTTCAAGTATCGAAATGTCAAAAAAATAAATTTTCTTCCTATGCACATAAAAAATAGCTTTCTAATCAAACAATTTGATAATGTTCCAAAAAAAATATAATGGCTTATTATTTGAGAAAATTGGATTATTAGTTACAGAACGGTATTCAATAATTATAAAAGGGATTATCATTTATTTGGATAAAAATTATTATAACGGACAAATTGACTATGAAATTGAAATAGAGTTTACAACAAATACTCTACCATATGCTATAGATGTAATAGACACTTTACAATTAAAAGATAAAAAGTCTAATTATGGAAAGAAAAAACGATTATTAAGAAGTATCAATTACAGAACAAGAGAAAGGAAAGAAAATTAATGGAAAATAAATTAATAGCACATAGTTTGATAATGTTTAAAAATAAATATCTTGTAATAAAACGTAGTGATATTAAACGAGGAGAAAAAAATTATTATCCCTCTTATTGGGATATTCCAGGTGGGAGTGTAGAAGATGGGGAGCTTCCTAGACAAGCTGCAATCAGAGAGTGTCAAGAGGAAGTTGGCCTAGTTATTTCATTAGAAAACATTATTCATGAAGATAGTAATATAGATAATAATAAGATATTTACAAGACTTGTCTATAGTGCCAACTTACTTCAAAATGAAAATATCAATATTAAATTAGATCCAGAAGAACATGTGGAGTATAAGTGGATAAAAAAATTTAGCTGATTTAGACGGGGAAAGTATAGTACCATACTTATATGATATTATGAAATAGTCATTTAGAAACGAAAAAAATTGAAAGTAATTAAAGCAATGAATAAATGGTATGATCACTAATAATAGACTTTTTAGGAATGATAATAATATTTTGTGAGATGGAGTTTGCTAAGGAGGAATAATGACATGGATTCTAATGAATTATTAAAATTAGGTGAATTCTATAAAGAGTTGAGAATTGCTAGAAAAGTTAAACAAAAGGATGTTGCAAAAAATAAATTATCAGTTTCTCAATTATCAAAATTTGAATCTGGCCAAACTATGCTTTCTGCTGATAAGATGTTAGAAGTAATTGAAGGTATTAATTTAACATTTTCAGAATTTGGATTTGCTCTTAGAGATTATAAACCTACTCAACATCAGTTACTTATGAATAAAATTTCGAAGCTATCAGCAGAAAACGATAAACAATCATTGCTTAAGCTACTTGACAAATACAAAGAAAGTCAATTGTTATATGATAAATTAAATACTTTGGTGATAAAAAATGCTATTCATCTAATTGATAGAGATTTCACTTTATCTCTAGATGATAGCAAATTTTTATCGAATTATTTATTTGATATTGAAGATTGGACTGCTTATGAAATCCATCTTTTTGGGAATACTATGCCTTTCCTATCTGACACAGATTTGTTATTTTTAGGAAAAGAACTGGTATCACGCTCAGAAATTTATAGTCCCTTGTTAGATTTTAGAAAGGCTTTAAAGTATACATATTTAAATTTAATTTCTGAGTTAGTAGAACGGAGATTAACAACTCATTTCAACTTTTTTGTCAATCAGTTAAGAATGATTCTTGATGTATTTGATACGTTTGAAATAATTTTATTAAATTTTTTAGTCCTAGTATACTCCTACTTAATAGAAAATAGTGTTAATCTTGAAGAAGTTGAGCAATATATTTTAAAAGTTTCTGAAATAGAACAATTAGGTCTCTCTAAGATATTAGAACAGAGACTATCCCAATATCTAAGAACTAACCAAAAGGGGGAAAGATAATAATATCTATTACCACAACAGTTTGTATAAAGAGAAAAATGGCTATTACTTTTTTCATGCTGTATCCTCCTAATCAATAGTTTGACTGTTATACTAACATAAAATTTATCAATTCAGCAAAATTGAAGATATGAAATAAATTTATTAAAAAATTTCATATCTTCAATTTTTTAATTTTGTGACATAAATAAGTTATAATTGGGATATCATAACGAAAGGAGAACAGGCATATGTTTATCGAAGATATCGAAGTAGAAGAACAAGTATGTAATGGCGGTTGCTTTATTGCTTGTTAATCTAAGAACAAGAAAAAGTGGTATATAGCTATTACCACTTTTTCTTAATTTTTGCATATGTGTTCAGTAGATTTAAAATGAAATATATACTAAAATCCGGAAGAGGTTTTGTCAAGAGAGAAAAAGATATAATTATGTATCCTGCATGTAAAGGGGGAGAGAAAGTGATTCATTCTCCTTGTATAAAAGAACTGTGGGAGGAAATGAAATATTTAGATAAAAATTTTTCATATAATAACATTGATATATATAACCTTCTGAAAGAAAATTCTCTTGTTTTTGAAATTAATGAAGATGAATGGGATGATTATCAACGATTATCTAGGAATATACAATTTTTATCATTACATAACGATATTGAACCTAATTTACAGTATAAATCTATAATTGATAAGAAAATATTAATAATTGGTCTTGGAACTGTCGGGGCACCTCTTGTTTATGAATTAGATAAATTTGGTTTTAAAAATATTGTAGTTATTGATGGCGATAGTGTTGAATTAAAAAATATTACTGCACAACTAGGGTATTCTATATCTGATGTTGGACAATTAAAAACTAAGACACTTCGAGAAAAAATCAGTAGTATAAAAGAAACGATCGATGATTATCTTTCGGTTGATAATATTGAAAAGAATCTGTATGATATAAAACCAGATATTATATTTTGTTGTGCTGATGATTCAACTGGTAATTTAATAAAATTATTAATCTCTAAAATGTCTAAATATAATTATACTCTGTTTTTGACAGGATATTCTCAAGAAGAATTAATTGTATATCATATGACTAAAGAGAATCAACAAGTCTTTTTGAATTATTTTAATGAACAACCTTATCTCTTGAAAACACAGTTTATATCCCATAATACAGGAACGATAGCAAAAGGGCTCATGAGTGCATCTTTAGCCTTTAATACCCTCATTAAAAGTTTTTATCTTAAAGTTGATGACATATTATTTTTTAATTTTAGATTGAACACTATCTATACTCAAAATTTGAGATATTTAAATCTTAATGAATTTGAAAAAAGATATATATTTAGGAATATAGAACAAGAAATATTGAAGATAGAGTATATTTTACAGCATACAACAGATTTCGATAAAGAAGAAATAATAAAAAAAGTCTTCGAGTTTAATTACTATACATATCTGACTTTCTGTACAGATATTACTAATCAAAATTATAAATATCTCAATAACCATCTAGATTTTCTTTTTAATAGAATTTATGGAGATTCTATTGAAGACCACTTTAGATCGGAAATTTTGCAACTAGAAACATTAAAGGCTGATTACTATAAGAAAAATGGGATTCCAATTGTAAATTACTCTAAGTTTAGACGTAATATCCCTATATTCGATGATATTTTATTGGATTATAAAAATTTTGTCTTCTCTCCTAAATTCAAAGATGTATATAACAGTCTCTTAAATAAGAGAAAAAAATTTATAGAAAATATATCACGGCAATTAAAAACACGATATGGCTTCGACTTTATTGAGTTGATTTCTAAAAATCTTAGAGTTTCTATTAATACTAAGAATCTTGATAAATATGATTTTTTGGAATTTGAATTTTTAGAATCGGAAAAGATAGTAGCTACTGATGCTTTCGAGATGATTTTAAGAGCTATAGACGATAAAGAATTTTTCAATTTTGTTGAAAATTATCGTAACAATGGATTTATCGATTGTGAAAAAAGAGCAGGTAAAACTCATAAGAATTTTACTCTCTATAACCCATATACAAAGACATCGAAAATAATAATGACATATCAAGAAAATTTTATGGGGGTAATGAGATTATCCCATGAGCTGATGCATGCATATTCTTATGATCTGTTTAAGGAACGATTACATTTAAATGAATTATATAAAATTCCTAAAAGCTTTTGGGAAATTTTTGCAAAATTAGGTGAGTTATTTGTTGCCGATAGTCAGGAAAAATTATCTGTATTTTTTAGAAAATCTTTTTACCAATATGTATTTTGTCAAATTGATTATAATGTTTTGAATTTAAGTAAAAATTCTTCTATAGAGGATATTTTGAAGATTAAGTCAGAGTTTTTTAACTCAATTGGTTTACTTCCAGAATTACTAGAATACACACAGTACAACTTCATTGACTATAGCATGCTGTATTCAAAGCATTTTTATGCTTATGATGCAGTGTTTTCAGATATTATTGCTTTAGGTATTTATAAATATTCTAAAAAACTTAATTATTCATTTGGAGAAATAATTTCTATTATAGCGTCCATTTCAACATTTACTATTGACTCAATAAAAAACGAATTTAATATAGAAATTGAGAGTTTAATAGAATCCTATGTATCTGAAATAAATAATTTTTTAAATAATTATTTTTTGGAGGAAATGAAAGATGAATATTTTAAGGGAAAATAAATCTTTTAGAGCTTTAGCTATATCTGCATTTTTTAATAAATTGGGTTCATCTATGTATAATCTAGTTTTTGTATCTTTTGCTGCTACTATGCCTAATAACAAATTAGCTGTAGGTATTGCTAATATTATTGTCTTAATTCCTGTATTTTTTACATTATATATAGGAATAAAGGCTGATGAGACAAAATTAAAAAGGAGGTGGTTGATTTTACTGGGATTCGTTCAATCTATTTTGTTCATATTAGTTGGATTATTGACTCAGACTACAACTTGGTTGGCATTTTCTATAATATGTTTAATTAATATAGTCTCAGATATTATTAGTGACTATAGAGGTGGGCTAGAGCTCCCTATTTTTCAACATACAGTTAAACAAGAAAATCTAATAGAAGCACATTCTGTAAATCAATTTATTTCATATGTTTGTAATTTTTCTGGTCAAGCCTTAGGCGTATATGTGTTGACAATTTCAAATGATAATTTTGGCCTTGTCGCAGTTTTTAATGCTTTATCGTTCTTTGCATCGTCATTTATACTAATTAAATACAAAAAGTTTTTATTGCATACTAATGTGGAGATATATCAAAAATCATTTGTTTTAAAAATTAAAGAAACTTATTTAGGTTTAAAAGAAGTTTTTCAAAAGTCTGAAAAGACAAATTTCACATTAATGTTACTATCTATTTTACTTATTAATGCTTTAGGTAGTGGTTTTTCAGCTATATATAATATATTTTTTTTAAAAGTACCTCTTTTTGGATTAACATTTAGTCAGTCAGTATTTATATTGCAGATTATAATGATACTTTTTAGTATTATAGGAACCATAAGTCCTCATGATTATTTTTCAAAATTACGTCTCATTTCAATAATATTTTTAGATTCAATTATCATTTTTGCTATATCTCTGAATAATAGTCTTGGTGGGCCCCAAGTTTTATCTATGTTTGGACTAGCGTTTTTATTTTACTTGAGCGGTAAAATTAATCCCAAAATAAATAGTCTCTTGATGTCTTCACTTCCTAGCGAGCTTTTAGCAAGAAGTGGTGCATTGTTATCTTTGCTTTTCATGTTGGCTATGCCAATTGGAAATATCATTTTTACTATTTTTAGTTTGTTTGCTATTCAATCAGCTTGGCTTTTATACTCAATCTGCGCTTTTATAGTTTTATTATTAACACTTAAATTGACCAATGAGAAAGAATAGATTTACTCCTTACCATTTTGATATTTGGGCTCCATTTCCAAGTAGTAGATATTACCAGAAGATTGGACTGCCTTTGCTCTAGCTGTTGCACTTATTCTTGCAATTTATCATGTTAAAATCTCCCATCATGATTGAAGGATGAAAGATTCGACTTGCGGCCGACATTATTTGTGGTAGAAAGCAGATTGCCGATTTTCATAACAATGATTATGAAAAGTGGAGAAAAGATTATGAGCTTGTTCGTTCTAATTTAAACCTTCATTTTTTGTAGCCTAAACACAAGGCGCCAACGATTAATACTTATCGCTACACTAAATATTTAGATAGGATTGATTATCTACTTTTTGTCTTAACCAAGATGGGTTATTATAGCGAGGATCGGTCTAAGGTTGTTGGCGTCATCATTGGAAAGAGAATTGCCAAAGCACCAAGAACAAGGGCTAATCATTTCCTAGTCGTTAAGGTTGGTGACACTAAACGTAACTTTTTCGTCAGCCAATCTAACTTTAATATTCTTGAAAAGGGTGATAGCCTTTGGCTACGGAAAGTCAGAGTGCATTATAAAGGACGTGTCGTCCGCACTTTTTACGAACTCGCTGATCGATATTAGACAGTAAGAAGCTGACCTTGGGTCGGCTTTTTTTACGTCACATGACAAATGTCATATCATGTCATGACATCTGGTGCTAAAAAGAGAATGACCAAAAAGATATACTTTAGTCATAACTTAGAAATAATAAAAAACGAAAGAGGTCATCTCATGAAAATCAAAACATCTTACCTTATCTACGCTGTTATCGGAACTGTCTTTGCTGGACTTAGCATGTTTACTGACATCTTTGAAAAAGGCAATTTTGAAGCTATCTTCTCAAATCTTGGCATGATTATTGGCTTGTCTATCTCAGCCTACATTCTCATCACGATGGCTAAAAGTTTTATCGACCTTGTTATTAAAGAATTGAAAAACTAGGAGGCCCAGTATGAAATTATTGAAAATACTAAGCATTATGCTCCTAGCAACAACTTGGACCATCCTCTTTGCTTATGTCCTACTTCATGGCAGCAGTGATATTCTCTACAGTGTTATGGGCGTCTCAGTTGCAGCTTGTTATGTTTTTCTAGCCTTCTACCAAAAGAAAGGAAATCACACACATGAGTGAAGCGGTTCTTCAAGTCACAAATCTTGTTAAAAAAATCAAAGGGAAAACGATTTTAGACCATGTTAGCTTTGAGGTGGGACAAGGCGATTGTCTTGCTTTAATTGGTCCCAATGGTGCTGGTAAAACGACCTTGATGTCCTGTATTCTTGGTGATAAGAAAGCCAGTAGCGGTCAAGTCTTTATCAAGGGTAAAAAGGGGAAAGCGCAAGATCAAATTGCGGTTCTTCTCCAAGAAAATACCATTCCCTCGCAATTGAAAGTCAAGGAACTGATTGCTTTTTTTCAAGATATTTCTGAGAATGGATTATCTAAAGTAGAGATTCAAGCACTCTTACAATTCAAAGACGACCAGTATCAGCAGTTTGCGGACAAACTCTCAGGGGGACAAAAACGTCTTCTTGCTTTTGTTCTCTGTCTTATTGGTAAGCCTGACATTCTCTTTTTAGATGAACCGACAGCAGGGATGGACACTACGACACGCCAACGTTTCTGGGAAATCATCAATGATCTGAAAAAGTCAGGTGTGACCATCCTCTATTCGTCCCACTATATCGAAGAAGTCGAGCACACAGCTGACCGTATTTTGGTCCTTCATCAGGGGAAACTCATCAGGGATACTACGCCACACGCTATGCGTAGCGAAGAAAAGGAAAAACAAGTCACCTTATCAAGTCGCTTTGCGCCAAGTCTTGACAAACTGGCAGACATTTATGATGTGACTGAAAAACGTGATGTTGTAACCTTTATGACTAAAGATATTGAAAGTGTGTGGAGTAGTTTACAAGCTCAGGGCTGTCGCATTTCTGACATTGAAATTCAAAACAAGACACTTTTAGATAGCCTATTTGATAGCACAAGGGAGGACAAGTCATGAAAGCACTACTTAAAATCGAATGGATAAAAACATGGCGCAGTTGGCCCGTCTTTATCATGTCTATCGGAATGCCCGTCGGATTTTTCCTCTTGTATTCAGGTATGGAAATGAGTCCTGACCCAGAGTCACAAAAAGCCTTTATCTTGTCCTATATGTTGACCATGACAGGATTCTCTATGTCCAGCTTTGGTTTCTTTACCTTCCCCTACATGCTTAGAGAGGACCAAACGGAGCACTGGTTAACCTACATCGAACATTCAAAAATCAGTGTTCAAGCCTATTACCTCTCTAAAATCTTCCGAGTTCTTATGAACTTTATGGTTGCTATCATCGTAACTTTCTGTGTGGGAGCTTTTGTGCGTGATGTTAAGATGCCATTATCACATTGGCTCGGTTCAGGTGCTCTTTTACTCTTGTCAAGTCTAGTCTTCCTATCCTTTGGCTTACTCCTAGCCCAAATTAAGTCTCAACAAATCATGGCTATCGCCGGAAATATCGTCTTTCTTGGTCTAGCTATTATTGGTGGTTCTTGGATGCCAGTAACCTTGTTTCCAAAATGGGTTCAGCACATTTCGGAGTGGACACCCATTTATCATATTAATCAGTTGGTAGTCAATTTTGCGAAAAAAGGGGAATTTTCATGGAAATCACTCATTTTTATCTTGGTCTATGCTACAATAGCTACAGGCTTAGCCCTTTTTATCAAATCGTACAGAGAAAGTGACCATGTTTAGAACATACCAGAAAAATGATTTTGCTTATTTTGTTAGTCTGATTTTCCTAGTCTTCCCGATCTTAGGAGTGTTTGGTGGGGATTTCCCAGTTTGGACTTTAGGTCTGACGCTGGCCTTTACTCTGGCTTATCTCCTTATAGTGTATTTGAAAAAAGCCTATAGCAAGTGGATTCCCTTTCTGTGGTTTTACACTCTAGCTTACATTATCTTTATGTCAGTGACCTTCCAGGGTGGCATGATGTGGTTTATCTTTTTCAACGTTAATCTTCTCGTTTGGCACTTTGAGGATAGCATATCTTCTTATCGATTCTTATCCTTTCTAGCGACACTCTTGATTTTGACGTCATCATCCTTCCAACTGACAGACGATTTGAGCACCCACCTCATGTCTCTGGCTATTACTCTTTTTTCTTTGGGAATGTACTATTTTCAAAACCGTATACGTCAGGAGAGAAAGATGGAAGAAGCCCTTGCAGAGCAGAACCGGACCATTAATATCCTGTCAGCTGAAAATGAACGCAATCGTATCGGTCGTGATTTGCACGATACCTTAGGACATACCTTTGCCATGATGAGTCTTAAAACCGAGTTGGCTCTAAAACAGATGGACAAGGAGCAGTATGAAGCTGCTAGAAAGAATCTGGAAGAATTGAACCAGATTAGCCGTGACTCCATGTACGAGGTGCGTGAGATTGTTAATAAGCTCAAGTACCGAACGGTGGCAGAGGAGTTACTGGAACTTGAGCGACTCTTTGACCTATCTGATATCGTCCTGACCGTGGATAGTAGCCTTGACTTAGACAGCCTGTCACCAGTTAGTCAGTCTACCTTGTCCATGGTGCTTCGTGAACTGGCCAATAATGTCATCAAACATAGCCAGGCCGATAGCTGTCAGATTCGTCTAAGACGTGATCATGGTATTGTCCTTGAGTTTGAGGATGATGGTTGTGGCTTTGAGGAAGTCACAGGACAAGAACTACACAGTATCAGAGAGCGCCTCAGTTTGGTAGATGGAGACTTGGAAATCCTGTCTCAATCGCATCCAACAATCATTCGTGTGCATTTGAAAGAGGGAGGAAAAGCATGAAATTATTAGTTGCCGAAGACCAGTCAATGTTGAGGGATGCCCTCTGCCAGCTCCTCATGTTGGAAGACGATGTCGAAGAGGTCCATGCGGCCAGTGATGGTCAAGAGGCCATTGCTCTCTTGGAAAAAGAAGAGGTCGACGTAGCCATTTTAGACATTGAAATGCCAGTTAAGACAGGCCTCGATGTCCTAGAATGGATCCGTGCCAACCAAAGAGAAACGAAGGTCGTTATTGTGACCACCTTCAAACGTAAAGGCTATTTTAAACGAGCCCTTGCAGCCCAGGTGGATGCCTACGTGCTCAAAGAGCGTTCCATCAGTGACCTCATGGCGACCATCCATACCGTCCTAGCAGGTCATAAGGAGTACTCACCAGAGCTTGTCGAAGGTGTCGCCTTTGACAATAACCCACTCAGTCAACGTGAACAAGAAGTCTTGGCTATGGTTGCCCAAGGTTCAACCAACCAAGAAATCGCTGAAAGCCTCTTTCTCTCAAATGGAACTGTCCGAAATTACATGACAGCCATCCTGACTAAACTCGATGCAGGCAACCGAACAGAAGCCGTCCGCATTGCCAAAGAAAAAGACTGGCTAGGGTGAGGAGAAATAGATAAGAATTGAGTCACCATATGGTGGCTTTTTTGTGGCTTATAATCTATCTAAACATTCACAAGCAAGAATGAGAGAAGTTGAAATGAGCCTCTACAGGAATATGTAGAGGCTTTGATGAATTATTGAATTGTGTCATTTTGTTTAGTGAATTAGACGGGTGGTTTTGATTTTTTCAAGTATCAAAACTATTTTCTCTTTTTCGAGAATAACACTTGGTTTCCTTTTTTAACTGCTTTATAATAGAGTAATACTGAGGTCTTCTGCTGTGATAAAGAAGGCAGATTTTAGGAGATGAGAAATTGGCTTTTTGTGTTTAGAGGACACGGTTTGTTGATTTTTTACTGTAGGAGATAGATATGGCAATGATAGAAGTGAAACATCTTCAGAAAAATTTTGTGAAGACAGTCAAGGAACCGGGGTTGAAGGGGGCTTTGCGTTCCTTTATTCATCCTGAAAAGCAGACCTTTGAAGCGGTCAAGGATTTGACCTTTGAGGTGCCCAAGGGGCAGATTCTAGGTTTTATCGGGGCAAATGGTGCTGGGAAGTCGACCACCATTAAAATGCTGACAGGAATTTTGAAACCGACATCTGGTTTTTGTCGGATTAATGGCAAGATTCCACAGGATAATCGCCAGGATTATGTCAAGGATATTGGGGTTGTTTTTGGACAACGAACTCAGCTATGGTGGGACTTGGCCCTGCAAGAGACTTACACGGTTTTGAAGGAGATTTACGATGTCCCAGACTCGCTCTTCCACAAGCGGATGGATTTTTTGAATGAAGTCTTGGATTTGAAGGACTTTATCAAGGATCCCGTGCGGACTCTTTCGCTAGGTCAACGGATGCGGGCGGATATTGCGGCTTCCTTGCTTCACAATCCCAAGGTTCTCTTTTTAGATGAGCCGACCATTGGTTTGGATGTGTCGGTCAAGGATAACATTCGCCGGGCTATTACTCAAATCAATCAAGAGGAAGAAACAACTATTCTCTTGACTACTCACGATCTGAGTGATATTGAGCAACTCTGTGACCGGATTTTTATGATAGACAAAGGGCAAGAGATTTTTGATGGAACGGTTAGCCAGCTCAAGGAAACCTTTGGCAAGATGAAGACTCTCTCTTTCGATCTGATACCAGGTCAAAGTCATCTCATCTCTCACTATGAAGGCTTGCCTGATATGACCATTGATAGGCAAGAAAATAGCCTGACTATTGAATTCGATAGTTCTCGCTACCAATCAGCTGATATTATCAAGCAAACCCTGTCTGATTTTGAAATCCGTGATTTGAAGATGGTGGATACGGATATTGAAGATATTATCCGTCGCTTCTATCGAAAGGAGCTCTAAGATGGTCAAATTGTGGAGACGTTATAAACCCTTTATCAATGCAGGGATTCAGGAGTTGATTACCTATCGAGTCAACTTTATTCTCTATCGGATTGGTGATGTCATGGGGGCTTTTGTGGCCTTTTATCTCTGGAAGGCTGTCTTTGACTCCTCCCAGGAGTCTTTGATTCAGGGCTTCAGTATGGCAGATATCACTCTCTACATCATCATGAGTTTTGTGACCAATCTTTTGACCAGGTCTGATAGCTCCTTTATGATTGGGGAGGAGGTCAAGGATGGCTCCATTATCATGCGCTTGCTGAGACCAGTGCATTTTGCGGCCTCTTACCTTTTCACCGAACTTGGCTCCAAGTGGTTGATTTTTATCTCTGTTGGACTGCCATTTTTAAGTGTCATTGTTTTGATGAAAATCTTATCTGGGCAAGGTATTGTAGAAGTGCTGGGATTAACTGTCCTTTATCTCTTTAGCTTAACTCTGGCTTATCTGATTAACTTTTTCTTTAACATCTGCTTTGGATTTTCAGCATTTGTCTTTAAAAATCTTTGGGGTTCCAATCTACTCAAGACTTCCATAGTGGCCTTTATGTCTGGAAGTTTGATTCCCTTGGCTTTCTTTCCAAAGGTGGTTTCAGCTATTCTCTCCTTATTGCCATTTTCATCCTTAATTTACACTCCGGTCATGATTATTGTTGGGAAATACGATGCCAGTCAGATTCTTCGAGCACTTTTGCTTCAGTTTTTCTGGCTTATAGTGATGGTGGGCTTGTCTCAGTTGATTTGGAAACGAGTCCAGTCATTTATCACCATTCAGGGAGGTTAGTATGAAAAAATATCAACGCATGCATCTGATTTTTATCAGACAATACATCAAGCAAATCATGGAATACAAGGTGGATTTTGTGGTAGGTGTGTTGGGAGTCTTTCTGACTCAAGGCCTAAACCTCTTGTTTCTCAATGTCATCTTTCAACACATCCCCTCGCTAGAAGGTTGGACCTTTCAAGAGATTGCCTTTATCTATGGATTTTCCTTAATTCCAAAGGGATTAGATCATCTCTTTTTTGACAATCTCTGGGCTTTAGGTCAACGACTAGTTCGAAAAGGGGAGTTTGACAAGTATCTGACTCGTCCTATCAATCCTCTCTTTCACATCCTCGTTGAGACCTTTCAGATTGATGCCTTGGGGGAACTTTTGGTCGGTGGCATTCTATTAGGAACAACAGTAACTAGCATTGCTTGGACGCTTCCCAAATTCCTGATTTTCCTAGTCTGTATTCCATTTGCTACCTTGATTTATACTTCCTTGAAAATAGCGACAGCCAGTATCGCTTTTTGGACTAAACAGTCAGGTGCTATGATTTATATTTTTTATATGTTCAATGATTTTGCCAAGTACCCGATTTCCATTTACAATTCGCTCCTTCGTTGGTTAATTAGCTTTATTGTACCTTTCGCCTTTACGGCTTACTATCCTGCCAGTTATTTCTTGCAGGGTAAGAATGGGCTCTTTAATATCGGTGGTTTGATTCTGATTTCTCTTGTCTTCTTTTTCATTTCCCTCAAACTCTGGGATAGGGGCTTGGATGCCTACGAAAGTGCTGGCTCGTAAGGGGGAAAGTAAGACTAAAATCAAGAAAGGAACTTATGATGTTTACAATTGAAGAAGTCAAGGATGAAGATCAAAAAATGGCAGTTGTTGATGAGGTTTTAAAGGATTTGCCAGAATGGTTTGGAATACCTGAAAGCACGCAAGCCTACATCGAAGGAGCCAAAGATTTGCAAGTTTGGGCAGCCTATCAGGAGAGTAATTTGCTTGGCTTTGTGAGCTTGTCCTATTCTAGTGAAGATTGTGCAGAGATTGATTGTCTCGGTGTAAAAAAGCTCATCAAGGTAGAGGAATTGGGAGTCAATTGCTTGCTACTTTAGAAAGTGAAGCACGCAAAAACGTTGATTATTTACAAGTGAAAACAGTAGCAGAAGGCTCTAATAAAGATTATGACCGAACAAATGTCTTTTATCGAAGTGTTGGTTTTAAAAAATTAGAGATTTTTCCTCAACTATGGAATCCCCAAAATCCTTGCCAGATTTTGATAAAGAAAATCGTTTAAAACTTCCTGACAAAAAATTGAGAGTGCTATACTATAAAAGTGTTAGCCAATTTAGCTCAGTTGGTAGAGCAAGGCACTCGTAAAGTTTAGGTCAGGAGATTTTGATGCTGTCATAAAGGATGCTAGAGAAGCAATCAGTCAGACGTAATTAAAGCAGAAATATAAGAACTTTTTGAGAGTTATCTCATTCTTTCAATCGTGCTGATAGATCCTGATTTGTCCAGAGAATAGCTAGAGGCTCAGTTAAACACAGACTCTACACTAGCTGAGAAAACTAAAAAGGTCTGTCTCGCTCTTTATGATTTAACCAATCGAAATAGAGATTAATTGGAAGTGCCTAAAAAAAACACAAGGAATTATTGATAAGGTAAAAATGAAAAAATCAATTTTTAAGGCAAGTTTTGAAGAGAGTCTAAATTTATTAGACGATGCTTCTCTTCAGTATATAAAGAAAGACTATTACGAAAAACTTGGGAAAGGCTTAAATAATGGAAAGCCAAGTATTGGTTTTAGAATAAAAAGTATTCTCTACAGTATTTTGTTTGTATTCGGATGTAACTTTCTCTTGGCCATATTTGCCTCTTCTTTGGATGTTGCAGAGCCTAAGGATTTAACTCTGCCAGTTCACAAGCCGTCCCTGTTGACCCCTGAATTATTCCTTATTTGTTGTTTTATTTGGTTATCACTTGTTCTTATTGGAAAATTTGTGCGAAAACCATTTCTTCGACCATACAGATTTCGCTTTCATGTTGAGACCTTTTTGATTTGGTTCTTTCTTGAATTCAATCTTTTGGGAATAACTATAGCCCTCCCTACCCTAAGCTCAGTTGGAATATGGTTCATTTACATTCTCCTGTTTATCATTGCCCTAATATTCCTTCGTATGGAGAAAAGAAGTTTAAGCACTTGTTTTTTCGGTGAAGAGGCGAGAGAAACTTTTGTTGATAGAATAGCAGGCCTAATCGCCACCTATGGTTCAGGAGTGCTAGGGCTTGCTGTAATCATCAAAATAATCTTATCGCACACGGGCATCGCCATCTCGCAAAGAATGACTTTGTTAGGTATGTTCTTGACATGGATAATCATAGATATTGGATTCTTGGCAATGGTTATCTTCATGGAGTTGCCCTTCTTTTTAGAAGGTTTCTACAAATGGAAATATCCTGAAGAATACCGGGACTGGGAAGGCAAGTCAGTAGAAGAATGGTATGGGAAGAAGTATTTGAAGAAGCATAATATCAGCTGAAAGTAAAAACTGAAATAATAAAAGAAGCATCTGAGTTTAACTTCAGATGCTTCTTTGGTAGTTATTACATTTAGAATGAATCATGCTTAAAATGTTGCTGATATATTTTCTATTTTATGTTTAAATCTTTTTCCATTTCCATTTTTAGGTTTTTTATGAATACTTCATCACCGAAAGCTTGAGATAACACCTGAGCCGTATTATAGATTTCTCTTGCTTTGTCTAGGTCATTTTCAAAATATAAATAATATTTCGCTTCAAAAATGAGTACGGCGGGTTTGTAAGCATGTTGTAGAGTCTTATCGATAACAGTATGCATTTTATCGACAATAGTTTTCATATTTCTATAATCATGATGCATAACATAGATTCCACCTATAGTTGACAATGCTCCAAGTAGTTCAACATTAACTAACTCTTCCCCTTGTAATTCTTGATTAATTAATTTACATCGAAAACTTTCAACAATTTCTTTATCATAGTCACCAATTTGACATTGAAAGGTATAGTATTTAATTAGCAAAAGGTCATTCAAGGTGTACTCTTCTTTTTTTAATACCTGATTCAAATAGTCTTCAAATACAATCTCAGCAAGATCTTCTTTCTTTTCTTCAGATATAAAATTCAGGGTTCTTTCAATGATATCAATGGTTAGAAGTTCGTCTTCTGGTAGAATATCAATATAGTTGTCGTAGAGTTCCTCAATATCTTTTAGCTTCTTCTTGATACGTTCCGGGTCGCCATAGACAGGAGACTTCATGAGTTTATATTTAGCCTTGTAATAGTCTTCAGGAATGTCTAGTTTTGTTTCACCTAGCAAATAGTTTAGGGAAACTCCCAATTTATCACTGATATACTGCAGTTTGACAATAGTTGGTAATGAGCGACCGAGCTCAATTCTCATCAGTTGTTTGACGGTTAATTCTTCTTCTGTGTCACAAACCTGCTCACGTGTTAAACCTATTCGTTCACGTTCTTCACGAATTCTTTTTCCAATCTCGATTTTAATATCATCAGACATCTGTATTCCCCTTGAGTTTTAATTATATAATAATATACCTTAAAATCATGTGAATGAAAAGACTCTAGGAAGCTGTCTGTGTTTCTAGTTAGAGCAAATGATGGAGAGTAAACAAAATAACCATCTAACACTTAGTTTAGATGGTTATGGTTTTGAATTAAGCTATTTTTCGTAATCTCTTAGACTGTAGAATGGTCAGTGCAGTAAATAGGAGTAACCAGACTAGAAGGGATAGTGAGCTTGCTACTTGGTCCTGCCACTTAAAGGTTTCAAGCTGGCTTATAGATTTTGAGAACAATCCCATATAACTGTACTTCGTGACATTATCAAAACCTTTACTGATCCCTGAAAGCATTGGAATAAACACACTAATCATTGTTACTGGAAGACTAATCACTTGGGCAGACACTTGAGTTTTGCTGATTAAGCCAATGAAAAGATTGATCAGCATCATTACTAAAGATGTAGCAAGTAAGATGATAAGATAAGCACCATAATTATTTTCAATATTTAGTTCTAGTATTCTCGGAATAGCAGTTGTCATAACTAAGCTAATAAGCACTGGGTAAAATAAAACTGAAAGGATATAGTTCGTACTGTTAACACCACTTAAAAACAAAGTTCTTAAAATATTTTTTTCCTTTTCTTCAGAAACAATCGTACTGATTGGAGTTCCAACTGATACACTCAAAGATATGGCTAAACAGGTAACTAATAGATTGGCTTTCACTGAATTGTTTAGGCTACCTTGTATCTCATAGATATGTTTATATAGAAAGGCAAATCCTAAAGGAAGGAGGATTTGTAGGATAATGGTTTTGTTAGATTTGATAACTCGTTTTCTAAGCCATAGTAAAGATTTCAATTGGTTAAACATTAAGTTTTCCTCCTGTAAGTTGGATGAAGATGTCTTCTAAAGTTGGTTCACATGAATGGATGGTTTGAATATCTTGAGTTTCAGTAATATGATTTAATTCAGAGAAGGGAATCACTTTCTCTTGACCTGAACAGTAGGTCACTTTTACCATTTTATTTGTATTATATTTCTGAATAAGATCAGCAGGTTTTCCTTCTTCAACAATCTTCCCTTTATTTAGAAGTACAATGTTATCGCATAAAATGGTAGCTTCGTGCATGTCATGTGTGGTCAGAAAAATGGTTGTTCCTTGTTGTTTTAGTTCTTCGATAAGAGCGTGAATGGTTTGAGACGTTGATGGATCTAGACCAGAAGTCGGTTCATCAAGAAAGAGAACTTTTGGCTTGTTAATGATAGCCCTAACTAGAAGCATTCGTTGTTTCATCCCTGTAGAGAGTTTTTCTGCCAAGGTTTTACGATGATCATAAAGACCTACACGTTTCATCAAATCGTCAATATAATCTGGTGAAACATTGTAGAGTTTGGCGAAGAATAGAAGATTGTCATGAAGTGTTAATTTTTCATAAAAGCCACTATTTTCAGTAATTAATCCAATCTTTGACAAATCCTTTTCTTTTAACTGAAGGGATGATTTGCCTAAAATATAAGTTTCTCCCTGACTAGGAGTGAGTTGACCTGTTAAGATATTAATTGTTGTCGTTTTACCAGAACCTGAAGGCCCTAGGAAACCTAGAATTTCACCTTCTTCAACTGTGAAGTTTAGATTTTCTATTGCTTTATATTTTTGAAATTGTTTGCTTAACTGTTTTGCTACGATAAGGTTTGTCATATCTTGATTTCTCCTACTTAATTATATGAATGAGTATAAACAAAAAAATAACGAATCAAAAGGACATTTATGTCACTTAGATTTGTTATTTCGTATTTAAATCTTTTTTCATTTCCATTTTAAGATTTTTGATGAAGACTTGGTCGCCGAAGGCTTCGGCTAGTACGGTGGCTGTATGATAGAGCTCTGTTGCTTTATCTATGTTATTCTCATAGAAGAGATAGTATTTTGCTTCAAGCATTGTTATACCTGGCTGATATGAGTGTTGCATAATGGAATGTATGATTTCATACATCTTATCGACGAGAGACTTCATATGTTCGTATTCATGGTGCATAACATATATCCCAGCTATAGCTGATAATGCTCCCAATAGTTCCACATTGGTTAATTCATCTCCTTGCAATCTTTGTTTTATCAATTTTTTTCGAAAATTCTCGATCATAGATTCATCATATGAAGATGATTGGCACTGTACAGAATAATATTTTATCAATAAAAGATCATTCAATGTGTACTGTTCCTTTTTCAATACTTGATTTAAATAATCTTCAAATACTATTTCAACAAGGTCTTCTCCCTCCCCTTTAGCTATGAAATTTAATGTTCTTTCAATAATATCAATAGCTAAAAGTTCGTCTTCAGGTAAAATCTCAATATAGTTGTCGTAGAGTTCCTCAATGTCTTTTAGCTTCTTCTTGATACGTTCGGGGTCGCCATAGACAGGAGACTTCATGAGTTTATATTTAGCCTGATAATAGTCTTCAGGAATGTCTAAATTAGTTTCTCCCAACAAATAATTTAGGGAAACATTTAGTTTATCACTGATATATTGAAGTTTTACAATAGTTGGTAATGAGCGACCGAGCTCAATTCTCATCAGCTGTTTGACAGTTAATTCATCTTCAGTATCACAAACTTGCTCACGTGTTAAACCTAGTCGTTCACGTTCTTCACGAATTCTTTTTCCAATCTTGATTTTAATATCTTCTGATATACATAATTCCTTATGATTTAGATTTTTAATAATAATATAACGTAAAATTGAAATAAAGTCCAAAAGCCATAATAGAAGTAGTGTATAATAAAACCTACAGGAGTCTACAATTATGAAACAATCTCAATTTGCGAGCTCAATAGCCTTCAATTTTTCCTCTCAAATATTATTTAGAATATTAAAAATGTTATAATAGGAGATGAGAAAGGGGGAGTCGATGATGAAAATTATAGCAATCAATCCTATTTCGTTTAAAAAAAGAATGATTGAATTTCTATTCGATTATCTTTTCATTCTAGCTTATTTAGTTCTTCTGTTTTTAAGTTCGATGCTTATTTACATCATCTTTTTTAATGGCGTCCCAGAGTTTACAGAAATTCAGTCGCAGTGGCTTGTATTTTTCACCTCTGTTTTGCCAATCATGCTCCTTTTCACATTCTTGGATTATAAACATGATGGCAGTTTTGGGAAGGTAAAAGCTGGACTTGAACTGGTCTACCAGAAAAAAACAGTGCAGGCTAGCTTGACTAGAAATGTCATCAAATTTTTACCTTGGCAACTCGGTCATATGGGCACGATTCATGGCTTATATAGTGATTTTGATGTATTGTCCATTATCCTCTCTATTTCGGCGACTCTCCTCGCAGTTTCCTTACTGGCAATGACGATGTTTCGGAAAGATAAGAGACATCTAGGAGACCTGCTAGTACATACACAAGTGCAGCTAAAAGGTGATTAAAATATAGATTGTTTACTTGGTCCATAAGTAAAAATTGAAACGAAACTAAGGAAGTCATCATAATGACCTCCTTTTTCTATTGCTTCAATTACTGTATAATAGAATCTACAGGAGTTTACAATTATGAAACAATCTCAATTTGCGAGGGCGATTTGGTATGGTATTCTTGGTGCTCTCTTTTTTGCTTTTACTTTTATTTTCAACCGTAGTATGAACCTTTCAGGTGGGTCCTGGATGTGGAGTGCTAGTCTACGCTATTTGTTTAGCTTGCCTATGCTGGCTGTTTTGGCCTGGCGTAAGGGTGAGCTGGCAGGTGTTCTGTCTGCCATTAAGAAAGCACCCCTGACTTGGTTGATTTGGAGTACGGTTGGTTTTGGGCTTTTCTATGGGCCACTGTCTCTAGCCTCCATTTATGGCGAGTCCTGGTTTGTGGCAGCCACTTGGCAGATTACCATTCTAGCTGGTCTGCTCTTGACACCTCTCTTTGGTCAGAGGGTACCTGGTAAGCAACTGCTTATGACATTGGTTATCCTTTTAGGTATTATTCTCATCCAGATTCCTTACTTTGGTAGTGGTCTTGGTAGCGGTGTGGTCCGTGCTAGTCTCTTGATTTTACTGGCCGCTTTTGCCTATCCTTTGGGCAATCGTAAGATGATGGTCCACTGTAAGCAGGATCAGCTTTCAACGACGCAGCGTGTGTTTGGGATGACCTTGATGAGTACGCCTTTTTGGTTACTTTTGTCAGTTTTTGCTGTAGCAGAAGCTGGGCTTCCATCAGGTGGGCAGATTTTACAGTCTTTAATTGTAGCTGTCTTTTCTGGGGTTGTCGCAACCTTGCTTTTCTTCGAGGCAACTAATCTAGTTAAGCATAACCATAAGCAACTGGCAGTAGTTGAGGCTACTCAGGCTGGTGAAGTTCTCTTTACCCTCTTGGGTGGTTGCCTCTTCCTCGGAGATAGTCTACCTAGCCTTTTGGGATTCTTTGGGATTGCTATTGTAACCATTGGTATTATTGGAAATAGCCTACTAACAGGCTCAGATTAAGCATAAGTATGAGACTTTCGAATGGCAAATTCGGAAGTTTTTCATTTATATGAAAAATATTACAGAAAAAGATGGTATTTTCAGATTATAGTGATATAATGATATTAAAAGTAAGCGTTTGCTGTTTTAATGTAAATCCTAGAGATATTTCCGGAAACTTTGATAGGCTTATTAATAAAGGCGAATGTATTGACTTTGAATTTTCATGAAAAATGAGTTAACATTTAATGTTACTCTAAAGAAGGAGAAGAGTCATGAATGATACTGTTTGTAAAAATTGGTTTATGCATAAAAGTGGGAAGACTTGGGTCTATGGCTGTGCCTTGGTAAGTTTTGCAGGTTTGGCCCTGGCTAGTCCTGTCTATGCGGACCAAGTGGAACAGGCAACTGTGAGCCCAACACCTCAAGAAGTGGTAGCTCAAACTGACCATCAAGTTGCCCCTCAAGCGGAGCTTGCTCCTAGCGCGACCAAGGAAGTCCCCCAAGTGGTAGAGCCGAGCCAGTCTCTTGTTTCCGAATCTGCTCAAACAGCTCAAGAGAATCCCACTCAGCCTAGCCCTGACCAGTCAAAGGAAGTACAAACACAGGCTAGCGAGGCTGAGAAAGTGACTAACCAAGCGCAAGAAGCCGATTTGAATCAGACCAATCGAGAAGAATCTCCAGTTGTAACGAATAGCACTAGTCCTGTTCATGTGACAGCGGAAAAAACGGATTTGCCTAATAATGAAGCGGTTACCAATCTAGAAGGGATGACCGCAGACCAAAATGGTCACTGGGAAATGCAGGCTGACGGTATTCATTCAGAAGCTAAAGACAAGGGAGACTCTTTCCTTTATTCTCAATCCGAGGGCAAGAATTTTATCTATTCAACAGATGTGACCTTCAAGGAAGCTGGTGGTGCCGCTGCCCTCATTTTCCGTGGTAACAATGATAGTAGCGATAAAAATATGTACGGGGTCAACGTAGACTCTGGTAACCATAAGGTTAAGTTTTGGCGTTGGGTCAATAATCATGATATTCAACTTGTAGACGAAAAAGATGTAACACCAACTGCCGATGAAACCTACAATCTTAGAGTAGTTGCGGCTAATCAGTGGCTATCTTACTATGTCAATGATGTGCTTGTCGCAAGTACAGGTGATGCTGTCCTTCAAAAAAGTGACAAGGGCCAACCTCAAGTCCTTCCAGAAGGTTACTTTGGACTTCTTAATTGGAATGCCAATGTCATTTTTAAAAACACCCGCTATGTTAATCTTGATGATGCCAGTCTTCCTTTGATTGACAATCTTGTGGTGACCTCAAAGTCAGGTTCTGTTGAAAAACAAGCCCAATTCTTCTCTGAAGAACCACTCCATATCCAATATGTGGGACACAATGCTGAGACAGTAGGCTTTGACATCACTAAGCATAATCCAAATGCTGTCATTAAGGTTGAAGATGCCAAGGGAAATGTTTACACAGATATTTCTCAATTGCCAGTGACTGTCGGTGCCAATTACTTTACCATTGAAAGTAGTGTGACCGATTCGCTTGGCCGTCCTGTGACCTTGACCTACCGTGTCAATATCCATCGCAGACAAAGTGATGATGTGTACTACAATGAGCTTTATCGTGATCAGTATCATTATTCTGTCAAGGATGGCTGGGCTAATGACCCTAATGGCTTGGTCTTCTACAAGGGACGTTACCATCTCTTTTATCAATTTTACGATGATACCAAATGGGGTCCAATGCACTGGGCCCATGCGACCAGCCGAGACTTGCTTCATTGGGATGAAGAGCCGATAGCCTTCTATCCAGATGCGACAGGTCACATGTTCTCAGGCTCTGTCGTGGTTGATAGTACCAATAGCTCAGGCCTCTTCAAATCTCCGGAAGGTGGCCTGGTAGCTATTATCACTTCAAATGGTAATGGGCAACGGATTGAGATTGCCTATAGTGAGGACGAGGGGAGAACTTGGCAAAAATATGATAAGGTAGTTGCCGACTGGTCTCAGGACCCACTTCAAAACCAAGATTTCCGTGACCCTAAGGTCTTCCGCTGGGATAACCAATGGTTTATGGTCCTTGCAGGTGGTCCACTCCGTATTTATTCTTCACAAGACTTGAAGAACTGGCAAGTGGAAACGACCTATAAGGATTTGCATACGGAATGTCCTGACCTCTATCCGATTATGGCCAATGATGGCGCACTCAAATGGGTCCTCTCACGTGGGGGTCGTTCTTACAAGGTTGGTGATTTTAAACAAGTGGATGGCAAGTGGGCCTTTGTAGCTGATGATGTTTACCAAGATCATGACGAAATCATGAATTTTGGTAAGGATTCCTATGCTGCCATGACTTATTATGTTCATGATTTTGGAACAGCTGACCATCCAAACATCCCACAATTGACTGAAATTAACTGGATGAACACTTGGGAAGATTATTGCAATCTGGTTGCAGATACTGTTGGCCAAAAATTTAATGGTACTTTTAACCTTAACCTTGACCTTGGATTGATCAAATCGGGCGACCGTTACCTCTTAATCCAAACCCCTGTTAAGGCCTACGAAAGCCTTCGTGACACAGACAACGCTCAGTATTTTGAAAATGTCACAGTGGCTTCTGATAACGAATTACTTAAAGATTTCAAAGGTGACACTTATGAAGTGGTTTCTCACTTTGTACCAGGTAAGGACACGACAGCAGTTGGATTTAATCTACGCGTCGGTGATGGTCAAGCTACTAAGGTCATTTACGATTTAACTAAGGAAACTTTGTCTATTGACCGTAGCCAATCTGGTACTATCCTTTCAGATGCCTTTACTAAGGTTAATAGTCAACAAGTGACTCGCAATGAAGATGGTTCTATTGATTTGCATCTTTATGTGGACCGTGCGAGTGTGGAAGTCTTTGCTAAGGGGAATACGGTAGCTGGTGCTAATCAGATTTTCCCAAGCCCAAGAGCCGTTGGAGCGAGCGTCTTGGTTGAAGGTGGTCCAGCCAAAGCAAATATTGCTATCTACCCGATTAAGAGTACTTGGACTGACAAGAAGGAAGTTACTAAGGCTGTTGCTATGAACACCACAGTTGCAGGTCATTTGGCACTTGAAGTTGGTCAAAGTAAGGACTTGCAGGTTTACCTCGCACCAGCTTCTGAAGAGCAAGATGTGACATGGACAGTAAGTGATCCAAGTTTGGTGTCCTATACTGAACATGACAATAAACTTTCTCTTAAAGCCCTTCACAAGGGTCATCTCACTGTCACAGCAACTTCAGTTGAAAACCCTTCATTGACCAAGACCTTTAATATTGACATTACGCTCAACAATTTTGCGACCAACCTTAAAGGTTTGAAAGCTGTCACTGGTGATTGGTATATTGATGACGATACCCTTTACGATAGCAATGTCAGTGCCAATGACTTCTTCATGGCCTATGAAAGTAATGGCTTCAAGCAATTTGACTATGATATCGATGTCAAATACCAACATGGTTTGGTCAACCTCTTTGTAGCTGCGGAACGTGAAGAACCTGGTCGTGCCTACTCTGTCCAATTTGCTGACAATGATACTGTTCGTCTCTTCCGTTTTGGTGGTGAAACCATCGCTGAAGCTTATTTGGATAAGGCTATCAATGACGGTCAGTACCACCATGTCAAGGTTGTGAAAGGCGTAGACACCATGACAGTCTATGTCGATGGTAAGGAAGTGCTCCATCATCAATTTGATGCCGTGGATAATTACTTCAATCATGCCCATGTCGGTGTTGGTCTTTGGGATGGAGCAGTAGAATTCAAAAACTTCTTTGTAACTGAAAAAATGACAAACACAAGCAGTGACACTACTGACGAACCAATCAAACCTGATCCTCAGCCAGAACCAAGTCCAGAGCCAAATCCGGAAAATAAACCAGCTGAACCTGAGCATCAACCTGAGGTTGCTCCAGAGACTGAGCCAACTGGACAAAATAATGGTCACGATAGTACAAACACAGTGCCAGATCCATCTCAGGATAATACGGGTAAGCAAGAAGAAAGTAAGGCTCCAGTGGAAATACCTAAGACTGTCGCTCCACTTGTTGAGAATCTCCTCAAAAAATTCAACGCATTTAGTCTCTCAACCTTCCTTGCAAGTATTGCCAAAGAAACATGGCACTTTTTAACAAAATGGCTATTCAGCTAAAATCAAAACGTTGAAAAGGCTATGTAAGAAGAAAAAACTTAGAAGTATGAATGCTTCTAAGTTTTTTTGTTTCTACTAAAAATCACCCAAAGATTTCTTTTGCGAGTGCCTTTCCTTTTGGAGTTGCTGCTAAGCCACCTTCAGCAGTTTCACGGAAGGCAGTTGGCATAGCTGAACCAACCTGATACATTGCGTCAACAACCTGATCGACTGGAATGGCCGATGTGATACCCGCCAAGGCCATGTCAGCAGCTACTAGGGCAAAGCTTGCTCCCATAGCATTACGTTTGACACATGGGACCTCAACCAATCCGGCTACAGGGTCGCAAATGAGTCCCAACATATTCTTAAGCACAAAGCAGATGGCCTGACTGGCTTGGAAAGGTGTTCCACCAGCAGCCCTTGTAAAAGATGGGCTATGCCAACTCCCCCCCCCCCACCTTTTGTAAGGGCGCCACCAGCCATAGCAGAGGCGGAACCGACTTCAGCTTGGCATCCTCCCTCGGCACCAGAAATCGAGGCATTATTTGCGATGACCAGACCAAATGCACCCGCAGTGAAGAGAAAGTTCAATTGTTGTGATTCGGTTAAGCCCAGTTTTTCGATAGCAGTTGTAAGAACAGCAGGCAGACAACCAGCTGATCCAGCAGTTGGTGTAGCACAAACCAAGCCCATCTTGGCGTTAGATTCATTGACGGCCATGGCATTTCTAGCAGCACCCAAAACAGCAGAATCAGCCAAGGTCTTTCCGTTTTTGATATAGGCATCCAGTTTGGCAGCGTCTCCCCCGGTTAAGCCAGTTGGTGATTTCTCAGGGGACAAACCAGCCTGAACAGACTCTTTCATCACTTCAAGATTTCTAGCCATCAGAGCTAGGATTTCAGGACGTTCCCGTCCAGTTAGCTCTGTTTCTGTAGCAATCATGAGCTCGGCGATATTGCCTTGGTAATCACGGTCAGCTTGTTGAACTAATTCTTCAATAGTGTAAAACATGCAATCCCCCTCTTAGCTGAAAAAGTTGACATTATGTAGATGAGGAATTCTAGCGATTTCAGTGACGGCCTCATCACACTGGTGCGAGTCGATTTCAATAATCATAATGGCCTTTTCACCGGCATTTTCCCGAGTAACAGTCATTTGGGCGATATTGATGCCATATCGCGACAAAATATCTGTGACAAGGGCAATCATTCCTGGAACGTCTTGGTGGACAATGATGAGAGTTGGTGTATTCATCTTGAGATTGACCGCAAAACCATTGAGTTCAGTTACTTGGATATTCCCTCCACCGATAGAAACACCTGTGGCAGAAATGGTTTTTTTATCATTTTTTAAGGTAATACGAGTCGTATTGGGATGCGGCGCATTACTATCCTTGTTGATTTTCCAGTAGACCTTAATGCCTTTTTCGTATGCGATATCCAGGGCGCGTGGAATGTCAGGGTCGTCCGTTTCCATACCTAAAATACCAGCTACTAGAGCCACATCAGTCCCGTGACCTCGATAGGTTTTGGCAAAGGAATTAAAAAGTTGAAATTCTACCTCAGTCGGTGTCTCACCAAAGATGGCAGAAACAATCTTGCCAATACGAACAGCTCCTGCAGTATGACTAGAGGAAGGCCCGACCATGACAGGTCCGATGATGTCAAAAACGGATTGAAATTTTAAATTTTTCATAACACGCCTCGTTTGATTAATCTTGTATTTTCAGTATACCACGAATTAAAGAGATTCGCTGTTTAAGTAAAAATCTATAGAATCAAAAAAAATAACCTACTTTAAGCTTTCTTTAAGCTTCAATGGATATAATAGCAGTCTATTAAGTAAGCAATACTTATTTTTCATAAATCTGAGAGGGTGGCCTGTGGGTCGCCCTTTTGTGTTTCTTTAATTATATGTAGCTGGATTGTGGTAAAATAGAGCCTAAAGATTTCCAGTTAGAAAGGATATACCATGACCTACACGCATTTACTTTTCGACCTTGACCACACCCTCCTAGATTTTGACCGTGCTGAAGATTTGGCTTTGACCTACCTTCTTGAAGGGGCTGGGGTGGCTTCACGAGATCTTAAAGTTTACAAGGATCACTATATCCCCATGAATCGTTCCATGTGGGAAGATCTCAATCATGGTTTAATCACTAAGCCGGAATTGCTTCGCACTCGCTTTTCTCGTCTTTTTGAGCATTTTGGACAGGAGGTTGATGGCAGTCACTTAGCTGGCCGTTACCAGCATTTCTTGAGCCAACAGGGGCAGGAGTTGCCTCAGGCCCATGCTTTCTTATCGAACGTTAAAAATCGCGGTCACAAGATTTATGCAGCAACTAATGGTGTTAGCTACATCCAACGTGGTCGTCTGCAAGCCTCAAGCATCTTGCCTTTCTTCGACGATATTTTCATTTCAGATGAAGTGGGTGCCCACAAACCGTCTACGGACTTTTTTGAAAAAATTGCGGATCAGGTGAATGACTTTCATCCCGATTCGGCCCTCATGATTGGTGATAGTCTAACTGCTGATATTCAAGGTGGTAATAATGCAGGAATTGACAGCATTTGGTTTAATCCAAAAGGTTTGGTTAATGAGACTCCAGCTGTTCCAACCTATCAAGTCAAAAACTACCAAGAAATTTTGACGATTTTGAGCAAATAGACCTCTTTTCAAATTGTATTTACCCATGACTATTAAGAGCTTTTCAGCTCTTTTTTTGCTACAATGAAAGCATGAATAATCTGATTAAACATAAGCTGGAATTGCTCCCAAACAACCCGGGGTGCTATCTCCACAAGGACAAATTCGGCAATATTATCTATGTCGGTAAGGCTAAAAATCTAAAAAATCGTGTGCGTAGCTATTTTCGTGGAAGTCATGATACTAAGACGGAGCTTTTGGTATCTGAGATTGCAGACTTTGAATTTATCGTAACCGAGTCCAATATTGAGGCCCTGCTTTTGGAAATTAATCTTATCCAAGAGAATATGCCTAAATTCAACATCCGCCTCAAGGATGACAAGTCTTATCCATTTATCAAGATTACTAAGGAGCTCTATCCAAGGCTCTTGATTACCCGCCAGGTTAAGAAGGATGGCGGTCTCTATTTTGGTCCTTACCCAGACTCTGGTGCGGCCAATGAAATCAAGAAGCTTTTGGACCGTATTTTCCCCTTTAAGAAATGTAAAAATCCGGCCAATAAGGTCTGTTTCTATTACCATATTGGCCAATGTAATGCCCACACCATCTGTCACACCACTGAGGACTATTGGCAAGGTTTGGTTGAAGATGTCAAGAATTTCCTAAACGGTCATGATGATAAAATCGTTAATCAGCTTAAGGCCAAGATGAAGGATATGTCTGACCAGATGGAGTTTGAGCGTGCTGCGGAGTATCGCGATTTGATTGAGGCGGTTTCGACGCTTAGGACCAAGCAAAGGGTTATCCGTCAAGACATGCAGGACCGTGATATCTTCGGTTACTACGTGGATAAGGGGTGGATGTGTGTTCAGGTTTTCTTTGTTCGCCAAGGGAAACTCATTCAGCGTGATGTCAATATGTTCCCTTATTATAATGATGCTGAGGAAGATTTCCTAACCTATATGGGTCAGTTTTATCTGGATAGTCGTCATCTCAAGCCTAAGGAGATTTTCATTCCAGGAGACATTGATCAAGAGTCTGTTGAGGCTCTAGTTGGAGATGAGGTCAAGGTCTTTAAACCTCAACGTGGAGAGAAGAAGCAGTTGGTTAATCTGGCGACGAAAAATGCCCGCGTCAGTTTGACCCAAAAATTTGATCTCCTCGAAAAAGACTTGGCTAAGACCCAAGGAGCTATTGAAAATCTAGGCAAACTCATGGGGATTCCGACACCGGTCCGTATCGAGTCTTTCGATAACTCTAATATCATGGGAACTAGCCCTGTCTCTGCCATGGTTGTCTTTGAAAATGGTAAACCTAATAAAAAAGAGTACCGCAAATACAAGATTAAGACTGTTGAAGGCCCTGACGATTATGCCAGTATGCGTGAGGTCATTCGTCGTCGCTATAGTCGTGTCAAACGTGATGGTCTAACGCCACCAGACCTCATTATCATGGATGGTGGTCAAGGTCAGGTCAATGTAGCCAAGGATGTGCTTCGCAAGGAACTCAATCTATCTATCCCAGTTGCAGGTCTTCAGAAAAATGACAAGCACCAAACCAATGAATTGCTTTTTGGAGATCCTTTGCGAGTCATTGATTTGCCACGTCAATCCGAGGAATTTTTCCTCCTTCACCGTATTCAGGATGAAGTTCACCGCTTTGCCATCACCTTCCATCGTCAAGTCCGTAGTAAGAATAGTTTCAGTTCTAAACTTGATGGCGTGGAGGGGTTAGGACCTAAGCGCAAACAAAAACTCCTCAAACACTTCAAGTCTATGACAGCTATCCAAAAAGCTACTGTTGAGGATATCCATTCCCTTGGCATTCCAGAAAAAGTAGCAGAGGCTCTGTTAGATAAATTAAATGATAACAATTAAGTTAGACTTTTCAAGTAACTCAGAAAAACTTGGTAGGGTGATTGATAAT